>Ga0335085_10000055_pt1 | contig 390789 bp, 345 predicted proteins | sample Lox_Sample_45_FD_206712 | JGI IMG/M metagenome (GOLD analysis project Ga0335085, IMG submission 206712) | Soil microbial communities from Loxahatchee National Wildlife Refuge, Florida, United States - Lox_Sample_4.5 | ecosystem: Environmental > Terrestrial > Soil > Wetlands | place: USA... | reverse complement strand
CGTAGCGCTACCTGCTGTGGAGTTCCCAATGCCACTACCCAGCCTTGAAGTTCGCTGCGCTGGTCCGGTGAGAGGACGAGAGGATCAATCGCACGGGGCATAACCCATTATGCCCAGCGGCCCAATTATTGTCCAGCTATTTGTGGGACACCACACTAGCACCTCAAGCGGAAATGAGGGGTTCCAGGGCGGCCTGCAGAAGTCTGAGTTGCTGACCAGACTCAAGGGACCGGTCCAGTGCGGCCCCGAGCGGGCTTGGTCGTAAGGTCCAAATAGGGTCCAGAACCCCGCGCACTGGGCGCAGTTCCGGCTCAAACTGCCGAAGGCTTTACGCCTGCGGGACAAGCAGCACAAGGCATTGGGCGAGCATGGAAAGCATCAGCAGCGGAACGCGGATGACTAAGGATCTGTCCCACGCGGCCTGGAGTTCCCGGCCATTCTCGAGTTGTCGTCCGTTCCTCGCCGCTTCCGTTTGAACCAAATTGATTGGCTTTGACCATCGATTGTAGACGATCAGAAACGCGAGGAGCATAAAGAGCGAAACGCCATAAAACCAGCGTTGCCCGGTCCTGCTGAACAAGACAAGGAAAACGTTGGACAGGATTGCCGAGGCGCCCCAGATTGGCATTCGCGCGTCGGCGAACATATGAAGGAAACCCACGACTTCAGTTGCAGCAGAGATTGTCGCCAATCTGAGAGCGGAACGGCCGACAGTCAGAAAGAATATGTCTGTGCCCCAGACCACGGCCGTGCTCAAAATGCCTGCCAGAGATGCTACCCAAATCCAATGGTTCATTGTCCCTTTCACCCTTCTAACGTTGAAGTACGCGCGCATATTGCCGTTACGTGAGCGAGGAACTCACGGGCGGCAGCAGAATCGTCGATTCGACGCGAATGATGTCGGAAATATCAAAGTTCCCGTTGTCCTCCGTGAATTCAGCGCTTTGCATATAGCGCCGGATTCGACGAACTTCCTCAAATCGCGCGGATCAGCAGCAGGCCTGCAAAGAGCATGACAGCGCAAGTCGCCCCGTGAACGGAGAACGCGGTAATCTTCCGGCCTCCGGACAGCAGGATATTGGACATATCGCCAAAAGGGATGACGGCGAAGGCCAAAAGGATCAGGCCCACGGTTCGGTAGTCCGTCGTCAGCATCAGAGTCAACATGGCCAATCCGGTTGCAATGTCGCGAACGCCTTTCAGGCGCAGCCATGCACGAGTATCGGCATCGGCCGCTGGCGGGTTGAGGCCGAAGGACCCCACGACGCGCTGCGGAGATAGAACGTAAAAACAGCCGATCAGAATAATGCCAAGAGACACCAGACCAGCGAGACACATTGGAATGACGTTATGCATCGGACGTTTTCTCCTGATAGAAAATCTAGCACCGCTAGTATGATGGCAGTCCTGGCAGGAAAGTTTCAAATCACTCGCGCTAAAAATGCGTAGCGGTGCTATATTTTCTAGCAGTGGCAGACAACTCTTTGAAGAATCGAATAGCGGAACGAAAGCTGCGGGACCGGCAGGCCCGCCGCGAACAGATCGTCAAAGCAGCCCGGCGAATCGCGGAGCATGAAGGGTGGTCCAACGTGACGATTCGACGGCTTTCTGACGAAATCTCATACAGCCAGCCCGTCTTGTACGCACATTTTGCGAACCGCGAAGCGATTCTCGCCGCCGTTGCCATCGAAGGCTTCCGGGAGATAGGCGTGGCTCTGGAGCGGGCGCGGAAACGAGCCAGGCGTGGACGTGCTCTCGAATCGGTGGCGGTGGCATATCTGAAGTTCGCGACGTCTTCACCCGCTTTGTACGAAGTGATGTTCTCGCTCGGCTTGAGCGTTGCATTCGATGACCCGAGCACTCCTGCAGAGCTGCGATTCGCGTTTTCGCAGCTTCTCGAGTTGTTTGGGGGTCAGAGTTCGAAGCGAGAGGTCATGGCGGAACTGTTTTGGGCGAGCCTCCACGGTATTGCGGAACTGACGAGAACCCAGCGATTTCCGAAAGGCCGCCAACAGGAGCGCATCAAGGCACTCGTTCTGCGGTTCACTTCGGCAACCGACAAAATGGGAGGCGAAAGAACGCACGAGTGAATCCGGTGATTCTGGAAACAAAGTTCGATACGCCCCGGAGAAAGGAGCTCAAAAACCTTGTGGCCCGATTTGGCGTTGTAATACCTGTGACCTACTCGAGACGGTCAGCCTGCGTATGCGGAAACGCATGAATGAGCGGTTGCCTTGAGAATTTAGCCGGGATGACCAGACACCTGTACTACCTTCGGGGCCAAGCGCGCCTTCGCCTTTAATCCTCAGGAAAGCGGCGCTGCGGTCGAGGATTAGTTTTAGACGCTAGTTCGGATGCGTCCAAGGCACTAAGAAAGGCACCCGCCCGGCGGAAGTCGTTTGTTAGCAATGCGCTTTGGTTTTACGAGGCAGCGGCCGGGAGGAACATAAGGTCCAAAGTCAGGTTTTGCCATGTAAATAGGGTCAAGCTCAAAGCAGCTAACCCGTTTAAAATATGGTGCGGAGAGGGGGACTTGAACCCCCACGAGATTGCTCCCGCTAGCACCTCAAGCTGAACTGACGCGGTTTCAGCCGTTCCGGACGGGCTAAGGTCCTAATTTTACGCTGGAGACCGTTCCGCGGCGGCCCTCAACGGCCCACCGCGTAAGGTCCAAATAAGGTCCACAGTCAGAACCTCCGAGAACCATGACTCGCGACATCATCAACGCCGCACGCCAATTCTTTGGAGGTCGGAACTTATATGGATGCGCTCAGCTCAGTGGCCAAAGGCGGCTAAGCGTCACCTTCAACATCAGGGTAATCCGAGTGCATCGCCGCGTCTCGATACCGATGAACGAGACCCAGACGAATAGCCAGTTGAGGGGCCGGAAGGGGTTTTATACATTTGCATCACCCTGAAAACAGGCGCTATGCTAACCCAATGGGCGCCTCCGAAATCTCCGCCGAAGCCGTCCGAAGGGAATTGGAGCGCATATTGGCGAGCCGTGGGTTCGCCCGTAATGAGCGCCTCTCCCGATTCTTGCGCACGGTTGTGGAGCGCCATTTGGAGGGCCGCGACGGCGACATCAAGGAATCGGTCATCGGAATCGAAATCTTCGGGCGCCAGCCCGGGTTTAACCCCAAGCAAGATTCTACGGTACGCACCGAAGCTGGACGCCTTCGCGCCCGTCTCACCGAGTACTACGCTGGCGACGGCGCCGCGAATCCGGTGATTATCGAACTCCCGAAGGGCGGCTATATCCCCGCGTTTCGCTCATCAGGCGTGCCGCGGAAGACCCGAACTTCGTACCGGTCGCTATGGCTCGTTGGCTCGCTGACGGCGCTCGCCCTTGGCGTGGGGGGCGCTGCTTGGTGGGTTCAACTCAGCCGCGCGCCAATCGCGATTGCGGTTCTGCCCTTTACCAACTTGAGCCCGGATTCGGCCAACGAATACTTCGCGGATGGCCTAACCGACGAGATTATCCGGGATCTATCGATCATCGATGGGTTGGCTGTGCGCTCCCAGACCTCATCGTTCGTCTTCAAAGGCAAGCCGCGGAATTTGAGAGAAGCGGGCGAGCAACTACACGCCGATTACATTTTGGAAGGCTCCGTACTGCGCTCCGGGCAGCAGTTGCGCATCAATGCGCGCTTAGTTCGCGTCCGCGATGACTCTCCTATTTGGTCGAGCAGATTCGACCGGGGGTTAAGAGATGTCCTGGCGATACAAGACGAGATTTCCCGCGGCATCGTGAACGGTTTGCGGTTGAAGCTTGGCCGCGGCCGCCGGCGCTATGAAACCAGCGTTGAGGCTTACGATCTGTATCTTCGCGACCGCGCCTCCATGGCGCCTCTTGGACAATTACCCCCGGGAGTTCGCCGTCGCGGCCCCATTCCGTTCCGCGACGTCATTGCTAAAGATCCCGCGTTTGCTCCCGCATACGCCGGTCTCGCCGAGGCGTACGCTTATTTGGCCAGCATCGCCGGCGCCGAAGCCGATGACCTCGAAAGAATGCGCTCCGCGGCCGAACATGCCATTCAGTTGGATCCCTTGTTGGAAGAAGCGTATGACGCGCTCGGCGTGGCTTACGCTCGCGATGCACAATGGAATCGAGCGGAAACCAGTTTCCGTCGCGCAATTGAACTCAACCCCAACTCGGCGCTGACACGTCAGAACTACGTGATCTTTGTTCTTTCGGCACTCGGAAGAACCGGCGAGGCGGTTCAGCAGTTGCGTGCCGCCGAAAAATCCGACCCGCTGTCGCCAACGCTGCAATATACGTATGGCGACGTACTGATTTCGGCCGGCCGGTATAGAGAAGCATCCACACACTGCGCGAGGTCGTCGGACATCCCCGAATGTCAGGGACGGGTTTTGCTGGCCCAAGGGAAAATCGACGACGCCCTAAAACTTCTCGCGTCGGCCCCGAATACGCGGTATCTGGGTTACGCCTATGGACGCGCTGGACGCCGCCAGGAAGCCGAGAATCTGGCGGCCGTTTCCCCGGGCTTGCTCCAGCAGATTCTGATCTACGCGGGCTTGGGGGATAGAGACCGCACCATCGATGCATTACAGCGGATGCTCGCGTTAGGTCCGGTCCGCGTGGGTCTAGCCCTCTCATCCCCAGAGTTAAGCTTCATTCGCGACGATCCGCGAGTGAAGGCTCTGCGAGAAAAGGCCAATCTTCCGGAATAGACCATTCTTTCCCGTCACTTACGAAAGTTGGAAACCCCATTTCAACCCTCTTTAACCTTGCCTGTGCGGTCGAATCTAGCGCATATTTCTCGTTATGTCGATCTCACCTCAAAACTTATTGGGTCTGGCTGCATTCCTGGCCTTGGCCGCACTCGCGTATCCACAGTCGCCCACTCCATTCACCCTGCTCATCGACGTTCAAGACCACGTAGAATATCAGGACGACATTTCAGACGTGACCAAGTTCGCCACCGTCCCGGCGCTCACTCCGGCCGTGAACTTTCGAACGTTTTCCGTGGCGACTGTAGTGGCCGATATCGTCGCCGTGAACGGCCAGCCGGCGAAGGGGGTCTATACCGCACAGGCTCGCGGACTGGCCTCCAGCCCCACCCCAACGGCGGGCAACGCCATCGCGGATGTTCAGCGAGCCGCGCTTCGGGAAGAAGTCATCGAGATTCTGAATTCCGACGGCACCCCGATCGGTACGATTGCGAGCCTGGGATTATCCGGAGGCATGCCGCCGCCCGGAGCCCCTTCGTCGCAGAGTGCCGCCAACTTCGCGATTGTCGGCGGCACGGGCGCCTTCATCGGAGCGCGCGGAGTTTCGGGTTCGGGACCCAGCCCCCAGGGCGTTCCAGCGCGAGCGGCCTCCACGCAAGAGGATCCTGCAGAACGCCGCGTGAATGGCGGAGGCATTACCCGAAGAGTCTTGACGATTTATCCCATGGAGTCGCCGCAGATCCTGGCAATTGCGCATTCTTCAGATTTCAGCCTCGTCACGACGGCCAAACCTGCAGTTCCGGGCGAATACTTATCGATCATCGCTTCCGGACTCGGCCCAACCAAGCAAGGGCCAGATCCTGGAAAACCATTCCCATCCAGTCCACTCGCGCAAGTCAACTCTCCAGTGTCGGTGACGCTCAATGGCACAGCAGTGTCCACGGTCCAGGCAGTCGGCTATCCCGGATCGGTCGACGGATATCAAGTGAACTTTCAAGTGCCGAGCGCTTCTCAGTCTGGTAACACGGTAGTGCAACTCAGCGCCGCATGGATCCCCAGCGCGCCCGTAACAATTCCTGTGCAGTGAAGCGAGGATATCTTTTTGAAAACTCTTCTCTGTATTTCAAGCCTGCTGGTCTCTCTCTGGAGCCAAACCGCGTTTTCTCAAGCGGAACATGCCGATCCCTCCCTCTCTGGCCGGTCGCGTTGGGTTGCCCTGAACGCCGGAATCCTGACGCAAACTACACCCGTCCGTCTCATCATGCCGGGCACAACTCCCGGAACGGTCTACGCGGAATCCGGTCTCGGTCTCATTCGCAGCGACGATAGCGGCGCAACATGGCGCCAGCTCCCCAATCTGCCCACGGTTGAAGCTCTTGCCTCAGGAGGGGCCCAAGTCTTGTATGCCGCCACCATCAAGGGTTTTTACCGCAGCCTCGACGGCGGCGACACCTGGACGGCCGGCGGATCCGACCTTAGCTTCGCTTATATCACCGCGGACCCCTCGAATCCTGCAACGGTGTATGGGTCCTACGGTGGGGACGTCTACAAGAGCGCCGACCAGGGAGCCACCTGGTCAATTTTCCATTCATTTGGGAGCCCGGTGGCGATAGGCGGGGGTGCGGTAATAACTGGATGGATCGGCGTGGATCCGAAAAACTCCTCCGTGATTTATGTCAGCTTGCAGTTGGGAGGAACAGTCTTCAAGAGTATCGACGGCGGCAAGAGCTGGAGCACGATTCTTCCAGCCAGCTCCGCCGGGTTTGGGCCGCTTAGTGCCTCGCTGGCGATCGATCCTCAAAATTCGTCGGACCTCTACGGCGGGTCATTCACTACGGTGCCCTCAACGCCTCCGGCCAATGGGAGTTCGCTGGTCGGAGGGATTTCGAAGAGCACCGACGGAGGGCAAACCTGGAAGAAGATTCAAAACGGATTTCCCGCGGCGTCTTCCGTGATCAATATCGTAATCGATCCGGCGAATCCGAATCATCTTTTCGCCAGTTTCATCATGATAGGTTCGGGAGGCGGAGGCCTAATCTCCAGCTCCGACGCAGGAGAGACCTGGAGCCAGGTTTATAGTGTCAATGACGGAGCCCAGGGTGAAACCGTGTTTTACCTCGGCACGGCGCCCGGTGTTGTTTACGCGAGTTATTACGATGGGTCGTTGCCGCGCGGCGGCGTGATCGTGAGCATTGACGGAGGCGCCACTTGGAAAGATGCGAATCGCGGACTGGCCTACTATGACCTGCACACATTTGCCGCTGCCAGTTCGCCGAATGTGCTCTACACCGGCGGTTCGCAGGGCCTCTTCAAGAGCACCGATTCCGGAGCCGATTGGTCACTCCTCTCCACACCCAGCGTCCCTTCGATCGGCGGATTCCCTGGCGGTGGCGCCGTCGCCAACGTTGTGGCCGATCCGGCCGAGCCAAATACCGTCTATTCGATTTTTTTTGCTCCCAGCGGCTGCGATTATTTGCAGCAAAATCTCTTTAAATCGACGGATGGGGGCCAGACGTGGAACAATATATCGCCGCCAGACACCGGCTGCATGCTGCCCTGGTCTTTCTTAAAGGTTGATCCAGCTAATTCTCAGACCATCTACCTTGCGTTAGACGACTTTCTGGACGACGGCTTCGCCCTGACGAAGAGCACCGACGGCGGCGCTACCTGGAATCGCTTATGGGTTCCCGGCTCCTCCGTAATCGGCGCTCTTGCCTTCGATCCATCGAATTCAAGCACGATATACGCGGGGCTCGAAGGGCTGTCCCCCGGTGATGAGGCAGGCCTTTTCAAAAGCGTAGATGGCGGCGTAACGTGGAACGCCACCGGACCTTTAAACGCGACGCTCGTGGCGCTCGCGGTCGATCCATTCAATGCGATGAACCTATACGCGGCCGAATCGCAATCGGTGCTGGCCAGCGCAGACGGCGGCGTTACGTGGTCGAACGCAAACGCGGGATTGCAAGGCATCGCCGGAACCGGATCGGCGATCACTTCCCTGGTCGCCGATCCGAAGAACAAGGGCGTTCTTTATATAGGAACCTCCGGGGCCGGAACGTTTCGAAGCGCCGACGGCGGCCAAAACTGGAGTCGCATCACTGCCCGCCCCGCCGAATCCAACGTGCGCCAACTCTCGATCGTGTCGGGTTCCGTTTACGCCGTTACAACCGGTGGAGTTCTAAAGCTGACCGATCGCTGAGAGGGCGACCGTGAAGCTGGGGCTCGCGTTTCGGCGCCAAATGGTCTTAGGTTGAGCCAGATTGCGTCCGGCAGTGCGCCGGGCCTCGTAAGGTTCGAGCCGCTTTGTACCGTGTGTCTGTTGACCGGCGAAGAACCCTTGGACGGGTTCGCCGCTCGTGAAGCATGTATTCACGTCATTCCCCGAGATCTTGGGGGGCGCCGCCGGGCACTACTGATTCTCTTGCAAACACTAGTTTAAGCGACTAACTGCCGTGGGCTTCTTGCGTTTGGAACTGAGTTCCTGCGAGTGGAAGTCCTTTGTTTGTGTTCGGGCCCAGTCGTCTTAATAGGCAGCCCGGAGCGACATAAGGTCCAAGATCAGGTCTTGCTAGGTAGATAGGGTCAAGCTTAAACCAGCTAACCCATTTAAAATGTGGTGCGGAGAGGGGGACTTGAACCCCCACGAGATTGCTCCCGCTAGCACCTCAAGCTAGTGCGTCTGCCAATTCCGCCACCTCCGCAAGTGTGTGACTGTCCCGAGTTTACCATGAGTCCGTACCGCCGACCCGCCACCAGACGTTGCCCGCGTTGCGCGGGCGCGCCCCTCGGCTACTTCTTTGCCGGAGCGGGAGCCGGGGCCTTCTGCGCGGGGGCCGAATTGCTCGGCGGCGGCAGCGGAATCTGCACGGTCTTGCCCGGGGTCTGCTGCACCGGGATTCCCGGAACCTGCGTCTTGGCGGGGGCCGACGCGGGGGCGGACTTGCCGGTCGTGTCCTCCAACACCGAGGTCCCTAAACCGGCGCTCCGCGTCGCGAGGATCGAAAGCGAGAGCGAAGTGATCATGAAAATCACAGCGGAAACCGTGGTCGCTTTGGAAAGCAGCGTCGCCGAACCGCGCGGACCGAAGGCTGTCTGCGAGCCCATGCCGCCGAATGCGCCCGCCAGGTCCGCCGCTTTGCCGCTCTGCAACAGGACGACGACCACCAGGAACAGGGACACAATGATGTGAAGAATGAGGATGACTATATACATCTGCGTTTCTTTTCAGTATAAGTAAATGCAGGCGGGCGGTCAAACAGGCGATGAACCGCCTGAGCCTCGCGAGCCGCCGCCGGCGGAGGCGGGGCTCGCCACCGGCATTTCGCGCGCATACTCCAGAAACCGGTCGAGCCCGTTGTAATCCTCCGGTCCTAACCGGTGCACGATGTGCCGGGTCAGGTATTCGTTCACCAGTGCCGGCGGAAACCCGCGGCTGACCGATTCGGCCGCCACAATCTCCTCCAGATGGGCGCACCCGAAGGCGCAGGAGTCGCGGAACGCCTCCACGATCTGCGGCGTGACGATGCCGCGGCGGGCTGCCCACACGGCGAACACCATGGGCAAGCCGGTCATCTCGACCCATTCCGCTCCCAAATCGTAAACGTGGTACGGAAGGCCGGCCGGATCGATGCGCAAGGCGGGATCGCCGATCACCAGCGCGGAATCCGCGGCCTGAAGCATCGCCGGAAGATCGGGCGGATGGGGAATCGAGCGGAAGTTCGCGCCGAACTTGCGCTCCAGCACCACGCGCGCAAGCTGCACCGAAGTGCGCGAACTGGTATCGGCCGCCAGGGTGCGGATCGCCGCTGCCGGGCGATGGGAAATCAGCAGAATGCTGCGCACCGCGCCGTGGCACGCGATCCCGGCGCCCGGGATGATCTCCAGGTCCTGCCGGGTCAGTTCGAAGGAGGGTACGATGCCGATATCGGCGGCGCCCGACGCCATGCGGTCGGCGCACTCCGCCGGGATGCAGAAATCGAGTTCGAACAGGCCCTGCTGCCGGCCCTGGAGCATGCCCCAAACCAGCGGCGTTGTATTGAGATAACTTACGGCGCAGACACGCAGCCGGTTCAGATTTGCGGGGTTCAAACGTCAAGTTTAGCAGACCCGTAGCCGTCAGCCCGTTCCACGGGTGTTTCCAGTACCGATTCAACCGGAATCGGCAGCCGCGCGGCTTACAGAAAGGGCCGTCTTTGGTATCCTCATTAGGAGCGCTCTCCGCGTCGCGCCCTCCTTTTTTGGAAATTCGATGAGACATATTCCTGTTTTCTGTCTGGCAATCCTCGGCGCCGCCACCGCATTTCCGCAAACCTCGCAAGTTACGCTAAATACTGCACCTTCGCGCGCAGTCGGGCAGCCTGCGCAGGTTCCCGTGACGGGGCCGGAGTCGGCCGCCCCCAACCTGGTGGAGGGCCGCGAATTCTACGCACCGGAATCGATCGCGCTCGATACCTCGGTCACACCTCCCATTCTGTACGTCAGCGATACCGGAAATAACCGTGTCCTGGCGTGGAAGAACGCGACTGGATTCACAAGCGGCCAGCATGCCGATCTGGTGATCGGCCAGCAGGATTTCTTCTCCACGACGCCGCAGGGGCCCGGGCAGACGTTTTCCACCGGGCTTTCCGCTCCGACCGGCATTGCCGTCTACAATGGCGACCTCTATGTGGCGGATTCGGGGGACAACCGGGTTCTGCGCTATCCTAAGCCGTTTCAGCAGAGCCAGGTGCCGATTACGCCGGATCTCTTCATCGGCCAGCCGAACATCAACACGCGCGCGGCAAATTACACGGGGCAGGTCAGTAGCACCGGAATCGCGCTGGCAAGCGGCAACACGCTGTATCAGTGCTTTCTGGCGTTCGACGGCAGCGGCAACCTGTGGATCAGCGACGCGGGCAATAACCGGGTGCTCCGCTTTCCCAACGTGACAAACCAGGCAGGCGGCGGAATCGCTGCTGATATCGTGATCGGCCAGGCAAACCTGAGCAGCACGTTCTCACCGACACTGCCGGCCAACCAGACCGGGCAGAACACTACCAATCAACTGCTGACGCCCTCGGCTCTGGCGTTCGATTCCGCGGGACGGCTGTACATCGCCGACTCGCTGCAACGCATCCTGGTGTTTGCCAATCCCGCGGCAGCTCCCGGGAACGCCTCCGCCGACAAACTGCTGGGCGTTTATCCCGTAGGCAGCCAGGCCACCAGCCTGGCACAGTTGGGAGTCACCGAAATCCGCACTCCTTCGGGCATCTTCTTCTTCCCGGATGGCAGCGTGGGGGTGGTGGACTCCGGCCTGAACCGGATCATCGTTTTCCCGCCGTACACGCAGTGGACACAGACGCCGCAGACGGCAATTCAGCCCGGCGGGGTGGTCGGGCAAAACCTGAATTTCACGAGCTTTAATCCGAACGGTTCGCAGCTTGCGACGTTTTCCGGCCTGACCACGCCCCCTCCCAGCAGCAACAGCTTCTGGAACCCGACATCCGCGGCACTGCTGCCTGGAAGCACGCCGCAGCTCTTTGTTGCCGATACGGGCAACAATCGCGTGCTGGTGATGCCGGTAATCAACAGCAACCCATCCATGGGGAATGGCACCACCAGCACGGCGCTCGTCGGCAATGCCAGCGCGGTGCTGGGCCAGGTTCGGACCGATCAGTATTCCATCAACCTGGTAGAAGGACGCGAGTTCGATTTCTCGTTCCAGAGCGGCGGGTCGACCATTGTGGATGCCGGGGTCGCACTCGATACTTCCGGCAGCACGCCGCACCTCTACGTCGCCGATCCTTACAACCATCGCGTTTTGGGCTTCAAGGATGCGCGCCGGATTCAGGCCGGCCAGCCGGCCGATCTGGTGATCGGGCAGCCCGACGGCACGACCGCGCTGTGCAACTATCCCAGCGGCGACCCCAACCAGCCCAAGCAGACCAGCCTCTGCCGGCCCACGGGTGTGCTGGTGGATTCCGCCGGTAACCTGTATGTCGCGGACTCGGGCAACGGGCGCGTGCTGCGCTTCCCGGCCCCGTTCAACTATAAAGGCGGACCGCTGGAACCCGCCGACCTTGTGCTCGGCCAGCAGAATTTCACCACCGTCGTGCAGGACCCCGGCGCCGCCACTATGAAGACTCCTTATGGGCTGGCGTTTACCGGGACCAACGGGCTGCTGGTTGCGGACCAGTCTTTCAACCGCGTGCTGTATTTCCCGTTCACCGCCAACGGAACCTTCAATGCCACGACGGATAACGGCAAGGCCGCAACCAAGGTCTTCGGTCAGCCGAATTTCACCTCGATTACGAGCGGCACCGGCACGGCGAGTATGAACTCGCCACACCATATTTCTACCGACACGAACGGTCTGCTCTACGTAGCCGATAGCGCCAATAACCGCGTGCTTGTTTTTTCGGACCCCAACAACGTCCAAACGCCGGCTACAGGCGCCAGTGCGGCGCTGCAGCTTCCCAACATCAACGCGCCGCGGGGAATTTACGTGAGCCCCTCAACCGGCGAGATCTGGGTCACGACCGGCGCCACCGTGGTGCGCTACCCGCAGTACTCGACGCTGCTCATCAATCCGGCTACCACCGGACAGGTAGTGGACGCGGTGAACAACACGGGCATCGCAACCCTGGCGGTAACCCAGGACCAGTATGGCGATCTCTTCGTGGCCGATCAGTACAATCGCGTCGTGGCATATTACCAGGGCCTGACCGCCTTGAACGCAGCCAGCCTGATTAAAGGCAATCCTCCGATGGCGCCGGGCGTGATCGCGTCCCTGTTCCCGCTCGCCTCCACCGCGCAGTTCGGTCCAAACACAGCGGCATTCAACGGCACCTACCCGATGGCCACGACCCTGGGAGACATCCAGGTGACGGTGAACGGCGTCCTGGCGCCGCTGTATTACGTTTCGCCCAGCCAGATCAACGTGGTCGTGCCGATGAATGCGCCAACCACGGGGACCGCGGAATTCGAGGTGACCCAGGTTTCGACGGGACAGATTCTGGCTGCTTTCCAGGTCCCGATGGCGGCCGTCGCGCCCGGCATTTTCCTGTGTAGCGGCCAGGGCACAACAACACCCGCTGCCTGCGTGGTGAACCAGGATGGCACGGTCAACAGCCCCGCCAATCCCGCGCCGCGAGGCTCGGTGATCTCGATTTACGCAACGGGTCAGGGCATGGTTCCCAACGCTCCGGCGGACGGCTCACCGGCAACCGGGCCGGTTCCCACGCCCAACACACCGCACGTCATCCTGGGCACCAACTTCGTGGATGGCTACACGACACAGTCCGGCGAACCGCTGAGCAACTGTCCCGGTTTCATCTGTTATTCGGGACTGAACGGATACCCCGGCATGTGGCAGATCAATGTGGAGGTTCCCAAAGCGGTTCCGCCCTCCAGCCAGACGCCGACATTCCTGAACCTGGAACTGCAGGACGTTCCGGCCTACGCGGTTTCGACGTCGGGCTATCGCGTATTGGTTTACGTCAGCCAGTAGCGGCGGTTCACGCGCGGTAATGCCGCTCGCCACGCACGGCGCCATCGCCGGCGCGGCTGCGTTTGAGCACGTACATGCTGCGGTCGGCTTCATCCAGCGCTTCGCGCAGGGCGCGGCCGGACGCATCGGCGGTTCCCCAACTGAAGGTGATGGGCAGGATGCCGAAGCCGCGCACGCGGAAATCGCGCAGCCGCGTTTCGATCTCCGCCATGCGCTTGCGCGCCACTTCGGGCCGCTGGTCATGAAAGAGAACCACGAATTCGTCGCCGCCCCAGCGAAAAGCCTCGTCCTCGTGGCGGATCGAAGCCTGCAGCAGGTTGCCGATATTGCGCAGGATCTCGTCTCCCACCAGGTGGCCGTAGCGGTCGTTGATCTCCTTGAAATTGTCCATATCGCAGACCGCCACCACGCCGTCGAATTCGCCGGGCGCCTGCTCGATGCGGGACGCCAGCGCCGCCTGGTTCAACAGACCGGTGAGCGCGTCCAGATCCATGGTGTGCTGGGCTTCGCGCCGCAGATGGTCGAGTTCGCCGTTCAGTTCGCGGATGCGGTCTATCTGGCTCTCACTCCACATCGCCATGGCGGCGAAGGCCAGCAGGCAGTGCAGCGCGAAATCGTAATACGTTTCGTGGCGCAGGTAGATGGCCCACTGCGGCGCGCCATTGTGATTGACCAGGTAAACGAAAATGACCGCGTGTTCAATGAAGGCCGCGGCCAGCAGCAGCAGCGAGAAGCGGAACACGCGCGCGCCGACGCCCTTGCGGTTGCGCCCCAGGGTCGCGAAATTGTAGAAATACACGAAGCCCAGCATCAAGGCGTGCGTGGTGTGATACGCGGCCAGGCCGGCCCACTGCCCAAGCGCCCATACCAGCGCCACAAAGATGGGCAGAATGGCGATGAGCCGCAGCACCGTGCGCCAGTCGCGCATGGTGGCCCCAAAACCGGCGCGAGCCGCCGAGACCAGCACGATGACGAAGCCGAATTCGAAGGTGGCGTAGGGCGCCAGCCAGCCGGGATGGCCTGAATGCAGCAGCTCAAAGCTGAACAATGTCGCCAGAATGCGCATCAGCCAGGCGACTGCCCATAGCCCGAAGTACACCACGCGGGACTGCCGGTAGAGAAACAGGAATACCAGGCCAAACAGCAGCGCGCCGATTTCCTGCGTGTAAAACGCGGTAATGTCGGCGAAAGGGCTGACCAGATCCACGTCAATCTCCGTTGATGGCATGGCGGCGCATGGCGCGCGCCCTGCCGGTAACTTCGTCCACGTCCACGATCACGGCATGCAGCTCGGGCGAATGGCGCGCCGCCTCCATACGCACCGGCAGCGCCGTGAGAAAGCGCTGCAGAATAATATCCGTGTCCACGCCGATGACGCTCGCGTAGGGGCCGGTCATGCCACAGTCAGTCTGGTACGCGGTGCCGCCGGGAAGAATACGGGTGTCCGCCGTCGGGATATGGGTGTGGGTCCCGACCATCGCGGAAACGCGCCCGTCGAGATACCAGCCCATCGCCATTTTTTCGCTGGTGACTTCGGCATGAAAGTCCACAAACTTCACTTTAACGGCTGCGTCGAGCTCGCGCAGCAATTGGTCGGCCTTGCGAAATGGGCAATCGGTGGCAGGCATGTAAGTACGGCCCTGCAGATTTATGATGGCGCATTCCATGCCGTTGCGCGCGCGGTACTGGACCATGCCGCGGCCGGGCGCCTGCGGATAATTGGCGGGCCGCAGCAGGCGCGGCTGCCGGTCGAGATAATCGTAGAGCTCGCGTTTGTCCCAAACGTGATTGCCGCTGGTCAGAACATCCAGCCCCATTTCGAACAACTCCTCGGCAATCGAAGGAGTCAGGCCGAAGCCTCCGGCCGCATTCTCGGCATTGGCAATGGCCAGGTCGATGGCATTGGTCTGCATGATATCCGCCAGATGCTCTCTGACGACTTTGCGGCCTGGGGAAGCGAATATATCCCCAATGAAGAGAATGTTCATGCCCAGGAATTCAAGTTAACACGCTGCCGGGACCAAATGCCGGTCACGGGGCCTTCAGCCGCCCAAATGCTATCGTCAGAGTGATGTCCCTGGAAAACCCGAAAACCTGCCCGCACTCAGCTCCGGAGGGCGCCTCGAAGAGCCGGAGCTACGTCCGGACCCGCCGCGTGGATGAGTGTGCCAACCTGCATGAACTCTTTACGGGCTGCCTGCCGGCTTTCGGCGGCGCCTATCTGCGGCGGATTTATCAGATTCTGGATCGCGCAATCGGGATGGGCTGCCCGCTGACCCTGGCCGTTTCCGGCCCGGTGACCGTTTCCGGCCAGCATCAAACCTGGCTGCTGCCGCTTCTGGAAACCGGCTGGGTGGCATACCTGAGCACCACCGACGCCGTCTGCTACCACGACGGGCACCGCAGCCTGGATGCCTACAAATCCGGACCCGTTCACGAAGTCCCGATCAACAGTGATGATGCCGCACTGCGCGAAGAAGGCACGATTCGCGTAACCGACATGGCCTTCGACGAGGGCGTGCTGCTGGACCAGGACCGTTTCCTCACCGCCGTGCTGCGGCGGCCGGAATTTCAACGCAAGATGACGGGTACGGAACTGCGCTACATTCTCGGCAGGTATTACGCCGCGCAGGAGCGGCAGAACGGCGTGCAGCCCGGCCTCCTGGCGACCTGCTACGAACGCGCCATTCCCATTTTCGTGGGCGCTCCGGGTGACGGCAGCGTGTTTTTGAATTCGATGAAATTGTGGGCGATGCGGGAAGCCGGACTGATCTCAGATTACGGTTTCGATCTCGACCTGCACGGCGAGGTTTTCGAAGCCTGCGCCTACCATCGCTGGGGATTGTTCGACAACCCCGTGCACGCGCTGGGCACCGTGATTCTGGGTGGAGGCGTTCCCAAGAACTACAATCTGCAGCCGGAACCGGCGCTCGGGCAGGTGCTCGGATTGGCCAATGTGCGCGGATACAATTTCGATGTCCAGATCGTCACCGCGCCGGTGACCGATGGCTCTCTGTCGTCCTGCCCGCCTGCCGAAGCCGTGACCTGGGGCAAGGTGGACAAAGATACCTACCTGCAGACCACCGAGAGCATGCAGAGCGATTATTCCATCGTGATGCCGTTTCTGGTGAAGGCGCTGCTCGAAAACCGGGAGCGCTACCGGAGGGTCGCCGCGGAGCAAGGCGAAGAGGCGCTCTTCGCGGCGGAACCCCAGGCGCGCGGCTATCTGCGGCCCGCCGGAGGGTATCGCCTGTTCGAGCAGCGCGCGGACCTCTGTGCCCGACTGACTGCCGACGTCCGCGGAAACCGGGAGTGGCTGATCGAAACTCTGGCTTATCCGCTGGCGGCTGGCGGCCGGTAGACGGGCGTCGCCGACGCCAAAGGAATCAGTTCGCGGACTCTTTCGCCAGGGTGCTGTGCCGCCGCCCAAACGGGAAGTAAATCGCGAAGCCGATCAGCAGCCAGACAAAAAATCTCACCCACGTCTCGAGCGGCAGGGCCATCATCAGGACCAGGCAGAAGCCGATCGAAACCATCGGCAGCCAGGGCGCGCCGGGCGCGCGAAATCCGCGCGGGCGGTCCGGCTGCTTCTTGCGCAGCACGATCACACCCACGGAAACGATGATGAACGCAAACAGCGTTCCGATGTTCGCCAGATCCGCCAGGGTCCCGATATCGAAGATGCCGGCGCCGACTCCGACCACCAGCCCCGCGATCCAGGTGCTGATGTGCGGCGTCTTGTATTTGGGGTGAACCTTCGAGAACGGCTTGGGCAGCAGGCCGTCGCGCGACATGGCGAACCAGATGCGCGCCTGTCCGTACTGAAATACCAACAGCGACGAGAGCATCCCCACGATTGCGCCGATGCTCACCCATTCCCGCACTCCGTTGTACCCGAGGCGCTTCAGGGCATCGGCCACGGGGGCTTCGCCGGTCAGAGTTTGCCACGGCGCGATTCCGGTGAGCACCAGCGCCACCGCAATGTACAACAGCGCGCAGACCACCAGCGTCATGATGATGCCGAACGGCAGGTCGCGCTGCGGCCGGCGGCATTCTTCCGCCGCCGTGGATACCGAATCGAACCCGATGTACGTGAAGAAGACGATCGCCGAACCGGTCAGCACTCCCGAAAACCCGTTCGGCAGGAAGGGATGCCAGTTGGCCGTGTTGACCGCGTGCGCCGCGCCGATCACAAAAATCAGAATGGCCGCGATTTTTATTGCGACCATGGCGTTGTTGGTACCGGCGCTTTCCTTCACGCCGATGACCAGGATGTACGTCAGGATGAGGAGAATCACGAGCGCCGGAACATTGAACCACGCGCCCGACAATTCTCCGCCGACAATCGGCGGGTCTGCCAGTTTGGCGGGCAGATGCCAGCCGAAACTGTTCTCCAGTACATCCTTCAAATAACCCGAAAACCCTACCGCGACCGCCATGTTGGAGACGGCGTATTCCAGAATCAGGTCCCAGCCGATGATCCAGGCGATCAATTCACCCAGCGTCGCGTAAGCATAGGTGTACGCGCTTCCCGCAATGGGGATCATCGAGGCCAGTTCGGCGTAGCACAACGCTGCGAAACTGCAGGCGAAGGCAGTCAGCAGAAACGAAAGCGAGATGCCCGGGCCGGCGCCGGGGCGGCCGTGGGTGGCCAGGGTACTGGTTCCGTGCATCAATAGATCGAGCACGGGCGCGTGCAGAATGCTGCCGAAACTCAGGGTTTCGCCGGCTGCCGCGGTGCCTGTCAGGATGAAAATGCCGGACCCGATGACCGCTCCGATGCCGAAAGCGGTCAGGCTCCAGGGCCCCAGGGTGCGGCGCAGCTTTTTTTCCGGATCTTCGCTGGCGGCGATCAGTGCATCGATACTCTTCGTGCGGAAGATACTCACATGCGCCGCCTTTCCATCCGGCAGTTACCGCTTGCGCTGGCCTTGTGCCTGGTGGCGGACCTTCTTCTTCTGCGATCCGCGAGCTACCCCGGATGCGCGCTTGGCTTTGGGAGCCGCCTTTTTGCGCGCGGTGCGCTTGATCTTCTTGCGTTCAATTTTGTCGGTGACGTTCTTCGTGTTCATCAGTTTCTTTTGAGTCCTGCGTACTTTTCTACCAGTTTTTTTAAGCCAAAACGAGGGAAATTTACAGTGATCTTAGCGTCATCGCCTTCGCCTTCGCGCCGCACCACCGTGCCGGTGCCGTATTTCGGATGCTCGACCGTCATCCCGGTGCGTGCCGTTTTGCGGCCCGTGGGCGCCGCGGCAGCCGGTTTTGCCTTGACCGGGGGCCGCGAAAACGGAGCCGGCGGAGGCTGTGGCGGCGTTTTATTCGGATTCGGCGCCGTTTTCGGATTCACCCGGATTCCGCGCTCGCCGAAAAACTGCGAGATGCTCTCCACCGAGTCGTACGTCTTTCCCGTGTACGTGTTCTTCTTGGCCGATTGCCTCACTTCGTGGCGTTCGCTGAACAGGTCCACTTCTCCGGGCTCATCCTTTACCCCAAGCTGGCAAACGAGATGTTCGGGAACTTCGCCGAGGAACCACGAAGGCGTCGAGCGCTCCTGCTCGCCGCCGCCGAAACGCCTGCGATAGCGCGCCCACGTAAGAATCAGGCGCCTGCGCGCGCGCGTCATTCCCACGTAGCACAACCGCCGCTCTTCCTCCAGCGCGTCCGGGGAAGTGGCCGAACGGCTGTGCGGGAAAAGCCCCTGCTCCATTCCGGCCAGGAAGACCACGGGAAACTCCAGGCCCTTGGCGTTGTGCAGCGTCATCAGGGTAACGGGAGCGCGCTCGTCGTAGTTGTCGGCGTCCGCCACCAGCGCCGCGTGGTCCAGAAAATCGCCGATGGTTTCGCCGCGCTCGGCCGCTTCCGCGGCGGCGTTGATCAGTTCGTCGAGGTTCTCCAGCCGCGTTTCCGACTCCGGCGTTTTCTCCTGCTGCAGCATGCGACGGTAGCCCGTGCGCTCCAGGATATGGCGGATCAGGTCCGGCAACGGCGAACTGGACGCCACCAGCGAGAGTTCCTGAATCAGGTTGCGGAACAAGACCAGCGACGATTGCGAACGCGTCGAAAGGCTCTCATCGTGAATGATCCGCTCGATGGAGTCCCACAGGTTCAGCCTGTTGTCGCGCGCATATTTTTCGATCTGCTCAACGGTGGTGCGGCCGATGCCGCGCGCCGGCGTATTGATAATGCGCATCAGGCTGACCGAATCCACGTTGGATGCCGCCAGTTTCAGGTACGCGACAATATCCTTGATTTCCGCCCGCTGGTAAAAGCTGAAACCGCCGACGATGTTGTACCTGCGCCCGTAGCGCCGCATCGCCTCTTCGATCTGCCGCGACTGAGAATTCGTCCGGTAGAGGATCGCCACATGGTCGCCGGGGTTCGCCGCCAGGTGTTTCTCGGTCATGTCGGCGATGAAGAGCGCCTCGTTTTCCGCATCGAAGGCGGCGTAGAGGCCGATGGTCTCGCCCGCCGGAGCCTCGGTCCACAACTTCTTGCCCTTGCGCGCCTTGTTTTTCTCCACCACCGCGCCGGCGGCCGCCAGGATGTTTTTCGTCGAGCGGTAATTCTGCTCCAGCCGGATGGTCTTCGCCCGGGGAAAATCCTTTTCGAAATCGAGAATGTTCCGGATATCGGCGCCGCGCCAACTGTAGATCGACTGATCCTCGTCGCCCACCACGCACACATTGTTATGCGCTTCGCTCAACAGGCGCATCAGCTCATACTGGCTGCGATTGGTGTCCTGATACTCGTCGATCATGACGTAGCTCAGGCGGCGGTTCCAGTTCTCGCGCGTAGCATCGTCGGTGCGCAGCAGCCGCACGGCTTCGAGCAGCAGGTCGTCAAAATCCAGTGCATTGGCGGTGCGCAGCGCCTTCTCGTATTCTTCGAAAACGACAGCCAGCCGCTGGCTCTCGACGTTGACCGCCTGTTTGTAGAAATCCTGCGGCGTTTCCTGGCGGTTCTTGGCGTGGCTGATGCGGGAAAGAGCCGCGCGATACTGCATGAACTCTTTTTCGTCCAGCCCCAGCAGGCGATAGGCGGATTTGATGATCGCGAGCTGATCTTCGTCGTCGTAAATCGTGAAACGCCGCGTGAATCCCGGACGGACGCGCGCCAGGGGATCGCCATCCCTCCGCAGCAGGTTCACGCAAAACGAATGAAAGGTGGAGATTCTCGGAGAGGACTCGAGCGACATCCCATCGAGCAACTGGTTGACGCGCTCGCGCATTTCGTTGGCCGCCTTGTTGGTGAAGGTGACCGCCAGAATGGCAGACGGAGGCACGCGTCGCGTCGAAATAATGTGCGCGATGCGATGCGTAATGACTCGCGTTTTGCCGCTGCCGGCGCCAGCAAGGATCAGCAGCGGCCCTTCCGTGTGGCTCACCGCCTCGCGCTGCTGGGCGTTCAGCCCTTTGAGGAAATCCATTGCGATGGGGACTATTCAGTTTAGCACGTAGGGGTGTTCCTTATCCGTTTCCTAAGCGGACACCGCGGACGCTGCGGTTGCGGCGCGTTTGCGGCTGCGAGGGCGCATGAGGATTCGAGCGGGGAAGCAGCTCCGTTTTACCGGTTCTCTACCGGCTGGCGCAGGGGCGTCCCCGGTCCGGGCGGCATCAGCAGAGCGACCAGGACGACGAGCAGCAAAATGGCCAGGGTCAGGCAATCGGGATCGAGCATGGGCGTATCTTTCGTACCTTGTTCAAATACACTGACCCACGAGCGACTCAGCAGGAGCGAGAGAACCGGAGTACTCCGCCGGAGGGTTGTTAACAGTACCTGTAGAAACAGGTCTATATTAGCACACTCGTCACTTACCCTTGGCCAATTCGCGTTCCGCTCCGATAAAGCCCCAGGTGATCCAGACTTTGCCCTGGACGACGCGGCGGAAGTAGTCGCGCGCACCGGCGGCATCGCCGTTCGCAAGGCGCCAATTGCCGATTCCGTACGCCACGGTGTCGAAGCGCAGCTCGGCTTCGACATCCGATCCGTCGCGCGGCGGCTCGGGTGGCAGGATCGCCGCTTCCGTCACGCGTCCCTGAAACAGCCGCACCAGGTTGAGATAGTGCAGGGTATGCGGCGCCTTATTGGTCATCTCCGGCGGGATGGTGGCCGCCGCCCTGGCCGCATCCTGTTTGCGCCCGGCGCGCCGCAGCGCGGCACACACCCAGTTGGTGGAATTGATGCGTTCGTCGTCATCGGGCGCATATTCCACGGCGTGCCGGAACGCATCCGCCGCGGCCGCGAAATCGCCCAGGAAGTAGTTGGCCAGGCCCAGGTGATAGTAGGCATCCTCGCGCCGCGGATTCAATGCGAGCGCGTGTTTCAAATCTTCGCGCGCTTTGTCGAATTCGCGCAGGGGCAGCTCGCGATGCCCGCGCTCGGTGAGCAGATCGGAGTTGTCGCCGATCGCCAGCAGCCCGCGCGTGCAGGCGCTCACCGCCTCGCGCTCCTCCCAGACATCGGCATGCGCCCGCGCGAGCTTGAGGAATGTCTCGGGGTCATCGGGATGCGCGGCCAGTTCTCTTTGCGCCTCGCTCACCTCGCCTTTTTCGTCGGCAATCGAGTAGAACTTCGTTCCCAGAGGAGAAGTCACCTCATAGACCTGGGCGGCGGCCAGAGGTGCAAGCAGAGCAATCGCGAGTGCGCACGGCAGCTTCATAGCTGGCAAAATTATATCGCGCGACGCCGGTCACGGCCGCCCCGGTATTGCGTTACCCTGCCTCTATGCGCAATGCAATCCTGCTCCTGGCGCCGCTCACAGCGTTGGCCGCCGGTCCGGTGTACGTGCACGAATCCGCCGGCGCCGTCACGTTCGGCAACGATTACCTGGAGCGCACCGTCTCTCTCGCCGAAGGCTCCTGCGGCACCACGCAGTTCGTCAACAGGATTTCCGGCCGCTCGTATGCCCTGCGCGGCCCGGAATTCGAACTGCGTCTGATCAACGAGCGCGTGGGCTACAACTTCGGCAGCGAGAATCCGCTGACCATTACCAATCGCGGCCTGCGCGCCTCCGGGCACCGTGTGGAAGACCTGGCAGGCGGAGGCAAGCGGCTGGTGGTGCAGCTGGCATCCGCGCGCGGCTCCATCCACGGCATGCAGCTCGAGCTGGTTTACGAACTGCAACCAGGCGATTTCTTCACCCGCCAGTGGCTGCATGTCACCAAACCGCAGCAGGGCACCTATTTCATCGACTGGGTCAGCGTGGCCAAGAACGAATGGGGCGTCCCGCGATTTTCCCTGGGCGGCTTCGGGCAGCCGCTCTTCGGCGAAGACATCTTTGCCGGACTCGAATACCCGACGGGCATCAACCAGGCCTCAGGCGCCGACGTCGATCTCGGCGGCTACGTCGGAAGCGATATTCCCGCCGAAGGCTATACCAGCGAAACCGCTGTGCTCGGGGTGGCGCCCGCGGGGATGGTCCACCGGCAGTTCCTCGACTACGTCGCACGCATGCGCGTAGCGCCCGTTCGCCCCTACCTGCTCTACAACACCTGGTACGATCTGCAGCGGCTCGCCATGAACGGCCGCAACACCGTGGAACGCGTGCCGCAGCTCACTTCGCTGCTCGCCAAGTACGGCCTGCACCTCGATTCCTTCGTGCTCGATGACGGATGGGACGACATGCACAAGCTCTGGGTCATCGATGCCCAGCGGTTCCCCGCCGGCTTTACCGAACTCGCCAATGCCCTGCACGGGGCGGGCAGCAATCTCGGCATGTGGTTCGGACCCATCGGCGGCTATGACCAGCGGCCGGTGCGCATCGCAACAGGGCGCAGCGAAGGGATGGAGATCACTTCGAACGGGCAGTATCTGTGCATTGCGGGCAAGAATTACAGCCGCCTGCTGGCAGACACCATGCTGCGGTATGAAAAGGAATACGGCATCAACTATTACAAGCTGGATGGCATTCCCTTCGGCTGCAACGAACCGGACCACGGCCATCCGGTGGGCATCTACTCCCGCGAGGCTGACGCGCGCGTCTTTATCGGAATGCTGAAGAGCCTGCGCGCGCAGAATCCGCAGGTCTTTCTCAACATCACCACCAGCATCTGGCTGAGTCCCTGGTGGCTGCGGTATGCCGATACTGTGTGGATGGGCGGGGCCGATTCCGGCTACCTGCCCGGCGTCCCAACCCTTGCCCCGCGCCAGAGCGCCGTCAGCTATCGCGACTCGGTTTTGTACTCGGATTTCGTCACTCACCAGGCGCAGTTCCCCATTTCCTCGCTCATGACCCACGGCATCATCAAGGGCAAATACAACATGCTGGGCGGCAACAAGGAACTCATCGACGATTTCCGCGACGAGGTAGTGCACTACTATTCCGTCGGCAACATGATGTACGAACTCTACATCTCGCCCGACATTCTTTCCCGGGAAGAGCAGGACGCGCTGGGCAACACCACCCGCTGGGCCGAAGCCAACGCGCATCCCCTGCTCGATAATTCGACCATGGTACTGGGCGACCCGGCGCAGCGCGAGCCCTACGGCTACGTGCATTCCACGGCCGAAAAATCGATCGTCACTCTGCGCAATCCCTTCGTGCTGCCGCGCAGCGTGAAACTCACGATCGACGAGCAGAACGGGTTTCAGAAGGCGGACCGGCCGATGACGGTCGAAACCGTGTATCCGTACCGCGAATCGCGGCCCGGCACCGTGCGGTTCGGCGATACCCTGGCATTCGACCTGGGGGCTTACGAGCAGACCGTGATCGAAATGACCCCGGCGGAGGCCGGAAACTTCCATGTGACGGGCGCCCGTTATTCGGTGACCACGGCCGGCGGGCGCTCGACGCTGCACCTTTATGCACCGGAAGGAACCACGCAGCAGGTTTCGATTGCGGGCCGCGCTCCTGCGAGCGTGCAGTTCGGCGGCGCGAAGGGAACGAACATTTCCTTCACCGCAGCGGATGTGGCAGCTTCGGGGCAGAAGGTTGAGGTCTCGCTCACGGTGGAGGTTCCCCCGCAAAACGCGGAGACGCGGTTTGCCGTGCTGCTGGAGCCGGAAAGCGAAACGCGCGGAGTGACGGCGCAGGCCATCGATAACGGCAAGCCGGTGCAGGTGGTCACGGAAAACGGTGGGCGCGGCGTGTGGCACTGGTTCTGGGTGAACCTGACCCCAGGCAGTCACGCGGTCAGACTCACCGCCCAGGTTCCCGCGAACATGACGGGGGCGCACTGTTCCGGCTGGCTGCTCACCAAGGAGAAACTCGCGGAGCACGCAATCGAAATCACCGGGCAAGTGCCGGAAATGCTGCTGCCGGCCGAATCGCAGTTCCGGAAAGAGACTTACGAAGTGTTCGACCGCGCCGTGCTGTTCGGCCGCCCGTGATGTCCCTCTAAGAGGCGGCGCGGACGGTGTTCCAGAGCGTGGCGGAGAGAATCACGGCGCCGCCGGCCAGCGCCCAGGCGCCCGGATTTTCGTGGTGCGCCAGCCAGGTCCAGACCGGGTTCAGGGCAGGCTCGACCATGAGGAGCGCGGCGGCTTGCACTGCGGGAACGTGGCGGATGCCGCGCGCCAGGCAGACGTACGCAATTCCGATCTGAACCGTTCCCAGGTAGAGAATCACCGCCGCGTCCGGCGCGGAGATATGGCTCACCGGAAGCGCCAGAGGAAGCGCGGCCACACAAGCGATGGCATTTCCGAGCGCTACAGTCGCGGTGGCAGCGCCGGAAGCACCGCCGCGCGCCAGCCATCTCAGCCCGATCAGCATCAGTGCATAGAACAGCCCGCTGGCGAGGGCGACGAGGTTGCCGCGGCGCGGGTCGGGCGCCGTCAGTACGGCGTGAGGTGAGCCAACGAAACAAAAAGCGATCCCCAGGACCACCGCCAGGACAAACGCCGCATCGCGGCGCCGGCTGGGCTCGTGCAGCAGCAAAGGGCCCAGCAGCAGGACATAGAGCGGCGCTGCCGATTGCAGAAAGATGGTTGCGGCGGCCGTAGTCAGGCGGTTGGCCAGAACAAAGGTGATGAGGGTTGCGGCATAGCAGGCCGCCACGGGAAGCATGCGGGCGTGCCAGCCGCGGCGCGTTTCCGGGATCGCGGCGAAAAGAAACACGGCCGCGATTCCGGAACGGAAGCTCGCGATCTGCCACGCGCTGAGCGAGGCGGCTTTGATGGCCGCGCCGCCGGTGGAGAAAAGAAACGCCGCCGCGACGAGGAGCAGGCGATGGCGCAGGGAGGAGTTCGCCATGGACCCTTAGCGGGCGCTCTCTTCATCGAAGCACACGGCCACTTTGCCGCAGCGGCCGGAGGCCATCAGGGCGTAGGCGTCCGCGACCCGGTCCAACGCGAAGCGGTGCGTAATCAAGTCGGCCGGATGCAGGTTCCAGCGCACCAGGCGCTCGACCAGTTCCCCCATCAGCCACGTCGAAGTCACCCAGGAGCCGTAGATGGTTTTCTGATCGTGAATGATATCGGGCGAGGGATTGAATTCCACACGCCCGCCTTCGCCAAGAAACACGATGCGGCCCCACTTGCGCGCGGCGCGAATCGCGGTGGCGCGCGCGGCATCGTTGGCGGAGCAATCCACGGCGCGTTCAACGCCTGTGCCGCCTGTCAGGCGGCGCACTTCGCTCACGTTGTCCGGACCGGCCGGGAGCACTTCGTCGCAGAGGCCCAGATCGAGCGCCAGTTGCCTTCGCTCCGCGACCACGTCAATCCCGATGATCTTCTGTGCGCCGAGTTTGCGGCACAACGCTCCGGTGGCAAGCCCGACCGGGCCCAGACCGGTGATCAGCACCGCATCGTTGCCGCTGATCCCGATCTTCTCCAGGCCTTCGTAGACCGTGCCGAATCCGCACGCCACCTGGGCGCCATCGGCGTAAGAAAGTTCGTCCGGCAGAAAGATAAGGTCCTTCTCTTCGGCCAGCATATAATCCGCCATGCCGCCATCGCGCTGCCAGCCGTAGGCGCGGCGATAGCGCTCGCTGGTGCAGGAAATCATGTAGCCTCGGCGGCAATCGTTGCACAGCCCGCAGCCGGAGATGTGATACACAATCACGCGGTCGCCTTCGCCGAACCGCCGGCAGCCGGGGCCGGTTCTGACGATCTGCCCGCACGGCTCATGACCCGCGACCACACCCTGGTATCCTTCGGGCCCTTTGCCCAGGTGCTCATGATAGATGCAGCGGATGTCCGACCCGCAAATGGTCGAGGCCTTCATTCGTAGCAGCACCTCGCCGTGCCCAGGTTCCGGGACGGCCACTTCGCGCAGTTCGACAGTGCTGTTCCCGGGCAGATACGCGCCTTGCATGGTTTTGCCGGTCATGCTTCGATCTCTCCATCCAGGTCCCACAGGTCTTCCCAGGTTTGGTCCGCTTTCCAGAGGAAGACCTGCCCTTTAATGAGGCGGCAATTGCGGTCGATCCCGGCAATCGCCTGCATCTCGTCCGCTGTCAGCGGCTCGCTGACGACGCCGCGCAGGTTGGCCACGAAGTTCGCCGGTTTGGTGGAAAAGGGAATGGGCGTCTGGCCCCGCTGCACGGCCCATTTTACGCACACCACCGCCGGATGCACGCGGATCCGTTCGGCGATCCGCACAATTACGGGGTCTTCGACATCGACCGTATCCTCGGGCGTGCGGTCGCGTTCGGGGCGCGCGGGGGAACCGATAGGCGAATAACCGATTGGCTCGATTCCGTTGGCGCGCACGAACTCGAACAACTCCGGCTGCTGGAAGTGCGGGTGCAGCTCCATTTCATTCACCGCCGGCCGGATGCGGGCATCGCGCAACAGCAGTTTGAGCTTCGGAATCGTCATGTTGGACGTGCCGATGTGCCGCACCAGTCCCATGTCCACCAGGCGCTCCATCTGCCGCCAGGTGCGCATGAAGTTCTCGTGAATGTATGGCCGAGCATCCGGGCTGCGCGACTCCACGCTGCATCCGGGCGGATGAAAATTGGGGAACGGCCAGTGCACCAGGTACATATCGAGGGAATCCAGCCGGAGGTCGGCAAGCGACTGCCGGCACGACGGGATCACGTCGCCCTCGGCATGCTTGTCGTTCCAGAGTTTCGAGGTAATCCACAACTCGTCGCGGCGGATGCCTTGCGCAAAAAGCTCCGCCAGCGCCGCACCGATCCGCGCTTCGTTGCGATAGACGGACGCGCAATCCAGGTGACGATAGCCTGCCAGCACCGCGCTTTTCACCGCCTCGGCCACTTCCTCAGCCGAAACGTGGTCGCTTCCGAAGGTTCCCAGCCCGATAGCCGGCATCGCGGCTCCCGTGTACAGCCGGCGCGTGGGAACCAGCGCGGGATCTACCGCGGGACCCGTTTGCATCTGTTTCATGGTGGTCTTTTCAGGATGCCACAGCACCACGGTGTGAGATCGAGCCCCACAAGGGTGTGGCGGGTCGGCTATGATGCGATCATGGAATACCGTGTTCGCTTTACCGCGCTGGCGGGTTTCGCACTATTCTTTTTTGCTGCGCCGCTGATTGCGCAGAGCCTGCCAAGCAACGCATCCCTACAGGGACAATATAACGTCCGCTATCTGGGGGTGAATGGAAACTGCTCGCTGAACGGCGTGATTACCGACTGCCCTGTCAGCTTTTCCGGAGTCTTCACCTTCGATGGCAAAGGCGGATTCACGGTCACCAGCGGCCAGGGTATTTACAATAACGGCGCCGACCACACCTTGACGACTCTGACCACCGGCACTTACACGGTATGGTCCAGCGGGGAAGTCAGTATGGACAACCCGTTCGACAACTCGAACAGCGGCACGACGCTGTATGGAGGCATCGGACAGGGCGCCCTGATCGCCAGCAGCACCGACACGCCGTTCCTCGACCTCTTCGTCGCCGTGCCTGTGGCCACCAGCGCGGCCAACGCGACGCTGAGCGGCACTTACCAGGTGGCCAATCTCGAGTTTTATGCCGGCAGTTTCAACAATACCTGCAATAACCTGTTCACCATGACGGCGGATGGCGCGGGTAACCTCGGCACCGTGACGGTCAAGGGCACATCCATCAATCTCAACAATGTCACCACGACGCAAACGATCAGCGGCGCGACTTACTCGGTGACGGCCAATGGCAGCGGTACCCTTACCTTCCCGGCGCCCACCGGAGTTACGACGGCTACGAATCAGCTACTGGCCGGCGCCAAGACGCTCTATGTTTCGGCAGACGGCAGTTTCTTCGTGGCAGGCTCGAGTTCCGGTTACGATCTGATTGTGGGCGCAAAAGCGCCCAGTGCGGGCACGAAAGTAAACTTCAGTGGTCTGTATTTCACCGCCGAACTGGAGAATTACGCCAACGGCGGCGACTATGCCGGCATTTACGGGTATCAGGGAGCGGCCGATGAATTGGCTGATGCCAACGGCGACGAACTCGATCACTACCGAGTGAATCCCGATGGCTACGCTTCCTACGACTACACCACCAACTCTACGTTCACCTTCAATTCCGCCGGCGTCGAGACCGGCCAGAATTATGCCCAGGCGGTTTCCGCCAACGGCAATGTCGCCTTCGTTTCGGGATTAGGCGGTGACTATTACCTGGAAGTCTATATTAAGGCGCCCACGATGACCCCGCCGGCAAGCGGCGCCTTCCTCAATCCGCAGGGCGTGGTCAACGCGGCCAGCTACTCGCCATTTACGGCGCAGATTTCCCCCGGCGAAGTGATCACACTGTTCGGTTCGGGGCTCGCGAACGGCACCGCGACCGCTTCCGCGCCGTTCCCCACCACGCTCGGCGGCGTTCAGGTTCTGTTGAATGGCTCGGCCATTCCGGTTTACTCCGTCACCAGCACCCAGGTATCCGCGGTAGTGCCTTACAACGTGAGCGGCAATACGGTCGAACTCACCTTACAGGTGAATAACAACGGCAGCCTGTCCAACATTGTCAACACCTATGGCGGCGCGACTTCGGCGGGTGTGTTCACGCTGAATCAAAACGGACTGGGCGATGCCGCCATTCTGCACGCCAATTACAGCGAAGTAACGGAAAGCAACCCGGCCAAAGTCGGCGAAGCCATCGCGATTTATCTCACCGGGCTGGGACCGGTTACTCCCGCGGTGACCGCGGGCTCGCCGGCGCCGAACAGCACCTCGCTGACCAATGCGATCGCCGTCTACATCGATGGCCTTCCGGCAACCGTGCAGTATGCGGGTCTGGCGCCCCAGCTGGGAGGCCTCTACCAGGTGAACGTAGTGGTCCCCTCCGGAGTGACCGCCGGAACGGATGTGACCCTCGAGATTTCGGCGGTGGATTCGGACAATTTGCAGGCCGTGATTCCGATCTCGAAGTAAACGCGGCCCGCCCCAAATCGGCGGTTACGCTTCCAGCTTGTACTTGGTCGCGGCCAGGGTGTAGAGCCGTCGCCAGAGCAGGCGGTTGATCGTCACCACCATCAACGCCATCATGATGGTGGCCCCCAGCAGCAGCGGGAAGTTGCCCTTATCGGTCGCCTGGCTGATGACGGCGCCGAGCCCGATGGTGGAAATCGTCTGCCCGTGAAATTTGAAGTATTCGGCTACAATGCTTGCATTCCAGGCGCCGCCGGAAGCTGTGACAAAGCCCGTCAGCAGATAGGGAAAGATCCCCGGCAGCAGCAGTTTGCGCCATCGCTCGACACCCGAAATGCGGAAGACCTCGCAGACCTCTTTGAGATCGGTGGGGATGGCGCTGGCGCCGGCAATCACGTTGAACAGGATGTACCATTGCGTTCCCAGTAGCAGCAGCACAATCGAGCCGATTCCCAGTCCGCCGCCGGCGCGCACCAGAATCAGCAATACGATGGGGAACAGCGCAGTCGCCGGCACCGACGCGGCAATCTGCGCGATGGGTTGGGCGATCGCCGAGAGGCGTGGCCGCAGGCCGATGTACACACCCGCCGGAACGGTCCACAGCCCGGCCAACGCCAGCGCCGCTTCCACCCGCAGAAACGTAGCGCCGGCGCCCCAGAAGATGTGACTGATTTCCGGCGGCGTCAGTCCGCGCAGCATCACGAACATGCGCACGGTGGCGTAGAAAAGGCCGGCCACGACGGCCAATCCCACAACCATTCCGGCATAGCGAACCAGAGGGCCGCGCTCCTGGACTGCCCGCCGTGCCGCGGCGGCGCGCCTGGCGAAGTAGCGTGTGAGCACTTCCCGCGCCGGTTCGATGGTGGCGTGGGTTACTCCGGCAGCGATGTGCGAGCGCCGCAGGAAATCGAGCAGCGGCGATCGCGGCGTCTGGGAAGCCTCCACCTGCTCGAATTTGAATTTCTCTCCCCACGCAATCACCGGCCGCCAGATCAACTGGTCCATCAGCACGATCACGGCGATCATCGCCCCAACACCCCACAGAATGGCCCGCAGATCACCCGCGTTGGCCGCGGTCTGCAGATACGAACCCAGGCCCGGCAGGCGCAGGTCGCGATCGCCCAGCACGAACATCTCGCAAGCCATCAGGAAAAACCATGCGCCCGCCACCGACATCATCGAATTCCACACCAGCCCGATGGCCGAATACGGCAGCTCCAGTTGAATGAACTTCTGCCACCAGCTCAGGCGATAAATCTCCGACGCTTCCAGCAGCTCGCGCGGAATGCTCTTGATCGAGGAGTAGACGCTGAAGGTCATATTCCAGACCTGGCCCGTGAAGATCAACAGAATCGAGCCCAGTTCGACGCCGAGCTGGCGATCGGGGAAGAGCGTCACCATCGAGACCATCACCCCCGGCAGAAAACTGAGCACGGGGATGGACTGCATGGTGTCGAGCAGCGGGATCATGACTTTTTCCGCGCGCCGGTTGTGCGCCGCGACGTAGGCATAGACCAGGGTCACGATCAGGCTCACGAAATAGGCCACGGCGATGCGTGCCACCGAAAACGCCGCGTAGCGAGGCAGGGCCGCGGGCGAAAGATGAATCTCCGGCTGCGTGTTGACCGGTCCCGCCCAATAGCGGGCCAGCGAGAGCAGGCCATAGAAGACGGCCAGGCCCGCGGCCAAAATCGGCAGATCGCGCAGCAGCGAGGGAACGGCGGCCGGAATGGCGCTCCAGCGCGGGAACAGCGGCCCAGACCCTTTGCCGGGCGCGCTCACGTGCGGCTCTCCTCCTCAGCGGCGCTCTTCTCCGCCTCCTCGCGGTCGGGATCGTGCTGCTGCAGCCGGTCGGTTTCCGAATCGTAGGTGAAGATGTCGCCATAGCGGCCCCAGTTCAAGGCCGTATCGATCTGCCGCTGCACTTCATCTTCGGAGAAGTGCTCTTCGAGAATGTCGCGGAAAAACTCGAGCGGCATGGAATGGTCGGCCTTGTTGGCGAGCGCGTTGTGCATCTGCTGCAGCAGCACGACGGCGTTGAGCGCGGCCCCGCGGAAGAGCTGGCGGCGGGTGGAAATATCCGCTTCGGCGAAATCCTTGCCGCTGGGGGTGAGTTCGAGATCTCCTTTCTCCGCCTTGAGGAAGCCGAGCAGGGTGGCCGCTTCCACCTGCGGCAGAAGATCGTCCACTTCCATCTGCAGTTCGTCGGCGATGCGGTAGAGATCGTCTTTGCCGCCGCGATCGTTGAGCAGTTCGAGCAGGCCGCCGATGCCGCCCTGGCGCGCGTGCGGCAGCATCTGGTATTGCGGTTTGGCGGAGCGGCCCGGCATCGAGGGCGGCCCGGCCTGCAGCTCGGGCTGAGTCATCAGCTTGTAGATGTAGTCCACGTAGAGCAGGAATTCCGCCGACGTGCGCTCGCGCGGGTGGTCGAGAGGCACGCGGAAATCGGCGCGGATTTTCGCCGGGTTGCGCCCCAGAACAATGATGCGGTCGGCCATCAGCACGGCTTCTTCGATGTTGTGTGTGACCAGAAAAATGCTGCGAGTGGGAATGCGCTTGGCCTGCCACAGCTCGAGAAGTTCACCGCGCAGGTTCTCAGCCGTGAGCACGTCCAGGGCGGAGAACGGCTCATCCATAAAAAGCACTTCCGGCTCCACGACCAGGGCGCGCGCGAAACCCACCCGCTGCTTCATGCCGCCGGAAAGTTCCTTGGGGTAAGCCGATTCGAAACCCGTGAGACCAACGGAATCCAGCGCCTTGAGCGCCTTGCGATATCGCGCGCCCGGCTCCATTCCGCGCGCCAGCAGCGGCACTTCGACGTTTTCCACCACGGTGAGCCAGGGGAACAGAGCAAAGCTTTGAAAGACGATGGCCACGCTGGGATCGGCCTCGCGCAGCGGCTTGCCGTGCCACAGGACTTCGCCGCTGGTAGGCGTGCTCAAGCCGGTGAGCATACGCAGCAGCGTGCTCTTGCCGGAGCCCGACGGGCCCAGCAGCGCCAGGATCGCGCCGGGCTCGACATTCAGGTCCGTGGGCGCGATCACCTGCACCCGCGCGCCGCCCGGCCGCTCGTATGATTTTTCGACGCGCCGCGCCTGAATGATCGCGGGCGGCGGCGGGAGCTCCGGAACCTCGACTTCCTCGGGCGGCGGCGCCTCTTCGGGAGCCGCTTTGCCGGAGACTTCATCCATCAGCTCCTGCAAAGCCTTCTCCGGCAACTCCTCCAGAAAGTTCAAGCGCTCGGCCGCGGTCATGTGGTCGAGAATCGCGTTCATCTCTTCCGGCGGCCGCGTGTGCAGCAGCACGTAGGCGTGATAGTACGGAAAGACCGGTAGCAGCCGCGCGGCGAACTCCACCGGCAGCTTACCGAACAGCGTCTCCTGCTGTGCGAACGGCAGGCTCGTCAGCGCGTCGGCGGCTACCGCCGGATCGAGCTTCTGCAGCAGCGGGGCGACTTCTTCCCAGTTGCCGCGCGCCAGGAGCGCGCGCAGCTTGTCGGTCGGCGGCGCGCTCACCAGGTCACCTGAATGAGAGAAACCGCCTGCCGTGGGAGCGTAAACTGCAAATGCAACGAGCCGCCCGTCACCGGCATCCACTCGGGCGAGCTCAGTTCCTGAAGCTGCCCGGCCGCCTCCAGCTTCGCGTATTGTTCCGCCGACGGCTGTTGCGGCGAGCCCAGTTCTTTCCAGACGGTGAACGCGTTGCTGTGCGTCTGGTCGATGCGGTAGTGCCGCACCAGAACCCTGCCGGAAGTGGGCGGAATGCCCGTGACAGTGGTCTCGACGGGCGTGCCGGGCGCCGGCAAGTCGTCATCATGATAATTCCAGGCGAGCACCGAAATCTCGTCCGGCGCGCGCGTGGCCAGCGCGTCGATATCGGGCTGCCCGCGCACGCCTGTCTGCAGGATGTCGTCAAGCGCCTCGGCGCCGGTCGACTCCACCCGCACGCGGTCTCCGCGCATCAGCCCGAACATGCGGAAGACATTGAGGACGGGCTTATCGATGCCGTTGGTGGCGAGCGTGCGGAAGCCATCGAAGTACGGCTGGCCGTCGAATTCAAAAGCCCAGGTGAGCATGCCTTGCAGGTTGGCGTGACGCCGGTCGGCCAGGCGCAGCAGACTCGCCAGCGCAGCCGCGGTGTATACGGGGTACAGCGTGCCGTTGCGATAGGCGTTGTTGGGGTAAACGCGCGCCGAGCAGGCGGCGCAGCCTTCGGGGTCGGCTTCGCTCAGAATGATCGGCAGCTTCGCATATTTCGGGAAGTCCGCCAGAATCTCCATGCCGCGGTCGGCATCGCGCAGCTCGTGATTGAGCCCCATGCGTACGTGTCCTTCAATCACTCGCGGCGAGCCCTTGGCGTGGTAGCTGACGAAATCCAGCGGCGTGTTGTTGGCCTGGCAATGTCCCAGGAACTGGCGCAGGAATTCGGCCGATTTCGCTCCACCCGGACCGGTCGATGCCGGCCCCCCGACGCGCGCCTCGGGCAGAGCGCGCTTGATGGCGGCAGCGCTCACGTCGTAGAGCCGATCGTACTCCTCGGGCGTGCCGAGCCAGTAGCTGATATCCGGCTCGTTCCACACTTCCCAATACCAGCTCGCGGTTTGCGCCCTGCCGTAGCGCTCAATCGAGTGCAGCACCAGTTGGCGCACCAGTTCGCCCCACTTGTTGTAATCTTTCGGCGGATACGACCAGCCCTTGCCGTCGTCGGGCTTGGGCCAGTGGCGCGTGTAAGGCTCAGGGTAGGTGGAAAGCGCTTCGGGCATAAAGCCGAGCTCGACGAAAGGCTTCGCACCGGCGTGAATATACGTGTCGAAGATGCGGTCCACGATGCGCCAATCGTAGGCCGGCTTGCCGCCGGCGTCTTCGGTGTAGGCATTGGTGGAGCCCCACTTGAGCGCGGGCTCGCCGTTGCCGGTGACAAGGAGATGATGGGTGCGGATGAAGACCGGCGCGGCGCTCAGCGCGGCGAGTTCCCCGACCAGCTTGGTGCCGTTGGCCGTGTACGTGTAGTTGGGCTCATCATAGCCGAAGTACGAGAATACGGGGCGCCACGGGCCTTCGCGCGCGAGCGAATCCACCCGGATGGTGACGCGCTCCTGCGCGGGAAGAACGGAGCAGGCGAGAGCAAGAATGGCGATGGTAAGCGCCCGGTTCGGCATACAGAGATTTTAGCCGCCGGGAAAGGTCGCTGCGTGAAATGAATTTGTAATACGAGGAAAAAAGGCACCGCTTCCTTCGGTCGCGGCTCCGCGTGCGGCTTACAAGTTATTGCCGAGCCGCGACCGGTCAGGGAGCGGTCCGTCTGGCGTGCTTATATGCGCCCCATCAACAGCAGGATGATCAGGATCATTACAACCAGGCCCAGACCGCCGCTCGGATAGTATCCCCAGCCGCGGCTGTAGGGCCATGCAGGCACGGCGGCGAACATAATCACAATCAACAGAATCAATAACAGAAGCATCGCGTTCCTCCTCTTGCCGTATGTGGAGCAACCGTTCCGCCGTTGTAGGGTTCGTTACGGCTCAGAAGTTGTACGCTGGGGCATCGCTCGCGGGGAATGACTCCTCGGAGGCTTCATCCACCTGGTCCTTCACGGGAGCAGGCACACCGGTTTCGATCATGTTCCGGATGCGCTCCAGATCTTCACCGATCTGCCTGTCCGGATCGGCGCCCCAGATCGCCGCCAGGATCGCGCCGACCGCGCCGCCGGGAGGATTGTATTGCAACTCGACCTTCACTTCGGTGCCGCCGCCCGGGGCATCCTGAAACAGAACCGTTCCGGCGTTTTCGACCTGCGAGCCGGGAAGCGAGCGCCACGAAATGAGCTCGTTTTCGATTTCGTTGTGGATGACGGCGTCCCATTGCACCGTGCGGCCGCGCGGCCCCCGCACCACCCAGCGGGAGCGATTGCCTCTTTGCCGCAGGCTTTCGACATGTTCCATCGCGCGCGCCAGGTTCTCGAGATTGCGCCAGAACCGGAAAACATCGAAACGAGAGCGGTGGATGATGATCGCGCGGTCTACGCGCACGCCGAGTTCGTAAGGGACGCTGACCGAAGCGCCGCTGCGCGGAACCGTGCGGATGCCAAGCGCTTCATACAGGTAACTGTGGCCCGTCAGGCCCCTGCGAATCAGGTCGCTGCCGATGAGGGTGAGGGCGAATCCGGCGAAACCACCCCGGCGCACGCCCGCCGCGGCGACGAAGCCGCCTCCCGCCGCCGAAATCCAGCGCTCGGGCTGCGTCATGTTGACTGCGTGTTTGCGGTGAATAATGATTTCCATAACCCTGTTTCAACCATAAATCGGATCGCCGGCCGCCGCGGGCGCGGTTCCGTGCGAATGCGAACGGTGGCCGGCGTGAACTGCAATATTGCGAACTACTTGTCGGCCCCGGCTCTTCATTGCGGAACCCGTTTGGGTGCAGCCGTATGCGACCGCTCCATGCGCACGCAGGCACGCGACCCGTGCCGTTCGCTGTATGCACGCGTGAATTCGGCCCCCAGGAAGAAAATCTGCGCCGAATAATAAACCCAGATGAGAAAGGCGACCAGCGATCCGGCGGCGCCATAGGCCGAATCGAGGCCCGCCTTGCCCAGATAGAGGCCGATCAGAAACTTGCCCAGGGAAAACAACGCTGCGGTTACCGCGGCGCCGATCCATACGTCCTGCCATCCGATGCGCACCTCAGGCACGATTTTGTAAAGCAGCGCGAACAGAACCGTGACTCCCAGAAACGAAAGCACAAAGTCGGCAATCTGCAGCAGGCCCTCCGGCGCCGGCAGGTATCCACCCATCAACTTGCCGGCCGCCGCCGCACCCGCACTGAAAAGCAGCGAAGCCAGCAGCAGCAGGCCCACCCCGAGAATCATGAGGAAGGATACGAACCGGTATCGGATGACCCCCATGATGCCCGTCGCGCTGCTATTGTTCACTCCCCAAACCAGATTGAGCGAATCGCGGAGCTCGCAGAACACGCTGGACGCGCCGAAGAGCGACAGAAAGATTCCCGCCGCCATGGCCGCGACTCCGGGAGCTACATGCGAAGCGTTGGCAAGCAGCGACTGAACGGCGCGGCTCCCCGGATAGCCAGCCAGATTCTGTACCTGCGCCAGGATCTGCCCCTGCGCAGCTTCGCGGCCGAAGGCCAACCCCGCGATGGCGACGCAGGTGATCAGCAGGGGCGCCAGGGAAAGCATGGTGTAAAAGGCGAGGGCCGCCCCGAGCCGGGGCGCAGCGACTTCGTTCCAGCGGGACGCGGCCTCCACGATGAGACTCCAGATGGCACGCAGTGTGACCGCCGGCACCTCGCCTTCCATAATCGTCAGCGGCGGCTTCCCGCGAGCACGTGGGAGAACAGATTGATCATTTCCCGATTGAAAGCGGGAAGATCCTGCGGACCGCGGCTGGTCACGAGATTCTGATCGACCACCACTTCCTGATCCATCCAGTGCGCTCCAGCGTTGCGCAGATCGTCCTGGATGGTGTACCAACCGGTGAGCTTGCGGCCGCGCACCGCACCCGCGGAAATCAATTCCCAGGGAGCGTGACAGATGGCCGCCATGGGCTTGCGGGCGCCATCCATTTCGGCAATGAATTCGCGCACCTTGGGCAACATGCGCGCCTGGTCGGCGTTGAGTGCGCCGCCGGGCAGCATGATGCCGTCATAATCGTCGGGGCGGGCCTCGTCGAGCATGCGGTCCGCCTTCAGTTTGCCGGCTTTGTCGTGATGCCGGAAACCCTGAATTTCGTGTTTGTCGGAAAGGACCTCGACCTTTGCGCCGGCCTGTTGCAGGGCTTTTCGGGGCTCGGTCGGTTCCACTTCTTCGAAGCCATCGGTAGCAATGATTGCAATCCTCAGATCGTGTAAGTCCGCCATGGGATTATCCTCGAATTCGAGCGGTGACGGGAGCGGGCGGTGAGGTTTCATACGCCCGTTCCCGGGTTGGGAGCCGCTCGTCTGTGCGAAGTGCAAGTGTTGGGCCACACAGGCTCATGGTTCACGGGGATTGCGCGGAAAATGTCCGTGGCAACCGCGGGCTACTGGAAACCGTCTATAATTTTTTGTAGCGGCCCGTCCGGGCCACTGGTGAATCGGGATGCAGGAAGACCAAATTCCCAACCCTCCGGCTCACGCCGGTCAGCCGGGAAGAGAGCCGGCAAGAAGTTTCTGGAGCGCGCTTTCCTGGCTGCGCGACCTGGCTTTTTCCGTATTGATTGCGGTGGTGCTCATCGTCTTCATCTACCAGCCGGTGAAGGTGGAAGGCACCAGCATGCAGCCCACGCTGCAAAACGAAGAGCGCATCTTCATCAACAAGTTCACCTACCGTTTCGGCCTGGGCGATATCGAGCGCGGCGATACTGTGGTGTTCTGGTATCCGGAAGATCGCACCAAGTCCTACATCAAGCGCGTCATCGGCCTTCCCGGGGACCGCATCCGCATCGACTCGGGACAGGTGTACGTCAACGATCATCCCATGGATTTCGTCCCCGATGGCTACAAAGACAGCGTCTCCTGGCCGCGCGTGCCGGTGGATCAGGTAGTGCCGCCCGACAAGTATTTCGTGCTCGGCGACAATCGCAGCTCTTCGAGCGACAGCCGTTCCTGGGGCTATGTGCCGCGGGATTACATCTACGGCAAAGCCGTTTTCATTTACTGGCCCTTGAAGGAACTGGGGCGTTTGCGATAGGCCGGCTTCCTGCCGCCGCTGTTGCCGTTCTTTTCGACCCGTAATTTCCATGCTGCGCGCAGCGCACCTTCCATCAGATCTTCGTTCGCCGCCGCGAGCCGCATATGGGTGGCTCCGCCGCGCCCCCATCCGCCGGCAACCGGGAGGAAGACATCGGGCTGCTCCGCTACGAATTCCGCCTGCATCTCGGGCGTCAGCATCAGGTTGCCGTAGCCCTGCTTCACCGAGGCGAGGGTGGCGAAGATGCGCCCGCCCACGCGAAAATCGGCCGATCCCATGTGCGATCCCTCTTCGGCGCCCTCCAGGCTGAGCGCGATACGGCGAAAATCGGCGGGGGTCACGGCGTCATCTCCTAAACAGCCACAGCACCAGCGAAAGCACGATGCTCAACAGAATACACGTCGTCAGCGGAAAGTAGAAGCTGGTGTTCTTGCCCTGAAAATGAATATCGCCGGGCAGCCGCCCCAGCCTCAGGGGCAACCGTCCGGCGAAGGTGAAAAGCAGTCCCACGGCCACCAGCACCAGTCCGAACACAATCAGCATGCGCCCGAGCGGCACCATGGCTTTATGGTAGCGCCGGCGATCTTGTCGCCGGTATTCTTGTTTTCGAAACAACTGCAGCGGGCGGCCTGGGCCGCCGGCGCTACCGACTTTCGCCTAACGGTTGGTTGCGTCCGTATAATCGATCGGCACCTGGAACAGCGTGGGGTCGGGCGGCGCCTGCAGAATGTTAGTCAGCTCGTACGTGGTGACTCCGAATCGCGGGTCGGAGTTCGAGCTCTTCACCAACAACTTGAGATCATCGGAGACCCAGCGCTCGTTAACCACACTCAGGTCGTGATCGTTGCCGACGGTTCCTGAGGGGATCGTAATCGTAATGCGCGTTCCGCGAGCAGAGACACCATCAATCATCTGGGTGGGGAGATCTTCGGTGACCGGCTCAGGTCCGCCTTTTGTAGTCTTGCGCAATTGGCCGCTGTGGGAACTGACGGACGAATAATGCGCCGCCGCGGCAATGGTGGTGACGGCATTTTTTGGAATAGGGCTCTTCGTGTACGTCTTGTTGCGCAGCGTCAGATCGTACGTGAAGCCGGCAACGGGATCGTAGATGATGGCCCCGGTCGAAGTTTCCGTGCGCATACGCCCCTGGCCGTCTCGGTAGAAGTGATCGGTCTCCGACCGATTGATGTGTGACCCGTCGGAGAGCGTTTGCACCGTGGTGCGCACTTCGTTGGCAGAGATCGGCTTGCCGAGGACGGGCCCCGTCTGGCCCTCGATTTTGCCGCCGCCGAACGTAATCACACCGGACTTCATCCAACCCTCCTGCTGGAAGGCATTGCCCTGCGGCGTTTGGGCGAATACAGCGGCCGCGAACACAACGGCGGCAGCGAGAAATAGTGATTTCGTCATTGAATGATTCTCCTTTCTTGTGGGGAAACCAGGCGGATGGCGTGGGCGCGGCCATCCTGGCCGAAAAGTACGTCGGCGCGCACGCTGGCGCCGAAATCGGTAGCGCGCACGTCGAAGCCGGCCGCCACCAGCGCGGCCAAAGGAATATCCATGCGCTCCACGCGCGCGACTTCGTAAGGCGCGAGCGGAGCCGTGTACGGAATCTCCAGAAACGGTGCCTCAGCGGCCCGAGGCGGCTCCGGCGCGGGCTGATGGATAAGCGCCAGGCCCGCCGCAGCACAGGCGGTCAGCGCAGCCGCCGCGAGCTTCCAGGAAAACCGCGGCGGCCGCGCCAGAGCGGCATCGAACTCCGCGAGCAGGCGCGCTTCCATCTGCGCGGTTGTGGCGGAATCGGCCGATACCACGGACGCCATCGCTCGGGTAAGCGCCCGTTGCTCGCGATAATACTCCGCGCAGCCTGCGCACTCGCGCAGATGGCCGGAATGCTCCGGCGGCACGTCCGCGCCGCGGCGCGCAGCCTCCAGCAATCCGGAACGGACCGTTTTGCAATTCATGATCGGGCCTCTTTTTTCGGTTGAAACTTGCGGGCCAGCAACTCGCGCCCCCGATGCAGGCGCGAGCGGATGGTTCCCACGGCGCAGCTCAGCAGGCCGGCCGCCTCTTCGTAGCTTTTACCTTCCAGGTCGCAAAGCACCACCGCTTCGCGGTAACGCACCGGCAGGAGTGCGATGGCTTTCCGCACCGAGGCGGAATCGAGCGCGCGATCCAACGCCGCGGCGGAATCCACTGTTCGCGGCGCGGCTTCGCTGAACGGCAGCCAGCGGCGAAGCGTGCGCTCGCGGCGATGCAGAACCTTGCGAGCCACCCCGTTGAGGAACGCCGGGAACTCGCCGCGCGCAGGGTCGAACGCGGCCGGGTGATGGATCAGCCAGACGAAAACGTCCTGCGTCACCTCGGCGGCAGCCGCGGGGTCGCCGGTCATGTACAGGGCGAACCGCAGCACGGCGGGGTGATGCTGACGGTAGAGCGCCGCGAAGGCTTCGCGATCGCCCTCCAGGAACCGCTCGATCAGGCTGCGCCCGGATTCCATATAGTCCGGTGCCGCCGCCTCAGCGCCGAAGGATTCCGAAATGTTTGCGGCCCGCGCCATGTGTGTACGACGATATTGCCGCGGCGCGCGTGCCCCGTTCCCGAAAATTTAATTAGTGCGGCGCCAGGGCGCGGCGCGCCTCGCTCCAGCGCCAGCGCGCCTCGAAGCCCTCGAGATGCACGCCGCCGAGCCAGCGGTTGATGCCGTTGGTGTGCACCTGGTCGGCGCGCCCGGCCCGCACGTCGCGCCCGATTTGCGTCAGGCGCAGCTCTCCCTCGGCGTCCTCGATCAGCGGCTGGCGACATTCGGCAAGCCCGCGCAGATAGCGTCGGAACGTGGTGTCGCCCAGGAAGACCCGGGACTCGAGCCGCTGATCGGCACGAAACAGCGAGTAAAAATCGCGATGGCCGCCGGCGACGAGGTCCAGGATCTGGCCTTCCGTCCGGCTCAAGCCATTTTCCACAGACGGGAACTGTTGCAAGTGACGAATCAAGGCGCCGGCCAGAAACGGCAGGGCGGAACAGTCGCCGCGCAGCAGAAGTTCGATTCGCGTGGGGTCGGAGGAACGGAAGGCGTGCCATGCGGCCGTGGCGAGCCGTGTTTCGGCATCCGTCACGGAATGGCGGCGCGGCCACAGTGCGGCCAGATCGGCGCCGGTCAGCGTGCCCAGGTAGCCTTCGATGCAGATAAGGCTCAAGGTGCGCTGGGCGCGGGCGGCGAAGTGGTCCAGAACCTGGATGAGCTGCAACTGGTCGTAGAGATCGTGCTCGAACCAGAGAACCACGTCGTCCGCGGGAGCCGCAGCAGCCAGCGCCGCATCCCGCCGCGCCAGCATGTCGCCCGCGAAATAGGTGTCGCGCAGGCGCGTCAACGCGGCGGCATCGAGAGCGTCCGGTACGGGGCCATCGTAGAGAGTGTCCACCCAGAAGACGATTTCGCCGCCCAGGCCGGATTCGGCCAGGGAAACCGATTCGCCATTGGTGATGTGCAGCATCGCAGCTTCCTACTCTATCCCCGAAAACCACCGCTCGCTGCTCCGAACGCGCATTCTCCGGGCAAAAATCGCCCCTTATAACCGGGCGATCTCCGCGAACACCGGCTGCAACGCCGGATACAGCGACTGGTAGACGCGGTGCGCCTTCCCATAGAGTGACGCATCCGCGGCGCTCGGGGACACCGTTTCCACCTCCCGTATGGCAACGCGGCAGACTTCCGGTACGGAAGCGTACTCCCCGCCGCCCGCCAGCGCCAACAGTGCGGCCCCGTAAGCGGAGCCCTCCTGGCTTTCCAGAGTGACCACGGGCTTATTGAACACCGAGGCCAGCATCTGCCGCCAGAACGGGCTGCGCGCGCCGCCGCCGGAAGCGCGCACGCTGGCCACCGCCACGCCCAGCGATTCGACAATCTCCAGGCAATCCTGCTGGCTGTAAGAGACGCCTTCCAGCACCGCGCGGATCAGATCGGCGCGCCGATGGCTGGCAGTGAGCCCGATCCAGCCTCCGCGCGCGGTGGCATCCAGATGCGGCGTGCGCTCGCCCATGAGATAGGGCAGCCAGAAAAGGCCATGCGCTCCGGCGGGCGATGCGGCAGCTTCCGCGGTGAGCGCGTCGTAATCCGTTCCGGGCGCAAGCTGGTTGCGCAGCCATTGCAGGCTGAGCCCGGCGCCTTGAGTCACGCCCATCACGTGCCAGCGGTCGCGCACGGCATGGCAGAACGTGTGGACGCGGCCGGCGGGGTCGTACGCCACGTTATCCATGTGGGCGAAAACCACGCCGGAAGTGCCAATGGTGCAGGAGACGATCCCCGGCTCCACGATGCCGTTGCCGACGGCGCTCGATGCCTGGTCGCCGCCGCCACCCACCACGGGAGTCCCGGCCGCCAGTCCAGTGAGGGCCGCGGCTTCCGCGCTGATCGTGCCGGTGACCTCGACGGATTCGTAGCAGCGCGGCAGAATGGCGCGGTCCAGCCCGAGCGCATCCATCATCTCGAACGACCAGCGGCGGTTGATCACGTCGAACACCGCCGTCCCGGAAGCGTCGGAGACTTCGGTGGCGAACTCGCCGGTCAGGCGGAACCGCACGTAGTCTTTGGGCAGCAGCATCTTCCGCACGCGCGCGAAATTCGCAGGTTCGTGGTCGCGCACCCAGAGGAGCTTAGGTAAAGTGAAGCCCGTGAGCACCGGGTTGGCGATGAATCGCAGCACGGTTTCGCGTCCGACCCCGGCGTTCACTCCGTCCACCTGGGGCTGCGAACGCTGATCGCACCAGATGAGGGACGGACGAATCACAGCATTGGCGGCATCCAGAATCACCAGGCCGTGCATCTGGCCCGAGAGCCCGACCCCCTTGACCTCCGTGCCGTTCACCCTTGCCTGGGCCAGCGCGGCGCGAACGGCTTCGACGGCCGCATCCCACCAGTTTTCCGGCCGCTGTTCCGCCCAGAGCGGGCGCTCCATGTGGATATCTTCATGAGCCGCGGAAAAGGCTGCGCGGACGGCGCCGCGGTGATCCACCAGCAAGGCACGCGAGCTGCCTGTGCCGATATCGATTCCAAGCCACATAAAGTTGTATGTTAAAACAAATGCGCGCGGTGTTCTGCTGCTGAGCTTTGGACGGTGCCAAGCAAGTGCTGAAGAAGGGGTTCCGTGGAAGATCCGTCGAACCGTCACCAGAAGACGGGTTCTTTCCTGACAGGTCCTGCCCGGGCCGAAAGGGTGCAGGCCTTTCGGACCCGGACCGTCTGCTTCCGGTTATCTCCCGCCGGCGGCGGCGGTTTCCGCCCGGACGCAGACCAGGTGGCCGTTGATCATTACACAGCAGCCGGGCGCTCCACCGGATCCATGGTGGACGACTCCGCCGAGACTACCCACATTCAACATGACTTCCTCTGCTGCCGGTTGTTGAATCCGCGGCAACGCCTCCACCGCGGCGACAGCTTTTTGGGCGGCTTCGCCCGGCAAAAATACCGACAGTTTTCGGATGCCCTCAGCGGCCAATTGGGCCGCCTGCTCTGCTTTCAGGTACACAGGATCGCCCGGTCCGTCGCCATGGACGGGAAAGTTGTACCCCGTTAATTTCCCGAGAATCAGCAAAAGCCAGTTCTCGATTGCTCGTTCGACTTTCATTCGGATTCTCTCCCTTCTGAATTCGCACGGTCAGCCACTGAGTGTTCACCCCCAGACAGAAAACTGCGTGGCTGTGTAAGCATACGGGCAACACGAAAGGAAAGCGATCCGGTGAGTTCCCATTTCCCGTCGGGAAGGGACTCGAATGTACAAGCGAACCTGTAGCGTCGGCCGGGGCTTCCGCGAATTGACGTTCGGTGCGTATCGAACGTGTTTTAACCGCGCGGCAACGGTTGCGAACTGGACAGCGGGGCGGTGAAAGATGTTACACCGAAGGAGTGACCGTTTCGCCGAAGTTCCGCCCCGTTCTCGACCCCGACTTTGTGCCCGCCGCCCTTTGGAATCGCGGCTACCGCGCCGCGGTGCAGGCGGCCGGCGGCGGCATTCCGCTGGCCATCGCGCTCGAGCGCAGCGACGGCTCGCGCTCGGTTTTCCGCGGCGCTACCCTGCCTCACCAGGGGCAGAATGCCGCGCTCAATGAGCGCTACATCGAGCGGCTGGTGAAGTTTTTGCTCTGGCAGAAAGGCGGATACCGCATTACCATCGGCGGCGAACCCGCGCTGGCCGATTACCTCTGCGGCGTGTACTCTCCGGGCGCGGAGCGCGCTTTCGATTTCGAATTCATGGGCGAACGCGTCTACGGCCGTTCCATGGAGATCGAGCACGCCGCCTACGACGAGATCCCCGAGGAGCGCGAGGCCGCCGCGCCGCTCGGCCGCCACCTGGATGGCTACCGCATCGGGTTCGACCTGGGTGCGAGCGATCGCAAATGTGCTGCTATCGCCAATGGCGAAGTGATCTTCAGCGAAGAGGTGGCCTGGAGCCCGAGCGTACAGCCCGATCCACAATACCATTTCGATGGCATCGACGATTCGCTCTGGCGCGCGGCGGAGAAACTGCCGCGGGTGGACGCCATCGGCGGCAGCGCCGCGGGGGTCTACGTCAATAACGAGGTGCGGGTCGGTTCTCTCTACCGCTCCGTGCCGCGCCACCTGTTCGACACCCGCATCCGGCGCCTGTTTTTCGACCTGCAGAAGAAGTGGGGAGGCATTCCGTTCGATGTCGTCAACGATGGCGAAGTCACCGCGCTCGCGGGCTCCATGGCGCTGGATGACAACGCGGTGCTGGGCGTGGCGATGGGCAGCAGCCTGGCGGCCGGCTACGTGACACCGCAGGGCGCCATCACAAGCTGGCTCAACGAACTCGCGTTCGTGCCCGTGGACTATCGCGCCAATGCGCCTGCCGACGAATGGTCGGGCGACCCCGGCGTGGGCGCGCAGTATTTCTCGCAGCAGGCCGTGGGACGTCTGCTGGCGCCGGCGGGAATCGACCTGCCCAAAGAGATGCCGCTGCCGGTCAAACTGGAACAGGTGCAGAAACTCATGGCCGCGGGCGACGAGCGGGCGCGCAAAATCTACGAAACCATCGGCGTCTACTTCGGCTACAACATTGCCCACTACACCGATTTCTACGAGGTGCGCAACCTGCTGGTGCTGGGCCGCGTGCTCACGGGCGAAGGCGGCGACCTGATTCTCGCCACGGCCAGGCAGGTGCTGAAGGGAGAATTTCCGGAAATCGCCGAGCGCATCCGGTTTCACATTCCCGGAGAGAAGGAGAAGCGGCACGGGCAGGCGATCGCAGCAGCCAGCCTCCCCGTGATTCAGGTTCAGGAGAAAACGAATGCAGTTTCATAATGCGACGGCGGACTTTTTCGTACCCGATGGATTGCTGCCCGAGGCGGCCCTGGCGCGCACCACGCATCTGTGCATCTCGGCGCACCAGGACGATATCGAAATCATGGCGTATCACGGGATCGCCCAGTGCTTCGGGCTGAAGGACAAGTGGTTCACCGGTGTGGTGGTGACGAACGGCGCCGGCAGCCCGCGTTCCGGGATCTACGGCGGGTACACCGACGAAGAGATGCAGAAGGTCCGGCTGATCGAACAGCGCAAGGCGGCTTATGTGGGCGATTACGCGTGCCAGATCCAGCTTGGCTTCACCAGTTCCCAGGTGAAGAACGCAAGGGAGACGGCTGTGGTGAACGATCTGGCGGCGATTCTGCGCGCCGCGCAGCCGCAGTACGTCTATCTCCATAACCTCGCCGACAAGCACGATACTCATATCGGGGTGGTCCTGCGTTGCATTGCGGCGCTGCGCGCGGTCGCCGGCGAGACGAAGCCGAAAAAGGTTTACGGCTGCGAAGTGTGGCGCGACCTGGACTGGCTGCCGGATGAAGATAAGCAGGCTCTCCCTGTTTCGGCGCGCTCCAACATCGCCGCGGCGCTGGTGGGTGTTTTCGATTCGCAGGTAAGCGGCGGCAAACGCTACGACCTGGCGACGGCCGGACGCCGCCTGGCGCACGCCACCTATTTCGCCTCGCACGGCACCGACGAGGAAAGCGCCCTGAATTTCGCCATGGATCTGACGCCGCTCGTGGACAACCCCGAACTTTCCATTACGGAGTACGCGCTGGGCTTCATCGAGAAATTCAAGTGCGATGTCCAGCGGCGGGTGAGCTCGCTGGGATAACAAAACGCACCGCTCCCTTCGGTCGCGGCTTTGCGAGAGCGACCGGAGGGAGCGGTGCATTCCCCGTTACTGCTGGCGCTTCACCGCCGTGTACAACGTCTGCGATCCTTGCTGCCCGCCCAACGTGAACGTGAGCGGGACCGTGTCGCTATCGGACACGTTCGGGACCACCACGTTGAACTGGTACAGACCCACGTAATTCGGCGCCAGGCCATCGTACTGCACATTCGCCGCCGCCCCGGCGAACAGGATAGATAGCGGCTGTGTGAGCTGGTTCTGCGCGCCCACGATCTGGCCCGCGTTGAATGCCGGGTTTACCGTGCCGAAGCCGATTCCATAGAGGAGAATCGTTTCGCCCGGCTGCGCCTGGCGCGTGGTCAGGCCCGGGATCGCTCCCGGGGGCAGAACGTACGTTCCGTCCCCGTGCAGTGCCACCACGTATTGTTTGCCGCCGATCTGGAAATTGGCCACGGGCGCGAGCAGGCCCGGCTGCAGCGCATTCACCGTGATGGGATAGGCGGCGCTCGTCGCACTCCCAACCGAGACGGTAATCTGCTGTGGGCCCGGCGCCACGCCCGAGGGAATCTGCGCGTTCACCTGGGTCGCGGAGATGTAGTTGATGAAGGCGTTCAAGCCGCCGATCTTTACGGTCGTGCCGTCCAGAGAGGTCGGAGCGGTCGAGCCGGTGAAATCCGAACCGGCCCATTGACGGGAGTCGGTGGCCAGGTTCGAACCGTAAATCTCGACCCATGTCCCGGGCGCGATCGTCGGGAAATCGCCGAACGCCGACGCGCTGACCGCTAACGTGATCGCGGGCGTCGTGCCGCCGCTGGCCGGCGCCGTGAGCACCAGGGAAAGGCTGTCGGCAAGACCATCGTCGTCGGCGCCATCCGTGCGAACGGAAGTCATGGTTACACGGATCATGCGCGTGCCGGTGGGGACGCCGCCGCTCTGCGTGCGCTGGATCAACGCATCCTGCCCGTTCCGGTCGGCGTCGCTGGCGGGATTGAGCGTCGAAGTGGCAAGCACGGCGCCCGCCCAGTTCATGAACTGCGCGGTGACGGTCATGTTGTCGCCCTGTCCCGCGATGCCTCCCACCCAGCCGGCGAAGTTGAACGTCACTTTGCCGGTATCGATCTGGGTTGCCGCACCGGCGACGTCGATATCCTGGTAGGCATTCGAGGTAGGGTTGCCATTGCCGCCGTAGAAGTACCAGCTCCCGCGATCCGCGGGACCGGGATCGGTCGGCGAAAGGTCGTCGTCGTACGGGTAGCCGTCGAGCGAGAAATCGGCGCTCCGCACCCAGCCGGGAATATCCAGCGCGAAACCGGAGAACTGACCGTTGTTGAGATCGACTCCATTGGGCGCTTCGGCATTTCCGTTCACAATGATGTTCGAACCGAAGAAGCCGCTGGCCGGGGCCGCGTCATTGTTCAGGATGAAGGAAATGTTATCCGCGCATCCGTCGTTGCTGCTGCCGCTGGAGCGGATCAGGTCCACCTCTACGGTGACCGAGCGGGTTCCTGAAGGCATCTGGCCGATTTTGCGCCGCAGGTAAAGCGCGTCGTCCTGTGCCTTATCGCTGTCCGTCAGGGGGCCGAAGGTAAAGGACGTGATCGTGCCGCCTGATGCATTCTTCAGCGTCACGATCATCTGCGACGTGTCGCCGCTGCTGCCGCCGATGTATCCGGAAGCATCATAGGAAACCGTGCCGGCATCGATGCCGGAGGCGGCTGAAGAGACGTCGATGGTCTGGGTAAGGGTGGCTTGAGCGGTGTTCGATCCAGCGAAATAGTTTTTGCCGCGGCTCGCCGGACCGACGCTCGCGTTACTCAGACGGTCGTTTGCGCTGTACAGAATGACATTGGGGGAGCCGCTGATGGTCCAGCCCGGGATCGAGGCAGGTGGCGCACTGCCGGTAGTTCCCGGGCCGGACTCAGCGTCCCCGTTCACGACAAGGTTTTTTCCGTAGGTTTGAGCAAGTAGCGAGGAACTGCAAACTCCGACGAAGAAGAAGCCGCACACGATTCCAAAGTTGATTTTCCGCATATTGGGTCCTTCCCGGCCCGATCTGGTGTGAAGATCCGCCAGGATTTTCAGGGGTGGTGAATCAAATCCTCCGAATAGAACGCCCGATTCCGGGAGAAAAAGGCTCATCTCCTGGCCACCGGCTGTAGCTGACAAGAAACCGCGCCGAGCCACAGAAGGAATTACAAAGAAAACCCTTGACAGGCAAAAATCGCGACTATATGATCGATCCACTTCCAAGTCCGAACGCGGGATCTGCTCACTGAAACAAATGTTACCCGGGGGAATATATGAAGGGGATTGCTGTATTCGTTTTCGTAGCTTCCACGGCGTTTGCTCAGGGGACTGACGCCTTACTCACGGGCAATGTTCTGGACTCAACCGGAGCGCATGTTCCAGATGCCAGAGTGACTGCCCTGAATCTCCACACTGGTGTTTCGGTTTCTGAGATATCAAACTCCTCCGGCGTTTATCTGTTTCCGGTCCTGCCGCCTGGAGACTACAGCATCGTGGCGGAAAAGCCCGGATTCAAGAGATTCGCGCTCGATAAGCTGACTCTGCGCACAGGAGACCACGTCCAGCAGAATCTCACACTGGAGGTGGGCGGCATCACCGAGACGGTGCAGGTGGAGGCCAATTCGGAAGCGGTGAATTACCTCACCAGCTCACAGGGAGGCCTGCTCAACACCAGCCGGCTCGAGGACCTGCCCGTCGCCGGCCGCAACGTGATGGACCTGGTGCTGACGCAGCCCGGCGTAGTGGGCACGAATTTCAACGGCGCCCGTAATGACATGCTCAATATCTCGATGGACCACACCAATATCCAGGACAACTTCATTACCGAGAATCTGAGCACCACTCAGATCTTTACCAGCGTCGACCGCATCGAAGAGGTCCGCGTGGTAACATCGCCCGCCGACGCCGAGTACGGCCGCGGCTCCGGACAGGTGCAGCTGATTTCGCGCTCCGGCACCAACCAGTTTCATGGCACCGGCTTCGACAATATCCACAACACAATCCTGAATGCCAACACATGGTCCAACAACCGCAACTCCCTACCGCGCAGCACTGTCGTGGACAACGATATCGGCGGTTCTCTAGGCGGCCCCATCCGCAAAAATAAAACGTTTTTCTTCGGCCTCTTCGAAGGCAGCATCAATCACTCGAAAAGCAATGTGACCTCTACCACGCTGACCCAGACGGCGCGCCAGGGGATCTTCCGTTTCTATCCGGGAGTGCAGGACGCCAACGCCAATGGGAACAATCCTACGGTGGATCTGTCCGGCAACCCGGTATCCCCGCGCGGCGCGACGGGGCCGCTGCAGTCGGTCAGTCTCTTGGGGCTCGATCCCAACCGTCTGACTCCGGACAGTACCGGAATCGTCTCCAAGAACCTCGCGCTCCTGCCTCTGCCGAATAACTATCTGGCTGCCGGCGATGGCCTCAACACCGGGGCCTACGTGTGGCGGCGTCTCTCCACGGACGACATTTACTCCTGGACGATCCGCGGCGATCACAATTTCAACGAACGCGAGCGTTTCTCGGCCAGTTATTCGCACGATACCGAAAACGATCCCAACGGCTTCGACGGCCAGCCCTACCCAACGTCTCCGATCGGAGTCTACACCGATACCGGAACGGTGGTGTCCGTCCAGCTCACTTCCACGCTGCGGCCCAACCTGGTCAACGAGCCGTACATCGGGGTTTCGCGCAACAGCGTGCAGTTCCACGCGCCGTGGACCGCGGGCAGCGCTACCCAGTCGAGCGTGCTGCCTTCCCTGACGGGCGTGCCGTACATTCTCAACCTGGGAAGCGAAGTAACCAGCCCGATTGGGACCAGTTCATCGGAAGATCCGCAGGGGCGCCTGCAAGGCACATACCTCGCGGGCGATAAGATCAGTTGGCTGCACGGGAAACACGCCATCAAGGTCGGGATCGAGTTTCGCTCCATCGTCAGCAACTCTTTCGTCAGCTTCAATGTGGTGCCCCGTGTCACTTTGGGGATTGCCGCCAGCACCGGCACGCAGAACATCAACACCATCTCCGGAATCGGCGCCAATGCAACGCAAGCCAATAACATCCTGGCGACTCTGACCGGTTCCGTGGCATCGGAAAACCAGCAGTTTTATTCTCCGGGCGGCGCCAGCCCGCAATGGATCTCCGGAGAAAACGCGCAGCACACCTGGCACAACCATGAATGGGGAACGTTTATTCAGGACGATATCAAGCTCACCTCCAACTTCACCCTGCACGCCGGAATGCGTTGGGATTATTACGGGGTGCCGTGGGAAGGAGACGGGCGCATCGGCACCGTGGTCGGCGGCTCGCAGACCATCTTCGGTATTTCGGGCAGCACACTTTCGAACCTCTTTCAGCCCGGCGTGGAGAATCTATCCAACCTGACGCAATTGCAGTTGATCGGCAAGAATTCGCCGCATCCCGGCACCCAGCCGTGGAGCGGGAAGTACAAGAACTTCGCTCCCGTGCTGGGCATGACGTGGGCCCTGCCGTGGCTCGGAGAAAACAAGACGATTCTGCGCGCGGGCTACTCCATCGCCTATGAACGCTTCACGCAGGTGCTGTTCGACCAGCTTTACGGGTACAGCGCTCCCGGTCTGGGGCAGGCGCAGACGTATGCGCCACCGACCTATCAGAACCTGGTGAACGCCCAACTCCCGTTGAGCGCTACGGGCCTGCCGCTGAGCACGGTTCCCATCAACGACAACAACTCTTCGGCGCAAACCATCCTGGTGGCAGACAACGGATTGAAACAGCCATATATACAGAACTGGAACGTCTCGCTGGGGCGCGAAATCCGCCGCGGACTGCTGTTTGACGCGCGCTATGTGGGCAGCAAGGGCACTAAGATGCTGCGCGGAACCAATATCAATGAGAACAACATCTTCGAAAACGGAATACTGAACGCGTTCCTGACCACCGAAGCAGGCGGCAACGCGCCGCTCCTGAACCAGGTCTTCAAAGGTCTGAATATTCCCGGCGTGGGGGTCGTGGACGGAGTCAACATCACGGGTTCGCAGGCCATGCGGCAGAACAGCACGTTATACGGCTACCTGTTGAACAACAATGTCGGCGGCTTCGCCAATTTTCTGGGCTACAACACCTTCGTCACGGGCGTTCGCGGAGGACTGCTGAAGAACGGAGGGCTGCCCGCCAATTTCGTGGTCGCCAACCCGCAGTTCGGCTCGGCTTACCTGGTGAGCAATTTCAGCAATTCGACCTTCAACTCACTGCAGCTCGAAATGAACAAACGCTTCGGCAGCGGCTTCCAGGTGCAGGGCAGCTATGTGCGCAGCAAGGCGCTGGGCGATTACGATGGCACCGCGCAGAGCGAAGTCAGCAACTTTATCACGGTCCGCAACGAGCACCTCGACAAGCGCCTGTTGAGCTTCGACGAGCCCAACGTATGGCGCATGAGCGGCATCTGGGAAATGCCGTTCGGGCCCGGCAAGAGCGTGCTGGCAAATAACCACGGCGTGATCGGACACGTGGTCGAGAAGTGGACCACCAGCGTGATCTTCTACAAAACCTCCGGCACGCCGACGGCGTTCAGCAATAGCGATGGCGGCACATTCAACACCGGCACACCCACATCGGTCGCCTTGGGCTCCCTGCCTACCGGCAGCGTCTACAAAAGCGGAAACAACGTTCTGTACTTTACCGGGCTGACGCAGGTGCCGGATCCGTCGATTAAAGCGATGCCGGCGAACCTGCAAAGCCTGAGCAGCCTCTACGCAATTCAGAATGCGAGCGGGCAGATCGTTCTGGAAAACCCGGCGCCGGGCAACCTGGGGACCCTCAACCCGACCAACTTCCGCGGCTTGGGGTCGTTCACCCTCAACCTTGAAGTCTCGAAGCCGATCGTCATCAATCGCGAGCGCGGCATCACCGCGATCTTCCGCGCCGATGCCATCAACCTGCTCAACAAACCGATCTGGGGCACGCCCAACCTGAATATCGATAGCACCAGCTTCGGCCAGATCACCAGCGCCAGCGGTTCGCGTTCCCTGAATCTCACGGCCCGCATCACGTTCTGATGGCCGCGGGCGCTCCGATTCGCCCTAAGAACCGCCATCAAGGGATGCCGTGGGCTTGGTTGTATTTGTCCAGCATCTTGTTCTGGAACCCGGTTTCGATCTGTTGGCGGTTCGCAAACTGAGAGGGGTTTTTCGGGTCGATTCCTTCCTTGCCGTAAGCTGCCACAATTGCGGCAATGAGCGTCTGCGGGACGGGACCCGTTAACACGGCCTTTGGATTGTTGGCACGCCACTGCCGCAACCCGGCAAAGATCAACTCGGAATGAAGTTTTCCGAAACTCGTATTCTCGGTAATGAACCCGATGTAAGGTTTTGGAATGTCCGGATTTACTTGAGGATCGGCGCGCAGCGGATGCTCGCTCCTTCCGTCACGGGCGTACAGAGGCGACGTGACCGGCGGCTCCTGGGCTCGTCCAATGCCTTCCGTTACCTCGTTGACAACCAGCGGCACCCCGCGTTTAAAGCAGCCGTGGAGGGCAGCGTTATTGCTCAGCGCGACGACGACGGCATCCGCCACCCCGCTGTCCGAGAAGTACGCGACGATGCTGTCGACGCGATCCGTCATGCAAGCGCCGCAGATCTTGGCGCTGACGAACTGCGGATTCGTCGAGAACATCCGGAGCAGGGCGCTCATCACCTTGAGCCCGTTCTTCGCAATCGGAGGCTGCAGGTGAATATAGATTCGTTCCGTAGTCGTGCCCGCGCCGCGATTGTTGAGGAAGTGAATAAAGTCCCGAGTGAGCAGATCCCGGGTTTCAGGGCTTGGCTGGGACCCTGCAGTGCAATCTCCCGTTTGCGCCTCCGCTTTCATCGTGGTAAAGGCGTTTATGATTACCTGCTGGTCGCGCTCAAACTGATCCCTTTGCCAGGCCATCTTACAGACTCCGCTGGCGATGATCTCTAATGCAAGAAGCGTGTCCGCAAAGTCGCTGGCAATGCGCCAGGTCAGTTTGTACTGCGGGGCGCTACTTTCGCCGTAAAGGTCATAAACCTTGTTTGCGGATGAGATGGTCTTTTGCTCATTCGCCTTCCAGACCTTCTCGACGAATTCAAAAAGAGAGGGACTCAGTGCAGCCGCCGGGGACGCCATAGCGGTATCAGTCTATACCCCAAAACAAGCGTCTTGCAAGCGCGTTGCAACAGGTTAAGGTGCCGTAACAAAGGCGGTGCTACGCCAGGCGGATTCAGCGCAAAATCAATGGGTTGTCCCGCTTTGCTACACTGATCGATAATGTCATACCGCCACATCCTTTTTGACATTGAAACGAACGGCATCGCGCTGGTTACGGTGAACCGGCCGGACAAGCTCAATGCGCTATCGGGTGCGGTGGTCGAAGAACTCGCCGATGCCTTCGAGCGCGTTGCGGGCGATGCGGCGGTTCGCGCGGCGATTGTGACCGGCGCCGGCGAAAAGGCCTTCGTGGCCGGCGCGGACATTAATGAGATCGCGGCCCTGACACCGGTCGAAGCGCGCGAATATGCGCTGCGCGGGCAGCGGACGTTTCGCAGGCTCGAGACGCTGGGCAAGCCGGTGGTGGCGGCGGTGAACGGATACGCCTTGGGCGGCGGCCTGGAACTGGCGATGGCATGCACGGTTCGGTTTGCGTCGGAGAATGCGAAGCTCGGCCAGCCGGAAGTCAAGCTCGGGATTATTCCGGGGTACGGCGGAACGCAGCGGCTGCCGCGGCTGGTTGGTCGCGGCCGGGCGCTCGAACTGCTCCTTTCCGGAGAGCCCGTCCCGGCGGCGGAAGCATACCGGATCGGCCTCTTGAATGGAGTCGTTGCTCCGGGCGAACTGCTGCCGCACTGCCGCGCCTGGCTGGAAAAGGTGCTGGCGAATGCGCCGCTGGCCGTGGACCTCGCAATGGAAGCGGTGGATACCGGGCTGAACTGCGGGCTCGACGAGGGGCTGCGCTTCGAGGCGGCGGCGTTCGGCGTCAGTGCGGCAACCGAAGACCGGCGCGAAGGCACGCGCGCGTTTCTCGAAAAGCGGCGCGCCGCATTCGCGGGAAAGTGAAACATGGCGAACGTATTTGAAGGGAAGCTCTCGGCGGAAGGCCTGCGTTTTGCAATCGTCGTCAGCCGCTTCAACAGTTTCATTACAGAACGGCTGCTGGCCGGAGCGATGGACGCTCTGACGCGCACGGGCGCCGACCCGGCGCTGGTCGATGTGGTGAAGGTCCCGGGGTCGTGGGAAGTCCCTCTGGCAGCCGGCGAAGTCGCGCGCCAGCACCGATACGATGCGGTCATCTGCCTGAGCGCGGTGATTCGCGGCGAGACCCCGCACTTCGATTATGTGGCGGCGGAGGCAGCCAAAGGCGTAGCACAGGTGGCGGTGGAAACCGGAGTACCTGTGGCCTTCGGCGTGCTCACTACCAATACGCTGGAACAGGCGATCGATCGCGCGGGAGCCAAGGGCGGGAACAAAGGTTTCGATGCTGCTATGACCGCGGTGGAGATGGCCAACCTCCTGCGCTCGCTTCGCCAGGCAACGTAATGCCGTCACGCACCAGGAGCCGGCAGCGCGCCTTGCAGATCCTCTTTCTGTGGGACGCCCGCCATCAAACCGTCGATGAGGCGATTAACGCCTATTACGACACTTTGTACTCCGAGGAGAAGCCGGAGCGCGACGCATTTGTGGCGAACCTGGTCCGCGGTACGGTCGAGAACATAACAGAATTGGACGAACTCATCCGGCGGCACGCCGAACACTGGCGGGTGGAGAGGATGCCGGCGGTGGACCGGAATATCCTGCGGCTGGCGGTTTACGAAATGACCCGCGGAGGAACGCCTGTGGCGGTGACGATCGATGAAGCCCTCGAACTGGCGCGCAAGTTCTCCAATGAGGAATCGGTCCAGTTCGTGAATGGTGTTTTGGACGCGATTCACCGCGAAAGTCCCGCGGGTGCAGATTCGGCGTAGCCGGAAGGCTCGCTGCGGCATCTAAGTTCGTGGGGGGATTTTTCCCCATATGAGGGATCATTCGAGAATGACCGGGAAGCGTCTTCATTTCTTACTGTTACCGGCGGTTCTCCTGGGCGGCGTAGTATTCGGCGGGCTCTATGGAGCACGCGTCGAAGCCGCCGAGACGGGAGTCGACCAGAACGTACACAATTTCACGGATATCTATGCTCTGGTAGAGTCGAACGCAGCGGAACCATTGAATCCGGATAAAGCGATTTACGATGGCGCGATTCCGGGGATGCTGCGAACCCTGGATCCGCACTCGACATTTTTCGATCCCAAGGCCTACCGGCTCCTTCTCGAAGACCAGCAGGGCCGCTATTCGGGGGTCGGCATGCAGGTGCAGGGGCGTAACGACCAGACCGTGGTGATGGCGCCGTTTCCGGGTTCGCCGGCCTACCGGGCGGGCATTCGTCCGGGAGACGTGATCGTATTTGTCAATGACAAATCGACCGCCAACATGACCACCACCGAAGTCGCGGACATGCTGAAAGGCCCGCGCAATACCAAAGTGAAGATTTCGGTTTCCCGCGAAGGCGCCAAGGACTACCTGACGTTCACAGTGACGCGGCAGGATATCAACCGCCCCACGGTGACCGGCTTCTGGTTGAAGCCCGGTTACGCGTACGTGAAGATTGCCAGTTTCGGCGACAACACCAGTCATGAGCTGGAAGAGACCTTGAAATCGCTCGGGGAAGACAAAATCAGCGGGCTGGTGCTGGATCTGCGCGGCAATCCGGGCGGGCTTCTGAACGAAGCTGTGGGCGTGTGCGATCACTTCCTGCGGCGCGGGCAGGTGGTGGTTTCGCAAGTGGGCCGGGCCTCGCCCGAGCGTGTGTACCGCGCGACGCATGGCAATCATGGGCGCGATTATCCGATTGTCGTGCTGGTGAACCAGTCCACTGCGTCGGCGGCGGAGATTGTTTCGGGCGCGATGCAGGATCATGACCGCGCCTGGATCCTGGGGGAAACCACGTTCGGCAAGGGCTTGGTTCAAACCGTTCTGCCCCTTCCGGACAACACGGCCCTGGCGTTGACGACGGCCCATTTCTATACTCCCAGCGGCCGTCTGATCCAGCGCGATTACAGCCACCTCTCTTTTTACGACTATTACTTTCACAATGACGGTACGCCGAAAAACCTGAAAGACGTCAAGATGACCGATAGCGGCCGCACGGTCTACGGCGGCGGCGGGATCACTCCCGACCAGCAGTACAAGATGCCGCCGTTCGACCCCCTCGAGGTGCAGCTCTACCGCACCGGGCTCTTCGATTTCGCACGCAGCTACTTCGCCGGCCACCCCGAGCAGCTTGCGGCGGGCTGGATGCCGGACGCGGCGGTGCTCAAGGATTTCGAAAGCTACCTGCGCGCCCACGCGTTTCGATTCACCGATGCCCAGTTCAGCGCGGATACCGACTGGATTCACCGGTATCTGGCCAAAGAGATGTACATCTGGGGCGTCAACGTGGATGAGAGCAACCGCGTTTTCCAATCTACCGACCCCGAAGTGGAGCAGGCGCTGACGGCGATGCCGCAGGCCGAAGCGCTGATTCAACGGGCGCGCAAAGTGGTGGCGGAGCGCGCAGCGCATTAACCCGCTGCGGATCGCGCGGCCGCCTGTGCCACAATCAGTATTTGAACCCCACTGCGCAGATTATTGTTCTGGATGCCGGCGGTCAGTACTGCCATCTGATCGCACGCAAGGTCAGGGACCTCGGCGTCTACGCCGAAGTCCGCGCCAGTGAGGCCCCTGCCGCGGACCTGGCGGGCGCGCGCGGCATCATCATTTCCGGCGGTCCGAGCAGTGTGTACGACGAAGGAAGCCCTACAGTCGACCCGCGCATCTTCGAGCTCGGCTTGCCTGTACTGGGGATCTGCTACGGCCAGCAGTTGATGGCGCATCTCCTGGGAGGCCAGGTGTGCAAGGGCGCAAAGGGCGAATACGGGCTGGCCACGCTCCAACTCGACGAGCGCAGCGACCCGCTCTTCGCCGGTCTGGCGGGCATACAGCAGATCTGGATGAGCCATCGCGACGTGGTGGGGGAGGTTCCCGCCGGCTTCGCGGTGGCGGGGCGCACCAACACGTGCGCCGTGGCGGCCATCGCGGCGCCCGCCAGAAAACTTTACGGCCTGCAATTTCATCCCGAGGTGGTCCATACCACGCGCGGGCGCGACTATCTTTCCAATTTCCTGTTTCGCGTCTGCGAGTGCGAAAGGGACTGGGACCCCCGCCGCAGGCTTCCCGCCATCGAGCAGGAGATCCGCGATTGCGCCCGCGACCGCAACGTCTTCTTCTTCGTCTCCGGCGGCGTGGATTCCAGCGTGGCGTTCGCCCTCTGCACGCGGGCCCTGGGCGCGGAGCGGGTGCGCGGCGTCTATGTGGACACCGGGCTCATGCGCGCCGGAGAGACGGATTTCGTGCGGAAACTCCCGGGCGTCGCGGTCGAGCACGCGGCGGAGCAGTTTCTGACCGCGCTCGCCGGCGTGACGGACCCGGAGCAGAAGCGGCACATTATCGGCGAAGAATTCGTGCGCGTGCAGGAGCGCATCGTGGAATCGCGGCACCTGCTGGATGAACACTGGATTCTCGGACAGGGCACCATTTATCCGGACACCATCGAATCCGGCGGCACGGCCAAAGCTTCGCTGATCAAAACGCACCACAACCGCGTGGCCGGAATCCAGAGGCTGATCGAGTGCGGACGCATCGTAGAGCCGCTGAAATCGCTGTACAAGGATGAGGTGCGGGAAGCCGGCCGCGCGCTCGGCCTGCCGGCGGAGTTGCTGGAGCGGCACCCGTTTCCCGGGCCGGGCCTGGCAATCCGCTGCCTCTGCTCCGAATTCGACGCGCCGGCGCGCCGTGTGCCCGAAGGGTTCGTCGTGCCGGTGAATTCCGTAGGGGTGCAGGGAGACGCTCGCAGCTATGCCCCGGTGCTGGCGATTGAAACGCTGGACCACGCACGCGCGACGGAACTGGTCAACGCGATCGCCGGAGTCAACCGCGTAATCGCGGTGGTGGAGACGTGCGAGCCCATGGAACACTTGCAGGTGCGCGCGTGCTCCCTCACCGCCGAACGGCTGGAACGCCTGCGGCACGCGGATGCCATCGTGCGGCGCTTGTCTCACGCGGCGAATTACGACAGCGAAGTGTGGCAGTTCCCGATCATTCTGATTCCCCTGGGAACCGCCGCGGCGCCGGATTCGGTAGTGCTGCGGCCCGTGGATTCGGTGGACGGCATGACGGCGCAATCCGTCACTATGCCCGAAAGCCTGCTGGCAGCGATCCGGCGCGAGTTGCTGCAGGTCGAGGGTATCGCAGGCGTCTTCTACGACCTGACGCACAAACCGCCCGGCACCATTGAGTGGGAGTAGAGAACTACTTCACCAGGGGCGTGAGATCCACCGCAACACCCGATTCGCGATTCAGGCGTTCGGTGAGATCACGATCTACCAGGGACAGCGAAACCTGGTTGTGCACATTGCCGCTCGTGAAGTAGTGCAGGGTATCGCCTTGCACCCAGTACGCCACCGCCGAATAAACGGTGTGGTCTTTGAAGGCGATCAGGTAGTGCGTGGGTTCGGGGGTCTCCGATTCCGCTGCCGGCGGACCCGAGGGGTAGATGTCCACTGGATTGGCGGTCTCCGCGGGCGGCGCGCTGCCGGGACCGTACTGATTGATGATCACCGGCGAAGGCTGCGGAGGATAGACTACCGTCACGTTCCCCTGCTGCGGCTGCGGAGGAGGAGTGTCATACCCGGAGCCATAACTCCCCACGTAAACCGGATAGGGATACGCAATTGCCGGAGTGGCGTTATTGAAGTGTCCTCCGCCGCGCGCACCCTGAGATCCCGGCACCACCAGATGCGGGGAACCGTTGGGAAGAACAATACCGCCCATGCCGGTTCCGGAAGCGAAGCGATTTAACGCAGGAAAAGTGGCTGGTGTGCCACCGGGATTGACTACGCTGCCAAAGCCTCCGGTAACGATAGGTGTGGCGCCCCCGAAGGCGGAATGATACTGCGCAAAAAGCCCTGCGGAAAAAGTAAGCGCGAGGAAAAGCCCGAGAAGGGTCTTCATGGGAAAGTATCCCCCTGCCCAAATTGTAGCAGGCTTTCCCGCGCTCGCTACCAGCTCATTTCCTGCTATGGGCTTCCTGCACGGCGCAGGCTACTTCTTCGTTGCCGGCGGCCCGGCGGGCTTGGCGGGCGCGGCGGCGGCCGTCACCGGGTGTGCCTGGTCGTACAACTTGATCATGTCGGCGGTGATGTTTACGGCCGTGGAAGCCCACAACACCGTCGTCGTCTGCTGGTTGCTGACGTCCAGGACCACCGCGATACCGTTCTGCACGGCATACTGGTCGAGAATCGCCATCATTTTATTGCCGAGGTCCTGCATGATGCGGTTCTGCTCCTGATCGATGTCCGCATTGAGGTCTTCGGCGTCACGCTGCAGGTTCTTAGTATCGGTATCGATCGTGCGGGCGAGGTCGGCCTTGGCTTCATCGCTCATGGTCGCGCTGCCCTTGGTCATCTGGTCCCGCTTCGCCTGGATATCGGCGTTTTTCTTTTCCAGAGTCGACTTGCGCGGGTTGAACTTCGCCGCCAGCTCGGCAAGCGCCTTCTTCCCTTCGCCTGTCTCGGCGATGGCGGCCGTCACGTTGATGATCGCGACCTTGGTGGGCACAGGTCCTGTAACCGCGGCCTTCGGCGGCGCGGCGGCGGGAGCCGGAGCCTGCGCTGCGGCAAGCGCGGCCAAGCCCAGAACCAGTGCGGGGAAAACTACGAAATTCTTCTTCAAGCTGGAAACTCCTAAGTGTGAAAATACTACCATATTGCGAGTGGCTTCGATCAGAACGTCCTGCCGATGGTGAAGCGGAACAGCGTGCGCCGCTCATCGAAGGGATAAAGCTGTCCGAAAGTGGACACGGAATTCAGAAATGTGGCGTTATTGGGGAACGCCGCCCGGTCAGCGACTATGGGCGGCTGCAGGTTGGTATCAACGCGCAGCGGGTTGTACGCAAAATACACGCGGAACGGCGCATTGACCACCGGCAGCATGACCTGAAATTCCAGCCCGGTGGACATTCTGGGCCGCTGCGTAATCTCGGCGATCTGCACTTTGCCGCTGAATCCCGCCTGGGGGAACTGCTGGTTCAGGTCCATGACGCGCGTCGGATCCATCGTAAGCTGGTCGGGCCGCAGAATCCGGTTGACGCCGAAATCGTTGAAGATGGCCAGAGTGACCGGACCGACGATCGGGATGCGGTATTCGAAATTCGTCCAGCTCTGCCAGTCGCCGCCCGGTGTAATCAGCTGGTAAATGGGAACCTGCATCGTGACGGGCTGGCTGGTAATCTGGCCGCCGGAAATCACCTTCTGCATGCGCGGGCTTCCATCGTTGTTCAGCACGTTGATTGAGGCGCTCGAGGGAATGAACGCGATGGGCGCTACTTCGAACCAGTCAAAGCCGCGGATGTCCTGTTCGCCACCCATGAAGGTACGGGCGAACGGCGGGATCTCTCTGCCGCCGTAACCCGTGATGATCTTCGTGGTGGCATGGAACGCCAGAATGTGCTTGCGGTTGATCGGCGACGGATGGTAATACTTGACGTCCAGCGTCGGAGTAACGGTGTTGACATTTCCGCCCAGGACGCTGCCCGCGAACGCCAGGCCGGCATAGATGCTTCTACCGCCGGTGGGGTTCAAGGCGGCGTTGACGGTGTTATACACCAGTCCGGGCGTGATCTGGCTGGTGCGGATACCGTTCAGCGCGTTCGGACCGTAAACGCCCGCGAAATTGATGTACTGGAAATAATTGTCGGCGGCGGTGGTCTGGGTTACGATGCTCGAAATGTCGTAGCCGTAGGTGATGGAAACCCGCGTGAAACTGCGCCGCAGCGGATAGCTGGCCGAGACATTGAAGCCGTGGCTGTTCTGGATGTAATTGAGCAGGTTCTGCGTGCCCAGTGAATTGTAAAGCGGAATCAGGTTCTGCCCAGCGAAAATGGAGGCCTCGCGGCCCTGATCGAAATTGAACCGCCGCAGATAGACCATGAACCCCAACTGCAGCGGCCGATCCAGGAAGTAAGGTTCTGTGAAACCGAAGTCGATGTCCCGCATCAGGGTGCCGATCTGCGAGGAAATCGACAGCGTTTCCCCCAGCCCCAGGAAGTTGTTGGTGGAGTAATTCGCGCCCACGAAGCTGCCGGCGATGCCGGAAACGCCGCCGTTCAGGCCCACCGAATTCTTGCCCCGCTCTTTCACCTTGAGCGTGATATCGACGGTGTTGGATTGCGGGTTGCGCCGGATATCGGCGGCATCTTCCTTCTTCAGCGTTTCGAAATATCCGAGCTGGTTGAGCCGCAGAATGCTGAGGTCCCACAACTCGGTATTGAACATATCGCCTTCGTCCAGCAGAATCTCGCGGCGAATGACTTTGTCGCGCGTGGTGGTGTTACCGGTGAAATCGATGCGCCGGATAAAGAATTGCTTGCCTTCGTCGCAGTTCAGCGTGATATCGATCTGGTCGGTGTTGGGAATCGGTTCGAAATCCGGTTCGGGTACGAAATCGATATAACCGAACTTGCCGTACAGCTTGCGCATGGTTTCGATGCCCTTGCGCAGTTTGTCGGTCGAAAGCACATCGCCCGGACCCATGCCGAAGATGGGCTTCATCAGCACCTGCGGCGTTCGGAAGAGCTTCACGCCCACGAAATTCATATCGTGGAGATGGTAGAGGCGGCCTTCTTCCACGGGAATGTTGATGTCGGCGAAGATGCCGGGCTGGTTCATCTTGATCAGGGGAAGCCGCCAGCCCTGGCCGCCGCGCGGCACAATATTGACGCTGCCATCCAGCACCTTGGCCATGAAGTAGCCGCTATCCTGGTAAGCCTGCCGGATGCGCTCCTTGTCTTCTTCCAGTTTGCCCTCATCGTAAGTCTTGGCGAACATGTTCTCGAAGAGAATCGAGTGGGGAATGCCGTAGGGGTGCAGGTTTTTCATGGCCTCTGTCACCCAGCGGCTGTTCTTGGCCTTGTTCCCGGTAATCAGGATTTTGCCGACTTTGACCTTGGGCCCTTCGTTCACCTGAAAAGTGACTTTGAGCGACGAAGGCGGAATCTGCTCGATGATCGGATCGACCGTGGCATATTGCCGGCCGCGTTCCGCTTCGAATTCCTTCAGGACCACAGCGGCGCGCTGGATCTTGTTGGGGTCGTAAGTCGATTCCACGGTCAGCCCGACCTTGCGCTCCTTGAAGCGATCGAGAATTTCGGAAACCGTGACCGTGTGGATGCCTTCGTAATTGATGGAGCGGATGACGCGGCGCTCGACCACCACGAAACGGATGATGATGCCGCCCTTGGGGTCGGGTTCGGTTTCCAGCCGCACGTCGTCGAAACGGCCGCTGTTCCAGAGCGCCATGAAGTCGCGGTGCAGAGTCTCTTCGTTATAGATATCGCCGACCTTGGTAACCAGAAGCGCCTTCAACTGGTCGGCCGGATAGCGGCGCGCTCCGCGGATATCGATCCCCGTAATCACCTGGCCGTTGGCGGCGGGTTGCGTTCCCGGCGCGGCTTTGGGCGTTTGCAGTTGCGGCGTGGTGGGAGCCGCGGGGACATTTTCAAACGGGTTGGTTGGCTTGGCCGGCTGTTGCTGCTGTTGCTGCTGCTGTGCCGGCTGCGCCGGGGGCTTTTGCTGCTGTGCCGGAGGCGTTTGCTGCGCTGGCGGCGTCTGTTGCTGTGCGGGAGGCGTCTGGGCGCGCAGAGGCAACAGGCATGAAACGCAGAAGCAGGCCGAGGCCACGGCCAGGCGATGGCGCCTGTGGAGCTTCATGCAAACATACCTTTCCGTACTGCGCGGGCACGATGGTAATGCACGGGAGAAAATTTCACTCGGTACAGCCGGTCTTGAAGATGATAAGCCATTATTTTACCGAATCTTTAGTGTTCGCAACAACGACCAGGAGCGCCACAGGTGTGACCCGCGGGCACAGGGGAGCGGCGCGATGTGTTGCAGCCAATTCCTTGTATTCGCGGAAGTTGCGCATCATGCTCTGGCAGTCTCGGGGGAGGGGGTGGCATTTTTGGAACCAAGGGGCAAATGGAGCGGCCGGAGCAGGCGCCTCTTAGGAAGGGTTGGCAGGCGAGACCGCCCGCCCTGTCGCTCCCCGGATGAAATCCACGATTTCCTCGAGCGAAGCGCCGGGCTGGAAGACCGCGGCCACGCCTTCCTTCTTGAGCGCCGCCGCGTCTTCGTCAGGCACGATTCCGCCCACGATCACTTTGACATCGCTCATGTCTTTCTCGCGCAGCAGTTGAAGCACCCGCGGCACGATGGCGTTGTGCGCGCCGGAAAGAATCGAAAGCCCGATCACCTGCACGTCTTCCTGCAGCGCGGCGTTGACAATCATCTCCGGCGTCTGGCGCAGTCCGGTGTAGATCACTTCCATGCCGGCATCGCGGAGGGCGCGGGCGATCACTTTCGCCCCGCGGTCGTGGCCGTCCAGCCCGGGCTTGGCCACCAGCACTCGAATCGGTCGTGTCATGACTAAAGGTGCGTCGTCTCCTGATACGTGCCGAAGACTCCGCGCAAAGCATCGCAGATTTCGCCCAGCGTCGCATAGGCGCGCACCGCATCCAGCAGGAAGGGCATCGTATTGGCGGTGCCTTCGGCGGCGCGCCGCAGCGCATCCAGGCTCTTCTGCACGCAGCTATTATCGCGCCGCGCGCGCAGGGCCGCCAGTTTGCGCGACTGGTGCTCGCCGCTGGTTTCATCGATCTGCAGCAGCTCGATAGGCTGGTCTTCGCTCTGGAAGCGGTTGACCCCCACGATGGTGCGCTCTCCCGCTTCGATCTCCTGCTGATAGCGGTAGCTGGCCCCGGCGATTTCGCTTTGCGGGAAACCGGCTTCGATGGCCGGGATCATCCCGCCCATGGCATCGATGCGGCGGATATAGTCATTGGCCGCTTCTTCGGTTTCGAGCGTAAGCTTTTCCAGAAAATAACTGCCGCCGAGAGGATCGGCCGCATTGGTCACGCCGCTTTCGTAAGCCAGAATCTGCTGCGTGCGCAGCGCGATGGTGACGGCGTGTTCGCCGGGAAGCGCGTAGGCTTCGTCCAGCGAATTGGTGTGCAGCGATTGCGCCCCCCCCAGCACCGCCGCCATGGCCTGCAGCGCCGTGCGCACCACGTTATTGTACGGCTGCTGCCAGGTGAGCGAACAGCCCGCTGTCTGCGCGTGGAAGCGCAGCTTCCAACTGCGGTCGCTTTGCGCGCCGTAGCGGTCGCGCATCGCGTACGCCCAGATTTTGCGCGCCGCACGATACTTGGCGATCTCTTCGAAGAAATCGCTGTGGGCATTGAAAAAGAAGCTCAGCCGCGGCGCGAATTCGTCGATTGCCAATCCGCGCTCGAGCGCCCAGTCCACGTATTCAATGCCGTCGCGCAGCGTGAAAGCCAGTTCCTGCACCGCCGTCGAGCCGGCTTCCCGGATGTGATACCCGCTAATCGAAATCGGGTTGAACTTCGGAGTGTGCCGCGCGCCGAATTCGATGGTATCGGTCACCAGCCGCATGGAAGGCTTGGGCGGAAAGATGTATTCCTTCTGCGCGATATATTCCTTGAGAATGTCGTTCTGCAGCGTCCCCGAAAGCCGGCTCCAGTCGACGCCCTGCTGCTCGGCCACCGCCAGGTACATTGCCCACAAAACCGCGGCCGGCGAATTGATGGTCATGGAAACCGTGACATCCCCCAGCGGAATGCCGCGGAACAGAATCTCCATGTCCTCAAGCGAGCAGACCGAAGCGCCGCACTTGCCGACTTCCCCTTCGCTCATGGCATGATCGGCATCGTAGCCCATGAGAGTCGGCAGATCGAACGCCACCGAAAGTCCGGTCTGTCCCTGAGCCAGCAGGTAATGATATCGGCGGTTGGTCTCCTCCGGGGTAGCGAAGCCGGAAAACTGGCGCATCGTCCAAAGCCGGCCGCGATACATGTCGCGGTGAATGCCGCGCGTATACGGAAACCCGCCCGGCGCGCCGAGATCGCGCCCGGGGTCGAGCGCGTCCAGATCTTCGGGTGTGTAGACCGGTTTGATCGGGACCCCGCTAATTGTCGTAAACTGGCGTTCGGCGGTTTTCATTTGGCACCCAGCTATCGCTATCTTAACCCCGGCCCGGCGCATTCCGGCGCAGTGGCACCACCGGGCTGTGGTTATGATACCTGATGGAAACCGATCGCACGCATGCTGAAAACCACAATTTTTCGCGAATACGATATCCGGGGCGTCGCCGACGTGGAACTCCCCGATGCGGGAATCGAAATGCTCGGCCAGGCGCTCGGGACTTACCTGCAGCGCCATGCCGGGAACAAGATCACGCTGGGCCGCGATACGCGGCTGAGCTCGACACGCCTGCGCGACGCCCTGATCCGCGGGCTGAAAGCCAGCGGATGCGCCGTGACCGACCTCGGAGTCGTGCCCACCCCGGTGCTCTACTATTCGGTGGTCCATCTGCAAGCCGATGGCGGCGTGATGATCACCGGCAGCCACAATCCCCCGGAGTTTAACGGCTTCAAGACCGTCTGCGGCCCATCGACGATTCACGGCGAGGCAATTCAGGAGATTCGCCGCATGATCGAGACCGGCGACCTGGCACAAGGCGACGGCAGCGAAACGCCGTACGACGCGGTTACGCCGTACGTCGCGGAAGTCGCCGCACAGTTCCAATATGCGCGGCGCATCCGGGTGGCGATCGATGCCGGCAACGGCACTGGCGGCCCGGTGATGCACCGCATTCTCGAGCGCCTGAACGTGGAAGCGGCCGAGATGTTCTTCGAGATGGACGGTAATTTTCCCAACCACCATCCCGATCCCACGGTCCCGAAGAACCTCGATGCGCTCATCGCTAAAGTGCGGGAAATGGGCGCTGACCTGGGGATCGCGTTCGATGGCGACACTGACCGCATCGGCGCGGTCGACGACCACGGCAAAGTCATCTATGGCGACCAGTTGATGATCCTCTACGGCCGCGAGATCCTGTCGCGCAAGCCGGGAGCGACGTTCATCGGCGAAGTGAAATGTTCGCAAGTGATGTACGACACTCTCGCCGCGCTTGGCGGCAACCCCATTATGTGGAAGACCGGTCATTCCCTGATCAAGGCCAAGATGAAGGAGGAGCACGCCGCACTGGCCGGCGAAATGAGCGGCCACATGTTTTTCGCCGACCGCTATTACGGCTTCGACGATGCCCTGTACGCCGCCTGCCGCCTGATGGAAATCGTGGCCGCGAGCGGACGGCCGCTGTCGCAGTTACTGGCCGGACTGCCGGAGACGGTGACTACGCCCGAGATTCGCTTCGACTGTCCCGATGAGATCAAGTTCGACGTCGTGCGCCGCGCCGCCGAGACCCTGCGCGCCCGTTACAAAACACTCGATGTGGATGGCGTGCGCGTGCTCTTTGAAGATGGCTGGGGCCTGGTGCGCGCATCCAACACGCAGCCGGTGCTGGTGATGCGCTTCGAAGCCACTACGCCCGAGTTGCTCCGGGAATACCACGACGAAGTCGAAACGGTTGTGCGTCACGCCACGGAACTGGCACAGAAAAAAGCCGGCTCCGCGGAGCCGGCGTAATTCGACGCGAACTGGAGGCATTCCCCCCGAAACACCTCCAGCCCCGTCTCCAGGATTAACGACTCGCAGCAGGCGTATTCGGTTTCAAAACAATTCGCGGAAGTGTACGGTTGGTCACGCGCGCTTCATTGACGCACCGACAATACCACTCCCGCGGGTGAGGAAACACCGCCGATGGTTGCCACGATAGGCCAGTCGCCATCGGCCAGCGCCGCCGGCACCTGGATCGCGATCTGGTACAGGCCTGCATAGCCGGGCGCCAGCGCCGCGCCGTACACCGTCGCCGGGATGTTGTTAATCGTGACTGCGGGCATCGCGCTGGTGGAATACGTCTGGTTCGCCGGCACCTCGACGCCGATCGGCGCGGCAGGCGTTGTAGGTCCGAAGCCGGTGCCCCAAAGAATGATCACGTCGCCCGGTTTGGCAGGCACGGTGGTCGCTCCGGAGAAGGTGCCGTTCGCCACCGCAAGACTGAAGTCCTGGCGCGTGGCCACCGCCTGGTTGTTCGGCCAGGTGAAGAATGCGGGTCCGTACTGACTCGCGGTGACCGTGAACGTGGAACTGGTGCCGGTGGGCGACGTCACCGTTACCTGCGTGGAACCGGACGGGACGTTCGGCGCCAGGAGATTGATCTGGCTCGAACTGATGTAGTACAGGTACGCCGGCTGGCCGCCGACCAGGGCGCTGACGCCGTCCAGAGACGACGGGAGCTTTCCGTTCACAATGGCGTTCGCCCAGGTATCCGTGACGGGCGCCAGGTTTGTTCCCTTGATGGTCACCCAGGAGTTGGCGACGATGCCGGGCTGGAAACTGGCTCCGTTCACCACGCCGTTGCTCGAGATGCTCGGCGCGGCGGCGCCGCTGCCCAGTGTAACCTTGCGCACCCGGTTGTTGGTGGTGTCCGCGATAAACAGATTGCCGGCGCTGTCCAGCGCCACGTCGCCGGGATTGTTGAGCCCGGCGCTGACCGCCGGCCCGCCATCGCCCGAGAATCCGGCGATTCCATTGCCCGCGACCGTCGTGATCGTGCCTGTGCTGTCCACCTTGCGCACGCGTTGATTGCCGGTGTCGGGGATGTAGAGATTGCCGTTCGCATCCACGGCCAGACCCGCATGCGCGCTCGAAAGATTCAGCATCGCGGCTGTTGCAGGGCCGCCATCGCCGGAAAAACCTTTGGCGCCGTTCCCGGCGACGGTGCTGATTTTGCCCGAGCTATCGACCTTGCGAATCCGGTCATTGCCGATATCCGCGATGAAGATATTTCCCGAACCGTCCACCGCCACGCCGCCCGGCAGAAACAGGCCCGCGCCCACGGCCGGGCCGCCATCGCCCGAGAACCCGGGAAGCAGCGCTCCGCCCGCGACGGTCGTGATTTTGCCCGACGTATCGACCTTGCGAATCCGGTTATTGGCGGCATCCGCAATATACACATTGCCGGCCGCGTCGACGGCCAGGCCCGAAGGGGTCCAGACGGCCGCGCTCGTGGCCGGGCCGCCATCGCCCGAGAACCCGGTGCTGCCGTTTCCCGCAAACGTCGTGATGGTTCCCGAAAGACTCACTTTGCGCACGCGGTTGTTGATGCTGTCGGCGATGTAGACGTTGCCGCTCGAGTCGGCCGCCAGCGCGAGCGGCGTGAAGAGCGAAGCGCTGGTGGCGGGGCCGCCATCGCCGCTCGAGCCGTAGTTGCCGTTGCCGGCGAACGCGGAGATCGTGCCCGAAGAACTCACCTTCACCACTTTGTTGCTGACGGTATCGGCGATGTAAAGATTGCCCGAGCCATCCACCGCCACTGCGTTCGCGCCGACTGCGGCGCTGGTCGCAGGGCCGCCGGCGCCGGAAAACGGAACGTTGCCGTTTCCGGCCACGGTCGAGATAATCCCCTGCGAGGCGGGAGCGTTCACCGTCAGTTTGATCGGAATCGTCAGCGGCGAGTTGCCGGTTCCGCTGGGAGTGATGGTGATGGTCCCGTTGTAGGCACCCGCCGTGAGTCCCGACGGATTCACCGAAATGGTGAGTGTGTTGTTCACGTTTCCGCTGGCGGGCGTCACCGACAGCCAGTTGCCGCCGGCTGTGGTGGACGCCGCCGCCGTGAACGTGAGGCTGCTGCCCACGCTGACGATGACGACGGACTGGCTGGGCGGCGCGGCCGCGCCCGCGTTGACCGAGAACGAAAGCGATGAAGGACTCGCTGAAACCGGTGAAACCGGCGCACCCGAGGAGACTTCGCGCACGCGGTCGGCGCCGGGGTCGGCAATGTACACGTTGCCCGCCGGATCCACCGTCACGCTGCTGAGATTGGTAAAGACCGCGCCGCTGGCGGGGCCGCCATCCCCGTTCCCCTGTCCTGCATTCAGCGCGCCGCCCGCCAGGGTGCTGATCGTCCCGGAAGTGTTAATGAGGCGGATCCGCTTGGTGCCGGCGTCGACTACATAGAGATTGCCGGACTTGTCCACCGCGACCCAGACGGGCGTCATCCCCGCGCTCGTCGCCGGGCCGCCGTCGCCGATCGAAATGGGCGTGCCGTTGCCCGCCACGGTAGTGATGATGCCGTTTGTATCCACCTTGCGCACGCGCGTGGCGTTGTCGGCGAAATAGACATTGCCGGCGCTGTCCACGGCGACACCCTCGGGCAGTGCGAGCATGGCGCTGGTAGCCGGACCGCCATCGCCCGAGTACCCCTGCTGCCCGGTGCCCGCGATCGTGGTGATGATGCCGTTGGTATCGATTTTACGAATCCGCTGATTGGTGGTGTCCGCCAGGTACAGATTGCCCGCGGCATCCGCCGCGATGTTCGTGGCGAAGAAAGTGGCCGCGGTCGCGGGGCCTCCATCGCCGGAGTAGCCCGGGAACGGTCCGCCGGCAATCGTTTTGATGACCCCCGACGGAGTTACCTTCAGAATGCTGGCGGCCTGGCCGATATAGATGTTGCCCGCGCCGTCTGACGCCACGCTGTTGGGAAAGATCGAGGCGGCGGTCGCCTGGACGCCATCGCTGGTGGAACTGCCGCCGCCGGCGATGGTGGTGATGATTCCGTTGGCCACCCTGCGAATGCGCCGGTTGCCGCCATCGACAATCAGCAGATTGCCGCTGCTATCGACTCCGACTGTCAGGATGGCGCCGGTGCCCGGGCCCGCGCCCAGGCTGGCATTCGCAGCCGCGCCGCCATCGCCCGAAAACCCCGTCGCGCCCGAGCCGGCTACCGTCGTAACGATCGCCTGCGCGTAGCCAATGCCACCGCCGGGCGCTATCGCCAAACCCGCCAACCAGAGAACGAACCTCGCAACCCTCCTTGTGCTTTTCACTGGACCCTCCCCTTAGACCGGTTTTCTGCAGAAGCCTCGCTCGCCATGCCGGCGTATCGCCGACTACGCGTTTTCGGTACAATACTCGGGGCAAGCGCGAGCGAATACTGCTGCAACGATGCTGTCACAGGGTGGACCGGGGACGCGCTAAAGAGTGCTCAAGAATTCTAAAGAATCTTAAGTCCATGGATTTCCACTCAGATACTGGTCCGGAGCGGGAAATCTCGGGCCGCCTGTGGCGCTTTGCCCATTGCGAGTTCGACGAATCCAGCCGCACACTGCGCGCCCACGGCGCCACGGTCGAGCTGGAGTCGAAGCCGCTCGAAGTGCTGCACCAGCTGCTCCTCCACGCGGGCGAAGTCGTCACAAAGGAGGAACTGCTGGAGTCGGCCTGGCCGGGCGTAAACGTAGTCGAAGGCTCGCTCACCACCGCCGTTTCCAAACTGCGCAAGGCGTTGGGGGACGACAATCCTCCGATCATCGTCACGGTTCCGCGCGTGGGGTATCGGCTGGCTGTGCCCGTGGTTTGTCAACGTGTGGCGGCGCCCCCGGCCGGCGACTTGGGGTTTGAGCCGGGCGAAGCGGTGCCCGGCCGCGATCAGTGGGTTTTCGTCCGTAAACTGGACGCCTCGGCATCGAGCGAGGTCTGGCTGGCCGGGCATCCCAAGACTCATGAGTCCCGCGTCTTCAAGTTCGCCGCCGAGGGAATCCGCCTGAAGAGCCTGAAGCGCGAGGTCACGCTGGCGCGCCTGCTGCGCGACTCGTTGGGCGAGCGGCCGGATTTCGTCCGGCTGCTGGAGTGGAACTTCGACTCGCCGCCGTTCTACCTGGAAAGCGAATTCTGCGGGTCCAACCTCGCGGACTGGGCGGAAAGCCAGGGCGGCCTGGCCGCGATTCCCCTGGAGGTGCGGCTGCGTGTCTTCCTCGATCTCGCCGCTGCCGTGGCCGCAGCTCACCAGGCCGGGGTTCTGCACAAGGACCTCAAGCCGGCCAATATCCTGATGGCGCCGCGCCCCGCGGGCGGCTTCCAGGTGAAAGTGGCGGACTTTGGCAGCGGCACGCTCATCGAACCGGCGCGCCTGGGCGAAATGGGCATCACCAACCTGGGTTTCACCCGGACCGCGGCGGGCGAACCCGGCGCGCTCACCGGCACCCTCATGTATCTGGCTCCCGAGGTGCTGGCCGGCCAAAGCCCGACTGCGTCGGCGGACGTGTACGCGCTTGGCGTGATCCTGTACCAGCTCGTAGCGTGCGATTTTCGCAAGCCGCTCTGCCCCGGTTGGGAGGCCGATGTGGCAGATCCGCTGCTGCGCGAAGATATCGCCTCCGCGGCCTGCGGCGACCCCGTCAAGCGCCTCGCCGGTGTGGCCGCCCTGGTAGAACGCCTGCAGACGATCGACGCCCGCCGCGCCGCGCAGCAGGAACTGGCGCTGGTGCGCGAACGCGCGGTGCGCGCCGAGCGGCATCTGGAGGCAGCCCGCGCTCGGCGCCCGTGGGTGGCGGCGGCGGCCGTCGCGCTGATCGTGGGGACTACGGCGAGCCTGGTCCTTTACGGCATGGCGATCGCCGAACGCAATCGCGCCAATCGCCAGACCGCGGCTGCCGCGGCGGTGAATCATTTTCTGGCGGAAGACCTGCTCGGCCGCAGCGATCCCTTCCAAAGCGGCACCGCGCAGGAGACGCTTTCCAGCGCGGTCAACCGGGCGGCGCCCGAAATCGATCGCCAGTTCCACAACGAGCCCGAGATCGCGGCGCGCCTGCACCAGACCATCGCCCGCGCGCTCGATAATCGCAGCGATTTTTCCGGTGCGCGCCGCGAGTACGAACGCGCCGCGGCCCTGTTGGCGAGGTCCGCGGGACCACGGGCGCCGGAGACCATCATCGTCCGGTTGCAGCGCGCCGCCATGGAGGCACGGACGTATCAGAAGGATTCGCTTCCGGCGGCGCGCGCGATTCTCGCGCAGGAAGAGCCGCTCATCGCGAGGCTCGGGCGGCCGAACGCCGAGGTCGCTGTTTGGCTCGCCTCGGCGCGCGGCATGATCGCGCTCATCGATAACGACGCGAAGACCGCCGCCGCGCAGTTTCGGCAGGCCTATGACGGCGCATCCAGACTGCCGGACTTCGACGAGCAGGCGCGCCTGACCTTCAAGCAGAGGTGGGCGTTCGCCTCGATCCGGCTGGGCGACGGCGCCGCCGCCGAGCGCCTGTTTCGCGAGTTGATCGCCGATTTCAGCCGCACCAGCGGCCCGGAGAGCGCCAACGTGCTGCGGGTTCGCCTCAATCTCGCCCAGGCTTTCTTGATCTAAAACAAGAATCGCGACGCGCTCGACGAGACCACGCGGCTTTACCCGGCCTACCTCGCGCGCCTGGGCCCGGAGCACGAACTGACCATGCAACTGCTCACCACGCGCGCGCAGTGCGAGGGCACGCTGGGCCTGTGGGACGACGCCGTCCGCGACGATCTCGCAATTTACAACCTCGCCGTGAAAAAGCAGGGCCCGACTTCTTTCTTCGCCGTTGCCACCCTGTCCGACGCGTCGTTGGCGCAATGCCGGGGCGGACACACGCGGGAAGGCGAAGCCAACGCGCGCAAAGCGTACGAGGTCGCACTCAAAGCTTTCGGCGCGCGCGCCGGATTGACCGGCGGCACGGCATATACGCTGGCGAGCTGCGCGATCGACCGCGGCGAGTTAACGCAGGCAGCAGGGTTGCTGCAGGGAATCGATTCGCAAGCCGTGGCGCAGCTCGCGGGTTTTCCCGATTGGTCCGCGAATGTGGACCTGGCGCGGGCGCAGATTTCATACCGTCAGGGAGATTACGCCGCCGCGCGCAAGTACCTGGCGGCGGCCAGTCCGGCTTTCTCGAAGCCCGATGCCGAGCCCTATCAGAAGCGGGCTGTGGAAACGCTCACCACCGAGTTGGGAAACCTGCCGCAGGCGCGGCGATAGCGCTTGATTCCGTCGCCGGTGGCGCCCGACGTCAGTTTCTCGACCCCACGCTCTCCGTACGTCCAGCCAGCGGTTGCACCACTCCGCCGCCGCAAACCGCAACGCCCGTCTTGGTGAGCGCCTGCAGGAAATTGAGCAACAAGTGATAAAACACCTGTTCGGTCAGCGGCTGCTTGCCGGGGAGCCGGAAGCTCGCGGGCAGTTCCTTGGAGATCGCCAGGCGCACCGCGTTGCGGTTCGCGCGGCCGCCGCGGTCGCGTTTGTTCGCCAGCGTGATGGGGGTCTGCATGACGCTGCCCGAGCGCCCGTCCACGTAAAACTGGCAGCGCGAAAACCAGCCCAGGTTGGCGGGATCGGCTGCATCGAACAGGAGCAGCGGCGCCTGCCGGCCGGAGGCGCTCAGCTCCAGGTGGATGACGCGCTGGCTATCCTTGGCGCGGGTTTCGAAGCCCGCCTGGCGTGCGATACTCGCAACCATCTCCGGCTGGAGTTCCAGATAGATCAGCTTGTGCGGTCCTGCCTGAAGTACCTGCATCGGCACCGTCATTGTAACTCAGCGGGCGGCCGGTTGAAGGCCACCAGGCTCTTGGTAATGCCGCAGAAGCGTTCCCGAAGGATGTTTGCATTCGGAAACAGAGCGCGCAGGCCGGCGGCATCCAACAGCCGGACGTCCGTCAGGTAGTGCTCGATGTAAAATTGCCGCCGGTCTTCGGACACCGCGACCAGCCATTGCCAGAAGTTGAGCCGCGGCATGAGGCGCCGCTGCCAGGAACGCGGCAGCCAATGCACGATCGGCGTAAGCAGGTGCTGCTCGATGGGAAACCAGCGGTTGGGCGTCTGCACCCACCAGGCGCGCCCGACTCGCGCCACTTCGCGGGCAAAACGGCGCTGGCTTTCCAGGTCGCCCACGTGCTCGATCACGGAATTGCTGAAAACCACGTCGAAGGAGCGGTCGCGAAAAGGAAGCAGGCGGCCGTCCCCCGCCACCCACGCAATCCCTTCGCCCACCTCGCCCGCGGCGCGCGGCATATTGAGCAGAGTCACGCGCGGCCGCTCGGAGATGAGGTCCCAGCACTCGGGCGTGCCGCCGATGTCCAGCACCCTGGTTTCGCCGGTGAGAGCGAAGCGGCGCGCAAAAGCCTGCATGCGGCGCCGGCGAAAGCGCGCCGAAAGGGCCGCAAACCGGCTCATTACGCGGGCGCGCCCTGTCCCGGCGAATCCGACCCTCCGGCCACCACCCAGCCGTCGGCCAATTGCACCACGCGGTGGCCATAAGCTGCGTTGGCTTCAGAGTGAGTCACCTGCACAATGGTGGTGCCCTCGTCGTTGAGCCGCTTGAACAGATCCATGATCTCCTTGCCCTGGCTGGAATGCAGGTTGCCGGTGGGCTCGTCGGCCAGAATCAGCTTCGGATTGGCAATGACCGCGCGCGCCACGGCGACAAGCTGCTGCTGGCCGCCGGAAAGCTGGCTGGGGTAAAGATCGCGCTTGCCCACGATATGGAAGCGATCCAGCGTGTCGCACACCATGGCCGCGCGCTCGGAGCTCTTCACGTTGCGATACGACAGCGGAATATCGAGGTTTTCGTAGACCGTGAGATTATCGATCAGGTGATAGCTCTGGAAGACGAACCCGATGTACTTCTTGTTGAGCTCCACCCGGTCCTTGGGCTTCATGCGGTGCACGGCGTGGTTGACGAATTCGAATTCGCCGGTCCACGCGCCATCCAGCATGCCGAGAATGCTCAGCAGAGTGGATTTGCCGGCGCCGGACGGGCCCATGATGGTGACGAATTCCCCTTCGCGGATTTCGATATTGACGCGCCGCAGCACGTACGTGCGGCCGTAGCCGCCCTCGTAAAATTTTTCGACGTTGCGCAGTGTGATCATGTGATTCCTAGAACGAACCTAAGCATTCCTATTCGTGCCTCAAAGCCGCCACCGGGTCCAGCGCCATGGCGCGGCGGGAGGGAAGATAGCTGGCGGCCAAAGCCACGGCTCCCAGAAGAATGGAAATCGCGGCGAAGGTCGGAAAATCCGCGGCGCGGACGGTGTAGAGCATCGATTCCATGAAGCGCGTCAGTACGAACGCCGCCGCCAGTCCGCAGGCAATTCCGATAGCCGCCAAGCGCGCGCCCTGCCCGAGAATCAGCCTCTCCACATCGCGCGGCTGCGCTCCCAGCGCCATGCGCAGCCCGATTTCATTGGTGCGCCGGCTGACATCGTAGGAGATGACACCGTAGATCCCGGCCGCCGCCAAAAGAAACGCGATCGAACCCAACATCCCGAGCACAATCGCATTGAACCGGGCGTCGCCGGAAGCCTGCTCCACAATATCCTCGAGCGGGCGAATGTCGGCTACCGGCTGGTCGGGGTCGAGCGCGTGAATGGCGCGCTGCACGGCGGTGGAAACGGTCTCCGGCCTGGCAGCGGTCCGGACCGCCATCACCATCGTCGGATTGGTGCTTTGCAGATACGGCATATACAGGGCAGGCCAATCTCCCAGGTCCACCCGCTCGGGCTTCACATCGCCCACGACCCCGACGATTTCGCCGACCAGCCCTCCGCGGTCGTAGAGCACCAGCCGGCCGCCGATGGGATTTCCTTCCGGCCAGAAACGCCGCGCCAGCAGTTGATTGACGATGAGGACCGGCGGTGCGTCTTTACTGTCGGCATCGGTGAACTCGCGGCCCGCGATCAGCGGGATGTGCAGGGTGCGGAAATAATCGGGGCTGATGGAGCGGGCCAGGGCAATGGGGCGCTGCTCCTCGCGCTCGGCGGGGCGGCCATCCACGCTAAAAGTATAACCGGCGCCCAAGCCGGTGAGCGGCAGGGTATCGATCATCCCCACCGACCGCACGCCGGGGAGAGCAGCGAGCCGCCCGGTCGCCTCGCGGAAAAATGCGATGGCGCCGGCCGGCGTGCCGTTGCGTCCACCGGCCAGCGGCAGGCGGAAGGTCAGAACGTTGCGCGCATCGAACCCCGGGTCGGTCTGTCGCATGCGCAGAAAGCTGCGAATCAGCAGGCCCGCTCCAATCAGAACCACCACCGCGAGCGCGATTTCCACGCACGCCAGCGCGGCGCGCATATGCCGTCCGGCGCGGCCGATGGCGCCTCCGCGGCCTCCTTCGCTCAAGGCGGCGCTGAGACCAGTCCCGGCTCCGCGCAGCGCCGGAGCGATGCCGAAGAGAATGCCGGTCGCCACCGAAACCGCCAGCGCGAAGAGCAGCACCCGCCCATCGAGAGCGATGGCGTGCAGGCGCGGCAGGCTGGCGGCGCCGAAACGGCGCAGCACGGCCACTCCGGCGGCAGCCAGCAGGATTCCCAGCGCTCCGCCCGCGAGCGCCAGCAGTACGGATTCGGAAAGCAGTTGCGCCGCCACGCGGGCGCGCCCGGCCCCCAGCGCGGCGCGGATGGCAATCTCTTTCTGGCGCGTAGCCCCGCGCGCCAGCAGCAGATTGGCTACGTTGGCGCAGGCCATCAACAGAAGCAGCCCTACGGCCGCCGATAGCACTATCAGGGCCTGCCCGGTCTTGCCCACCAGTTGCTCGCGAAAGGGATATAGGGCCGGCCGGTAACCTGCGTTCAACGTGCGGTTGGCCTGCTCTTCGCGTGCCCCGATGGCATCCATTTCCGTTTTGGCCTGCTCGAGTGAGACGCCGGCTTTCAGGCGCGCCACCGCGGTGAGCGTGCGGGCCGATGCCGCCCGCGCATCGGCGAAATTCAACGCCAGGGGAAGCCAGAGGTCCACGGAAGGATCGGTCACGGCGAAGTGCGGCGGCATCACCCCGTCGACGGTGTAGATCTGGCTGCGCACCCGGATGGTCTTGCCCGCGATGGCGGGGTCCGCGCCGAAGCGGCTCTGCCACAGGCCGTAGCTCAAGAGAGCGAAATTGGCATGCCCCGGCCGTTCTTCGTCGCTGCGGAAAACGCGTCCCACGGCCGGTTGGACGCCCAGCAGCGGGAACAGTTCCGCGGAAACATATTCGGCGCGCAGCTCCTCGGGATAAATGCGGCCGTTCGGCCCGCCGGTCAGATTCACGCGCACGCCGGAACGGAAGGCCGCCAGGCCGGCGAAGCTCGAACTCTGCTGCCGCCAGTCCTGCAGATTGGCCGGCGCCAGAAACATGTAATTCTTGTGCAGCGTGGGATTCCGTTCCAGGACGATCAGCAGCCGGCCGGCATCGCGAAAAGGCAAGGGTTTGAGCAGCACGGCATCCACCACGCTAAAAATCGACGTCGTCGCGCCGATCCCCAAGGCGAGTGCCATCAATGCAACACTCGTGAAGGCCGGAGATTTCCACAGGAGACGCGCCCCGTACCGGGCGTCCTGTAACACCATGGCCTGTCAGGTTAACACGGTGCGGAATAGCCCGGCTGCGGGGAGGCCCTTCCAGCAGGCGCTTAGGAACAGGGCTTCGCTTTCTTGCGGCTCCAGCATCCATGGATTGAAATACCGCCGTTGACATTACTGACGCGAATCTCCGTGCCCCCGCGGTTGACGGTTGCGTGCAGCTTATGGCCTCCGGCGGCGTGCGAAACCCGTCCGAAATCCGATTCGATACCGCCGGAGCGGTTGCTGGCGTCGACATTGGCGCGAGCGGTCGAAGGAATCGAAATGCGGATCGGTCCGTTCACGCTGCTTAACGAAATCGGTTTCGAAGAGCGGATGCTCTCGAAATCGGCTGTCAGTTGCCCGTTGATGGTGGAAAGCTCTGCGTCGCCCTCGAGTTGATCGGCATGGATGCTGCCGTTCACGGCCGATGCCTTGATCGGCCCCGCAACTCCGCTGATGGAAAGTCCGCCGTTGACGAGTTTCACCTGCTCCAGGCTGGTCCGCCGCGGCACCGTGATGCGGTATTCGACCTGTGCGGGATGGCTGGCATCCGACCCCGCGTACTGCGTGCGGATGGAAAGCATGCCGAGCGAAGGCTCGACAACGATGACGGCATCGTCGAGCCGGCGCGGATCGCTCGATCGCTTGACGGCTTCCACCAGAACTTCATCGCGGTCCCAGGCGGTGATGCTCACATCGCCGTAGTAATTTTCGATAATCAGGCGGCCGTTGGGACCTAACAGATAACTATGCCGGAATTCCGCGTGCGGAATCCCGATTACGTTGGCATGAAGCAGTTGCACGGCCAACAGGGCCGGCACGAGTACAAGGATCCCCTTCAGTTTTACCATCGCGCCCCCTCCCGGTACAGCGCTCAGTCAGACCGTTGTTTGGATAGCCTTAGTTCTTCGCCGTTTCAATGCTTTCTTCGACAATGCGCCCGTCGAAGAGGCGAATGGTGCGGTCCGCGAACTCGGCGTAGCGCGGATCGTGGGTCACCATACAGATTGTCGAGCCGGCGGCGTGCAGCTCGCGCAGCAGGTTCATGACAGCTTCGCCATTGGCCGAATCGAGGTTTCCGGTCGGCTCGTCGGCGAGCAGGATGAGCGGATCCCCACTCAGCGCGCGCGCGACAGCCACGCGCTGCTGCTGGCCGCCCGAAAGCTGCGAGGGGTAGTGTTTCATTCGGTGGGACATGCCCACCCGCTCCAGCGCCTCCTGCACGCGGCGCTTGCGCTCGCTCGAGGGCATGCCGCGGTACGTCAGCGGCAGTTCCACGTTCTCGTACACCGTCAGGTCGCCGATCAGGTTGAATGCCTGGAAAATGAAGCCGATTTCGCGGTTGCGGATGCGCGCCCGCTCGGAGAGTTTCAGGCCCGTCACCGGTTTCCCGTTCAGATAATACGTGCCGTCCGTCGGCGTATCGAGCAGCCCCAGGATGGCCAGCAGCGTGGACTTGCCGCAGCCGGACGGGCCCGCAATCGACAGGTACTCACCCTTCTTCACATCGAAATGAATGCCGCTCAAAGCGTGCGTTTCCACCTCGTCGGTGACAAACACCTTGCTGACCTTTTCCAGGCGAATCAGCGGCTGGCTGCCATTTTCCATATGTCTTTTACCCCTTACGAAAATGATGGAACATTAGTTCAACTTAATTCGGTCGACGTTGTCGTAATTCGACATGTCGGAAAGAATCACTTTGTCTCCGACGTTCAGGCCTTTTGTCACTTCGATGAAATTCACCGAACTGCGCCCGAATGTGACCTTCACCTTGTCGGCGTACTTTCCGTCCGGCTCGATCTTGAAGAGCTGTACCGTGCTGTTTTCCTGCCCGAAGACGGGACGGCCGACGTAAACCACATTATCCAGCTTTTCGAGCTGAATCGTCCCATCCACGCTGAGGTCGGGCCGCGCGCCCGGCGGCAGCGTGCCCTTCAGAGCTACGTCCACCGTGACCGTTCCGTTAATCACCGAAGAATCGATCCGCGAAACGTGACCGTCAATCAGTCCGTTCGAACCTCCTCCAGCAAGACGCGTATCGATGACCGCAGGTTGACCGATCACGATATCTTTAACCTGTGTTTCCGGAATCTTCAATTCGGCCTTCAGATGGGAAGGCTGCGCGACTTTGGCCAGGGGCGTTCCGGCAGTCACTTTCTGTCCTTCTTCCACCGGTGTAAACGGCGGCGGCACGGCTTCCAGCATACCGTCGAATCCGGCCCGCACCTTCAACTGGTCTACCTGGCTCTTTTTCAGGTTGTAGGCAGCCTCTTGCTGCTCGACTTTGACTTTCGCGGCGGCGAGCTGCGCCTCCTGGGCCTTGCCATCGATGGCCAGCCGCTGTTGTTGGATTGCGTACTGTTCGCCGAGTTGTTTGGCCTTTTCGGAGGAGATCTTGGCGTCGATTTCGCTGACCAGTCCATCCTTGGCGAGCGTCGCATCGCGATCGGCCTGCAGCTTGGCGGTATTGTAATCGGTGCTCACCTGGGCAGCGGTGCTCTTCAAATCGAGCAGAGTTTTTTCCAGGGTGACTTTCAGGTTGTCAAAATCCGCCTGGGCCGCCTTCAAATCGTATTCCGCCTTGAGAGCGTCGGTTTCCAGCTCGGGGCTGGTCATCGTCATGACGATGGTGTCGGCCTTCACCGGTGTGCCCGGGCGAACAATAATGCGCTGCACCCGAGCGTCTGTGGTCGCCGTAATCAGCAGCGTGTCTACGGGCACCAGCGTGCCCAGTCCGTGAACCTCGCGGATCATGGGACCCCGCTTCACGGTATCGGGCCACAGCGTGGAGAAATCGACGCCCGGAGCTGCCGGTTTGAGGCGTGTCACCCCATAGGTAATCCCGGCGACTGTGCCCAGCCCGACGACGGCCGTAACGGTCCAGCGGACGATCTTGTTCCTGCCGGCATTTTTGCGAGGTATATCCATTGCGGTTTCCTGCCTGAAAAAGGCACGGCTCCTGCCAAATCGCCGCTCAGTCTAACATATGACGATTCAAAGCTTAAGCGGGTAGGCAGGAATTTGGGGTGTCCGCTTGTGGGACATTCTGGGCGGGGGTGGGACGAGGGCCCAACCCGATCCCGTACGTCTGCGAAGCGTCTAGCGGAACCATGCCGGACCCACATTCAGATGCCGGCTGATCGAATCCGGCACCACCAGATACAGCAGAAACCCGATGATTCCGTGCGCCAGGCCCAGGAAATACAGATTCGGGTAGCGGCGGTAAATGCGGGCGGCGCAATACCCCATCAGAAACGTCACGACCATGAGGAACCAGTTCGGCACGTGCGCGGCGGAGAAGAGTGCCGCCGCCGCGATGGGTGCGGCACGGCGCGAAAGGGCCGCATCCAGCCGGTTCAGGAAATAGCCGTTCAAGAGGTATTGCTGGAACGTGCCCCACGGAATGTAGAGCGCCAGCGACCAGAAGGCGGCTCCCCAGCCGACGGGCCGCAGGGTCCGGAACACGAGGCCGGCTCCCAGCATTCCCAGCGCGACCAGGCCGATCACCGGCGCGAATGCGTCCGCGGCTTTGCGAAAATTGTCGCGGCGAAAGCCGAGCTCCCGCGGCCATTCGCGATGTACCGCGTGCGAAAGCACAATCAGCGCCAGGATCGCCGCCCACAGCGGGCGATAGCTGTAGCGCAGGCTCCAGATGTACGCTTCGATCATCCCGAAAACGGCCAGCGGTTCCAGCAGCGCGAGGTTCATCAGAAAAAGATATGCTTGGTCCAATCGACCATGGCGTGGAGAATCGCCGAAGAGGTGACGCTCGAGGCCTTCTGAAACACCTTGCCATAGGCGACGCCCGCGATCGTCGCCAGAATCATGTAGCGCCAGTTGGGCAGCGGCTGCGGCCCGTTATCCAGATGCGCCGCACCGAAAATCAGGCTGGCAGCGAGCAGGGTGCGGGTGTTCTCCCCGAACCGCTGCATCATGAGGTTCTGAATCAGCGCGCGGAAGAGAATCTCCTCCGGTAGTGCCGTGCCGGCGAAGATCAATCCCGCCGCCAGAGCCATTCGCCCGCCGGATTGCACCGGCCAGTGCGGAGGAGGGATGAAACCGATCGCGATCCCCACCACAATCAGTAACGGCGCTGTGACGGCGAATGCCGCAAGCGGCAGCCACAAGTCGCGCGGCGAGCGCGGCAGGTTGTATTTCATGCCCGCAAACCCGGCGTATCCCAGAAAAAGGAGCAGCCCGAGCAGAATGGCGATTCCGTACGCTGCGCTGTGCAGAAAGCCCCGCGCCGCGATCGGCACCAGCGAGGCTCCCGCGGCGAACTCGATGGGCAGCCACAGCACCAGAATCGCCAGTGCCCGCTGCCGCAGGGCCACAAGCACCACCGGCAGTGCGGTGTAGAGCAGGACCAGCAGGGTCAGCGGCACGCTCAACGTCCCCGCCAGCCGCTCCGCCGCGGCGAAAACCGCCGTGAGGGCCACCGGCAGTATCGCCACCAGCTTCGGCCAACGCCGGAAGAGCCTCTGTACGCCGCCCTGCACCTTCGCCGCGAGCAGGGCGAGGATGCAGGCCAGCAGACCTGCCAGAAAGATCGCTTCCGCCGTGCTCACGGTTTCAGCGTATCAGGCGTTTATTGCACCACGATGCCCCGATCGTCCAGCAGCTCCCCCGTTTGCGTGAGCAGGTTGAGCAGATTCCGCCGCAGCCCGACCTGCGCCTGCACCACGTTGGATTCGGCCTGCGTCAGCGAATTCTGCGCCTGCAGCACGAACTGCATGGGGTCGATTCCCAACTGGTATTTCTGATTCTCGGCATCCAGGTACTTGGCTGCGAAATCCTTGGCCACCAGCGCCAGCTTCACCGATTCCTGGCTCGATTCCACGTTGCTGACGGCATTGAGGATGCTCAATCGGATCTGCTGCTGGGTGGTCCGGATGGTGAGCGCGTCATGGCGCTTCTGCACCAGCGCGTCCGCCATGTCTGCCGCGGCGGCGTGCGAGCGGATGGGCAGCGAAAGGTTCAGCCCAAAGGAATATACCGGATAGCCGAAGCCGAACAACTGGCTCAGCGAATCGCCGAAACCGCCGGGAATCGGCGCCAGAACCTGCCCCGTTCCGCCGATCAGATTCGTGCTGCTGGGATAATAAATGCCCCCGATTCCCTGCGACTGATACGACGCCGAAAGCGTCAGGCTGGGCATCATTTCATTCTTCGCCTGGCGGATACCGAGATCGTCCACGTCCAGCGACTGTATCGCCGCCTTGAGGTCGGGACGCATGCGGATCGCTTTTTCCACTTCCTGCTCCGGAGAACTGACGTCGCCAGGGACCTGCGTTTCCACCGGCTCGGTCAGTACAATCGACAGCTTCCGGATGTCCGGGTCGAGATCCACGCCCATCTGCTTGCGCAGCGCGTTCTCCGATTGCTCCACCGCAAATTTGGCCTGCGACACGCCTAGTTCCGCCGTCGCCAGTTGCTGCTCCGGATTATAAATGTCGAGCGGCGAAAGCGCGCCCAGTTGGAGTTCCTTCTGCGACAGCTTCAGCGAATCGTCCGCCAGTTTTTGCGCGCTCTCCGCCACCCGCAGGTTTTCGCGCGCCTGCACCAGGTCCCAGTAGGCGTTCTCCGCTGTGTTGATCATCTGTAGAAGCTGGCTGCGCAGGCTGTACTCGGAGATGCGGAAGCGGCTGCGCGCCATCATCAGGTTGAGGTGGCTCACATAATAGCCGCGGTTGCGCAATAGCGGCTGTTGAAAGGAAAAGCTCAGTCCCGAGCTGATGTACGGGTTCAAAGTAGCGAAGGAGCTGTTGGTAGAGTTCTTGCTCGCCGAAAAGCCCACCGTGTACTGGGTGCTCGAAGGCAGCACCTGGGTGTAGCTGAAATTGGCGGGCTGGCTCAGAGAAATCGTGTTGGTGGCGCCGGCTAGCGCCGTCACCGAAGGGGCCGAGGAGCGCGTGTCGTTGAAACTTGCACTGGCGATCGGGTCCCACGTTCCCAAAGCCCGCATGATGGCGTCCCGCGGCGTTTCCAAGGTCAGCAGCTCTATCTGGATATCGGTGTTGTTGGCCATCACCAGCCCCAGATAGTTCTTGAGCGAAAGTTCGAGCTGCCCATCCACCACGAAATCCTTCAGGTGAACCGGGGCGCGCAGTTCCACTTTGGCCGAAGGACTCGTGAAGACCGACCGGAAATAATTCGGCCGGGGAAACGACGAGGTCTGTGCCAAGGCGATGGACGCCGCCACGATCGCCGCCGCAGCCACACGTGCAACCATACCGCTCATATGACGCGAAACGGCCGCGAACCGTGGACGGCAAAACGCACCTCCTCCGGTCGCGGCTCCGGACGATGCCGCGTACTCCTGGTCCAATTGCATCCGATTAGCCACAGTGGTCCTCCGTTACCACGCTTTGCGTATACAGAAGAGACGCCAATCACGTGAAAAAGTTTGCTGCTTTCCACCCCGGGACCGCCATCATTGCACGGAGAGGGCCAGGGCTTTCGCGTGTTATCGTGGAAGACAGTGTCGTCATCGCCTCTCAATATCCATCTGGCGCAATATGAGGGACCGTTAGACCTGCTGCTGGATCTCATCCGCAAGCAGCAGATCGATATCAAGGACATTCCCATCGCCACCATCACGTCGCAGTACCTCGAGTACATGGAGAAGGCGCGCGAGATGGATATCGACCTGGGCGCCGAATTCGTCTACATGGCGGCCACCCTGATCCACATCAAGAGCCGCATACTCCTGCCGCGCGACCCGGCACTGGAAAAGGATGCCGACGCGGATGAGGATCCGCGCCAGGAACTGGTCGAGCGGCTGCTCGAACACGAGCGCTTCAAAAACGCCGCCGAGATGCTGCAGCAGAAGCGCCTCATCGAGGAAAACGTCTGGAGCAATCCGCAGATCAAGGCCTTCGTATCCGAAGACGACGATCCCGGCCTCGCCATCACCCTCTTCGACCTCGTCAAGGCCTTCGGCGAGCTGCTCGAACGCGCCAAAAACCGCCCGGTTTACGAAGTGGAATCGGCCGACGTCACGGTCGCCGACATGATCCGCTACCTGCGCGAGCAGTTCCTTGGAATTCAGTCCGAAGAGCCGGTCTTCATCATGCGCATCTTCGAGCGTCAGCGCACCCGCCGCGCCATGATCGCACTGTTTCTGGCGGTTCTGGAGATGGTGCGGATGCAGGCCGTGGTGGTGGCGCAGAAGGACCTGTTCGGAGAAATTGCGCTGCAGCGCCACAAGAATTTCGACGCCGTTTTCGCCACCGACCAGCCCATCGCGGCCATTGAAAACGACTACATCTAAGCAACAGCATGGAAGAACTGGAAACACCCCCACAGACTGAATCCGCTACAACCGCCGAAGTCCCCGGCCCCGAGACTCCGGTGACCGTGGAGGAGATTCTTTCCGCGGAAACGCCGGCCGACGATGCGCCCCCGGTCTCGGTTGAGGATACGCAGCTCCGGGCAGTGCTCGAAGCCATTGTTTACGTGGCCGAAGAGCCGCTTACGCTGGCGCAGATCGCCGCCGCCCTGCACGAACCTGTCGAGCGGATCGGCCAATTGCTTGCACAGCTCGTCGAGGAATTCGATAAGCCCGAGCATGGAGTCACCATCCGGGAAGTGGCCGGCGGTTTCAAGATGGCCACCAAGCCGGAACACCACGATGCGGTGCGTAATTTCGTCAAGAGCCTCAAGCCGCCTTTGAAGCTATCGCTTCCGGCGCTGGAGACTCTGGCGGTGATCGCCTACAAACAGCCCGTGACCACTCCGGAGATCATGGAGATTCGCGGTGTACAGGGCGCCGGTGTGTTGCGGACGCTGCTGGAACGCAAACTCATCGCCGAGGCGGGCCGCAAAAACGTCATCGGCAAGCCCATTCTCTACAAAACCACCAAGGAGTTCCTCATTCAGTTCGGGCTCAAGGATCTGAGCGAACTGCCTTCTCTCAAGGAGTTCGAAGAGATCCGCCGCATGGCATTCGCCGACATCGAACAGCCCGCCGCGGCGGAAGAACCTTCCCCGGTAACGGCGGAATCGCCTGCCGAAGCTCCGGCGGAAACCCCGGTCGACGCACCTGTCGAAGGGTCGGCCGAAGGCCCGGTCGAAGAACCGGCCGCAACCGGCGCCGAAGCCCCGGCCGAAAGCGAACCCGAGCCGCCTGCCGCGACATCCAACAGTCAGGAGGATTGATGTCCGAAGAACGGCTGCAGAAGATCCTCTCCCACGCGGGCGTCGCCTCGCGCCGGCAGGCTGAAAAGTGGATTGTCGAGGGCCGCGTGACGGTCAACGGCAAGGCCGTCACGGAACTGGGCTCCAAGGCCGATCTCGAGCGCGACCACATCAAGGTGGATGGCAAACTGCTCCGCGCGCCGCGCCACGTGGTCTACATAGCCCTCCACAAACCCAACAACACCGTGACCACGGTGAGCGATCCCGAAGGCCGCGCCACTGTCATGGACCTGCTGCGCGGCGTCAAAGAACGCGTCTACCCGGTAGGGCGCCTCGATTATCACAGCGAAGGATTGCTCCTGCTCACCAACGACGGCGAACTGGCCAACGCCATCATGAGCGCCGCCAGCCATCTGCCCAAGCTCTATCTGGTGAAGGCCAACGGCACGCTGACACCCGAACAGGAACAGAAATTCCGCGACGGCGTCCCCATTTCCGGCCGCCGCACCTTGCCTGCCGGCCTCAAGCTGGTTCATGCGGCGCAGAACCCGTGGTATGAAGTAAAGCTGGTGGAAGGGCGGAATAACCAGATTCGCATGATGTTCAAACATTTCGGCCTGCTCGTCGAAAAGCTGAAAAGGGTTCGTATCGGTCCCCTCGATCTGGGCCCGCTGAAGCCCGGCCAGTTCCGCCATCTCAGCGAGGAAGAAGTTCACAAGTTGCAGCGCGCCGTACATCGCTCCAGCGCGCGGGAAGCCGTATGAAACGCATTTCTGAAATCCTGCATTCCGCCCACACCATCGCCGTGGTCGGCCTCTCCGCTAAGCGTTACCGTCCCAGCTACGGCGTAGCGGAATACATGCAGCACGCCGGTTATCGCATCATCCCGGTGAATCCGCGGGAGACTCAGGTGCTCGGCGAGCGCTGTTATCCCGATCTCGATTCCATCCCCGACGCGGTCGATATCGTCGATATCTTTCGCCGCTCGGAGTATGTGCCGGAAATCGTCGATGCGGCCATCCGCAAGGGCGCCAAGGTGATCTGGATGCAGGAGGGCGTGATCCACGAAGAGGCCGCGCGCCGCGCCGAAGAGGCCGGTCTGACGGTGGTGATGGATCGCTGCATCCTGAAAGATCACCGCCGCCTTGCCCACGCTTCGTAAGCGTCAACTGCGCCGCGACGATCGTACCAGCCGGAACAGGCTCGGTACCCCATAACCGGAGGCCCCCAGCAGAAAAGCGCCCAGCGCGGATGCCCCGGGAATGCCGATATGCGCCGCCATTACGAACGGGCCGCAGATCCCGCCGATCGTGACCCCTGCCATCATGCTCAGAATCTCCCAAATCGGCGGCGTCTGCTGCGTCTGAATCGCCATCATTCCCTCCTTCTACTTTCAGGTTAGTGCCGCGGGAAGAGTCCCTGGTGTTCGCGACCGAACAAACGCGGTGTGGGATAATAGGTTGAGTTTCCCCGCATCGCATGGACCGCGAATTCATCCGCAATTTTTCTATCATTGCGCATATCGATCACGGCAAATCGACGCTTGCCGATCGCCTGCTCGAGGTGACCGGGGCGCTTTCGCAGCGTGAAATGATGGAGCAGGTTCTCGATTCGATGGATCTCGAGCGCGAGCGCGGCATCACCATCAAGGCCCACGCCGTGCGCCTGAACTATCGCGCCGACGATGGCCAGGTCTACCAGTTGAATCTCATCGACACACCCGGCCACGTCGATTTTTCGTACGAAGTCTCGCGCAGCCTGCAGGCCTGCGAGGGCGCGCTGCTGGTGGTGGATGCCTCGCAGGGCGTCGAAGCGCAGACCCTGGCGAATACCTACCTGGCGCTGCACCACAACCTGGAGATCATTCCGGTCATCAATAAAATCGATCTCCCGGCCGCCGAGCCCGAGCGCATCCGCGAGCAGATTGAAACCATCATCGGGTTGGATGCGCGCGGCGCCGTGCTGGCCAGCGCCAAGCAGGGGACCGGCGTGCACGATATTCTCGAATCCATCGTGCACCTGGTGCCGCCGCCCAAGGGTTCGCCCGATGCTCCGCTGCGCGCCTTGATTTTCGATTCCTGGTTCGACCCCTACCGCGGCGTCATCATCCTGGTGCGCGTCGTCGATGGCCGCCTTTGGCTCGGCCAGAAGATCCGCCTGTGGTCGAACGGCCAGGCTTTCGAGGTCGAAGGCCTGGGCTATCAGTCGCCCAAGGCGATTCCCTGCGACGGCCTGTCGGCGGGGGAGGTCGGCTTCCTTTTCGCCAATATCAAGACCGTTTCTGACGCCAAGATCGGCGACACCATCACCGATCACGAAAGTCCCGCCGCCGAGCCGCTGCCGGGATTCGAAGAGATCAAGCCGATGGTCTTCGCCGGGCTCTATCCGGTGGAATCGCACGAGCACGGCCTGCTGCGCGACGCCCTGGAAAAGCTGCGGCTGAACGACAGCGCCTTCAGCTTCGAGCCGGAAAACTCGGTGGCGCTGGGCTTCGGCTTCCGCTGCGGTTTCCTCGGCCTGCTGCACCTGGAGATCGTGCAGGAGCGGCTGGAGCGCGAATTCAATATCGACCTCATCACCACCGCGCCCGGCGTGCGCTACCGCATCACCACCACCACGGGCGAAATCGTCGAGGTCGATAACCCGACCAAGTTTCCGGACCCTTCGGAAATCCGGCAGATCGAAGAACCCATCATCGATGCCACCGTGATCACGCGCGAAGAGTATCTCGGTGGAATTCTCAAGCTCCTCGAAGACAAGCGCGGCGTGCAGAAGAAATTCGAATATATCGGCGGCGGCCGCGTGATGCTACTCTACGAACTGCCGCTGAACGAAATCGTTCTGGATTTCTACGACCGCCTGAAATCTCTTTCGCGCGGCTATGCCTCTCTCGATTACCACCTTTCCGGCTACCGCGTCTCTCCCATGGTGCGGCTGGATGTGCTGGTGGCGGGCGACCCGGTGGACGCGCTCTCCATGATCGTGCACCGCGATTTCGCCTACGAGCGCGGCAAAGAGCTCATCTCGCGCCTGCGCCGCCTCATTCCGCGCCAGATGTTCGAAGTCGCGCTGCAGGCCGCCATCGGCAACAAGATCGTGGCCCGCGAGACCATCAGCGCCATGCGCAAAAACGTCCTCGCCAAGTGCTACGGCGGCGATATCTCGCGCAAACGCAAGCTGTTGGAGAAACAGAAGGAAGGCAAGAAGCGCATGAAGCGCGTCGGCCGCGTGGAAATCCCGCAGGAGGCCTTCCTGGCGGTGCTGAAGGTCGGACAGTCCGAAGAAGACGAGTAGGTCCCGTTCGCCGTACTAGTACAACGCAGCGTTTTCTCTAGCAGATAATCAGCTGTATTTCTCCTCTTTCAGGCTATAATCGCTTCTCGAACCCCAGGACCGCGATCAGGAGGTTGTGCGAATGCCTTCGTTCCGCAGCATTGCTCTTATTCTGTTGGTTCTCGCCGTATTCGTTTGTCCCTCGGTCAATGCCGACACGGTTGGTGACACCATCCTGTTTACCGACACCCATGGTGTGGGATCCGAAACCATTCCCCCTTACTACATCGATCTTTCCCGCTGTTCGCCGAACTGCGCGCCCTTCGACGCCTATCCCTACTCCGTCGTGGGCGACACGATACCGGGAACGGTCTATATTGGCGATCGCAGCGGATACGTCAGCGACAAAATCGTGACGACTTTTCCGACTGACGGGACATGCACGAATGCCGGCGTCCCCGTTTCCTGCGTCGGTTACATTACGGCTGTCCAATTTCTATTCAGCTCCGGTCTGGATCTGAGCTCACCATATACCTGCGCATCCGTCGGCGGATGCGATTTCATTTATGACGGTTCCATCCAGACCGTTGGCCAGATCGATTGGGGTCCCGGAGCTTTCCCCGGGTCCTATGCCACAACCCTTCAGTTCCAGTCCCAGGCCGCGACATTCATCAACTTTCAGGGCGGTACAACTTCCGCGCCGGTTCTCTTACTGGGGAGCCAGCCCATTGCCCTGATCACCGGCTCGATCGGCGGCGAGGAAACGCAGGATTACTACACCTTCGTCTGGGGCGGAGGAGCATTCAGCGCCACCGCTAGTGTCCAGGGCGCCGATCCCACGTCATCCTATGCATTCTCCGAAGGCGCTCCGGGTAGCTGCGGCGGCGGTTCATCGATCACCTTGAGCAGTGCCGATAATTTCACCGACACCCTCAATATTGCCAACCTCCCCGCGGGTCAATACTGCATCGGTCTCCAGACCGACGGCGCATTGGATCCTTCGTTTACTCTGAATTTCAATACTGAGGTTACCGGCGTCCCGGAACCGTCCGCCTTCTTTCTTCTTGGGATTGCGCTGGTCTCGATCGGCACGCTGCTCCGGGGGCGGCACTCACACAAGGATCGGTAATTCGCGATAACCCGCCGGCACATACAGACTACCTTCAGTTACCCCCTGGGGAGTAACTCGCCGCAAGGTCTCCGCTAACTCGCGCGCGCTGCTCTTTCCCCAAAGAGTATCTGCGAACGCCCGGCTTACGGCCGTGACCTGCGCGGCCGTTTCATGAGCGAATTCCAGGCGGAATCGCCGGATGCCCGCCGCAATCCACGCTTCCAGATGGCCGCCCGCCTGCTGCGCCTCCGCTCCGAACACCGTGTTCCGGCAGCCTACGTCGGCGACTACGGGATGCGCACGGCCGGCGGGGTCGCGCAGCGCCAGTACGTGGCTCTCGCAGGGACGCCCGCAGTCGCGGTAACTGGTGCCTTGCGACAGAAACCGGCAGAATACGCAGTGCTCCGTATGGAATACGGGCAGGTGCTGGTACGCGACTGCTTCCATGCGTCCGCCGCCGATCTCGCGCGCCAGTTCGGCCACCTGCGCGGCATTGAGATCGTGCGCGGGCGTCAGCATCTCCAATCCCAGGTCCAGGAGTTCCGCGGCCGTGAGCGCATTGGCGGCGTTCAGGCTGAAATCGCCGGTGAGCGCGCCGTGCGGCCTTCCCTCGAGCGCCTGCAGGAGGCCCGTCGAACGCACCAGAATGGCGCAGCCGCAGCTCAGCAGGAAATCGACAATCCGCTCTTCGCCCGGTTTTAAAACGCGCGGCGCGGCCACCCTCGCCTCGATCCCCGCCGCGCGGACCCGCTCGAGCGAAGGTTTGAGCCCGTAAAGATCCAGATAATCGAGCGTGATACCGGCGGGCCGCAGCGCAATCGCAGCCTCCAGTTGCGCCGCGTTGCGCACCAGCAGATGCAGTACAGGGGGGCCCGGTTCGCTCACGGGAGCGGCCGGCCGCGGCCGCAAGTCGATCTCGCGAACCACGCTCCTCTTCCGCGGCGCGCCCTGCATCTCCTGCAACCGCTCCACTGCCTGCCGCCGCACCTGGTTGAGCGAAGAGCTCGGTGCGAACGGCGTGCCTTCCGTTTGCAACTCCAGCTCCGCCAGTTCGTACGGCGTGTTGCCCAGCCGCCCCAACTGCTCGCGCAGAAATGCTTCGTCCAGCGCCCGGTTGCGCGCCGTTCCCAGCGCTGCCTCGGATTCCACCCGGGCAAGCGCTTCCCCCACGCGCCATTCCGTCACCAGCGGCCGTCCTTCGCGCGCCACCACCCGCACGCTCACCGGCTGTTTGCGTACCGGTGCTGCGGCCGCCGTCAGGGGACGCGCCACCTTATCGAGCTCGGGATCGTGCGTGCGCCACAGCAGGTCGCCGCGCCGGATGCGGCTCACGTTCAGAGCGCCGTTGCCGAACCGCACTTCGAGCCCGCGAGCGCTCATCGCCACGGCAAACACGCGCCCGCCCTCTTCCGGCTCTTCCGGGCTGCGCCAGTCCGCCGCGTCGAACACCACGCCATCGCCGGGCTTGAGGGGCGCGATGCGATGCGCCTCGGCCGGCTCGATCGTGACCGCGCCCTCGCTCACTCGCACAACTTTCCCCATCAACACGCCGCGATGCCTCGGCGCACGGCCCTGCACCACAGTCTGATGATTCGTGCCGGTCAGGAAATGCGGCGCCAGCCCGCGCGAATAGACCTGTTCGAGCTGCAGTTCGGACGTGCGATCGATGCGCGGCGCCAGCCCGGCCCACGCATCGTCCACCGCCTTGCGATACGCCTGCGTGGCGAGCGCGACGTAATCGGCATCCTTGTAGCGCCCCTCGATCTTCAGCGCCGCAATCCCGATCTGCACGATTTCCGGAATCTGCCGCAGCGCGTAGAGATCGCCCGGCGAAAGCAGGTACCGCGCATCCGGGCTGCCGCCGGGCGCCGGATCCACTTTGCCGTCGACCACCATCTCGTACGGCAGCCGGCAGGCCTGCGCGCATTGCCCGCGGTTGGCGCTGCGCCCGCCCCACGCCTCCGAAGAGAGGCACTGTCCCGAGTAGGCAACACAGAGCGCGCCATGCACGAAGATTTCGAGCTCGCAATCGGTCGCGGCGCGGATCGCGCGCACCTCTTCGAGGGAAAGCTCGCGCGCCAGCGTGACCCGGCTCACGCCGAAGCTCTGCGCGAGGCGCACGCCTTCGGCGCTGCTGATGCTCATCTGCGTGCTGCCGTGGATTTCCAGCTCCGGCGCGATGCGCCGCGCGAGCCGCACCATCCCGATATCCTGCACGATAATGGCGTCGGCGCCCGCATCCGCAATCGCCGCCAGCGTGCTCGCAGCCTCTTCCAGCTCATGCCCGAATACGAGCGTGTTGAAGGTGACAAAGCCCTTAACGCCGCGCCGGTGCAGCGTGCGCATCGCATCCGGCAATTCCTCGAGCGAAAACCCGACTTTGGCACGCGCCGTAAAATGTTTGAGTCCGAAGTAGATGCTGTCCGCCCCGGCTTCAATGGCCGCACGCAACTGCGGCCAGTACCCGGCCGGGCTCATGATTTCCGGTTTGCGCACAGCGCTCATGGGAAGGCTTACTTTCAGCCTACCATCAGCCATGTGGTAGCGCCGGCGATCTTGTCGCCGGTGCAGCTGCCGAATCACAAAGCACCGGCGGCCAGGACCGCCGGTGCTACCAGGGCTTACCTCTGCAGCGTGTCCACCAGCGGCTGCACCGGCGTCACCTCCGGTCCATCTTCCGCCACCGAAACTGCCAGTACCCGGACGTGATCGTTGTCCGGCAGCGTCAGCGTTCTGGCGCCGGCCGGGAGATCCAGCGGGTAGGCGAACAGGTACGAATACTCGTACGGCGCATTCGCCCCGTTGGCATCATGATGGTGCGAGCAATACCATGCCAGTTCGGCGCGCTTCATGAATCCGGGAACGATCTTCACCATCTTGCCGTAGGCATCGGTGCGCACACGGCCATTGCCGCCGCCCCGCCCCGCCGGCATTTCGGTCTCCTGCCACACGCGGTCGTCCCACTGCCCGATAAAGCCGCCCCAATCCTCCACGTTGACCTCGACGGACTTCTCACCGACGCGGAACGCCGCCTTCTGGTCGCCGCCTTCAGCCGCAGCCAGAACGTACACGCGGTTGTACCGGCCGGCCGGCAGTTCGAGCTTCTGCCCCTTGGCCACCACCGCGTCCGGCGTGCCGCTCTTGGAAGGCGCGAGATGAAAGACCACGCCGCCGAAATCGATCGTCTGAGGCAGCATCTCGGCGGGCAGCGAATCGCCTTTGCCGTCGAAGCCCGCGGTCGATTTCACCCCGTCGTCGCTGGCCGCCGCCAGGTCGTAGGTCAACGTCACCGGCTTGGATTGCACGGGCGCCACTCTCGCCGGCGCCGCGGCCAGTTTCACCGCGAACGTCCGCGGCTCGTATGCCGTGAAAGAGGTCGTGAGCGCGCCTCCGCTCACCGTCGCCGGTCCCACCGGCTGCTCCTGGCCGTTGACTTCGCGCGCCGCTGTCACCGGCACGGCGAAGGAAACCCGCACGTTCGATTCCGGCTTGCCATCGGTCTCCACCAGCCGCACAATCACTTCATCGCTCAGTTCGGCTTTCTTCAGCGCCATCACGCGAATCCGCGGATTGTTCACCTTCACCAGCGAAAACTCCTTGCCGAGCGCGCCCGCATGATGCGGCGATTCGAACCCGATCAGCGGATCGTTGAGCCGGTAGCCCTGCCAGTCCGTCCGCCCTTCGCGCCAGTCGCCGGCGTGCCCCGTGAATCCGAAAACGAACTCGTGGTGCCCGATGTCCTGCGTGGTCTGGTCGGCATAGCTGCCGCGCGTCCCCGGCGTCCGGATCAGCGTCAGCCGCAGCGTATGATCGTTGGGTTTATCCGAGCCGTTCTTGCAATCCGTCAAAATGGTCGCGCCGAACGTGCCGGTCGCATCCGTCAGGTCGACCCATTGGTGCGATGGCACTTCGAATTTCCGCGGCTGCGCGGTGGGCCGTTCGATGGTCCCGATTCCCCAGTTGTAGGTGGCCATCTCATTGGAGGCAGCCAGCGGGAACGTCTCCTTCAGATTGCTCTCTTTCGTGTTCCAGTCGATCGCGTTGCCGAACTCGACGCGGTTCCCGGCGTCGCCCGCGGAGAGCATCACGGTCTGCACGAACTTCGAACCTTCCGTTTCGCGCGAGATCTCGACCGCCGCCCGCACCGGTCCGTTTTCCACCACGCGAATCTGCGCCGGGCCGCTGACATAAGCGCGCGGCGGAGCCTGCTCCTGGTCCCAATCCATATTCCAGGCCGGCCACTGCGTGGGGTTGTCATACGAGATCGCCAGGCGGATCGGCCCCGAGAGCAGTTCTTTCTTGAGCTGCTTGTCGTAAATGCTGGAGACGTCGCCGTTGGCGTCGATCTTCACCGTGTAGCGGTGATTCTCCAGCGAAGACTCGGTCGCTTTCACCGCTGCCGCCGCTGACGGCGCCGCGCCGGGCTGCACATCGTAGACGGCGTAACCTACCGAAGGCACCTTGGCCAGGAACAGAACTTTGCCGCCGGAAATTTGCGCCGCTTCTTCGCGCCCGTCGGGACCGGTGACATGCACCGCCTTGGTTCCCTCCGGCAGCTTCACGTCGGCTTCCACCAGATCTTCGCGCGCAATGTTCAGCGGATTGTAGACCACCACCGCGGTTCCGGGGCCTTCGGTGTTGAGCGCCGAAGCCACCGCCTGTGTGGCGTTCGAGAGGATGCCGGCGAACTGATTCATCGCGATGGCGTCGTCGTTCCACGCATATTCATAGGACTTGGGCGTCGCCGTGCCGGCCGCCAGGTCGTGGAAGTGCGCGGCCATGGCCAGCGTCCAGGCATCGTTCATCCGCTCCAGAGGATACTTGCGGCCGCCCAGCCAGGACGCCGTGATCGAGGCCTTCTCGGCCGCATCCGCCAGCAGTTCCTCTTTGCGGATCCAGCGCTTCTGATAAGCCTGGGACGTGAGCGAGCCGGCCGAGTGATTGGTCAGCTCCATTTCGCCCGTGTAGCGCGGCAATTCGCCGATTTCCTTGCGGCTGAGATCCAGAAACATCTGGTCGGCCGTGGCCGATACCACGTGCACCGGCCCATCGCCCACCTGCACCGGCGGCGTCGGCGGTTCCTGCGGTCCGCCGCGCCCGCCGCGTCCGAATCCCTGGCCCGGCCGCGGCAGCGATGCCATGCCCTTGGTGACGATCGCCTCCAGCAGCTTCACCGAATTTTCGTTGGGCGCGCCGCCCACGTCGCCCGTGCCGTAGTAGTGGTAGTCCGTGTAAACGCCCGTCAGTTTGCCGTTGTTCTCGACGCGGTCCGCCCAATCGCCCTGATAGCGGTTGAAATTCTGGGTGGCCTCATATTGCGTGAGCGCCGTCTGTTCCATGCGCAGCGATTGAATCTGCTGGATGGTCTCCGGGCTCATCCCCTGGAAACCGCCACGGCCGCCGCGGCCGCCGCGACCTCCACCCGCGCCTTGCGGCATCAGTTCGTGCAGTTTGGCCTCGATTTCGGCCAGCGCCGCGGGCGCAGGCGCCTCCGGCAGAGGCTTGCTCAGATCGGTCGTGATGCTGCCGCTATAACTGCCCGGGTTCAGCGCCGCAACCACGCTTTCGCCATCCGGCCCTACCCACACTCCCACGTCGAAGGGCGTCCCTTCCGGTGTTTTCTCGAGCGATTCCGGCCCGCCGCCCGGCGCCGAAGAGCCCCACGTCAGCTTCTGCGTGGAGAAGCCCTTTACTCCGGAGGACGCCAGGATGGTGGGCAGCGACGCCGGAAAGCCGAAGCAGTCCGGCAGCATAAATTCCGCGCTCGCCTTGCCCAGCTCCTTGCGGAACCAGTCATTACCGTACAGAATTTGACGGATGATCGCTTCCGCACTGGGCGCGTTGACATCGCCCTCTTCCATGGACGACCCCGCGGGGAACCAGCGGCCCGAATCCACGTACTTTTTTATACGGGCGAAATCGGCCGGATAATACTCCTTCATCAGCCGGTAGCGGTTGGCGCCGCTGAAATTGAAAATGTAGTGAGGATACTTCTCGAAGAGATCGAAGTTCCGATCCATCGTGTTTTTCAGATATTCGCTGATGGATTGCGGATACTCCCACCGCCATTCGGTATCGAGGTGCGCATAGCCGACCACATACAGGGTGGGCTGCTTCGTCAGATCCGGCGCATTCGGATTGGTCTGCGCAAAAGCCGCTAGGGAAGACACCGCCAACAAGGGCAGGTACGTGAAAAGCCGTTGCATGGATCGATAATAACGCGCTGCGCACGTTGGCGTCACGCCAGTGCGATATAGTAAACGGATCGTTCTGGAGTTTCGCATGCTCAATCGATTTCGCTTTTCGCTCGCCCTGCTCGCCGCTTCCCTGCCCGCACTGGCCGCCGATGCCGCGCCCGTGAAACAGACGAAGGCCAACTACGAACTCGCCGCTCAGTGGACCGCCGCCAAGATCGGCAAGCTGGTCTTCGATACCACCGTGACTCCTCACTGGCTCGATTCCGGAGACCGTTTCTGGTATACCTTCGAAACCACGGCCGGCCGCCGCTTCTGGCTCGTGGACCCGGTTAAGAAAACCCGCAACAGCGTCTTCGATCCGGTCAGACTGGCCAGCCAACTGACCCTCGCGACCGGGCTGCCCTACGATTCCCAGCACATCCCCATTACCACCATCCGCTTCGTGAAGAACGATTCCGCCATTCAATTCGATATCGCCGTGCCGCGCGACGCCCTGATTCCCGGCGAAAAGAAAACCGGCTCCGACGGCGCCCTGTCCACCGCCGCCCAACGCAATGAACCCGAAGACCCGCAGCAGCAGGGCGGCCGCGGAGGCCGCGGCGGAGCCGTCGCCGGCCCCGGCCAGAAGCTGCTCTACTTCGAGTACGAACTCGGCACCTCCAAGCTGAACCTGCTCGACGAACGGCCAGAGCGCAAACCCGCCTGGGCCAGCATCTCGCCCGACGGCAACTGGGTGGTCTTTGCGCGCAATCACAACCTCTTCATGATGGACGCAGCCAATTACGCCAAGGCGCTGAAGAAGGCCGACGACCCCTCGATCGTCGAAACGCAGCTCACTAAGGATGGCGAAGAAGATTTCGGCTACGGCGGCCGCGGTTTCGGCGGCCAGCAGCAACAGCAGCAGGAGCAGCAGAACGAAGGCGAGCAGGGCCAGGGCCAGGACAACAAGAACGCCCGCACGGCCGCCGGCAACGTCTCCTGGTCGCGCGATTCGAAAAAGTTCGCGCTCGTGCGCCGCGATTCGCGCAAAGTCGAAAAGCTATGGGTGATCAATTCGCTTTCCAACCCCCGCCCCACCCTCGAAACGTACCCATACGCCATGCCCGGCGATAAAGAGATTCCGCAGTCGCAGATGGAAGTCTTCGATGTCGCCGCCAAAGACCGCAAGATCTACAAGGCCGAAGCCTTCAAGGATCAGACGCTGCAGATCGAAGTCGAACGGCCCAGCGAGCGCCTGCGCGAGGAGCATGAAAAAACCGAGTCCCTCTGGGCCGGACCCGGCTCGGACAAGCTCTACTTTAACCGCGTCAGCCGCGATCTGCATCGCGTGGATCTCTGCGTGCTCGATCTCGCCAGCGGAGCCGTCAAGCCGCTCATCGAAGAGCGCATGAACGTCTACATCGAAACCAAGCCGCTCAAAGTGATCGATGACGGCGCCAATATGCTGTGGTGGAGCGAGCGCGACGGCTGGGGCCACTATTATCTCTACGGCACCGACGGCGCCCTGAAAAACCAGGTCACCAAGGGCGAATTCGTTTCCGAAGACATCGCCTACGTGGACGAAAAGGCGCGCAAAATGTATCTCACCGGCTCCGGCCACGAGGATGGCGAAGACCCCTACTACATGCACTTCTACAGCGCCAACCTGGATGGCAGCGGCATGAAACTGCTCGACCCCGGCGACGCCATGCACGCCGTCAATATGGCCGATTCCGGCCATTTCTTCATCGACAACTCCTCGCGCGTCAACACCGCTCCGGTCTCCCTGCTTTACGATGGCTCGGGCAGCGAGGTCATGCCGCTTGAGAAGGTGGACGTCCAGCCCCTGCTCCAGGCCGGCTACAAATTCCCCGAGCCCTTCAAGGTCAAGGCCGATGACGGCATCACCGACCTCTACGGCGTCATGTATAAACCCTTCGATTTCGATCCCAACAAAAAATACCCCATCATCGAATTCGTTTACCCCGGGCCGCAGACCGAATCCGTGACCGCCGTATTCACCCCCAAGAGCAACAACATCGCGCTCGCCAATCTCGGCTTCATCGTGATCGAAGTCGGCAACCGCGGCGGTAATCCGCACCGCTCGAAGTGGTATCACACGTTCGGTTACTGGAACCTGCGCGATTACGGCCTGGCCGATAAAAAGCGAGCGGTCGAGGAATTGGCCGATCGCTACCCCTGGATCGATATCGAGCGCGTCGGCATCACCGGCCACTCCGGCGGCGGCTTCATGTCTACCGCCGCCATGCTGATTTACCCCGATTTCTACAAGGTGGCCGTGTCCGAATCGGGCAATCACGAAAACAATGTCTACAACAACACCTGGAGCGAAAAGCACAACGGCCTGAAGGAAATCGACGGACCCGATGGCAAAGTAACGTTCCAGTACTCGGTGGACAAGAACTCCGAAATCGCCAAGAACCTCAAAGGCCACCTGCTGCTATCCACCGGCGATATCGATAACAACGTCCACCCCGCCAACACCATCCGGCTCATGGACGCGCTCATCAAGGCGCACAAGCGCTTCGATTTCGTCCTCCTGCCGGGCCAGCGCCATGCTTATGGGCCTATGGCCGAATATTTCAGTTGGATTCGCGCCGACTATTTCTGCAAATACCTGCTCGGCGACTTCGATCAGAGCGTCGATATGTGGGAACTGAACCGCGAGACGCCCGCCGCCGAAAAACCGCCCGTGCGCCCCGGCCAGGGACAGGGCCAGGGCCAGCAGCAGCGGCGCCGCGGCGCGGACAACAACAACTAACCGGTAACGCCGGCGGTCTTGCCCGCCGGTGGTCTTCGAACAACAGCAAAACCACCGGCGGCCAGACCACCGAAGTTACCCAGGTTCCTCAAATCGCACGCCGGCCGAAGAAGAAGGCAATGATCCAGATCACCAGAAACACAAAGAACAGAATCTTCGCGATTCCGACCGCGGCGCCCGCGACTCCGCCGAATCCGAGAATGGCGGCGATGATTGCAATCACCAGAAAAATCAGCGACCAGTGAAGCATGGTTCCTCCTTTTTCCGGAGCTTCTCGCTCCTCGCCCTGGAAATGGCATCCCGGCGGCCATTGTGCGAAACCTCAGCTTCCGCGGATGTGCAGCCTTCCGCTTCACAGGCGAACGCAATCTCTCCGCTTGGAAGCGCTTGCGGCGGAGCCCAAAATCGGATACGGTATACTGGAATTTAATACACACTAGTCTCTAGTTGGGAGGTTCTATGAAGTTCCGCAGCCTGGCCCTGGCGTCTGCCGGGCTCCTGGCCTTTACCTTCGCCTCGTTTGCCCAGGTCACGTCCATCGAAGGCATCGTAAAGGGCCCAGACGGCCAGCCCGTCAAAGGGGCGCAGATCAAGATTCACCGCACGGATATTAAAGGTGAATATCCGGTGAAAACCGATAAGAAGGGCCACTACATCTACACCGGCCTTCCGATCGGCATGTACAACGTCGAATGCGATGTCGACGGCAAGCAGGTGGACCTGGTCAAGGGCGTCCGGACCACTCCCGGAGATCCCATCCCGATCAATTTTGACCTCCACGCTCAGCAGGCGGAAACCGCTAACAAGCAGCAATTGATGCAACAGGCCATGCAGACCGGCGAGATCCCCAAGGAACTCGAGCGCGGGCTGACCCCCGAACAGAAGGCCGCCCTGGAAAAACAGATGAAAGACCAGGAAGCCAAGATGAAGAAGAACGCCGCCCTCAACCAGGCCTTCACCGACGGCGTCAACGCGCTCAATGCCAAGCAGTACGATGTGGCCATCACCAATCTGAACAAGGCCGCCGAGCTTGACCCCACCCAGTTGGCCGTCTGGAGCCGCCTGGCCGAGGCATACCAGGACATCGCGCTCGGCCCGCCCGCCAAGACCGGTCCCGAATTCGACACCAATATGGGCAAAGCGCTGGAGGCCTATCAGAAAGCCATCGCCATTAAGCCCGACGATCCCGGCCTGCACAACAACTACGGCCTGGCGCTCGCCAAGGACAAGAAATTCCCCGAAGCACAGGCCGAGCTCCAGAAGGCGGCTGAACTCGATCCCGCCAACGGCGGCAAATACTACTACAACCTGGGCGCGCTGCTCGTCAACGCCGGCCAGAACGATCCCGCTGCCGAGGCCTTCAAGAAAGCCATCGAAGTGCAGCCCAACTACGCGGATGCCTACTATCAGTACGGCGTGATGCTGGTGGCCAAGGCTTCCATCGGCGCAGACGGCAAAGTGACGCCCGTTCCCGGCACCGTCGAAGCCTTCCAGAAGTATCTCGAGCTGCAGCCCAATGGCCCCTACGCGCAGGGCGCCAAGGATATGCTGAACACCCTGGGCAGCAGCGTGGATACGCAGTACAAGAATCCCGACGCCAACAAGAAGTCGACCAAGAAAAAGAAGTAAGCTGGTGATAGTGGGGTGGGGGCGCTGGCCCCCGCCCCAATTCCATGATTCGCGCTTTTTTTGTCGAGTTCCTCTTCCCTCTCCTGGTCTTCCTGGTTCTCCGAGCGATCCTCAAGAATCTCTTCGCCGGCTTTCGCAGCGCGGCTCAACCGCGTGCCGCCGCGCGCCCCGATCCGCCTCCCGTTCCCGCCGGCGGAGAATTGAAGAAGGATCCGGTCTGCGGCACCTACGTCTCCACCGCGACCAGCCTCACCCGCACCGTCCACGGCCAGGTTGTGCACTTCTGCTCCAAGGAATGCCGCGACCGCTACCAGACGTAGCCGGTTTCACGCGCCTTCAAATCAGAATCATTCCCCGCCGCAGCCCTTTCGTCACCGCCTCCGTCCGGCTGCCCGCCGCCAGCTTGTTCAGGATCGAAGCCACGTGGAACTTTACGGTGTGCTCGGAGATATCCAGCTTCCATGCGATCGTCTTGTTAGCCGCGCCCTCGGCCATCAGCCGGAGCACCTCCAGTTCCCGCGCCGTCAGCGCCTCTCCGCCGCTTGAAGCCGCCACCGGCGCGGTTCCCGCAAGCAGCGACTCGAGTTCGTGAACATCGATCGCCGCCAGCCCGTTTCCCGCCGCTTCCACCGCGGCCAGAATCTCGCCCGCCGAAGCGCTTTCCGGCAGCATGGCGCGGACGCCCGAGCGCAGAGCCTCCAGCGTCCACGCTGCCGCCGGCGCGCCGATCAGCACGAACGCCGGGATCGAGCCATCCAGCGGCGGCGGAATGTCGCCCGGAGCCGCGGACGCCAGCACCACGTCCGGCCGCAGCGGCTCCGCGGCGGCGAGGTCCGCGAAGGAGCCCGCCAGTTCCAGGGTCGCGCTGGAGCCGATCAGGCTCTCCAGCCCCGCGCGCGTCACCGGAGAAGCCGCCGCTACCGCAACCCGAATCACGCCGCCTCCGCTCGCTCCCGCAGCCGCACATGCGTCTCCCGCACACGGCGCACATCGCCGCGCAGGAACCGTAGCCGCACTACGTCGCTCCCGGCATCCAGCGCGTCCCAGAGATCGTCCAGCGACCCCAACAGCACGTCTCCGGCTCGCAGCGATGCCGCCTCCGCGGCGCTGCCGCGTTCGACCTCCGTCACCTGCATCCCCAGCCGCGCCGGCTGCAGCGAAACGCCCAGCCGCGGCCGCGGTCCGGCGCGCAGAAACTCCAGCGCCGTCTGCGCGGGAGCCGCCACCCCCAGCCCGTTGACGATCGCCGTATTGATGCCGATCACTTCCCCGCGCGCGTTGGCCAGCGGACCGCCCGAATTGCCCGGCGCCAGCCGCACATCGGCGCGGATCCACTGCTGCCGGCCCATGCCTTCGAGCGGCCCCATAGAGTGAATCACCCCCACCGAAACCGCGCCTGCGAATCCCAGCGGATTGCCCACCGCGATCGCCAGTTCGCCCGGCCGCACCGCGGTGGAATCGCCCGGCGTGCACGGCTCCAGCCCCGGCGCTTCGATGCGCAACGACGCCAGGTCGCGCCGCGGGTCGCGTGCCGTCACTTTCCCCTGCATTCGCCGCCCATCCCAAAGCTCCACTTCGAGCTCCGGCGCCCGCGCCACGTGGGAATTGGTCACGATCAGCCCGCCCGCGTTCCACACCACGCCCGAGCCGCCTCCGCGCCCGCCGGACAACCGCACCTGCACCGTGGAGCGCCGCAGTTTCTCGGAAATCTCGCCGAATCCGCGCATGTCAGCTCCTCTTCGGCCGTTCGCCGATCGCGATCGCCAGCGTCCGCTCCTGCCCGCCGCGCCACACTCTGGCCTCGACGCTCTCTCCCGGACGATGCCGCTCCAGCACCCGCTGTACCTCTTCGGTTCCGGCCACCTCCGCGCCGCTCAGCGTAGCGAAGATATCGCCGATCAAAACCCCGGCTTTCGCCGCCGGCCCCTCCGGCTCCAGCGAAAGAACGATCAGGCCTTTCTGATGATCCGGCAGTTCCACCGGTTGCAGTCCGACCCCCAGGTACCCGCGCGCCACGTGCCCGCGCGTCAGGATTTCCTCCACCACGCGGTCCACGCTGGATGCCGGAATCGCCAGGCCGGCAATCCGCGAAAGCGCCGAACTGGCCACTCCGATCACTTCGCCGTCGGTATTCAGCACCGGTCCGCCCGAGGACCCCGGGTACAGCGTCAGGTCGAGCCGGATGTACGCATCCAGCCGCCCGCCGCGCCACGTGCGCCACTCCCCGCTTACCGCGCTGATAATCCCCATGGTGGCGTTTACCCCCGAATCCTGGCTCCGCCCCAACGCCAGCGCCACATTGCCCGGCGCCGGCAATGCCGCAGCCCGCGTTGCCACAGTCCCGCCGCCGTCCACCTTGAGCACTGCGATATCGGTGCCGGCATCGCTCCCCGCAAGCGCCGCCGCCACGTTCCTGCCATCCGGCAGCGTGACCTCGATCTCCTCCTCGCGCCGGATGGTGTGTTCCGCCGTGATGATCACTCCCGGGCGCCAGAACACACCGCTCGAAGAAAAGCGTGGACGCGCATGTACCGCGACCACCGATCCCGCCGCCTTCGCGACGATTCCCGCCAGTTCCGCCGAAAACGCCGCCAATTCCTGTCCCATGGAAAACCTCCTGGTTTCAGAATGGCGCGCCGGGAGCCCTGGTCACATCGGAAGTTTGGCTAGGTTGGAACCCGGCAAAAAGAGCAGCGCCGGTACCGCGTGATGCTTCGGGAAAAAACTCACCGCCAGGCGAGACCGCCGGCGTTACCGGATCGTGTTGCCGGGCATCGTGCTGATGATCTCCGGCAAATCGCTTCTTTTCGCGGGCGGCAGGCTCGCGAAATAGCGTTCCTCGGCCAGGTTGCGGTAAAACGCGCCCGCTACCCCGGACGCCACCGCCCCGCTCACCGATTTCGTCGGACTCGTCAGCATCACCACCACCACCAGCCGATGCTGCCCGTCATCGATGAATGACCCCACCCAGCCCATATGGCTGCCCGCGCGGAAGTCTGTGCAGGTTCCGGTCTTGCCGAAAATGGGTTCGTTCGGATCGTAATTGGCGCGCCGCGCCGTGCCGTAATCCACCGCTCCGCGCATCCCGACCTTCAAATCGGCGATTTCCTGCGACGACAGATCGAGCGGGCGCTTCACCTTCGGAGTGATCTGATCGGCCTCTTCCTGCGTGCGCGGATATTGCAGATAGTAGAGTGTGCCGTTGTTCGCAATCGCAGAAACGATTCCCGCCAGTTCCAGCGGCGTCACCTGGAAGCCTTCGCCAAAACTGGTCATCAAACCCATGCCGCCGGCCCGCGGCGGCGCTTCCGGCACCACCCCGGGTTGTTCGTTGGGAATATCCAGGCCCGCCTTTTCGCCCAACCCCAGCATCTGGGCATAGCGCACCACGCGTTCGAAGCCCAGACGCGTGCCGAGCGTGGCGAAGTACGGATTATTGGACCTCGCAATCGCCGTGGTCAGGTTGTAACTCACGTAGCGGCTCGTATGGATGAACGTGTTGGGGTCTACCACGTGTTCGTTGAGGGCCGCCAGCGCGGTCACCAGTTTGATGGTCGAGCAGGGAATGAACCCGCTTTGCAGCGCCAGTTTCTGGTTCACCATGCTGAGAATCCGCCCGGTCGCGGGGTCCACCACGACGACGCTGCCGTTTTCCGTCCCCAGCGCCTGCACCGCCGCGCGGCGCACCGCCAGGTCTTCGCCATCCACGTTATCGCCGACCGTGGGGTCCACCTCGGGACTCACCGGCTTCCGGACTACTCTTTTTCTTCGGCTGGCGGTGGTCTTCCTGGTTTTTGCCTGTGCTTCGGCGGGAGAGAGGCTCTGGAGCATGCCGGCCAGAACCAGAACTGGTAAAAAGAACCTTTTCATTCGCGGCGCGTACTGGATGGGCCCGCCGGCGCTTGCGGTTGCCCATCAATTTCAAATTTTCAGACAACCCGAACGCAATATTATACCGGAATAAACCTGACTTTCAATTGCAGTGTAGCAATCTTTACAAAACCGCGAACACTATCGAAAGTTAGCGCACCTTCGTTGCCACGCTTTTAGCCTGGAGGAATAACAAAAGGTAATCCGGACCTCCCGCCTTGGAGTCCGTCCCGGACATGTTGAACCCGCCGAATGGGTGCGCCCCCACCATGGCGCCCGTGCATTTGCGGTTGAAGTACAGGTTGCCGACGTGGAACTCTTCCCGTGCGCGGCGGAGATGCGCGGGGTCGTTCGAAAAGACCGCTCCGGTCAGGCCGTATTGTGAGTCGTTGGCCAGCGCCAGGGCATGTTCGAAGTCCTTCGCCTTCGTTACCGCGAGCACCGGTCCGAAGATCTCCTCCTGGAAGATGCGCGCCTTCGAATCGACGTCCGCGATCACCGTCGGCGCCACAAAGTAACCGCCCTCGGGCCCCGGTCCGCCTCCCGCAACCAGCCGGCCTTCCTTCTTGCCGGTTTCGATGTAGTCGAGAATGGTCTTGCGCGCCCCGGCGCTGATTACCGGTCCCATATAGTTGCCGGGATCGTCCGAAGGCCCCACTTTGAGGTTCTTGACCTTGGCCGTCAGCTTTTCGACGAACGGTTCGTACACCGCCTGGTCCACGATGGCGCGCGAGCACGCCGAGCATTTCTGCCCCTGGTAGCCGAATGCCGAAGCCAGCACGCCATCCACGGCCTTGTCGAGATCCGCGTCGCGGTCCACAATGATGGCGTCTTTGCCGCCCATCTCCGCGATCACGCGCTTGATCCACACCTGGCCAGGCTGCGTTTTCGCCGCCAGTTCGTTGATTCGCAGCCCCACGTCGCGCGACCCGGTGAAGGAAACGAAGCGCGTCCTGGGATGCTGCACCAGCACATCGCCCACCGCGGCGCCGCTGCCCGTAAGCAAGGTAAACGAGTGCTCCGGGAAGCCCGCCTCCAGCAGCACCTCGGCGAACTTGGCCGCGATGGTCGGGGTCTCGCTCGAGGGTTTGATGATGGCCGTGTTGCCGGTCACCAGCGTTGCCACCGTCATCCCCACCAGAATCGCCAGCGGGAAGTTCCATGGCGGAATCACCACCCCCACGCCCAGCGGAATGTACAGCATTTCGTCGTGCTCGCCCGGCAGTTGCACCACCGGCTGCACGCCCGCCAGCCGCGCCATCTCGCGCGCGTAATATTCGCAGAAATCGATCGCTTCGCTGACGTCCGCCTCGGCCTCGATCCACGTCTTGCCGGCTTCCAAGACCAGCCAGGCGTCGAATTCGAATTTCTGCAGCCGCAGAATGCGCGCCGCGTCCACCAGCATGCGGATGCGCTCCGTGGCCGGGGTGCGGCTCCATTCGGGGAAATACTTTGCCGCGCTTTCCACCGCGCGATTCGCCAGCTCGGCGGTCGCTTTATGGTGAATGCCGACGATTTCCCTGGGGTTCGACGGGTTGACGCTGGTCAGCTTGTCGCCCGTCGCGATCCACTCGCTCCCGATGCGCAACTGGTATTCGTGTCCGAATTCGGAGCGGACCTTGCGCAGCGCCTCTTCCATCGCGCGCCGGTTGTCCGGCTGCGAAAAATCGGCATAGGGCTCGTTGCGAAATTCCGTAAGGGTAGCGGTAGCCATGTACCTCTATGGTACCTTGACCCCGCAGTGTTTCTCAGCCTTTTACCAGCTTGCGGCCGCGCTCGAACAGGTCCGCGGCGTCTTCCACCAGCTTCCGGCCGCGCTCGAACATTTCCCGGCTCGTCTCCACAATGTCTTTGCCCGTTTCGCTGACCGCGTCACAGCCCTGCTGCGTCTTATCGGAAATGAACTGGCGCGTCTCTTTCCCGCTCTTCGGCGCGTACAGGATGGCCACCGTCGCTCCGATGATGGCGCCCGTCATAAACCACGCCAGACTGCTGCTGCTTTCGTCCTCTGTACGATCAATCCCGTTCTCGGACATTATGCCGCCTCTCCACTGCGCCCCGCCTGGGGCTCACAAAACATTCTGCGATATCCTTGGGGTATGGCGCAAGATCCCGAGGATCGGGACTCAGTCGATCCGTCAGCCGAGTTCGACATGGTCCCTCTTTTCAGCTCTTCCAACGTTGATGCCGAACTGGAAGCCACCAACATTCACGCCATTCTGGAAGCCAGCGGTATCCCCTCCGTGCTCGTGGGAGCGAGCGTGATCCCTTCGCTGGAATTCCAGGTCCGGGTCCCGCGCGCCCGCTTCGAAGAGGCCCAGCGCGTCGTCGCCGAAGCGCAGGCCGCCGGCCCCGAAGCCGCTGCGGAAGCCGAAGCCGCGGGCGAAGAAGAACCCTGAGTTCTTTTCCCGCCGCGTTCCGCGCCCCTGACGAAGGGAGCCGTGCCTTTCGCATGCTATCCTTCGATCAAAGGGACGCTCCGTATGAATTTCCAAAGGGCGCTGCTGGGTATGGGATGCGGCCTGGTCCTGATCGGCGCCGTATATGCCTTCCAAAAGCCCTTCCGCGTCTACCCCAGCTACGAGCGCCAGGACGATATCCCTCTGCCGCCCGATTACCAGGAAAAAACCGAGTGGGTCTTCGGCCGCCTCATGTATCCCAACCACCCCAATTCGCTGCTCCTCAATCGCCGCCGCGGCTTCTTCGGCGGGGGCGGATACACGCTCGACTGGCGCGAGGGCGGCACAAGCTGGACCCAGGACTATCCCCGCGCCGACCGCCACTTCGCCGCCGCCGTCCGCCGCCTCACCCGCCTTCACGTGCGCAGCGTCGAACAGCCCGTCAATCCCGACGATACCGACGATTTCTACAACTGGCCCTGGATGAACGCCGGCGAAATGGGCGACTGGAAACTGACCGATCCGCAAGTCAAAGTGCTGCGCGAGTACCTGCTGCGCGGCGGCTTTCTCATGCTCGACGATTTCTGGGGCCCGGAAGAATACGGGCGCTTCGCCGAAACCATGGACAAGGTCTTTCCCGACCGCCCCGTGGTCGAAATGCCCAGCAGCGACCCCATCTTTCATGTGGTCTACGATCTCGACAAGCGCTACCAGATCCTCGGACAGTGGAGCCTCAGCCCCTACAACCCTATGCGCCGCCGCTCCGATGGCACCGTCGCCCACTGGTACGGCATCTACGACGACAAAGGCCGCGTCATGGTCGCCATCTCGTTCAACTCCGATATCGGTGATTCGTGGGAATGGGCCGACGATCCGCGCTATCCCGAAAAATACTCAGCGCTCGGCATCCGCATCGGCATCAACTACGTCATCTACGCCATGACGCACTGAGCCGAAAATTCCCTTCAGACAATGGGCGTGCCGCTGACTTTATCCGCCACCTGTCCTGCGGGCACCGCGCGCAACTGCGCATCTTCGAGCCGCTTGCACTCCTGGTAGGTATAAATCATGCGGTGGATCACCGTGAGGTTGGAGAGCACCGCGATCACCCATAGCACCTGCGCCATGCGGCCGAAGAGCGCGCCGATGATGATCAGCACCACGCGCTCGGGACGCTCCAGAAAGCCGACCTTGCACTTCGGAATGGTGCATTCGGCGCGCGCCCGCGCATAGCTCACCATCACCGACCCGGTCATCACAATCGCGGTGAGCACGATATAGAAAAACCGGTTGATGGATGCATAGTAAACCAGCAGGCCCATGAACAGCGCCAGGTCCGAGTAGCGATCCAGCACCGAATCGAAAAACCCGCCGAACCGCGTCACCTGGTTGCTGGCGCGCGCCACCCGGCCGTCCACCATGTCGAACAGCCCGGCGCCGATTACCACCACCCCGGCCCAGCGGAAGTTACCCTGCGAAAACAGCCACGCCGCCCAGATATTGATGACCAGCCCGATGAAGGTGAGGACATTGGGGTGGATGCGCGAAAGCGCCAGCCAGCGAACAATGCGCTCGATGATCGCGCCGCAAACGTCGCCGATCAAGCCCGTGTAGGTAAAGCGGTCCCTCCGCTTCGTTTTTTCAGACATCGGCTTAACCGTCCAGGTCGTGCACGGTCGTGAGTTTCAGGATTTCGAGCTCCTTGACACCGCCGGGACTTTGTACTTTCACTACGTCGCCTACTTCCTTGCCGAGCAGCGAGCGGCCGATGGGAGAAGTGGTGGAAATCTTCCCGTTGGCTGCGTCTGCCTCTTCGCTCGTGACCAGATTGTACGTGATTTCTTCGTCGCGCTTTGTATCCAGCACCACCACAATCGAACCGAGTCCGACGCGATCGTGCGGAATCTTCGAAAAATCCACCATGGACATCTCGGCCAGCCGCTTCTTCAATTGGTTGAGCCGTGCATTTACGAAGCCCTGGCGGTCCTTGGCCGCATGATATTCCGCGTTTTCGCTCAAATCGCCATGGGCGCGCGCTTTCAGAATTTCGCGCGGAAGCTCGACGTGCAGCTCGTGCTCCAGCGTGGCAATTTCATCCTGCAATTTTTTCTTGATATCCGCCATGAACCGGGATCAAACTCCCAAGGTCACATTATAACGGAGGCTGTTCCTTATTGGCCCGTGATCGTCACCTGGACCGTGATGGAACCGGCTTGAATCTGGAACGCGTTGGCGCCGGGCGTGCTGCTCAACCGCACCGAAAGGCTGAACGCGCCCGGCACGATGCTGTCCATCGACGAGATTCCCACCACACGCGCGCCCGCCGTCGCCGCCGTAACCACCGGAGCGGCGCCTGGCAGCGGCACGCCCGATGCATCGGAAATGCGGAAGACGACCGCGCCGTCCAACCGCGAGCCGGCCGGCTCGGGCGCCGTGGAGCCGGCGTTGTAGAGCGTTGTGATGTGCGCCGGGGCCTGCGAATCCACCGCATACCAGTACGCCGCGTGGCTGACCACTCCGGAATGGGCGCCCTGCACCGTGATGTTCCCTTCATATTGCCCCGGAACCATTCCCGCGGCCTGGAAAACCACGTACACCGGAGCCGACGCTCCGGGCGCCAGTTGCACCGAAGCCGTCGAAAGTATGGGCGCCGGGCCGCTGGAATCGCGCGGCGCCACCGCAACCTGGAACGTATCCGCTACGGTTGCCGCATTCGTGATGATCAGCGGCTGCACGGCATTGATGCTGCTTCCGCCATGCCCGAAGCTGAGCGAGACGGGAGCCAGCGCGGCCTCGTCGTTGATCGCCGTCAGCACGTCCAGCACGCCTCCGCCCGCCTGCTGCACGCGCGCCGCCGTGCCCGGAACCACCGATGCCGGAGCCGCCGAATCGATCAGCAGCGAACGGTACTGCGCCACTGTGAGGCCCGGCCGGAACTGCTTCAGCACTGCCGCCGCGCCCGCCACCAACGGCGTCGAAAAGCTTGTGCCCTGCTCCACCGCATACCCCGTGGCGTTGTAGATATCGCCGGTGGGGTCGAGCCTCTCCGCCGCCGTATACATATTCTCGCCAACCGCCACCAGGTCCGGCTTGATCGAAAAATCCACGTTCGGACCCGCTGCGGAAAACGCCGCCAGACTGGCGGGATTCGTATAAAACGGCCCCAGCGCGAAATTGAGCGTGGCGGTCTGGCCGGCGCTCAGGGCGCCTTTGATGTTCAGCCCGTCCTGGTCGCTGATCATCTCCGCGGGCAGAGTGGCCGCTCCCACCGCCATCATTACCGGCGATTCCGTCGCGACATTGTCGTACACCAGCGCCCCCACCGCGCCCGCCGCCTGGACATTATCCAGCTTGCTTTCGAAGGTGCAGGTGCCTCGGAAAATGAATGCGATCGCGCCTGCGAGCGAATTCGCCGGAAACGCCCCGCAGGCCAGGCCGTTGCCATCCAGCGCCGAAACATCCGCCAGCGGCGCCGTGATCGGCGAGGGCGAATTGGCTCCGTCCCCCGGCACCGCGATCAGCGAATTGCCGCCCTGCACCTGCGCACTCGCCGCGAAAAACCGGTCGTTGTTGGACGCGCCCACCGTGATCGCGTCCGGGGCGGTGCCGGGCGATGCGATCGTATTCGGGTCCGACCCGTTGTTCCCCGCCGCGACCACCGGAATCACTCCCGCCGCCGCCAGAACGTGCAGCGCCTGCACTTCCGGATCGCCCTGCGGCAAACCGGCCAGGTCGCTCCCGAGGCTCAGGCTGACGATATCCATTCCGTCGGTAAGCGCATCCTCCAGGGCCGCCAGGATGGCGTCTTCCGAAGCGCCGTCGTTGAACCCGGGCGTGCCGAAAACCTTGTAGCTGCCCAAATACGCTTGCGGCGCCACACCGGTAATGGTCGCGAGCGGTCCCGCATTCGTCACCCCGGCCGCCGCCATGGCGGTCGCCGTGCCGTGCCCCATGTGGTCGGCCGCGGAAGGGTCCGGGTCCGGGCTCGCAAAAAGCGCGGCATAGCTCCGCGCCACAATCACTTTGTTGTTGGTATACGCCAGGTCCGCCTGGCTGTCGGCGACGGGGAAGCCCGCGGGCGCGGTGAAACCGGCGTCGTTGAATCCGGGATGCCCGATATCGATCCCGGTATCGATCATGCCGATCCGGATGCCCGCGCCGGCGTTCGTATATCCCACCTGGCTCCACGCCTGCGGCACGTTGTGCAGCACCAGCGCATGATCCAGCAGCAGATGAAACATCCGCACCGGCAGCACCCGCGCCACGCCCGGAATGTTTGCGAGTTGCGCCGCCTCAGAGTCCGGAATCTCCACGAACAGGGCATCGGCGATATTCTCCACCGCGCCACGCACGCGTCCGTGCGCCCGCTGCACCAGCGCGCTCACAGCAGCCTGTTGCGCCCGCACCAGCGCCCTCTGCCGCTCGGCTTCCGCGCTATGCAGCAGCCGCCGGTCGCTCACATGCTGCGCCACCGGCTGCGCAGCCAGTTCCACAATGTAGCGGTTTGGAAGAGTTCCCGCAGCGAACGCCGGAAGCCATGCGAAAAAGACCCAGAGGCGCCTCATAACCACTGTTCGTTTTCGAACATTATAGCGCCCCGCGAGCCCCCCGCCTATTGCACGGGCAACGTAGCGGCCGCTGATGTCACCCCGCCGATGCTCACCGTCACCTGTGCATTCCCCGGCGTGACATTCTGCGGCACCATCACATTCACCTGGTAGAGCCCCACAATCTGCGGCGCCAACCCGCTGAACGAAACCGGCGCCGAAACGCCCCCGATCATCACCGCAGGCGTGGCCGTCGTCTGCGAAAACGGGCTCGCCAGACTCACCTGCCCCGAAGGCGGCGTGTTCGAAACCGCGCCCAGCCCGTTCACAAACAGCTCCACCGTGTCGCCGCGCTTCACCGGCGCCGCACTGGTCACGATGGTGCCCTGGTTATAATCGATCGCCGCCGCCACTCCGCCCACCACGAAAATCGCGGGCGAGACCGCAGCCAGCGGGAGTTTGTACGTAGCGGTCGGCAGCCCGCTCGCCCACACCGTGACTCCCACCGAAGAATGCCCCTGAAATTCCCAAGGCACTTGCGAATTGATCTGTCCCGGACTTACGAACGTGAGATATCCCGGATAACTCAGGCCATCGCCATCGAAGCTGATGCTGACCGCCGACAGCGCCACCGGCAGATACGGCGTCGAGAACGCCTGCATGGCATCCGACAGATTGCTGCCGTAAATCGAAATGTAAGAGCCGGGCGCCACGCCCTGCTGCGCATATCCGCCCGAAGCCGCGTCCACGATGCCGTTATTCGAAATCGTGGGATAGGTTCGCGCATACGCCGGAAACGTGTAACTCAGGCCGCCGGCCGTCGCGGTGAAGCTCTCATAACCCGGCTGTGAGCTCATGTTGACCTGCGCGGCCGCCAGGCCGGCATTCGTCGTCTGCGGATCCGCCAGCACAATCGACCCGCCTCCGGTTGCGCTGAATAGCACCGGGTAGTTCACTACCGGCACCCCGTACTGGTCCATGAGCCGGAATGCGTCGACCCATCCGGTGTCCCCCGCGCCCGCGAAATACGATTCGTTCAGCACCGGGTAGATGTCATACGGCACCCCGCTCGCCACCAGGAACTGATACGGCAGCTTCAATGTCGGCCCTGGTCCCGTCACCGTCACGAACCCCGAGTACGAGCCCGCCACCGGAACCGTACCGCTGAGCGTCACCGTCACGGTGTTCGATGCGCCCGGCTGCAGCGCCAGCGTCGAGGGCGTCACCGAGACACCCGCCTGCTGCACCGCGAATGTCAGGGTCTCTGCCGCGCTGCTCACGTTGGTCACGTTCACGTTCAGCTTGGCCGGCAGCGATCCTGACGTCAGCACGCCGAACGAAAGGGTCGCCGGGTCCAGCGTCTCGGTGACATTGACCGCATCCCCGACGTCCAGCTTCCCCGCGCCAACGGCGTCCACACCGGCCGGGCTGCCATCCAGGTCCACTACGTCCTGCGTGGCCGTGTTGACCACCGCCGATTTCAGCTCCGCCGGCGTGTTGATGTTCGGATTCTTCTGTTTCACCAGCGCGATCGCGCCCGCCACCATCGGGACCGCGTAGCTCGTTCCCGAAACGCCCGTGTATCCGGTGGCATTGTAGGCTTCCCCGTTGGGATCGTACTTCTGCGTCGCGGTGTAAATGCCGTCCCCCACCGCCGCCAGTTCCGGCTTCAGGGAATACACCACCGGGTTGCCGAAGTTGCCGATGGAAGGTCCGCGCGAGGAGAACGCCGCCACCTGGTTCTGCGTGGCGCTGCCGAAAACCGGCGCCGGGTCCATCGTGACCGTAAAGCCGCCGCCCGCGACGGCCAACCCCCGCAGAGTCATGCCGTCGGCCGTGTCAACCATGGCTGCGGGGATTCCGGTGTTCTGCGCACCGAGTGCACCGGTAATCGGTGTCTGCGCGCTTTGGGGGTAGAGAATCACTCCCACCGCGCCGGCCTGCTGCGCGTAGTTGATCTTGTCGCTGGGGACACACGTGCCCCACGCGCCGACGATGGCAATCTTCCCAGCCAGCGAACCGGCGGGCAGCGCCACGCACGCAAGACCGTCGTTTCCAAGAGTAGTCACATCCACTAGCTGCGCGCTCATCGGTCCGCTGGGATGCGGCCCATCACCAAACCGCGCGTTAAACGTACCGCTGCTCGTTCGGATTGTCTGATAAACGGCGTGGGCGTTCGTGGTGGCGCCGACCGTGATCGCATCCGGCGCAGTCCCCGGCGTGTGCACCGAGCTCAGCGTTACCGAATGTAATCCCGTGCCGTTGCTGTTGCCCGCCGAGCACACCACGACCATCCCGTTCTTCACCGCGTTCTCCACCACCTGCACACGCACGTCGCACACTCCGCCGCAGGCCGCCTGGCTGTTGTCGAGCGGCCCGTATTGCGCCGGGTCGCCTTCGTTCACGGCCAGCGTCACCACGTCCATGCCGTCGCTCAGCGCGTCCGTCAGCGCCTGCGCCACCGCGCTGAAGTCGCCCGACGTGTACGTGTTCACACCCGGCGAACCGAACACTTTGTAATTTCCCAGAAAGGCTTTCGGCGCGATCCCCTGAATCGTTCCCAGCGGGCCCGTATTCTGAACACCCGCCGCAATCATTGCGATTGCCGTACCGTGCCCGATGCGGTCGCGCGGTGTCAGATCGTCCGGGCTGTCGTACTGCGCCGCCAGCGTCGCGACGTAGCTCCGCGCCACAATGACTTTGTTGTTGGTGAAATTCGGATCACCCCGTGGAAAACCGGACGGCGGCTTGAGCGACGAATCCTGAAATCCCGGATGGTTCTGGTCGATGCCGGTATCGATGATCCCGATCTTCATCCCCGCTCCGGCATTCCCCACGCCGCCTACCGCACTCCACGCCGCGGAAACATTTTCCAGCCCCAGCGCTGTGGTCAGATCCGGCGTCACCGGCGGCAGATACTGCACTCGCGCCACACCTGCGATCGACGCCAGTTGCGCCGCCGTCTTCGCATCCGTGTGGACGAACACCGCGTTCGCCAGCAATTGCGTGGTCCGTGTGACGCGCACACCGCGCTGATGCAACTCCGCGAGGACGCCGCTTTGCGCCGTGCGAATCTTTGCGGCTTGCGTCCTGGACGCCGCCCCCAACAACTCCGCGCGCGAGTGACTTGCCTGCGCCACCGGCGCATCCTGCAGGATCAGCGCGTACTCGCCGGCCCGGCTGCGCGACTGACCGAAAGATAGCGATACTGCTACGAGGAGAACCGCAATTGCTCGTATCATTGCATCTCTATTTAACAGCAACTCGAGCAATCGGGCATGGCTCTTTCAGCCCATTAGCCTTTAGATTTTAGAATTTCATCCGCCACATCGGTCGCCGCACGCATCTCCCGCACATCGTGAACCCGCACCACGTGCGCCCCCGCCAGCACTGCCGCCGTCACCGCCGCCGCTGTTGCGAATTTCGTCTCTTCGGGATCTTCGTGGCTGAGAAAATGTTTGCGCGAAGGTCCCACCAGAATCGGAAGGTCCAGCACATTCAACTGACCCAGCGCGCCGATGATCAGGGAATTCTGCTCCTTGCGCTTGCCGAACCCGAGCCCCGGGTCGATCACGATGCGGCTCTTGTCGATACCCACGTGCCGCGCGCGGCTGATGGCGGCGTCCAGGTCGCGCACGATCGTCCCCATCGCGTCCGGCATCGGCGCCAGCTTCGTCCATGTCTCCGGACGCCCGCGCATATGGTTGATCACCAGCCCCGCGTCACTGTTCGAAACCACACGCGCAAGCTGCGGCTCGAACGTCAGCCCGGAGGGGTCGTTGATGATCTCGGCGCCTAACTCCAGCGCCCGCTCCGCCACCTCGGCCTTGTAGGTATCCACGGAAATCGGTACGCTCAACCGGTCCTTCAGCCGCTTCAGCACCGGAACCAGCCGCCGCAGTTCCTCGTCTTTGGTGATGCGCGCCGAATTGGGACGCGTCGATTCCGCCCCGATATCGATCACGTCCGCGCCCTGCTCTTCCAGCTCCACAGCGCGCGCAAACGCCCGGTCGGGATCGGAATACTTGGCGCCATCGGAAAAGGAATCCGGCGTGACGTTCACCACGCCCATCAGAACGGTGCGCTCGCCCAGCTTGATTTCGCGCCGCTTCAGCTTCCAGTAGTAGAGTTTTCTCACCCCGTGACCCGTTTCCAGTTCTTCCCCACCTGGATCACCATCTCCGCCGCCGGTTTCGGCATCGCCAGATCCCTCACCCTGGCGCCGTTGATCTCCACCGCCCCGGCCTTGATTTTCCGCACCGCATCGCTCACCGAATCGGCCAGCCCGATCTTCGCCAGCAGTTTGTCCACGCGCATCAGGCCGTCTTTCATGGCGCCCTCGGGCATCGCCGCCGCCGCCATGTCTTCCGGCACTTCCCTGTCGCGCACCACGCGCTGGAAGACCTCCGCCGCGTGATCCGCCTCCGCCGCCGAATAGAAATCCGTGACGATCGCCTTGCCCAGCGCGATCTTCGCCTCCATGGGATGCATGCTTTCGCGCATGCGCGCGATCTCCGCTTCGCTCCTGTCCGTCAGCAGCAGGTAGTAGCGCCACATCAGATCGTCGGACACCTGCATCACTTTGCGGAACATCACCTCCGCGGGTTCCGCGATGCCGATATAATTTCCGAGCGACTTCGACATCTTCTCGACGCCGTTTATCCCCTCCAGAATCGGCACCATGGCGACAATCTGCGGCGGCTGCCCGAAATCCTTCTGCAGCTCGCGCCCCATCAGCAGGTTGAATTTCTGGTCCGTGCCGCCCATCTCGACATCGCAACGGAGCGCCACCGAATCGTAGGCCTGCGCCAGCGGATAGAGTATTTCGTGCATCGAGATCGGCACGCCTTCCTTGTACCGCTTGGTGAAGTCGTCGCGTTCCAGAATCCGCGCTACCGTGCATTTCGCGCAGAGTTTGACGATATCGATATATTGCAGCGGTTCCAGCCACTCGCTGTTGAACCGCACCTCGGTCTTTTCCGGATCGAGAATCTTGAACACCTGCGCCTTGTACGTCTCCGCGTTGGCGTCGATCGCCTCCCGCGTCATCGGCGGCCGCGTCACATTCCGCCCCGAAGGGTCGCCGATCATCGACGTCATATCGCCGATCAGAAAAATCACGGTGTGCCCGAGATCCTGGAAGTGCTTCATCTTGCGCAGAAGCACCGTGTGCCCCAGGTGCAGGTCCGGCGCCGTCGGGTCGAACCCCGCCTTGATGCGCAGCTTCCGCCCCGTCTTGGCGGCTTCCAGCAGCCGCTCGCGCAGATCCTCTTCCCGGATGATCTCCGCCATCCCCTTGCGCAAATAAGTAAGCTGTTCCTCAATCGATGTGTTATCGGCGTTCATCGGCGTTTATCGGCGGCCAATAATCCCTTCTTCAAATCCTCGGAAAACGTCCGTAGTTGTTCCACCTGCTCGTTCGTAGCCTCGACCTCGCTTCCCTTGGCCGCCAGGAACGCCCGCCCCTCGCGCCACACCAGAAACGCCAACCCGTTCTCCGTCATGAGCCCCGAACTCCCCACGCTCTCACCGTGTACGAACGCGGCGCAGTTCTCCCGCACGAATAATCGGTAATCTCTGGCTTCCGCGGCCAACTGGATTCCGCAGGCCGCCAACCGCGCGGCAATCTCCGGGCTCACATCTTGTAGCGGCCGAGGTCCTCGTCGTTGAGCCCCTCCAGCCAGCGCCGCAGTTCTTCGTTGTTGTTGATTTTGTCGGTGGCGTCGGTCGCCTTGCTGGAGCTCTTCAGAACGCTCTCTTCCACGTAGATGGGGCAGTCCAGCCGCAGTGCCAGAGCCAGCGCGTCGCTGGGACGCGAATCCACGCTGATCAACTCGCCGTCGCGATCCAGCCAGATCACCGCGTAGAAAGTGTCTTCCTTGAGTTCGCTGACCACCACTTTGCGCAGCGCCGTATTGAGACCCAGCAGCAGGCTCTTGATCAGGTCGTGCGTCATGGGACGAGGCGTCGAGACCTTTTCGATTTCCAGGGCGATGGCGTTGGCTTCATAAACGCCCACCCAGATCGGCAGCACCGAACTTCCACCCACGTCTTTCAGTATGACGATGGGCATGTTGGTAACGGGATCCATCATGAGCCCGCGGATCTTCATTTCGACTTCCATGACGCCCTCCCCACCCTCAATTACACCACAGTTACGCTTTGACCCACCAAGCTGTTGGGCCCTGAGCGCGTAACCCGTACCGGGAGGTACCGCCCTACCAGTTCGCCTGTGCCTTCGTTAGCCTCTGTAAAATTCAGCGTCCGGTTGCTGCTGGTCCGGCCGATCCACTGACCCAGCGCGTGGTTCCGGCCCTCTACGAGCACCTCCTGAATCGAACCGATCAGCTCCGCGTTGCGCCGGATCTGGATCGACCGCTGCTTCTCCTGCAGCGCCACCAGCCGCCGCTGTTTCTCCTCTTCCGGAACCACGTCCCGCATCGCCAGCGCCGCCGTGTTGGGCCGCGGCGAATACTTGAAGCTGAACAGCGAATCGTATTGCACCGCGTCCAGCAGGTCGAGCGTCTCCTCGAAATCCCGCTCCGTCTCGCCGGGGAAGCCTACAATGATATCCGTCGTCAGCGAGTAGTTCCGCTTCGCCGATTTCAGCCACTCGATGCGCCGCAGGTATTCGTCGCGCGTGTACAGCCGGTCCATCGCCGCCAATACCTTCGACGAACCGGATTGCACCGGCAGATGCACGTGGTCGCACAACACCTCGTTGGCGTCCATCGCCTCCACAATCGCCTTCACGAAATCGCGCGGATGCGAAGTCGTATAGCGCACCCTCCGGATGCCCGGCACTTCCGCCACCCGCGCCAGCAGCGCCGCAAAATCCCATCCCGCCGGAGATGGGTCGCGGTAGCTGTTCACGTTCTGCCCCAGAAGCTGAATCTCGGTGTAGCCCTGCTCCGCCAGCCGCCGCGCCTCCGCCATCACGCTTTCGCTCGTGCGGCTTCGCTCCGGGCCGCGCGTAAACGGCACCACGCAGTAGGCGCACGATTTGTCGCAGCCCTCGATAATCGTGATGTACGCGCGGTGCGGATTGTCCCGCCGCGTGAAGGGCGTATCGAAAGTTTCGTCCGTGTCCAGGCTCAGCCCCGTCACCCGCCGGTTGCCCGCTTCCAACTGCACCAGCATCTCACCGAATTTCGGATAGCTCGCCGACCCGCACACCAGGCTCACATGCGGCGCGCGGTCGAAGATCTTTTCGCCCTCCTGCTGCGCTACGCACCCCAGCACTCCGAAAATCTTCCCCTTGCCATCCCGCTTGAAATTCTGCAGCCGGCTGAAGACCTTCTGTTCCGCCTTGTCGCGGATGCTGCACGTGTTATACAGAACCAGCCCCGCCTCTTCCGGCGTCTCCACGCGCGCGTAGCCCTGCTCCATCAGCGTGCCGATCACCTTTTCGGAATCGTGCACATTCATCTGGCAGCCAAATGTTTCGATATAGAAGGTTTTCCCAGACACTGTCTTTTTATTGTACCGTCCCGTGCGGGTCCGCCCTGGCAACGCGCCCCAGGTCATCCCCGTGCCGCCCTCTGCTAAACTCAAAAAGAAATCAGGAGGGAAAGCCGCGTGAAATTCTTCTTAGATACCGCCAATCTCGACGAGCTCAAACAAGGCGCAAGCTGGGGAATCGTGGACGGCGTTACCACCAACCCGTCCCTCATCGCCAAGGAAGGCAAACCGCTCGAGGAGCATATCCGCGAAATCTGCACCATTATCGATGGCGACATCAGCGCCGAAGTCGTCTCCACCGACTCCAAGAGCATGATCAAAGAGGGCCGCGAACTCTCCAAGATCCACAAGAACGTGGTCGTCAAATGCCCGCTCACACGCGACGGCATCGTCGCCACCTCGGCCCTCGGCAAAGAAGGCATCCGCGTCAACGTCACCCTCTGCTTCAGCGTCGGCCAGGCCCTGCTCGCCGCCAAAGCCGGTGCATATATTGTCAGCCCCTTCGTCGGCCGCCTCGACGATATCGGCTGGGCCGGCATGGACCTCATCCGCAAAATCGTGCCCGTCTACCGCACCTACGGCTACAAAACCCAGGTGCTCTCCGCTTCGCTGCGCTCCCCCATGCACGTCATCGAGTCCGCCGAAGCCGGCGCCGATATCGGCACCATGCCGTTCAAAGTGCTCGATATGCTCTTCAACCATCCGCTCACCGATAAGGGTCTCGCCCAATTCCTCAAGGATTGGGCCAAAGTGTTTCAGGAAACGCCCGTCGCCGGGTAATACTACACTAAGAGGTGATGCCGGGCACACTGGCCATACAATTTACGACCGCGGACACTGTAACGCTTGCCCTCGCCGGAATTCTCGCCATCCTGGTCGGCATCATCGGTTACCGCGCCTGGAAACAGACGCGCATCACTCCTCAGGAGCGGGAACGCCTGCGCCGCGCCGCCCTTGTGGCTACCGGCAAAATGGGCGACGCCACCCTCATGGAAGTCCACGAGGACCTGCTCGTCTACTCCTACGCCGTTCGCGGCGTCGAGTACACCGCTTCGCAGGACGTCAGCGCCCTCCGGAATCTCCTGCCCACCGACCTCGCCGCACTCGGCCCCCTCTCGGTGAAATACGACGCCCGCAACCCCGCCAACTCCATCGTCATCGCCGAACAATGGAGCGGCGTCCGCGCCAGCAAAGTAGGATAGATTCCACAAATGCCCGGTACCACCGGCGGTCTTGCCCGCCCGCGGTCTTCCCCCTTTCAAACCGCAACACTTGTGACGCCGGCGGAATTCCCCACCCGGCTTCCGCCTGATGTAAAGTTTCCTTCGCCCCCATGTCGAAATCGCCCCTTCCTAAACGACAATACTGTGAAACCGTCAGAAGCGAGGCAATCCATGAACGCCATCACCACCGAACACCCGGGCGCACGTGAAACCATCGGCATCTTTCTCCACGACGTAAAGTACGCCCTCCGTTCGCTCGGCGGAGCTAAAGGTCTTACGATCACCGTCGTCCTCACGCTGGCGCTGGGCATTGGCGCTAACGCCGCCATCTTCACCCTCGTCCGCGGAATTCTCCTGCGGCCGCTGGTGAATCGCGATGAAAACCGGCTCATTTATATCCGCCAGAGCGCGCCCGGTCTGGGAATGGATGACGCCACTTTCTCCGTGCCCGAAATCCAGGACATCCGCAGCCGCATCAAATCGGTCACCGAGTTCGGCGACTTCTCCACCATCGGGTTCACCCTGAACGGCCTCGGCGAGCCGCGCGAAGTGCGTGGCGGAGTCGTCGGCGGCACCTACTTCCACGTCATGGGCCTTCACCCCGTTCTGGGACGCCTCCTCGATATGCGCGACGATGGCCCCTCCGCCGCCGGCGCCGTGGTCCTTACCTACCGCTTCTGGACCACCGCCCTCAAGAGCGATCCCTCCGTTCTCGGCAAAACCGTCCGCCTCGGCTCCTTTGGAAGCCGCACCGCTACCGTCGTGGGCGTGCTCGAACCATCCATCCCTTATCCCGCCGAAACCGAGATCATCTCCAACGTGGTGACGAGCCCGCATCACCTCTCGGCCACCATGGTCACCGGCCGCGTCCATCGCATGACCGAATTGTTCGGCCGCCTCGCCCCCGGCGCCACGCTCGACCAGGCCCGCGCGGAGCTCAAAGTGGCGTATAGCGCCATCATGAAGGAGCATCCCGAAGCCTATCCCGCCAAGGCCGGCTTCCACGTCGATGCCGCACTCCTGCGCGACCAGATCACCTCCAAGGCGCGAACGGTTCTCTGGATCCTGCTGGCCGCTTCCGGACTGGTCTTCATCATCGCCTGCTCCAATGTCGCCAACCTGATTCTGGCGCGCACCATCCGCCGGGAAGGGGAACTCGCCATCCGCGCCGCCCTGGGCGCCAGCAACGCCGCGCTGCGCCGCGTCCTGCTGGCCGAAAGCCTGCTGCTCTGCGGCGGAGGAGCGGCGCTGGGCGTGCTCAGCGCGCGCCCCATGGTCGCCATCCTCGCGCGCTACGCCGCCCGCTTCTCCGTCCGCGCGCTCGATCTCAAAGTCGATTCCAGCATGCTCTGGGTCGCGGCCGCGCTGGCGCTGCTCGCCGCCGCGCTCCTCGCCTTTGTGCCCCACCTGCCGGCCGGCGACCGCTCCAACGGAATCAGCCTCTCGAGCGGAAGCTTGCGCCTCACCGGCGGCGCTTCCCGCCGCCTGCGCATCTTCGCCGTTACCCAGATCGCCGCTTCTTTCATCCTGCTGGCCGGCGCTGCGATGCTGCTCAAGACCCTGCTCGCCACCCAGGCCGTCGATACCGGCATCGATACCCGCCGCGTCCTCGCCATCAATGTGCCGGTAATTACCTACGGCCGCACCGACACACAAGTCGTGGACTTCTATAAGGAGGCCATCCGCCGCGTGCACCAGTTGCCGGGCGTGGATGGCGTGGCGATGGGCATCCTCACCCCGTGGCGCGAAGGCGGAGATTTCGGTCCCGGCCTGCAGTTCGCCGCCGAAGGCCGCCCGCGCGGCAACGGAGAAGATGACCCTCGCGCCCAGTTCCGCATCATCTCGCCCGGCTTCTTCGGCGCGCTGGGCGTACCCATCCTCTCCGGGCGCGATTTCAACGATCTCGATCGCAGCGGCCGCGAGCCCGTGGTCATCGTCAGTCAAACCCTGGCCCAGCGCATGTTCCCCAACCAGGACGCGCTCAACCGCCACGTCACCTGGACCGATCCCGTGCTCAAGTTCGTCGGTATGAAGCCTACCGCGATGCGCATCGTCGGCATCGCCGCCGATATCGACGATGACCACCTCGTTCCCCGCCCGACCTTCACCGTTTACCAGGCCTTTGGACAAGGGCCGCTCTTCGGCGGCCGCCTCTTCGTCCACGTGCGAACTGATCCCTACGCGCTCATCACGCCCATCACCCGGACCATCCGCAATCTCTCCGTCGACCAGCCCGTCGAACGCGCCGCCACCCTGGAAGACGTGCGCGCCGAAGTCCTGACTCCCGACCGCCTCAACACCATGGTCTTCGGCGGCTTCGCCATCGTCGCGCTCCTCATCGCCGTGGTCGGCGTGGCCGGCGTGCTGGCGTTTTCCGTCAGCGCGCGCACTCGCGAATTCGGCATCCGCCTGGCCATCGGCTCGCAGCCGCGGCACCTTCTGGCGCGCGTTATCGGCGAGGGTGCCGTCATCACCGCTGCCGGAATCGCCGCCGGCCTGGCCGCGGGCTACGCGCTCCAGCAAGTGGCCGGCAGTTACTTCGAACACGCGCGCATGCCCGGAGCCTGGGTGGTCGTCGGAGCCGCCTCCATCCTGCTCGCCGCCGCGGTCATCGCCTCCGCCTGGCCCGCCCTGCGCGCCGCCCGCATAGACGTCATCCAGGCCCTGCGGGCCGATTAGAGATCAGCCTCGGTAACGCCGGCGATCCTGTCGCCGGCTTCAATTCGCCTGACCGACGGCGGCGCGAAACGGGGCATAACAAAATCAGCGATGAGGCAGTTCCTACAACTCCGGCATCTGCTCCTGATCCACCCTTATTCCGGTATTGATTGAGTACTGGTATGGCGCGCCGCCGCTCATCGCTGCCCCATCCTGCGGGCGCAGGTGGAAGTGGTTCTCATCAAGGAATTCCTGCCAATCCCCAATCGATCGTCTTTACCCCACACTCCCGCATTTTGCATATAATCTAAAAGAACGTGTCCAGGGCCACACTCCCCCTAATAAGGATTCCTTACCGATGTCAACAATAGAGGTATCCCCGGCCGAACCGCTGTCCGGCCGAACCGCCCACGAGGTCGTCAACGATTTCAGCATCCAGGTCGCTACCGTAAACGGGTCCGGTAGCCAGACTGCCAACACCGTCCTCATGCGCGCCATTTTTCAGATGGGCATTCCCGTCTCGGGGAAAAATATGTTTCCCTCGAACATCGCGGGCCTGCCCACCTGGTTCACTATCCGCGCCAGTAAGCACGGATACATCGGCCGCCGCAAGGAGATCGATTTTCTCGTCGCCATGAACCCCGAAACGGCGCGCGAAGACGTCATGAAGCTCGATAGCGGCGCCGCCGTCGTCTACGACGAGCCCCTCAAGCTCAGCGAACTGCGCAGCGACCTGCACTTCTATCCCGTTCCCTTCGATAAGCTCGTCGGCCCCGTCTGTCCCGAAGCCAAACTCCGCAAGCTCGTCCGCAACATGATTTACGACGGCGTCGTGGCGCAGATTCTCTCCATCGATATGGCCGAAGTGCGGAAGGCTCTGGTCAAACAGTTCGGCAAGAAGAAAGCCAAGGCCGCCGACCTCAACTGGGGCGCCGCGCAGGCCGGCTTCGACTACGCCACGAAGACCTTCACCAAGAGCGACCCCTACCGCGTCGAGCGCATGAACGAAACCGCGGGCAAGATCATCATCGATGGCAACTCCGCCTGCGCCCTCGGCGCCATGTTCGCCGGCGTCACCGTCGTCACCTGGTATCCCATCACGCCCTCCTCGTCGCTGGTCGAATCCCTGATCGGTTACATGAGGCGCTTCCGCATCGATCCCGAAACCGGCAAGGCTACCTTCGCCATTGTCCAGGCCGAAGACGAGCTCGCATCGATCGGTATGGCCCTCGGCGCCGGCTGGGCGGGCGCCCGCTCCATGACCGCCACCGCCGGCCCCGGCATCTCGCTCATGAGCGAATTCGTCGGCCTCGGCTACTACGCCGAAATCCCAGCCGTCATCTACGATGTGGAACGCGTCGGCCCTTCCACCGGCCTGCCCACCCGCACCCAGCAGGGCGATCTGCTCACCACCGCGATCCTCTCCCACGGCGATACGCGGCATCCGATGTTCTTTCCCTGCTCGCCCGAAGAGTGCTTCTCCATGTCCATCGAGGCCTTCAATTTCGCCGAGCGGTTCCAAACCCCGGTCTTCGTCATGACCGATCTCGATCTCGGTATGAACAACTGGATGGCCGACCCCTTCCAATACCCCACCGAGCCCATCCGCCGCGGCAAAGTCCTCACCGCCGAAGATCTCACGGCTCTCGGCGGCTTCGCCCGCTACAAGGATATCGATGGCGATGGCGTCGGCTACCGCACGCTCCCCGGCACCCGACACGAAAAGGCCGCCTATTTCACCCGCGGCAGCGGCCATAACGACAAGGCCCAATACACTGAGCGCGAAGACGACTACATCCACAACATGGACCGCCTGGCCCACAAGTTCGAAGCCATGCGCGCCCACGTGCCCGAGCCCGTGGTTCGCCACGCGCCGCACGCCCGAATCGGGTTCGTCGCAGTCGGCACCAGCGACTACGCCGTGCGCGAAAGCTGCGACCAGCTCAAAAACGAATACGATATCGACGCCAGCTACCTGCGCCTGAAGGCCTACCCCTTCACCGAACACCTCAAGGACTTCATTCGCCGGTATGACCGCGTCTACGTGGTCGACCAGAATCGCGATGCGCAGTTGCTCGGCCTCATGCGGCTGGAATTCGATGTGGACCTGCTCGCCAAACTGCGCAGCGTCCGCTACTACGGCGGTCTGCCGCTCGATGCGCGCACCGTCACCGACGATATCGTCAGACAGGAGGGCAAATGAGCACCACCGTTACACCCCCGCCCAAAAAGGTCAACCGCCTCGGGCTGGAGGTTCTCAACTATAAGGGCAGCAGAACCACGCTCTGCGCCGGCTGCGGTCACAACTCCATTTCCGAGCGCATCGTCGAGTGCTTCTATGAACTCGGCGTCGAGCCCTTCAACGTCGCTAAATTCAGCGGCATCGGCTGTTCGTCGAAATCGCCCGCCTATTTCCTCGGCCTCTCCCACGGCTTCAACGGCGTCCACGGACGCATGCCCGCCATCGCCACCGGCGCCATGCTCGCCAACCGCACCCTGCTCGGCCTTGGCGTCACCGGCGACGGAGACACTGCCTCCATTGGAATCGGGCAGTTCATGCACCTTGTCCGCCGCAATCTCCCGCTCATCTATGTCATTGAAAATAATGGCGTCTACGGTTTGACAAAGGGCCAATTCTCGGCCACCGCAGATCTTGGCTCCACGCTCAAAACCGGCATTCCCAACGATCTTCCACCCTTCGATTGCTGCGCCCTGGCGCTCAAGTGGGGCGCCACCTTCGTCGCCCGCTCCTTCAGCGGCGATAAGAAGCAGTTGCAAGCCATCCTCAAGACGGCCATCGCCCACAACGGCCTGAGCGTCATCGACGTGATCTCCCCCTGCGTCACCTTCAACGACCACCAGGGTTCCACCAAGAGCTACGGCTACATGAAAGACCACGAGGCGGTGCTGCACGAACTGGACTTTGTGCCCTTTTTTGATGACATTTCGGTGGACATCCCTGAGGGGGAAGCGATGGACGTCCAGATGCACGACGGCTCTCACCTCCGCATTCGCAAGCTCGCCCGCGACTTCGACCCCACCGACCGCCTGGCCGCCCTGGGCGCCCTCGAGGATGCCGAGGCGAAGGGAGAAGTCCTTACAGGTGTTCTATTTGTGAACACTCACAAGCCCACATTCACGGAGCTTCTGAACCTTCACGATGCGCCCTTGGCCACTTTGCCCGAATCCAAAGTACGGCCAGCACCCACAGTACTCGACGAGGTTATGGAAGAGCTACGTTAACCAAAACCAGGCCTCCTGCGCCAGTTTTGGTTGATTTGTCAACTTGCCAATGTTAATATCGACACGGTCTGTCATCCTCCGAGACAGATTGTTGTAAACCTTCATGCTCCACGTCGCCATAGACGTGGGGCTTTTTTTATGGCGGCGGGCGTCAGTTTCCCGGAGACCCTGATCGAAATCCCCCTCCGCCAACTCGATGAAGATTAGATTGCGGCACGCTCGGGAACTTTTCTGATGCGGGACCGATTCCTCGATCCCATCACCAATCGCATCGCCGATTTCCTGACCGCGATCGGCCTCTCAATCCGCGCCGGCGAAATTCCGGCGCAAACGGTTCTTCCCGGCATTCACGTCGAAGAAGGCGGTCTCGTTGTGGATGAACAGCGGCTCACTTACCCCGGCGACCTGCTGCACGAAGCCGGCCACCTCGCTGTAATTCCCGCCGCGCGGCGCCTCTCGCTTGCGGGCGATACAGGCGACGATGGCGGCGAAGAAATGGCCGCCATCGCCTGGTCCTACGCCGCCGTTCTGCACATCGGAATCCCGCCGTCGGTCGTTTTCCATCCCGCCGGATACCGCGGCGCTTCGCAAAGCATCCTCGAGAATTTCAGCCAGGGCCATTACTTCGGTGTTCCGTACCTGGTTTGGATCGGTCTCACCGGCACGGACTATCCGCGCATGACCCGCTGGCTCAGGGAATGAGCCGCGGGGCTACTTCCATTTCACCGTGCGCTCCCAGCGCGTGGGACGCAGCGTCACGTACTGGACAATCCGCGGGCGCAGGGAATGATTGGGGCTGCTGCCGTGGGGCAGCGCCTGATGCCAGATGACGAGATCGCCCGCCCTGCCCGCAACCGGGATCGCTCCCAAAGCAGCCAGGTCCTGCTGTCGCGGGTCGGTCCCCGGGGGCAATTGGCGCAGCCAGTCTTCGATCTGGCGGTGAAAGCCCGGAACACAGGTGAAAGCGCCTTGATTCGCGCCCGTATCGCTGAGGTAAAGGATGCCCTGCAGACCGAAGCAGACGGGCCGTTCGAGGCTCATGTCCCAATGCAGCCGCGGCCCCGGAAACGGCCAGTCGGCGCGCTCCGGCGGATTGAACCCCGCCTGGTCGGTGGTCGCCCACAGGTCCGTGCGTCCCCAAAGCTGCGCAAAAGCCGCGAAAATCCGCCGCGATTCGCGAACCGCGCGCTGCGCCGGATGATGCAGCAGTGGCACCCAGATGCTGTGCCCGTGCGGCCCCCCATACCACGTCTCGGGATGCTCGGGGTCGCCGCCGACCCACTCCCAGACCGCCCTCTCCGCCTCCGCACGCACTTCCGTCGGAACCGCGTCGTGCAAAATCACGTACCCGTGCTCGTCAAAGAATGCCAGGTCTTCCGCCGTGAGCACCGGCTCGACCGGCTCGCCGTGCTCGGGAAGAGTGCCCGCCAGCGCCGCGTTCAGCCGTTCGATCCGTCCCGCGTCGATCGCGCCGCCGTTGATCTCGAGAACCCACTGCTCGAACGTTGCGAAACTCGGACTTTCGCTGTAGAGATACCGCAGCGTCTCGTGCAGACTCAACCCCAGCCCGCAGAGCAGCGTATTGTCCGGGCACCAGTCCGGACTGCCCTCCTCCGCCGGCAACCCGGTTTCGCGCTGCTTCCGAACGCGGGACCACAGCCGCTTCAGGTGCCGCACCTCCAACGCCCCAACCTCATCCGAATCCGCAACTCGCATATTCTTAAACCGGTGACAGACGGGACGTTTCCCTATTTCCGCGGCTCGCCCCGATTTCCAGCACGGACACCCATACAGAAGACCGTTGCCCTATATGGTAGCTTGACTCTAATCCGGTGACAGACGGGACGTTCCCCCATTTTCCGCTGCGCCCGTGAGCGCGCCTCCTCCGCACCAGTGCCCCTTTTCAAAGCCCTGATCCGGCTTCGCCAGCCGCCAGCTAACGGTCATCGTTTCTTATGCTTACCGCCAAAAATGGCTTCGTTCCACATCTCTCTCGTCCGCCCCTGCAGACGGCCTCCGCTAAAAACCCCACACGCCGAACGTCCCTCCTCATGAAGAGCCTGATAGGATGAAAGCGCTGATGGCTGCCCCCCCGGAACCGGTCAATCTGCCCGCCGCGGACCTGGAACGTATCTTCCGCGAGCACCACGCGATGGTCTTTCGCGCCGCCTACCGCGTCACCGGCAACGCCACCGATGCCGAAGACGTCGTCCAGACCGTTTTCCTGCGCATGGTCAAGCGCGACCCCGGTTCGCAGGCTGTCGGCAACATGGCCAGTTTCCTTCACCGCGCCGCAGTCAACGCCGCGCTCGATCTCCTCCGCGCCCGCCAGAACGTCCGCAACATCCCGCTCGACGAACTGGAACCGGTGCTCGCCGAACCGGCCCACCGCAGCCCCGAGCGCGTCCGCAGCTCCGGCGAAATCCGCGAATGGCTGCGCGGCGCCCTGGCCCGGCTCAACCCGCGCATCGCCGAAATGTTCATGCTTCGGTTCTTCGATGGAAAGGATAACCCCGAAATCGCGCAGATTCTCAATACCACCCCCGGCACCGTGGCGGTGACGCTCTCCCGCACCCGCGACCGCCTGGAAAAGGAATTCCGCGCTTACCTGGGAGGTGTGGCATGACCCCCGAAAATCTTGTCCCCGAAAATGCTTTCAACGATCCCGCTCTGGAACAGGCTGTCCAGGAGATTCGTGGCGAAGCCATCGATCCGTCGGTGATCGAAGCGGCCGCCGCGCGTGTCTGGGTGCGCCTCGCCGAAGCCGCCGCCCAGCATCACGCTGAGCCCATTCGCGGCTGCGAAGGGTTCCAGGCGCTCATTCCCGATTTCAAAGCCGGCCGCCTGGCCGAATCGCGCGCCCTCCTGCTCAAGGATCACCTGCACGAATGCATCGCCTGCCGCCGCGTGTATGAGGGCCGCATTGCCGCCATGCCCGCGCGTCCGGCCCCCCGCCGCGCGGTTCCCGGCATGCGCTGGGCAATCGCCGCCACCGTCATCGCCGCCGCCGGCCTGTCCGTCTGGGTGGCCTACGACCAGTTCGGCATGCGCACGGGCCACGCCGTCATCCAGACGGTCAACGGCACCCTGTTCGAAGTCTCCGCCGATGGCATCCGCCCGCTCGCCGCGGGACAGGAGTTGCCGCAGGGCGTCGAAATCCGTACCGCCAAGGACTCCACCGCCATGCTCCGGCTCGGCGATGGCTCAACGGTCGAACTGGGCGAACGCGCCAGCGTCTCCGAAAGCCAGTCTTCGGCCGATCTCACCGTGCACCTGCGCCGCGGCAGCATCATCGTGCAGGCCGCCCACCGCCGCAACAGCCATCTCTTCATCGATACCGCCGATTGCCGCGTGGCCGTCACCGGGACCATCTTCGGCGTCACCGCCGGCGTCAAAGGCTCGCGCGTCTCCGTGGTGCAGGGCGAAGTGCATGTCACGCAGAATAATGCCGAACGCGTTCTGCACCCCGGCGATCAGACCGTCACCAGCGCCGAACTCGAACCCGAGCCCGTCCGCGAGGCCATCGGCTGGAGCGTCAATCGCGACCGCTACCTGCAGCAGCTCGCCGCCCTGCACAACGGTATCGGCCAGCTTCATCTGCCCGACCTGCGCTACTCGAGCAGCCTGCTGGACCGGCTGCCCGCTTCGGTGATGTTTTTCGCCAGCATTCCCAACCTGGCGCAATACCTCGGCAATGCCGAAGCTCTTTTCGAACAGAAGATGGCGCAGAGCCCCGAACTCCACGGCGTGTTTCCGCAGGCCGGCTCCCGCGCTACTGCCATCATCGACAAGCTGCGCGCCGCCAGTGAGTATTTCGGCGATGAAATCGTGGTCGTATCCGCCGCCGGTCCGGAGGGCCATGCCGATGCTCCGGTCTTCTTCGCCGAGCTCAAGCGTGACGGCTTTGCCGAATTTCTGAAGCGTGAAGGGCTTCCGCTTTCCGTGCAGTCGCGCAACGGGTTTGTGGTCTTCGGCCCCGATTCCGCCGCCGTGAACCGCCTCTCCGGTGTGCTCGATAACGCCAACGGCGGATTCCGCGGCACGCCGTTTTACGCCCGCATCGCCGACGCCTACCACGCCGGCGCCGGCATTCTCCTGTGCGCCGATCTTTCGCACAGCGGAGCGCCCCTGCCCGGCGGCCGCTTCTTCATCGCCGAACAGAAGGAAGTGAACCACCAGATGGAAGCCCGCGCGTCGCTGGGATTCGATGGCCCGCGCACCGGCATGGCCGCCTGGCTGGCCGCGCCCGCACCCATGGGGTCGCTGGAATACATTTCCTCCGACGCTACCGTGGTGGCTTCGTTCATCGCGCAGAATCCGGCGTCGATCATCGATGGCATCGGCGCCATCCTGCACCAGTCGCTCAACGTCAGCCCGGATGCTTCCAACGCTCTCGGCGGCGAAGTCTCCGTGGCGCTCGATGGCCCTGCGTTCCCGGTGCCGTCCTGGAAACTCGTGGCCGAAGTCTACGATCCCGCCCGCGTTGAGGCATCGCTGCAGCATCGCTTCGAAACCTACAACCAGGAGGCGGCGAAAACCGGCGGCCGAACCCTGCAGCTCACCCAGGAATCCGCCGGCGGCCACACTGTTTATGACGTGGCGCTGAAGGATGCCGGCCCGCTGGCCGAGGCGCATTATACCTTTGCCGACGGATACCTCATCGCGACGCCCACCCGCGACCTGCTCAACAAAGCTCTGCAGGTGAAAGCCACCGGCACTTCCATCGTGCGCGCCAGCAAGTTCATGTCGATGACGCCGCGCGACCGTCATGCCGATTTCTCGGCCCTGCTGTACGAAAACCTGGGCGCCACCCTGGCCCCGCTCGCCGGTTTCGCCGGCATGCTTGGCCCCGTGACCCAGCAGCGGCAGGATTTCATGCAGCGCCTTTCGGACGTCAAGCCCTTGATGATCGCCGCCTATGGGGAGCCGGATCGCATCACCGTGGCCGGCAACAGCAACGTCCTGGGCGACGCCCTCACCAATTTCATGAGCGGCAATGTGCCCGGCATCGTGGGCTCGGTGGTTCCGCTGCACCAGTTCCTGGGGAGCCATGCCGCTTCCCGCTGAGGCCTTCCCGGTAACGCCGGCGGTCTTGCCGCCGGCGCCTTTCCCGGCACAATACCGAACAGCGCCGCCGGCGAGATCGGCGGCGCTACCCTCCGAAATCGCCGGAACACCGGCCCACAGAAAGCCGTATCGTTAAGTAATGGAGCCAGTGATCGAGCTCGATGGGCTGGAAGTCCGTTTCGGCGACCGGCCGATCCTGAAACGGCTGTCCGCCGCCCTCACCGGGCGCTGCATCGGCCTGCTGGGCCCCAACGGAGCGGGCAAATCCACGCTCCTCAACACGCTGCTCGGTTTTCACAAACCGTCGGCGGGCACGGCGCGCGTCCTGGGCCGCGATATTCGCACGCACGCGCGCGCCGTCCGCGCGCTGGTCGGATTCATGCCGGAAAATGACGCCTTCATCGCCTCCATGACCGGCGTCCACATGGTGCGGCTCATGGCGGAGCTCAGCGGCCTGCCTCCCGCAGCCGCGCTCGAGCGCGCCCACGAAGCGTTCTTCTACGTCGGGTTGGGCGAGGTGCGATACCGCCAGCTCGGCACCTATTCGCTCGGCATGAAACAATCGGCCAAGCTGGCGCAGGCCATCGTGCACGGTCCCAAGCTGGTCTTCCTCGACGAGCCCACCAACGGCCTCGATCCGCCGGCCCGGCTGCGGATGATCCAGCTCATCCAGGAAATCCGCGATCGCGGCGATCTGCACCTTCTGCTTTCCTCGCACCTGCTGAAAGATGTCGAAGAGTGCTGCGACCAGGTTCTGATTCTCAAGGACGGCGAAGTCGCCGCCTTCTGCAATCTCGAAGAGGAGCGGCGCAGCAACCGCCGCTTCCTGGAACTGGAAACGCGGGGCGGAGCGAACGGCGATTTTCTCCAGGCGGTCGAAAATCTGGGCTGCGAGGCCGCCATCGGCGCGCAGGGACGCATCAAGTTGATCCTTCCCGAGGGCCTCGAACTGCGCCGGCTGTACGAAATCGCCGCCGGCCAGAACGTGCAGATCCGGCGGCTCAACCACAAGCGCGATTCGCTCGAGGATATCTTCCTCAAAGCCATGGAGGCGCCCGGTGGCCGTCTATAAAAAAACCTATCGCCCCTACGAAGGCCCTCTCACCGCCGAGCCGCGCCGCCTGCTGGTGATTCCGCGCTATGCGTTTCAGGACCTGCACCGCTCGCGCTTCCTGAACACGTTCTTCATTGCGTCTTTCATCTATCCGCTCATCTGCGCGCTGATGATTTACTTCCAGCACAACGCCAGCGCGCTGCGTATCGTTAACGCCGAAGCGGCCCAGCGGCTGATTTCCATCAACGCGGTCTTCTTTCTCAATTTCCTCGGCTGGCAGAGCATGCTGGCGCTGTTCATGGCGGCCTTTGTCGGCCCCGGCCAGGTGTCGCCGGACCTCGCCAACAACGCCCTTTCCCTCTATCTCGCGCGGCCGTTCTCGCGCTCCGAATACGTTTTCGGCAAAATGAGCGTGCTGGTGATTCTGCTCTCGCTCATGACGTGGGTTCCCGGCCTGCTGCTCTTTCTGCTGCAAGGCTACCTGGAAGGCTGGAGCTGGCTCGGCGCCAATTCGCGGCTCGCCTTCGGCATGTTCTTCGGCTCGTGGGTCTGGATTCTGCTGCTGGCGCTGCTGGCGCTCGCGCTTTCGGCCTGGGTGAAGTGGAAGCCCGCCGCGGGCGCGCTGATGTTCGGCATCTTTTTCGTGGCCGCCGCCTTCGGAGCCACCGTCGATGCCGTGCAGCGGACGAAGTGGGGCCACATTCTGCAGATCAGCAATCTCATCGGCCAGGTCTGGGTCTATCTCTTCGAAGGCAATAACCCGACCAGCAACGGCGGCGTCTTTTTCCGTGTCACGCAGGGCGAAGAGCTGCCGCTCGCGTGCTGCTGGGGCGCGCTGCTCGTCCTCGGCGGCATTTGCCTCTATATGCTCCACCGCAAAATCCGCGGCGCGGAGGTGGTGCGATGAGCGACAACCTCATCACTTTCGGCAACGTCTCGCGCTTCTACGGAGAGGTCCTGGGAGTCAACAAAGTCAATCTCACGATTCCGCCCGGCATCACCAGCCTGGTCGGTCCCAACGGGAGCGGCAAAACTACGCTCATGAACCTCATGTGCGGGCTGATCCATCCCAACCAGGGCGAGATCCGCGTGCTCGGTGTGGCGCCCGATCATCCCGAGCGCCTGTGCCGCATTCTCGGCTACTGCGCCCAGTTCGACGCCTTTCCCAAGGGCCTCACCGGTTTTCAGTTCATCTACTCGTTCCTCCGCCTGCACGGCTACGCGCACGCCGAATGCGAGGAGCTCACCACCAAAGCGCTGCAGCGCGTGAATATGTTCGGCGCCGCCGGACGTCCGGTGGCTTCCTACAGCAAAGGCATGCGGCAGCGCGTCAAACTGGCGCAGGCCATCGCCCACGATCCCACTGTTCTGGTGCTGGATGAGCCGCTCAACGGCCTCGACCCCATGGCGCGCGCCGAAACCATCGCGCTCTTCCGCGAATGGGGCGAAGCGGGCCGCCACGTCATCGTCTCCAGCCACATCCTGCACGAAGTGGACCGCATCTCCGACCAGGTGATTCTGCTCAGCCACGGTTATGTGGTCGCCGAAGGGCAGATTCAAGGCGTGCGCAGCGAAGTCAAAGAGCAGCCCATGCAGATCGAGGTGCGCTGCGACCGTCCGCACGACCTCGCCTCGCGGCTGTTCCAGCAGGACCACGTGGTCGAAGCCAAAGTCAATCGCGATGGCCGCGGACTGCTCCTTCGCACCACCGATGCCGACAGCTTCTACCTGCTGCTGAACCGCGTGATTCTCGATGCCGGCTTCGAAGTGGAATCGGTGGCTCCCGCCGATGACGATGTCAACTCGGTCTATCAGTACCTGATCGGCGGCGAAGGAGGCACCGTATGAACTCCGTTTCCCTGCGCCAGCTCGCCGCCATTCTGCGGCTCGAATTGAAGAAGACGTTTCTCTCGCGGCGCGGCTGGTGGATCTATCTGCTGGCCGCGGGCCCCGTGGCGCTGTGCCTGCTGCACACGCTCTTCGAAACCCACGCCCGCCGCGGCGGCAATCATACGCTCGGCGATGACGTAGTGGCGTTCGCCGCCATGTTCCACTTCTTCTTTCTGCGCGGCGCGATCTTCTTCGGCGCGGTGGGCATCTTCACCAATCTCTTCCGTTCGGAGATGCTGGAAAAGACGCTGCACTATTACTACCTCACGCCGGTGCGTCGGGAGGTGCTGGTCGCGGGCAAATATCTCAGCGGGCTCGCGGTCGCGCTGGTCCTGTTCGTGGGCAGCGTCGCGGCATCGTTTCTGCTGATCGGCCGTCACTGGGGGCCGATGTATACGGATTACATTCTGCACGGCCCCGGTCTTTCGCAGCTCGGCTGGTATGTCGTAGTCGCGGCGCTGGCCTGCGTCGGCTATGGCGCAGTGTTTCTGACCTGCGGGATTCTCTTTCGCAATCCCATGATTCCCGCGGCGGTGGTTTTCGTGTGGGAAGGAATCAATCCATTTCTGCCGAGCCTTCTGAAGAAGATCAGCGTGATTTTCTATCTGCGCAATCTCTGCCCGGTGGAGGTTCCGCTCCCTCCGCCGCTCAACATCATGGTGACCGATACCGAACCCACGCCCGCATGGCTTGCGATTCTCGGCCTCTTCGCGGTGGGCGCGGTGCTGCTCGCCTACTCCGCCGCGGCTGCGCGCCAGGGCGAAATCAGCTACGGCGAATAAACGCCGTAGCAGCTAATAACCAATTCCAATATTGTCGTGTCCGGAATTCCAGACTAAGTTGCGTGTAGACCACCTTGCGTTCCCTCGCGTCGGGAACCATTCGGATATCCGCTTCGCGCAGATGGAGCGGAGCGGATATCCGTCGATCATCTTCCTCTGCGCGACATCGCCGTTTGCGGCGTAGTCCACGAACTGGGCGGAGGAGGAGGAGGCGGGGGTGCTTCCGGAGGAGGCGCCGGCTTTTTCACTTTCCGATCCAGGCGATGAGAGACGAATTCGTCGCGCGCCTTGTTGTATTTCGGCGTGCCCGGTTTGCCTTCGATAGTGGCCCACTCCTCGGGCAGAATCTCCTGCACGGTGGGCAGGTATTTCTGGAAGTAATTCCGCAGCCGCTCCTGCACCGGCTTCAGCGCGGAGTGATACAGCAGGAACAGCACCTCGTCCGGCGGCGCCGCGTTGACAAGGTGATATACCTGCGAGGCCTTGCGGATGCGCGCCGAGCGCAGCGCGGTCTCGAGCTTTTTCGATTTCGCCTCCACCTTCTGCCAGGCATCGACATCCGCTTTCGGCATCGCCGTCGTCTTGATGAGCGCCTGTCTCTCCTTGGGGGTCAGTTTCTCGCCCAGCACGTAAAGAAACGGACCCAGCCGGGCCGCCCGGGTGCGCGAATCGTCGGGCAGCAATTTGGCCGCTTTTTCGAATCGCACGAGGCCCTGCTGATTGCCTTTCGGACCGGCCAGGGCGGGCGAAAACAGTTGCAGCAGCCCGGCCTCTTCGAGAGCCTTCAGAATTTCCGACGGACTATCCTCGGCGGCCATACGCCGCAGTTCGTCGCTCAACGCGCGCGGCGGAATATTGTTTTCCACCTGCGCCTCGCGCGCATTCTGCACCTGCATGCGGGTGCGCTCTTCGATCGCGAATCCCAGCCGCACGCTGAGCCGGATCATGCGCAGCAGCCGCGACGGGTCGTCGTAGAATCCGTAGGGGCTCACGGCGCGCAGTTCCCGATGGCCGATATCGGCGAGTCCGTTCATGGGGTCGAGCAACAGCCCGCGCGAAGCTTTATTCAGAGAGAGCGCGATGGCGTTGCAGGTGAAATCGCGGCCGCGCAGGTCTTCCTGAATGGTGGCGGACGAAACCTGCGGCTTGCCGCGGCCGTAGCGCTCCTGGCGCGACATGGCAATCTGCGCCGTCACTCCGGTGGAGAACACAAGGTCGGCGGTCTTACGGTCTTCATCGGTGGCGGCGATGTGAGCGCTGCCGCGTTCCACGATGGCTTTGGCGACTTTGAGGCCGTTGCCCTCGACGACGAAATCGAGATCCCGGATGCGGTTGCCGCCCAGCATGTCACGCATCGCCCCACCAGTGAGGAACAGGTTGACATTGGCGAGCGCGGCGGCCGCCTGCACTTCTTCCACCGCCCGAATCTGGTCGGGATTCAGATGGCTCTCCAACATGTAGATGTAATCGCTCATCGCAAGCGTTCCGCCTTCAAAATGTTCCCCAAACGGCTGCCGGTCGCGGCCGCCGCTCAGGCCCGGGGATGATGTCTCTGAACCGTTTCCCGAAGTCTCGACCGCATGACGTGCGTATAAATCTGGGTGGTCGAAATATCGGCGTGTCCCAGCATCACCTGCACACTGCGCAGGTCCGCGCCGCCCTCGAGCAGATGAGTGGCGAAGCTGTGCCGCAACACGTGGGGCGTCAGTCCGCGAAAAATCCCCGCCCGTTTTCCATAGCCCGCCAGCAGTTTCCAGAAACCCTGGCGCGTCATACAACCTCCGCGGGCGGTCACAAACAGATAGCGGCTGGCCTTTCCTTTCAACAGCGCTCCCCGCCCGCGTTCGAGGTATGCCCCGACAGCCTCGATGGCGTATTTTCCCACTGGAACGAGCCGCTGCTTGTTGCCTTTGCCGGTGGTGCGGAGGAGGCCGATGTTCCGGTCGAGGTCACCCACCCCGACCCGGCATAATTCGCTGACCCGCAAGCCGGTGGCATAAAGCAACTCCAGCATGGCGCGGTCGCGCAGCCCGTTCGGACGGGAGACGTCCGGGGCTTCGATCAATTTCTGGATCTCCTGCGCATTCAGGAACTTCGGAATGGTCTGCCAGAGCTTGGGACCGCGCAGATGCTCGGTCGGATCGGCGGAAATCCGGCCTTCCCTCAGGAGAAACCCGTAGAAGTTGCGTAGTGTGGTGAGGTGTCGGCTCACCGAGCGGTTTCCCAGACCGCTGGAATACAAATGGTCCAGATACTTGCGGAGGCCCTCCGAATCAGGCAGTTCCGAGGTGCCCAGAAACTCGATAAATCGCTCTAAATCAGCGGAATAGGCGTCGAGCGAATTGGCCGAGAGCCCCTTTTCGATGCGGCAGAAATTGAGGAACGCGGTCGCCGGACCGCGCAGGTGTGCCGTATCTGCTGCGAGCGCCTCGCGCATCGCCCCAATGATACAATAAGCGCCGAAATGTTTGAAACATAGTTGTAGAAAAAGGGGTGGAATTGGCCGGCTCGACTACCAAAAAAGCCGTGATTCAGCGTTTCGACCGGGCTCCCCTGCCCGGCTACGTAAATCCGGTTTCATTTCTCCAGCCGGGAGGTGTGGAATTACTCTCCGCCGAGGGCGTCGCGGCCACGGTACCGTTCGAAGAGATTCGCATGGTGGAGTTTGTCCGCGACTTCGAACCGGCGGAGAGCGGCCGCCGCACCGTCTTCCAGACCCGGCCCAAAATGGAGGGCCTGTGGGTCAGCCTGCACTTCCGCGACGGCCAGGTCATGGAAGGCGTCATGCCCAATAACCTCCTGCAACTGGAACATTACGGCTTTACGATCACCCCGCCCGACACCCACGGCACCGCGCAGCGCATTTTTATCCCGCGCACTGCCGTCCGGAGTGTCGAGGTGCTCGGCGTGGTGGGCAGTCCCCTCAAGCGGCGCAAGCCCAAGGTCGCGGACAAGGGCCAGATCGGGTTGTTCGATCAGTAGGACCGGGAAGGCTCAGACGGCCTGCCGCGCAACGGCAACGTCCGTTGGCGCGATGACGGAAAGGTAGCTTTGGTACGCCCGGGCGGCGATCTGTTCCCAGGCGAAACGGCTCAGTGCGGTATGCCGCGCATTGCGCCCCATGGCGGCGCGGCGCAAAGGGTTCTCCAGAAGCGCGCAGACGGCATCGGCAAAGGCGCCGCCATCGTCGCAGATGGCGATTTCCCGGCCGTCCTGGAGGCCCAGCCCCGCGCAGCCGACGGTGGTGCTGACGATGGCTTTGCCGCAGGCCAGCGCCTCCAGCACCTTGATATTGGTGCCGGCGGAGATTTCGAGCGGCGCCACCACCACGGCGGCACGGCTGTAGAGGGGCGCCAGGTCTTCGACGAAGCCATGCAGTTCGATACGGGCATCGAGGCCGCCCGTGCGGCAGTAGAGCTCGTGGCGCGGGCCGGCCACCACGCGCAACCGCGCCTGCGGAAACCGGTTCCACACCAGCGGCAGAATCTCACGCCGCAGCTTTTCGAAGCCGAGCACGTTGGGATGGTGGCGGAATGAGCCTACATAGAGAATCTCGAAGGGCTCTTCGACGCCGCCGGGCCGGAAGCGGTGCACGTCCACGCCGTTGGGAACGGCGAAAGTCGCCTCCGGCGGCGCCCCTTCTTTCATGGCCAGGGACAGGTCTTCGTCGGACATCGTCCACACCGCTTCGAAACGCCGCAGCCAGTACCGCTCGAACGCCAGCCAGCGCTCGTATTCCGGCCGCCGGGCGGGTGCCGAGGCGGCGGCCTGGCGGTACAGTTCAAAAGTCAGGTCGTGCTCGACGAGGATCGAGGGGATATTGCCGGCGCTGCCGTGTAGACCGGCCGTTTGGGTATATTCGAACTGCACCAGGTCGGGCTGCCGGCGGCGGCAGAGATCTTCGACGAGGGCCCACAAACTCCGCGATTCGACGGGCTGCAGCCGTCCCCGGGACGCGGGGTCGTTGTGTGGAGCGTCGTCGGCATCCACGATGAAGACCTCGCGGAACACCTCTTGGAGCCGCGGGTAGTCCACCACGTCATGCTGCTCGCGCAGCGAGACGAGGGTGAAATCGACCCGGCCGGAGAGCGCGCGGCAGAGGTTGAAGATACGCACCGCGCCGCCGTGCGTCAGCGGGTAAGGCAGAAAGGGCGAGACCACCAGCACCTTGAGGCGGTCGCTGCGAGGAGGCGGCGGTGCGGGAAGAAACGCGATGTTGCCGCGCGCCAATTCGGGCTCGACGGGAGCGAGCGAGCGCCTGCGGGAATCGCGGAGCACGGCGAGGACGAAGGCGGTCTCCTGCACGGGAAAATCGGGTTGTTCGGACGCAGGCTCGTTCTGACCGAGGCTGTAGGACGTCCAGCCGGCGGCGGCGGCGCGCCAGAAGAGCAGCATCCAGGCGGTGGCGGCGTAGCGGCAGCGGGGAATGCCGAGGGCCAACAGCTTTTCGCGATCGGCCAGGATGAGGTCGGAGAGGGGCGCGAGCACGCGGCTGGCCTCACCCGGCTGCAGCGTGCCGAAGGGCGCGGTGGGGAGGAGCAGCGATTTCCAGGCACGGAAGTGAAGCTGCGGCGAAACGGCGAATGTGCGTGGGTCCCGCCACAATTCGGATGGGGGCGCGAATTGCGGGGATGCGCGGCGGCTCCAGAGGACGAACTGCGAGTCCGTGGAACGCAGAAATGTTTCGAAGTCGGCGCCGTCCCAGGCTTCCTCGGGCTGGTGATAGACCGCCAGCGCACCATTGGCATTGCCCTCGACGTGGCAGACCGGCTGCGGACGGCGGGACAGGCGATGGAAGATTTTACGGTGCGGATGGTGGCAGGACTCGAGGGCGCGCGCCGTGGCCGAAAGCGAAACAGACGCCAGGTACGACCAGGCGTCCCGCAGACGGTCGCGCGCGCGTTCGGCGGACTTGCGGGCGCGCCATCGGCCGTAAGAGAGCATGGGGCCTGGCGTTCCGGACAGGAAATCCCCCTCGCTGTTGACGAACAGCGCGCGGAAGGGCGGCACGAGCAAAGGAGCGATCTTGAGCAGCCAGCGTCCGCGCTCACCGGTCCATGGGCCGACCGCCAGAACCACCCACCTGCGCCAGAGCGCCATTTGCGCGCGGACCAGCAGGGCGGCATCGTTGGACTGGACGTAGATGCGTTCGCACATCGCCGCGACATCGGCAGCAGGCGGCATTGTTGAAAAAAGCCACACCGGTACGTCGGGAATGCCGGAACGAAGATGGGAAACGGCCCGGCGGTTGGTAGCGTGATCGAAACCAAAGACTGCAGCGACTTTGTGCTCGCTCTTACCGGCGCTCTTCAGCGCAATTCTGAGGAGGTTCTTCATTAACCGAGCCCGACTTGGGGGAAAATACCGGAGGATTATATCATCAAGCAGTTCCAACAAAGTTCCAGAAATCTCGTTTAAATACCGTACCAAGCCACTTAGTAGGTATAGGCCATCCGGATCATTTCACCGCGCGGCATCGCCGCGTGTTCCGGGCGATTGTACGATGTGGGAATCCTTGCGGGCAAAGGAGACGGGACCTTTGGCGATTTCGCCTTCACCACCGCCATTCCCGAGCCGGGCACATGGGCAGCGGCGCTGCTGGGGCTGGGCGCGCCGGCGCTGCGCCGCCGCAAGACGAAGGCAAACTGAAGCCCCCTCTTCTTACTGCAGTCTGCCGCGGGCATCGACGGGCCAAACCGTTTCGACTTCCCCGTGGCGCACACCGTAAACCTGCTGGTGGAGATTGACTGCCACGCAGATGTGATTCGGAATGACGTGAACGCGGTCGCCGATGGCGAAGCGGCGGGTCTCCTCCGTCATATCGACGAAGCCGTGCTCTTCATTCATTTTGTGGAAGCGCGCGTTGGGGGCCTCCACGATGTGGCCGAAGGTGGCGTCGGCGGCATTGACGGAACGGTCCGAGGAGAACGTCTTCGAGCCGCCATCGAGAATCATCTGTCCGGGGCGGGCGGTGGAGACGACCGTGGCGAGAATCGTGGCGGCGCAATCCTCGAGGGCGCAGGCGCGGCTGCGCACCGTGTTGAGGTCGTTGAACACGTAGGTGCCGGGGCGGATTTCGGTAAGCCCTTCGACGGCGTGGGAGTGAAAGAGCGTGGGGGTCGAGCCGCCGCTGACGATTTTCGGCTGGATGCCGGCGCGGCGGAAATCATCGAGGATGGAGGCGACCAGCTCGGAGAGGGAATCGAGCGCGCGCAGGCCTTCGGCATCGAGGTTCTTGATGTGGCCGGGATAGAAGGTGATGCCTTCGAAAGTGACGTGGGGCAGTTTTTCGATGCACCGGGCGAGAGCGAGGAGAGGCTCGCCGGGAGTGACACCCACGCGGCCGAGGCCGGCATCGACTTCTGCGAGAATGCCGACTTCGACGCCGGCGGCGGCAGCGGCCTCGGAAAGCTGACAGGCGGCGACGGCGCTATCGAGCGCGACGGTCACGTGCGTTTTTCGCGCAACCTGCATGAGCCGGTCGAGTTTGGCCGGGCCGATTACGGGGAACGCGACCAGCATGTCGGCGGGTGCGGCACCGAGCATGACTTCGGCTTCCGAGACCTTGGCGACGGTGAGGCCCGCGGCGCCGGAGGCGAGCTGCAGCCCGGCAACGTGGATGGACTTGTGGGTCTTGGTGTGGGGACGGAGGCGGAGGGAGTGATCGCGGGCATATTGCGCCACGCGGGCAAGATTGCGTTCGAAAATGTCGAGGTCGACTACGAGGGCAGGGGTATCGATTTCGCTGAGGTGCATGGTTCCAGAATAGAGGGTATGGAGGCACAAGGGGGACACGGGACACGCCGAAATCTCATCGATCCTCATGCTCCGGGAGCGGATGATCGGTGTGGAAATATTTCTTGTATGCCTCGATCCAGTTGCTGGCAATTTCGCGCTGCGCATCTGCCAGCCTGATAGTGCCGCTGCAGACCATCTCCCGCAGGCGGTCCTCGAGCGCGTCTTTCACCCGTGCATTCCATTCGCCGGAATACGAATGCGGCCAGAGATTCCGGATATCGTCCGACCCGCCCAAGGCCGGGGTAATCAGATAATCGACCTCATAGGCGCGAGGTTGCGCATTGGCAAGCCCGTATTCCCGAAACACCAGGCGCTGAATCGAGCGAGGCACGTCTTTGTTCTTGACGTTCGGCTCGGAACATACGGCGCTCCGGCTCAACAGAATGGTTGCTCCGGGCGTGAGGGCCGTGTTGGGCGTCGAAACGGCGGGATCGTTCATCGCGTAAGGCCGGTTCGTGCCGGTGACGGATTGCCGCTCTTGCCATCCCACCCGGATCGCAAACCAGCCGGCAATCAGCAGGCCAAGCATGCACAGCGGGGCTACCCATCGGGGCTGCAGCCAACCTATGAACCGTTTTCGGGACTCAATCCCCCCTGCTGCAGCCTGTTGCGCAAGTCTGGCCTTCAGCAATGCGCGGGCACCCGCGGCCGGAGGCAATCGCTGATCGAATTCCTGCTGATAGGCCTGAATGAAATCGGCGATCGAACGTTCCAATTCCTGGCGCCTGGCGCGGCACCTCCAGCAGGCATCGAGGTGTACCCCAACCGACCCGGCGTCGCGCGGCGAAAGTTCCCCCTCCAGTTCCATCAGCAGAAGCTCGTCGGAAACGTGCGAATCTTGACTGAACATAGCCTCACCGTCCAGCGGTTCCCCCTGATCCTGGAACGCCGCCCCTTTCCGAATTATTGGCGTTGCGAGCTTCGTCCGCAAGGGGAAAGAGGCGCGGTTCGATTGAGTGGATATTGTTCTCCATTTCAGAACCTCATGCGTAGTTCGACCCAAGCCCGCAGCGGCGCCCCGGGCGCGTAGAAAACTACGCTCTGTGCCGGATAACTGCCGGCGTAAGGGCCGGTTGTGTACTGCGAGAAAGGCCGTGTGGTCACCGTGCCCTGAGCAGTCAGCCCGGTGTTGGCCAGTTGGCCGGCCGTGTAGTAGTGATGGTTCCACAAGTTGTCGATTTCGGCAGCCAGCTGCAGTCGTTTGGTGAGATCGTAGTGCGCTCCGACATTCGTGATGGCGTAGCCCGGAACAATCCCGCTTCCGAGGTAATAGACCCCGTCGGGCCGATACGCGTTGTTCTCGTTGCCGCGTGCATATTCGCTCGACGCAATCACCTCGTCGAGATCGATCATCAACCTGGAAGTGGCGCGAATGTCCAGATAAGCCTTTCCGCCATGCTTCGGAATCAGCGGGATCCGGTCTCCGGGGTGAACGTAGATATTGCCGTCGAGGCCGGGATAGCCGGCCAGGGCGCTGTCGCTGGTGCTGTTGGCGCCGCCGTCGAGGCTGTCGGTACTTTGAAACGTGGCGCTCAGAAAGGTGTAGTTGAGGCCCCACGTGACCCGGCCGTTTGTGCCGCCGAGATCGGCATCGATGCCCTCCCTGCGTGTTCGTCCAAAGTTCTGAAAATATCCGGTACCCAGCAGAGGAGCCGTGACGAAGAGAATGTCGTCGTGATTGTCCGTGCGGAAAGCGCCGACGTTCCAACTGAAATTGCGGATCCACGAACTTTCCACGCGTCCCCGAAGCCCGGCCTCCCAACTATCGGCGACGACCTGATGCAGCGGCGGATCGCTGGCGAGCGCATTGGGCAGGTTGCAGGGATTGGCAGGGTCGGCACATCCGAGTTCGATCGATGTCGGCGCCCGGCTGCCTTGAGAGAACCGGGCATACGCATTCAACTGCGAAAACGGGCTCCACGTCAGGCCGAGAGCGGGATTGAATCTCTGGAAGACGTAATTCGCGGTGAGAGAACCGGGGCCGGCAGCAGGGTTGATGCGGTCGAAATTCCCGATGCTGTAGCGGTTGTACCGGCCCGAGGCTGTGAGGTTCCACTTGCCGGCGATTGTCAGGGTATCGGTGACGTACAGGCTGCCGTTCGGCGTGACTCCATGCAGATTCACTTGCGAATCGACGGGGTTGTTTGTCGATCCGTCCTGCCAGGCGCCCACCGGCGTGATCGTGTAATTCGGATTGAGGTAACCGTACGCCGTGTTCTGTGTGTAGTCGATGCTGCCGCGATCGAGCGAACCTCCGGCGGCGAATTCATTGCGGCCGATTTTGGAGGACGCCGTCCACGTGAACTGCCCGGACGCGCCGTATTCGTTTTGCACCTCCTTGGAATAGATGATGACTCCATCGCACCTTTCGTCGGGATCATTCTGTAGGAGAGCATTGGCGATGCAGCGCCATTTGGGGAAGGGTGTGTTTGCCGCGTTGGCGCCGCTTGCCGGAAAGCCTGAATATCCCGCGGCGGCGAGCGCGGCTTGTTCGGCCGCGTTCGGCTGAAGGATCTGATTGCCCAGCGCATCGGTATTGAAGTTGGGGTTCATGCCTTGCGTGCGGATATTGCGAAACCAGGCATTCCCTGAAAATGTGAGCGCATCGCTGAACGTGTGCCGCGCGATGAAGTTCACGGCGGGAGAGCGGTTGGCGATCCCGTCGGGGACGGTGTACGAACTGGAGTAGTTTTGCTGCAGCAGGCGATAGTCCTGAAGTCCATTGCCGAGCAGGTTGTTGTTCGCGTAGGATGCGGTGAGAGCCAGGTCGGTGCTTTCGTTTCTCCAGCCGAAGCGGCCGAAACCCTGGCGGACGTCGGAAGTCGAGTCGTACCGCCAGCCCGATTCATGGAAGCCTGTGCCTGCCAGAAACCAATTGAATCCCTTCGCCTTGCCGCCGCCGTATTCACCCTGGGCCTCCTTTCGTCCGCTGCTGCCGTAAGTGAGAACCAGGGCGGCGCCGGGATGACTCACCCCGTCCTTCGTCTGAATGGAGATTGCGCCCCCCAGGGTATTGAGGCCAAACAAAGGGTCCGAGCCGGAGACAAGCGCGAATTCGTCAATGGCGTTTCTTGGAATCAGATCCCAGCTCACCACGTCGCCAAACGGTTGATTCTGCCGCACGCCATCGAGGTAGACGGAAATGCCCTCCGGGGTACCGAGGAGGGGCGAGGCGGTATAACCGCGAAAGTTGACGTCGGGCTGGAACGGATTGCCCTGCATCTCGTTAATCGAGACGCCATTCATCCGGCGATTGAGAAAGCTGGACAAGTCGAGCGATCCGCTGTTGGCGATGTCTTCGGAAGACGCGGTTTGCACCGCGGCGGGAACCTGCTCTTTGCTGAGATTCACACCCACGAGCGGGGTGGTTGCGACGACCTCGACGGTGCTCTGCGTGCCTGCCGGAGCCAGCGTCACGATGCGGGAAACAGAACCGCCCGCGTTCACCTCCACGGCGATCACCGCAGTAGCGAACCCCGGCTTCGATACTTCCAGTTTGTGGCGGCCGGGCACGAGATTGGGAAGAACGCACTGCCCTTGTGCATCGGTCTCAAAGGCGCGTCCGTCGATTTTGCCGGAAGCCTGCATCGCGGCTCCCGAGGAATCCCGCACCGCCAGACGAATCTCGCCGGTAGTGTGCTGACCATGCAGGATACAGGCGGCCGCTACCAGGGAGAGAAAGAATACGAGCGGTTGGCGGCGCAGCGGCCGCGGGGCGTCCATACTGATGAATTCCATGGCACGTGCTTTTGTTCAGCCTTTTTTTGAAGAATCCGGGAAGATCCGGCGGGCTTGGTCCGTAGGAAGCTCCGGAACTCCGGCGCCGATCTGGCGGCATGTCTGATAATGGGGTTCATGGCCGACGAGACGCCGGAATCCGCGTTGAGCCTCCCGGTGCCCGAAGCGATCGGAACCGGGGATTCGTCGTCTGCTTCCCGCCTGGCTGAGGAGGTGGTCAGCCTTTTCGATCAGTTGCGGGACCGATTGCTCCGCTACGTGATCAGCTTCGGTTTGCCGGTGGAGGACGGTGAAGACATTGTCCAGGAGGTATTCCTGGCGCTGTACCGGCACCTGCAGCAGCGGCGCTCCCGCAGAAATCTCCGCGCCTGGACCTTCCGGGTGGCTCACAATCAGGCGCTCAAACGACGCACCCGGAGGATGGGCGCCCAACAACTCGTGAGCGAAGGGGCGGTGGACATGATCCCGGACGCGAATCCGAGCCCGGAAGACCAGGCGGCCGGCGATCAGAGACGAGGACGGATCCTGGCGGTGGTGAGCGCACTCCCGGAACAAGACCGGCGCTGCCTGATTCTGAGGGCCGAAGGTCTTCGGTACCGGGAAATCGCGGAGGTCCTGGACATTTCGCTCGGGGCTGTCTCGGGTTCTCTGGAGCGGTCTCTGGCGCGATTGGCGCGCGCAGTTCAGCGCTGATGGAATGTGGCTTCGAGATGCTCGCCGCGGGCACGGGAGGAGATTGACCGCATCTCAACTGAAACCCGTGCCCGCGCTGGCGCCGCACCCGTCGGGATTCACCGCCCCGTTACGACCACCCCATCCTCCGATCAGCGGGTGTTCTCCGTTGGGTCGCTCGGCGTCCAAGCCGCTTTCCAAGAGCCGGTCTGGAAGGAAGCGAACGCTCCATCCGGACCAGAGGTTTGGGCGCTCGCTTCCAAAGGAGTGCCGACCGGCTTGTGTTGCTGGTTGAGCAATCCCGCTGCCACCTTGGAAGAACCTGAAAAATGGCACCTCAGCGCGATCCGGCCTGGAGGGTTTGCACAACGGGTGTCCCAAAACGTGCAGTGCACGTGGAGCGACTACTCAAAAGGAACACGAGGGGTAGTGCGGACAATTACCAGGCCGTCGATCACGCGATGCGCATTTCACGGCTTTGCATCAGAGATTCCATGGCAGACTCGATCCGGCCTAACAGTCGTTCAATCGGCGCGCCGGCGCCCGGCGGAAACCTTCCCTCAAACAAGACCACCGGGTTGACGACGGAGACCCGGGTCTGCTCTCCCTCGTCCGCCACCAGGATGTGCAGCGGGAAAAAGACAGCGGCTGCGCGTCCGAGCGCCAGGGCCTCGAACTCGAGAATCGGAGAACTCACCAGGAGAACTCGCGGGGCGGCACAAGGGGCGTCCGAATCAGCCTGATCCGTCGCGGAGTATCGGAATTCGCGGACGACGTCTACTTCCATGTCGCTCAGAGCGATCCGAATCGCTTTGAGCGCCTTATCAAAACGCTCCGGCACGGCGTAAGTTCGTACCGCAGGGGCGGTGTTCATGGCGCGCGCCTCCCAATTCTGGTAGAGGCACGTAGCGGGCCAGACAGAGAGACCGTCAGGCATCCACCTGAAGCCTGCCGATCCGCTCCAAAACCCTGGAGAGCGCCAGTTGCAGGGAACGCGCGGCCTCGAAAGCCCTGGACTGCAACAGGCCGGCGCTTCGTGGAACGGCCTTGAGAAAATGGACTTCGGTTCGCGGCCCGCGGGCCGAGATCACGAGATGGAGCGGCATCATCGCGGCATCGTATTCGTCGAGGGCTATGTTCTCTTGCACCATCTCGGGCGCACTGGCAAAGAGGAGAACACACGGCGGCAGGCTGATCATCAACTCGGCCTGAATCCGGGCCGAAATATTGAGCTCTCCCGAAATCTTGAGATTGGATGACGCGAGGACCTTCTTCAAGCGCCGCAGAGCCCTGTCAAACGGCTCCTCGATGACATATGTGCAGGTGGTGTCCGTAAGCATGAGCCACGCGCGGATCTTACCGCAGACCGCATACCATTCGGCCGGTTGTCCGTTTTGTGTACCCTGACTGCGGCACTGTGCATTTTCGGAAACTCTACGAGTTCCCGGGCGGACTTTGGGCCTCCTTGTGGAGGCCGAATTTCTCCATTCGGTAAATCAAGGTTCGCCGGCTGATGTCGAGGAATGCGGCGGCTTTGGTCTGGTTCCAGTCGAATTTCTTGAGCGCCTTCCAGATGAGTTCTTTTTCGACTCCTTCCAGGCTGAGACCCTGCGGCGGGAGCTCGAACGAGGCGATCTCCTGAGCCGGCCCTTCGCGCCGCAGGAAACCGGGCAGTTCGTTGAGCGTGATCTCGTCACCGGATGCGAGGACGGTCAGTCGCTCGACCACGTTTTCCAGCTCCCGGATGTTACCGGGCCATCGGTAGCCGCAGAAGTAAGGAATCAAATGAGCGGGCAGTTTCAGGCGGTCGAGCCCGTGTTTCTTTCTGATCTTCAGAAACAGGGACTGCACCAGTTCCGGAATGTCTTCCAGCCGCTCGCGGAGGGGAGGCAGTTCCAGAGGAATCACGGCCAGGCGATAGAAGAGATCTTCGCGAAAGGCGCCATCGTCAATCAGCGCCTGGAGATTGCGGTGGGTAGCGGCGATGATCCGGACGTCGACTCTCAGGGGCCCGGTGGCGCCGACCTTTTCGATCTCGCCGTTTTGAATCAGTCTCAGGAGCTTGACCTGCAGTTCGAGCGGCAGTTCGCCAATCTCGTCCAGAAACAGCGTTCCAGCGTCGGCGGCTTCCACCTTGCCCCGTTTCGGAGTGAAGGCCCCGGTGAACGATCCCTTGGCGTGACCGAACAGTTCGGACTCCAGCAGGTCCTTGGGAATCGCACCGCAATTGATGGTGACGAACGGAGCCTTCTTTCGCAGGCTGTTCTGGTGGATCGCGTGGGCCAGCAGTTCCTTTCCGGTGCCGGTTTCACCGCGGATCAGGACGGTGGAGTCGCGCCGGGCCACGCGGGATGCCATTTCGAGAACGGCCAATAGCGCCTTCGAATGCCCGATGATGTTTTCGAAACCGTACTTGCTGTCAAGGTTCGTCCGCAGGACCTGCACTTCCTCAACGAGCCTCTGGTGCTCCAGAGCCCGGCTTACGACCAGAACCAGCTCTTCGTAGTCGATGGGCTTGGTAATGTAGTCGAACGCTCCGGCCTTCATCGCCTCGACGGCGCTCTGTACGGTTCCGAAGGCGGTGATCATCAGGACGGACGTTTGTGGCGAAGACTTGCGGACTGCCTGGAGCAGATCCAGCCCCGACATGCCGGGCATCTTAAAATCGGTGATCACGAGGGCAACCGGATGTTCTTCCAGAAGCCGCAACGCCTCCTCGCCATTGGCCGCGGTGAGCACTTCGTGACCGGCTTCCTGGAGTTGGAGCTGCGTAATGCGCCGGAGGCTCTCGTCGTCATCGACGACCAGCACGCTGCTACGCGCCATGCCGCCCCGCTGGATGGAGGGGAAGCACGACCGTGAACGTCATGCCTCCGGCAGGATTATTCGCAGCCGTCAGAAACCCTCCGTGTTGCTCCACAATCTTGTGGGCGACCGACAGACCCAGGCCCGTACCGGTCTCTTTCGTCGTGAAAAAGGGGTCGAAGATGCGGTCGCGGTCGAGAGCCTCGATGCCGCAGCCGTTGTCCGTCACCTGAATGACGACGCGGTTGTCCTTCGGGTTCGCCGCCAGAAGCACTTCGCCTCCTTCGGGCATGGCCTGAATCGAATTGATGACCAGATTCAGGAGGACCTGTTTGAGCAGTTCCGGATCGCATTCCAGGGATTCGACCGGACCGACCTCGGTCTGGAACCGGATCGCTTTTCCGGCAACGGCATGTCCGGCGAGGTCGAGCACGGAGTGGAAGAGGCCGGCAATCTCCACGGTTTGATACTCCGGCGGCCGGGGACGGGCGAACTCCAGGAAATGCGTCACCAGGCCGTTGAGCCGCTGGCACTCCCTCTGGATAATGGTGAGACATTCGGCCTGGCTGCTTTCGAGTCGGAGGTTGCGCTGCAGGATGCCGGCGGCTCCGGCGATGCTGGCCAGGGGGTTCCTGACTTCGTGGGCCATACCGGCCGCCAGTTGTCCCAAAGCGAACAGCCGCTCAGCGCGCTTCATCTGCTCAAAATTGTCCTGCAGTTCCTGATAGACCTTGCTCAACTGGCCGGTGGTTCGTTCGAGATCGGCTCTCTGTTTGCGCTCCCGCTGGGCCAGGATGCCGGTGAAGACGCCGGCGGCGCAGAACAACGGCACTTCCAGGATTTGATCGAAGGCAAAGCTGGGGAACTGGCTCCAGACCCTGAGATTGAAGGGCAGGTCTGCGAGAGCGGCCAGAACGGCGGCGACGAGGCCGCCGCGCCAGCCAAAACTGAGGGCGGCCAGCACGATTGGAAGATAGAACAGATGCTGGAGGGCGTTGTGCCAGTGCAAACTGGAGAGCGGAATCACCTCGTGCAGACTGCCGGTGAAAAGGAGTCCCGCAAGCACAGCGGTAATGCGCGTCCCAACCGTACTCCGGATTTTCATTACAAGATATCCAGGCCTTTTAAGATGGCTCATTTAAGAGTATAGCCGCCTTGGAGCAATCGGGCCGGAATCCGGAGACTTTTTCGGCGTGGGCAGGAAGGGGCGTGGCATCGCGAGGGGCGGCATGGTAGACCGCCCCTCCGTTCCACATCGAAGGTGCTGTTCGAGCCGGTCTGTCTTGTTGAAGCGTCTTCTCTCTCAGGAAGACTTCTGAAATGTGATTCGGAATGCAGTGCCACCGATGCAGATTTCCGTGATCTGTTTGACGCCGTCCTGTTCCCGGGAATGAACTTCGGTGTGATGGAACTTAGCATCTGTGCTTTGCACAGTCCCGGTCACATCCAGGACTTCGCCCGTCTTGACGCTCTGGAGCTGCGCGCTCATTTGATCGAGGTGCACCAACACCCTGTATTCGCCCGAGGGCAGATCGACGGATCCCACTTTCGCGTCGGAAATAGTGATCCCATAGCTCTTGGGGTCGTCGGCGCGCGTGACGCCGATCAACAACCCGGACAAAGCCAGCGCCAGCACGAATATCATCTTCATCGTAAAACCACCTCCTGATCGGCTGAATCCGGGTGAGTGGTTGCACGCCGTCTTCCATCCGAGGCTCGCCGGCTGCGCCATTCAGTTCCAACACTCCAGACGGTTTTTGGGGGAGGTCGACTATTGGGGACCGGCGATTCGGTGTCCCAAAACGTACTCGCCGGCTTTCGAGAGCCGCAAAGCGGACAGCCCAACGAGAGAGCCGGAAACCGCGGCGGGTCACTCGTAGCGGAGGGCTTCCATGGGGTCGCTGCGAGCTCCGCGGCGGGCTGGCAGGAGCATGGCGGCGAGCGCGGCCAACGCCAGCACCAGCATCGAGCCGAGGTAGACCTCGGGGTTGGCGGCATCGATCTGGAAGGGCGTGTTCAGGAAGATGTGGCGAATGGCGGAGCCGACCGTCAGGGAGAGCCACAGTCCCGTGAACAGGCCGAGCAGGACCGGGCGCGATCCCGCGACCAGCACCTCTCGGAAAATGTCGCGCTTCGTCGCGCCGAGAGCCAGGCGGATGCCCAACTCGCGAGTCCGCTGCGTCACGGTGAACGAGATCACGCCGTAGATGCCGGCGACGGAAAGCGCCATCCCCAACACCCCGAGACTCAGGATCAGGACGATCACGTGCCAGCCATCCTCGATCGTGTCATCGATGCGCGATTGCAGCGTTCGCGGCATCACCAGAATGTCGCTGCGCACCCTGCGAACGGCGGCGCGAACGGCATCCTGCGCGACATGGGCGCCGCCGGCGAAATGCACTATGAGGTAGGCCTGGCGCCGGTCCCAGCCTTCGAACAGATACACGATGGGGCTATCGGTGATCGCGACGTTGACGTCGCGCGCCACTCCGATGATGTCGTAAGACGAGCCGCCCAGCGTCTCGAGCACACGGCCCACGGGATCGATCCCGGGGGACATCTCGCGAGCCATTCTCTCGGAGACGATCACGCTCGGGCGATCGGACTCGCGGAAATCGCGGCCACGGAGGAGGGGAATTCCGAGCGTGTCGAGAAGGCCGGGCGCGCCCAGTTGGAAGCTCAGGGTGCGGGCGGTCTCGCGGCCGCGGTTGGCGAAGCGGGCTGAGGACGGGCGGGAATCGACGAATGGCACTTCGTTGGCGCGCGCCACGGAAGTCACACCGGGGAGGGCGGCGATGCGCATGAGAGCGTCGTTCGCCATCGCTTGCGAGTCCTGCCGCGTGAAATTCGCCGGAAAGCGCAGGGGCGCGATCAGCACGCTGCGCGTGTCGTAGCCGGGGTTGGAACGATATAAGCGCGAGTAGCCTTGCAGGAACATACCTCCGGCCACAAGCAGGGCGAGGCTCAAGGCGACCTGCAGGGTCACCAGCGTCGTCCGCAGCGTCCGCCCGCCGGCATCGCCGGCAGTCGAGAGACAGCCCTTCAGCGATGCCGTCAGATCGACTTTGAGCGATTCCAGGGCGGGCGCCAACGCGGACAGGCATCCGGCGCCGATGGCCACTCCGAAAACGTAGGCGAAGATGCGCCAGTCGGGCTGCAACGGAAAATCGGCCTTACTGTGCGAGATGTATTCGAAGAGAATCGCGGGCACATGGTAGGAGATGTACAGGCTGATCCCGCCCGCGGCAACGGCCATGAACAGGCCCTCGACCATCAGCATGCGGAGAAGGCGCAGCGGATGGGCGCCGAGGGAAAGGCGCACGGCAATTTCCCGGCGGCGCGCCACGGCCCGGGAAAGCAGCAGAGTCATCACGTTGGCGCAGGTGATGCACAGCACCATGCCCAGCGCCAGCGCGAGGAACAGCATGGCCCAAAAGCCGAGAAATCTCCCGGCGCCGGCGGCGTTCATGATGGACTGCAGCGAGAGCATGGAACCATCGGTGACCACCAGTGAGGTTTTCCTGCCGGGGTGGGCAGCATCCAACTGGCGGGCGATGACGGAAAATTCGGCCTGCGCGGCGCCGCGCAAGACGCCGGGAGCCAGGCGGCCTTCCAGCCACAGCCACGGGGTCTGGCTGCGGAACGGGTCGAAGCCCAGATCGAGGAGCGGCTGCGTGGTGTAGGGAATCCAAGCCGCGTTCCCGTTGATGCGCGCGGCCGCGGGCGACGCCGCCACACCAACGACGGTGAACCGCTGGTCGTTCAGTTTAATGGTGCGGCCCAGAATGCGCGGGTCGCCGCCGAAGCGGTCGCGCCAGACTTCTTCGGCGATCACCGCAACCGGCGTCTGTCCGGGCGAAGCGCATTCATCGCCGCGGAAGAAGCGTCCCACTCGGGGCCGTTCGGCGCCATAGACCGAAAAGAAATTGCAGGACACCAGGAGCACGGGGACGGGCGAAGAGCGGTCGTTGTCGAAGGTCACGTTGGTGCGGGACCAGGCGGCCAGCGCCTTTAGAGAGTGATTCGTGTGGCGATACGCAAGGTACTCGTCGCCCGCGACTCCGCCGACCGGCGCGAGACCATCGCCGGCGTGCACGGGCGAGACGCGCACGAAGCTGCCGGGATCCGGCACACGCGGCCGGAAGGCCACGGCATTCAGCAGAGTGAAGACGCTGACGTTCATGCCGATGCCGAGCGCCAGTGTGCAGATCACGGTGGCGGAGAGGGCATAGTTCTTGCGGAGCAGGCGCAGGCCGTAGCGCAGATCGGCGGCAAGGCCTGCGGGCCGGAAGAACGGGGCGGCGTCGCGTTCGGGTTCCTCCAGGCTGTTCCAGAACGGTGTTCGCGGCGCGACGGGCGCTTCGAGCGGCTGCACTCCGGCCGCGTCCTGTGCGACGCCGATTTGCAGGGCAGTGACCGCCGGCTCCGGCAACTCATCGTAGACCAGCGGCGTTTCCGGCCAGGCCTCCGTCCGCCGGTGGCGCAGCCAGCGCCACCCGCCGAACACCAGGGGGAAACCGGCGGCGAAAGGGACCCACCCGGCGCTGAATCCGGTGATCGCAGCGGTCGCGGTGCCCAGGTAGGACAGCGCTCCGAGCCCGCCCACCAGCATCAGCCATACCTGCCGCCTGCCTGGAAGGTAGGAGCAGGTGAAGGGCGCTTTCTCCCATTCGCGGAAGAAGAATTCGAAGACGATCAGGGCAGAGGCGAGCCCCAATGCGATGACGCGGATCGCCTGCCACCACCCGAAGACCGAGACCGCCGCGGGAAGGCTGCACGCGTATACGGGAACCAGGACGCAGCCGATGACGAAGCGGTCTACGGCGCGCAGCCACCCGACGCGGCCTTCGCTCTCGGTGATCTGGAAGATCCAGTTGGCGCGCAGTTCGGTAGGAATCGAGAACAGATAACGCAGGCCCGCGACGGCAAATACGGAAACCGCCAGCGGAACCATCACTACGGGGACGGCATTGCGAGCCTTCAGGCCGCCCGCCCCGATCATCCACGCGAGAGCCAGCCCGGCGCACACCTGCAGCACCAGGCGATGCAGGCGGCTGCGCATCAGCGTCTTCCAGAGGAAGGTGAACATGGCCCGCTCGTGCGGGTCGCGGCCGCTCATCCACGCGGGCGGTTCGAAGCCGCGGTGCGACCGGGCGGCGCGCGCTTCGAGCAACAGCTTTTGATAGCGATGATAGCTGGCCACGCAGGTAAAGACTGCGAGGGCCGGCGCGAGGGACGTGGCGTACAGCGCATATCGCGCCGCCGGGTCGCTCCCGCCCAGCAGGACGGTCCACAATCCGAGGAACCAGTTGGGCGGCCACCACAGCGACGCCGGGCGATGCCAGAGGAAGGGCAGCGCTGTCACGTTGGCGGTGAACAGAATCGCCTGGGCGTAGATCGAGACGCGCTCAAAGAGGCGGGGCGGCAGCAGATTCAGCAGCAGCCCTTGCAGCGCGAGCATTCCGAAGAAGACGAAGACACAGCCGGCCGTCATCGCCAGAAACGTGGCGGCGGCTTGTGCGCCGACTGCGTGCTGCGACCATCGCCCCGCCACGATGCGGGCAAACAGCATGGCCGGCGCACAGTTCATTGCCAGAACGAAAGCAGCGAACGCCAGTGTCACGGCCGCGAGCTTGCTCCAGAAGATTTCCAGCGGCGTGACCGGGAAGCCGGCCAGCGCCAGGCAGTCGCGCAGCGTCGGGAACAGGGATTGCCACTGGATGGCGGTCAGCAGCGCGGTCACGCAGCAGGCGAGCGCGATCAGCCAATGCGTGTCGGCGCGAACCAGGTAAAGATATTGGGCGCGATAATCGTCCACCGCCGGGCAGAACAAGGAAGGCGCGCCCTGCTCCAGGCATCCGTAACGATGCATGAAGAGAGGCACCATGAGGATGCAGGCGGAGACCAGGACCCCGGCGGTTCCGGCCACCGGCTTGATCCACTCTCCCGGCGAAGTTACCAGGTCGCTCTCGAAGAAGCGGAGCAGAAAGTGGCGCACCAGCTCGAAGCGCGTGCCGTGCGTGGCATCGAGCCACTGGCGAAGACGGGTCATTGCGCCACCACGTCGAGGATGCGCTGCGCGACGGCGTTGGTGTCCTCGGGCTGGGTGAGTTGCGCGAAAACGCCTTCGAGCGAGGATTCCGCCATCAGTTGCCGGAGGCGCGCCACGGAGTCATTGGCGACGACCCGCCCCTTGCGCAGAATGAGCACGCGGTCGCACACCTTCTCCACCACTTCCAGGACGTGCGAACTGTAGAGCACCATTTTTCCGCGCGTTCCGAGCGCTTTGATGAGGGAGCGCAGGACGAGCGCGGCATTGACGTCGAGCCCGGAGAAGGGCTCATCGAGGATCAGGATCTCGGGATCGTGGAGCAGGGCGGCGGAAAGCAGGATCTTCTGCCGCATCCCCTTCGAGTAGGCGCCGAGGGGCGAATGGCGGTCGTCCCAGAGGTTGAAGAGACGCAGCAGGTCGTCGATTTTCGGTTCGAGTTTGGATTGCGGGAGTCCGTGGAGGCGTCCGGCAAGCTGCAGATACTCGCGGCCGGAAAGGTGCGAGTAGAGATGCGGCTCTTCCGGCACATATCCGATGCGGTGTTGAAAGTCCTTGAGATTCTCGCGGATGTCGCGGCCATGAAACAGGACGTGGCCGGCATCGGGCTGGATGAGGCCGATGAGTATCTTGACGGTGGTGCTCTTTCCGGCCCCGTTCGGCCCCAGGTAACCGAGGATTTCGCCGGGCTGAATGGTGAAGCTGACGCGGTCGACCGCCAGAGTGCGGCTGTAGCGTTTGGTCAATTCGCGAACTTCCAGCATGTAGGACAGACACCGGGTGGAGGGCACGGGTTCCCGGCGGGAGCGGGAAAAAGCACGGGCACGTCGGCTGCTAGAATAGAACGCCTGCAATGCGAATCGTGGGATTGGCGGAAATGCGGCGCGTGCTGGATTACGGCGCGATCATCGGCTGCATGCGCGAGGCGCTGGTGGCGCAGGCGCGCGGGGAGTGCGATACGCCGATGCCGATGCATCTGGATGTAACGCCGGTGCGCGGCGAGGTGCACATCAAGGCGAGCTACCGGCGCGGCGGGCGGTATTTTGCGCTGAAGGTGGCGAGCACGTTTCCGGAGAATCTCGGGCGTGGAATGCCCACGGGGAATGGCATGATGCTGCTGTGTTCGGCGGAGACCGGGGAACCGGTGACGCTGTTGCAGGATGAAGGCCACCTCACCGACGTGCGGACCGCGGCGGTGGCCGCGATGACGGCGCAGGCGCTGGGGTGCGGCGACCGGACGCTGGGAATTCTGGGAACGGGAATTCAGGCGCGGCTGCAGGCGCGGATGATGGCGCTCGTCCTGCCGCTGGAAGCCGTCTGGATCTGGGGACGAACGGCGGAACGCGTGGAGGAATGCCGGCGGGAGTTGGAGGCGGCGCTGCCGGGCGTGCGGGTGGGCGTGGCGGAATCGCCCGCACAGGTGGCGGGTGAATGCCGGCTCATCGTGACGGCGACGGCGTCGCGCGCGCCGCTGCTGGCCCCGGGCGATGTGCGTCCGAAAACGCGCATCTTCGCCGTAGGGTCCGACGGACCGGGAAAACAGGAACTGGATGCGGAGATTCTGCGGCGGGCAACGCTGATTCTGGCGGATTCGGCGCCGCAATGCCGGAAGCTGGGAGAGTTGCAGCATGCACCGGAGGCGTGGGAGCGCGCGATGGAGATGGGCGCGTTCTGCGAACATCCGGTGGACGCGCATGGAACGGTGGTTTGCGATTTCACCGGGCTGGGCGTCGAAGACTTGTATATCGCGGAATACTGTTCCGAGAGGTGCGGGCTTTGAAGATCGACCGTTTCGAGATGGAGCGGATGCAATCGACGTGGGAGAACGTCGTGGAAATGGATATGAGCGAGAGCGGCGTGCGGCCGGTGAGCCTGCGCGAACTGGGCGAGATGGGGCTGGATATCGACTCGATTCTTGCCATGCCGCTGGGGTACAGCCAGTCGAACGGCACGATTCCGCTGCGCGAGACGCTGGCCGCGAGTTATCCGGGCGCGACGGCGGACCATATCGAAGTGACCAACGGCACCAGCGAAGCCAATTACCTGCTGGCGCTGGCGCTGGTGCAGCCGGGCGACGAAGTGGCGTTTCAGACACCCAATTATATGCAGTACGGCGGCGTGCCCCAGAGCCTGGGCGCGAAGGTCAACCGTTTCCGGCTGCGAAGTGAGCGCGGCTGGGAGCCGGACTGGGCGGAATTCGAAGCGGCGGTGAACGGGCGCACACGGCTGGTGTACCTTTCGAATCCGAATAATCCGACCGGGTCGGTGCTTTCCGAGGAAGCGATGGGGCGCATAGTGGCGCGCTGCGAGGAAGTGGGAGCGTATCTGCTCGCCGACGAAGTGTACCTGGGCGCGGAGATCTATTGCGAGCGCACGCGCAGCTTCTGGGGAATGAGCGAGCGGGTGATCGTGACCAGCGGACTGAGCAAAGCGTACGGGATTCCGGGAGTGCGGATCGGATGGATCGTGGGGCCGCGCGCGGTAGTTGCGGAGTGCTGGACGCAGCACGACTATTTGACGATCGGTCCCAACAAGATTTCCGACGCGGTGGCGCGCGTGGCGGTGCGGCCGGAGAATCGCGAGAAGCTGTACGCGCGCACGCGGGCGATTCTGCAGCACAACCTGCCGATTATGAAAGAGTGGGCGGCCGGGTTCGGCGAATTTCTGGAATTCCGCGAACCGCGCGCCGGGGCGCTCTGCCTGGTGAAATATGACGCGGCGGCGCCGAGCTACGACATCTGCGAGCAGGTGCGGGTGAAACAGAGCGTGTTGATCGTGCCGGGCTCGCACCTGGGGCTGGAAGGGCATCTGCGGCTGTGGCTGGGCGGGCGCGAAGAGTTTCTGCGCGAGGGATTGCGGCGCATCGGAATCGAACTGCGGGCGGCGCAGGCGGGCGCGGCGTCGCGGGCAGCTTCGTGAAACTGCGGCGCGAGTTGGGTCTGCGGGATGTCACGCTGCTGTCGATCGCGTGCATCATCAACGTGCGGTGGATCCCGGCGGCGGCGCACGTGGGTCCGGGTTCGGTTACACTGTGGGCGCTAGCCGCGCTGCTGCTGGCGGTGCCGGTTGCGATTGCGGTTTCCGCGCTGATCGTAAAGTATCCGGGCACCGGCGGGCTGTACCTGTGGACGCGCAACGATTTCGGCCCTTGGCAGGGCTTCCTGTGCTTCTGGACCTACTGGAACGGGATCGCGATTCTGTTTCCCAGCGCGGCCATGTTCTACATGAGCGTGGCGTTCTACACGCTGGGGCCGAAATATGCACATTTGAGCGAAGACCGCTTGTGGCTGGTGGCGGTCTCGCTGGCGGCGATCTGGTTGGCGCTGGGGACCAACCTGGTGGGGATGAAGATCGGGAAGTGGACGGAGAACGTGGGCGGGGCCTGCTCGTGGATCTTCGCGGGGCTGCTGGCGGTAACGGCGGCCTTGGTCTGGATGAAGCGCGGGCCGGCCACCCCAATGCACCTGGCGCCGCGGTGGAATTGGAGGACCCTGAATTTCTGGTCGTCGATCGCTTATGCGCTCACCGGGCTGGAAATGGCGGGGATGATGGGCGAGGAAATCCGGGACCCGGAGCGGACGCTGCCTCGGGCAGGGTGGATCGCATCGACATTCGCCTCGCTGTTTTACATGGTCGGGACGATTTCACTGCTGGTGATTCTGCGGCCGGAGGGGATCAGCGAAATGAACGGCCTGGCGGAGACGGCGGAGACGGCGGGGCGTGTGCTGGGGGCGGGCTGGCTGGCGCCGGTGGTGGCGGTTCTGGTGCTGGTGACGGCAGTGGGACAGTTCGGCGGGCTGGGGACGTCGGTTTCGCGGATGCCGTTCGCGGTGGGGGTGGACGGGATGCTGCCGGAGGCGTTCGCGCGCGTGCATCCGAAATGGGGGACGCCGTACTTTTCCATCCTGGTGTTTGGCGGTGTGGCCTCGCTGCTGCTGGTGACCATGCAACTGGGGGACACGATGCGGGCGGCGTACGAGGAACTGGTTTCGCTGATGGTGATTACGGGGTTACTGCCGTATTTGTATATGTTTGCCAGCGCCTGGAAGGCCGGGAAACGGTGGAGCGCGGTAGCGGGAGCGTCGATCACGGCGCTGGCGATTGTGTGCTCGGTGGTGCCGACGGCGGATATCGCGAATGTGTGGCTGTTCGAGGGGAAGCTGGCGGCGGGGACGGCGGCGGTAGTGGGGTCGGGGTGGGTGTTGTACCGGCGGCGGGCAAGGTAGGGCCTGAAGCCACCGGGGCCACAGAATCGCCGGCACTGCCGCCGGCGCTTGACCGGGGTTGCTAACCGGTTTATCCAAATACAGTCTAAAGGGACAGCGAGGATGGAGCTCACCGATGCAGTGGCCGTGGGCAGAGCGCGATCGGGGGACGCCGACGCGTTCCGGGTGCTCGTGGAGCGCCACGGGAGAGCTCTGTTCCGGCTGGCGTATCGCATGACAGGGAACGAGCAGGATGCCGAAGACGTAGTGCAGGAGAGCTTTCTGCGGGCGTACAAGCAACTGCACAAGTTCGACGAGCGGGCTTCGTTCGGGACGTGGTTGTACCGGATCGCGGCGAACCGGTCGCTGGACGTGGTGCGGTCGCGCAAGCGGCGGAGCGAGCACGTGATGGCGTCCGGGAGCGATGCCGAGCAGGAGGAGTTAGTGGAAAAGATGCCCTCGAAGGAAGCCGATCCGGAACGGTCGGCGTTGAGCGGCGAAGTCCGCGAACGGCTGGCGGAAGCGATGGACGAGTTGAGTCCCACGGAGCGGACGGCGTTCGTGCTGCGCCATTTCGAAGGAATGTGCATGGAAGAAGTGGGCCGCGTGCTGGAGTGCCAGCCGGGAGCGGCCAAGCACAGCGTGTTCCGCGCGGTGCAGAAGTTGAGGCGGGCTTTGGAGCCCGTAGTGAGTCCGGCAAAATGAACCACCTGAGCGAAGAACAACTGATTCTGCATTACTACGGCGAGGAGGACGATGGGCCGGAGGCCTCGCAGCACCTGGAAGAGTGCGAAGCGTGCAGGGAATTCTACGCCTCGCTGCAGAGGGTGCTGAACGTGGTGGATGCGCTGCCGGCGCCCGACCCGGGGCCGGAATACGGGGCGCGGGTGTGGCGGCGGATCGAGCGGCAGTTGCCGGCGCGGCGGGGCTGGCTGCCGGCGGCTACGTTCCCCTGGCGATGGGCGGGAGCGGCGGCGGCGATGGCGGGCCTGCTGGCGGCGGCGTTTTTGGCGGGCCGGTTCTATCCTGAGCAGCGGCCGGAGCAGAAAATGGCTCCCGCGCCGGTGGCGGACCGGCAGAGCGGCGAGCGGGTGCTGCTGGTGGCGGTGGGCGATTACCTGGAACGCTCGCAGATGGTGCTGATCGAGCTTGCCAACGCCAAGCCGAAGGGGAAACTGGACATTTCGACGCAGCAGGAGCGCGCGGACGACCTGCTGAGCGAAAGCCGGCTCTACCGGCAGACGGCGGCGCACACGGGCGATACGGCCGTGGCGGGCGTGCTGGACGAACTGGACCGCGTGCTGCTGGACATCGCGCACGGGCCTTCCAAGGTATCGCCGGCGGAACTGGAGCATTTGCGGGAGCGGATGGAAGCGCAGGGAATTCTGTTCAAGATTCGGGTTCTGGGGGCGAATGTCAGGCAAAAGGAGAACACCGAGGCGGCCGGCAATGACGATAACCGCCAAGGACTATAAGAGGCGAAAACGATGAGCAAACGCGTGTGTATTCCGATTTCGATTTGCTGGCTGGCGGCGTCCGGCCTGGGGATGGCGCAGACTCCCAAGCCGGCTCCGGCTCCCCCGGCTCCGCCCGCAGCGGCGGCAGCCGCCCCTGCCCCGGCGCCGGCCGCCCCTGCCGCGGCGCCGGCTCCTTTCGCGGACGGCGACTGGCAGGCGCTGGTGGACCGCGCGATGGACAACGTCGACATGACGGCCATCAACGAGCAGGTGGCGAAGGCGCAGGAGGATATGCTCGAGGCGCAGGAGAAGATGCGAACGGTCGATCCCGATGCGCTGAATGAGGCCATGGAGAAGGCACAGGAGAAGATGCTCGAGGCGCAGGACCAGTTCGGGAAGGGATTCGGTCTGGGCGCGGGGTTCGGGAAGGGGCAGGCTTTCGCGCTCCAACAAGGCATCGCGCCGATTGCGCCCACACCGCCCACGCCGCCGTTGCTGCCGATGCGCAACTTCAGCCTGCGCGGCTCCAACGATTCGCTTTACGATCGCGGGCAGCGCGACCTGGACAATCACATCTACGACCAGGCGCTGGACTGCTTCACGGAGGTGGTCTCGCGCGGCGGATCGCGCGCCGATGGGGCGCTGTACTGGAAGGCGTACACGCTGAACAAGCTGGGGCGGCGGGACGAAGCCCTGGCGGCGATCGCGGACCTGCGCAAGAATTTCGCGTCGAGCCGCTGGTTGGACGACGCCAAGGCGCTGGAGATCCAGGTGAAGCAGGAAGCGGGGCAAAAGGTGACGCCGGAGAGCCAGTCCGACGAAGAGCTGAAGCTGCTGGCGCTGAACGGGCTGGTGCAATCGGACCCGGACCGCGCGTATCCGATCCTGGAGCGGCTGCTGAAGACGGCCCAATCGCCGCGGCTGAAGAAGAACGCGATCTTCGTGCTGGCGGAGAGCAGCTCCCCGAAGTACCAACAGTTGCTGGAGCAGATCGCGCGCGGCGGCGGCAATCCGGACCTGCAGGTGACGGCGATCCAGTACATGGGGCATCGCGGGAAGCACAATGGGCAGGTGCTGCTGGATATCTACAATTCGTCGTCCGACCCGGACGTGAAGCGCGCGGTGTTGAACGCCCTGGCGAGCGAGCGGGATAAGCCGACGCTGCTGCAGATTGCGAAATCGGAGAAGAATACGGACCTGAAGATCGCGGCGATCCGCATGTTAGGCGGGACGATGGACCAGGCTGAATTGTGGCAGCTCTATCAAAACGAACAGGACCCGAACGTGAAGCGCCAGCTCCTGAATTCGCTTTCGGGCAGCACGGACCGGATGCTGGAGATCGCGCGGACGGAGAAGAATCCGGAGCTGCGGCGGGCGGCGATCCTGAACCTGGGCTCGGTGCGGTCGCAGGCGGCGGGCGATGCGCTGGTGACGATGTACAACTCGGAGCAGGACCGTGAGGTCAAGCGGGCGATCCTGAACTCGCTGTTCGCGCAGCGCAATGTGCAGGGGCTGATTGCGATCGGACGCAAGGAACAGGATCCCGATATGAAGCGCGATATCGTGCGGCGGCTGGTGGAAATGCACTCTCCGGAAGCCAGCCAGTTCCTGGAGGAGATTCTGAAATGAAACGCGCGTGGGCGGTGGCGGTAGGGGCTGTGACGGCGGCGGCTCTGACGGTGGGAACGGCGGAGGCGCAACCGAAGCTGCTGACCAACGCGCAGGTGGATACACATTCGGCGGCGGCGGGGCTGGAGGGTGCGTTTCACGCGCTGCTCACGGCACAGCCGCAGCCGGCGTGGATCGGCTACGCCGTGCCTTCGGTGCGGGTGAACGTGGGATGCGACTACGTGAACCGCGACGCGTTCGGCCAGCCGGGGGTGATTCATCTGGAGCCGCCGGCGCAGGCGGTGATTCTGTTCCGCATCGAGGCCAACGCGGTAGATCGGGTGCGGACGGTTTCGCCGGATTGCGAGATCGATGGCGGCGGCGTGCCCATGCACTGGCTGAACGACGTCAACCCGGCGCAGAGTGTGGCGCTGCTGGCGGGTTTCGTCGGGAGCGGCGAGAGCAACATGAGCGGGGCCATGAACGCCATCGCGGTGCACGAAGGGGCGGCGGCTGACCAGGCGCTGGACCGCTTCGCGGCGGCGGGAGAGCCGCAATCGGTGCGGCTGCGCGCGGTTTCGGGGTTGGGATGGGCGCGCGGCAGGCACGGCTTCGACGTGTTGAAAGCGTTGATTGCCAACGACCCGGACGACCGCGTCTGCGAGCGGGCGGTTTCGGCAGTCGGCTCCAGCAAAGAGCCGGAGGCCACGGACCTGCTGATTTCGATCGCGCGCACGGGCAGGACGGCGCGAGTGCGAGCGCAGGCAGTGGGCGAACTGGCGCGCAAACCGGGGCCGAAGATTCTGCCGGCGCTGAGCCAGGCGCTCGAAGACCAGGACCCGCAGGTGCAGCGGCGGGCCGTGACCGCACTGCGCGAAGTGCCGGACGGAGGGGGCATTCCGCTGCTGATCCAGGTGGTGAAGACCAGCCAGGACCTGCAATTGCGGAAAGACGCGATGAACTCGCTGCGCAATTCGCGCGATCCGCGGGCGCTGGCGTTTTTCGAAGACGTGCTGAAGTAGCGCGCACATTCTCCGCCGGTCTTAACCCCCGGCAGTAATCGATTGTTATCTTTATCAAATCTTGTGGCGGCTCGCCGGCACCAAGGACCATGGTATAGACCGGGGTTCCTCGATGCCGACACAGCTTGTAAACTCTGCAGCGGAAGGCGCTTTGCGCGGGCCGGCCGTGCGCCGGGAGCGGCCTGACCGGACGCCTTTCCTTCTCTATACCCTGACTGGATTTACCGGGCTGCTGGCTGAGCAGGGCTTCGAAAAGTACATCGCGCTGCTGGTGGGCGCGACGGCCTCGGCTTCGGCGGTGGTGCTGTTCACCTATTTTCTGGGATTCGCGCTGGGCGGGTATGCGGCCGGGAGGCTCATCAAAGGTGGGCGCGTCGCGCGGCCGCTCGCGGCGTACGGAGCGATCGAGCTGTTGGTGGGAATTTCGTGCGTGGCGTTCTCCTATTCGTTCCACGGCCTGGTGGAAATGCTGGCGCCGCTGCAAAATCTCTTCAGCGGAGCGGCGCTGCGGTTTGAGACGCGATTCTTCTGCGGCTGCATCCTGGTGCTGCCCACGGCGGCGCTGATGGGCGCATCGTTTCCGCTCATCGCAAGCGCGATCGATCGCGGCGAGCCCGCCGGCCAACGGCGATGGACGCAGGCCTACACGGCCAACCTGGTGGGCGCGCTGCTGGCGGCCCTCACCGCGCCGTTCCTTCTGATGCCGGTTCTGGGACTGCGCGGCTGTTTGTGGCTGTGCTTTGCGATTTCGGTTGTGGTATTCGCGGTGGCCGTTGCCGCGCCGCCGGTGCGGGCGCGTTGTGTGCCTGGGGCGTCGAACGCGGAGAAGCGGGGCATGGCGCGCGGCGTTGTTCCGGTGCTGGTTGCGGCATTCGCTTCGGGCGCGGTCTTTTTTGCGCTGGAGGTGCTATGGACGCACCTGGTGGGGGTGGTCATCGGTTGCAGCATCTACGCATTCTCGTGGATGCTGGCGGCGGTGCTGCTGGGCCTGGCGATCGGCGCATGGCTGGTGGATCGCGCGCGGCGGCGCGGGCGCACGATTGCGCTGGCGGGGCTGTTTCAGTATACGGCGCTGCTGTTGCTGGTGCAGCTCTGTCTGTGGAATCTCACGCCGGTATTTTTCCGCTGGGGACCGCCGGCCATGTTTGTGGACTCGTTTTACTTCGCGGAGTTTTACAAGCTGCTGGTGGCGTGTTTCCTGCTGGTGCCGCCCTCGACCGCGCTGGGGTTGATCTATCCGATTCTGCTCGCGAGCCCGCGGCTGGATGGCGAAGCCGATTCGCACCTCTCGGGCTACCTGAGCGCGGCCAATTCGCTCGGCTGCCTGACGGGGGCTCTGCTGGGCGTGTTCGTATTGATTCCCTTTCTCGGCAGCGAGTTTTCCCTGAAGGTCATCTGCCTCGCGCTGGCGGCCTTCTGGCTGTTTTTCCTGCTGCAGGAGCGGCCTCCGGCGCGGCGGCTGCGCCTCGCCGCGGTGATTGCGGTCTGCTTCGCGGGCATTCTGGTTTCGCTCCATTGGAACTGGGCCAGCCTGACCGGTGGGACGGGCAACTATTACGGACAGAAGCGGCTGCCGCCGCGCCCGGCGCGTGCCGGCGTGACCTACGAAGCGCGCTTCATTTTCCACGATGAGAGCGTGCAGGGCGGGCTGACAACCGTGGTGCTGCAAACCACGCACACGCCGCACGATACCTCGTATATCCGCACCCTATACACCAACGGCAAGTTCGAAGGCGACGACAACGCGGCCGGGCAGATGAATGCGCAGCTCGGATTCGCAGCCATTCCATCGCTGTTCGTGCGGCATTGCAACCGCGCTCTGCTGATCGGGCTGGGAACGGGACACAGCGCGGCGGCGCTCAAGCACCTGGGATATGGCGATATCGATATCGCCGAATTCGCGCCCGGAATTGTGGCCGCGGCGCGGCAGTCTTTCTCGCGGTTGAACGAGGGCATCCTGGACGACCCGCACGTTCACCTGTACCTGGAAGACGGCCGCAACGTTCTGTTGACCGATCGCACGCGCACCTACGATCTCATCACGATCGAAGTCACGAGCGTCTGGTTCGCCGGCGCCACCAATCTCTACTCGCGGGAGTTTTACGAACTGGCGCGGCGCCGTTTGACCTCCGACGGCATTCTGCAGCAGTGGGTGCAGTTGCACCACATCGGGCCCCAGGAGATCGCCTGCGCGCTGGCGACGGCGCACGCGGTGTTCCCGTATGTGGGACTGTGGCTGTATGGGAATCAGGGCGTCATGGTAGCTTCCGCGCATCCGCTGGTGCTGGATGCGGCGCGGCGCGCGGAACTGGAGCGGCGGTACCGCTCCGCGAGCCTGGTGGATGAGCTGTACGCATCGGTGCTCGTGACGCCGGACGGAGTGGCGCGGGTGGTGAACGATTTTCGCCCGGTGATCAACACCGATCACAATCGGTGGCTGGAGTACACCACGCCACGGTATCAATCGAGCAGCTTCGACTGGTTGAGTTACAACCGCCGGCTGTTTGCGAAGTATCGGGTCGGCGTGCGGTAGTCAGAATTCGGCGCGTAGCATCAACTCGATGCGGCGCGGAGCACCTAAGCCGACGGCGCCGGTATTGAGCGTGCTGGTGATGCGTCCGAAGCTGGAAGAGGAGAAGTTGCCGGAGGGGCTGCCGTACTGCGGGTGGTTGAACAGGTTGTAGGCAGCGGCGCGCAGATCGAGTCCCAGGCGCTCGCTGATGCGGAACCGCTTCTGCAGCGAGGTATCGAATTCGTAATTGCCCGGACCGTTGGCGATATAGCGGCCCAGGGTGCCCCAGGCGCCGTTGGCCGGCGCGACGAAAGCAGCCGGGTTGAACCACTGGTTGATGCTCTGGTTGACTGCATAGATGGGCTGGCCGGGGACCAGGTTGGGGCGCTGTGAAGACGTGTTGCCATCCGGCAGAGCGGACGCTTTGCGCGAGATCGTGATGTTGACGGGCAGGCCCGCGCGCGCGGTGGCGATCCCTGCCAATTCCCAGCCGCCGAAAATCTTGGCCACCGTCCCATTGTTATTCAGAAACTGTTTACCGTAGCCGAAGGGGAGTTGATAGATGGCATTCGCGGTGAAGGTGTGGCGCACGTCGATGTTGGTGCTGCTGCGGTCGCAGGCGCGGCAGCCCATGTCCTGGAAGGTCACGCTTTCGCCGGAGCCGATGGAGGCATCGGTGATGCCGTGCGACCACATGTAATTGGCCTGGAGCAGCAGGCCGCGCACGAAACGGCGCTGTAGAGAGGCCTGCAGGGCATTGAAGTTGTCGTTGCCGTCGTTGTCCTTGAGGCCGAAGGAACCGAACCCGGCGAGCGGCCGCGTACCGGTGAGCGGATTGATGAGGTTCACGGTGTACTTGTCGAAGAGATGGTGGCCTTCGCTGCCGGTGTACCCGACCTGCGCCACGAAATCCTTGGCCACTTCGCGCTGCACGAGGAAGTCCCATTCGTTGTAGGAAAGATCTTTGCGGTGGCGGTCGATGGCCTTGGGACTGTAGAGCTGGTTGGCGGGATCGAGGAACGCGACAAGCGGGTAGGAGAGCGCGGGGAAATCCGTGCTGGAGAGCGAGTAGCGCGGGACGGCGCTTTCGGCGGGATCGCTGAAATCGTCATTCTGATTGCCGCCGTAAAAAATGCCGAAGCCGGAGCGGATGCTGGTGCGCGCGTCGGGCGCCCAGGCCACGCCCACCCGCGGTCCGAAATCATGCGTGTTGGGGCTGTAGTAGGGCGTGCCTTTGGGGCAGAAGCCGCCGCAGCCGAGGATATCGACTACCGCGGAGCGGTTCAGGATCTCGTGCGCGACCGAGTAATACTCATAGCGCAGCCCCAGGTTCAGAGTGAGATTGCGGCTGACTTTGAATTCGTCCTGCGCGTACCCCATGGCGAAGGTCCGCCGGTTGCCGACGACGCCCTCGCCCTGCAGGTAGGTAGCGGAGTCCGCGGCGTTGTCGACGAAATCCTGCGCGCTGGCGTAACTGATGGTCGAAGTGGTCAGCGTGTTGCCGGAGTTGTTCAGGCGGATGCGGCGGATATCGACGCCGAATTTCAGAGTGTGCCGGCCGTGCGTGAGGGTGAGGTTATCGATGTAGGAGAACGTGGTGCCGACTTCGGTATCGAGCGAGGTGTCGCTGATGCTGTCGAAAGGCGGCGCGGAGACGGCCACGGGCGCGGTGCCGTAGCCCCAATTGTGGTAATTCGCGCGGTTCAAGCCGAACTTGGTCTCGTTCACCGTTACCGGAGAGAAGATGTGCTGTAGCTGCACGACGACGTTGGTGGGGATGTGGGGAATCACGTTGTGATCGCCCAGGGCATCGGTGGGGTTGTCGATGTAAGCATTATCGACGTTGTAGCGGACGAACGCCGTGGTGGTGTCCGTGAAGCGGTAGTCGATGCGCGCCATGCCGGCGTCTTCGCGGACGGTATCGGTGGCGACGTTCGTCACCTGGTTCGTGCAGCCGAAAGTGATGCCGTTGACGACGCAAGGGGCGGCGGAGGGGTCGGGCACGCCGCCGGTAGGATACGCGGCCAGCAGCGGTTTCAGGGACGGCGAAGTAGCCAGCACCATATTGCGGAACTGATCGTTGGGCACGAAGTTGATGAAGGTTTCTCCGAGATCCTGGCGCAGCCCTTCGTAGTTGAGATAGAAGAACGCTTTGTTCTTGACGATGGCGCCGCCGAAGCTGGCGCCGAACTGGTTGAGGGTGAACGGCGGGATAGAGGAACCGTCGAAGGGCCCGCGGGCATCGAGCGCATCGTTGCGGACGGCGTAGAAGAGGCTGCCGTGGTAGTCGTTGGTGCCGGTTTTGGAAACTACGTTGATCTGCGCGCCGCCGGCGGCGCCGCTTTCGGCGGTGTAGTTGGCGGTGCTGACACGGAACTCGGCAATGGCATCGAGCGCGATATTGAGGCGCGTGTCGGCCTTCTGGGTCTGTTCCTGCACGCCGCTGGTATCGATGCCGTCAAAGGCGAAATTGCTGTCATCGAGCGAATGGCCGCTGAAGCGGATGCTGCGCTGCGCACCGTCGCCGTAGTTGATGGCGCCGGGGGCGAGCATCATGAGAGTGGCCCAGTTTCTGCCGCTAACGGGGATTTCCTTGATCTGCTCCGCTTCCACGGTGCCGCCGACCTCGGCCGATGTGCGGTTGAGCGTGTCGGCTGTGGCAACGACTTCGACCGTGTCGGCGGTCGCGCCCACTTCGAGACGGGCATCGAGCGTGCGCGGTTGGCCGACCGCCAGTTCGACGTTGTCGGTATGGACCGGCTTGAAACCGTCTTTGCTGAAGGTGACGGTGTAGACGCCTACGGCCAGGCCGGGAATCTCATAAGTCCCGCTCGCCCCGGTGAATACCTGACGGCGCAGACCGGTGGCGTTCGCGACCGCTTCCACTTTGGCGTTCGGGACCAGGGAGCCGGTGGCGTCGGTGACGGTACCGCTGAGTGCGGCATGGTCCACCTGGGCGCCCAGCGGCAGCGCAAGGAGAAGCGTCAAAAGCAGGGACCTACCCGTAATCGCAGACATGCAACTCACCCTTTCCTAATTTCGGATTCGGATGTCCCGATCCTACACAGAGAAAGTGAATTTCATGTGAACGCTGCAAAACAATGCGCTAACAAAGTGGGGGCGCCGGGGACGCGCCGAGGAACGGGCTGCCGTCCTGGTGTGAGGAACCACACGATGGGCGCGTGATCGATTTTGGGGGACGCCTTGCGGCTGTGGCAGGCTGAAACGGCTGCGCCGCCGGAGCAGCGCAGCCGTGTTGATCGGACCGGAAACTAAAAGACGAAGCGGGCGCCGAGCTGCAGCGTCCGGGGGCGATTCTGCTGCGCCGTGATCAGGCCGAAGCTGGCATTGGTGGCCTGCGTGTTCGGCGCGGCAAACGTGGGGTGATTCAGGACGTTGAACGCCTCTCCGCGGAGCTGGAAGTAGGCGGATTCGGTGATGTGGAAATTCTTCAGCACCGAGGGCGACCAGTCGTTGATGCCGTCCTGCCGGATGTTCGGGAACGTGGTCGAGAACGTCCGGATATGGAAGGCGAACGCCTGGCTGGAATTGGTGGCAAACAGCGAGGTATTGAACGCGGGAATGCCGACGCCGCTGGCGGTGACGCCCGCCTGGCGAGGATCGACCGTAAGCGCTCCCGGCCCGCCGAAATAGACGTAATCGCCGGGCGTGGTGGTGCTGCCGTTCATCCACACTACGGGGGCTCCCATCTGGTACATATAGGTGCTGTTGATGGTCCAGTCTCCCAGAAGAGCGTTGCCGAGGCGCGAATGAAGATCCAGCCGCCGGCCGTGGCCGATAGGCAGTAGATACGTCAGCGCCAGAACGAAACGGTGCGGATGGTCAATCGGCGAGACGCGCTTTTCGGGCGCCGGATCGGTGGCGTTGAGCCAGTTCAACTCCTCGATCAGGCGGGAGTAGCTGTAATTGCCGATGAGCGTAAGCCCCGTGGACAGGCGCCGCTGCATGCGCAGGTTGAGGCTCTCGAAATAGGAGCTGCCGGCGGTCATGTTCTGCTCGATGACGCCGGTGCTGCCGCTCCAGGCGCCGCTGCCGAGCCCGACCGGGTACTCCGGATACGGAGCAAGCAGCTGGTCCAGCGCGACCGTGGAGCCGTTCAGACTGCTGGCATTGGGCAGCAGCCCGGCGAACGGGTTGGTGACGCTCGCGGTCAGCGTGCTGTTCAGCGCCGTATCGCGCACCGGCAGAGTGCTCAGATATTTGGCGGGAACGGCATTGAGCTGGGTCACGGTGATGGGCAGATGCACGGCGTGGTTGCCGATGTAGGCCACTTCCAGCAGCGTGTTATTGCCGAGCGTGTGCTGAATATCGAAATTCCAGCGCAGCGAATACGGATTCTGCATATTGGGATCGAGGAAGCTGACGGTCTGGCCGTTGAACGTGGCCAGTCCGGCGGCGGATCCGGCGGGAGCGACAATTCCGGTGGGGAACGGATCGCTCAGCGTATTTGCGATGTGGATGAAGTTGTCATTGGTGGCCACGAACTGCGTGGTCTGACTGAAGCCTTCCTGGGTCTGGATGGGGTTGGTGGAGTAGCTTCCGGTGGCGGCCAGGCTGGCGATGGTCAGCGGACTGACGAACATACCGAAACCGGCGCGGATCACGGTCTTGCCGTGCAGCTTTTCGGGGCTCCAGGCCACGCCGACGCGCGGGCTGAAGAGATGCGACGTATTCTGATACACCGACGTATTTCCAGGCGAGGCGAAGGTGAGGCCGCCGGGAACGGCGAAGCTTCCGGCCGGAATCAGCGAATTGGGGCTCTTGTTGTAGGCCGCAATCGCCTGTGCGGCGACCGGGTTGGCAACGGCGTTATCGAAGCCGTTGACGGTGCGGGCCCACTTTTCGTGGTACGGCGTGTCGTGATCGAAGCGCAGACCCACGTCGATGGTCACGGTGTGAGAGATGCGCCAATCGTCCTGCACGAAGGCCGAATAGTAGTGTGAATAGTACGAAGCGGCCGGGTTCAGATCGTACGATCCGCTGGTCGGCAGCCCAAGAAGGAGCGAAGCCAGATCCTGGCCCTGAGCCGTGGTAGAGGAAGCGCTGTTGGAAGCCCGGACCCAGGAGTTGCTATAGGAGAAAGTGCCGGTCGAATTTCCGAAAGTGTCCACGTTCAGGTTGTACTGCCGGAGATCCGTGCCGAACTTGAAGGTGTGGTTGCCCTTGATCTTGACCAGGTCGCCGAAGAACTGCAGCGACTGTGAGGGAAGCAGGTTGGCGCCGCTGGCGCCGAGACTCTGGTAGGTGCTCAGAGACATGATGGGCAGCTGCAGGTGTTGGGAGTCGCCGGCCAGGTAGGACGGGAAACCGAGCTGGGTGGGATCAAATCCGGCGCTGGGCAGATCGTGCGCTTCGTACATGCGGGTAAAGTTGCCGCGCACGTCCAAAACGGTCGTGGGATTGATGGTATAGACCTCGTCCAGCGTGCCGCCCCAGTTGTCACGATACAGCAGCGACCCTTCGGCAGGGTTATTGAAGTAGTTGTTTTTGCTTTGCGAGTAACCTGTCCGGCGGATATCCCCGAAGAGCCGGCTGCGTTCGCTCATGTTGTAATCGACGCGGCCGAGCTCGTTGTTGTAGGTATCGTTGGTAGTCACGTTGCTGACGTAATTGTTGACGCCGGTAGGCCCTACCCCCGCCGTGACGTCCGGCTCGGGATAGAACTTCATGTAATTCAGCGCAATCGCATTCAGGCGATTGGTTGGAATGACGTTGCCGGGGAAGGGAGAGCGGGTGAACGCCGTGGAAGAGGTCGCCACAGCGGTCAGAGGATCGTAAAGCTGATACTGGCTGCCGGCTGCGAGCAGAGCCGAAAAGTCGCCTTTCCTTTCGGCGTCGGTCGGCACCGTGAGTAAGGTGGGGTTCGGCTGGCCGTCCGGCAGGTCCTCAAACGCGAAGAACCAGAAAAGCTTGTCTTTGCCGTTGAAGACCTTGGGCAGATACATCGGGCCGCCGACGGTCAATCCGTACTGATTGTAGTGCGTGACCGGATTGGGCGCGCCGGAACGGTTATTGAAGAAGTTGTTAGCGGTCAGGGTATTCGGCTGGTTGTATTCCCAGGCCGTGCCGTGGAAGCCATTGGTGCCGGTCTTCATTACCTGGTTGAGGGTACCGCCGCCGGTGTGCCCGAAGGAGGCATCGGAATCGAACGCCTTGGTGCGCACTTCCTGCACGGCGTCGCGGGGCGGGCTGTAGGCCTGGCGGCCGTCCCAGGTCGCATCCGGGGAACCGTCCAGCAGCAGTTCGCTGGTCTGCTGCGAGGTGCCGCCGATACTCATGGCCGCCGGACCGCCGCTATCGAACGGGTGGACCAGGGTCGGAGTTCCGGTGGCGATTACGCCGACGGCCAACTGCGCCAGCATGAGCGGCGTGCCGCCGTTGAGCGGAAGGTCCTCGACCTCCTTGGTCGTGATTGCATCGCCCAGAGTGGCGTTCTCCGAGTTGACCAGCGGCGCATCGGCCGTGACTTCCACCGACTGCGTGGTATCGCCGACGCTCAGTTTGATATCGATGACGGGGTGGTCACCCGCACCGAGGTTGATGTCCTTCTGGACAAATTCCTTGAAGCCCTGGAACGTCGCGCTGAGATCATAATTCCCAGGCGCGAGAAAAGGTATGGTGTATTGGCCGGTGGATCCGGAAACGGTTTGGGTTTTGACGCCCGTGCGCGTTTCCGTAACCACGACCTTAGCGCCGGCAACCGCCGCCCCGCTGGGGTCGGTGACTGCGCCGCTGATCGTAGAGCGGAATTCCTGACAGAATGCCGCGACCGAAAAAAGTGTCGCGATTACAGCGACTCGGCTGATTCTCATGTTTACTCCTGAAGCATCTCTCTATCGTGCCGGTAAGGGCACGAACTTATCGGTGCAGGCTGCGAGACTTCCCTGGCCTGCGTTGCCCTGTACTACAACGCCCTCTCCCGAAGGGCGGAAATTCACTGGACCCGGTCCCAGCACGACGTTCGCGTACCGGGACATCATTTTGACTTTGGCCGGATTGTCGATGGTGACGCCGTCGAAGACCATGCCGAGCGGACGTTCGGCATCGAAGCCGTCGAGGGTGATCCTGCCGGGCGCAAAAATACGCACGTCGTGCAGAACAATGCCGGTAAAAGAAGGAATGCGGTTGGTCTGGTTGCCCGCGAAGCTGTAATGCGTGTCCATCAGGATGGGGTTCTTCGTGTCGCGAATGCAGATATCGTCATAACGGATATCGTGCACGTCGCCGCCCCGCGTCTGGTTGCTCTTGATGCGGATGCCGTTGTCGGCGCCATCGATGGAAAGATCGCTCACCAGCATGTGGTTCACTCCGGCGTAGGTTTCGCTGCCGATAGAGACGCCGTGGCCGGTATAGAAATGGTTGTGCGCGATGGTGATGTTGGTGGTCGGACTCGAACCGCCGCCCTTGATGGCGACGTTATCGTCGCCTGCGTGGATATAGGAATGCGTGATGGTGATGTTGGTGGAGCCGTTGCCGGGATCGACGCCGTCGGTGTTGCGCGCGGTCTTCGGCGTGTCGATGACGATGCCCCAGACGGTGAATCCGTTGCCGCCGTTGTAAGACACGTGAAAGTTCGGCGAGTTCTTGAGCGTGATGCGGTAGAGCGTGAAGTTATCGGCGTGATTGAGCACCAGGATGCGCGGGCAGTTCTGGCTGCGGTTCCCGACTCTCGCCTGCTCGGCCAGGTCCCACCAGGAGACGGACTGGCCGAGAAGTTTCTCCCCGCCGCGCCCGTCGATGGCCCCATCGCCCATCACCGCCGCGCCGGAAATATCGTTGCCGCCGATGAGCGGTTTGCAGCCGCGGCCGCGCTCGTTGACGATCCCGCAGGCGCCGGGTGTGACGTCGTAATCGCGCGGATTGCGCGAGCCGAATACCGTGGTTTGAGCGTCCACCAGGAGCGTGACGCCGGCGCGCAGTTCGAGCGGCCCGGAGAGAAACGCGTGATGTTGGCCCTCGCTTTTGAGTTCCACCGCGTGTCCGGATGAGCAATGATCCAGGGCGTTCTGAATGCGGGTCGTGTCGGGCTTGCTTTCCTCGGCATCGGAGAGCGGGGCGGTAAGGCGCGCCGGAAGAACCGCGCAGGAGGGAGGAATAGCGGGCTCGGTGACGTGGCGCGTATCCTGCGCCGTAAGCAGCGGGACGGTGAGAAGCAGCGAAACAAAGGCGAGTTTCATTTGGGGACTCCTGCCGGATCCCAGCCGTCGCTGCCGGCCAGGAATTTCGCCGGCGTATAGGCGGCGGCTTCGGCCGCGGTCAACTGTTTCGAGTGCGGGTCGCGCGCCTTGGGGTCAGCGCCGGGACCGGTGGATTCATATTCCGCATAGAAGACCGTGGGCAGCGATGCCACGCCGTTGTGCTCCCATTCGCTCCATCCGGCGGGTACGATCTCGGCGGGAAGTTCGGTGTGCAGAAAGACCACCGATGCATAGGAGCGCCAGGGACGTCCCAGCCAGATTTTGCCGGCGCCGGGAGCGGCCGTGACGCGGCAATGGTCGAACACGTAGCCGCTTTTTTCGTCCGCATAGTGCTTGCTTTGCGCCGTCAGCATCTCCTGGCTGTGCGGCAGGGCATGCAGTTCGCAATGTTCGAAGAACGCCAGCGCGTCGCCGAAGATGAAATCGACATTGCCTTCGATGTAGCAATCCTCGAAGTACTGGCGCGCCGGAACGCAGGGGCCGCGATCGCTTTCGCAGCTCTGGCTGTTGGCGTAGAGGGTGTCCTGGTAGCCCAGGAAGCGGTCGTGGCGGAAGACGGCGCGATCGCCGGTCACTTTCACGGCGACAGCTTGCGAGCCTTCCTGCGTCAGGGGCCGGTTGCGGCTGAAACTGTTTTCGAAGGTCAGGTTTTCGGCCGAGAAATCGGCGCCGGAAATGGTCACGCTGGCGGAGCGCGTGGTGCCGCCCGCGGTGCCGGCGCTCAGGTCATAGGTCAGAACCACCTGCGCGGGGTCGTTGCCGAGGCCGAGCAGCGCAATGTGGGGCTTCGCAATGGCGAGCCGCTCGCGGTAGGTGCCGGGACGAATGCGAATGACGGAGCCGTCCGCGGGCGCTGCATCCACCGCGGCCTGCACCGTCTGAAAATCGCCCGAACCATCCGCCGCGACGGTCACTGCGCGAACCGCGGCATGTGCCGTAAGCCCGATCATCAGAGGCAACAGAGCGCAGTGAAGTTGGTTCCGGCACGACATAGTTATGCACTAAGAAAGATCGGCAGAATGTGCCGATCGTACAGGTTCTCCGTCACATTTTTTGAAATCGAAGGCTCGCAGGCCACCAGCATTGCGGTATAGCGGTCGCCCATTTTGGCCGCGATTTTGTATCCCACGTGCAGCAACTGGCGAAAATTCGCGTTGAACAGCGGATTGCTCCGGTCGTGGCGCAATGCGCCCACGTACTGCTCGCTGGTCCACCCGCTCACCTGCGCGGGCGCGGGCAACTTGCCGGGGTCGATATCGATGACGGTTGCGTAGGGCGCGGCGAGTTCCTCGCGATGGTCGAACGCGGAGGCGTAGATCTCCTTGGCGATAGCCAACCCTTCGCCTCCGGCTTCGGCCAGCCCGATCAGTTCCTCGAGCCACGTGGTGCCGGCCGTCTTTACGTGGATGCCGGCGTCCAAGCGGCGAATGGAGCGGCGAATCGGCGCATAAATGGAAAACTTGTCGCTGCCGGAATGAACGCTCAGCTTCAGGCTGCCCGGCAGCCCGTAACGCTGGACGGCATATGCGATGACCGCGATATCACTGGCGAACTCCCGCTCGAATTGCTCCACGTCGCCCACGTAATCGACGCCCTTATTGAAGCGGCCGGTGAATTTGGGAGCGATGGTCTGGATGGGGATCTTTTCGTCGGCAATGGCGGCCAGAATGACCAGCAGTTCCGAGGGCGTTTGCGGCGAATCGGTTTCGTCCATCGATACTTCGGTGACGAACCCGCCGGCCGGCTTGCCCGCCGTGATGTGGCGGTAGATGCTGCCGGCCTCCTGCACGGCGAAAAGGTACTTGGATGCGGCCGCGGCGGTCTTTTCCGCGGTCAATTCGACGGGCTCTTCGATGCCGGGGATTTCGATGCGGCCGGCAAGCTCCGGGTGGCGCTTCACGAATGCCTCCACCGCGCTCTTCCCGGCGGGTTTGCCGATGGCATCGGCAACATCCAGCGTGAAGAAATTGCTGGGGCCGAGGAACCGGTCGACCGTGTTCAGGTTGATGTGGTCCGCATCCACGTAGTAGCGGTATTTCCAGCCGAGGTCCCGCACGGCGGCATCGGCCGCGGCGCGCGTGCTGGCGGGTTCGGAACCCACCGTCATGTGCTCGCGGTTGGACTTGTTCCACACCGGCACTACGGTCACTCCGCCCGCGGAGGCCTTCTGGCAGGCGGCCAACTGGGGCCTGGCCTGGTGTGCAAAACGGTCTCCTACGCCCAGGGAATACTTTTCTAAGACGATTTTGGATTTGCTATCGCTCACAGCACTCTCCCGCTTTCCGGCAAACGAGGACTGCGCCGCCGACCGCCCGCCGGTTTGCCTGGCGCGGGCAAGGCGCAATACAACGGCCCGTGCATCTTATCAAAGCCCCTGAAACTCCTCTTGACACCAACTGTAAATTGATTATCAATAATCAGTCAAGCGACCCGCGTTCAACCGATTGTTTAATTTTGCTAAACGATCCGCGAATCCGCGTTTGACAAGCGTTGACGCGGGGCCATAGAGTGCGAGTGTGATGACTCGACGGATTTTCGTATCCGGAATTGCCGCCGCTGCCGCGATGCGCCCCGGCGCCGCGGCGGCGGACGGCTCTGCGCAGATGCAGGCGATTCTCCACCGCATTCAGCCGCCGCGGTTCCCCGGCCGCACGTTCGATATCACGCGGTATGGCGCGAAGGCGGACGGCAAAACCGAAGCGACGGAGGCCATCCGCAAAGCGATCGATGCCTGTGCGGCGGCCGGCGGAGGGACCGTGCTGGCGCCGGCCGGCACGTTTCTGACGGGCGCGATTCACCTCAAGAGCCGCATCAACCTGCACGTTGCCGAAGGCGCCACGCTGTTGTTCAGCACGGACCCCAAGCTGTACCCGATCGTGTACACGCGCTTCGAGGGCACCGAGTGCATGAATTACTCGCCTTTGATTTACGCCTGGGAGCAAACCGATATTGGGGTCACCGGCAGCGGCACGCTCGATGGGCAGGCCGCGCAGGAGAACTGGTGGAACTGGAAGCGCAGCACGCGCCTGAACCCCGATGCCGACCGCAAGCTGCTGGTTTCGATGGGAGATAAAGACGTACCCGTGAAGGATCGCGTCTTCGGCGAGGGCCACTATCTGCGCCCCAATTTTTTCCAGCCGTACCGCTGCACGAACGTGCTGATCGAAGATGTGAACATCCGGCGTTCGCCCATGTGGGAGCTCAATCCCGTGCTGTGCAGGAACGTGACGGTGCGCAACGTCAAGATCGACAGCCACGGGCCGAACAACGACGGCTGCGATCCGGAATGCTGCACCGACACGCTGATCGACGGCTGCGAATTCTCGACCGGCGACGATTGCATCGCCATCAAGAGTGGGCGCAACCGCGACGGGAGGCGCGTCAACGTGCCCTGCGACGGTGTGATCGTGCGCAACTGCCGGATGAAGGACGGCCACGGCGGCGTTTCCATCGGGAGCGAGGTTTCAGGCGGCATCCGCAACGTCTTCGTGGACAACTGCCGGATGGACAGCCCGCACCTGGACCGCGCGCTGCGCATCAAGACCAACTCCTACCGCGGCGGCACGATCGAGAACATCAACTTCGCCAATACGACGGTGGGACAGGTGGCCCAGGCGGTGGTGGATATCGACTTCTTCTACGAGGAAGGCGAAGGCGGCCCCTTCCGGCCCGTGGTGCACAATGTGGTGGTAGAGAACGTAACCTCGCAGAAGAGCCGCTACGCGCTGTATCTGCGCGGTTATGCGTCCGACCCCATCAGCGGCGTGCGGATTGCGAACTGCAGGTTCGAAAACGTGGCGCAGCCGGATGTGATGGAGCACGTCGAAAGCGTGAAACTGCAGAACGACACGCGCAACGGCGAAGCCATGAAGATGGCGTAAGACGGGACGCGACTGGCGGCGCCCAAAGAATCTAATCGCGGTATAGCTTCTGCGGAGGCGTCAGAGCCGTGCGCAGGAACTTCGCGATGGTATCGGTCAACGCGCGCCGGTATGTAGAGCGCGCTATGGCAAGCGCCTGTGTGCGCGCCAGCCGCTTTCCGCGGACGCGATACATCTCGAAAAAACGCGGGGAATCGTGAAGCGCAAATTCGGGCAGCATCGAGTATCCGAATCCGGTCTCGACCAGCTTCTTGATGGCTTCGGTATCGTCGGCTTCCATGATGACCCGCGGAGTGACTCCCAGCTCGCGGAGGAAGCCGTCGATCATGGAGCGCATATTACTTCGCTGCGGGTAGAGGACGTAGGAGGCATCCGCCAGCGCGCCCGGCTGGATAGTGCCGACATGCCAGCCTTTGACGCGGTGCGCCGAAGGCTTGATCAGCAGCAATTCCTCTTCGAAGAGCGGGATGACATCCAGGTTTTCGCTCTTGTAAGGAAGCGAAATCAGGGCCAGGTCGAAGCGGCGCTCGAGCAGGCCCGCCACCATTTCCTCGGTTGGCAGAACCGTGATGGTGATCGAGGTATTGGGAAACGCCTTGCGCAAAAGGCGCAGCGGCCGGCCGAGCCGGTGGATGAGGGTGGTGGCTCCGGTAGCGAAGTGAAACGGCCGCTGATCGGTAAGCGGATTGTTGAGGAATTCGCGTTCGATCTGGCTGACCTGGCCCATCACATTGCGGGCGCTTTCGGCCAGCCGCAGGGCGGTCGGGGTAGGGACGAGACGCTTGCCCGAGCGGACGAACAGATCGGTATTCAGGTCGGCGGCCAGGTGCTGAATCTGCAGGCTGACCGCGCCGGGCGTGAGGTTGACCTTTTCGGCCGCGCGAGTAACACTGGCGCAATCCAGCACCGCCAGAAAAACCTCGAGCTGCCGGAACTCCATTGCGCCTCCGTTTCCACAGGATCGCACACGGCTAGAGCGGTCGTAACAGAAACGCCCTAAATTGTCATGGCGCCGTAGCCGCCATCCACGCGCAGCAGGCTGCCGGTGACAAACGAGGAGGCCTTCTCGGAAGCCAGGTAGATGCAGGCTCCGATCAACTCGCCGGCTTCGCCGAAACGCCCCATGGGCGTGTGATTCATGATCTGAGACACGCGCTCGGGAGTGAGAATCCTGCGGTTCTGCTCCGCCGGGAAAAAACCGGGGACAAGGGCGTTCACGCGGACGCGATGGGGAGCGAACTCACGCGCCAGAAACTGCGTCACCTGGTTTACGCCACCCTTGGCGACGCTGTAGGTGAACACCTTGGAAAGCGGCGGCCCGGAAGAGGCCGAGGAGATGTTGATGATCGAGCCTCCGTTGCCGGCATCGATCATGGCCTTTCCGAAGACCTGCGAGGCCAGAAAGACGCTGCGCAGATCCACATTCAAAATGCGCTCCCATTCTTCTTCGGAGATTTCGAAAAACGGAGTGGCGGAGTTGATGCCGGCGCCGTTGAGCAGGATGTCCACGTGGCCGAAATTCGCGAGCGTGGTCTCGAGGGCGGCGGCGAGATCCGCTTTTTTCGTAACATCGGCCTGAATCGGGATGGCCTTCTTCTGATGCTTGCAGATGGCCAACGCGCGCTGGGTGGCGCTTTCCATGTTGAGATCGACGATGGCCACTTCGGCCCCGGCTCCGGCGAACCCCTGCGCGATTTCGCCGGCCAGCACCCCACCGCCGCCTACTACGACGGCGACTTTGCCTTTGAGGGAAAAGAGTTCTTCAACTGACATAATTCGACCCTAAACTCAGTTTTAACACGAATACGGGAGATGGAAGGGGGAAATGCAGCGGCGGCGAGACCGCCGGAGTTACCGTGCTTTCCTAGTGATTGACGCCCGACGCGAGCAGGCCGCCATCGACGGCGATGAACTGGCCGGTGATGTAGCTGGCGGCATCGGATGCCAGCAGAACCGCGGCGCCGATCAGCTCGTCGGCCTTGCCGAAGCGGTCCATGGGAGTGCGCATGCGCAGTTCGCGCCCGCGCTCGGTGCCGTCGAGCAGCGCCGAATTCAGCTCGGTGCGGAAGACGCCGGGCGCGAGGGCATTCACGTTGATGCCGTCTTTGGCCCACTCCACCGCGAGGCTGCGGGTGAGCGCCATGACGCCTGCTTTCGAAGCTGCATACGCAGCCACCTCGACCAGGGATACGAAGGAATTCAAAGATGCGATATTGATGATGCGCCCGCGCCCCTTGCTTTTGAGCGCCGGGTAGAACGACTGGCAGGCGCGCAGCATGCCGGTGAGGTTCACATCCATCAGGTGGTTCCACTCGGCTTCGGTGACGTCTTTGGTGGGCTTGCGGAAAATCTGACCGGCGGCGTTGAGCAGCACGTCCACGTGTTCGAACTTGGCCAGGATGGTATCGCGGAAAGTATCGATCGACTCGCGCGACTGAATGTCGCAGGCGCAGCGCAGCGTGCGTCCGCCCACGCGCTCGATTTCGGCGCAGGCCTCTTCGACCAGGTTCTGGCGTCTTCCGGTCGGGATGACGTCGGCGCCGGCGCGGGCCAGCCCGGCCGACAAAACACGTCCCAACCCGGACGTGCCGCCCATCACCGCCACGACACGTCCGGTCAAATCCATCAGGTTTTCAGCAGGCATTCAGCCATTCTATCGTTGAATGCGGGCCGAACCGCCTTTGGCGAAGGCACGCACCTGGTCGAGGGTTGCCATGGTAGTGTCGCCGGGGAACGTGGTCAGAAGAGCGCCGTGGGCCCAGCCCAGTCTGATCGCTTCCGATGGCGCTTCGCCCGTCAGCAGGCCGTAGAAGAATCCGGCCGCGAAGCCGTCTCCGCCGCCTACGCGGTCGTAGACATCGAGTTCGGCCACCGGCGCCTGGTACGTCTGGCCGTTGACCCACGCGACCGCGCTCCAGCTATGCCGGTTGGTGGAATGGACTTCGCGCAGCGTGGTGGCGACGATTTTCACCTGAGGGAGTTTCCGCGCCACGCCTTCCATCATGGCGATGAAGGCGCTCGCATCGAGTTTGCTCTTGGCCGCGACTTCGGGACCGGGGATGCCGAGGCCCTTCTGCAGATCCTCTTCATTGCCCACCAGCACGTCGCAGTTCTTCACGATGCGCCCCAGCACTTCCACGGCGCGCTCCTCGCCGCCCGAGATGGCCCAGAGCTTGGCGCGATAATTGAGGTCGAAAGAGGTTACCGCGCCGGCCTCCTTGGCGGCCTGCATTGCTTCGATGACGAGTTCGGAGGTGGTGGGAGACAGCGCGGCGAAGATGCCGCCCGAGTGGAACCACTTCACGCCCTGGCTGAAGATGGCTTTCCAGTCGAAATCGCCCGGCTTGAGCTGAGCGCCGGCTTCGTTGCAGCGGTTGTAGAAGACCACGGGCGCGCGCACGCCGTAGCCTCGGTCGCTATAGACGGCGGCCATGTTGGGCCCGTTGACGCCGTTGTGCTTGAACTTCTTGTAGAACGGCTTGACGCCCATGGCGCGCACCCGCTCCTGGATGAGGTCGCCGATGGGGTAATCCACCATCGCCGAAGCGACCCCGGTGCGCATGCCGAAGCAATCGGAGAGATTGGCGGAAACGTTGAACTCGCCGCCGCTCACGTGAATCTGGCATTCGGTGGCTTTGCGAAACGGGATGATCCCCGGATCGAGGCGATGGACCAAAGCCCCGAGCGATAGAAAGTCCAGAGCGGCGTCTTGGCGGATAGTGAGAGCAGGTTGACTCATGAGATTCCTTCAGGTGTGAGTGAAGCTCTACGCTATGGCGATTGCGGGGCGGCTGTCAAGGGCGGTATCGGTAAACGTTAGGTTTAGGAGAACTGAACGTCGGAGACGACATCTGGCCGCTACCTGAACCAGTCCGCGAGACCAATTCCGCTCCCTTCGATGATTGCTTTCATGGTGCCGAGTGGGAGAATCCGGCCGCGGTGGTAGGCAACGATGACTTGCTTTCCGGTCTGCGGATGGCGCCATTTCTGATGGCTTTCCGGACGTACCCGTCTGCACGAAGCCGTGACGCCGGAGAATCTTGGCTACTTGATCGGATGTGAGCCGCGGGGTTCACTCAACCGTCACCTCGACCAGCCTGCCATTCTCGGGCAGATCGATGTCACCTGGCGTGAGATACAGTTCGATTGCCTCACGGATATTGGCCCGCGCCTCTTCTTCCGTCTCGCCCGCCGAAGCACATCCCGGGAGTTCCGGACAAACGGCCGAGTAGTCACCCGTCTCGGGATCGTGCTCCAGAATGACTCGAAACGTCACACCTGCACTATAGCTCGATCATCCTTGCACTCCTTGTCATACTGTACTTGTTCCATGTCTCTTTTCGGCCCGCTGCATCTCTTCCTGCTGGCGCTCATCGCGGGGGTTTGCGTTGCGTTGAGCCGGTTGTGCCGGCGGCGGCCGGCGGCGGCGAGGCCTGTGCGGCTCGTGCTGGGGTACGGGCTGGCGGCGAACGAAGTGGTGTGGTGGATCTTCCGCTACTCGCATGAGGGCCTCCACCTGGCGAATCTTCCGCTGCAGCTTTGCGATGCCACAGTGTGGCTGAGCGTAGCGGGGTGCCTGACGGTTGCGCCGCTCGTGGTCGAGCTGGATTATTTCGCCGGAATCGCGGGTGCGGGGATGGCGCTGCTCACGCCGGACCTGTGGTCGCCGTGGCCCAGCTATCCGGCCATCTATTTTTTTGTGGCGCACGGAGGGATCGTCGCGGCGTGTGCGGTGCTGGTGTTCGGGCGCATTTCCCCGCTGCGGCCGGGTGCGGTGTGGCGGGCTTACGGCCTGCTGCTGGCCTATGCCGCGCTCGTGGGCGGCTTCAACGCGGCCTTCGGCACCAATTACATGTATCTGTGCACCAAGCCGCGCAGCGAAACGCTTCTGAACATGCTGGGGCCGTGGCCGGTGTATCTTTTCCCGGCGGCGGCGGTTGGGCTGGGGCTTTTCTGGCTGCTCTGGATTCCGGCTCCCAAAGCGAATGGCCGCGGCCGCGCGTCATAATCGAGCTATGCGATTTCGCTTTGCCGTCTTGCTGTGGGCCACCGCGTTGTGCGCCCAGCAGTGGAAGCCCGCCGATAACCCTCTCACTACCCCCTGGACCGCCGACGTCCATGCCGATCGTGCCTGGCCGGAGTATCCCCGGCCGCAGATGGTGCGCGCGCAGTGGACCAATCTGAACGGCCTGTGGGACTACGCCATTCGCGCGAAAGACGAACCCCGGCCCGAGCGGTTCGAAGGTAAGATCCTGGTGCCGTTCGCGGTGCAATCGGCGCTTTCCGGCGTGAAGCGGCCGCTGACTCCCGACCAGCGGTTGTGGTACCGGCGGACGTTTGGCGCGCGCCTGAAAAAGGGCCGGCGGCTGATCCTTCATTTCGAGGCGGTGGACTGGCAGGCGGAAGTCTTCGTCAACGGAAAACCGGTCGGCAGGCATGAAGGCGGGTACGATCCGTTCCACTTCGACATTACCGATGCACTGAAACCGGAGGGCGATCAGGAGCTGGCCGTGGCCGTGTGGGACCCGACCGATACCGGCCTCGAGCCGCGCGGCAAACAGGTGCTGGAACCGGGCGGCATCTGGTACACCGCGGTTTCGGGCATCTGGCAGACGGTGTGGCTGGAACCGGTGGCGGCGGATCACGTGACGGAGCTCTCGATGACGCCCGACCTCGATGGCAAGCAACTGCGGTTGACCGTGCACACGGAGCGGCCCGCCGACTTCACCGCCACGGCAAGGCTGAACGGACGCGTGGTGGGACGCCTTTCGGGAACAACGAACGCAGAGTTGCGCCTGCCGGTCCGCGAAATCGAGCCCTGGTCGCCCGATCACCCGACGCTTTACGACTTGCGCATCGCGCTCAAGAGCGGCGATGCGGTGGACAGCTACTTCGCCATGCGCAAGGTCGAGATCCGCAAAGATGCCGCCGATTTCAATCGCATCTTCCTCAACAACCATCCGCTGTTTCTGATCGGACCGCTCGACCAGGGCTGGTGGCCGGACGGCCTCTACACCGCGCCCACGGATGCGGCGCTGCGCAGCGATATCGAAACGCTCAAGAAGCTCGGGTACAACATGTGCCGCAAGCACGTAAAAGTCGAGCCGGCGCGATGGTATTACTGGGCCGACAAACTGGGGCTCGCCGTCTGGCAGGATATGCCGAGCGCCATGCAGAAAGGCCGCCCGGCGGTGCGCGCGCGGAGCCCTAACGACGTGCAGTTTTCGGCGGACGAAGCGGCTGAATTTCAAAAAGAGCTCACCGCCCTGGTGCATCACCTGGCAAACACGCCCAGCATTATCGCCTGGGTGCCCTTCAACGAAGGCTGGGGGCAGCACGACACCAACGATGTATTGCGTCTGGTGAAGAAACTCGACCCCTCGCGGCTGGTTGATGGTCCGAGCGGCTGGGAGGATCGCGGCTACGGCGATATGAAGGACATGCACAGCTATCCCGGCCCGAACATGTTCCCGGTGATGGAAGACCGCGCCAGCGTGCTCGGAGAATTCGGCGGGCTCGGGCTGCCCATCGAAGACCACCTCTGGTGGAACAAACGCAACTGGGGATACCGCACGTTCGAGGATCGCGAGAAGCTGCAGGAGGGCTATACGGCCCTGATCGAGAAGCTTGAGCCGCTGGTGCGGCAGGGGCTCGCCGCCGCCGTGTACACGCAGACCACGGACGTCGAGGGCGAAGTCAACGGCCTCATGACGTACGACCGCAAGGTGCTGAAGTACGATGCGGCGAAGATGGCGGAGATGCACCGTCGGTTGATTGAATCCGTTCGGCAGTAGGTAGCGCCGGCGTTACCGACTAGAATGAGCGTGATGACTCCTTTTCGACTCGAGGGCCGCACGGCCCTTGTCACCGGAGGCGCCAGCGGCATCGGCGAATCCACGGCGCGCGTGTTCAGCGAAGCGGGCGCGTCGGTTGTAATCGTGGATATCGATGGCGCACGTGCCGAGGCATTGGCCGCGGAACTGCCGCGCGCCCGCGCGATGATTTGCGACATCACCGAGGAAGCGGCCATCCGTGCCGCCGTGGGGTCGCTTTCCTCGCTCGATATCCTGGTGAACAACGCGGGCATCGGCCTGGTGGGCGGGGTCGAAGAGACCTCGCACGTGGATTTCCAGCGCCTCCTGCGCGTCAACGTGGATGGCATGTTCCTCACCACCCAGGCCGCGATGCCGATGCTGCTGGCGGCGAAAGGCTGCATCGTGAATATCGGGTCGGTGGCCGGGCTCATCGGCGTGAAGCGGCGGTTTGCGTATTGCGCCACCAAGGGTGCGGTGGTGGCGATGAGCCGCCAGCTCGCGGTGGATTACGCCGGCCGCCTGCGCGTGAACTGCATTTGTCCGGGAACGGTGGAGAGTCCTTTTGTGGAAGCCTACCTGGAGAAGAACCACAAGCACGAGAAGGAAAAGGTGCGGGCCGAGTTGCACGCCCGCCAGCCTATCGGGCGCATGGGAAGACCCGTTGAAATCGCCTGGATGGCGTTATATCTATGCTCGCAGGAAGCGGAATTCGTGACCGGATCGGTACTGACGATCGATGGCGGCTGGACGGCCGCCTGAAGCGTTTCAGGAGTGCTTGACGCGGCGCGGCGTCCGCCGTTTGGCGACCTTGTGCGGCTTGATCTTCACGCCGTTGACGCGCGCGGCGCCCTTGTGGTGCTTGATCTTGTGCACTTTGGGCCCCTTCTTCGCTTCGGCCATGCCGGTAAGACCGCAGCACAGGGCCAAGGCCAGCGCCAGTGTTCGAAAACGCATATTTCTCATTATCACGCACTCCGGCTGAACCACAAGTACCACTTCAGAAAACTAACGGCTGTTATCAGAATGCAAGACCAGGCGGCGGCGTGCCAGAACCGTTCGCTCCAGGAATCCCGAATGCGCTGCGTCCCGGCCGCGTACCCCACGCCGAATCCGGCAATCAGACCGCCGATATGCGCTGCCATGTCGATTCCTGGGATCAGGCTGAAAAGCAGTCCGTAGATCACCCAGCGCATGTACATGCTGCGGATGGCGCTGCCGGCCGCCGTCAGCCGGTGCCGAACTCCCAGCGCCAGCATGGCGCCAATGAGCCCGAACAGCGCGGCGGACGCCCCGATGGAAAGGGAGTCGCTGAACATCGTGCTGCAGTAGAACCCGCAGAAGTTGGCCACGGAGTAGATCACCAGAAACCGGGCGGTCCCGAAGACCTGCTCCACCTGCGCGCCAAGATCGAACAGCACCCACATGTTCATGCCGATGTGGAGGAGGCCTCCGTGCAGGAAACCGGCGGTGACGAGCCGCCACCACTGGCCGCCCGCTATGGCAGGCCGGAACTTGGCGCCAAACGCATAGAGCGTTTGCATGTCGATGCCCATGACCGCATCCTTGGTCCCGCTCTTCATGCTGAAGAGCACGGTGGCCACATACAGGCCGACGTTCATCAGCAGGATCATCATGGTGGTGAAACGGGCCTGCGGCAGAAAGCCTCCCAGAAGGGGAGCATCGTCGCGCTGGTCTACGGCACGCGGGCCGACGCGCTCGTTGCAGTAGGGGCAGACGCGGTCTTTGGTGGTGATGAACGCCCGGCAGTTCGGGCACATGCGGCGTGAATCCATCTGCACTCATCATAGCCTGCCTCTGTGAACTTCCAGACAGCGCGGCGCATTCTGATACAATCGTTGATCCCGCTAGTTGGGTTGAACGAACGCGCGTGCGCCGCGGCTCCGGGCCGCCGGCGCAGCGGCAGGAACGGGAACTTCTGGAGAAGATAGATGGGCGAAGCGTTAGGAATGATCGAAACACGCGGACTGGTGGCCATGATCGAGGCCGCCGACGCGATGGTGAAGGCCGCAAAAGTGACGCTGGTCGGCTGGGAGAAAATCGGGTCCGGCTACGTGACCGCGCTGGTTCGGGGCGACGTGGCGGCGGTTCGCGCGGCTACCGATGCCGGCGCCGCGGCGGCGCGCCGCGTGGGCGAATTGATCGCGGTCCACGTCATTCCGCGCCCGCACCAGAGCCTGGAAGACGTTCTGCCGATCGGCAGGAGCCAGGCACAGAACGCCGGCAAGTAGCCGCGTCCGGGAGCATCATGATTCTGGCCCGCGTGGTGGGCACGGTAGTTGCCACACGAAAAGACCCTCGCCTGGAAGGCAAGAAACTGCTGATTCTGAAGCCGGTATCTCCCGAAGGCAAGGACGAAGCCGGCTACGTGGTGGCGGTGGATACCGTCAGCGCCGGGTATCGCGAGCGCGTGCTGGCGGTCGCCGGAAGTTCCGCGCGCATGGCGGAAGGCTGCAAGGATACGCCGGTCGACACCGCAATTGTGGGCATCGTCGACGAAGTGCAACTGGATTAGCGCATGTATCTGGGGCGGGTAGTAGGCCGCGTCTGGTGCACGGTGAAACATCCGCACCTCCAAGGACAGAGGCTGCTGGTCGTGCAACCCCTGACTCCCGCTCTGGAGAACACCGGCAAGCGGATCGTTTGCCTGGATTCGACCGGAGCAGGCGCGGGCGAAATGGTGTACTGGGTGCGCGGCAAGGAGGCTAGTTTCCCGTTTTTGCCATCGGAGCCGCCGGCAGACACTACAATCGTCGGAATTGTCGATTCAGTCCACGTGCGGAACGAACCCAATTCCCGTGGCGCGGTTCCGGCGACTCCGCGTAAGAGTAAGCAAAAGAACTGATTATGCTGATTGCCCGGGTGGTGGGAGAACTCGTCGCGACGCAAAAGCACGCCAGCCATGAAGGCCGGAAAGTGCTGCTGGTTCAGCCGCTCAACCTCGACGGCAGCAACCGCGGCGATGCCGTGGTGGCGCTGGACGCGGTGGATGCGGGGGTGGGGGACAAAGTTCTGCTCGCTACTGAAGGCTTCAGCGCCATGACTTCGGTAGGCAGGCCACAATCACCGATCGACATGGCGGTGATTGGCTTTATTGATCACATTGAACTGCTGCCAGGTGTCTCCTGACCGCGTGCCGCGCCGACCGATGAGGATGGCGGCCAGAATCGCTCCCAGGGTCCACTTACCGATCTCCACCCCGAAGTAAGCGCCCTGCATAACCAGCAGGCGCGCGTGATACCCGCTGGCGGCATCGCTGCTCATGAAATCGGTCAGGCGGCCCAGGGAATCCAGTTGCGGGCCGAGACCGAAGGTTTGGGCGGCTGTCCCCACCACCATGAGCAAAGCCAGCGCCAGCGATACTTTCCCCTCGGGGGTTCCGAACAGGAGGAAGGAGAACAGAAAGGCGCCCAGAGCGAGTTGCGCGTACTCCCAGATTTCACGTTCGCCGCGGGTAATCTCGGAGGCCTCGTGGCGCAGGAGGGCGCTGGCTTCGGGGGTCCCAAGAGCGTGGACGCGGAGCATGCCGGCCGGATCGTCGAAGGAAGCGACCTTGCCGGCGAGACGGGAATTGTCGGCGGCGGTCCAGGCCATCAGAAACCCGCCCCCCAACCACAATCCGATGAGAAAACAGGCGAATCGGCGGGAGTGCATGAATACCCGATTCTAGCGCAAGCGGCTGCGCCGTGGCCTGTTCAGGCCTCGATTTTCCAGGTGCGGGTAAGGGCCCGGGCAGCGGGTTGGTAGCGTGCTATGCTTCCGAGGCGGCCCAGATCGGCCGCCAGACGTTCGCGCGCTGCCGCCAGCGCATGTCGCGCCCAATCGAGCAGTTCGCTGGCGCTGTGCAGAGCGGCACGGGCCTGGTCGGGCGGAAGCCGTCTGGCCGCCGCAGCGACCAAACGAGTGTAGACTTGCGCGCTGGACGCGGCTCCGGCGAAATCCAGGACCGCGACGCGGTAGCGCAGATTGGCGGCTTCCCACTCGATTTTTGCCTGCTCAGCCATTGTTCTTGGAGTCCGTCTGCATGGCGGTAAAGAGATTCGAGACGTAGGAATACTGCTGTTCCAGGGCCGAGATGGCCGCGTCCGCCTGAGCCATCTGATTCTGCAGATTGGTCTGCATCTGGGTGATTTTGTCCTGCTGCGCGCTGATGTCGTCGTTCTTCTGCGTGATCTGGTCCTGCACGGAATTGACGCTGCTCTGAATCAGGCCGCTGGTGGAATCGTCGAGCGACGTCAGCGCATCGTTGGCGGTTTTGAGGAATCCGCCGGTATCGAGCGCGCCGAGAAAGGCCGTGAGCTGCGTCAGATTGCCGTTGGCCGCGGTGGCAAAAGCCGAAGGATCGAACGACAGCACGCCGTTTTTGTCCAGCGAGAAGCCCAGCGCCGTGAGGTTCGAGATGCCGGAATTGCCGGTCGAGTAACCGACCAGGCTGCGGAGGGCGGAGATGAGCGTCTGCACGATGCTGTCTCCCACCAGCGCTCCGCCTCCCGAGCCGCGATTCTTACTGAGTTCGGTCATGGCCGAGTTGTAAGCGCCGGCTAACTCGGAAAAGGCGTTGCTCAGCGCCGCGGTGCTGCGGCTCACGCTGACGGTCGCGGTTCCGGCGCCCTGCATGGTGACGAAAACGCCCGGCTCGACGGTGACCGTGCGCGAAGTGCTCGAAATGGGCGTCGAAGGCTGCCCGTTTACCTGGTAAGTGGCCTCCGCGCCCGGCGGGCTTTGCGCAGTCAGCAGGGTCTGACCGCTCTGCGTGCCGTTATTTGCGGTCAACTGCAGGGTCTGGCTGCCCAGCTGGTTGGCCTGCAGGAAGAGCCGGTAGTCGGGAGCCGAGGGCGGCCCGATATTAATCACGCTGGCCTGCGCGGCGCCGGTCTGGTTAATGGCATCGGCGAGCGCCGAGAGGTTCTTGGCAGAAGGCGTAACCGTGATCGCCGGACCGGTCCCCACCTGCAGCGAGTAGCTGGCGGCGTTGCTGAAACTGGCGGAGGAGGGATCGGTTACTTTTGTCAGCGAATCGTTGCTCATGGCCGTTTCATACTGGCCCATGGTGACCACAGTAAAACTGAGCGAGTTGACGTCCGGGGTTCCGCTGATGGACGCGGTGGCGACCGCGGTGTTGGAGGAAGATGCGGTATAGGAACTGGCGCCGATGGCGGAATTGATATCGTTGATGGCATTCTGCACGCTCATGAAGGAGCTTTCCAGCGTGCTGAGTTCCGAGGATTGCGATTGCAGCGCGGTGAGATCGTTTTGCATCATCTCCATGGGCAGCGACGCCAGCGCGACCGCGTTCTGGATGGTCTGCTGGAGATCCGAGGAGAACTGGCTGCTGCCGGTGAAGTAGTTCGTGCCCGAACTGCCCGATACGCTCGATGTGCTGGAGGACATAGCCTACTCGACCTCGAAGGCCCGAGGGGATCGGCGCGAACCGGCCCCCGCGGGGTTACGCTAACCGAACCGGACTCTAGCCGCGGAGCAGAGTCAGGATCTGTTGCGGCGCCGAGTTGGCCTGCGCCATGGCGGCAATGGATGCCTGTTGCAGCACCTGCGCCTTGGTGAGGTTGGCCGCTTCTGCCGCGACATCGGTGTCGCGGATTTGCGAATCGGCCGAATCGAAGTTGGTGATCTGCGACTGCGCCAGGTTGATGGCGTAGTTCAACTGGTTCTCGCCGGCTCCCACGCGGCCTTGTACCAGGCCGAGCGTCGCCAGGGCGCTGGAAAGCGCATTGATGGCGTTGAGCGCATTGCCGGTGGCGCTGGCATCGGTTGTGGGACCGGTCACTGCCACATTACCGCTGGCCCCGAAGAGAGCGCCGGCAGCGCTATCGCTCGGATCGGCTCCGCTGAAGGTGCCGGCCGTGGCCGATTCGGCGATGGTGAAACTGCTGGTGCTCTGCAGCGAAATATTGCCCGCCTGGTCCTTGATGGCCGTAACTCCGCTGCCCACCAGTTGCTGGTTGATGGCCGAGATCGCCTGGTCGATCGTGCCGGCGTAATGCGCCGAGTCCGTCGGATCGGCCGTCAGGGTCACGGCATAATCCTGCCCTCCGGTGGTTACGGTGGCCACTTCCTGCTGGTATTGGGTCACGCTGTCGGCGCCGCTCTGGGCAAAGGCCGTGAACCCCAGAGAAACGTTGTAATCGCTCGAATTGGTCAGGTGCTGGGTAGCGCCCGCGGCGACCGCTGCGGCGCTGACGGTCCCGTAGGTGGCGTGGCTGACGGTAAAGGCGCTCGAGCCGATGAACTGCAGCGTGCCATCGCCGCCGATCTGGGCGGTGACGCCGGAAATTCCCTGGCTGCTGATGGCGGAATTGATGGCGTTGACGAAAGCCGTGCCGGAGTATCCGTTGGCCGCAGCATCGACCTTCACGGTCTGCCGCTGCGCGGTTCCGTTCGCGTCGACGTAACTGATGGTGAACTGTTCACCGTTGGCGCCGCCGGCCGTACCCACGTCGAAGCTGGCCATGCTGTCGCTCAGATTGACGCTATTGCTCGCGAACCCCGTGCCGCCGCCCAGGACCGAGGTCCCGGCCAACTTCAGGCCCTGCGTATCGACCGCTGAACCGCTGAGGTCCACTCCTACCATGGCGTTGCTGTCCGCCGAAGCCGCGCCGCCGATGTACACCTTCAGGTTGGATTCGTATGCGCCGTTGGTGTTCAGCTTGATGTTGGTCGCCTGGCGGTCGATTTCACCCAGCAGATTCTGGTATTCGGTGTTGAGCGTCCCGCGGTCGCCGGTGAAGGTGGCCGACGCCGATTCGGTGGCCAGCGTTTTGAGGCGGTCCAGAATGTTGGAGATGTTGGTGATGCCGCCATCAATGATCTGCAACTGCCCGACGCCGTCATTGGCATTGCGGACGCCCTGCGTCAGCTCGGCCACGTCGTCGCGGAACTTGTTGGCCACCGCCAGACCGGCGGCGTCGTCGCCGGCGGAGTTGATGCGGTAACCCGAGGTCAGCTGCTGAATCGTGTTGTTCTGGAAATTCGTATTGACGCGCAGGTTTTCCTGGGCGGTCAGCGAAGCTACGTTGGTTTGAATCGAAATCATATGTTTAACGTCCTGTTGTGAATTTGCGGCATCCTGCCGCGGCCGGCGTTCGCGGCCTTCCGTTCCGCGCTCCGGCCTTCAGTTCTGCATATCGGCGCTCCCCAGGGAAGCTTGAGCGGCAAGGGCGCGCAGCTCTCGGGCAAGCTGCTCTACGACCGCCCCCCAGTCGCCCGGGCGCTGCTGCCGGAAGAGCCGCATTGTGGGATACCAGGGCGTGGTTTCGCCCGAGCGGAACCAGCGCCAGTCGGCCACTCTGGCCAGCAGCGTCCACACCGGGCGCCCGAGGGCCCCGGCGAGATGCGCGGGCATCGAGTCGACCGTGATCACCAGGTCGAGGCACTGGATGAGCGCCGCCAGGTCCGGCACGCCTTCCCCCAATACCTCGCCGAGCCACGCGCCCTGGCGCCGAATCTCCTTTCGCGCCCGCTCGCCAATGTGCAGGCTGTACCAATCCACTCCCGGGACGGCCCGCAACGGCGCCAGCGTTTCGAGCGCCATCGAGCGCCCCGCGTCGCCCGGATGCGCCGGATTGCCGAACCAGGCCAGGCCGGCCCGGAACCCGGCCGGACGCAGACGCTCCCGCATCCGCGCCACCGCCTCCGGCGCGGCGACGATGTAGGGAACGGCGGCCGGAATCGTTTGCGGCGTGGTGCCGAGAATTCCCGGCAGGCTGAGCAGCGCGGCTTGTACGTCAAATCCCGGTAGCGCATCGCCGCGCCGCGCCACATCCGCCACCCCGCCGACAGAGCGCACCAACTCCGCCACCGCCGGTTGGCAGCTCACGATCACGCGGCCACCGCGCGCCGCCACCAGCGGAGCAAAACGAACGAACTGCAAGGTGTCGCCGAGCCCCTGTTCGCTATAGAGGAGAATGGTCCGGCCGTTCAGCGGCTCGCCGCGCCACGGCGGCCGCTCGAGCACCGCGGCCGGCGGAGCCGTCACTTTCCAGCGCCATTCATACTCGGCAAAGCCTTCGGCGAAGCGGCCCTCCCGCAGCAGATTCCAGGCGCGGCCGAGGTGCGCCTTCCCATGGGAGGGATCGCGCCGGAGAGCCTCGTCGAAATACGCCAGCGCTTCCGCCGGACGGCCTTCCACGTCTCGCAGCGCGCCCCGGTTTGCCCATGGCTCGGCGTAGTCGGGCCTTCTGCGGGACGCCAGTTCAAACTGCGCATCGGCTTCCTCGATCCGCCCCAGGCCCTGCAGCGCCAGTCCGAGATCGGTGGCGGCTTCGGCCAGCCCCGGCTGCAGCTCCAGGGCGTGCCGGCAAACAGTTTCGGCCTCGGCGAAGCGCTTCTGCTGTACCAGCAGCGCGCCCAGGTTGGCGTGCATCAGCGCGGCCTCGGGAGATGCGGCGATGGCGCGGCGCGCCCAGCGCTCGGCCTCCTCGCCACGCTCCTGGCGCCGCAGCGCAATCGAAAGATTGGAGAGAGCCTGGGCAAATCCGGGCTGCGCGCGCAGCGCTTTCCGGGCCCAGCGTTCGGCTTCCCGGTAGCGTTGGAGATCCAGACAGGCGGCCGCCATGTTGACTGCCGGGCCGGGATCGCCGGGCCGCAGCCGCAGAGCTTCGCTGTAGCATTCCATCGCTTCCCGCGCGGCGCCCTGCGCGCGGAGCGCGTTGCCCAGATTGTTGAAGGCCTCCGGACAGGAGGAGTGCGCCTGAATGGCGCGCAGAAAGGCGGAACAGGCCTGCCGGTAGAGCTTCCGGACGGAATAGGCATTGCCCAGATTGACCAGCGCGGCGGCGTTGCCCGGCTGCAGCCGCAGCGCCTCCTGATAGCACAAGACCGCATCGGCATGCCGGCCCTGCGCGGCCAGGATATCGCCCAGGGTAACGTGGAATTCCGCCTGGTCCGGACGACGGTGGATGGCCTGCATGACGCGCGCGGCGGCTTCGCGGAACTGCTTGCGCTCCAGGGCCACGTGCCCCAACAGGTGCCACGCGGCGGGGTTTTCCGGTTGCTTCTCAAGCACGGTCCCGTAGATGCGCTCGGCTTCGTCCAGCCGGCCCTTGCGATGCGCCGCCAGGCCCGCGGCGAGATCCGCTTCGCAAGTCGCGGTCACGGGCGGGACGCTCCCAACACCGCCGCCAGTTCCTCGGGGCGGACGGCATCCAGCGAGCGCGCCGCCGCCAGGTTTTCGGCGCGCGTCAGGCGCACTTCACTGCGCACGACCGGGATGCTCTTGGGCGCGCGGATCCCCAGCTTGACGCGGTTCGGGCCGGATTCGATGACTTCGATTTCGATCTCCTCGCCAATGCGCAACGATTGGCCGGGATGCCTGCGGATCACAAGCATACGGCCTCGGCATCTTCCGCCAGCAGAGGCTCGCGCAAGCCGTAGCGGTCGTCGGGGCGGATGGCCTGTACAGCGCGGCGCGTGGCGATCCGAATCACGACCGGCGAACGCAGGTTGGCGGTGGGCGGCTCCCCTTCCACCAGCGAGAGAATCGCCAGGGCGTTGATCTCGGCGCTTAGCTCCGGCGGACGATCCTCGGCCAGTCCGAGCAATTCCAGATCTTCGGCGCTCATCGCGACCCGGTATTCCGGGCGCAGCGCCTGCACGGGCACGGCCAGGAAGCACAGCTCCGGCAATTCCAGGCTTTGCAGGAAGATCAGCCCGGTCCCGCCCGGATGGTTGAGCGGGAGGAAGCGCCGGCGGTCTTCAAACCCCGGCAGTCCTTCGGGGAACTCGATCACAGCCCCGGCATCCACCGTGATGGTTCCGAAATGAGAGGTTGCAAACGTCATAGTTATTTCCCCGCGCCTGCCGACGGTTCGCTCTTGAGCCCCTCCTGCGTCAACAGCACCACCGCCACGCGGCGATTGTGGGCGCGGCCTTCTTCGGTATCGTTGCTATCGACGGGGGCGTTTTCGGCATAGCCGGCAATCGCCAGGCGCGAGCGCTCCACGTGGTAGCGGTCGGCGAGTACCTCGGCCATGGCGATGGCGCGCGCCGCCGACAGTTCCCAATTGCCCCGGAACCGCGAGTTGTGAATGGGCAGCGAATCGGTGTGGCCTTCCAGCCGCACGGGGTTGGGCAGGCCCTGGATCACCTCGGCGATCTTGGCCAGCATGGGAAAGCTGTCGGGCGCCAGGGTATCGTCGCCCGAGGCAAAGAATGCCGCTTCCCGCAGATTGATCACCAGGCCGCGCTGTTCGAGGCTGAGCTGCACCTTCCCGGCGGCAAGTTCCAGCGCCAGGCCGCGCTGCAGGGTCTCCAATGACTTGGCGAGATCCGCCGGATGCTGCCCCGGAGACACCGCCGCCGGAGGATCGTTGTCCGATTTCGCCACGCGCGCGGCGTTCCGCGGCGGTTTGACCGCCTCATACCTGCCGCGGCCCAAAACGGTTGAAATGGCGCTCGAAAACTCCCCATGCTCGAGGGCCTCGCGGACCGATTCAGAGACCGCCCGGGCTTTGGCTTTGTCGGCCTGCGTGGAGGCAAACATCACCACGAAGAAGGCAAACAGCAGCGTGATGAAATCGGCATAGGAAACCAGCCAGCGTTCGTGATTCTCGTGCGCAGCGGGCTTCCTTCTGGTCATGGCTTTCCTCCCGGGGGCGCGGCCTGCGGTCCGGCGGCTTTCCTGGCGGCGGGCTTGCGCACTTTGGCCGGGTTTGGATCGAAGGCTTCGAGCTTCAACCGGATGAGCGTCGGGTTCAGGCCTTCCACGATGCCGATCACTCCCTCGAGAGTGAGATCCCTGAGCACCACGGACTGGCGAACGCGCGCGCGCAACTTATTGGCGGCCGGAAGGAAAAAAATGTTGGCGGACGCCACGCCATAGACCGTGGCCACGAAGGCCACCGCGATGCCGTGCCCGACCTCCTTGATATCTTCGAGGTGCTTCATCACCTGGATGAGGCCCAGGACGGCGCCGATGATCCCGATGGTGGGCGAGTAGCCGCCGGCCGATTCCCACACCTTGGCTTCGGCTTCTCCAGTCTGCTCGCCCAAGGCGATATCGACTTCCATCATCTTGCGGATCTCCTGTAAATCGGTGCCATCCACCGCCAGGTTGAGAGCTTTGCGGAAGAAGGGATCGGCAATGCCCGCAGCCTCGGTTTCCAGGCTGACGATGCCGTTTTTGCGCGCTTTGGTGGCGAACGCAATGAGCGATTCGATGGTTTCCGAAGCCGGGCTGGCCTGCTCAAAGAAGACGCTGCGGAGCGCGCCCAGCGCACGCAGCACGACCGGCAGGGGAGTGGTCACCAGCACGGCGCCAAAGGTGCCGCCGAGCACGATCATGGCCGCGGTTCCCTGCACGATATCCTGAATGCTGCCCTTTTCGAGCAGCAGGCCGCCCACGATTCCCGAGAGCGCCAGAGCGATTCCGATGAGCGTGGACAGGTCCGGCCGGGTCGAAACCTTCTTTGGCCCGGTCTTGGCCGGCGCCGCTTTCCGCTGCGGAGCGGGAGCGGAAGGCGATGCGGATTGTGGAGCGGCTGCCATGGAATGTTTAATCGGTCGAAGGGACGGCTTCGCAATCCTCCCGCAATACGACGGGCGTCTCGAGCGGCGCAAAAATGCGCCGCCGGAAATCAACGATGCGCTGCACCACTTCTTCGGCGCTCTCCCGCACGCGGAGAATCTGCCCCGTGGTGAGGCTGATGACGGTATCCGGCGTCACATCGATGTGCTCGATGAGATCGGCATTCAGAACCAGAGGCAGGCCATTGAGTCGGGTAAGCCGGATCATCGAAGTCCCTTGCACTTTATCGGCGTGTTTGCGGAAAACCATTAATGGCCCCACCGTTCTGCCCGATAAGAAAAGGCGAGGACACTATGGAACCAACCATCTGCGACTGGCTGGCCGAAGAACGAAAGGAGGTTCTGGAAAGCGTGGCCGAATGTCTGGGGACAGCGCGGGAGGACGCCGAGGAGTTAGCGGCCTGTTCGTACCTGCTGCGTCACCTGGCCGACTCGGCGTGTGCGGCACCGGCGACGGCCCACGATTAAGAACCGGCGCTCAGGGATTCGGTTTCCACCAGCTTTCGATGGACCCCCGGAAGCGCGAATACAGATAGGACATGGCGAGCAGCAGGACTCCGAGGATGGCGAAGGCCGCCATCCGGTACAGGGGCGCCAGAAACCAGACGTCGTAGAGGTAAAGCTTTAGCACCACCAGGGCGATCAGTCCGATGCCTAAAACGCGCGTCAAGTCGTGGCGCCGCAGGGCGCCGCCAGCCACCATGGTCACCGCGTATGCCGCCGCCACTACCGACAGAGAGGCGCTGAAGAGGCTTCGCAGATTCTCCGGCGCGGCGGCGCGCTCCGCCCATCCGGCCGTTTCCAGCCCCAGCCCCCAAAGCATCACGGCATGCCCGGCGATCCAGGCCGCTGCCGCCCAGCCTCCGCGGGGCAGCCAGCGGGCGGAAGCACAGAGCGCTGCCGCCGCCACCAGGAATGTCAGGAAACGGGCATTGGCCAGGGTGGAATACGCAGCCGCATCGGAGTACATGCCGCTATCCAGCAGGGCCAGCCGCCCCAAGACCAGGAGGAAGACGGCCAGACCGCCGCCCAGCGCCAAGCGGCGCGAAACGCCGCCGCGTGTGCCGAGCCAGACGATGGCGGCGGCTTCGAGCGACCACGCCATGGTGACCCGGTAGCCGGCGAATTGAATGGGCGCCGCCAGCACCAGCAGCGCGCATCCGGCGCCGGCCGCGAGTTGCGCCGCCCGTCCATCGCTGCGCCAGAGGAGGCGGGCGGCAAACAGACAGGCCGCCGCCACAGCGACCGCAAAGAGGCCCTCCCACGCGGGGAACCGCGGATGCAGCAGGCTATAACCGGCGCCGAAATAGAACGCGGCATCAAGCGGCACGAGCATCAGGTCGAGCCCGCGAAGCGGCCGGCCGGGAGCCAGCGGCCAGGCGAGAAACAGGAGAAAGGCAAGGCTGGCGAGCGATATAGGCACTCCGGGCGCAACCTCGCTTGCGGCCGAAGCGCGCCAGATCGCATAGGCGATCCAGAATCCGAAGAACGAAGCGCTGGGCAGCCAGGACCACTTGCGGCGCCGGGCGACGGCCAGGCCGGCAGCCGCGCAAACCAGGGGAGCCACCAGACCACCCGGGCCCGGCGCCCAGATGGCGGCCAGCGCCGGCGCTGCCAGCAATTCCTCGGCGGCGCAGACCGGCAGCCATGCTGCGGTGCCAAACAGCGCCAGAGTTCCGGTGACGAAACCGGTATCGAGCCCGCGCACTACGCTTTGCCCCACGGCGTGCAGGTAGAGCAGCGCGCCCCCGGACAGCGCGAGAGCTTCAATCCATCGCCATCCGCGGCGGCGTGCCGCCATCGCCCCGCCGGCGCTGAGCAGCAGCGCGTATCCCAGCAGAAACCAGGGCTCGCCTGCGCCGCCGAGCAGGAGCGGAGTGGCGTATCCGCCGGCGAGCCCGAGTGCGGCTACGGGTGCTCCATCGTAGCGAAAGGCGAGCCCTCCGGCGGCTGCGGTGGCGAGCAGCATCAGGGCGAACGCCATCGGCTGCGAGATCAGATGGTAGAGCGCAAAGGCGGCCCAGAAAGAAAGATAAAAGAAGCCGATCGCGGCGGCCGCCATCGACTGGCCGAACGTACGCTGCCCCTTGCGCCAGCACGACTCGGCGAAGGCCAGCGCCGCGGCGCCGCAACCCAGGCCCAACAGGACGCGCCCGCGCTCGCCGATCCAGCGATTCTCGAAGGCGTAATCGAAGAAAAACGCCAGCGCCAGCACCACCGTCACTACAGCGATGCGGCTCAGCCAGGCCACCCCGACGGCGGTCTCCAGCTTGGGGCGCGGCGGCGCCGGAGGAGGCATGGGTTGCAGCGGGACTGCGGCCTTGGCTCGCGCGGGCGGCGAAGCTTCCAGATGCGCCAGCCGCGTTTCCAAATCCTGCAGGCGGCGCTCCATGGCGGCAAAGCGCTCCAGTTCTTCGGGGGTCACGAAACGTGTTCCTGGTGCTGCAGTTCGTCCAGCAGGACCGAAAGGCGCGCCGCCAGATCGGTGCGGCCGCCGTAGCGCATGGCATTGTAGGCGGCCGTAAATTCGGAAACCGTCACCGCCATGGGCACGGGCAGCGAGGAAGCGAATTCGCGCGGCGTGAACCATAGCGGCTTCTGGTACCCGCGCCGTCTGAGAATCTGCAGCATGCGCTGGTAGAGTACGGTGGCATCGGCGACGCTGGCCTGGCCGAGCCGGACGCGGCGCACGCGTCGCCTCATCCCCAGCAGGCGGAAGGCGGGCGGGACGAAGAACCACAGCAGGCCGCCCAGCGCCAGGAAACCCGCCGCAATCAGACCGTCGTGGCGCAACCAGACCATGACGGACGCATCCCAGCGCGAAGGCGCGCCGGAGAGCGAATCGAACCAGCGGATGCCCATTCGTCCGGCGTCCTGCTCGAGGCGGTCGGCCAGCGTGCCCTGGTGGCCGGGATCGTAGCTCACCACCCATTCCTGCCAGAAGGTCTGGGCGGCATCCAGGTACAGCCCGGCCCTGGTGAGCAGGCTGGGCGAGTGCGGAGGCTCGGGCGGTGTGGGATCGAAGGTGGTCCAGCCGCGGCCGGGAATCCAGGCCTCCACCCAACTGTGCGCATCGCTGGCGCGAATCAGCCACAGCTCGGTCAGCGGGTTATAGATGCCGCTTTGAAAGCCGGTGGCCAGGCGCGAGGGAATATTGAGCGTGCGCAGCATCACCGCCATGGCGGAAGCGAAGTATTCGCAGTGGCCCTTCTTGCGGGTGAAGAGGAAATAAGCCAGCGGATCGCGCGGTTCGGCGCTGGGAAGCTGCAGCGTGTAGGCGAAATCGCTGCGCAGGTGGCGCTCAATATCGCGGGCGCGTTCCAGGTCGCTGGTGGCGCCGCTCGACATGGTGCGGGCGAGCTGCGGAATGCGCGGGTCCAGCGGCGGCAGCTGGAGATCGGTTTCACGCTCGCGGGCATCCAGAACCGGAGGCGGCGAAACCGGCTCAGCGGCCTCGGGAGGCTCTTCCAGCAGGCTGTACGCCTCGTAGCGGAACGAAGGCGGAGGCGCGTGGCCCAGGCGAAAACTGCCGGTAGCGGTGCGAAAGATTCCGGGATACCGTAGTTCCACCTGTTCCGGCGTGCCCGCGAAGAACAGGGCATCGTTTTCGATTTCATCCATCTCCACGATGTAGCTGATGCGCCTGCCGTTGGGGCGAAAGGCGGAACCGGATAGATTGACGTGGCCGTGATCGGCGGGAATGGCATCCTCGGTCTGGTCGGCATTGAACCAGTGGCGGCCGTCGAATCCGGTCAGGGCGCCGCCCCGCCACTTGAAGGGCTCGGGCGGACCCGGATTGTAGACGCTGATGTGCATCACCGGCCGCGAGCTGGTCTTGATCTCGCCGATTTCCCCGAGCGTCACGTGATCGCTGAGCCCCGGCAGGAAGATGCGGTGGGAAATCAGGTGGGCGAAGGCGGCGTCCGCGGTGCGCGGCAGAAAGAAGAACAGGCCGGCGGTGAGCAGCAGGATTCCCAATGTCGCCAGCAGCGAAAGCGCGGCCAGGCGCGGATGGAACCGCCGCACGCCGCGCCGCGCGGTAGCCGGGGATTTCGCCATCGAGCGGCGGATCTCGCTGCTGGTGAGCGCCGCGATGGCGAAGAGCAGGAAGAGCGCCAGAAACACGAAGAAGTTGAGATTGATGGAGAGAATGGCCGCGGCCAGCAGTTCCAGAAAGGCGATCACCGCCGTGTACAGATAATCGCGGCTGGTCTTCGACGTCAGGACTTTCATCACCGCGAGGAAGAAAACCAGGTGCACGGTGGCGGCGAGGAAACTGCGCGACAGCGCCAGGTAATCGAGCCCGAAAAAGCCCATGTAGCCCAGGGTGAGGCCGGTTACGAGGCGATCGGAGAAATCCATCTGCAGGACGCCTGAGATCAGGAGGGCGCGCAGAACGAGACCGGCCGCGGTGAGCGCGATGGTGGGTTTATCCAGGTATCCGGATCCGGCCACCGCGAGGTAGCCGCTGGCCACCAGTCCCAGCACCGAGAATTGAAAAAAACGCTCGACGGAGACCGCGGCATTCGCGTCCGCACGCGCCATATGTATTCAGTGTAGCTGGAGGGAGGGTGAGGCCGGAAAGACACCGCTCCGGTCGCGGCTCCGCGTGCGGCGAATGCGTCGGCCGGAGCCGCGACCGAAGGAAGCGGCGGATTTTGGACCAGGGGGGCGCTTGCTTCGCGCGCGGCCGAATGGTATCCAACGGAGAGCACTATGCGCGCGCTGGCTTCGTATCGCGAGGCGTTTTCCGTCGCGGTGCGCTCCATGCTGTCGAGCAAACTGCGCAGCTTTCTCACGCTGCTGGGCGTGATTCTGGCAACCGCGACCCTGATCCTGGTGATGTCACTGGTGCACGGCATGGACGTGTACGTGGCCGAAGAGGTATCGGACATGGGGACCGACGGCTTCCAGGTGCAGCGGATTCCGCTGATGGGCGATTTCGACCCCAAGAAGCTCATCGAACTCGACCGGCGGAACCCCAAGCTGACCGAGGAGGAATTCCGCTACCTGAAGAGCCACCTCACGCTGGTGCGCGAATTCGGCATGGAGGCCAGCCGCAACGTCACGGTGCGCTACCGGCAGCAGGACCTGGAGGCGGTAGAGATGGATGGCGTCACCTCCAACGTGGCGGTGATCTCCGATATCACGGTGGCCGCCGGACGATACATGGCGGATGCGGACGACCAGCGCCACACCCCGGTCGTCTTCATCGGTGAAGATGTGCGCGCCCATTTTTTCGAGGGCCGGGATGCGGTGGGAAAAACCCTGAAGCTGGACGGCGTGCCCTTCGAAGTGATCGGCACGGCGGCAAAGCGCGGGTCGGTGTTCGGCTTCTCGCGCGACAACTTCGTCATGATTCCGATGGGCACTTACTTCAAGACCTTCGGCGCCCATCCCGACCTTACGTTCAACGCCCTGGCGCTGGATCGCGACCATCTCAACGACGCGCAGGACGAGGTGCGCGTCCTGCTGCGCGCCAGCCGCCACCTGCGCCCCAATCAGGATGACAATTTCGGGCTGCTGGCCTCGGCATCGCTGGTCGAACTGTGGGACCGGCTGACGAAGGTGCTGGCCACCATGGCGGTTGGGGTGGTGTCGGTATTCATGGTGGTGGGCGGGGTGGTGATCATGAACATCATGCTGGCGGTGGTCACGGAGCGCACTTACGAGATCGGCATCCGCAAGGCAGTGGGCGCGCGGCAGGCGGACATTTTGCGGCAGTTTCTGATCGAATCGTCGCTGCTTTCGGCGAGCGGAGGGCTGTGCGGGGTGGCGTTGGCGTGGGTGCTCACGCTGGCGGTGCGCGCCGGCGTCTCCATGCCCATGGCGGTGCCGCCCTCGGCGGTGATTGTGGGTGTCGGTTTGACGGCGCTGGTCGGCCTGTTCTTCGGCGTCTATCCGGCAAAACGGGCGGCGCGGCTGGACCCGATTCACGCCCTGAGGTGGGAGCGATGACGTTCTCCGAATTCAGTTCTTCCGCGGCGATGGCGCTGGGCACGGTCCGCGAGCACAAGACGCGCAGCCTGCTGACGGTGCTGGGCGTGATCATCGGGACGGGCGCGGTAATCGCGGTCGGCTCCATCATCACGGGAGTCAACGGCGCGATCACCGACATGGCGACCGCCTTCGGGCCGGAGACGATTTTCTCCTTCCAGTTCAATATCGGGTTCCGCGGCAACATCAAACTCGAAGAATGGAAGCGCAAGAAATACACTTGGGAACTGGGCCGCGCCCTGGCCGAGCGGTGCCCTTCGATCGACCACGTCTCCCCGTATCTCTTCAGCCCCAACACCTTCGGGCAGGGCGGATGGGTGGACCGCGCCAAGTATCGCGGCCGCGACATTTATAACATCGAGATTGCCGGAACCGAAGAAGGATACGCGGCCGGGGGCGCGCAGCGGGTGCTCTGGGGCCGTTTCTTCACCGACGTGGAGAACCGCCATCATCAGCCGGTAGTAGTGATCGGCGAGCACGTGTATAAAGCGCTGTTTCAGGGCGGCGATCCGATCGGCAAGTGGATCGAGGTGGACGGCCATCAGCTACAGGTGGTGGGCGTCATCGGCAACGCGGTCGGGTTCCCGGGACAGGAGGACCGCCGCGTTCTGATGCCTTACTTCACGATGCACAAAATCTTCCCCACGGCGGACCAGATCATGTTCGTGATCATCGCCCATCGCGGCCTGGTGGATCGCGCGCTGGATGAAGCGCAGGCTGCGCTGCGGCAGTTGCGCAGAACGCCTCCCAACAAGCCGGACGATTTCTGGCTGGCTACGGGAAGCCAGATGCTGGACGACTTTCACCGCATCACGGCCACGGTGGCGATCGTGATGGTGGCACTGAGCTCGATAGGATTGCTGGTGGGCGGCATCGGAGTGATGAACATTATGCTGGTGTCGGTGACGGAGCGCACGCGCGAAATCGGGATCCGCAAAGCCGTGGGAGCGCGGCGCATCGATATCGTGGTGCAGTTCCTGACGGAGGCGGTGGTGCTGACCGGGCTCGGCGGCTTCCTGGGAATGACGCTGGGGTGGCTGATTTCGCTTGTCATGCGGCTGGTGTTTCCGAGTTTGCCGACTTCGGTTCCGCTGTGGTCCGCCGTGCTGGGAGTGGCGGTGAGCGTCGGGGTGGGCCTGTTTTTCGGAACCTGGCCGGCGATGAAGGCGGCGCGGCTGGACCCGGTGGTGGCGCTGCAGTACGAGTGAGGCGGTAACGCCGGCGATCGTGTCGCCGGTGAGGTTGTGGTTGGAAAGCGTCGCACCGGCGGCACGACCGCCGGCGCTACCGGAGGCGGGCGATGACGGCGTCGGTGAATTCCGTGGTCGAGGCTTTTCCGCCGACGTCGCCGGTCAGGTGGACGCCTTCCGCATACACTTGCTGGATGGCGTTCTGCAGCGCCGCGGCACGCTCGCGCTCGCCCAGATGCGCCAGCATCAGGACGGCCGATTGCATCAGCGCGGTTGGATTCGCCAGACCTCTCCCAGCGATATCCGGAGCCGTTCCGTGCACCGCTTCGAAAATGGCGTGGTGATCGCCGATATTGGCTCCGGGCACGATCCCGAGCCCGCCCACGAGGCCTGCCGCAAGATCCGAAATGATGTCGCCATAGAGATTGGGCAGCACCAGGACGTCGAACGTCTCGGGCCGGATCACAAGCTGCATGCAGGCGTTGTCGACAATCAGCTCGTTGTACTGAATTTCGGAAAACTGCGAGGCCACTTCGCGGCAGCACTTCAAAAACAGGCCGTCGCTCAGTTTCATGATGTTGGCTTTATGGATGGCGGTCACCTTGTGCCGGCCGTCGCGGCGCGCGAACTCGAAGGCCGCGCGGGCGATCCGCATCGAGGCATTGACGGTGATGATCTTCAGGCTCTCGACTACGCCGGGCACGACTTCGTGCTCGAGGCCGGAATAGAGGTCCTCGGTATTTTCGCGGAAGATGGCCATATCGAGAGCCAGGTCCTGAAATCGCGTGCGCAGACCGGGCAGCATGCGGACCGGGCGGAAGTTGGTATATAGCCCCAGCTTCTTGCGCAGGGCGACGTTGATGCTCTGGTGGCCCCCGCCGATCGGGGTGGCCGTGGGCCCCTTGAGACCTACGTGCGTGAATTCGAGGGATGCGAAGACCTCGTCCGGAATGAGCCGTCCATGCACCGCGAGTGCGCGGGCGCCGGCTTCGACGCGCTCCCAATCCACTTCCACGCCCGTGGCATCGACGGCGCGAACGGTAGCTTCCGCAACTTCGGGACCGATGCCGTCTCCCGGAATCAACGTGATCGAATAAGCCATCACAGCTATTATAGAGTTGGGGTGTTTTTTGCTTCCGGATTTTCCGGCGCAGCGGCGCGAAATGGTGGAAGCGCAACTCCGCAAGCGTGGCATCGGCGATGCGCGCGTGCTCCAGGCAATGCTCGAAGTGCCGCGCGAAGAGTTCGTAGCGGAGCCCTATCGCTTCTCGGCATATGCCGATGAACCGATTCCCATCGGCTTCGGGCAGACCATTTCTCAACCCTACATGGTTGCGCTGATGGCCGAGCGGCTGCAGTTGACCGGATGCGAGCAGGTGCTCGAGGTCGGCACCGGCTGCGGATATGCGGCCGCGGTGCTGGGCCGCCTGGCGCTGCGCGTGATCACCGTCGAACTGATCGCCGAACTGGCGCTGCTGGCGCAGAGCAATCTGCGGCGCGCGGGCCTGGATTCGAATATCGTCGCCTTGCACGCCGATGGATCCGTGGGCTGCCCGGGGTTTGCTCCTTACGATGCGATTTCGGTTGCGGCGGCCGCGCCGGAGACCCCCGCCGCGCTGCTGGAGCAGTTGAAAGACCCCGGACTGCTGGTGATTCCCGTGGGTGAGCGCGACGACCAGGAACTGCGGGTCATCCACAAGCGCGAAGGCCGCTTCGAAGAGCGGGTCGCGACCATGTGCCGCTTCGTGCCTCTGCGCGGCGGCGAAGGATGGAAATAATGCGCCTGCGAACAGCCAAAGACCGCTTGAAAATCGAGCACAGCATCATCGATGGCGTGCGCGCGATTCTGGAGGAACTGCTCGCCGCCAACCCGGAGATCCGCTCCGTGATCCCCGGCGTAATCCGGCCGGTGCGCGACGCGCGCGGCAAGGTGAAGGTGAGGGTAACGGTGCCGACGCAGAACGGCTGGAAAGCCATTGCGCTGAGCGCGGGCGCACGGCAGGAACTGTTCGTCAGCACGGAATGGCGCAAGGAGCAGGTGGAACAGGCCTTCGCCAAAGCCGGGGCGGAGATCGGCTGAGAAGTTCTGGCTGCCACCGACACTATTCCGGTAACGCGGTCTTGCCTGGCGGTCTTGCCGCCGGTGCCTTTTCGCAACCCGATGCACCGGCGCCGCCGGCTTCCTCATTGGATGCCTAAATGCAGTGCGACGATGCCGCCGGTCAGGTGCTCGTAGTGCACTTCGCTGAAGCCGGCTGCCGCCATTTCGCGCGCCAGTTCGCGGGCGTTGGGAAACTTCCGCACCGAGTCGGGTAGATAGGTGTATGCGTCGCGGCTGCCGGAGAGGGCGCCGCCGATCAGGGGCAGAATCCGCCGCGAATAGAAGTGGTACAGCGCGCCGAATGCGCGGTTGGGCGGCCGCGAAAACTCCAGAATCGCCGCCGTTCCGCCGGGCTTCAAAACGCGCCGCATCTCCGCCAGCCCGGCCTGATAATTCGCCAGGTTGCGAAAGCCGAAGGCGACGGTGACCAGGTCCAGCGAACCATCGCGCACCGGCAGGCTCAGGGCATCGGATTCGAATAAGAGCGCTCGCGCACCGCGCCGCGCCGCTTTGGAGCGCGCCGCGAGCAGCATGGGATGGCAGAAGTCGGACGCCAGAACGCTTCCCGCGCCGGCCTTCGCGAGGGCCAGCGCCAGGTCGCCCGTTCCGCAGCAGAGATCCAGAACGCGCGCATCCCCCCGGCGCAGGATCTCGCGCACGCGCCGCACGGTATGGGCGCGCCAGTAGCGATCGATCTGAAACGAGAGCAGATGATTGGCCAGATCGTAGCGATGCGCCACCCGGCCGAACATGCCGCGCACCCAGGCGGCCGCTTCCCGCTCGCCGCGCGTGCCCTCAGGCGTGGCGCCGCTCATGAAAGCGCCGTGCGAATGGCTTCCAGCACCGTCTTGTCGTCGATTCCCGAGACCACGGTGACCTCGCCGATGCGCACCGGCAATACGAAATGCACCTTGCCCTGCCTGGTTTTCTTGTCGTGCACCAGTCGCGCGAGCAGGTTCGCGGCGGCAATGCCATCCACCGGCGGAATCGGCCCGTAGCGCCGGATGAGGTCGAGCATTTCCACGGAATCCTCGGCGGAAACCTGCCCCGTGCTTTCGCCCAGATAAATCGCTGCGCGCATGCCCCATGCCACAGCTTCGCCGTGCAGGAAGTGCGTGTAGCCGGTTTCGGCCTCGAGCGCGTGGCCGAAGGTGTGGCCGAAATTCAGGATGCGGCGCAGGTCGTTCTCGCGCTCGTCGCCGGAAACCACACCGGCTTTCATGCGCACGGCATCGGCGATGATGCGGTCTACGGCGTCCGGCTGCCGCGCCAGCACTTCTGCAGCGTGCTCGTCGAGGAAGCGAAACAGTTCCGGATCTTTGATGATGCCGGCTTTAACGATTTCCCAAAGGCCGGCGCGGTATTCGCGTTCCGGCAGCGACTGCAGGGCGTCGGGATCGATGAGCACAGCCAGCGGCTGGTGAAAGCTTCCGACCAGGTTTTTCCCGGTTGCGAGGTTGACGCCGGTCTTGCCGCCGATTGCGGCATCCACCTGCGCCAGCAAGGTGGTGGGGATTTGCAGAACCGGGATGCCGCGCATGAAAACGGCGGCCAGGAACCCGGCCATATCGTTGACAATGCCGCCGCCGAAGGCAATCACTGCACTCGAGCGGTCGCCGCCGCGGCGCACCATCGCTTCCGCCAGCGTCTCCAGGGGCGCGAGGCGCTTGTTCTCTTCTCCGCCCGGCAGGTGCAGCAGCTCGAAGCCGAGCCCGCCCAGGGCGCGTTCGAGCGCGGAACCCTGGTGACGCCAGACGTCTTCCGTGGAGATGACGAACAGTTTGCCGGCCTTTTCCGGAACGTACTGCGCGGCACGCCCGATGAGGCCGCGCTCCACAATCGCGGAGTAGCAATGCCCGGGCGTTTCGACGCGAAAAGAGGGCATAGCAATTTTGTACCACTTCCCCGAGACCCGCGAATCTATTCCGGCGGGCACCACGCCGGCACGCTATGATCGCAGTGGTACGTCATGCCGGCCTTTTGCGGCCGGCGCCTTGTCTATGGAGCCTGACTTTCTGGTTATCGGAGCCGGCGTTGCCGGCCTGCGCGCCGCCATCGAACTGGCCGAGGCCGGCCGCGTGCTGGTAGTCGCCAAAGAGAGCCTGCGCGAATCGTCTTCGGAGTACGCGCAAGGCGGCATTGCCGTCGCCCTGAGCGATGACGACGAAGTCGAACTGCACGAGCAGGACACGCTCTACGCGGGCGATGGTCTCTGCAACCGCGCCGCCGTCCACACCCTCGTCGAAGAGGGTCCAGCGGCGATTCAGGAACTCATCGATTGGGGCGCCGAATTTGACCGGTCCGGGGGCGGGCTGGCATTTACCCGCGAAGGCGCGCACAGCCGCAGCCGCATTCTGCACGCGCACGGCGACTCCACGGGCCGCGAGATCGCGCGCACACTGTACCGCAAGGCGGCTTCGCTCCCCAACATCGAATTTCGCAGCTATGCGGCCACCATCGGGCTGCTGGGCGAAGGCTGCGTCGGGGGCGCGCTTCTGCACGACGTGGCGGCGAACTCTTTTGTGCCGGTTCACGCCCGCGCGGTGCTGCTGGCCACCGGCGGGCTCGGCTGCGTCTTCCGCAACACCACCAACCCGGATGTCGCGACCGGCGACGGCGTAGCGATGGCGTATCGCGCGGGCGCCGAAATCTCGGACATCGAATTCGTGCAGTTTCACCCCACCGCGCTGCACCTGGAAGGCGCGCCGCGATTTCTTCTTTCCGAAGCGCTGCGCGGCGAAGGCGCGTGGCTGACGAACGCCATGGGCGAGCGATTCATGGAGCGCTATCATCCGCTGCGCGAACTGGCTCCGCGCGATGTGGTGGCGCGCGCCATCGTCAGCGAGATGGAGCGGACGGGCGCGGACCACGTCAATCTGGACCTTTCGCACCGCGAGCCCGGCTTCATCCGGCACCGCTTTCCGCGCATCTACGAGACCTGTTTGCGGTACGGAATCGATCTGGAAAGGCGGGCGGCGCCGGTCGCGCCGGCGGCGCATTACGCGATGGGCGGGGTGCGCACGGACCTGGATGGCCGCAGTTCGCTTCCCGGCCTGTTTGCGGCGGGCGAGGCGGCCTGCACCGGCGTGCACGGAGCGAATCGCCTGGCCAGCAATTCGCTGCTGGAAGGCGTCGTCTACGGGGCTCGGGCCGGCCGCGCCATGCGGGAAGCCGCGCCGGTCAACGTTCCGGCAACTGAACCGATGAAGATGGGCGGGCCGCAGGGGGACGATCCGCCCAACCGCGTTCCGGATATTGCCTGGAAGTACTGCGGGATCGTGCGCGCCGGCGCCGGCCTCGAGGAAGCCATTCGCCTGCTCGAAGCAGCGCCGCAATCGAGCGAACAGATTGTCGCCCTCCTGATCGCCCGCTGCGCCCTGGCGCGCGAGGAGAGCCGCGGCGCGCACTTCCGCACCGATTTCCCGGAGAAGCGGGCGCAATTCGAAAAGCATTCGGTGGTCAGCAAAGATGGCGGCATCGAATTCCGATAAAAGACAGCAGGCGGCGTTACCGGTTTGCGCGCTGCTGCTCGTGGCCACCGGCATCCCCGCGGTAAGCCCGCTCTCGGCGCTCTGGACGACGCCTTTGCTGCTGGCGGCCGCGCTGCTCATCGCCTGGGCCGCAGAATCGGCGCAGTTTTTCATGGCGCAGGGGTTCGCACTCGCGATTCTGGCCTGGCTGCAGACCCTGCCGGAGTTCGCCGTGGAGGCGGTGCTGGCCTGGAAGCAGGATGTTCCGCTGCTCATGGCCAACCTCACGGGCGCGCTGCGCCTGCTCGTCGGGCTGGGCTGGCCGCTCATCTACGGCACCGCGGCGCTGTTCTCCCGCAGGCGCCGGAAGCGGGCGCTGGACTGCATCGTGCTGGAAGACGAACAGGCCATCGAGGTGGTCGGCCTCATCGCTTCCTTCGCCTACATTCCGGTGATCTGGTGGAAGCGCACCCTGACCCTGGCCGATGCGGCGGTGCTGGCCGCCGTCTACGTTGCGTACCTGGCGCTGCTGCAGCGCATGCCGGCGGCGCGCGAGGAGAGTATCGACCAACTCGAGGGCGTCCCGCGCGCCATCGTGCGTGCGCCGCGCCGCATTCGCAACGGCGCCATCTGCGGCTTCTTCGTGCTGGGCGGCGGCCTCATCTATTTCATGGCCGAGCCGTTTCTGGCGAGCCTGCTGGCGCTCTCCCAGGTGTGGCGCATCCCGGAATTCGTCTTCGTGCAGTGGGTCGCGCCCTTCGTCAGCGAATTCCCAGAGAAAGTTTCGGCGCTGTATTGGGCGCGCACGGTGGACCGCGCCTCCACCGCGGTGATGAACATGGTTTCCAGCAACATCAATCAGTGGACTCTGCTGGCCGCCATGCTGCCCATCGTCTATTCCCTGAGCCGCGGCACGGTCTCTTCGATTCCTCTCGACGATCAGCAGGCCTTCGAAATTCTGCTCACGTTCGGGCAGTCGCTGCTGGCGGCCCTGTTTCTGCTCGATATGAAAGTGCACTGGTGGGAAGCAGGCGGCCTGTTCCTGCTCTGGGTGGTACAGTTCGCGCTGTCGGCGCATCCGGGCGTCGTGCACACGTACATTGCCGGGGCATATTATGTGTGGGCAGGCGTCGAAATTGCGCGTATTTTGGCGGGCCGGCGGCGCCCGCAGGCGTTCGTTTTATTTGGCGTGATGTGGAAAAGGCATCTTCGCCGCGTGGGTTAAAATGAGATTACACACTCAATGGAACAGAAGATTCGGTCGACGACGGTGATTTGTGTCCGCCGCGACAATAAAGTCGTGATGGCCGGAGACGGACAGGTTACACTCGGTCACGAAGTGATCAAGGGGTCGGCCAAGAAGCTGCGGCGGCTGTATAACGACAAAGTCCTGGCGGGCTTTGCCGGTTCCACGGCCGACGCCTTCGCGCTGTTCGCGCGCTTCGAGCAGAAACTGGAGCAGTTCAACGGCAACCTGCCGCGCTCGGTGGTGGAGCTGGCCAAGGAGTGGCGCACCGACCGCGTTCTGCGCCATCTGGAAGCCTTGCTGCTGGTGGCCGATAAGACCAACACCTACCTGGTGAGCGGCAACGGCGACGTAATCGAGCCGGATGAAGGCGTCGCCGCCATCGGCTCCGGCGGCCCTTTCGCCACGTCTGCCGCGGTCGCCCTGCTGCGCAACACCAAGCTCTCCGCCCGCCGCATTGCCGAAGAAGCCATGCGCATCGCCGGCAAAATCTGCATCTACACGAACGACAATGTGATTTACGAGGAGTTGGAGTAAGCCATGGTGATCTACCTGCCCGGCCAGTCTGTGGATGAGGAGCCGATTCTCGACGAGCTGACTCCCCGTGAAATCGTGCGCGAGCTGGATAAACACGTAGTGGGTCAGAGCGAGGCCAAGCGCGCGGTCGCCATCGCGCTGCGCAACCGCATCCGCCGCCAGAAACTGGCGCCCGAGATGGCCGAAGAGGTGATGCCCAAGAACATCCTCATGATCGGTCCCACGGGCGTCGGCAAGACGGAGCTGGCGCGCCGCCTGGCGAGGCTCGCCAATTCGCCGTTTCTGAAGGTCGAAGCCAGCAAGTTCACCGAAGTCGGCTACGTGGGCCGCGACGTGGAATCGATGATTCGCGACCTGGTGGATATCGCCATCGACATGGTGCGCGAAGAACGCCTGGATGAAGTTGCCGACCGCGCCGAATTGAATGCCGAAGAGCGCCTGCTCGACCTTCTCATGCCGCCGCAGCCCGAACCCAGCGAGAGCGTCGAACGCACCCGCGAAAAGCTGCGCGAGCGCCTGCGCGAGGGCAAGCTGGACGAGCGGCTGGTGGAAATCGAAGTCAAGGACCGCGCCCCCACGCTGGAAATCACCACCAATGCGGGGATCGAAGACATGGGCATCAACCTGAAAGATATGCTGCCCAACATTTTCGGCCAGAAGACCCGGCGCCGCAAAATGCGCGTGGCCGAAGCGCTGGACTACCTGGTGCAGGAAGAGGAGCAGAAGCTCATCGACATGGACCAGGTGACACGCGTGGCCCTGGAGCGGGTGGAATCGAGCGGCATCATCTTTCTCGATGAGATCGACAAGATCGCCGGCCGCGAATCCGGGCACGGCCCCGACGTCAGCCGCGAAGGCGTGCAGCGCGATATTCTACCCATCGTTGAAGGCACCACCGTGAACACGCGCTACGGGTTCGTGCGCACAGACCACATCCTGTTCATCGCCGCCGGCGCGTTCCACGTTTCCAAGCCCAGCGACATGATTCCCGAGTTGCAGGGCCGCTTCCCCATCCGGGTGGAGCTGAAGTCGCTCACGGTGGAGGATTTCATCCGCATCCTCAAGGAGCCGAAGAACGCCCTGGCCAAGCAGTACACCGCGCTGCTCGAAACCGAAGGCATTAAGCTGGTACTGACCGACGACGCGCTCGAAGAGGTGGCGCGCTTCGCCGCGCAGGTGAACGAAAGCTCCGAGAACATCGGCGCGCGCCGCCTGCACACCATCATGGAAAAGCTGCTGGAGGAGATCTCTTTCGAAGGTCCCGACCTGAAAAAGAAAACCGTGAAGGTGGATTCGAACTACGTTCGCAAACAGCTCAGCGAGATCGTCAAAGACCAGGACCTGAGCCGCTATATTCTATAGCGCCGCCGCCGGCCTGTGCGGCGGTTGTTTCCCGCGGTCTGCGCGTTGCGCGCTGGAAGAAATAAAACTCCACGCGCAACGCCCAGATCGGGAAAAGCTGCCGCGCGATGGATGCCAGAGTGTAAGTCATCCCCATTTACCCGAGTTCAATGCCTCTACCATAACACACCGTGTTTTTCAGGATAAACGGAGCTAAAATTATTTATAGAGGCGGGCGTCATGACGCTGGCCGAGGCACTTGCGAATCGCACCCGTCGGGGTGATCTCTACGAACGGCTGGAGGGTAACCGCGTGCGGTGCACCGCCTGCGGCCATCGCTGCCCGATTCCCGCCGGATTCGCCGGCGTTTGCAGGGTGCGGTTTAACCGGATGGGCAACCTGTTCGTTCCTTTCGGATATGTGAACGGACTGGAGTGCGATCCCATCGAAAAGAAACCCTTCTTTCACGCTCTGCCGGGCGCCACCGCGCTCAGCTTCGGCATGCTGGGCTGCTCGTTTCACTGCGGCTATTGCCAGAACTGGGTCACCTCCCAGGCGTTGCGCGATATCCGGTCCACGCTGGAATTTCACGAGATCAGCGCCGGCGAGATTGCGCAGCTCGCCGTGGCGGCCAAAGCTTCCGCCGTAGTGAGCACGTACAACGAGCCGCTGATCACCGCCGAGTGGGCCGCGGCGGTGTTCGCCGAAGCCAAGGCGGCGGGCCTCGCAACCGGCGTGGTTTCCAATGGAAGCGCGACGCGCGAGGCGCTCGAATACCTGCGCCCTCACCTGGACCTCTTCAAGGTGGATCTGAAGAGCATGGACGACCGGCGCTATCACGAGCTCGGCGGACGCCTGAAGCCGGTGCTCGAATCCATCGCCGCGATCCATGCCATGGGCTACTGGCTGGAAGTGGTCACGCTGGTCGTGCCCGGCTTCAACGATTCCAGCGAGGAACTGACCGCGTGCGCCCGCTTTCTGGCGGGCGTTTCACCGGATATCCCGTGGCACGTGACGGCGTTCCACGGAAACTACAAAATGGCCGGCAGGAAAGACACCGGCGCGGCGGCGCTCGTGCGCGCAGCGGCGATTGGCCGCGACGCCGGGCTGCGCTACGTCTATGCCGGCAATCTGAATGGGGAAGTGGGCGATCTCGAACACACGCGGTGTGCCTCCTGCCGGGCGTTGCTGATCGAGCGCAGCGGCTTTCGGGTGATGCGGAATCGCGTTACCGCGGACGGCCGTTGTCCGACGTGCGAGGCGCGTGTTCCCGGCGTGTGGCGGCGCGCCGGGATGCACAATGCCGGCGATCTGCTGGTTCATGCCCGCTGTGGGTGAGCGTATGGCTGCTGCACATGTTTCTCCTTACGGGGGTCTGTGGTATCCGCGCCAGGAGCGCCGGCTGAGCGCCCTCCTGGATGAAGTCTTCGATGAATCCGGCCGCAGAACCGGCCCGCATCTCCTTCCCGGCGCGCTGGCGATGATCGTGCCGCACGCCGCTCCGCAGTATTCCGGAACCGTCGCCGCGGCGGCGTACAGGCATCTGCAGGCCGGCAGAGCAGCGCGCGTTTTCATCCTCGGGTTCAGCCATGCAGGGATGCGGCGCGGCGTCGCCATCCCCAACGTGGCGCGCTACCGCACGCCGCTGGGAGACGTGGCGGTGGATCTCGCCGCGGCGCACGAATTGTGCCGCGCGGCGCCGTTCCGGCTAGTGGACGAGAGCGAGGCCTGCGACCACTCGGTGGAAATCCAGCTCCCGTACCTGCAGAAGGCCACGCCAGGGGCCCGCGTGATTCCACTCTACGTCGGCCGGCTGGAGGACGAGGGACGGACGGCGGCCGCGGAAGCGCTGGCGCGTCTACGGCGGCCGGGCGATGTGCTGCTGGCCAGTTCCGACCTGACGCATTACGGCGCGAGTTTCAGCTATGTGCCCTTCCCGGCGGACAGCCGTACGCCTTTCCGCCTGCGGGAACTGGACCGCTCCGTGCTCTCCGCTGCGAGTAGCCTGGACTGTGGGCTGTTTTTCGAGATGCTGCGAAAATCCGGCGCCACGGCCTGCGGCGATCAGCCCATTTCGCTGCTGCTGCGCACACTCGCGCTGATGGAAGGCGAAGAGATTTTCCAGCAGGAGCTGGATTACCAGACCTCGGGCGAAATCACGGGCGATTACACGGAAAGCGTCAGTTACGCGGCGGCCGGATTCTTTCGGCGGAGCTCTTTCGATCTCGAGGAGCCCGAAGCGCGGGCATTGCTGCGGAGCGCGCAGGCGACCCTCGACCATCTGCGGCTGACGGGGCAGCGGGAGCCGATCCCTCCGCCGGACCTGCCCGACCTGGCGCGGCGCGCGCCGCTATTCGTAACGCTCCATCATGGGGACGCCGTGACCGGGTGCCTGGGGCGTGCATTCCACTGCCTGCCGCTGGCCGAAGCGGTTCCGGAGTTGACGCTCTCAGCGGCGCTGGATGACCCGCGGTCCCTGGCCGGACCCATTCCGCCCGATACCGAAATCGAGATTTCGCTGCTCACGCCGATGAAACTGGTGCGCGGGGCTGAAGCCCTCCGGATCGGGAGGGATGGCGGTTACCTGGAGTGCGGTCCGCGGCGCGGTATTCTTCTGCCGCAGGTTGCCCGGCCGGGGTGGACCGCGGAACGATTCGTGGAACTGCTGTACCGGAAGGCCGGGTTCGAAGGGCATCCATCGGGTGCCGCAGGGCGGCTTTCGCTGTTTCAAGCGCAGGTGCTGCGGCAGTGAAGACCGCCGCGCCGCGGGTTCAGCGCAACCCGGTCATAAGCCCCGCCGGACCGGGCAGACGCACGTGGAGGATCTCCCGGAAGCCGGCGCCGGCCAGCCAATCCGCATACTCCGGCGCGCTGTAACTGCTGCCGGCGGGCGTCCCGACCAGCATATTCAGCGCGAACAGCGCGCCCCATCGCGGGGCAGTTTTATCCGCTTCGAGAATGAAATCCTGGAGCACGATTCTGCCGCCGGGAGCCAGCGCCGCATGGCTTCGCCGCAGCAGATCGCAATTCTCCTCCGGACTCAGCATGTGACAGATGGCGGAGACGAACACGAGGTCGTAGCCGCGGCCGAGGGGGTCCGTGCGCAGGTCGCCCGCGCGGGGAGTGACGCGGCCGGCCACCCCGGCTTTATCGATGTGCCGCTGCGCGATCGGCACCACCGCGGCGACATCCAGAATATCGGCGGTCAGCGCCGGGTTGGCCTGGGCGAACGCGATCGAATAGGCGCCGGATCCGCCGCCCACATCCAGCATGCGGCGGACTTCGGCCGCGCCTACGGCCCGCACCACTTCGGGCGCGCGCTCTGCAGCGTTGCGATGCATGGCGGCGATGAACGCTTCGGTCCAGTCTTCATCCGGCGCGCACTCTCTATCAAGCGCCACCGCAGTGCCGGCGCGCACGCACTCGGTCAGGGTGGACCATCGCGGCCAAAGATGCGCGATGTGGAGCAGCGCCGGACGCGCGTTATCCGGCGAGCCTTCGCAGAAGTATCGCCGCGACACCGCGGTATTGCGGAAAACACCGTTCTGCTTGTCCAACAGCTTGAGGGCGGCAAGCGCGTTGAGGAGCATTTCGGTAGCGCGCGCATGAGTCTTCAGTTTCGCCGCCACGGCCGCGGCGCCGGCGCCCTCTCCGAGCGCGGAGAACAGGTCGAGCTCGAGGGCCGTCAGAATGGGCCGGCTTTCCTGGAAGGCGCGGATGCGGTCCTGCAGGTCGAGCGGCAGTGCTCCGCCGGCTTCCTGCGCGCGGCGCGCTTGGAGCATCCTCTCGCGGTTGGTCACGATCTCCGCGCGCACATCGGCGGCATCGGTCCGCATAAGCCGCGCCACGGGAACACCGGTCACGAAGTGCGACTGCACCACTTCCGGCACGTCTTCCGGCGTCACTCCGGAATACCAGACTCCTTCCGGATATACGACCATGTTGGGACCGTGCTCGCAGAGCCCGAGCGAACCGCAGAGGGTGATCTGGACGTCATCTTCCAGGCCGCGGGCATGGATTTCTGCGCGCAACGTATCGAGAACCTTGCCTGCGCCGCGGGCGAAACAGCACGGCACCCCTTCGGGTTTTTGTTGATCGCAGACGAAGACGTGAAAGCGGAATGGCTCCATGGATTGCCTTTCTGCTTTCAGACTAACAGACTCGTTGGACCCGATTTCGGACTGGAGGCCTACGCCGGGTGGGAGCGCTCCACCAGTTCCTCGATCACTTCCAGCCGCCGGCGCAACTCCTCCCGGAAGGCGCGATGGTGTGAGTGGCGAATTCCCACCAGCAGCTTGACGCGTTCGGTTTCCAACAAGTCCACGACGATCGCCAGCTCTTCGTCGTTGAGATTCAAGGGCTCATGAGTGGTTGCGTTCATGTGAATCTCCTTTGTGCGGATTCGATCTCGCGGTTGCGCTCGGTTCGCGGCCCGCAGCGCCGCGGATGCGGTCTACCTGGGCATCGATCTCCTGCAGTTCCAGTTCAATCAGTTCCCCCCAGACGATCCGGTCCTCGGCGGCTTTTCCGAAACCCGAATCGCCGCGTTCCTCCCGTTCGGCATCCAGCCGCTCCAACTCGTCCACTTCTTCGCACAAACGGCGCCGGGTGGTCGCGCCGCTGTTCGACTCAAATTTTGGATTGCCGGAAACAACCGCCGGTTCTTTCGCGGGCGGAAGTGGATTAGCCTTCGTACGCGCGCGCCGGAAGAGTGTGTCCGAGATCGCTCGCAGGATCTCTCGGAAGACGGACCGGCCTGCGTTCAATTCCAGAATCGGCATGTTTCACCTGCCTCTTCTGAGCCTTGCCCGACTCAACTATAGGCCAGCGCCCGGCGAAATGCAATCCCGGGGAGTGCGGCCGCAGGCGGTTGCGCTAAGCGTTCGCCGGATACCCTACCCCTTGTGCGTAAAGCACCCTTTCCGAGGGCCGAAGCCCCAGCAGCCGGCTCAGTGCCGCGGCATCCACCATGGCGCGAAACCAGCTTGCCAAGCCCTCCGAAGCGGCGAACAGATAGACGTTCTGTCCGATAAAGCCCGCATGCGCATTGGACCATGCCGTCTGCACGGCCGCATCGGAAATGCCGCGTCCGCTGCGCCCGGCGGTGTATTTGTCGAGGTCCGCGACATAAACGAGGTATCTGGTGGACCCGCCCGGACTTGAACCGGGAACCAACAGATTATGAGTCTGCTGCTCTAACCAATTGAGCTACGGGTCCCTGACCGGCATCGTAGCATACGGTCCAGATCAACCCGCAACCCGGCAGCTTGCACAGAGCACTCTCAGACTCGCTCAGTCCGACCCGGCTGGACCACCGGTATCCCCCGGACGCCGAGCGCCTGGAGCGCCCAGCCACCGCCGAATTCGCTGTGGTGCCCGTCTTTTCCGGAGAGCCTCATTTCCGGGAAGTGCCGTCCGATTGACCCGAAATCCATTGGGGCGCTACGCTCTTCACAACGCCCCGCTGCCGGATGGCCGGTCTGAGCGCAGCCGAAAGTGATCCTCGTGCAGGTCGGCAATTGCAGCGTTCAGCAGATTCAGGATCGTCTCCACGGTCGCGGTTCGGATTGGAGAATTCGTCGCTAACTCACCGAAAGGGCTGCTGATCATCAAATTGTGAAGTCTTGCGGGGCCGGTGGTGAACGTCGTGGAAACCAGACCAAAAGCCGTTGTACTTGTGGCGATCTTCCTTTTCGTCGCTTCCGGCATCGCCTTTGTCGTTGGTGCTTCACTGTTGTTCCCTAAGAGATGTGGCGAGTTTCATTGCGACCGGCGAATGGCTGAGGAGTGCTTCGGGCGTCGTTATCGCTTTGGCATTTCTTTGGGTGCTCAATCGGAAAGATGTTCGGCGGTTCGTCCGCTTTTAGGCGGCACCCTCGGCTCCAGTGAGCAGTGCCGAGATCCCACAGATTCCGCAGATCAGCAGCGTGGGCAGAGCCTTTGCCCCATTCCCGCTGAAGCTCCCGAACGAAATCTTCGGGCTGTTTAACTTCCAATAGAACAGAGTTGCCTTGAAGTTTCGGCGGCAGCACCACCAAGAGCTTGCCACTGCTCCAGTACATCCGAACCTTCTGTCCGTTAGCGACCCGGAACCACCCGGAGTGGTAGTGGGGATTAGCGAACCCATTGGTGCGTTCCACGGGTCGCCATGCCGAATCCCCGGAGATATCGACCACTTGAACATGCTCCACATCCACGTTCGCAGCATTGACCGTGACGGGGTAGAAGCGGTCATGGACGGTGAGAGATGTCGGGGTCAAGGTGACGCTCGGTGGCCCCGGCGAATACAAAAAGGCGAAGGCGACAGCGCCAAGGACCACGATGGCGATTCCAACGCCCACAAGACTTAGCCGACTTCGACTGGATCGCTGCGAATCGTTGGATGGCACGGCCGGTGAAGTCGCTGGCACGGGTGCTGTCGTCTGGATCGCCGCCAGAAAGCCGTTCACATCGCCAGGACTGAATAGTGTGGTCTTCTGGTCGGTGATAACGACGACCGCTTTCTTCCGATCCGTCACGTACCACCGGCAATCGCCCAACCTCGGCGTGCTGAACAAACCGTAATAACCAAACAGCCCACCGTTGGCCCAGAGTCGGTATGCGCCACGGAGATCGTCGGCGGCAGCGACCCGAACTTCCCGAGTACCGTCAAGCGGAACTATGACGTTCCCGACGAGGCGCTTAACGATGATTGATCGGTCTCGAATAGAGTATTCCCGTGGTGAGAAAGCAAATGCGAAAAACAGGATTGCAACGCCAACGAGGATGGCAATGGCGCTCTGCGTGACGACAGCAATGACGGCCAAGAGAAGACAAATCACGACGGACATGATCTTGGTCGTGGAATCATAGGGTGCGGAAAACGACTGTGCAGTGCAGGTCGGCATAGCGTCCTACATTGATCTTACAGTTCTTCCATGGCCGCTATCGGACCGGCATGTCGGATTTGATTGATTGGACGACAAGACGAGCGGGCTGGAGATCGCTATATTCCCTTTAGCCGATGGTCGCCCGAAGCCGTCGCCCGTCAAGCGGGGCGGCAAGCTTGTCACGGGGCCTGCCCTGACGGAGGCCAGGCGGTTTCGAGCGTATCTACGGCCTGCATAAGCGCCTCGTCCTCGTCCTCGAGCGGCCGGCCGCCACTCGGCCTCGCAATGCGACAATGCGAACGTGGATCCGCGCTTCGTCGCTTTGGGAGACACTCGCATCGCTGTCTGGGAACGGCCCGGCGCCGAACCCGCGGTTCTGTTCGCGCATGCCACGGGCTTTCATGGGCGCTGCTGGGACCAGGTTGTGCGCGCGCTGAACGGAAGACGCTGCCTTGCGGTCGATCTGCGCGGGCACGGGCGCAGTTCCAAGCCCGAGCCGCCTTATCCCTGGCGGCGCTTCGGCGAAGACCTGGCCGGAGTGGCGCGCGAACTCGGGGTGCGCAACGCAATCGGGGTAGGGCATTCCATGGGAGGCCACACCATCGTTTCCGCCGCCGGTCTGCGCGCCGAAATATTCTCCGCGATGCTTCTGGTCGATCCCACAATTTTTCGGCCGGAGCGTTACAGCGAGCCGGCGTTCGATGCTTCTTTCGTTCTCAAGCGGCGCAATGTGTGGGCCTCGCCCGAAGAGATGTTCGAGCGGTTTCGCGGCCGCCCTCCCTTTGCTTCCTGGCGGCCGGAGGTGCTTCGCGATTATTGCGAATTCGGCCTGCTGCCCGCGGGCGACCATTTCGAGCTGGCCTGTCCGCCGGCCGTCGAAACCGCCATCTACGGCCAGTCGAACTCACCGGCTTCCAACCTGTACTCCGAAATTCCGCTGCTGGCGCAGCCGGTCACTGTGATGCGCTCCTGTCTGCCGCGCGGGCCCGACGTTTCCATCCTGAGCACATCGCCCACCGCTCCCGACCTGGCGGCGAAATTCCGCCGCGGGCGCGACGTTCCGCTTGCACAGCACAGCCATTACATTCCCATGGAAGATCCCGAAATGGTGGCGGCCGAAATCTTACTTCTGCTCGAACAGCTCTGAGCGGCGCAGGCGCTCGCCGCGGAACACGACCAGCGAGATGCGTTCCGTGGCGGTGATGTCCTGGAGCGGGTTTCCATCCACCAGCAGCAGATCGGCCTCCATGCCTTTGCGAATGCCGCCGATGCGGTTGGCGGCGCGCAGCAGTTTCGCGGCACTGCCGGTGGCCGCCTGAAGCGCCACGGCCGGCGGAATCCCGGCCCGCACCCACAACTGCAGCTCGTGATGCAGGCTCGGCCCGTGAAATACCAGCGGATTGCCGGCGTCCGTACCCAACACCAGCGGCACTCCGGCTTTCCACGCGCGCAGCAGGTTATCGGTGGTCTCCGCGAGCGCCTGCGCGAACATGGCCGCCTTGGCCGCATCGGCGCTTTTGCCGGATTGCAGAAACTCTCGCGTGGCCTTGAGCACGCGCCCCGGCACCACCTGTTCGGTGAGCGAATTCGCCAGCGCATCGGTTTTGCCGCTGAAGTATTGCGTGTAGGCTTCCGCCACCGCGAGCGTGGGATCGAGATAAACACCCTGGCGCGCCATGTGCTCCAGGACGGCATCGGGAATCGAGTCGCGCCACGAGCCGTGCTCGATCGAATTGGCGCCGATTTCGACGGCGTCGGTGACGTCGCGCGCATCGCCCGTGTGGACCGCCAGCGGCAGGTCTTGCGCGCGCGCTTCCTCGCCGATCGAGCGCACGAGCAGCAGGTCCATGCGGTCGTATAGCATGCCGTCGCCCCAGCCGGCTTCCAGAATCGCCTTGATGCCGTCCACGCCCCGGCTCTTCAATTCGCGCACCTGGAGGCGCGCCTCTTCGGGGGTCTTGGGAATGCGCAGCAACTGCGCCTTCACGTTTTCGCGCAGCGCATCCGGCAGATGCTGCACGAACTCGGTGCCGTGGCCGCCTTCGGCCGTGAACATGGGACCGCAGACGAACAGCAGCGCTCCCAGCCTGGCCCCCGATGCCACCTCCGCCCGGAGTTTGAGCGAAGCATCCAGCCCGTCGCCCACGCTGCGCGCCGCCGTCACACCGCTGTAGAGCAGCGCGGCATCGGCGCGCTCCATGCTCTTGTCGATGTTGTAGCCGGCGGGATCGGCCGAAATGCCTCCGGGGCCGCCCAGGTGAACGTGCGTGTCGATGAGGCCGGGAAGAAGGGTCTTGCCGGCGCCTTCGATCACGTCCGCCTTCAGCGAATCCGCATCGGGCGCCGCGCCCGTGTAGACCTCGGCGATTTTGCCGTCGTGAACCAGGACGGCGCCGTTTTCGATGACGTTGCCGTCGCCGACGAAGATGCGCGTATTGCGAATCAGAAACGTGCCGGAACGCTGCAGGTCACGGAACAGCGCTTCGTTTTCGCCGATGTGCTCCTTCGTATAGGCGCGGTAACAGCCCATCAGCAGGAACGGCCCGAGCACCGCGACCACCCACAGTTTGTTTCGCGGCGGAAGCTGCTCTTCCTTCTCCCACCGGAAAAGCTGCATCGCGAGGAACGTGCCGAGCGCAATCGTGACCGCGAGCGCGGCGGCCGCCGTGGCGCTGTCCAGAAGGTTCTGATTGCGGAAGAAGATTCCCTGGAAGCCGTTCACCAGGTAGGAGGCGGGCATGAATTCTGCCACGGTCTGCGCCCATTTCGGCAGGAGCGCGGCGGGAATGGTGGCGCCGCTCAGGAACAGCATAGGCATGTAGAGAAGCTGGATGGCGATCATCGCCTCCTGCATAGTGTTGGTGACCGCGGCCAGGATCAGGCCCAGCGCGCGGAAGGCGCAAACCCCCAGGGAAACCATGACGAATAGGGATATCCAGTTCGCCGGCAGGGGCATCTGGTAGAGAAAATGCGCCAGCGCCACCAGCACCACGGCGACGGGAATGTACAGCAGCCAGCCGCTCGCCATGGCCGCCGCCAGGATCGGCAACGGGGAGATGGGGGTCACCTTGAAGCGCCGCAGAATGTTTGCTTCGCGCTCCTGCACCGAGCGCATGCCCGCGCCCCAGAGGCCGTTGCCCATGATCCCCATGGTGAGCACGGTGCCCACGAAGTAGGCGATTCCTTCCCCCGTGCCGGCGTGAAACAACTCCGCGAACCCGAAGAAGAAAATAAACGGAAAGAGGTAATTGAAAAACAGCACCGAGCGGTCGCGCAGCGTCAGCCGCAGATTGGTTTTGAAGAAGGCCAGGTAGGGTCTCATTCGCGCAGGCTCTTTCCGGTCAGTTCGATGAAAGCGTCTTCCAGCGAGGGCCGCTGGATGCGGATGTCCGCCAGTTCATTGCCGGTTTCATCCAGCCACTTCACGATTTCCACCACCGTGCGCGCCGGCCGCTGCGAAGTGACGGTGATGCGCCTCCGGGCCTCATCCAGCGCCGCCTGCTCCGCCTCGCTCCAGCGCGGCAGGGCATCGGCATCGACCGGCCGCGCGCACTCGATTTCGATGGTCGCGTGGCGCAGCGTGCGTTCCTGAATCTCGCGCGGCGTGCCCGCCGCCACGATGCGGCCTTCATCCACAATGGCCACGCGGTCGCACAGCTTTTCGGCCTCTTCGATGTAGTGCGTGGTCAGGAGAATGGTCCGTTGCTCGCGGCGCAGGTCGAGCACCAGTTCATGGATCTCCAGGCGCGCCTGCGGATCGAGCCCCGCCGAGGGTTCATCGAGAAACAGCACCTGCGGATCGTTGAGCAGAGCCAGCGCCAGGGCCAGGCGCTGCTTCTGGCCGCCGGAAAGCCGCGCGCACTGCGATTCGCGCTTCTCCCAGAGCTGCAGCCTTTTTAGCAGCCCAGCGGCGTCCACCGTGCGCGTATAGAGGCTGGCAAAGAGCTCGATTGCCTCCCGCACCTTGATCTTCTCCTGCAGCGTGGTGGATTGCAGGCAGACGCCCACGCGATCCTTGAGCTGCAGCGTGTGCACTTCGGGATCGTAGCCCAGCACGGAGACCCGGCCGCCCGTGCGCGCACGCAGCCCTTCGAGAATCTCCACCGTGGTGGTCTTTCCCGCGCCGTTGGGGCCGAGGAGTCCGAAGACCTCGCCGGCGCGCACCTCAAACCCGATTCCCTTCACCGCCGGGAAGGAGCCGTAGCTCTTCTTGAGCCCTTCGACTTCGATCGGGTCAGCCATCAGCGAGATAGAGTCAGTTCGATCCCCCCGCCATTCTGGCGTTGAGCTTCGCCTGCTCTTTGCGAAACAGCGGGTTCTCCGGATAGGCCTGCGACAGCTCCGCGATCAGTTTTTTCGCTTCCCAATACTTCTTTTCGCGGAGGTCGATGATTCCCAGCAGAATTTTGGCAAACGGCCGCAGATAATGGCCCTGCGATGCCACGCGCTCCAGGCTTTCGACACCCTTTTCCTTGCTGCCGCTGACGTTATCGAAGTGCACGAACCAGCGGACGAAGAACGGCAGGCTGCCCACCAGGTACTCGGAGAGCCCCGCCGTGAGATAGGCATCGTAGAAATGGGGATCCAGCCGCAAAAGCCTCTGCGCGTAGCTGTTACTCCGTTCCGCGGGCGTCAGGCTGCGGAATTGGTGTTTTTCGATGAAAGCCATGTAGTCCATGGTCACGCCCTGATCGATGCACAGAGCGAGCAGTGCGTCTTTATCATTGGGGTTAGCGGCCAGGGCAGAGTTGGCGTGGCTTTGGGTTTCGTCCAAAGCCTTCATGAACGCCGCGCGAACGGCCGGGTCGGGCTGTAACGGTTTGTCCTTGTGCGAGATGCGCTTATCGTCGATCAGAAACTCGCTTTCCAGGATCCCCAGCCGGTCGAGCTCGAAGAAAAGATAGGCCGCGGCGCTCACCGCGTACGGCAGCGGTTCGTTGGGATGCCTGGCGATATAGCGGTTCAACACCTCGTGGCTGGCCGGGAAACGAAAGTTGTAGAGATCCTGAAACGCCTGGTCGATGGAGGCCGGCTCCGCTGCCGCGAAGGCGGAGGCGCTGAACAGAAATACGAGGATCCCGAGCCGCATGAACAACCTATCGTAGCCCATCAGCGGCGCTCCGCCACGATGGTCACCTGCATATCGCGGGCCCGCCGCACCACGCTCTGCACCAGAGTCTCGAAGCCGAGCTTCCACCAGGGCAATGGCTGCGAGCGGCCCATGAAAATCTGCGTTACCTGGTGGGCCCGCGCGAAATCGGCGATGGCACGGGCGGGGTCGTGCGAGTCCACCATGTGGGTTTCAATCCTGAGGTTGCGCGCGAAGCTCATGTGGCGCTCCACGGCTTCCCGGTCGCGGCCTTCGGTGGCCACATGAATGGCCAGGCAATCGGCTTGCAGGTAATCCGCCACGCGCTTGCCGCGGCGAATCAGCATGGCGGCGCTGGGGCGTCCGGTCAGACAGATGAGGATGCGCTCCCCGCGCGGCAGGTCGCCGGCATGCTCTCCTTGTGTGGAATCGGCCGGGGCGAGTTTTTCCTCTACCTCGTGCGCGGTGTGCCGCATGGCCATTTCGCGGAGCGCGGTGAGGTTGGCCTCGGTGAAGAAATTCTCCATCGCGCGCTTGGCCTTTTCGTGCGCATAGACCACGCCGCGCTCCAGCCGGTGCCGCAGCGCGCGCGGGGTCAGGTCCACGAGCACCACTTCGTCGGCTTCATCCAGCACCCAGTCGGGCAGAGTCTCGCGGACGCGCACTCCGGTCACCTGGTACACCTGGTCGTTGAGGCTCTCCAGGTGCTGCACGTTCATGGTGGCGAGGACGTCGATTCCCGCGTCGAGCAGCAGCTCCACATCCTGCCAGCGCTTAGTGTGGGCGCAGCCGGGCACGTTGGTGTGGGCGAACTCGTCCACCACCGCGACGGCCGGCTTGCGGCGCAGAATCGCTTCCGTGTCCATCTCCTCGAACTTCGTGCCGGCGTATTCCAGCGTCCGCCGCGGCACCGTTTCCAGGCCTTCGGTCTTGGCGATGGTCTCCTGCCGCCCGTGAGGCTCGAAGTAGCCGATCACGATATCGACACCCTGCGCGCGCAGCACCTGCGCCTCCTCCAGCATGCGATAGGTCTTGCCCACCCCGGCGGCGTAGCCCAGGTAAACCTTGAGGCGGCCGCGGCGCTTCTCGCTCATTCGCCCTCCGGGTGCGGAAAGAGACGCACATCGAAGTTCTCGGCAGCGTCAATGATGCGGTCCACCGGCCCGCGGGCAAACCACGAGTGCTGCTCGCGCAGGCTGTGACCCAGAAAGAGCTGTGTGATGCGCTGCTCGTGGGCGAAAGAGAGGATGGAGGCCACAAAATCCTCGCCTTTCAGACAGTGCACTTCCGCTCCCAGTTCGCGCGCCAGCGCCAGGTGGGAATTCAGCCGCGCACGGTCTTCCTGCCGCAGATCCGTCTGCTCGACATACGCCACCAGCAAAGCGCCGTGAAAGCGCAGCGCGTTGCGATGGCCGCTGCGCAGCATCTGGGCGGCGCTGCTGCGCGGCGTCAGGCAGACCAGAATGCGCTCCTGCGTGCCCCAGCGGGCGGCGATGCCGTGATCGTCGAGATAATCCTGCAACTGGCGGTCCACCACGTCGGCGGCCATCAGCAGCGCCAGTTCGCGCAGCTCCGCCAGCTTGTGCGCGCCGGCCTGCGACGCCTCCGCGCCGCGGCCCACCAGCGTCTCCGGCGGAGCATCCACCACCTCGATTTCGTCCGCTTCCGCCAGAAACGCCTCCGGCACGCTGTAGGCCGACCGCTTACCGGTGATGCGCTCCACTTCGTCCTGCTTTTCACGAATGTGTTGCACGTTGACCGCGGTAATGACGCCGATGCCGCGGTCCAGCAGCTCTTCGACATCCTGCCAGCGCTGCGGATTGCGGCTGCCGGGTGGGTTGTCGTAAGCCAGACCGTCGATCAGGCACACGCCGGGATGGCGGCGGAAGAGAGCGGCCAGATCGACCACGAAATAGCGCTTGCCGGCGTGCTGCTCGATGATGCAGGGAATTACTTCGAGCTCGGCAAGGATCTGCGCGATATCTTCCGTCACGTCGTCCTGCACCGCGCCCACCACCACGTCCTGGCCGCGCCGCTTGCGCCGGCGTCCTTCGTCGAACATGCGGAACGATTTGCCCACGCGCGAGGCGTAGCCGAGAAATACCTTCAACCGCCCCCGCCGCTGCCGCCGCTCGCCGGCCTGCACGCGGCGGAGCAGGTCCTCCGGATTCGGTCTCTCGTCTGTGGGAGTCGACACCGTCAATCTTCCAGAATCACATGCGCCATTCCATACTCCGCCGTGTGGGTCAACGAAAGGGAAACGTTGCGCACTTTCAGTTTTTCCGCCACCCGCGCGGCCACGCCGTGCAGCCGCAGGGTGGGTTTGCCGCTCGCAAGGTTGGCGACCTCAAAATCGTGCCAGCGCACGCCGTGCCTCCACCCCGTTCCGATGGCCTTCATGCCCGCTTCCTTGGCGGCGAAGCGGGCGGCATAGCGCTCGAAGCGGTTGGCTTTGCGTTCAACGTATGCGATTTCGCCGGGGGTATAGATACGATCGACAAAGCGGGCTCCGAACCGCTCAATGGATGCTCGAATGCGAGGCACCTCCGCCAGGTCCACCCCCGTTCCTACAATCATTTCAGCTCCGCCCCGGAGGCGGTGATCGTCAGGCGCCCATGCTTAACACCCTTGGTGCTGATCAATACATCCGCCACGCGGCGCACGTCCGCCGATTTCCCCCGCACGACGAGCACCTCCAGGCAGTTGTCGTGGTCCAGATGCACATGCAGCGTGGAAAGGATCGAGCGGTGGTGGTCGTGCTGGATATCGATCAGCTTATCGCTGAGCAGCCGCACATGATGATCGTATACCAGGGTCACGGTCCCCACGACGTGGCTGTCCGGCGATTCCGACGTTTTCCGGATCAGCTCGTCGCGAATCATATCGCGGAAGGCTTCTGAACGATTGGTGTAGCCGCGCTGCTCGATCAGGCGGTCGAACTTCTCCAGCAGATCTGTATCGATGGCAACACCTATCCGGCTGAGGCCGCTCATGCGTACACATATTAGCACCGGCCCGTTGCGCCGCCGGGTGGCACGATTTTTGGAATCGTGTTACCGTGAGGGCAAGGTGCATATTCCGGACGGATTTCTGGCAACGCCGGTCTGGGCTACGTTGGACGCCATCGCGGCGCCCGCCGTATTCACCGTCGCGCGGCGCGCGCAGCGCGGCTTCGACGAGAGCAAAGTGCCGCTCCTCGGCGTCATGGGAGCCTTTGTTTTCGCCGCCCAGATGATCAACTTTCCCGTGGGCGTAGGCACCACCGGCCACCTGGTGGGCGGAGCTCTGCTCGCCTGCACCCTGGGGCCGGGCGCGGCGACCCTGGTGATGAGCGTCATCATTGCCATTCAGGCGCTGGTGTTCCAGGATGGCGGGATTCTGGCTTTGGGCCCGAACATCCTGAACATGGCCGTGCTGGGTGTGCTGGCGGGCTACCTTCCTTATTATTTGTGGGGTGCGACCAGGAGGCGCAGAGCGGCCATTTTCGCCGGCGGCGCGTTTTCCGTAATGGTGAGCGCGCTGTTTGCACTCTCCGAACTTCTGCTTTCGGGCGTGCGGATGCCGGGACCGGTGCTGGGGCTCTCCCTGGCGCTGTTTGCCGTGTCCGCGGTGCTCGAAGGGGCGATCACCCTGGCGGTGATGCAGGCACTCGAAGCGCTGCAGCCGGATTTCATCCGCCAGCCCGGGAAAGTGCCGGCACGCCGGGCCGTTTTCGCGGCGGTGGGGCTGGCAGCGGTGCTGCTGGCCGCGGTCGGCGTGATGTTCGCGGCTGCCGCCCCTGACGGCATTCAGCAACTGGGCCTCGAGACGGGCATTGCCGCACACGTGCGCACGCTGTTTTCGACGCCCTTTTCCGGCTACCAGACGGCCTTTCTGCAATCCGCCTGGGTGCGCAAAGCCAGCTCCGGGCTCGCCGGACTGGCGATCGTCTACGCAGCCTGCATCGGGTTCGGACGCGTCGCCGCTTCGCGCAACAGGAGCCTGTAATTTGCACCACGTGGTTCTGGAGCGCTGGAGCCGCGGCTCAAGCCCGCTGCATCAGCGCGATGCGCGCGCCAAGATTCTCGCGCTGCTGGTTCTTCTGGTAGTGATCGCTACCGCACAGCGGCAGGTGCCGCTGCTTGCCCTGCTGTTGTCAGCCCTGCTGATAGCGGCGGCCAAATGGGCGCGGCTGCCGGCTTGGGGAGCGTTGGCGCGCGCCGCGGTCATCCTGCCGTTTACGATGGTTTTCGGCGTGATTTGCTGGCTGGCGGGCGATCCGGCGCGCGGCCTTTCCCTGGTTCTGAAAAGCTACGTTTCGGCGCTCGCCGTACTGCTGCTGGTGGCCACCACTCCGCTTCCCAACCTGCTGCGCGGGCTCGAGGCCATGGGCATCCCGCCGTTTCTGCTCATGGTGGCGCAGTTTCTGTATCGCTACCTGTTCGTAATCTCCGAAGAAGCGCAGCACATGCGCAAGGCCGCCGCCGCGCGCGCGCCGGCACTTCGCTTCACCGGCGGCAGCGTTCGTTTTCGGGCCGCCGCGGGAGCCCTGGCTGTGCTGTTCGCGCGCTCCTACGGCCATGCCGTAGAAATTCACCGGGCTATGCTGGCGCGCGGGTTTCGCGGCGTCTTCCGGCCTCTCGAAACTCCGCGTTTCGCCGTCCGCGATGCCGCTTTTCTGGCCTGCGCCGCCGCCGCGCCGCTCATGCTGCGCCTGTGCGTCGAAAGGTTTGCATGATGCGCCGGCTGGTGGAGGTTCGCGGGCTGAAGTACCGCTACGAAGACGGCACCCGGGCGCTCAATGGGGTCGACTTCCATCTCGAGGAGGGCGAAAGCGTGGCTCTGCTCGGCCCCAACGGCAGCGGGAAAACCACCTTCATCCTTCATCTCAACGGATTGTTGACGGGCGAAGGCTCCGTGGAAGTCTGCGGGCTTCCGGTAAATGCGCGCAATACGGCTGCGATCCGTGGCAAGGTGGGAATGGTCTTTCAGGAATCCGACGCGCAGCTCTTTATGCCGACCGTGCTGGAAGACGTCGCGTTCGGTCTGCTGAATCGCGGGATGGACCCTGGCGAAGCGGGCGACCGCGCTCGCGCCGCCCTCGAGACCGTGGGAATCGGCGGCCTCGCCGGCCGTGCGCCCTATCACTTGAGCGCGGGGGAGAAAAAACGCGCCGCCATCGCCGGAATCCTGGCGATGGAGCCGGAAATCCTGGTGCTGGACGAACCGACCACTTTTCTCGATCCGCCGGGCCAGCGCGCTCTAGCAGGCCTTCTGGCCGAATTGCCGCAAGCCAGAATTCTGGTCACCCACGATATTGCCTTCGCCGAGGCAACCTGCAATCGCGCGGCATTCTTTCAGTCCGGCATCATTGCCGCTGAAGGGCCCGTGGCAGATCTGGTAAGACGGTTTGATTGGAAGTTTGAGTTGGAACGAAGTAAGTCGAAATAACTATTCCGACTTCGCCTGCGCCGCCATACGCTTGCGATGCTCCGCCCAGCGTTTCTTCTGCGCGGCGGCGATGCGCCTGCGCGCGGCCGGACTCAATACCCGTTTTACTACCGCGGCTTTCTTTGCCGCTCCCTGCGAAGGCGCTGTGCCGTTCCGTCCCTTTAACTTGGCTTGAATTTCGCGAATCCGTTCTTCTATCTTCTGCTTCTCAATCTGATATCCGACCAGCGCCATTTGGAGAGTGGTCTGATCTTCGACGCTTCTTCCTCTTGCCATGGGCATTCTCCCGCAGAGAATATAACATAAGGCACATGATTATTGCATGTATCTTACGCAATTCGAAACTGGAAATACAATGCGCGTACTCATCCAGCGAGTAAAAGAAGCCTATGTGATATCCGCGGGAAGTACCAGCGGCTCTATACGTACGGGATTGCTCGTATTTCTCGGTGTATCTCGCCTCGATACGACTGCCGATGCGGACTATCTATTGGACAAGACGTTGCACCTCAGGATATTTCCGGACGAATCCGGTAAGATGAATCGCAACGTACAGGAAGCCGGCGGCGGCCTTCTGATTATTTCGCAGTTTACTCTCTACGGTAACTGCGTCAAAGGACGCCGCCCGAATTTCGATCGCGCCGCTCCCGCCGAACAGGCCGAGGCTCTTTACGATTACTTCGTGGATGCCGCGCGAAAAGGTCCCGTACCCGTACAAACCGGCGTTTTTCAGGCGTCCATGGAAGTTCACCTCGTAAACGATGGCCCTGTTACTATCTGGATCGATTCGGAAGACCGGGGGACCTCGAAGGTGCAGTCAGGCGGGGAGAATTCGTAGGACGGGGAAGAAACTCGGGGATGCCGGGCGCGGCTGCAAACCTACGGCATCCCCGAAAAGTTAAGCTAATTCCGCTTCAAGTATCTTTCGTACAGTCGCGTCTGTTTGTTCTCCAGCGACACCTCCTCGCCGCGAATGTACAGATGTTTCACATGAGTCTGTTCGGTGAGCGGGTCTCCATCGGTCACGATCAGATCGGCAACCTTACCCTTCTCGACCGAACCTAACTCGTCGCCTTCGCCCCAGATCTGCGCCGGATTGATGGTCAGAGCTTTCAGCGCTTCTTCGTAAGGAAGCCCGAAAGCGACGGCCGTGGCCGCCTGATATGGGAGATCACGTACAAATTCATTCGTAAAGGTACCGAATGCGAACTTAACGCCCGCCTTGTAAGCCTCGCCCGGCAGTGTAAAAGCCTGGTCGTACGGTGAGTCTTCCATCTCCGGGAGAGCCAGGACACGGCCGAAAATCACCGGTATGTTTTCCGCTTTCAGTTCCGGCCCGGCTTTCCCGATCTCCCGCGGCTGTAAGATGACGAGCTTCACATTCTGTTTCTTGGCCCACTGGATGGCATCGTGAATGGCGCCGGCTCGCGGCGCGGTAATCGTAACCGGCAGCTTTCCTTCGAGCACCGGCAGCATGGCTTCGAACTTTAAGTCGGTTTCAAAGCCGGGAAGATGGGCCGCCTTGGCTTTCTGATAACGGCGCGCGTTGTCGAAGAAATCGTTGAGCTTGGCGATCTGGTCTTCATACTGCCTGCGTTGTGCCGCGGCAGTGCCGGCCACTCCGCCCTGTCCCAGGACTTCCACGATGTTATCCGGCACATAGCCGCCGCGCCCGCCGCGTCCTCCCAGAGTGGGAAACAGGATACTCATGGCCGCGCTGCGCTTGATCGCCATATCTTCCCAAGTCCAGCCCTCGGTATGAATGAGAGCCGCCTGACCCGCGATCAACTGGCGCTCGCCGCCGCCGAACCGCCCGCCGCCACCGCCGCCCGAAGACGGAAACGTCATGGCGCTGGTGATTCCGTTCACGCGCACCACGCCGAAGTGCTCACTATCCGGATTGATCGCGACCAGCGCCTTGAGTTGCGGCATAAACTCGCCTAACTCGTTCGTATCCACCGTCTCGCGCACCGATTCGACTTCGGAAAGGCCCAGTTCGGTACCCGAATCGATCATTCCCGGATAGACCCGCAACCCTTTCGCTTCGACGATCCTGGCGGCCTTGGGCACAGCGATCTTAGCGCCGATGTCGGCGATCTTACCGTCCTGAATCAGCACCGAGACATTCTTCATCTCCTGGCCGGTCACCGGGTAGACATCCGCGCCGCCGATCAGGATGGTTTCACTGGCCGCTGCGGCGGCCAGGACGCAAGCAATCAACAGACCGATAACTTTCATCCGATTCGCCCTCCTCTGCCGCCCAGCCGGGGCTGGGCATCCTTCAGTTTCTCGAGCAGTTTCTGTTTCTCGGCGTCTTTTACCGGGCGCGAACTGACCTCTTCGTCGCGGTCGAAGTACTTATGGCCGTCGATCAGTACTTTTTGCACCTTGGCAAAGTCGTTCAGCGGAAACTTGTCGTAAATCACCAGATCGGCGTCTTTGCCGACTTCGATCGAGCCCACCCGGTTATCGATTCCCAACTGCTTGGCCGGATTCAGCGTCACCATGGCCAGCGCCTGGTCCTGAGTCATACCGCCATATTTCATGGCCTTGCCGGCTTCGGAATTGAGATGGCGCATCAACTCCGGATCGTCGCTATTGAGGCTGACCACGATCCCTTTCTGAGTCATCAGCGCCGCGTTATACGGGATAGCGTCGAGGGCCTCCATCTTATAAGCCCACCAATCGCTGAACGTAGAAGCGCCCGCGCCGTGCGCCGCGATCTCCTTGGCCACCTTGTAACCTTCCAGAGCGTGCTGCAAGGTGCGGATTTTGAAACCGTAGTCGTCGGCGATGCGCATCAGCATGAGTATTTCGTCCTCGCGATGGCAATGCGCATGAACATACCGTTTGCCCTCGAGCACTTCCTTCAGCGGCTCGAGTCTCAGGTCTTTGCGCGGCGGAATGGGGTGCTCTCCGCGCGCCCCTTTGGCGTTGTATTCGTCCCACTCAGCCTTGTAAGCTTTGGCTTCGTTGAACGCTTCCCGGATGGTATCTTCCACGCCCATGCGCGTCGCCGGATAGCGCGCCTGCACCGTAGTCGCGCCGCGGCCGCCCTGCGGATTCCCGGCGCGCTTGGGATTTCGCCGAGCGCGAACTTGATGCCCGGCAGCGCACCCTGGAAGATCATATCTTCAGCGCTCTTGCCCCATCGCATCTTGAGCACGATGGTCTGGCCGCCGATCGAATTGGCCGACCCGTGCAGAATATTGGCCGTGGTCACTCCGCCCGCCAGCGCGCGATAGATCGCGATATCGTCCGGATTGATCACATCTTTGATGTTGACCATGGAAGATACCGAGACGCTGCCTTCGTTGACGCCGCCATCGATCGCGATGTGCGAGTGGCAATCGATGATTCCCGGAATCACATACTCGTTGGATGCGTCGATGACGGTGGCGCCTTCCGGCTCCATCACCTTCTCACCAACATCGGCGATCTTTCCGTCCTTCACCACGATGGAACCTTTGAAAGTTCCCTTGGTCACGGTCATGATGGTGGCATTGCGAATCACGATCGTCTCCGCGCAGAGAGGCGCGAGAGCCACCAGGGCTGTGAGTAGGACTTTCCTCATTGATTCCCTCCCGATTGGTTGGTAGGCGTACCGCGGCCCGCTGCCGGTGAAGCTTCGGCCGGTTTATATTGTTTGCCATCGACAAACACCATTTCGATCTTCGTGCGGTCGTCGAACAGTTCTCCCCGCGTCACCACCAGGTTCGCGATTTTGCCCTTCTCGATGCTGCCCACACGGTTGTCGATTCCGTAGATCTGCGCGGGCGCGAGCGTCATGGCGCGGATGGCCTCTTCCCGCGACAGGCCCGCGTCTATGGCCTTCTTGACGGCGTGCTGCAGATCGCGCGGCGTATCGATGCCATCCGAATAAAAAGCAAATTTCACGCCCGCCTTTTCGAACATCTCCGGCACCGCCGGCGCCTGGTCAATGGTCTGGAGCGTGCGCATCAAAGGCTCACTTTCGGGATCGACGTCGCGCGGCAGTTGCGGCCAGCGCAGGCTCACCAGCATCGGCACGTTGTACTTCTTCAGTAAGTCGGCCGCGCCTTCGCGATACCCTTCGTGGCCGCCGTAAAGAATGGCCGGCTGCTTCAACTCGTCCGCGAAATGGAGCATGCGGTCGATCTCTACCAGCCGGTTGGCCGGCAGCAGAATCCGCGGCGACGCCATGACGCCCTCCAGCGCGCGGTCGTATTCCGGCCGCTGCATGCCCCGTGGATCTTTGTCATAGGCCGCTTTCACCAGCTTGTAGTGGTCGATATCGAGATAGACCTGGCGGATGTATGCGATCACGCCCATGAGCGACGTGGGGAAGCCGCCGCCGAAGCCGCGTCCGCCGGAGACAGAGATGTATTGGCCGGCCGGTGACTCCACGACCATATCGCCGGCCTTCTCGTCCGACATCAGGTCGATCACCGAACCCTGGCCCGCGAAGATGCCGCGCGTCGGAAAGGTCACGGCGGTGGTGATGCCGCCGCCGCGCACGGTTTCGATGCGCCGGTCTGTGGGCGAAATCATATCCGCGGCGATCTCCCAACTGGTGGTCTGCGGCCGGTCTTCCGGCCCCATCGATCGGAGCTCCGGAGTGGCGGTGGCCGCCGCCCCAGGCGTCGCCGGCGTCGTGGTCTGGCCGCGTCCGCCGCGTCCGCCGCCGGTTGCTCCCGCTGCGGGCGCCGCGCCGGGCATCCCCACCGTGCTCAGGGCATCAATGAGCCCGGGATACACCGTAAGGCCTTCGCCATCCACTATCCATGCACCCGCCGGCACCTGCACATTCGCGCCGACTTCTTCAATCAATCCGTTACGAACGACCACCGTGCCTTTACTGATCACAGGCCCGCTGACCGTCACAATTTTTGCGTTGCGGATGGCCACCACCGAAGGCGATTCGGCGAGTGCCCACGCGCAACACAAGAGCAATGCAATTGTGAGTCTTTTCATAGGCAATTGCGCTATCATACGCCGGTCTTTCCTGAAGTAACCGATATATCGCGCAGCCCCTCCCGGCGAAGTTACGCCGCAGGCAGGCCGTTTTATACCCCGTATTCCAGGGGATTGGCCGGGCCCCGGCACGCGCCGTATACTGGGATTTGTCCAGCCGCAAACCGATTCTCTACCGCGATGCCGGTGTCGATATCGATGAGGCCGATCGCGCGGTAGCCTCCATCAAGAAACTCGCGCGCGCCACATTCACACCAGGCGTCCTGACCGATATCGGCTCCTTCGGAGCGATGTTCCAGCCCCAGGGCTTTCGCAAGCCGGTGCTGATCAGTTCCGCCGATGGCGTTGGAACCAAGCTCAAGATCGCATTCGCCACCGGCCGCCACGATACCGTCGGGGAAGACCTGGTGAACCACTGCGTGAACGACATCGCGGTGCAGGGCGCGCAGCCGCTCTTCTTCATGGATTACTTCGCCGTGGGCAAGCTCGATGCCGCCGTGAGCACCGCGGTCATCGCAGGCATCGCGCGCGGCTGCCGAAACAATCGCTGCGCGCTCATCGGCGGCGAAACGGCCGAGATGCCCGGAATGTATGCCGAGTCGGAATACGATCTCGCAGGCTTTATCGTAGGCGCGGCCGAACGCGGCGGCTTGCTCACCGGCAAAGAGATCAAAGCAGGCGACGTCCTGCTCGGACTGCCCTCCACCGGATTGCACACCAACGGGTATTCACTCGCTCGCAAGCTGCTGTTCGAGGTGGCGGGCTACGGTCCTCGAACGCTCCTGCCCGAAGTGGGCTCGACGGTGGGCGATACGCTGCTCGCCGTACACCGCAGTTACCTGAAACCGATTCGCACCCTGCTCGCGTCCCGGCTGCTGCGTGGCGCCGCCCACATCACCGGAGGCGGCATCACGGACAACACGCCGCGCATGCTGCCCAAAGGGCTGGCCGCGGCCATTGACACCGCCGCCTGGCGAGTTCCGCCGATCTTCGAAGTGCTGCGCCGGATCGGCCGCATTCCCGATGACGATTACCGGCGCACGTTCAACCTGGGAATCGGCATGATTCTGGCGGTGCCCGCCAGAGGCGCCGCGCGAGCCGAAGCGCTGCTCGCGAAGGCCGGGGAAGCACCTGTCCGCATTGGCTCGGTTGTGGCGCAAAAACGCCGCCGCCCCCGCGTGGAGTACCGGTGAAGCGGCTCGGAATCCTGATCTCCGGACGCGGATCGAACTTCGAAGCCATCGCCCGCCAGGTGGCCGAAGGACGCATCGATGCCACGATCGCGGCCGTGATTTCCAACCGCGCGGAAGCCGCCGGTCTGGAGATCGCAAAGAAATTGGGCATCGAAACCGTGTGCCTGCCCTCGCGCGGCCTGGACCGCGAGGCCTACGACCGCCTGGTGATCGCCGAACTGCAGAAGCGCGAGGTCGATCTCGTGTGCCTGGCCGGCTTCATGCGCCTCCTCAGTTCCACGTTTGTCCGCCAGTTTCCCAACCGCATTCTCAATATTCACCCGTCGCTGCTGCCCGCGTTCCCGGGCCTCGACGCGCAGCACCAGGCGCTGGCGCACGGAGTCAAAATCACCGGCTGCACGGTGCACTTCGTGGATGAGGAACTGGACGCCGGCCCCATTCTGATTCAGGCCGCCGTTCCCGTTCTGGACGACGATACCGTGGATGCACTCTCGGCCCGCATCCTGGCCGAAGAGCACAGGATCTACTCCGATGCCATCCGGCTGGTGCTCAGCGGCCGGTACCGGATCGAAGGCCGCCGCGTAATTCTCGAATAATCTACCCCGCGGCCGCTTCTAGCCGGCGCTGGGCGCGCCGTTCGAGATACTGCGACAGCGTCATCGGAGGCCCCGGACCCATTTCCATCTGGCGCTCCACCGCGCGCTCGTACTGCCGCAGAATCTCCAGCCGGCGCCGCGGCGGCAACTCGCAGCTCTGCAGATCCACGAGAATATCGATTTCCCATGCCTCAAAGCAGTTCCGCGCGATCGTTCCGCGGGTCAACTCACCCAGCAGGCGGCGAAACCGGTTCAGCATCCATTCGGGATTGCAACTCTCTTCCGGGAACACGTCTGAGAAATCGGCCGAATTGACAAAAAAGATTAGGGAGCGCTCTGCGGGAAGAAACTTGCTATCATGATCCAAACTTTAATTCAGGCCCGCGTCAATGACGAACGTTTCGCATCCCCCATCTCCCGCATCGCGGTATTTTCCCCTGCTTCTGGTGCTGTTTGCCGCCAGCGGCTGCGCCTCGCTGATTTACGAAATCGTGTGGTATCAATTGCTTCAACTGGCGATCGGTTCCACGGCGGTCTCCATGGGATTCCTGCTGGCCACCTTCATGGGAGGGCTCTGCATCGGCAGCGTAGGACTGCCGCGCCTGAACGCCGCCCGGCGTCATCCCCTGCAGGTCTACGGCGCACTCGAACTCGGAATCGGGTTGCTGGGCCTGCTCGTCCTTTGGTGCCTGCCGCTGATCGACCGGGTTTATGTCGCCGGCGCCGAGCACGGTCTTCCCGGCATGCTGCTGCGCGGCTGTATTTCCGCCGTCTGCCTGCTGCCGCCCACCATCCTGATGGGCGCATCGCTGCCCGCCATCGTGCGCTGGATCCAATCCACACCGCGCGGCGTTTCCTGGTGGGGCCTGCTGTATGGCGGCAACACCGTGGGCGCCGTGGTGGGCTGCCTGATTGCCGGTTTCTATCTGCTGCGGCTCTATAACATGGCCGTCGCGACGTACTTCGCCGCGGCGATGAACGTTGTCATCGCGCTGGCCGCTTTCTGGCTGGCTGCGCGAACGCCCGCCGAGCTCGCGCCTCCCGAGCTCGCCGATATCGACACGCCGGCGCCCGAACCCGCGGAAGCTGCCGCCCCGGCGTGGCCCGTTTACGCCGTCACCGCCATTTCGGGCGCCTGCGCACTGGGCGCGGAAGTCGTCTGGACGCGCCTCATGGCGATGCTGCTGGGCTCGACCGTATATGTCTTTTCCATCATCCTGGCCGTCTTTCTCGCCGGACTCGCCATCGGCAGCTCCCTGGGCGCATGGGCCGGACGCAGCCTGAAGCCGCGGCTGGCGTTGGGCCTGTGCCAGGTCTTTCTCAGCCTGGGGATCGCCTGGACGGCATTCATGATTGCCGATTCACTGCCCTACTGGCCAATCAATCCGCTGCTCACCGTCAGCCCGTGGCACACGTTCCAGCTCGATATGGCACGCTGCCTGTGGGCGATTTTTCCGCCCACGCTGCTCTGGGGGGCCAGTTTTCCGCTGGCGCTGGCATCGGTCGCGCGGCGCGGTGAAGATCCCGGAGCGGTCGTGGGCGGTGTCTACGCCGCCAACACCCTGGGCTCCATTATCGGCGCGCTCGCCATCAGCCTGGCGCTGGTGCCGTGGATCGGCACGCAGAATTGCGAGCGCCTGCTGCTCCTGCTCTCCGCCGGCAGCGCACTGCTGATGCTGGTGCCTTACGTTGTCGAGAACAAATCCACGGCCGTAGCCGGAGTCGTAGCGGTCTCGATGGCCGCCGCCGGTCTGCTCGCACGCGGCATCGATCCCATTCCCGGCACGGTCATCGCCTACGGCCGCCGCATTGCCATCTCCGCTTCCCACTCCAACGTTATTTATACGGTCGAGGGCCGCAACTCCTCGGTCGCCATCACCCGCTGGGAAGACGGCGCCACGGAAGTGGACGTCAACGGCCACGTCGAAGCCACCACCGAAAGCTACGACATGAAACTTCAGCGCATGGTGGGCCACCTGCCCGCGCTGCTGCATCCCAATCCCAAATCGGTCCTCGGCATCGGGTTCGGCGCGGGAGTTTCCGCCGGCACGTTCACGCGCTATCCCGGCATCCAGCACATTACGGTCTGCGAAATCGAGCCGGTCATTCCTCCCACTTCGACCCGCTATTTCGCCCGCCAGGATTACGACGTCTACGACAACCCGCGCACCCACGTCGTTTTTGACGATGCCCGCCATTATCTGCTCACCACTAACGATAAGTTCGATATCATCGCCTCCGACCCGTTGGACGTCTTCGTCAAAGGCACCGCAGCGATTTACTCCGAAGAATATTTCGAATCCGTCAAGAAACACCTCAATCCCGGCGGCATGTTCACCCTCTACGTCCCGCTCTACGAGAGCGATGAGCGCACCGTGCGCAGCGAACTCGCCACCTTCTTCGAAGCCTTCCCCTATGCCACGGTATGGGCCAACACCGTGAACGGCCAGGGCTACGACATGGTCTTTATGGGACAGCTCGAGCCGCTGCACATCAATGTGGATGAAGTCCAGCAGCGCCTGGAACGCCCCGATTACGCGCCTGTGGCGGAATCGCTTCGCGAAGTGGGCGTGGGCTCCGCGATGGAGCTGCTGGGCACCTATGCCGGTCAGCGCAACGACCTGGGCGCATGGACCCGCGGCGCCGACATCAATCGCGATCTCGACCTCCGCCTTCAGTATCTGGGCGGCTGGGGCATCAACTCCAGCATGGAAGACCTCATCTACCGGCGTATGCTGAGCTACCGGCGCGGCGCCAAGAACGTCTTCACCGGTTCGCCCGAGCGCCTCAACGCCCTGGCCTCCGCCATCGGCGCGAATCAGTAGGGTAAACCGCGCGGCCGGCGGCCAGGCTTGTTACTTTACGCCTTGCTCGCCGCGCCGCCACCACACCGGAAACTCGATCGCCGCATACCTCACCTCGTGGTCCGGCGTGTGCGGTATCACTACGCGCGCCAGCATATGGACCACGTGCCCCGGCTCGCAATCTTTGCGGATGGAAGGCAGCGAATACTTGACGCTCGCGCCCGTATCATCGTAATCGCTCCAGGAATCCGACGCGCGCACCGAGTTATCGACGCACGAATCGTTCGTGAACAACTCGGCCGCCCGCAGCACACTGCCGTCGGGAATCAGAATGGCGAAGCTCTCACCCGGCGAAGCGTAGCCATCCCCGTTTCCATCGCCCAGCAGCGTGGCTTCCGTTTTGACGGCATGCCGTGCGACGGTGACCGTGCGGCCGTCGGCGATCTGGAAATTCTTCACCGCCTCCGCAGCGGGGAACAGCGGAATGTAGAACGGCATGCGATGCGTGCCGATGGCCGCTTCCAACTCGACAATCGTGCGCGCCGGATCGCTCACCGTCACAGTGACCGGCAGCGTGACGCTTTCGCCCGGCATCAGCCCGAACAGCCGGCTCGTGGAAACATCGGACTTCACTCCAGGGTTGGGGCTGGTCCATTGAACCGTCGCCAGGTTGCTGCGCCCGGCGCCCTTATTGAGGAACTTCACCCGCAGTTTCACGGGCTGCCCAGCCGTGGCCCACGCCGCGTCCTGGATTTCGTATCCGCTCACCGCAATATCGGGCCCCGCCGCAACCCCCACTTCGTAAGCATCGCCATCCAGGTCGAAATTCAGGCGCCCCTGCCCGTCCGCTCTTTGCACGGAGCTTCTCAGCTTGCCGTCGCGCATCCGGACATAAGTCACCGTGTGTGTGCTTCCAGGCGCGTAAAGCTTCCCCGATTCGACGGAAAGCTTCACATCCGGGATCGTATCCCCGGATGGCAGCCATTCGCGCACGGCGCAGCGGAAACCCGTGGCCGAAACGTTCTCCAGCATCGTGAAGCCGGGCTGCCTGCGGTCCGACGCCACTTCCCAACCCCAGATATCGAAGTTCGGATACATATCGATATGGTTGAACACCGCCGGCTTGGGCAGCGGGTCGGCGAAGGAGCGCATGTGGAAGTCGAAGGTCTTGGCCAGTCCCGGGGTGCCGGAGGCCGAATCGAACTGCTCCGTCTCGTGGTTCGCGCGCGCAAACAGCCAGATGGAATTGAGGCGCCGGTGATAGAACCGGATGAAGTCGCGCGTGCCCGTGACCAGGCGCGTGCGCACCCCGTCGTAGTTTTCGTACAGGTCGTCCTCGTTGGTTTCCACATCGAAGTTCTTGGGGCCCAGGGTATACTCGGTCGGCCCCATGAAATCCGATGCGCTCGATACCCAGTCGGGAAACTTGCCCGCGGTGAACAGCGCCAGAAATCCGCCGGCCGAGTAACCCGAGACGGCGCGGTGATTGCGGTCGGCGATGGTGCGCAACGTCTGGTCGATGTGATCGGCCAGCTCCGGAAAATACTGCGGAAATTCACCCGTGGTCTCGAGCGGTCCGAAATCCACCACGATCACGTCGTGCGTCCCCACATAGGCCGCGATGTCTTTGCTGTAAGCATCCACCACGCTCGATGCCTCGAAGCCGTGGATCCAGTAAATCACCGGATACCGCTTCTGTGACGTCGCATAAACCGGGGGCAGGAAAACCCGGTATTCGCGGTTGCTGTTCAATACCTGGCTGAAATGCGTCTGCTCTTCAATAGTGGCCTGCGGCGCGGCTTGATACGCTAATGCGGCGCCGGCGGCCAGGAGTCCCAAACAATACCGCACTCTTGACTTCGTACCATTTCCTTGCGGCGCGCCGCAACGGGGCCGCTGTATCATGAAGCCATGAATGTGGCGGTTGCAACAGATCATGCCGGATTTGCACTGAAGGCCAGGATCATCGAAGAACTGCGCAAAGCCGGCCACCAGGTGCTCGACCTGGGAACGAACTCCACCGATCCGGTGGATTATCCCGATTATGCGAAAGCCGCCGCGCAAGCCGTGCTCGAAGGCCGCGCCGACCGCGCCGTGCTGGTCTGCGGCTCCGGCGCCGGCGCCTGCGTCGCCGCCAACAAATTCCTGGGCATCCGCGCCGCAACCTGCCACGACAGTTTCAGCGCCCGTCAGTGCGTGCAGGACGACGACGTCAACATCCTCTGCCTCGGCGCCCGCGTCATCGGCCCCGAATTAGCCGTCGATCTCGTCCGCGACTACTTAGGCGCCACCTTTTCGGGTCTCGACCGCCATCGCCGCCGCCTGGGTAAGATTGCGGAGTTCGAAAAGGAATTCGGAAAGTAGAGGACGTGTCGTTTCACCGCAGAGACACAGAGAAATATAAGAGAATACACAGCAGGTTTCTCTGTGCTCTCCTGACTTTGTCTGCGCCTCTGTGGTGAATCGACTCCCTTTCTCTTTACCAATATGGATGCGGCTCCGGCACCGCCGCACCGTCTTTGCGCGGAGAGGACGCTCCGTATTTCACGCCGCTTTTCGCATCGAATACCACGGCTTGTCCGCCGCCCATATTCCCGGCCGAGTACGCGCCCACCACTTTGATCTCGTGGCCTTTCGCCGTGAGCGCTTCCCTGACCGCGGGCGCGATGCGGTTTTCCAGCATGACGTCGCAGCCGCCGAAATTCTTCTTGGTGAAGCGCGGCGCTTCCAGCGCCTGCTGAATGTTCATCCCGTGATCCACGATGTTCGAAATGAACTGCGCATGCGCCTGCACCTGGTTGAGCCCGCCCATAATGCCGAAACCGATGTGCACATCGCCCTTTTCCATGAACGCCGGAATGATCGTATGCAGCGGCCGCTTGTGCGGCTCCAGCGCATTGGCGCGCGCCGGGTCGAGATCGAACAGCCCGCCCCGGTCCTGGAGCGCGAAACCGTAATCGTCCACCACCACGCCAGACCCGAAATGCTCGTACAGGCTCTGGATCAGGGAAACGATGTTGCCGTCGCGGTCGATCACCGAAAGGTAAATCGTGTCGCCCTTCATCTGCACCGGCGCCCCCGGCGGATAGGCGCAATTTGCCTTATTCGGATCGATCAGCCGCGCGCGGGAGGCGCCGTAGCTCTTATCGATCATCCCTCTCACCGGGACTTTGGCGAACCGCATATCGGCCACATACTTGTGCAGGTCGGCAAATGCCAGCTTCTGCGCTTCGATCTGCGTATGCAGCTCCTCGACTCCGCGCGGCTGCCATTTGCCCAGCGGAAATACCGAGAGGATGTTCAGCATCTCCAGCACCGCAATCCCCTGCCCGTTGGGCGGCAGTTCGTAGACCTTCCATCCGCGATAGTCGGTCGAAAGCGGTTCCACCCACTCCGCCTGAAACTCGCTCAAGTCGGAGGCCTGCATCTTTCCGCCCAACCGGTCGCTGGTCTTCAGAATGGCCCGCGCAATCGGCCCGCGATAAAAGGCATCCGGCCCGTCATTCGCAATCAGCCGCAGCGCCTGCGCCATTTGCGGATTGCGAAACACTTCGCCCACATGCGGCGCCCTGCCGTTGGGCAAGAACACCGATTTGGCGTTGGGGTCGCGCGCCAGTCTGCGCTCCTGTTCCCGCCAGGCTTCGCTGATGATCTCCGTCACGGGGAAACCATGGTCGGCGAAATAAATGGCCGGCTGAAACAGTTCGCTCCACTGCAGCCGCCCGAATTTCTGGTGCAGCTTGGCCCACCCATCGACGACGCCAGGAACCGTCACCGATTGAATTCCGAACTGCGGCATGGTTTTGGCGCCCTGCGCCTTGAGAAAGGCGATGGTCAGGTCCTTGGGCGCCCAGCCGCTGGCGTTGATGCCAGTCAGTTTCCCCGTCTTGGCGTCCCAATACATCGCGAACAGGTCGCCGCCGATCCCGTTGCTTTCCGGTTCCACCACCCCCAGCACCGCATTGGCCGCGATCGCCGCGTCCATGGCCGACCCGCCGCGCGCCAGCACCTGCGCGCCCGCCTGCGACGCCAGCGTCTGGCTCGTCGCAACGATCCCGCGATCGCTGATCACCATCGACCGCGCGTAGTCGCGGTCCTGCGCGTACGCCGCGGGCAGAATCACGAAGAACACCCAAAACAGAAGCCGCATTCCGAAATCATAACAGGAAGACCAGGCCTTACACTCCCATCACACCGCATACCGGCGCCGCCCACGCCAACCGCTTCCCGTCCTGCACGCGCTGGGTGATTTTCGTCGCCGCTTCCTCGGGCCACGGCGCCGTCCTCCTCACCCGCAGGTCGGCGAACGCGTTGATGCACTCCAGCGTCGCCGAAAGCCTGGCCTGCGTTTCATTCACCAGGAACATGATGTAATGCAGCCGCTTGGCGCCGCCGGCCAGGTAGCGCACGTAAACCGCCGCGCGCTCGCCCGGCATGGCTTCGCTGAGGTATTGAATGTGGTGCTCCAGGTCGAACGTCCCCGTCCCGTTTCGCGCATGGTAATCCACTGTCAGCCCCAGGTCGTCGTGCAGCACGTCGCTGGCATCGTCAAAGATGCCTACGTACCAGCGAACGTTCATGTGGCCGTTGCTGTCGCGATAGGCTTCGGGAATCGGAATGCGCAGGAGCGGCTCTCCGATTTGCAGGATCTCTTCCAGGGAAATAGCGGGCGGTTTCATGCAGTAATTATTCTCGCCGAAGGGCCTGCATTCGAGTAAACTATCTGGCTATGCGAAACCTTGTCCTCGCCCTGTTACTCTCCGCCGCCTGCCTCACCGCGCAGGTCTCCGCGGAAAAAGAGGCGGCTCTCAAAGCCGATCTCGCTGGCTCCATCGACGGCATGAAAAAGCAGGCCCAGGTCATGGTCGATAGCGTCTTCAGCTTCGGCGAATTGGGCTTCCAGGAATACGAAACCAGCAAGTATCTCTCCGGCATCCTGGAAAAGGAGGGGTTTCATATCGAGCATGGCGTCGCCGGCATCCCCACCAGTTGGGTGGCCTCCTGGGGCGAAGGCAAGCCGGTCATTTCGCTCGGCTCCGATATCGACGACGTCCCGCAAGCCTCGCAGAAACCCGGCGTCGCCTGGCACGATCCCCTCATCGAAGGCGCGCCCGGCCACGGCGAGGGCATAACCCCGGAGTGCCGCTGAATATTCTTGCCGCGCTCGCCGTCAAGCGCGTCATGGAGCGCGAGCACCTGCATGGCACCATCCGTCTCTGGCCGGGAGTAGCCGAGGAGTTACTCGGCTCCAAGGCCTGGTATGTGCACGCGGGCATGTTCAAGGATGTGGACGTGGTTCTGTTCTGCCATGTCGGGAACAATTTCAACGTGTCCTGGGGTCCGTCCCTGAATCAGAACGGCATGGTCTCCGTCGAATACTCCTTCAAAGGTGAAAGCGCGCACGCCGCCGGCGCTCCCTGGCGCGGCCGCAGCGCCCTGGATGCCGTCGAACTGATGGATGTCGGCTGGAATTTTCGGCGCGAGCACCTCCGCCTGGCGCAGCGTTCTCACTATGTCATCAGCAACGGCGGCGACCAGCCCAACGTCGTGCCGCCCGATGCCAGCGTCTGGTATTACTTCCGCGAAGCCGATTACGACCACATCATGGATATGTGGCGGATCGGCGATAACATGGCCAAGGGCGCCACGTTAATGACCGACACCACTTACAGCGAGCGCCTGCTCGGCAGCGCCTGGCCCGGCCATTTCAACCGGCCCATCGCCGAAGACATGTACGAAAACATCAAGAAGATCGGGCTGCCGCAATGGACGGATGACGATCAGACGCTCGCCAAAGGGCTGCAGAAGGAATTGAAAGTTCCTGTGCGCGGTCTCAGCGTCAACATGCCGCCGCTCGGCGCTCCGCGCGTTCGCCAGAACGGCGGGGATGGCGGCTTCGATGGCGCCAACATGCCCACCGGCGGCGGGTCCGACGACATCGGCGACGTCTCCTGGGAGGTGCCCACCGTTACCCTGCGCTATCCCGCCAACATTCCGGGCGGTCCCGGCCATAACTGGGCCGATGGCGTTGCCATGGAAACGCCGATCGCGCACAAGGGCGTCATCGCCGGAGCCAAAGTGCAGGCCATGACCATGCTGGATATCCTGCTGCACCCCGACCTCGTGCAGAAAGCCTGGGACTATTTCAATAATGTGCAGACTAAGGAAGTCAAGTACAAAAGCTTTCTGCGTCCCGGCGATCAGCCCGCGATCTGGCTCAACGTCAAAACGATGGAAAAGTTCCGGCCGCTGATGAAGCCGTATTACTACGATCCGTCGAAATACGATACGTATCTCGATCAATTACACATCAAGTATCCGACAGTAAGATAGGTTTGCCGGGAGCTACACCACGGGCCGCTACTCTAACGGTCCGGATTCTGCGCGCCGAGCCGCTTTCTCTGCTGCTGTTTCAGCTCGTTCTGGACTCGGCTGAGCGCCTTTTGCAGCTTCTCTGCGTGATCGGTCGCCCCCGCTAAGTCGGTCTTCAAGCGCTTGTTTTCGGTCGCCAGCCTCGTGTTGTCCGTTGCCAGGCGTGTGTTGTCCGCCGTCACACGCGTGTTGTCCGCCGTCAGACGCATGTTGTCCGTCGCCAACTGTTTATTTGTGTTCGCCAGCGCGTCCCGTTCCTGGCGCAATGCGGCATCGCCCGCGGCCGGCTGTGGCTGCGGGGGCGGAGGCGAAGCCGCGGGCATCTTGCCGACGAAGCCGGTGAAGTCCTTCGCCGGCTTCGAGCCGGGCTCGTCGATGTTCAGCGAAACATCCACCTCCTCGCTCTCGCGCGCGTAGGTGAAATTGCCCGCCAGGAGGTGTGCCCGGTCCAGCCGGATGTTCTTGGGCAGCGCCGCGCCGTCGGTAATCAGCAGCACTGCGCCCTGTCCGCGCCGCACCGCGGGTGAATTCACATCCCAGTGGATTTGCAGTTGCCCGTTCGCATCGTTGGTGACCAGCCCGATATCCGCCGCCGGCGGTGTGGATGGCGCCACCACCAATGCCGCAATGCGCGGATACCAGGATCCCCGGAACTGGTAAGCGCCCGCACCGAGCGCGAGCCCCGCGGCGACTGCCGCGACCGTTTTCAACCAGGTGTTTGAGCGCTTTTGCGGTTCCGCCAGGAATCTCGGAAGCGCCGGCTCTGCATCCGCCGCAGGCGCGGCTTCAGCCGCCGGCTCCTGGGGTGCCTCCTCGCGAACTTCCACTGCCGCCGGGACGGGTTCTTCCTCGGCCGGCTTGCTCTCCGCGATCGGTTCCGGAAGCGCCGGTTCGATCTCCGCGGCGGCCGCCTCCGCCACCGGTTCGGCTGCCGGTTTCGGTTCCGCTACCGGTTCCGCTATCGGTTCCACCACGGGCTCCGGTTCCGGCTCCAGGTCCAGTTCGGGCTGCGTCGCGGCCGCAATCGCCAACGCCGCCAGCCCTGCCGATCCATTCCCGCCGGCGCCGTTTGTTCCGCTCGTGCCGTTTGTCGAACCGACGCCGTTTGTTCCGTTAACGCCGTTTGTTCCGTGCACCGGTACCGGTGCCGCGTGCATTTCAATCTCCGGGACGATATCGATCACCTGGTCCGCGCCGTGCCCGTTTTTCTCCATCGGCCGCCCCACCATAGGCGCGGGCGGAATTTCGAGCGGCAACGTGCGCACGGGCTGCGGCTCCAGCGAGAACTCGAGCAGCGTGGCCGTGCACTGCATTTTTCCATCCGGCTGCCGGAAGAAAAATCCACAGCGCGTCGGCTGAAACGTGTGTGGCTTCAGTACCAGAGCGATCTGCCAGGGCTCCGGGAAGTATCGCACGTGAATCGTCTGATCCGCATCGGAAAGAAAGATCTCGCTGCGGGTGTGCGAATGATACCAGCCCACCGCTTGCCATCCGGCCGCGTGCGGCTGCGCCAGCAATTCCTTCAGCTTCGCCTCGTCGCGCGGCGAAAGTGTGAAGGAGGGCCCAAAAGCATGTTCGCAATCGAGCGGCAGGTAGTGGTGGATCACCACCCGCCCGTCCGTATGCTCGCCTACCAGAACGCCGCCGATCTCCGCTCCCCCGCGTGGCAGGGAGAAGAAGGCATCCATGACCGCGAGCCGGATATCGTCCAGCGCGCGCAGCGAGTACTCGATAACGAACGGTGACTCAGCTACGCTCCACGTTCCCGTAGCGATTTCTGCCTGACTTTCAATCATCACGGTCCAACCGTTCTACTGATTGTAGGCGATTCCTCCAAGAAGCGCGTCTCCGCAAAGGTTTATAACGGACCGTGACCGAAAGTTATAATGAAATGGTGGCCAAAGCCAAAGATCTGGAGCTGCGCCTGGAGCGCACGGAGCAACAACTGCGTCTGTTCCAGAAGATCAGCCGTTTCATGGTGCGGGATCTCAGCCTGCCCGAAATCCTGCAGGGCGTTGTTTCCCTGGTGGTCGAATTCACACAATGCGATTCCTGCCTGGTCTATCTTTTGGACGATAAAGACTTGGTCCTCTGTGCTTCCAATACCCCTCATCCCTCGACCATCGGCAAGGTGCGGTTGAAATGGAGCGAAGGCCTCACCGGCTGGGTGGCGCGCGAACGAAAACTGCTCGCCATTTCCCGCGAAGCGTACCGCGATCCGCGTTTCAAGACCTTTGGCGAGTTGCCCGAGGACACGTACGAAGCCTTCCTCTCGGCACCGCTCATCGCCCGGAACAAAGTGATCGGCGTCATTAACGTGCAGCACCGCCTGCCGCATCAGCATACCGGCAGCGAGATGGAAGTGCTCACCACTGTCGGGGAACAGATCGGCTGCGTGCTGGTGCTGGCTCGCATGTCGGCCGCAGCCGTGGAATCGGCCAATCACGTGGAACTGGTGCTTTCCTCCGGACCGGTTCCAATGAAACACTAGAGGGCTCATGCGTTCTTTTGCGATTGCCGCTTGGACCCTTGCCGCGCTTTTCAACAGCGCCCCGCTTCGGGCCCAGCGCTGGCAGGTGCAGTATCTCTACGATCAGAACAAGACCTCGCTGGTCCTTGCCGACCTCCAGTTCCCCTCGCCACAGCGCGGCATCGCCATCGGCTACACCGAGAAAGGCTCCCACCAGGAGCCCACCAGCGTGGTCACTACCGATGGCGGCGCTCACTGGCGCACCGTGGCCCTCAAAGAACTGCCGGTGTCGCTGTTCTTTCTGAATGAGAACGTCGGCTGGATGGTTACTTCCAAAGGCATCTGGAAAACCGTGGAGACCGGCAGCAGTTGGACCAAAGTCGGCAGGACGCCTTCCCCGGTTCTGCGCGTTTATTTCACGGACGAGAATACCGGCTGGGCGGTGGGTCCGAGGAAAGCCGTGTTTGTCACCCATGATGGCGGCAAAGAATGGAAGAAACTGGAGGCCGCCGCCGAACCGCCCGGCGACCCGCTTTACAGCGCCTACACCTGGGTCGCGTTTGCCACCCCGAAACTGGGGCTGATCGCCGGCTACAACCAGCCGCCGCACCATAGCGGCTGGTTTGCGCCCGATAAGCCGGAGTGGCTCGATCCGGCCGGCGCCCTCGCCCAACGCGAGACTCCCCACCTGAACTACACGCTCGTCACGCGCGATGGCGGCGAGACCTGGCACCCCAATGCGGCCTCTCTCTTCGGACAGACCACGCGCGTGCGCTTTTCGAAGGACGGCACGGGCCTCGGTCTGGTCGAATATGGCCCGAGCGCACCCTATCCGGCGGAAGTCTATAAAATCGACTGGCGCAGCGGCAAAAGTACCACGCTCTACAAGAACAGCCAGTTCTCCGTTTCCGATATCTGGCTTGGGCCGGACGGAAAAGCCTACCTGGCCGGAACCATCGCCGCAGGCAAAATCCGCGATGTCGTTCCCGGCAAAGTGCAGGTGCTGGTGAGCAGCGACTACAAGGAATGGTCGCAGATGGACGTGGACTATCGCGCCGTGGCGAACCGCGTCACTCTGGCCTCGGCCGGAGGCCAATTGTGGCTGGCCTCCGACAACGGCATGATCCTCAAACTCGCGCAATAACAAATTGTAATATTCGCGTTTTATCCACAGTGAATACACGATCTCCCCGACTAATTTATTGATTCCATTGCAATTAAAAGTTGAGGATATTGTAAGGAAAACGACATAAAACGGTTGACCGCCGGACATGCCCGGCGCATAGTGAAAGAGGTTCCAAGAGGTTTGAGGAACAGCCAGCCTCCGGAAACGTAGCGGACCAGGAACGATGATCCGTAGCCAAAACTAGAAATGGAAAGGGCTGCGGGGAGCGAGAGGAGATCGGGCGGATTCGGAAGGCGGACCGACGGGCGGCAAATTCAGCCGAACGCTTTGATCCCGAGGGAGGTAAGAGTCCCGGAGGGGAGTGGAGGCAGGAGGCGCAGTCTGGAGAGTCCGGCAGGAACTTTGCAACGGGTCAGAAGCGAGGAAGCGGCCGGGGCCGGGAGACCGGGTTTCGGTAGTGGAGCAGAAGGACGGACCGGGCAGAGAGAGAGCCGGACAAAGGCGCGAAGTAGCAGGCTGGGAGCATTGACCCTGGAATGGAGGCTCCGGAGACGGGGCAGCCGTTGTGGGCGAGCGAAAAGCCGTTACGAGCGGCCGGTCCCGATTTTGGGAAAGCCGCGGCGAGCCGCGAAGCGTTGATCCGGTAGGGGAAGAAACTCTCCAGCCGGGGAGCAGAACGGCGAAACGACCCGGAGCCCAAAAGCGCGCAGCTCAAGGCCGTGTATGCCGGCGGTGGGCGATGCTGTTACCAAGTCACTTGGAACCTTTTCTTTTTTAGGCGGCCGCCGTGCGGCGCTACACAGTTGCGGTTCTGTGCTGTTCCACGTACTTGTGCAGGTAGGTGGAAAAGGCCGCTTGTAGTTTAGTTCGCACGGCGTCTCCCTGGCGCAGCGTTTTCCCTTCGACTTCCAGTACGGGCAGCAGGTCGCGCGTGGTCGACGTGATGAAGACTTCGTCGGCCGTCTCGAGCTCCGACGGAAGGATGGGCTTCTCGCCGATGGCAAAGCCCGGCACGTGTACTTCGCCGAGGAGCACTTCGCGCGTGATGCCTGGCAGGCAGCCCGAATTGAGCGGCGGCGTCCACACCTGGCTGCCTTGCGCGAGGAACAGGTTTGCCGATGTGCATTCGGCGACTTCGCCGCGCTCGTTGAGGAGAATCACTTCATCGAACCCGCGGTGCTGCGCTGTTTCCAACCACGTGAGATTCATCGCCCAGGACAGAATCTTGGTGCCGGCGAACGGGCATGCGGCATGGCGGGCATTGGCCTGCAAGGCGAGTTTGACGCCGTGCCCCCAATCCTTGGAATCGGCAGTCAGGGCGATGAGGTCGCTTTCCCGGCCGTTGGAAGGTCCGGCCCACATACCGCCGCCATTGCGCACGATCACCAGCCGCAGGGTCGCGTTCTGAGCATGGTTTTTTTCGACCAGGTCCAGAAGCCTGCGCCGCACCTTCTCCGGGTCCTGCGGCAGAGCCACATGGAATGCCGCCGCATCGCGCTGGATGCGCGCCCAGTGGCGCTCGAAGGCGAACAGCACTCCCTCCGAAACCCGTAGCGTAGTGAAGACGCCCCATCCGGAAAGCAGTCCGACCTGTCCGGGAGCCAGCACACAGTCGGATGCCGCCACGATGGAATCGTTGTGAAGGATGTATCGGTGGAGCACTCGAACATTTTAGCAGCCGTCAGGCTTCAGACTTCAGCCTTCAGCCACCAGCCTGCTCTTCCGAAAGGTTCGGTCTTCCCGCTGCTCAAAAGCAGGAAGCCGATGCCCCTTACCGCAGACGAGCTGATAGCTGATAGCTGAAGGCTGATGGCTGAAGTCTGACGGCTATTTCCAATTCACGAACGGGGCGGTTCTCGCGTCGCGGCACGCGGCCAGCAGCTCGGGGACGCGTTTGCGGCGGTGCCAAAGCTGGTCGAGGAGGCGCTCCAGGGCCTCCTCTTCGCCTTCGAGCCATGCGGGCGGGACGCGCTTCCAGGCATCGTCCATGACTTCTTCGGGCAGATGAACCACCTGGTCGAGCCAGGGCTGCAGGTCGTCCAGCCCGCGCACGCCGTCGTATACGAGGCGGCGGGCATAGAGGCCCTGGAGCGGCGATTCGGGAAAGTCCCAGTTGGGACCGTTGAAGGCATAGCCGTGGTCGATCATCTGCGCCACGAATCCGGCCTTGCCAGCTGCGCCCTGGCGAACCATGGCGCGGTAGAAGATGCTCTGGCGGCCATCGGCGTTGCCGGCCCACTTGTCGAAGACCAGGATGGCACGGAACTGCTCGAGGTTGGCTACCTTGTCCAGGAGCGCGTCGGGCAGGAAATCGTACACCGCCACGCGGCCCGGATCGCCGGGATAGCGCGAGCCGAAATGCCAGCCGGGTTCGGCCTCCACGGCGCGGCTGCCCAGGCTCATCCGCACCTCCGGGTTCGCCGCGAGGAAGGGCGCGGGCACATCGATCAGGGCCACCCGCGGGGAATCGATCTTCAGGTATTCGAGAAAAGCCGCGGAAAGCAGCTCGTTAACCAGGATGCGCCGGTGCTGCGGATTGTTGCGGAACTTGACGACATACCAGTGGCCATCATCCGCTTCCAGCAGATGCGACTGGGCTCCTCCGCGCATTTTTCGAACATGCCGGATAGCGGTGAGGGGCATCAGAAAGAAAATGCAGTAATCTAGAGTTGTATTATCACACGGAGGCATCGATCAGGATGGCGGATACAGGAGCACCCACGAAGACAGAAGAGAGCGCGACACCGGCGCCGGCATCTCCTACGGGGCGCACCAAAGACGACGTGGCGCTCGAATTGATGCGGTTCATCGCCGTCACGACAGGCTACGGGAAGTCGTCGCAAGGCACGGCTGGATTTTCAGGGAAACCCTCGACCCGCTCGGCGGAGGAACAGGCCGACGCGCTATTGGAACTCTTTACGCGCTGCCGCCGGGTCGTAAACAGCGATTAAGAACGGATCCGGCAAAAGCCGGGAAACGGGGCGGCGCCGGTTGCGGCCAGCCGCCCCATTCGTCCTTACCGCTTTCCACCCTTTTTCTTGGCAGCTTTTTTGGCAGGCGCTTTCCTCGCCGGAGCCTTCTTTGCGGCCTTTTTGGCGGGCGCCTTTTTGGCGGCCTTCTTCGCTGGAGCCTTTTTCGCCGGAGCTTTCTTCGCAGCCTTTTTGGCGGGCGCTTTCTTGGCAGGCGCTTTCTTGGCGGCCTTCTTCGCCGGAGCCTTCTTCGCAGCCTTTTTGGCGGGCGCTTTTTTGGCAGGCGCCTTCTTTGCTGTGGAAGCTTTCTTCACCGGCTTTTTCGGAGCGGGCGCGGGGGTGGGCTCGGCCTCAGCTGGTGCCCCTTCGGACACAACGCTCGGCGCCGGCTGCGCTACGGGCGGCGGCACGGCCATTTCGACCTCTTCCTCCTCCTCCTCGTCCTCTTCCTCTTCGTATTCGTCGAGCTTGGAGTTCATCTCTCCATGCTCTTCGTCCTCGTAGTCGTGGAAGTCTTCCATCTCTTCTTCGTCCTTCGGAGCGATTCTTGAGCTATCAAACATTAAGCACGCCTCCTGTAGTCAGGGCACAATCACCCATAGAATACCCCTTTTTTCAGGTGAGGCAATAGCCAAAATGCGAAGAGGGAAGGAAAATTGAGATCCGTGGACAGCGCGAACGATCTTGTCGCGGTGCTTTCTGCCTCGCGCAGCGAAAGGACGCGCTCCGCGACAGCCAGGTCTAGTTGCTGCCGGCGTTGTGAGCCAGTATGACGGGTTGCTTTGCAGCAGGCTTGCGCAGCGAAGCGGTGCGAACGGGAGTCGTCTTGCGGACCGTGCGGCGCTTGGAGACCGCGCGATGCAGCGACGCGGTGGTGCGCGTGACCCTGTGGCGCGCCGGGGGCTCGACATGCAGCGCGGCCGGGATCATCAGACGGTCGCCCTCGATGGCGTCGGGATCCTTGAGATTATTGGCGGCAACAATGCTGGCCTGGGAAACGCCGAAGCGCTTGCCAATGGCTGCCAGCGTCTCGCCGGGCTCGACCCGATGCACGCGCCATGAATCGCGGTGCTGTGCCGGGACCAACTGCAGCGCGGCCACAAACGAATTGCCGCTGCCTTTGGGAACGTGCAACGCGTAATCCGCGGGTACGATGTTTTTCAGCACCGCGGGATTGAGCTCGGCGATCTCCGAGAGCGGCGCATCCAGAATGTCGGAAATCAGGTTGAGGCTCGTGGGAGCGGAGACCTCGACGGTATCGTACTCGATGGGCGGATCCAGCGGGAGATTGTCCAGGCCGTACTCGGCGGCATTCTTCTCCATGATGGTCATCGCCAGGATGATGGGCACGTAGTTAGTGGTCTCGGCGGGAAGCACACCGCGGCTGCGCAGTTCCCAGAAATCCGCGTAGCCGGTCCGCTCGACCGCCTTTTCAACCACGCCCGGCCCGCAATTGTAGGCGGCGATCGCCAGGTACCAGTCGCCGAATTCGTTGTAAAGATCGTGCAGATGCCGGGCCGCGGCGCGCGTGGCTTTTTCCGGATCCATGCGGTCGTCCGTATAGCGCGTCTGCGCCAGGCCGTACTCGTTGCCGCGCCAGGTGAGGAACTGCCACATGCCGCCCGCATGCGCGCGGGAAACGGCGCGCGGCATGAATCCGCTCTCGGCCTGCGCCAGGTGGATGAGTTCCTGCGGCACGCCCTCTTCATCCAGAATGCGCTGCACCATGGGCCGGTATTTTCCGGAACGTTCGGTGGCCGCCACCAGTGTCTTGTGGCCGCGGTTGGAGAAATAGTTGATATAACCGAGTACGGTATCGTTCACGGCGAGGGGCAGTTGGGAAACCGTCGCAGCCACCTGTTCGCGCACCTTATCTTTCAGCTTGGGATCCACCGGGAAGGTCATTTGAAGAATATCTTCGAGTGGCGCCTTTTCGAACTTGCCCTCCTCGACGCTGGCCGCTGCTCCCATTCCCTGGACGTCGTAGCGATGAATGGCATCCACCATCTCGTCCATTTTGCGGATGTATTCCATGCGGTCTTCCGGGTTCGTGCCGGATGCGTCCAGGAGAAGATCGACGGCCGCGTCGAAATCCCGACGCGCATCGGCGATATCCTTCGCCTGGTAGTATTGCTTTCCTGACTCGTAGCGCCGTTCGGCGCGCTGTTCCATATTGTCGGCGCGCAGTTGGGTTTCGGAAACCGGCGGAGCCGAAAGGAGATTGGGAGCCGCATTCTTCAGGTAAAAATTGGGTTGCGGAACGACTGGCGGAGGCCCCAGGTCATCGGCGGCAACGGCTGAAGGAGGAGATGGCGGGAGGAAGAAAGTTTGGAAGCTCGACTGCTGATTGATACCACATCCGGCGGTGGTGAGTGCCACGGTTACTACGAAAAAGGAGAAGAGCGTCTTAGTTCGATCGTCCATCTACAGCCTCGAACAGTGAAAATAAAGCTACTTCCGCGGGCCGTGGCCCGGAACGAACTTCTAAAAGGCTACAACACCCCGGCACTGTGACGCAACCGTCATCTCGGGGAACGTGTGTCCAAATGCCAATTGGACACACGCTGTGTCTAAATGGAACCCACGGGCCGGCAGGTTTCGATGCCTACTCTTCTTCTTCCTCTTCGCCCGTTTTGGCGGCCTTGGCAGCGGCGATGATTTTCTCGGCCTGCAACTGCGGAACGAAATCGTAGTGGTCGAACTCCATGGTGAAGCTGGCCCGACCCTGGGTCATCGCCGTAAGGTCACTTTGATAGTTTAACATTTCTGCCATAGGCACCTGGGCACGGATAAATTGTGTGCTGCCTTTGGTTTCCATGCCGGAGATGCGGCCGCGGCGGCCGTTGAGGTCGCCCATCAGATCGCCCGCGTACTCTACCGGCGCCTGGATTTCCACATTCATGACCGGCTCCAGCAGCGCCGGCTTGGCCTGCTGCATGGCGGCTTTGAAGGCCTTGCGCGCCGCCAGTTTGAAGGCCAGTTCGGACGAATCGACATCGTGATACGAACCGTCGTACACGGTGACTTTGAAATCCACCATCGGATAGCCCGCCAGGAATCCGTTCTCGGCGGCCTCGACGATGCCTTTTTCGACAGCCGGAATGAAGTTCTTGGGGATGGAGCCGCCGAAGATCTCGTTGGCGAACTGGAACTTCTCGCCGCGCGGCAGCGGCTCCATCTTGATCCAGCAATCGCCGAACTGCCCGTGGCCGCCGGTCTGTTTCTTGTGGCGTCCCTGCACGTCGGCGAACCCGCGGATGGTTTCACGATACGGGATCTTGGGGGCTTTGAGGGTTACGTCCACGCTGTAGCGCTTCTTCAGCCGGCTGACCACGATTTCCACGTGCTGCTGTCCGGCGCCGGCGAGCAGAAACTCGCGCGTCTGCGGATCGCGATAGAAGCGCAGCGACTGGTCCTCTTCCAGAATGCGGTGGACGGCGTTGCCCATGCGGTCTTCATCGTTGCGGCTCTTGGCTTCGATGGCGAACGCGATGGAAGGCTCCGGCAGTTTCACGGGAGCGTACGTGAAATTGATGCCTTTATCGCCCAGAGTGTCGCCGGTGAGGGTCTCCTTGAGCTTGGCGACGGCGCCGATATCTCCCGCCTGCAACTCGGTCACGGGCTGCAAGGTCTTTCCCTGAGGAGCGCTCAGGTGCGCCAACCGCTCGGACGCGCTGCGGGTGAAGTTCTGCACGTTGGCGTCGTTCTTCACCACGCCGCTGTACACCTTAAAGTAGGTGATCCGGCCGGCGAATGGGTCGGCCGTGGTTTTGAAGACGAACATCGACGCGGGACCGGTGCTGTCGATCTTGCGCGGCGCTTCGCTGCCGTTCTCGATCGCCGGAATGCTCTCGCGTTCGGTAGGCGCGGGCAGGTTCTCCACGATGAAATTGAGGATGAGATCGCTGGCGACGTTGTGATACGCCGAAGCGCAAAGCACAGGGAATAACCGCATATCGCGCACCGCCTGGCGGAGACCGTCTACGATGTGCTCGACCGGCAGCGTGCCGGTATCGAAGAACTCTTCCATGAGGGCGTCGTTGCCCTCGGCCACCATTTCCACCAGCGCCTCGTGCGCTTTCTGCGCCGCATCGGCCAGGTTGGCGGGAATCTCCCCCTCTTTGCCCTTGCCATCTCCATCGGGCGTGAAGGTGTAGGCCTTCATGCGGACGAGATCCACCACGCCGCTGAAATCGCGCTCGCTGCCGATGGGGATGTGGATAGGCACGGCGGTGCGGCCGAAGGCTTCCTGCACACTGGCGAGGGCGCGCTCGAACTCGGCGCGTTCGCGGTCGAGTTTGTTGATCACGATGGCGCGCGGGAGCTTGAAGTCGTTTGCAAAATGCCACACCTTTTCGGTCTGCACTTCGACGCCGGCTACGCCATCTACCACGATGAGCGCGGCATCCGCGGCGGCCAGCGCGGCGCGGGTGTCATTTATAAAGATGTTGTATCCGGGAGTATCGATCAGGTTGATCTTGGTTTTTTTCCATTCCGCCACGGCGATGGCAGTGGAGATCGTGATTTTGCGCTGGATTTCCTCGTCGTCAAAATCGGTGATCGTGTTGCCTTCATCGACGCGGAGCAAGCGGTTGGAGGCTCCAGCGGTGAAAAGCAACCCGGCGGTGAGCGTCGTCTTGCCGGAATCGCCGTGGCCCACCACACCGACGTTCCGGATATCCTTGCTTTCGTAGACTTTCACTTTGGCTCCCTCGATTTAAAACGGAATAGTAACACAGGGCCGATGACGCGGAGGCCGGAAACGGGGCCGTTGGGGAAAGGCGCGCCGGCGGGCCTCGCCGCCTGTGGTTTTGTGAACTGCGGAAACGGCGCGAGCGACCAGATCGGTAGCGTTGGCTGGGCGCTAATTCCCAACCGGAACCTTTTCGGCGTGGTCGACCACAATGATCTCTACCGGACCCTTCTTCGCCTGGAGCTTAAGGCCGAGTTGGGACTGGATCGCGGAGAAGAGATCGGGAGGCGCTTCGCCCCCGGGGACGAAAACGTTGGCTGTGCCCGAGGCGCCCGCGGCGCTGCCTGACGGAGGCACGGATGCGAGCGGCGGACCTCCCATGGGCGCGGCCGATCCGGGCAGCCCTTCGGTGGAATAAGTAAGGACGAAATCGTACTTTCCTTGCAAGCCGGTCTCGTCCTTGACCATGCGAGTCAACTGAATCGTGAGCCGATTCGCCAGGCTCTCCATAGTCTGCTCGTGTGCGATGAGGCGCGAGCGCCCGGGCATCATCATGCCGAACAGGCCGACGCGCCCCGAGCCAGCCATGGGATCGATGGGGAAACCGTCGGGGCCGATTTTGGGCTGGGAACTGATCGCGGGCGGCACGGCCGTGTTGGCAGGGGCGGCAGGAGTTTCGGCTGACTGGTGCATCTTAGAGCCCCCTTTCGCCACCACCAGTGCGTAAACCGGAAGCTCCCGGGTCTCGCGATGCACCTGCAGGCGAAAGCGCTCGGCGAGCAGATTGCGAAGCATCGCCCGGAACCGGTCCCGTGAGGTATCGGGCGGCATCGTGGCATCGACATTGTAGCGTTCGGTGTCCAGCCACGGAGGGCCCGAGACCTGCAGCATCTTCACGTCATACGCCGTCGTCAGAAGCATCTTGAGAGAGATGTTGGGAAAGTGAATCCGGCCGGGATCGCCGCTGCCGGGACCGCCCGTGGGCGCCGCGATCATAACCCAGCCACCCGGGTTTACGGAAGCCGGCTTCACCGAAGCGGCATCGAATGCGGGTTCTTGTGCGCACGCGGCGGCCAGGACAGACAGAGCCAGGGCTCCGCGCAACGTCCAGGAAAACATAGCTGCTCAATAATTATTGTCGCGCGCGGCCGGTGTCAAGCTTCCCGCGCTACAGTGGGGCTATGCGAGATCCGGAGACGATCGAAAACGAACTGATGGAGATCAGCTCGATTGCCGACGATGCCATCAAGCTCGAGCGCATCATCGCGTGGTGCGCATCGCATCCCGATGAAGTTCCGTTCGCGTTGCACCAGCTCATGCGGCGGCGGGAGAAGCACGCCGCGGAATCGTAGGAACGCCGCGGCAGGAGCGGCGCCTTTGCCTACGTGACGTGTGCGCCCCGGGTGTTGACGTAGAGCGCGTAGAGCGACTGGCTGGCTGCCATGAAGAGGCGGTTGCGCTTGGGCCCGCCAAAGCAGATGTTGGCGCAGACCTCGGGCAGCAGAATCATGCCGATGCGATCGCCGCCGGGCGTGATGATGTGGACCCCATCGTAGCCGGCGCCCACCCAGCCGGCGCCCACCCAGAGGTTGCCGTCGGTATCGGCACGGATCCCATCGGCCATGCCCGACCCTTTGGGCATGACCATTCCGGCGAAGACTTTTCCGTTGCGCAGGCTCGTGCCGTTTTCGAGGTCGTAGACGCGGATGTTTTTGGCGTCGCCGCTATCGACCAGATAGAGCTTGCGGTAGTCGGGGGAAAAGCAGAGGCCGTTGGGCTGGCCGCAATCGGTGCTGACGATTCCCATGGCGGCGGTCTTGGGGTCCACGCGATAGACGGCCTGCTTGAGCTCCGGGGTTGCCTGAAAACCCTCGTAGTTGCCCAGAATGCCGTAGGTGGGATCGGTGAACCAGATGCCGCCATCGGGATGCACCACGATATCGTTGGGCGAGTTGAGCCGCTTGTTCTGCCACTTGTCGGCGATCACGGTGACGGAGCCATCGTGTTCATAGCGCACCACGCGCCGGTCGGCTTGCTGGCAGGAGAGCAGGCGGCCTTCGAAATCGTAGGTGTTGCCGTTGCTATAGCCGGAGGGCTCGTGAAAGGTGCTGGTGCGGCCATCGTCTTCGAGGCGGCGCAACTGGCGGTTGTTGGGAATGTCGCTCCAGACGAGATAGCGGCCGGCGGAGTTCCAGGCGGGCCCTTCGGCCCAGCGGCAGCCGGTGTAGAGCCGTTCAACGCCGGCATTTCCGACGCGGTATTTCTCGAAGCGCGGATCGAGGGAAACAACATCGGGGTCGGGATAGCGCACCGGATTGCGCCCGCTCCAGTCGCGTTGCGTCTGGGCAGCCGCGGGGATGAGGCCGGCCGCGGCGGTAAGAAACGATCGGCGTGCAAGCTGCATCGGCATCATTCTACACGGTGGCAGGAAAGATGCATATCCCCACCACATGCCTAACAAAAAAGAGAACCGGACCATTCTGGTCGCCGGCGCCACCGGCCGCCAGGGCGGAGCCGCTTTGCGGCATCTTCGGGAAAGAGGCTTTCCGGTACGCGCGCTGACGCGCGATCCGGACCAGCCCAAAGCGCGCGCGCTGTTGGGGCGCGGCGTGGAAGTGGTGCGCGGGAACATGGATGACCGCGACGCTCTGGCGCGCGCCATGGACGGCGTCTATGGCGTATTCAGCGTGCAGGACCGGCGGGAAGCGGGAATCGAAGGCGAGATTCGCCAGGGAACCCTGGTCGCCGAAACCGCCCGGCGCTCCGGCGTTCGGCATTTCGTTTACACTTCGGTGGGCAGCGCCGACAAACAGACCGGCGTTCCCCATTTCGACAGCAAGTTCCGCATCGAGGAGCATCTTCGCGGCACGGGACTGCGGTACACGATCCTGCGGCCGGTGTTTTTCATGGAAAACTGGCTGGGGATGCGGCAGGGAATTGAGAGCGGTACGCTGGGCCTGCCGCTGAGCCCGGAAAGGCGCCTCCAGATGATCGCCGCGGACAATATCGGCGCCGTGGTGGCGATGGCGTTCGAGCATCCCGGCAAGTGGCAGGATCGCGCATTCGATCTCGCGGGCGACGAACTTTCCATGGCCGAGTTGGCGCAGGTTTTCACGCGGGCCGCCGGGCGCGAAGTGAAGTACCAGCAGGTCCCGTGGGAGGAATTCGAGAAGCAGGCGGGCAAGGAACTAACCGTCATGTACCGCTGGTTCGAGAATGTCGGCTATCACGTGGACATTGCCGCGGTTCGGCAGGAGCTTCCGAGCCTGATGAGCTTCGAGCAGTGGATTAACGCATATTGGCACAGCGCGACGCAAACGGCGTAAGGGCACGGCATTCAGGCACTGTCACAGCAAATCACGAAAAAGGGCATCGCTCCGGACACTTGGGGATGTGGCTGAGGCGTACTTACTCACGCATCGTTCAACCTACACCGCGCAGGCGCATCCGTTAAAACGGGCGGCCGCGGATCAGACGGCCGTGGCCCTCGCTGGAAACGAAGGCGCGGACCTCGTTGTAGGGCCGGTGCGGATTGTTGGGGCTTAACGCGGAGCGGATCCAGGTCTCGTGATACCAGCGATCGAACGGCGGATATTCGCCGCGTTCAAAAACGCTCTCCAGGGCCTGCAGCGAATCGAGGGCTCTCAGCGCGTAGGGCCAAATCTGCGCGGTATCGGGCACGCGCAGGGCTTCGTCCAAATCGATTGCGGCCTGCGTCTGGCGATCGGCGGTTTCCAGGCCGAGCCCGACATCGATACCGAGGAACTGCTTCTGCGCCATCGGCAATCCTGCTTCCGCGCGTTGTTCGGCGGCCAGGGCATCGTCGTACAGTGTCTTGCGCGACTGCATCAGGGAAACCGTCTCGGGATTCATCGGCTGATAGCTTTCTCCCGCGACCTTCTTATACAGCCGGTCCAGCAGTTCCTCGATGGCGTTCGGCGCGGCCCAAAGCTCGTCGGGCACGTTGAGAGCGGCGTCGTACTTGTCGTAGGCGGTCTTGACTTCTTCCGGGTGGCCGAAGTACTCGCGCGACCACCAGGCGACGTAGCGCTCGGCCGCGTCCGGGCGGGCATAAATCTCTGGCGCGTCCCAGGTGATATCGGCGATCATGCGCGCGCCCATCACGTAATCGCGCAGCTCGGAGACGTTGACCAGCATGTAGTCGGTAGCTCCGGCGTTGACGATCTTCTGAAACTCGGAGGCAATTGTCGAGGGCGGCACGGTGTGGGTGAGTTGCTTGCTCAGCCGGCCGCCCAGGTACGCGAGGTGGTAGTACACGCCGTGCTTCCAGCGGCCCAGGGAGGCCGGCAGGCCGCGCATGTGGCCGTCGTTATCGTCTGGCCAGACGATGATCACGTCGCTCGGGAGATCGAAGGCCGCGGGGTTGCGCTGATACTCCGGCAGCATCTCCGAATACATCGTGAAGTGGAAGATGGGAGTTTTGTCCGGCGGCAGCAGGTCGCGCACCATCTTGACCTGGTCGGAGATCACTTCGCGGAACGTTTTAGCTTTTTCGTCGTCGGTGGTGCCGGGAGGGAAGGTGAAGGAGCGGTCGCTCGTTCCGCGCATTCCCACGGGCCAGATGCAGTCCAGGTCTTTGTTCTCCTCCACGCCGCCGCGCCAGAATTTGAGCATGCCGTCGCGGTTGGTGAACCAGTTGTAGTCGGGGCGCACGCCGCGCTCCGCAGCCAGGTTGAAGCGCTCCAGGCCCCAGGGGTTGGAGAGCAGAATGTCATAGTGATGCGAGGTGTAATAGAGGCCCCAGTCGCTGGCGAGCTTTTGCACTTCGTAGCGGCGGTGTACGCGTGTGTAGGGCGCCACCATGTTCATGCGCAGGCGCAGTGCGGTTTCGAAAAAGCGCTTGTACCATTCGAGCGGGACATCGCCGGTCTGCAGCGGATAGCCGTTGGCATCGAAGGGCCGCGGCAGGAGATCTTCGTCATCGTGAAAGAAGCCGCGGTATTTGAATTCCGGCGGCGCCTGCGTGAAATTGGTAGCCTTGAGCACGAGCGGATCGTGATGGTCGGGGCGATAGCCGGTCCAGATATAGAGCGGATCGATGCCCAGTCGTTCGGAGAGCGTATAGGCGGCATAGGCGGTGCCGCGCGGGTTGGAGCCCACAAGCCAGACGGTATCGGGAGCGGTGACGATGCGGTAGCTTTCCCACTGGCCCTGCAGCGCGGCGGCACCGATGGCGGCGGGGACCTGCCCGTGGCCGAGGGTGACGAGCCGGATGGTCACGCCGGCGGCGGGCGTTTTCCCGATGGCGGGCTTGTGGCCGCTGATCTTTTCGATATCGCCTGCCAGAAATTCGGCCGCCTGGTGAACGGCGGAATTCTCGTCGTCGGCGACGACGATCTGGCAAGCGCTCTGCGGCGACGCCAGCACTACGTCGCCGGAGCCCGGCGGTCCCGATTGCACCCACGAGCCACGCAGCACGCTCGTCCAGGGTGCCGTCTGCGCGGACAAGGCGAACGGCGCGCAGCACGCGATCAGCGCGAAGAGAAGGAAGCGGTTTCGATGGGGCGTCATAGAGAACAATCCGGCGGGATTTAGTTTTACAGTCAAACTATAGTTCCGCACGCGGGAACAGTCAAGCACAGGTACCGCCGGGGATGTTAGTCGCCGGCGCTTTTGCCGGCTTTGCGAACAGCGCGGGGGGCAGGAGAAGAGGGAGGCGTCAAGGATGCCGCCAGGCGAGACCGCCCGGCGTTACCGGGGCCGGCGGTCTGCCCTGATGCGCGCGCCGGGAGCGCTCGAGGCACGCGGTCAGAAGCGGAGAGCGTGTGGGTTCACGCCCGATTGCTGCCGGCCGGGCGGCTCGTCGATCCTGGCCAGTTCTTCGGCCGCCCAGATCAAGGCCACGGTTGCCGCGGCAAAGATCAGGTAAGCCAGGACCGCAACTAGGTGGAACATTCGGATTCGCCCACCTGCGCGAACGATACCGCTTTCTCCGGCAGCGGCTCGAAGCCGCGTTCTTCGCCCGTCAACATATCCAGGGCGAGCAGGTATTGCAAAAGAAACTGCGAGTGGGAAATATATTCTGACTTCGGCATAGCTTCAATCCCGATCCATCTCGTAGGAAAGCGCACGGCGCAGACACGATATGCAAATCGATGCCGTAACGCCCGACCCGCCGCGAATTTCGTGGGGCGTTTCCTTCTGGCACGTCTTGCAGAATTTCATTGCCTTGGGCAGATTCTCCTGAAAAGATCCGGGTTCAGGCCAAGCACTCATATCCTCCTCCGTGCATTCGATTCTGCTCGCTTCAGGCAGTATTTTCCAGTACGTGGAGGTCCTGTAGGGTACTGGGACTTCGGGGCTTATCGGAGTGCCGGGAGTACTGGGGTAACGCCCCTTACCCAACGATCAATTCCGCAGGCGCGCCGCTGGCGCACTTCATTTTCGCGGCTGCCGAGCCCTGCGCCAGAGAAACTTCCAGGTAGCCGGAACTGCCCCAGATCAGAAACAACTCGCCCGGTCCGCATTCGGCATAATTGTGCGCCAGAACCTCGATACCATGAGGGCCGATGGCCATTTGAAAGTGGCTCCGCTCGAGCTGCGGAAAATCGTCGCGATGAAAATTAGTGATCACGTTGCCGAAGCGGTCGATCTTCAGAATTCGTCCCGCCCAGGTCCGCTTTCCGGTGCGCTCGGGCTTTTGCATCGCGGGCCGCAGATAATCGGCGATGAGTTTTCCCATACGCGCCGGTGGAACGCCCGCCGCGATGTGCGCCGCTACCGGTGCGAAGATATCGCGCCCGTGAAAGGTACGGCTCACCGGCTGCACGAAGTACTTTTCATTGGCGATCAGGCGGATTTTGTGTTTCTCGCGCCCGTAGATCATGGCCAGCACGCCGTTGTCCGGTGCGATGAAAAACTGTCCGGCGGCTTCCATCAGGATGGGGCGCCGCGCGGTGCCCACGCCCGGGTCCACCACCACCACATGCACCGTCTTCTTGGGGAAATAGCGGTACGCTTGCGCCAGCAGGTACGCGCCTTCATCGATGGCGAAAGCGCCCACTTCGTGACTGATATCGACGATCTGCGCATCCGGACAGATCGAAAGGATGACGCCCTTCATGGTGCCGACATAGTGATCGGAAAGGCCGAAATCGGTGGTGAGGGTCAGGATGGGTTTGCGCATTGGGCCGGCCGGAGAACCGACCGTAACTCCCTTAGTGTACAGCCGCAGCGGCCTGTGCGACGGCAATGTCCGCGTTCCGGCGCGAATGTCGCTTACTCCTTTGGAGGGTTTTATGGCATCGCGCGGAGGAGTGTTTCGTCTGAGCATTCTTGTGCTCGCAGCCTGCGCAGCCGGAATGGCAGGGACCGTGGTCGGATGGTATAACGGCGACCCGGTGGATCAGTTCACAGTTGGACTCACCAACGGCATTGATACCGGAGGGTACCCCGCCGCGAACGTTTATGAGGACTTCATCGTTCCGGCCGGCGGGTGGACGGTAGCGGGAGTATTCGCGTATGATTTCCTGGATTTCGCTCCCGGTACCCAGGCCGAGTGGGCGATCCGCAGCGGCATGAGTTCGGGAAACGGAGGCACCCTCATCGCTTCCGGCACCGACACCGCGACGTACACCTCGACCGGTGAAAGCGGGGCGGGCTCCACAATTTACAAAGTGGAGGTGGATAACCTCAGTGTCGCGCTCGCTCCCGGGAAGTATTGGCTGACCCTGGCGCCGGTGGATTGCGGCTCGGGGTGCGATTCCGCCGTGGACGATACGATCGGAACCAACGCCATAGGAAACCCGCCGGGCAATGACCTGGACAACTTCGACAACTTCCCGGCCGTCGGGCTCAACTATGTTTTCGACCCGACCAGCGGCGGCTCGGCGCGCGACTGGTCGCTGGGAGTGCTGATTCAGACGGGTTTACCCACGCCCGAACCGGGTGCGCTCTCGCTGTTCGCCGCCGGACTTTTTGCGGCCGGGCTCCTGAAGAAAAGATCACTTCGTCCGCACCGTTGAAAGCGCCCCTTCGTTGCTACATCAGCGATCTGTTGTAACTGAGAACACCCACGAACCTCAGTGTCCACCGGCCGGCTGTGTCCCCGAAAGGTCGCGAATGTCGCTAAGGGTATCAGGAGGAGAAGTCATGTTTTCCAGGGTAATGCTGTTCCGTATCGGCGCGGCGGCACTGGTTTGCTGCGCGGGCGGAATTGCCGGTACGGTGGTGGGGTGGTACAACGGCGACCCGGTGGACCAGTTCAATATCGGGCTTATCAACGGGATTGACGATGGTCCCTATAGCGTGGCCAACGTTTACGAAGATTTCACTGTGCCCGCGGGCGGCTGGACGGTGGGGGGAGTGTTCGGCTACGACGAACTGAATTTCACGCCGGGGACGCTTGCAGAATGGGAGATCCGCAGCGGCCTGAGTAGCGGGAATGGCGGGACCCTGGTCGCGTCCGGCACCGATACCGCGACGTACACCTCGACCGGCGAGGGCGGAAGCGGTTATGTGATCTATCGGATCGAGGTGGACGGGCTGGACGTGAGCCTGACGCCTGGAACATACTGGCTGACGGTAGCGCCGGTCGACTGCGGCTCGTCATGCATTTCTGCCACGAGCTATACAACCGGCACCAATGCGGTAGGCAATCCGCCCGGCAACGACCTGGACAACTTCCAGAATATTCCGGGGCTTGCCGGTCATGATTTCCTGCTGGATCCGACGAGTGCGGGTTTGGCCCGCGACTGGTCGCTGGGGGTACTGATCGACACTGCGCTGCCGACGCCGGAGCCTGCCACACTGGCGACCATGGGGATTGCGCTGGCGTTGCTGGCGGCCAGAAACAGAAAAAGATCGCTATTGAAGTGACGCCATCCAGATGGAGCCGGTGCGCCCGGCTTGCGCGAAGATGAGCTCTCCGGGCGCGGCGGCGGGATCGATGCCCACGGACAGGCCCAGATTATCGAGGGAGAGGCGTGCATCGTGCGAGTGGTAGACGGCGAAGGAGGGGCCGATGGGACGCTTGGTGCGCGGATCGACACGGCGCGCCCAGATGCAGGCGTGGCCGTCGGCGTTGCTGACGAAGTAGACGACGGTGCCGCCGGGTCCCCAAACCGGCATGGCGTTGAAGGCGGTGCGGTCGGAGATCGGGATCCACTGATCGGCGGATGGCACGACGGGAACGCCGCGGGAGTTCTTCTTGAGCGGGACGGCGAGGATGCGTTCGGTGACGGGCGGGCCGGTAGCATAGGCCCCTGCGACGGCCCAGGCGCCGTCCGGCGAGATTTTCGGATCGATGCAATACAGGTGGGTAGGTATGCGGTCTTCGCGTCCGGTATCGATATCGCGGAGGGAGATGGCGAAAGCGGTTTGCGTGTCGAGGTCGTAGAGCGGGTCGAGCAGAAGTTGGCGGCCGTCGGGCCACCAGGCACGGGGATAGCCGCAGGCGGTGCAGATTTCGCGCGGGGTCGATCCGGCGGCGGTGCCGGTCAGCCGGACGGTCCTCTCGCGATTGTGCTCGGTGGTGAAGGCGACCTGGGAGCCGTCCGGGCTGAGCCGCGGGGTGAGCTTGACTTCCATTCCTCGAGTTAGCTGCCGCTCGCTGCCGGTGCGCAGATCCATAAACCAGACGCTGGATTCGCCGGTGCGATCGGAGACGAAGGAAAGGCCCTTGCCATCGGCGGAAAGGGAGACGCGGCGATCGGTGGCGGGGCTCGAGGTGAGACGCTCGAGGGCAGCGGGGATGGGTAAGCCATCGGAGCGGAGGGGTAATCGCCAGAGGTCGGGATTGGAGACGAGGGTGGAAAAGACGAGAGTTGGACGGGCGGCCTTTGACGCTGAGGCGGAAGCGGCATAGGCTCCCGAGGCACCGGCGGTTTCGAGAAATTCGGCCGGACCTTCGGCGACGGCCGTACTTTCGGGAATGCGAATGGACCACAGGCCGCGCCGGCTTCCTCTGCGGGCGGCGAAGAGGACGTGACCGCCGACCCAGGCTTCAGGAGTGAACGAGTTCTGCGTTTCAAGGGAGGGCCGAAGGCCCTGAGCGGCCAGGATGCGGGCGGCTCCTGTGGGAACGGCCGGGCCGTCGACAAGGGGAACGACCCAGAAATCGCCCACTCCCCGAGCGCCGGAGAACGCTTTGCACCAGAACAGGACATAGCGAGCGTCGGGTGACCAGGCCGGGCCGGCGGCCTCGCCCCCGCAGTTGCGATTCATGTTGCGTTCGCCGCCTCCACCGGTAGATGCGACGGAGATTTCGGAGTAGCCGCTCTCGAGGTCGCCTTTTTGATACGCGATATATGCGCCGTCGGGCGAGTAGCGGGGGCGCTGGCCGGAATCGGCGAGTTTGGCGGGCGTTCCGCCGGCGGCGGGGACGGTATAAATGCCGCCGGACCGGGAATGATAGGCGACGGTTGCGGCATCCGCGGAGAAGGCGGGCTGGTCGGCTCCTTCGGGATCGCTAGTTATGCGGCGGGCTTTGCCGGTGGCGGTTTCGCGAATCCAGATGTCGGTGCGGCCGGGGCTGTCGCGGTCGGAGGCGTAGGCGATCCATTTGCCATCGGGAGAGATGGCGGGATCGAGCGCAAGTTCATCCGGAGCAGTGAGGCGAACGGCGCTGGAGAGACGCGGGGGAAGAGACGAATGAACGACGGCGGCGGGATGCCAGAGGAGAATGGCCAAGGCGAGCACGGCGAAGGATGCTGTGAGCGCGGCCAAAGCGCGGCGCGGTGGACGGCGGCCGGCGGTGAGAGCGGCGGCAAACGCGGCGGTGAATTCGCTCGCATCTTGCGGGCGGCGGCGGTGGTCGAAAGCGAGCGCCTTGCGGATTGCCGGCCGCACCGGCTTGGGCAGATTCTCCAGCTCCGCTTTCCCATCCTGCCCAAACGGCGTCCGCCTGGTGAGCATCTCGCAGCAGATCGCGGCAAGTGCGTAAATATCGGTCGCGGCCGTTGCGAGGCCATGAAACTGTTCCGGAGCCATGTACTGCGCGGTGCCGGCGATGAAGAGCCCGGTCGTCGCCGTGCCGGCGGGCTGGTCGACTTTCGCGATGCCGAAATCGATCAGCTTGACGGACCAGGAGCCCGGCTCCGTGCCCGTTTGCAACATGACGTTCTCGGGCTTCAGGTCGCGGTGGAAGATGCGCATGCGGTGCGCCGCCGCCAGAGCCGCGCCAAGCTGGCGCGCGATCTCTGCCGCCTCCGGGACGCCGATCGGAGTCCGCATGCGCTCGCGGAGGGTGATTCCATCCACGAAATCCATCACCAGGAACGGCCGCCCGCCGGGCAATTCGCCGCAATCGTGCGCGGCCACAATGCCCGGATGATCGATCGTGCCCAGGATTTCGACTTCCCGCCGAAAGCGCTTTTGAAACCAGGCTGCATCCCCGGAGCTTTGGTCGAGCACCTTCACGACGACGCGCCGCCGGCCGACCCGCTCGTCTTCCGCCAGGAAAACGGCGCTGCTTCCGCCGCGACCCAGAAGGCGGACGATGCGATATCGTCCGGCGACCAGCGTGCCCGGGAACTCCGCATCGATGCCGCTCGCGCCGCCGGATGCGTCGTGGGGTTCGGCCGGCTCGAGGAAACTGTCGCCAGCCTCGTGCGCCGCCAGCAGGGCGGACAATTCCGTGCATAAGTCCGAATCGCTCGCGGACAAACCTTGCAGTAGAGCCTGCCGGCTGGCCGCGTCGCGCTCCAGCGCTTCGTGAAACAGTTCCCGCAGCCTTCTCCAGCGCGCGGCGGTCATGTGCCCGTTCCGCCTCCTTCGATCTGCAGCTTCAGCCAGGCGCGGGCCATGGCCCAGTCGCGCTTCACGGTCTTCGAGGAAATCGAGAGCTCCTGCGCCACTTCCTCCACGGTCATGCCGGCGAAGAACCGCATCTCCACGATGCGCGCCTGCCGTTCGTCGAGCGCTTCCAGGCGATCGAGCGCCTGGTCGAGAGCTGCGATGTCGACGGGGCGTTTTGTGATCAGGCTGCTCTCTTCGAGAGCGATCTGCTCGCGGCCCCCGCCGCGCTTGGCGCGGCTTCGGGAGCGTGCATAGTCCACCAGAACCTGGCGCATGGCCTTGGCGGCCAACGCCAGAAAATGCGTCCGGTCCTGCCATTCGAGGTTCGCCGAGGAGGAAAGCCGGAGATACGCTTCATGCACCAGCGCGGTGGCGCGCAGCGTGTGGTTGGGCCGCTCGGAGCGGAGTTCGCGAGCCGCCGCTGCATGGAGTTCTTCGTAACGCTCGCAGAACTCCTGTGTTAACGCCCGGAGCTCTTCCCGAAGTCCGCTCATGCCCAGCCGAGCCATCATAGCGGAAATCCGCGGCCCGCGGCAGCATTCGCCGGCGCATTGTTAAAATAGCGTTAGTGCAGCATTTCTACTTCGACCACAATGCCACCACACCCCTGGCTCCGGAAGTTCTGGAGACCATGGTGTCGTGTCTCGGTCAGGTCTACGGCAACGCCTCCAGCATCCACTATTTCGGACAGAGCGCCAAGCAGAAACTGGAAGCGGCGCGGCGGCAGGTGGCTTCGCTGATCCACGCTCCGGCCACGAGCATCGTGTTCACGAGCGGCGGCACCGAAGCCGATAACCTGGCGATCTTCGGAGCCGTGCGCGCGGCCGGCGCGGGCCGCAATCACGTGATCACCACTTCCATCGAGCATCCCGCGGTGCTCGCATCCTGCCGCCAGCTCGAGCGCGAAGGCTGTTCCGTCACCTGCCTGCGCGCCGGGTCCAACGGCGCCGTTCAGCCCGACGACCTGCGCGCCGCGCTGCGCCCCGAGACCGCGCTCGTCAGCGTCATGCACGCCAACAACGAAACCGGCGTCATTCAGCCGGTTGCGGAAATCGCCCGCATTGCGCGCGAGGCCGGCGTGCCCGTGCACGTAGATGGCGTGCAGGCGCTGGGCAAGATTCCGGTGGATGTGGAGGATCTCGGGGTCGATTTCTATACCGCGAGCGGGCACAAGATTTATGCGCCGAAGGGCGTCGGGGCGCTGTATGTGCGCAAGGGCGCCCGCGTGGCTCCCATCGCGTTCGGCGGACACCACGAGCGCGACCGGCGGCCGGGTACGGAAAACGTTCCCGGGATCGCCGCCTTCGGAGCAGCCGCGGAACTGGCCGCGCAGAACCTCGCCGCCGATGCCGAGCGCATCGGCAATCTGCGCGACCGCCTGGAAGCGGCCGTGCTCGACCGCATTCCCGGAAGCGGCGTCAACGGCTCGCGCTGGAACCGCGTGCCCAACACGACGAATCTGTATTTCGAAGGCATCGACGGCGAAGCGCTGGTGATCGCGCTCGACCTGCGCGGCTTCGCGGTTTCCACCGGCGCGGCCTGTTCGAGCGGCGCCATCGCTCCTTCGCACGTCCTTACCGCCATGGGCCTTTCCGCCGAGCGCGCCCGCGCCAGCATGCGCTTCTCGCTGGGGCGCTCCAATACCGCCGCGCAGGTGGATGGGTTAATCGAGGCGCTCACCGCATCGGTGGCGCATCTGCGCAGGATTTCCGTGCATGCCTGAGCAGGTTCCCATTGCCGTCGCCATGAGCGGCGGGGTCGATAGCTCCACCGTGGCCGCGCTCCTGGTGCGCCAGGGCCACGACGTGGTGGGGCTCACCATGCAGCTCTGGAACCAGCGGCGGCTGCCGGAGCTCGCCACTGAAAATGCCACTGGCCGCTGCTGTTCGCTCGACGATGTATACGACGCAAGGCGCGTGGCCGAACAGATCGGCATTCCCTATTACGTAGTCAATTTCGAACGGCAGTTCGAAGAGCAGGTGGTGAAGCCGTTCGTATCCGAATACCTGGCGGGCCGCACGCCCGTGCCCTGCACGCTCTGCAACAACTACATCAAGTTCGATCGCTTTCTGGAAATGGCGGATAGCGTGGGCGCTCATCACATCGCCACGGGCCACTACGCGCGCATCCGCTTCCACGAGCCCAGCGGCCGCTACCAGCTTCTGCGCGCCATCGACCCGGCCAAGGACCAGACCTATTTCCTCTTCGGCCTGACGCAGCCGCAGCTTGCCCGCACGCTGTTTCCGCTGGGCGAACTCACCAAGCCGGAAGTGCGCGACCTGGCGCGCGGCATGAATCTCGCGGTCGCCGCCAAGGGCGACAGCCAGGAGATCTGCTTCGTGCCCAACGGCGACTACGCCGCTTTCCTGAACGCCTATCTGAAGGATACGGGCGTCGAGCCGGCGCGGACGCGCGGCTCGATCGTGACGGCCGCCGGCGAGACTTTGGGCGAGCATGAAGGCGTGCACCGCTTTACTGTGGGCCAGCGGCGCGGCCTCGGGGTGGCCACCGGCGAGCCGCTTTACGTGATCGCTACCGACCCCGCTTCGCAGCGCGTCATCGTGGGCGGCAACGACGATCTGCTGCGCGCGCGCTTCTTCGCTGCGAACGTCAATTGGATTTCGATTGCCGGCGCTTCCGCGCCCGTCCGCGCGCAGGTGAAGATCCGCAATAAGCATCACGCCGCGCCGGCCACGCTCTATGCCACATTCGATGCCGGCCGCGTGGAAGTAATCTTCGACGAACCGCAGCGCGCCGTCACTCCCGGGCAGGGCGCCGTCTTTTACGATGACGACGTGGTGCTGGGCGGCGGCTGGATCGAGTAATCCTCGGATCGGCAGGACCGCCGCCGCTACCTACACCCCCACGTAGCGCGCGTACAGGCTCCGCGCCACTCCGGGGTCACTGGTCCCTTTCACGATGGCGCGGCCGTCGGCGAACACCGTCAGTTCGTAGGGCGGCGCGCTGAATCGCAGCGCGAATTCGTTGGCCCGCACTTCCCCCACAGGCTCCAGGCGCGCGCGCAATTCCAATAAGTCGATGGGCCGCTCGTACTCGCGAATCTGCACGGCGTTTCTTCCGCAGAGCGTCACCGGCGGCCGCGAGGTTTCCTGCAAGAACGGGAATTCGCCCCGGCCGCACGCGGGGCATTCGGGATCCCGCGCCACTTCCTCCACCTGCCGGATGCCGCCCTGCCAGACGTCCGCCGTGGTGATCCGCCCCCGCACCGCATCCGGGTTCCCGGAAAGAATCTTGAGCGCGTCCGCCACCTGCAGGGAAGCGATCAACGAAACGATCGGGTTGATCACGCCCGCGGTCTCACAGGTCGGCTGCGCACCCGCTGGCGGCTCGGGATACACGCAGCGCAGACAGGCCGTACGGCGCGGAATCACCGGCATCTCGAGTCCGTAACTGCCCACGGCGGCGCCGTAAATCCAGGGCAGACCGCGGCTCACGGCGAAATCGTTGATCAGGTAGCGGGTCTCGAAATTATCGGTGCCATCGAGAATGACGTCGGCGCCCGCGAGCAGTTCGGAGGCGTTCTCTCCGGTCAGGTCGGCCACCACGCCGCGCACGCAAATCGCCGAGTTTATGCGGGCGATGCGGCGTTCGGCGGCCGCCGCTTTTGGAAGCGCCTCGAGGGCGTCGGCCTCTTCGAACAACCACTGCCGGTGCAGATTGGCGGGCTCGATGTAATCGCGATCGATCATCGTGATGCGCCCGACGCCTGCCCGCGCCAGCGCCGCCGCCTGAAAGCTGCCCAGTGCGCCGCAGCCGACAATCGCCGCATGCGCGCCGAGGAGCGCCTCCTGCCCGCGCTCGCCGATTCCCCCGAACAGAATTTGCCGCGAATAGCGCTCGCGCTGCGCCGCATCCATGAAATTCGATGGTAACAAAGTTGCTTTGAACGGCTTACGTTATCATGAGGATGGTGCGCCGCCTGGTCGCCTATTTCTTTTGCGCGCTGCTTGTGGGCGCCGTCGCTCAGTACCCGGTCCTGAAGGCACAGAACCGGAATTTCGAGGGATTGCCGGTGCGGGAAATCCGGTTCGATCCGCCCGACCAGCCGCTGCAAACGAGCGAGTTGCAGAAAATCCTCCCGCTCCAAACGGGCGCGCCGCTGAGCATGTCTGCGGTGCGCGCCGCCATCGCGCGCCTCTTCGCCACCGGACGCTACGCCGACATCCAGGTAGACGCGGAGCCCTTCCAGGACGGCGTTTCCATCCGGTTCATTACCACCAACCGGTGGTTCATTGGAGCCGTTCACGCCACCGGCTCGATCAGCAGCCCGCCCAATCCGGGCCAACTGGAAAACGCCACGCAGCTGGATCTCGGCACGCCGTTCAGCAACTCGAAAGTCGCCGAAGCCGAGGCCGGCCAGTTACATCTCCTCGAAAGCAACGGCCTCTTCCGCGCCACCGTGCATCCTGAATTCGATTGGGACACCGGCCGCGATTACCAGCAGGTCAACCTCCGCTTCGATGTCGATAGCGGTCCCCGGGCGCGCTTCACCACACCTGTGCTGCTGGGCAATCTGCAGATGGATACGCAGCGCATTCTGACCGCGACGAAGTTCCGCCGCTGGCTGTTGCATAGCTGGAAGCCGATGACGCAGGCGCGCGTCCGCCAGGCGCTGGACGGCGTGCGCTCGCTCTATATCAAAGACAACCGGCTCGAGGCCAAGGTTTCGCTGGATTCCATGAAGTATGATGCCGAGGAGAACAATGCGATTCCCACGCTGCGCATCGATGCCGGCCCGCGCATTGAAGTCCACACCATCGGCGCCAAGGTTTCGCGAGGCAAGCTCGAGCGCTATATCCCCATCTACCAGGAGCACACGGTGGATGCCGACCTGCTGACGGAAGGCTCTCGCAATCTGCGCGATTATTTTCAATCCACCGGCTATTCGGACGCGGAAGTGGAATTCAAGGAGCAGCGCGTCATCAACGACCGCGCGTCCATCGACTTCCTCATCAATCTCGGCAAACGCCACCGCCTGGTGCGCGTCGCGATCGAAGGCAACCGCTATTTCTCGACCGACACGATTCGTGAGCGAATGTTCCTGCGGACCGCCAATTTCCTGCAGTTTCCGCACGGCCGCTACAGCGAGAACCTGCTGGCGCGCGACGTCGATTCCGTCTCCAACCTCTATAAGTCGAACGGCTTTCGCGACGTGCAGGTGACCTCCCGCGTGCAGGACGATTACCTCGGCAGACCGGGCGATCTGGCCATCACCATCGAAATCGTCGAGGGGCCGCAGTACTTCATCCAGAGCCTTCAGGTGAGCGGCATCGAGCATCTCGATAAGGCACAGATTCTCGCCAGCCTGAGCTCGATCGAGGGCCAGCCGTTCAGTGAGTTCAACGTGGCCGTGGACCGCGACGCCATTCTGGCGCGCTATTTCGCCAGGGGCTTCGCCAATGCCAGCTTTGAGTGGAACTCCAAACCCGCCCCCAACGATCCGCACCGTGTGGACCTGAGTTACCTCGTTCACGAGGGGGATCAGCAATTCGTGCGGAAGGTGATTTACAGCGGCAATCGCGTGACGCGCGACAGCCTGATCGACCACGCGATCCAGATGCGCGCGGGCGACCCGCTTTCGCCCACGCAGATCACCGATACGCAGCGCCAACTGTACTCCCTGGGCGTGTTCGCCAAAGTCGATGCCGCCATCCAGAATCCCGACGGCCAGATCGATAGCAAATACGTGCTGTACGATCTCGACGAAGCCCGCCGCTACTCCTTCGCCGTGGGCTTCGGCGCCGAGTTTGCGCGCATCGGCGGCTGCACCGATTGCCTGGATGCACCCGCCGGACAGACCGGCTTTTCGCCGCGGGTCTCAGTGGACGTGACCCGCAACAATCTCTGGGGCCTGGCGCACAGCCTCAGCCTGCGCACCCGCGTTTCCACCCTCGAGCAGCAGGCGCTCCTCACCTACACGCTGCCGCGTTTCCGCGGCAAAGACAACCTCACCCTTTCGGTGACCGGCCTGTACGACGATTCGCGCGACGTGCGCACCTTTTCCTACAAGCGCGAGGAAGGCTCCGTGCAGCTTTCGCAGCGTGTCTCCAAGGCGACGACCTTCTTCTGGCGGTACACATACCGCCGCGTCGGAACCAGCGACCTGAAGATTTCCCCTTACCTCATTCCGCTGTTGTCGCAGCCCGTCCGTCTGGGACTGGCCTCGACATCCATGGTGCAGGACCGCCGGGACGATCCGGTCGATCCGCACAAGGGCTACTACAACAGCGTGGACGTGGGGCTCGCGGCGCGCGCGCTGGGGTCGCAGCGCAATTTCCTCCGGTTCCTGGGCCGCAACGCCAGCTACTATCAGTTGAACAAACGTTTCGTGCTGGCGCGCAGCACCGAGTTCGGAGAGATCTACGCCTTCAACTACGGCGGCAATCAACTGGATGCCATCCCGCTGCCGGAGCGCTTCTTCGGCGGCGGCGGCAACTCCAACCGCGCATTTCCGGAGGACCAGTCGGGCCCGCGCGATACGGAGACCGGGTTCCCCATCGGCGGTACCGCGCTGTTATTCAATCAGACGGAGCTGCGCTTCCCCCTGATCGGCGAAAATATCGGCGGGGTGCTCTTTCACGACATGGGCAATACATACTCCACGCTCGACTCCGTCTCTTTCCGCGTGCGGCAGCGCAATCTCCAGGATTTCGATTACATGGTTCACGCCGTCGGCTTCGGCGTGCGCTATCGCACGCCCGTGGGTCCGCTGCGCGTCGACCTGGCGTACAGCATCAACCCGCCGCAGTTTTTCGGCTTCAAAGGCACCGAACAGGACCTGATCAACGCCGGCGTGAATCCCTGCGCCAACGTTCCGAACCAATGCACGGTCACCGGCGTCAGTCATTTTCAGTTTTTCTTTTCGATAGGACAGACGTTTTGAAAGGGGTCAGTACAAGTACGGGCAAAAGCATCCGCGGCAGAGACCGCCGGCGCTACCGGGCCGCCCGGGACCGGCGGCGATCGTGTCGCCGGTGCCTTTTCCTTCTCGCCTTCGCCGCGCTGGCGCACGCCGAAATCATCGATCGCATCGCCGTGTCCGTGGGTAGCCACGTCATCACGCAAAGCGAACTGGATCGCGAGATCCGCGTGACCGCGTTTCTCAACGGCGTGAAGCCGGATCTTTCCCCCGCCGGCAAACGAGCTACGGCCGACCGCATGGTCGAACAGCAACTGATTCGCGACGAACTGGAGAGCAACCGCTACCCGATCCCGGCGGCCGGCGAAGTGGAACCGGAACTGAACGCCTTCAAGAAGAAATATTACCCGACCGAAGAAGCCTATCAGAAGGCATTGACGGCCGATGGCATCAGGGACAAAGACGTGCGCGACGAACTGCTCTGGCAGCGTGAGCTGTTGTTGTTCATCGAAATCCGCTTCCAGCCCGGTGTGCAGGTCAGCGAACAGGAGATCCAGGATTATTTCGATAAGGTCGTGGAGCCCGCCGCGCGCCTGGCGCATCCGGGCCAGCCGATTTCACTCGAAGACTATCGCGGGCAGATCGAGAACACTCTCACCGGACAGCGGGCCGACGAACAGATGGATAACTGGCTGGAACAGGCCCGGCGGCGCACCGAGATCATCTACCATCCGGAGGTCTTCCAGTGACCCGCAAGCGCATGGCATGGGTCGCGCTGGCTTCCGCCGCCGGCCTGGCGGCCGCGCTCGTCATTGCGGCAATCGTGGTGCTGCAGAGCGGATGGTTCTACGAACAGGTGCGGCAGCGCATCTTGCGCGAAGTGGAGCAGGCCACCGGCGGCCGCGTGGAAGCGGGATCGTTCGCATTCGACTGGCATACGCTGCGCGCCGAACTCAAAGGCTTCACCATCCACGGCACCGAGCCTCCCGGCAAGCCGCCGCTGTTTCATGCCGATTCCGTCGCGGTCGGCCTGAAAATCGTTTCCATCTTCAAACGCGATATCGATATTGCCTACGTGGAGGCGGCCGCGCCGGAGGTGTACCTGATGGTGTTTCCCGATGGCCGCACCAACCTGCCCGCGCCGCGGACTCGCAAGCGCGCCGGTGACCCGATGGAGCAGGTGCTGCGTCTCGCCATTGGCCGCGTGCGCGCCTGGAACGGCATCTTGCAGGTCGAATCGCGCGCCCGCGTCCCCTTCGATCTGGACGGCCGCAATCTCGCGGCGGACGTTCTGTTCGATGCGCGCGGGCCGCGCTACCAGGGCACTCTGGCGGTGCATCCGCTGAATCTGCGGGCGGCCGGCGCCGCCGTTCCCGCGGACCTGGACGCCGCTGTTTCGTTCGAACGCAATCGCATCGCGCTTTCCGCCGCGACCCTCCGCACGGGCGGCTCCACGCTGCAGCTTTCGGGCGCGCTGGAGAATCTGGCCGATCCGCACGCCTCGTTCCGCTACACTGCCCATATCGCCTCCTCCGATGTTGCCCGCGCGCTGCGCCGCAAGCTGCCCGCGGCCGTAGCGGAGGCCCACGGCAATGCCACCTGGACAGGCGGTACCGGGTACGCGGTGGAGGGCCGCTGGCAGTTGGCCCAGGCCGCCACCCGCGCCGAAGGAATGCTCTCGGCAACCCCGGCAGCGGTGTTTCTGAGCGATGTGCGCGTGCGCACGGCCAGGCCGGTGCCCGCCGATACCCGCATCGCCCGCATCGATCTGCACGGTCGCAATGTGGACCTGCGGGCGATTGATGCCTCGGCCCTGGGCGGCACCTTCCGCGGGGCGGCGCGGCTGGAGAACTTCGACCGGTTCACGGTGAAAGGAGAACTCGCCGCGCTCGATGCCCGCCGCGCGGTGGCTCTCTACAGCCCGGAAGCGCTGCCGTGGGACGCGACGGTTTCCGGCTCTCTGGAAGCGGAAGGCTCGCTGGCTTCCATTGTGAACACCTCTTCGCTGCGCGGCTCGGGCCGGGCCTCGGTCGATCTCACTATCGCCCCCGCGCCGCTATCCCCGCCCGTGAACGGACAGATTTCCGCAACGTACGACGCGCGGAGCGGCGCTGTCGAAATCGCGCGCGGCATTCTTCTGCTGCCCGCCTCGCGCGCCGAACTTTCCGGAACGCTCGGCAGCCAGCTTCAGGTTCACGTGGAGTCGCGCGATCTTCACGACCTGGCTCCGATCCTGGGCCAGAAGACCGCGGCGCTGCCGCTGACGCTGCAGAATGGTTCCGTCGCCTTTGACGGCACCGCGGCCGGGCGGCTCGACGATTTGCACGCCGCGGGCCGCCTCACGGCCTCGCATTTCGCCTACGAAGGGCGCGGCTTCGATGCCTTCTCCGCCGGCGTCACCGCGTCTCCCGCGAACGTCCAACTCCACGATGCCACGCTTTCCCGCGGGGCCATGCGGGTGCAGGGTCAACTGGCCGTCAATCTGCAAGACTGGAAGCCGGTTGACACCGGCCTGATCGATGGTTCCGGAACGGTGCGCAACGCCGATCTGGCCGAACTGGCAGTTCTCGCCGGCTTACAGCCGCTACCGGCTACCGGAACGGCGAGCGCCCAGGGACGCATCAACGGCAGCATCGGCGATCCGTTGATCGATGCCCAGGTCTCGATCGCCAAGGGGAGTTTCCATGAGGAGCCGTTCGACCAGGTCACCGCGCACGTGCGGGCCAACAGCCGCAGCATCCAGGTGGTCACCAGCCAGGTGATTGCCGGTGCGAAAGAGGTGCGCGCCGCCGCGCGCTTCGAACACCAGCCGCAGACGTACGAGAGCGGGCGGCTGCAGTTCGAAGTCGCCACCAACTCCATGCCGATGGACCAGATTGAAACCATCAGCCGCGCGCGGCCGGGAGTGAAAGGCAGCGTGCAGGTAGTGGCGCAAGGCACACTCGACCTGGCGCCCGCGCGCGCAGGCCGCCTGGGGCTGCGCATCGCCAGGCTGGAAGGCGATGTCACGGCGAGGGGGCTGCAACTGACCGGGCAGGCGCTGGGCAACGCGCACCTGGCGATGAAGTCCGATGCCGGAGTGCTGCGCGTCCACCTCGACTCCGATTTCGCCGATTCCACCGTTCAGGGCAACGGCGAGTGGCGGCTGGAGGGCGATTACCCGGGCACGGCCACGCTTGTGCTTTCGCGCCTGGACTTCGGCGCACTGCGCGCGTGGCTGTTTCCCTCGCTCGCGGGTACGCCCACGCCCTTCAACGGCTTCGCCGAAGGGCAATTGCGCATCGACGCCTCCCTGCTCAAACCCGAGAGCGCGCGGGCGGAATTGCGAATCCCGCAATTTCAGATGTCGGCCAGCGCGCAAAACGCTTCGTTGACACTGAACAACTCCGGACCGATTGTCGCGACCATCGCGGACGGCGTCCTGACGTTCGCCAGCGCCCGCCTCGTCGGCCACGGCACCGATCTTTCGGCTACCGGGAAAATCGCGCTCACCGGCAGGCAGGCCGTCGATGTGCGGGTGAACGGCCGCGTGGACCTGGCGATCGTCCACAGCTTCAACCGCGATTTCGTTGCCGCCGGAGAGTTGGCCGCCGACGCTTCCGTCAGAGGCACGCTCGATGCGCCGCAACTCACCGGCCGGGTGTCTTTTCAGAACGCCGAGTTCCGCGTGGCCGATCTGCCCAACGGCATCTCCGCCGCCAATGGCGTAATCGGCTTCACCTCCGACCGCGCCACCATCCAGAGCTTCACCGGCGAAACCGGCGGCGGTAAAGTGACGTTGACCGGCTTTGCCGGCTACGGCGGAGGGCCCGTCATCTTTCGGCTGCACCTGCGCACCCAGCAGGTGCGCGTGCGCTATCCCGAAGGGGTCAGCACGGTCTCGGACGCCAATCTCAGCCTCACCGGCACTTCCGACCGCAGCATGCTTTCCGGCACCATCACGATTCAGCGCGCCGGTTTCAATCCGCAGGCCGATTTCAGCTCCTTGATGGCGCAATCGGCCGAACCCGTTCACACCCCCGCCGGCCGCGCCGGCTTTCTCGGCGGCATGAGCTTCGACGTTCAAGTGCAGACCGCGCCCGACATCCAATTCGAGAGCTCTCTCACTGAGGATATTCAGGTGGAGACCAATCTGCGCTTGCGCGGCACCGCCAGCAACCCGGCGCTGCTGGGCCGGATCAATATCACCGAGGGGCGGGTGGTCTTCTTCGGCACGAAATACACCATCAATCAGGGCTCGATCTCGTTCTATAATCCGCTGCGCATCGACCCCGTGCTGAATATCGATCTCGATACGAAAGCGCGCGGGATCGATATCACCCTCACCGTCTCCGGCCCGCTGAACAAGCTGACCCTGACCCCGCGCTCCGACCCGCCGCTGCAATTCAATGAAATCGTGGCGCTGCTGGCCACGGGGCGCACGCCCACCAACGACCCGGCACAGTTGGCGCAGCAGGCCACGGCGCCGCAGTCGTGGCAGCAGATGGGCGCATCGGCACTGTTGGGACAGGCCATCGCAAGCCCGGTGGCCGGCCGTCTGCAGCGCTTCTTCGGCGTGAGCAACCTGCGCATCGATCCCACGCTCCCCGGCATCGAGTACAACCCGCAGGCCCGGCTGACGCTGGAGCAGCAGATCACACCCGAGATCACCTTCACCTACATTACGGACGTAACCAGCAGTAACCCGCAGGTAGTCCGCGTCGAATGGTCGTTTGCCAAACTCTGGAGCGTGGTGGCGCTGCGGGAGGAGAACGGGATGTTCGGGATCGACTTCTTTTATAAGAGAAGATTTTGAGCGGAGCGGACAACTCGATCAGCGTTTTATCGGGGTTCACGTCCGCGGATAAAACAAAATCGTCTGCCGGCGTTCCGTCTCCGTGTTTATCTACAATGGAGTTCATGGTGCGTGAGACGGCAATCACGGCCACGGCTCTGGGCGCGGCGGCGTTCCTGACGTGGGCGGTTCGCGGGCGGTCGTCGCGCGTCTTCGGGGCTTCGGAATGGCGCGGGAAACGGGACCGGGCCGATCTCGCTCTGACCTTTGACGATGGGCCCAGCGAAACCACGCCGGCCATCCTCGACGTGCTCTCGCAATACGGTATTCCGGCCACATTTTTTCAGTGCGGGGCCAATGTCGAGCGGCTGCCGGCAGTCGCCCGCGCCGTTCACGCCGCCGGTCACGAGATCGGCAATCACAGCCACACCCATCCGCTGCTCTGCCTGCGGTCGCCCGCGTTCATCGAAAACGAACTGCGCCGCGCGCAGGAAACCATCGGAAAACACACGGGTAAAGCGCCAGTCTGGTTTCGCGCGCCCTTCGGTGTGCGCTGGTTCGGACTGCGTTCGGCCCAGGAGCGGCTGGGACTCACGGGCGTGATGTGGACTGTAATCGGTTATGATTGGACTCTGAAGGCGGGTGAGGTCGTGACGCGGGTGGCCGGACGCGTCGACAATGGCGCCATCCTTTGTTTGCACGACGGGCGCGAGCTCGAGTGCAAACCGGATGCCGGGGTAACGGTGGAAGCTGTCCGCCGCCTGGTTCCGCTACTGCTGGAAAGGGGTTATCATTTCGTAACGGTAAGCCGACTCTTATGTCCGACGAACTAATTCAGCGGGTTCTGAAGGTGATAGCCACCAGCAAGCGCATTCCCCTCGAAACCGTGACCATCGACAGCGAATTCCAGCAACTCGGGATCGACTCCATGGATGCAGTCGAGATCCTCTTTGCCCTCGAAAACGAATTCGATATCTCCATTCCCGATGACGACGTGCGCACCGTCCGGAACGTGCGCGACATGTGCGCCGGCGTGGAGAAGCTGGTCGCCGCCAAGGGCGCCGGCGCGGGCGCGCAGACCGGCCAGTAAAGAATGCGGCGCGTCGCCATTACAGGAGCAGGCGCCATCTGCGCCATCGGCTGCACCGCGAACGAATTCGCCTCCTCGCTGCGAGAGGGGCGTACGGGCATCGGGCCGGTTGAATCCACCGACATGTCTCAGCTGCGCTTTCAAAACGGCGCCGAAGTGCGCGGCTACTCGCACCAGCCGTATTTCGACGACCGCCGCGCCGATTTCATGGACCGCTTCGCGCAGTTCGCGGTGATTGCCGCACGCGAAGCGGTTGCCGATGCCGGCATCGGGTGGACGCCCGCGCTGCGCGAAACCGCGGCCATCGTCACCGGCTCGTGCGTGGGCGGACAGAGCACCGAAGACATCGGTTTCCACGAGGTCTACAAACTCGGCCACAACCGGGTCCATCCCCTGACGATTCCCAAGACCATGGCCAACGCCGGGGCCAGCCACATCTCGATGGAATTCGGCGTCACGGGCCCCAGCTTTACCATCTCGACGGCCTGCTCCTCGGCCGGCCACGCTATCGGCCAGGCGTTCTGGATGGTGCGCTCGGGCATCACAGACCTGGCCATCACCGGGGGCAGCGAAGCGCCCTTCAGTTTCGGAATCCTCAAGGCGTGGGAAGCCATGCGCGTGGTCTCGCCCGATACCTGCCGGCCGTTTTCGAAGGACCGCCGCGGCATGATTCTGGGGGAAGGCGCGGCGATGTTGGTGATCGAGCCTCTCGAGGCCGCGCTCGCCCGCGGCGCGCGCATCCACGCGGAAATCGTAGGTTTCGGCATGTCCGCCGACGCCTGCCACATCACTCAGCCTTCCAGCGAAGGGGCCGCGCGCGCTATGCGCGCCGCCCTGCGCGATGCCGCGGTTGCGCCGGAACAGATCGGCTACATCAATGCCCACGGCACCGCGACTCCGGCCAACGATCCCGCCGAAGCCGCGGCCATCCGCGCGGTCTTCGCCGCGCACGCCGACCGTCTGGCGGTGAGTTCCACCAAGGCGATGCACGGCCATGCCCTGGGAGCAGCCGCTGCGCTGGAATGCCTGGCCGCGGTAATCGCGCTGCGTGACGGCATCCTGCCTCCCACCGTCAATTTCAACGAGCCCGACCCGGAATGCGACCTGGACGTGATCCCGAACCAATCGCGCGCAGCCGCGGTCGAATACGCTCTTTCGAATTCCTTCGCGTTCGGCGGGCTGAATGCGGTTCTGGCGCTGCGAAAGGCCCCCTAAGCCGGGAATCCACGACCGCGGCGGCGCCTTTTGGTCCCCTGCAGGCGATGACGAGGCCACGGGCCGGATTTGCCTGTAATCGGACGTTAATGACTTTTTTCTCCTCGCCTCGGCGCAGTCGTGTAACCCACAGGCTGTAGAAAGCGCCTACACATTTGCGAGCCGAAGCACCAAGTCGTAGACGTTGGCGGTTGAGAGCACTACTCGATCCGATTCGGGTTCGCAAATCCAATATTTTCTTAGGAGAACCCTGACCATGACGTCGAAATCCCTCATTCTGGCTGGAGCCCTGGCCCTCTCTACTCTTTGCATTGCTAACGCCAAGACGTACGAAATCACCCTGGCCGCGCCTACGAAGGTCGGCAACGTACAACTGAAGGCGGGACAGTACCGCCTCAAGGTCGACGGCAGCAACGCCACGTTCACAGCCGTCGAGACCGACAAGAGCGTGTCCACGCCCGTGAAGGTCCAGACCACCGACAAGAAGTTCGATAACACCCGCGTCGATGCCGACAAGGAAGGCACGACCGACGTGATTAAAGACATCGAGCTCGGCGGTTCCAAGATGCGCATCGAGTTCTAAGTTCCCCCCGGGGGATGGCAGTGGATCGCACCCCTGCCGTCCCCCCTTCTTTGGATTCTCTTTTCCTCGAATCCGCATACAATAGCTTCCATGCGGATTCTTCCAGCCTTCCTGCTCGCTGCCGCTGCGTGTGCCCAGACACCCAGTCCTGTTCCCCCTCCATTGCGGCAGGCCAGCCAGCTTCTCAACGATTACGGCAATCGCGCGCGCTACGCGGCCGAAAATGAAAAGGTCGCGCCGCCGGCTCCCGGCGAAGAGCGCGTGGTCTTCATGGGCGATTCCATCACCGATGCGTGGGGCCGCCTGGTCAAGGTTCCCTTCTTCCCTGGCAAGCCCTACTACAATCGCGGCATCAGTGGACAGACCACCGCGCAAATGCTGCTGCGCTTCTATCCGGATGTGATCGAACTGCATCCCAAAGCCGTCCTGATCCTGGCCGGCACCAACGATATCGGCGGCAACCTCGGACCGGAAAGCCTGGAATACATCGAGAGCAACCTCGCGGCGATGACGGATCTGGCGCACGCCAACGGAATCAAGGTCGTCCTGGCCTCGCTTACGCCGGTCTGCGATTATCATCGCCCGCAAACCGCGCAGCGCCCGCCCGAGAAAATCAACGAGCTGAACCGCTGGATCAAAGACTATACCGAACGCCATCCGGACGTGATTTACCTGGATTACTTTTCGGCTACGGTGGATGACAAGGGCTTCTTCCGCGCCGAGATCACCGAAGACGGACTGCACCCCAATGCCAGGGGCTACGAAATCATGGCGCCCCTGGCGCAGAAGGCCATCGACCGGGCCCTGGCGAGGTGAAGTATGAACGAACTCTCCAACGCGCGCCGGGGTTTTCTGCGGCGTCTCCTGACGTTTGGCGGCATGGCGGCCGCTCCCGCGGCGGCGCAACAGCAGCAGGGCGCGGCGGTCCGCACCGGCACCTTTCCACTGCCCTCCTACACGCGCGCGCAGGAACACCGGTCGCTCAAGCAATCCAGCTTCGACCGCACGGGCGGCAATCATGACTGGTGGAGCATCCCCGCCGGGGGCAGCCTCGAAGTCTTCAACGCCGACGGTCCGGGAGTCATCAGCCACATCTGGTTGACCATCGCGGCGCGCTCCGGCGATCATCTCAAGGAGCTCGTGCTGCGCGCGTACTGGGACGGCAACGACCGGCCCAGCGTCGAAGTTCCCGTGGGCGATTTCTTCGGGCTCAACCTGAACTCGTATTTCCACTACGAGTCACAGTACCTGGCCTGTTCGCCCGGCAAAAGCCTCAACTGCTATTTCTCGATGCCGTACCGCCGCAGCGCCCGGCTCACCGTCGCCAATGAGGGACGGCAAGAGGTGGGCTCCTTCTACTCCAATATCGATTACCTCAGCCTCCCGAGCCTTCCCGACGACACCTTCTATTTCCACGCGCAGTATCGGCAGGCGTCGCCGTGCATGCCGGTCCGGGGCGAGGGCGCGCGGCTCAATCCCGATGGCCGCGCGAACTACATTTTCGTGGAGACGCGCGGGCGCGGCCACCTGATGGGCGTCACGCTCGGCGTCCTGCAAAACGCCAACGGCTGGTGGGGCGAAGGCGACGAGATGATTTTCGTGGACGATGAGACCAAGCCTTTGATCAACGGCACTGGCTCGGAAGACTATTTCCTCGGAAGCTGGGATTTTGGCGGCCGCGATGGCGCCGTGCCGTTCGGCTATGCGATGTACGGCGCGCCTTTGATCGTCAACCCCGAGCGCACCGGCGGCCGCTACTGCTGCTATCGCTGGCACGGCGACAACCCCGTCACCTTCGGGCGCTACCTGAAGCACACCATCGAGCACGGCCACGCCAACGACCGCGGCGACAATTTCTTCTCCGTGGCCTACTGGTATCAGGATGCTCCTTACACGGAATTCCCGCCTCTGGCGCCGGTCGGGGAACGGATTCCCATGGTTCGCACGGCGTAGGGGGGAACGGCGCGGACTCGCGGCGAATCGGGATCTTGCCTATTTCACGGGAGGTCGCGAAATGACTTACTGGGTGAAGTTCAAGCAATCCGACAACTCGAGAATCACCAGGGCGAAGGAAAGCGCGCGGGTGGAACTGGGGCGATCGGGCGCAGCGGTGGTCGGCAACGACGTGCTGATCGTGAACAACTGGCAAACCGCGAAGAGCGCCTTTGAGCAGGCTGCGCAAAAAGACCAGCTCTTCTGCAACGTCGAGGACCTGGGACAAGCCCATTCCGGCAATAAACACTACGCCGGGCTGCGGGGAATTGTCTTTGGCCTGGACAACAAACCCGGGAACTGCCAGACGGTCGCGCTCATCGACAGCAACCCGGTGAAAAAAGTGTTCTACACGCCCTTTCCCTGCATGTTTGGGGATTGCCAGAAGGCGGCCGATGAGCGCGGAGGCTACGTAGCTGTGCAGACCGGCCAGCGCCAGACGCCGCCGACCCAACCGCTGGCGGCATTCGGATGGGACCTGATCATCTACGTGGTTTGTCACGGTGACTCGGGGATGGCCGGCTGCGATTGCCGGAAGTGCGGATCGAAACTGGATCCGTCCACGCTTTCGGCTTTCGAACTTCAGGAAAGGATGCTGCAGGACGGACTCTCGAAGGATGTGCGCGAACTCAGATTGTGGGCCTGCAAAGGAGCCGACGCGCCGTCGCCCGGAGCGATGTCTTTTGTCGAAGCGTGGGCGGGCTTCTTCGAAAAAAGCGAGTACCCGAAAGTGAGCATCTACGGCTACACCGGCTATCTGCTGATCGCGAACGATAAGAAAAAGTACTCCTACGGCGTCCGCAACGACGACACTACGAAAACCCCGGCGGGCCAGGCGAAACGAGGGCCAATCGCCCGTCCATGACCGTTTCCGTACTCTTAATGAATGCTGGGAGCGCTCTTGGGCTGCTGCACCCGTACTTTTACGATGCGGGAAGTGGTGACCGGACGCCGGTCATCCAGTAGAAACTGCAGGTGCTTGCCGCGTTCGACGAGTTCCAACATGCGGCCGCTGACCGGGTTCGGGCAGTATTCCGGATGGCCCGAAATGCGGATCGAGGTGCCGCCCAGGCATTCCACCAGGTAGTGCCGGTTTTTGGTTTCGATCTCCAGGCGCGACCCGGCCGGCAGCCCACTGCAATCCACGAGTTCGGCCGACGTCATCGGGCCCATGACAATAGGATGACACAGTCAGGCTGGAGGTTACGCTTTCCGCCGGCGAGCGAAGGCCGCGCATGGGACATTGCCTTGGCTTCGTCTATTCCGAGAATCCCGGACCGTTCACCAGTTCGTGAATCGCGCGCAGGCGGCGCCAGAAGCCTTCGAGCAGGCTCAGGCGAAGGGCGTTCGCGCCGTCGGAGAGGGCCTGTTCGGGGCGATCGTGCACCTCCACAAAAATGCCGTCCACGCCGGCGGCCACCGCGGCGCGAGCCAGCGGTTCGATGAATTCGGGCTGGCCGCCCGAAGCGGCTCCGGCGCCGCCGGGCAACTGCACCGAATGGGTGGCGTCGAAGACCACCGGCCAACCGGCATCGCGCATGACTTTGAGGCCGCGCATGTCCACCACCAGGTTGTTGTATCCGAAACCCGACCCACGCTCGGTCAACACCACCCTGGTGTTTCCGGTGGAGGCCACTTTTTCGGCGGCGCGGTGGATATCGTGCGGCGCCACGAACTGCCCTTTCTTGACGTTGACGATGCGGCCGGTGCGGCCGGCGGCCACCAACAGGTCCGTCTGGCGGCAGAGAAACGCCGGGATCTGCAGGATGTCGGCGGCTTCGGCGGCGGGCTCGGCCTGCCGCGGCTCGTGGATATCGGTGAGGATGGAGAAGCCTTCGGCGCGCAGATCGGCGAGGATGCGCAGTCCCTCGCGCAGGCCGGGGCCGCGGTAGGAATCGACGCTGGTGCGATTGGCTTTGTCGAAGGAGGCTTTGAAAACGAAGTCGCCCGCGATGGTGCGGATGCCGTGCGCCATCAGGTGCACATGCTCTTCGCTTTCGATGACGCAGGGGCCGGCGATCAGCACCAGCGGCTTGCCGTGGCCAAAGGCGGAAAACTCAATCGGCACGGGAGTACTGCGGCTCCTCGCCGAATTCCTCCTGTGTGCCGAGGCGGCGGCGCCGGTGTTCGTAGGCCGCGCCGATAAAGGCCTTGAACAGCGGGTGCGGCTCCATCGGTTTGCTCTTGAACTCGGGATGGAACTGGCAGCCCAGATACCAGGGATGACCGGCGATCTCGCAGATCTCGACGTAAGTGCCGTCGGGCGTCTCGCCCGTGATTCGCAGACCGGCGGCTTTCAGACGTTCTTCGTATTCGCGGTTGAATTCGTAGCGATGCCGGTGGCGCTCGTTGATTTCGCGGCTCCCGTAGGCGCGGTAGGCGAAGCTGTTCTCCGCCAGCCGGCAAGGCCAGCCGCCCAGCCGCATGGTGCCGCCCAACTCGTCCACCCCTTTCAGCTCGCGCAGCTTGAATATCACGCGGTGCGGCGTGCCGGGGTTGAACTCGGTGGAATCGGCGGCCTCGAGCCCGCAGACGTTGCGCGCGAACTCGATCACCAGGGTCTGCATGCCGAGGCAGATTCCGAAATACGGCACCTTGCGCTCGCGCGCGTAGCGAATGGCGTTGAGCATGCCGTCGATACCGCGCTTGCCGAAGCCGCCCGGCACAAGGATGCCGTCATAGCCGGTGAGCTGATGTTCCCAATCGTCGCCCACTACGCCTTCGGCTTCGATCCAGTTGATGTTCACCTTGAGCCCGTGCGCCAGCCCGCCGTGCAGCAGGGCTTCCTTGAGGCTCTTGTAGGAGTCTTCGTATTCGACGTACTTGCCCACCAGCCCGATGCTCACTTCGTCGCGCGGGTTCTGCATGCGTTCGAGCATGGCCATCCATCGGCCCATCTCGCGGCGCGGCGCATCCAGCTTGAGCAGGCGCAGGGCGATTTCGTCAACGCCTTCATCGGCGAACATCACGGGCACTTCGTAGACGCTCCGGACATCGCGCGCCGTGACCACGGCTTCCACGTCCACATCGCAGAAGAGCGCGATTTTTTCCTTCATCTCCTGCGGGATGAACCGCTCGGCGCGGCAGATCAGAATATCGGGCTGGATACCGATGGCGCGCAGCTCCTTGACGCTGTGCTGAGTAGGCTTGGTTTTGAGCTCCTGCGCGGCGGCGATCCAGGGCACCAGGGTCACGTGCACGAACAGGCAGTTGTGCCGTCCCTGCTCGTGGCGCATCTGGCGGATGGCTTCGAGAAACGGCAGCGATTCGATATCGCCCACGGTACCGCCGATTTCGGCGATGACCACGTCCACGTCCGCCGCCACTTTTTTCATGGCGGCTTTGATTTCGTTGGTCACGTGCGGAATCACCTGCACGGTTTTGCCGAGGTAATCGCCGCGGCGCTCGCGCGCGATGATGCGTTCGTAGATGCGTCCGCTGGTGAGGTTGTTGTCCTGCGTGAGGCGGGCGTGGGTGAAACGCTCGTAGTGGCCGAGGTCGAGATCGGTCTCCGCGCCATCGTCGGTGACGAAGACCTCGCCGTGCTGAAAGGGGCTCATGGTGCCGGGATCGACGTTCAGGTAGGGGTCGAACTTCTGGCAGGCGATCTTCAGCCCGCGGCTTTCCAGCAGGCAGCCGAGGGAGGCGGCGGCGATCCCCTTCCCCAGCGAGGAGACCACCCCGCCTGTTACAAAAATAAATTTAGCCATCTCTATTTCACCCCCAACGACGCTTCAAATAATTGCGAAACCCGCTCCAGGTCTTCGGGCGTATCCACACCCCACGATTCGTATTCCGTTTCCGTCACGCGAATGCGGTATCCGTTCTCGATGGCGCGCAGTTGCTCCAAGCGCTCGGCGATTTCCAGCGGTCCCACCGGCAGCGAAGAATATGCCAGCAGAAAATCGCGCCGGTAGACGTAGAGGCCGATGTGCTTGAAATGGGCAACATCACCGCTCCGGTCGCGATCGAACGGGATGGGGCAGCGGGAAAAGTAGATCGCATCGCCGGCAGAATCGGTAACCACCTTCACCACGTTCGGGTCGGTGATTTCGCGCGGCTGTTCAATTCGCTTTTTCAATGTGGCCATCACCACATCGGGTTCGTGCACCAGGGGCAGGATCGCGGCATCGATCGCGGCGGGATCGATGAGCGGTTCATCACCTTGAATGTTGACGACAATCTCGGCATTTTCCGCGGATGCGACTTCCGCCACACGGTCTGTGCCCGAAATGTGATCGGACCGCGTCATGCGCACGGGCGCTCCGAAATTTTCTGCAACCTCGCAGATCCGGGCGTCGTCAGTGGCAATGATTGTGGACGTGACGTATCGCGCCTGCATGCTGCGTTCGTAGACGTGTTGCAACATGCATTTTCCGGAAATTGGGGCGAGAACTTTGCCGGGAAAACGGGAGGACCCAAAACGGGCGGGAATGACGCCCAGGATTTTACGCGGCACACGCGATCATACCATAAAAACCATATGCTAGACTTGTGGAAAGAAAGGCTGGCCGGCCTTTATGCTGCCGTCTTACGCTAAGCTGTTCGTATTCAGCGCCATTCTTCTGATCGCGGCATTTCCGGCGACCGCACAGGAGGGGCTGGAGCAGCCTACCATCGTGCCGCGCCCCAAACCGGGTGCGAAAAGCGATATCCTGCCGCACGCCGATATTCGCGTCAACTCCGACCTTGTTCTGATTCCGGTGACCGTCACCGATCCGTTGAACCGCTTCGTCACCGGCCTCGACAGAGACAATTTCAAAATCTTCGAAGACAAGAAAGAGCAGGCCATCTCGTCCTTTTCCAGCGAAGATGCACCACTTTCGGTTGGGGTTATTTTCGATTGCAGCGGCAGCATGGGGCACAAGATGGAGAAATCGCGCCTGGCCGTGGCTCAATTCTTCAAGACCGCCAACCCGGACGACGAATTCTTCCTGGTGCAATTCGCCAGCACCGCCAATCTCATCCAGCCGTTTACGCGCGACCTGGAAGAGATTCAGAACCGCCTCACCTTCACTCAGTCCAAAGGCCAGACCGCGTTATTGGACGCCATCTACCTGGGGCTGCACGAGATGAAGAAGGCGAAGAACCCGCGCAAAGCCTTGCTGCTGATCACCGATGGGGGCGATAATGACAGCCGGTACACCGAGTCAGAAGTCAAGAACCTGGTGAGGGAGGCGGACGTCCAAATCTATGCGATCGGAATTTTCGAAGCGGGCGGCGGCCGCGACCGGACTCCGGAAGAGGCGCGCGGACCGGCACTGCTTTCGGAAATCGCGGAACAGACGGGGGGCCGCGAATACGAAGTGGATAACTTGAACGAATTGCCGGACATCGCTTCGAAGATCGGGGTCGAACTGCGCAATCAGTATATTCTTGGTTACTCTCCCCTGAACCAGGACCACGACGGAAAATATCGGCACGTGAAGGTAACGCTGGTGCAGCCTCGCGGACTGCCTCCTCTCCGGCCTTTCTGGAGACTGGGCTATTATGCTCCATCCCAATAAACGACTTCTTACAACATCCATCGTTATCTTGTGCCTTTCCGGCGCGGCGATATTCGCTCAGCAGAAGAAGCCCGCGCAGCCTCCCTCGGAAGACACCGGCGCGGTCTTTCGCGCCGATACGCGCCTGGTGGTGTGCAACACCACCGTCGTGGATAAGAACGGCCATCTGATCACTGACCTGCCGAGGAGCGCGTTCACCGTAACGGAAAACGGGCAGCCTCAGGAGATCAAGGTATTCAAGCGCGAGGATGTTCCGATTTCGCTCGGGCTCGTGATCGATAACTCCGGCAGCATGCGCGACAAACGCGCCAAGGTGGCCGCGGCCGCTCTGGACCTGGTGAAGGACTCCAACAAGGACGACGAAGTGTTCGTCGTCAACTTCAATGACGAAGCCTTCCTCGACCTGCCGCACCAGAAGGATTTCACCAACGATCTTTCCGAAATGGAAGAGGCGCTGAGCCGCATCGATTCGCGCGGAGGCACGGCCATGCGCGACGCCATCCGCATGTCCATCGACCATCTGCGCGAGAAGGCGCATCGCAACAAGAAAGTGCTCGTGGTGGTGACCGACGGCAACGATAATTCCAGCGTCATCAGCCTGGAGAACCTGGTCAAAGCCGCGCAGCAGAGCGAAGTGCTGATCTACTCGGTGGGCCTGCTGGGCGACGAAGAGAAGCGCGAAGCCTCGCGCGCCAAGCGGGCGCTGGACGACCTGGCGATCGCCACCGGCGGCGAAGCCTTCTTCCCCAAAGAACTGACCGACGTGGACCGCATCGCGCACCAGGTGGCGCACGATATCCGCAGCCAGTACACCATCGAGTACACCCCGACCAATACCGCCATGGACGGGACCTACCGCACGATCAAGATCTCCGTCAACGCCCCCGGCCACCCGACAGTGCGGACGCGCAGCGGATATTACGCCACTCCGGACCAGTCGGTGCCGTCCACCAGCGGCAACTCGTTCATCAAGTGATGATCCGGGTTCTCTGGGCGCTCACCCGCGGCTATCGGCTGCGGCCGTGGGCCAGCCCCTATTTGCGCTGGCGCATCGAAACGTACTCGGGCCTGCACGCGGAGGAGATTTCCTTCCCCGATTTCTGGCGCTTCGCCTGGCGGCAGAGAGCCGACCTGGCGCGCTATCTGCGCTGGGCGGCGAAGATGAGCCGCGCCACCGCAAAGCGCGCCGCCGCTGCGCTCCCCGCCGGTGACGGCTCGCGATCCGGCGCGGGCAAGGCCGGATACAATGCAGTGTGATCCGTAATTTCAAGCTGCTGCTGTTGCTGATCGCGCGCCCCGCGGCTGCGCTGAGCGCGATCCTGGATGGCGGCAGCCTGCTGTTCGCCAGTTGCGCCGCGCTGGCCGCGGGGTTCTGCGAAGGCCGCGTGGTTCCCGGGCCGGGCTTCAGCTTCTACATGCCTTTGCTGGTGCTGGCGGCCGTATATGTGCCGGGAACCGTGCTGACGGCCATTCTGCTGGGACGGCTGGGCAGCCTGGCGACCGTGTTCCAGCGCGATTATTCGACGCTGCTCACCAGCGCCGCCATGAGTTGGGCGGCCGCGCAGATACCGTATATCGTGCTCGCCTTTTTCGCGCCGCCGGACGCCCTCACGGTTCTGTACTTCGGCGCGCAACTCTACTTTCTTCTGCTGATGTTCTTTGCCGTGCGAGTCACGTTCGGCTTCGGCAACGGAACGGCCGCCGGCGTGGTGGCGCTCTCGTGGCTGCCGCTGGTCGCGGTGGCGCTGGTGTGGGGGCCGCTGAGTTTTCTGCTGCGCATTCTGGCCTCGCCGTTCTTCCTCTTCTTCGCCTGGTATTACCTGGGCGGCGAGTTCGGCAGCCTGGGCGCCGGCATGCGCAGCCGGCAGACGTTCCAGCGCATGCTGCAGGCGGCGGCCCTCAATCCCCACGATGGCGACGCGCAGTATCAGCTCGGACTCATCTACCAGCAGCGCCGCCGCTACACCGACGCCATCCGCCACTTCGAAAAGGCCGTGGCGATCGACCCGACCGAGGCCGACGCGCATTTTCAACTGGGCCGCATCGCCCGCGAGCAGGGCCGCGCGGAAGATGCGCTGCGCCGCTTTCAGACCGTGGCGCAGTTGGATGAGCGCCACAGTTCGAGCGAAGTCCGGCGCGAATTAGGGGCAGTCTGGCTGGATTTGGGAAACAGCGAGGAGGCGCGGAAGGAGCTGGAGGTTTACACCGAGCGCCGGCCTTACGATCCCGAAGGTCTGTTCTACTACGGAAAGGCCCTGGAAAATCTCGGGGAACCGGGGGCCGCACGGGACGCGTGGCGGCAGGCGGTCGAGGCGGACCGTACCGCGCCGCGCTACCGCCGCCGGGTGACGGCGCGCTGGAGCCGGGCGGCGCAAAAGGAACTGCACAAGACGCGGGCTTGAGTGGGGCAGACGCTCCGCGTCAACTTGCGCCTGCCCCCACCAAAACTTATTTGCTGGTGGTGCCGCCCTTGGTGGCGGTGCTGCCCTTCTTTCCTTTCTTGTGCTTCTTCACAGTGCTGCTGGAAGTGCCCTTCTTGCCCGACGTGCTGCTGGTCTGGGCGGCAAACACAAACGGCGTGGTGGCCAATGCAAAAACGATTGCGAGTGCGGTCTTCTTCATGTTGTTTCTTCTCCTATGCGGGCCTTTCCGCCCGCTCACAATCTCATCTTGAGGCTGTCAGCCGAAAAACACAGTAGCCTGCAAAGGCTACAGAAGGCACCGAATTAGGGGTGTAATCGATTAAAGAATCCTTAAGCTTTTATACTGAGGGTGGTGCAGGGCCAGATCACGCATCGCAAGATCCTTCGGGTACTGAGCACGGGCTTCGGCCTGGTGATTCTGCTGCTGCTGGCGGCAGCCTTCGTGGGTGTGCAGAACATCCATTCGATTCAACAGAATGCAGCCGATCTGCTGCGTGAGCAGGCGGTCACCAACCGGCTCATCGACGAACTGCACCACCAGCAGACCAGCCTGACCGATGTCTTCAGCATCCTGGCGCGCGACCCCGATTCGGTGGATTACGACGCCATCATGCAGCAGTTGGACGAGGCCGGCCGCGATATCGATCACATTTGCGCCGAAGGCTCGCAGACGCCGGAGCGCGAACTGTGGGTGCGCTTGAAGCAGGCCTCGACGGATTTTTCCAACGAAGCGCGGCGCATTCTGGCGGTGGAGAATCCCCAGACGTTCTCTTCCATCGATCTTTTCCGCTATCACGAGGCCTTTATCGGCGTCATCGCGCGGCTCATCGAAGCCGAGTACCGCAAGGTCAGCGCCTCGCAGGCGGCCATCAACGCGCGCTCGTCGCGCCTGCTGGACGATTCCTTCCTGTTCGCCGCAGGCAGCATGCTGCTGGCGCTGGTGCTGGCGTTTCTCACCGTGCGGATGGTGCTGCAGCTCAGCCGCGGGCTGGAAGTGCAGACCGCCGAACTGGCGCGCGTCTCCTGGCACATGCTGGAAGACCAGGAGGCCACCGCGCGGCGCTTCTCTCATGAACTGCACGATGAGCTCGGCCAGGCGCTCACCGCCGTGAAGACCAACCTGACAAGCATGGAAGGCGCGGCGCAGCCCGACCGGCGCCGCCTCGACGATTCGCTGAAGCTGGTGGACGACGCCCTCGGCAGCGTGCGGCAAATGTCGCAGCTCCTGCGGCCCACCATTCTCGACGATTTCGGACTCGAAGCCGGCCTGCGCTGGCTGGCCGAAGGATTCGCGGCGCGCACGGGGATTGACGTCGCCGTGGAATCGAGTTTTTCCGGCCGCCTGCCGGACGAAACCGAAACTCATTTGTTCCGCATCGCGCAGGAGGCGCTAACCAACGTGGCGCGTCATTCGGGCGCGAAGCACGTGGCCATCCGGCTGAACTCGGGCGGCGGCGAAATCCACCTCGAAATCCGCGACGACGGACGGGGCTTGGGCGCAGCGCGTGGCGACGGCCGCGGCATGGGCATGATCGGGATGCGCGCGCGGGCGCGCAGCGAGGGTGGCGACCTGACGGTGCGGTCGCGCCCCGGCGAGGGTGTTTTAATCGAGGTACGGCTTCCGTTACGCAATGAAACGCATCCGCATCCTGCTGGCTGACGACCATGCGGTGGTTCGCCAGGGCTTCAAAATGATCCTCGGCGCGCAGCCCGATATGGAAATCGTGGGTGAAGCGGGCAACGGCCGAGAAGCGCTCGAACTCGCCGAGACGCTCAAGCCGGATATCGTGGTGATGGATGTCGCTATGCCGGAGCTGAACGGGATCGAGGCCACACGGCGCATGGCTTCCAACACGCCGCATGCGCGCGTGGTGGCGCTCAGCATGCACAAGGACTCGGTTTACGTTCGCGAGATTCTGCGCGCCGGCGCGCGCGGGTATCTGCTGAAGGATTCCGTGGCGGCCGATCTGGTCTCGGCAGTGCGCGCGGTGGCGGCAGGAGAAGGCTACCTCAGCCCGGCGGTTTCCAATGCCGTGCTCGACGATTACCGCAAGCACGTAACGGACCCCATCGACCTGCTCACGAGCCGCGAGCGCGAAGTGCTGCAGATGCTGGCCGAAGGAAAGACCAACAAGGAAATCGCGGGCGTCCTGAACCTCAGCGTGTACACCGTGGACGCGCATCGCGGACGCATCATGGAGAAGCTGAACCTGCACAGCATCAACGAGCTGGTGCGGTTCGCGGTGCGGAAGGGCCTGATCGATTAGCGCCGCCTCTGAGTACCGCCGGCGGGTTTGCCTCCGGTGATTTTCCCGCCCCGCGCGATGCCGGCGACGAGATTCGCCGGCGTTACGGAATCCGCACCACGGTAAAGTTGGCCAGGCTGACACTGTCGCCGGGCTGCGACACACTGCCCAAAAACGAAACCGAAAGTCCGTTGGCGTACGCATCGCCGGCCGCGACCACCGCGGCGGCAAACGGCAGCGCCGAACCCCACGATTGCGAACTCACCTGCGCGCCGGCAGCCAGGATCGAGACATCCGCCCGTCCGGCAATCATCGCGTCGGAGGCCGCGCCCGTCCGGTTGGTTACCGTCGTTGCGCCCCACACTACTTGAAACGTGAACCCGGCGGCGGCGCCCGAATGGGCGAGATCGTAGCGGATCTCCAGCCGGTCGCCCGCGGCCAGCAAGCCGGCCGGGATGCTGCAGTTCCCGATCGCGCTCAGGCTGGTGGCGCTGGATGCGGCCCCCGTGCCGCTGCACAACACTTGCGGCGGCGTGTAGGCCGGCGCGGGCGCGGAATCGGCGCCGGAGGAGCGATAGCTGGCCAGCAGCGTATCGCCCGGCTGCGGAGTCGCGGCCGCTACGAACTGCACCGTCGAGCCGGTCAGCGTGTAATCCTGTCCGGCCTGCTGCAGAATGCCGTTGCGATATACCGCCAGGCTGCCGGCCGGGTTGGGCACTGCGCTCAGGCCGAACGAGGTGTTCGAGCCATCCACGATGCCCGCTAGCGAATCGCCGTCGACGAAGCCGGGATCGGAGGCGCCGCACGGGCCCGAAGAGCCGTCCACGTGAACGCAGTCCGACGGACTGCCGGTCACCGAGGCGAGCATTCCGGTAGCATCCACGAGGGCCGCGCGGCCGGCGGCGTAAGCCGGGCCTTTCATCGGACGCGCTCCCAGGTCGGCGATGAGGCCGGTGACGCTGGATTCGCTGATCGGTCCGCTGGTGTCGCCCGCCGCGCCGGCGGAGCCGCCGGCGCCGGCCATGGTTGTAGCCACCGCGACCCGCACATCGCGCACGCGCACGGGCTGGCCGCTTGCAGGCACCTGCCAGGTTTCCTGGAACTGCACCCGGCCATCGCTATTGTACGTGACGGTGTAAGCAGCTGCCGGCGAGGTGGCCGTGGTCGGCACGAGTTGCACCCGCAGATTGCCGTCGATCACTTTCACGGTGACGCTCTGGGTGACGATCGACGAATTATCGGGTGCCTGGAAGCTGTTCCAGGCGATGGTCAGCGTCCCGTTGAAGCGGGTCCCATCGGCTTTGTACAACACATCCTGAATCGTGGTCAGCGGCGGAGCGGCCGGCGCGCAGCCGGCCACCAGCACCGCCGCGAAGAACAAACGGCGCATCATTGATCCCCTCCGGAAATGAAAAACCGCTGCCCCGGCGGGCTGCGGCGCTGCGGCGGAACTCTCCCGCCGACCTCAAGGGTAACCACCGCTCAGCCGCGGCCCGGGCGCGTCCCCGGGCCATTTCCAAAGGCGAATCTCCGTTGAATGAAGGGGTTATGCTCATGGTACCTTTCGCAAAACTGTTGTGAATGAATTCCGCGCAACATGCCGCCATAGCGCCGTGTTATAGTCTTCAAAATTGAAAGTACAGGTGCGTAATCAGACCCGCGGCGCAGTTTTGGGCGAATCCATCAACGTCGCGGATACCGGCGCGACCCGGCGAACCGGGCTGTTGAAACACGATCGGCTCAATCCCGGAGAGGGCCTGTGGATCGTTCCTTGCGAAGCGGTTCACACGTTTTTTATGAAGTTTCCGATCGACCTGGTCTACGTGGACAAGCGCCGGAAAGTTCGCAAGGTAAGAAATGCAGTGCCGCCGTGGCGCCTTTCGGGGTGCCTGCTGGCGGATTCGGTGCTGGAGCTTCCGGCTGGAACGGCGGAGCGGACCGGCACGCAAGTCGGCGACGAGCTTGCTTTCGATAAGTTGGGCTGACGAGGGAGAATGAAACGGCTGTCGATTGCGGCTCTGGCCTGGTTTCTAGCGGCTTGCGCCCATACTCCCGTGACGCCGGCGTACGCTCCTTCGCCGGTTCCGAGCGCGTTCAATCAACAGATCCGCAATGCGCACAACGCCATCGACGCGGGCGACGGCGATTACCAGTTGAAGACGCTGCGCGAGCGCGCGGCGGCGGAACCGGAAAATGCCGACGTCCGGGTGGAACTGATCCGCGCTTACCGCGACCGGTCGTATCCGGATATCGCGCTGGAGATGGCGCGCCTGGCGGCGGCCCGTTTTCCGCAAAACGAAGCCATTCAGCTCGAACTGGTGCGATCGCTGCGCGACATGAATCAGCGGAACGAAGCCATTTCGCTGCTCGATGGCTACCTGAAAAGCCACCCCGGCGCGGGCGCGGCGGCTTTTTCCTGGCTGGGCATTCTCTACGACGAATCCGGGCAGTGGGCGATGGGAGAGCCGGAAGATCGCAAAGCGGTGGAGCTTTCTCCCACCACCGCCTACCTGCACAACAACCTGGGCTATAACCTCCTGATGCAGAAGAAGAACGCGGACGCTGCGGCGGAATTCCGCGAAGCCATGCGGCTGGACCCTTCTTCGCAACTGGCGCGCAACAATCTGGGCACGGCGCTGGCGGCCGAGAACGATACCAGGGACGCGCTGGAGAACTGGCGGTCCACGAGCGACCCTGCCACGGCCCACAACAATCTGGCGGCCGTGTACATCGAAAAAGGGAACTATCCCGAGGCGCGCAAGGAACTGGAGATAGCCCTCGGCTATAATAGGCTTCACCCGGCAGCCCTGAAGAACCTGGAGCTCGTGTCCCGCCTCGACGGGAATGCCGCCACGATGCCCGGCAAGGAGACCGAAACCCGCTGGGAACGCTGGAAAGCCGGCTTCCTCAGGTTATTCGTAGGACCGTTGGACGATTCGCGCGCAACGCCGCGCTAGGCAGAGAGGCATATGAAAGAAATCGCAGTTCGTTTTATCCAGGATGAGCAGGGCCAGGACCTCGTCGAGTACGCCCTCATTGTGGCGGCCATCGGGTTGGCCCTCATCACCACCGTCAACCAGCTCTCGCAGGGGATCGTGAGCTTGTACCAGAGCATGACGGGAGACCTGGCCAGCATCGGCACCCCCGCTTCCTAAAAGCGGACCTCGCGGCAATGCGGGCCTCTTTCGCGTGGTTGATTCCCGACGTGGCGATGGTGGCCGCCTGCGTGACGCTTTTCTACTGTCTGTTCCTGTTCCAGGGATACCAGAAGCTGTTTCGCGATTCCGACGCCGGCTGGCACATTCGCAACGGCGAATCGATTCTCGCTACCGCGACGCTTCCCCGCACCGATCCCTATTCCTTTACTCGCGCCGGACAGCCCTGGTTCGCCTGGGAATGGCTGGCGGATGTTGCGGTTGGCGCCGTTCATCGCGCCGCCGGATTGCGCGGCGTAGCGCTGCTGTACGCGGGGCTGATCGGCGGGGTCACGTGGATGTGGTTCCGGCTGCATTGGGCGCTGGGGGGCGACTTCCTGCTCGCTTGCGCCATGGCGCCGCTAATGCTTTCCACCTGCAACATTCACTGGCTGGCGCGCCCGCACGTCTTCGGCTGGTTATTTCTGCTGGGCGCGGTATGGTGGGCGGAGAAGCTGGACTCGGAGCCGCGACCACAGGGAGCGGTGCTTTTGTTCTTGCCTCTTGCGGCATTTTCCGCTCTCTGGGCCAACGTGCATGGCTCCTTCTTTCTCGGTCCGGCGGTGTTTCTCGTCTATGCCGCCGGAGCCTGGCTGCGGCGCGGCATCTGGGGCGAGAAAGATCCGGTGCGGATTTACGTTGCCGCGGCGGCGGTTTCGTTGCTCGCCGGGCTGCTCAATCCCTACGGCTGGCGCCTCTACCGGCACGTCTTCGACTATCTGACGGATTCGGCTCTCCTTGCGCGCATCGGCGAATTTCAAAGTTTCAACTTCCACGCTCCCGGCGCGGGCCAGATCATTCTGGCAGTGCTCCTTGGGATGGCGGGCGGCGTACTGGCGCTCCTGCGCCGCCGCCCCGAACACACGCTGCTGGCGATTCTCTTCACCGCACTGGCGCTGCGTTCGGCGCGCGCGCTGCCGCTGGCGGCGCTGGTGCTGCTGCCCATCGCCAACCCTGCCATCGCCGGATCGCTAGCCGCCGCGCGCGGCCTGACGGAGCGTCTGCGGGCCCGGATCGACGCTTTCCTCGCCTACTCCGCGCGGCTCCGCAAGATCGATGCCCGGTTCCGCGGCTACGCACTGGCTCCGCTTGTCCTGCTGGCCTGCCTCGCCCTGCTGCAGAGGCTCCCGGCGGGCTTTTCGCCGGAACAATTCCCGGTGGCCGCTTATTCGCACATTCCCGCCGGCGCGCGGCTGTACGCGCCCGACAAGTTCGGGGGCTATCTGATTTACCGCTCCGCCGGCAGCCTGAAGGTGTTCTTCGATGGCCGCAGCGATCTCTACGGCGCACAGTTTCTGGAAGATTACGGCCGCCTGATCCAGCTTCGCCCCGGCTGGCGGAAGTACTGGGAGTCTTTTTCATTTACCGATGCGCTCCTCCCTGCCGATTCGCCTCTCATCGACGCGTTACGGCAGACCGGATGGACGGTGCGCTACGCCGACACGACCGCTACTTTGCTCGCGCGGAACGGAACTTAGAACTGTATGTTGTGTTACAACAGAACATCGGCGAAATTTCGCGCGCCAGAAGTGTATCGTCCGAGGTCTGAATGGATCGCCAGAAGAAGTTTCTGATATTCGGCGGCGCATGGCTTTCGGCCCTGCTGCTCACGTGGTTCCTCTATGCCAATACGGTGGCGCCCAAGGCCGAAAAGGAGGCGCCGATCGTTGTGGCTGCGCGCGATATGCCGCTGGGCACGCTGCTCCAGGCGAGCGATCTGAAACTGGTGCGATACCCGGTGCGCGGCCTGCCCACCGGGGCCATCACGGAAGTCAAAGCGGCTACCGGCCGGGTGCTCCTCTACCCCGCCAACACCAACGAGCCGGTGCTGGCGCAGAAACTCTCCGCAGCCACCAGCGCGGAAGGCCTCTCTTCCACCATCGAACCGGGCTACCGCGCGGTCTCCGTGCAGGTGAGCGATACCGGAATGCTGGCGATGATCCAGCCCAATTCGCGCGTGGACGTGCTCTTCACGCGCCCGGGCAGCATTACGGAAGCCAGCACATCGACGATTCTGCAGGATGTCAAAGTGCTTTCCAACGGCCGTCCGCAGGGCACAGGAACGGCCGCCGATGCGCGCCTGCCGCGCTCGCCCGTGGTGACCCTGGTGCTGCGGCCGGAAGAAGCCGAGAAGCTCGAACTCGCCAGAAATCAGGGCAAAATCAGCCTTTCGCTGCGCAATCCGCTGGACACCCAACAGACCGCGGCCGGCGCCCCCATCACCGACGATGCGCTCGACCCCACTCTGGCCGACCGAATCGCCAAAGCGCGCGCTCCGAAAACGAATCCAGCCGATCGCAAAGCCTGGGAGGCCCTCGCCCGGAAGGATATGCCCAAGGAACCGGAGAAGCCGCGCGCCGTCGTGGACGTCTACCGCGGCGATAAGCACGTGCAGGAAATCTTTCGATGAAGACAGGGCGCCTGATCTTCTGCGCGGCGTTCGCAGCCGCCTGCTGGAACGCGGCGGCGCAGCCGATGGAGCCGCATACCCTCACGTTGATGGAGGGCAAGGGGCAACTGCTGCAATTCCAGCGCGATATCCAGAAAGTCGTGGTGGCCGAGCCGAAAATCGCCGATGCCATCGTGGTTTCGCCGCGCGAAGTGATGATCGACGCTAAGAGCCCCGGCAATACCACGGTGATTATCTGGGAGTCCGAATCCGATCCCGCGCGCTACGAAATCGCCGTCACCAAAGATACCTCCGAATGGGACGCGTTCTGCAAAAAATTGCAGGCGAGCGCCGAAGGCAGCTCCATCGCCATCACCGGCAGCGCCACGGGGGACACGATTGTGCTCACCGGCGCGGTGAAGAGCGCCGAGATTTCCAAGCGCCTGGCCGGGATGGCGCAGACCCGCGCCAAAAACGTCATCAACCTGCTGCAGGCGCCGACCCCGCCCGAACCCCGCCAGATTCTTTTGCAGGTGAAGTTCGCCGCCCTGAACCGCGTGGCGCTGCGGGAGATCGGCTTCAATCTCTTCAGCACCAACCAGAAGCTGCAGGGTGTGCTGACCACCGAGCAGTTCACGCCGCCGCGCTTTACGGCGGTCGCGCCGAACACTGCGCCTTCGGTCAATTTTTCCGATCTGCTCAACCTCTTCGCCTTCCGGCCCGACCTGAACTTCGGAGCCACCATCCGAGCGCTCCAGGAAAACAACCTGCTGCAGATTCTGGCCGAGCCCAACCTGATTGCGCTGGATGGCAAAGATGCCAGTTTCCTGGCCGGCGGATCTTTCCCGTACCCCACCATCACCACTACGCCCACCGGCAGCGGCACTTCGCCGGTCATCACCGTGCAGTTCAAGCCGTTCGGCGTGAAGCTGGATTTCACCCCCACCATCACGCCGCAGAACTCGATCGATCTCAAGGTGGCGCCGGAAGTCAGCTCGCTCGACTACACCAACGCGGTTACGCTCGAAGGCTTCACCATTCCGGCGCTGGCGGAGCGGCGCGCCGAGACCGAGGTGGTGCTCAAGGATGGAGAGAGCTTCGCCATCGCCGGGCTGATCAACAACCAGGTGGTCCAGACGATCGACAAGATCCCGTGGCTGGGCAATATTCCGATTCTGGGCAAGCTGTTCCAAAGCCGCAGCACGCAGAAATCCGACGACGAACTGCTGGTGGTGATCACGCCGCACCTGGTGCGCCCGCTCACGCCCGACCAGCAGGTGAAAATGCTGGACATGCCCGAAACCTTCCTGCCCGTGGTGCCGGACAAGAAGGGGAAGAAGAACGATCCCGCCGGCGGGAGCAATCAGCCGGAGTTTGTAGGACCCCGTGGGCAGCAAATACCAAAACAGTAAGGCAGCGCCAGTGGTCTTGCGCCCGGTAGCGCTGGCGGTCGTGCCGCCGGTATCTTTGTTCCCTCGTGCCGCAACGGCCGAAAAAGCACCGGCCCGTGCGGTCGCGGCTCCGAAGACGCCTCGCAAGCGCGCCAGAGGCACCATGTCGCTTCCGCTGCTGGTGATCATGGTGCCGGTGCTGCTGGCCATGATGGGGTTCGCGATCGATCTCGGCCGGCTCTACCTGGTTCGCGGCGAGCTCAACCAGGCGGCCAATGCCATGGCCCTGGCGGCCGCACAGCAACTGCTGGGAACGGCGGCTTCGCTCGGCAACGCCACCACGGCTTCGCAGCAATCGCTCGACGATACGGTGGGCGACGCCAACAAGTATTACTTCGGCTCCCTGCTGATCGGGCAATCGAGCGGCATTCTCAACAGCACTGTCAATGCTCCCGCCTTCTACGCTACGATCGCCGACGCCGGCGCCGCCTCCTCCGGCGCCGCCACGCAGGCCGATGGCACCACCGCGCGGCACGTCCAGATCACCCTGAACGGCGACGCACCCTTGATCTTTTGGGCGTTGATGCCGGGCGGGGAATCGCGCAAAGCCACCATCGGCGCGCAGGCGCTGGCGGGCATCAGCGCGCCTCTGTGCACCGCCTGCGGCATCGAGCCGTTCGCCGTGGCCGCGATCGACTCCAGCGACACGGTCAACTTCGGGTTCGGCGATCCGAGCGCGCTCAACGTCTTCACGTTTGCCTATAGCTGCACCGGCAACCCTGCGCCCATTGCGCTCACCGGGACCACCGGGACGCCGGCAATCGTCCCGTACGTGATTCTCAATCGCTACGACGCTTCGAGCGCCAGTTACAACGAATCGCAGCAGCTCTATCGCGACGGCGCTGCCGGGCTGCTCGCTTCCACCGACCCGAACCCGTCGGGTTCGGTCATCCCCATCGGCTGCGTCGGGATCGGCGATACGACCGACACCATCTGGGCCAGCGCTCCGCCGGTTTCCTGCGCGCTCTCCGCCGGCCCCAGCGTGGCCGCGGCTCTCTGCGGCCTGCGTTCGCGCTTCGACAGCACCGACCCCACCGGCGCCTGCACCACCGACGTCACCGACTGGGCTGGGCTGGTGACCGCCTTTCCGCCCGATTCCGACGTGGTCACCGCCATCACCGACCCGTACGCGGGATATACGGGCAACGGACGCCGCATCGTCACCCTGCCCATCGTGGCCTCGCTCGCGCCCAACGTCACCGGCACCATGACCATCCTCGGCTTCCGCCAGTTCTTTCTGGAAGTGAATGCCGACGGTTCTTATATCAATCCGGGAGACCCCAACGGGCGCTTCGCCGCCATGTACATCGGCAGCCCCGCGCCGGTAAAACAGGGATGGATCGACGACCGCTTCGGCCTGGCCGGCGGCCTCCTCCCCACGAGCGGTCCCGGAAAGGTGGTGCTGCACCAATGAAACGGCGGCGCGGCAACATGGCGATCGAACTGGCGCTCTGGTTTCCCGTCCTGCTCCTGCTGGTGGTGGGGATGATCCAGTTCGGCAAAATCATCTACACTTATTACTCATTGAAGAAGGAGATGTACGCGGTGGCGCGCTATCTGGCAGTGCAGCAGGCCGTCAATTTCTGCGACCTGGCCGACGACGCCGGCGCGCAGAACGCGCTCCAATTTGCGCTCAACGATCCGAATACCGGCGCGGCCATCGTTTCCAATCTCACTCCGGACATGGTTTCGATCACCACCGAATGCATCGATCCCAACACCGGAGCCGCCGGCGCCTGCGATACCAGCGGCTGCGGCAGCGATGTGGGCGCGCAGACGCCTTCGTACATCGTGGTCGGCATCCCCGGCGGGTATCCCGTGCAGCCGCGCATTCCCTACATTACGCTGGAGCCCATCGAGTTGACGCCGCAGGTCTCGGTTCCCTTCGGAGGTACCGCGCAATGAGGGGCATTCGCGGCCGCCGCTCGGGCCAGGCCACTATCGAGTTCGCGCTGCTCTATACCGGTGTCGCGCTCCCACTCACGTTTATGATTATCTTCGTGGGCGAAATGCTCTGGATCTGGCACAGCGTGGCCGATTTCACGCGCGACGGCGCGCGCTATGCCGCCACGCACTGCTGGATGGCCGATGGCAGCAACGTAATCGGCTACATGCAGGCCAATGTTCCGCCCATGATCGACCAGGGCGAGTTTCAGACGGGCGAAGCCAGCATCGGGGTGCAATACTTCGCACAGGACCCGGTTTCGGGCGCGCTCAGCCCCTTCGGCTGCAATTCCGGCGAATGCAGCGCCTCCTGCATTCCGGACGCTGTCAGCGTCAGCATTACCAATTACCAGTTCCTGCGCTTTTCGGGCTACTTCAAGCTTCCGCCCGTCACTATTCCGCCCTTCACCACCAACATCCCCACCGAAAGCATGGGCTGCGACGAACAGGGGAACTGCCTGCCATGAAAGGAATGGAGAAGCCGATGGATTCACCGCTGTGCGTCTCTGTGGTGAAAGGCCCGCCCTGTCTTTCGAGGAGACCCTCTCATGCCTGATCTCTCTCTGCTCATCGCTTCGAGCGACGAACACTTCCGCGAAATGGTTCGCGACCAGACCCTCAACGTGCCGGAGGCGAAGGTGGTGGGCGAATACCAGGAAGTCGCGGCCAATCTGTACATCCGGGTGCTGCAGGATCTCGAACGGCATCCCCGCGCGGGCCTCGTGGTCGACCTGGCCAACGATCCCGAGGGCGCCGTGAAAGCCATCGAAAAGGTCAAGCAGGCAATTCCCGACCTCTTCGTCATCGCCTCCAACTTCCACGCCGATGCCGAGATGGTGATCTCCTGCATGCGCGCCGGCGCCAACGAATTTCTCATCCAGCCGATCAAGCGCACGGAATTTCGCGATGCCCTGGGACGCCTGGAGCGCGCGCCGCGTCATGCCATCGCGGGAGAAAGCAAGCTCGGCAAGATCTACACCTTTGTCGGCACCAAGGGCGGAGTGGGCACCACGACGCTGGCGGTCAATTTCGCGGGCGTCCTGGCGCAGCGCAAGCAGTCCACGGTGCTGATCGATCTCGACTGGATCGGCAACGATTGCGCCATGCAACTGGGCGCTTCCGCGCAGTACACCCTCATGGAGGTTGCCGAAAATCTCGGGCGCATGGACCAGTCGCTGTTTGAAGGCGTCGCCACGCGCGATCCGCTGGGCTTCCTGCTGGTGGGGCCGCCCGACGCGCTCGAGCATCACGGCCATTTCAGCGAGCACAACCTGCGCGAGTTTGCGACCTTCCTGGTGGAGAAGTACGATTCCATCGTGATCGACGGCGGCCGCGCCATTTCGAACGAGATCGTTCTGGCCGCGGCGCAGGTGTCGCAGACGGTCTTCGTGGTGATCGACCAGGAGTTTCCTTCGATCCGCAACGCGCAGCGGTACATCACCTTCCTCATGCGCATGGGCTTCAACCAGGACCAGATCAAAGTGGTGGTCAACCGCTTCACGAGGAAACCGACGGCCAACCAGGCGCGGCTGGAACAGATTCAGCAGGCGCTCAACCAGCCGGTGTTTTACGGCATCGCGCCCTCGCCCGCCGTGATCGCCGCCATCAATAAAGCACGCCCGTTCGTGACCAGCCGCGAGCAGTTCCCCGATTTCGACAAGGCCTTTCGCGCGTTCGTGGATAAAGCGACGGGGAGAAAAACCGCGGAATCGAAAATGGCGGCGGCATCATGATGGGGCAGCTGAGCATTCACCGCAGAAATCTCTGCGGTCTCTGCGTCTCTGCGGTGAACAGGCGCCGACGCCCCTTACAGGAGCCCCCCCGTGTCTAGCCGCCCTCTCATCCGGCCTGGCTCCGGCGCCGACCGCTGGTTCGAACTCAAGAGCCAGGTGCATCGCAAGCTGCTCAACGCGCTGACGGCGGAGCAGCTCAAGAACCTGAGCAAAGAAAGTGTCCGCGGCGAAATCGGCCTGGTGGTCGAGAAGCTGATTATCGAAGATTCGCTGCCCATGACCGTCGCCGAGCGCGAAAAGCTCATCGAGGAGATCCTTGACGAGGTATTCGGACTTGGACCGCTCGAGCCGCTGCTCAAAGACGAAACCATCAGCGACATCATGGTCAACGGCTACGACAACGTCTACATCGAGCGCGCCGGCCGGCTGGTGGAAACCAACGTGCGCTTCAAAGACCAGGCGCACGTGCGCATGATCATCGAGCGCATCGTCAGCGCCATCGGCCGCCGCATTGACGATTCCTCGCCCATTGTCGATGCCCGCCTCAACGATGGCTCGCGCGTCTGCGCGGTGATTCCGCCGCTCTCCCTGATCGGGCCGGTGATGTCGATCCGCCGCTACGGCAAAAAGGTTCTCTCCACCGAAGACCTGCTGAAGAATGAAACCTTCACCACCGGGATGCTCGATTTTATGAGCGGCTGCGTGGAGGCGCGCCTCAATATCGTGATTTCCGGCGGCTCGGGTTCCGGCAAAACCACCATGCTGAACACGCTCTCCCGCTTCATTCCCGAGGAGGAGCGCATCGTCACCATCGAAGACACCGCCGAACTGCAGCTTCAGCAGAGCCACGTGGTGCGGCTGGAGACGCGCCCGCCCAACATCGAAGGCGCCGGCGCCATCAGCCAGCGCGACCTGGTCATCAACACGCTCCGCATGCGCCCGGACCGCATCATCGTGGGCGAATCGCGCGGCGCAGAAGCGCTCGACATGCTGCAGGCGATGAACACGGGCCACGATGGCTCCATGACTACGGTCCACGCCAATGCGCCGCGCGACGCCTTTTCGCGTCTCGAGACCATGGTCATGATGGCCAGCCAGCATGTGCCGGATAAAGTGATCCGCCAGCAGCTCGCCAGCGCCATCAACATTGTGGTGCACTGCTCGCGCATGAGCGACGGCACGCGCAAGGTGACGGGCATCAGCGAAGTCACCGGGGTCGAGCACGACCTGGTCGAGATGCAGGATATCTTCGAGTTCGAGCGCAGCGGCATCAGCCCGCGCGGCAAAGTGATCGGCCGCTTCCGCGGCACCGGCGCCCGGCCCGTCTGCCTGGACCGCCTGAAGGCGTACGGCATCCATCTTTCGGCCTCGATTTTCCACGAAGTGCACGAGGTGAAGGAAAAGTAGATGTTCGTCCTCGCCGCCATGCTGATTTTTTCCGTCGCCATGTTTATCGCGGGATACTACGTGTGGACGGTTCCCCAGCAGGAGGCCACGCGCGTGCTCAACAGCCGTTTCCGCGAGCTGCGCGCCCACATGCGCACGCGGGCCTCGGGCGCGCCCGAACTGCTGCGCAAGGAGCATCGCGGCACGTTCGCGTTTCTGGGCGACCTGGTGACGTGGGTCGGAGTGCTGCGGCGGCTGCAGGAGATCATCGATCAGGCCAACCTGAAATACCGCGCCGCGGATGTTTTCGGCGTCTGCGTGGCGCTGGCGGGTTTGACATTCCTGGTGTTCGATCTGTTGGGGGCGGGCATTCTGCTGCTGCGCCTGCTGATTGCCGTGCTCATCGCTTCCGCGCCGGTGCTGTACATCCTGCGGGTGCGCACGCGGCGCTTGAAGAAGTTCGAGGAGCAGTTGCCCGACGCCATCGATCTCTTCACCCGCACCATGCGCGCCGGCCACAACATTCACAGCGGCCTGGAAACCATCGCCAACGAGACCGCCGATCCGGTGCGCATGGAATTCCGCAAGCTGATGGAGGAACTCGGGCTGGGCTCGCAGGTCGAGCCGGCGCTGCACGGGTTGGGCAGGCGCGTGCCGCTCATCGATCTGAAGTTCTTCATCACCACGCTGATCCTGCAGCGCCAGACGGGTGCCAACATGGTGGCAGTGCTCGAAGGTTTGTCGGCGCTGGTGCGGGAGCGCCTCGGCATGGCGGCCAAGCTCAAGGCTCACACCGCGCAGCAGCGCTTCTCGGCGTTAATCCTCTGCGCCTTGCCCGTAGTCTTCGGGCTGGGCTGCCTGATTATCAAGCCAGATTACATCCGGCCGCTGTGGACCGACCCGGTGGGGAGCAAGATTTTCACCTTTGCCATCATCTGGGAAATGATCGGTATCCTGGTGATCCGCCGCATTTCCAATATCCGCGTATGAGGGCGATATGCTGAACCTGCTCTTCTTTCTCGTCGCCGGCGCCACTCTCAGCCTGTTGGCCTGGAGCGGCTTCGAGCTGTTCAAGGCGCAGGAAGATCCGCTGGGCGACCGCATGGAAGAGCTGCAATCGCGCGCTCTGGTGGCCGCGAACCGCGGCCCGCGCCGCAAAAGCACCGGGCGCGGCAGCCGCATCCTGTACGTGGTCAGTCTGTTCCCCGGCGGCGACGATTGGATTCGCGGTTCGGAAAGGCTGCTCATCCAGGCCGGCATCCGCCGCAGGAATGCCGTCGCCGTCTACGTAGCCAGCGCCCTCGTGTTTCTGGGACTGCTGGTGGCCGGCACCATCCGGCTGCAGTCCGGGCAGCTTGGCTTCAACTTAATCGGCGGCCTGGTAGCGGCGGGCATTCTCGGTTTCCTGCTGCCCAAAATGGTGCTGCAGCGCATGGTGCGGCGCTACCGGCGCAAACTGCAGGAGGCGCTGCCCGACACCATCGACCTGCTGGGAATCGTACTCGGCACCGGGCTCGCGCTCGACCAGGCCATGATGCGGGTCAGTGAGGAGATGGAGTATATCTATCCCGAACTGGCCGCCGAGTTTGGCACGGTCGTCATGCAGGTGCGCGCTGGACAGGAACGCACAGTAGCATTTAACCAGTTAGTCAGACGTACGGGAATCGAAGATATCAAGTCACTCGCCGCAATGATCGTGCAAAGCGAAAAGTTCGGCACCAGTCTCGCGGTGGCGCTGAAAGTGTATGCCGAAGGCTTGCGCAAGCGCCGCACACTGGCCGCCGAAGCCGCCGTGGCCAAAGCCGGAATCAAAATGCTCTTCCCGATCGTGATCTTCATTCTGCCGGTGCTGTTTGTGATCACGCTGGTGCCGGGGCTGCTCAGTGTGATGAAAGACCTGAAGCTGCTGACTGCGGGACGATAAGCACCCTAATAGTCAAGATGTCGATTTCTACGGCGACTGAGTGAGCCGGAACTTCGTTTCCGATGCATGTTATTCCTCAGTCACTACCCGAGGCCACTTATCGAGCCAAAACTCGTTATTTCCCTTTGCAGGGTGGTCTCTCCATGCTACATTCGCTTTGCGCGGAAGTATCGGCGTGACCCGGGTGCGCTTTTCGCCCGATTCTACAAACAGGCGGTGAAGCATTCATGTTCGGATTCCAGCACTTCCGCCGTGTCACGGCCCTTGCGAGATGGACTGTTGTGTCTGTCTGCCTGTGTCTGCTCACTGGGTTCGCCAGCGCCCAGGATTTCGTTTGCATGGTCACCGCTGGCTCGACGCCCACCGTTCGTTCTGAGGGTTTCACGGAACGTGTTGGGGATATCCTGATCACTTGCCGCGGCGGTTCTGCCCTTAGCACTAAACCATTTGGCCTCAATCCTATCGCCACCGCCGATATCACTGTGTTCCTCGGCAGCTACGTGACGAACCGGACCGGCTTCGGCGGCACCACCGGCGGTTCCGACGCGCTTCTGTTGATCGATGAACCAGGGTCCACAAGCGTGGATACCTACGGCTCCCACCAGCCGCAGATCCTTTGCCCGACACCGGCGACGGGATGTACCAATGAGGCGGCCACCACGGCCCCCGACGGGAGCAACGTGCTCTCTGCCGGCGATCACAATGTGTATCAGGGTATAGTGAGCGAGAACTCAGTGACCTTCAAGGGAGTTCCGATCCTGCCGCCGGGCACGGCCGGTACCCGCATATTCCGAATTACGAATCTGCGCGTCAACGTACAAGCGCTCAGTACCGTCGGCCCCAGTCCTACGCCGGTGAATTCCTTTATTTCGGTCAGCGGCAGCACCGCGCTGCCAATCGACAATTCGGAAGTGGTAGTGGGTTATGTCAATTCCGGCCTGAGCACGGTGCTCCAATACCAGGGCACGCCGTTGCAGCAGTGCCAGAGCACCGGTGCGGCCGGCGTCTATGCCGCCACACTGCAATATCGGGCTAATTTCGGAACCGCGTTCCAGCAGAGGACCGCCACAACGATTTCCGGCTTCGTGCCGCAGAATATCCCAGGGAACGTCTACAGCAATTCGGAATCGGGTTTCATCCTCCCCAGTCTCACCAGCACGAGTGGCTTCACCGCCGGCCTTGCGGATTTCGGGACCCGCCTGAAGGCTGTGTTCTCGAACGTTCCGGCGGGAGTCACGATTCTGGTTTCCACGACCAATGTCACGAACTCGACCACCCAAGCAGACAGTACGAGTCCCAGCTATGCGGTTCTGGTTTCCGGCGAAACGACAGCCGAAAACGGAGGTTCGCCGCCTGCGCTCGCTTCCACCGTGACTTCGGGCGGCATCAATATGACTGCTGTTACTCCGGTCAACGGCACCGCGACGGCAGTCTGGGAAGTGGTCGATAGCAATACCAACGCGATCCAGGCGTTTCAGTTCCTGGTGAACCTTGCCTACACGTCCGGCAACAACAGCCCAGCGCTCGGCCAGGCGTCGGTCAGCATGAGCCTGGCGCCGAATCCAACGTCCGGCGCTTTCACCGCGAGTGACGCGCCCTTCGCATCTTCGACGTTGCCCATCCCCCGGTTTGCAGATACCTCGACCGCTCAAACGTTCGCTACCATCGCTCCCTGCGCGACGGTGCTCCCTCCGGCTCTCGGGGTCGTCACCCCCACTGTCATCTACGGCAACGCCGCTCCCGTCACCGTGAGAGCGGGTTCAGGCGATGTTGTCGCTACCGGTAGCATCACCCTTCTTGTAAATTCGGGCACGCCGATAACCCAGAATCTCACCAACGGCTCGACCACTTTCAACCTTGGCAACCTCGCCACTGGGACCTATCCTTTCGTCGCGGTCTACAACCCTGGCAACTTCGCCGCCGGCTCGGTCACCGGCGTCGTGACAGTCATTAAGGCAAACACCACAACAGCGCTGATCAACTCCGCAGGCACACTGCTCGCGGCTGTTACAGCCGTCGCGCCGGGCGCGGGCAATCCCACCGGCAGCATCCAGTTCCGCTCCGGCTCCACGACTCTCGCGACTGTCGCTCTCAGCGGCCAGAGCGCCTCGTTCACCCCTCCCCTCAATACTGCGGTGACGGCTGTCTATTCCGGAGACTCCAACTTCAACAGCAGCAGTTCGATCGCAGTGACTGTGTACCCGCCGCCGAATTCCTCTCTTTCGATCTCCAGCAGTGCGAATCCATCGACCCTTGGTCAGTCAGTCACGTTCACGGCTTCGATTCTCACAAGCGGCGGACCGCCGTCGGCCGGCCAGCCCACAGGAGCCGTGCAGTTCTTCGATGGCTCCAGTCCGCTCGGCAGCGTCAACGTCTCCGGCGGACAGGCGACTTACACGACCAGCGCCCTGAAGCCGGGCTATCATTCGATCGTCGCCCAATATAGCGGCGACACGAATTGGCCCTCCGCGGAGGCCAACAGCGGCCAGACGGTCAACGCCCCAATCACCATGACCGGGTCGGCCACTCCCAGTTCTGCACCCTTCGGCCAGACGGTGACCCTGACCGCGACTGTCGGCACTACGACGCTGCCGCCCGGCTACGCCGCGCCCACGGGCCTGGTCTATTTTTCGCTCGAAGGCAGCACGCCGTTTTCGCCGCTCACTCCACTCGCCAATGCCGCGCTGGCTTCCGGAACCGCGACGATCACGGAGAACTTCTTCAGTACCGGAACCCATTACGTGCAGGCCAAATACAGCGGCGATGGAAGCTGGCCCTCCGTCTCGGCCGAAATCGAAGTGACCATTCTGCCAGCTCCGACGAACACCAGCGTGTCCTTCATTCTGGCGAATGGTCAACCCACGTTGACAAGCACCGTAGCGGCGGCGGTGCAGGGGACGGGAACGCCCACCGGCAGCGTGCAGTTCGTGGATACGCTGAGCCATGCCACGGTTGCCACCGCTACTCTTTCCAACGGTTCGGCCGCCACGGCGATTTCCGCGGCTGCCTTGCCCGGCATGTTGGGCCGCCCGATCGAAGCGATCTACGGCGGCGATGGCAACTTCACCGGCAGCACCTCCGCGCCCCTGCCGGTGGTGGTGAGCGGCGCGGGCTATCTTTCGAACGTCATCGCCCCCGACGAGATCGCAAGCATCTTCGGCGTCGCGGGTTTGAGCGGCGATACTCCCGCGACGCAGGTCGGGACAGCGCTTGCCGGCGTTTCGGTCAACATCACGGACAGCGCCGGCAACAGCCGCCCGGCGCAACTTTACGGTGTTTTCGCCTCTGCCGGCCAGGTCAATTTCATCGTGCCTGCCGGCAGTGCTCCGGGCATGGCGGAGGCCGTGGTCAGTTTACCCGGCGGCGCTACCGTCACGACCCTCATCGAGATCGCCGGCAGCGCTCCGGCAATCTTCACGGCGAATATGAACGGGCAGGGGCCCTACGCCGGCCAGATTGTGTATGTCCAGGCCAACGGCACGCAGTCGATTGCCCCTTCGGGCGCGATGAACGGCAACGCGTTCGTGCCGGCGATCGTCAACCTGCTTTCGCCGGGCTACCAGGTTTACCTCATCCTGTATGGAACCGGCATTCGGCACGCGGCTTTCGTTTCCGCCACAGTCAACGGCATGGCGGTCCCCGTCGCCTTTTTTGGCGCGCAGAGCGCTTACGCAGGCCTGGACCAGATCAACCTCGGTCCACTCCCGGCAAACCTTGCGGGAGCGGGGGTAGCGAACATCGTGATCACGGCCGACGGGCAGCAGGCCAATCCGGTCACTGCCGCGTTTCAGTAAGAGCTACTTCTCCACCCACGGCAGATACGCCGCCCCGTACAGCCCGGCTTCGTTGCCCAGCGCGGCTTGCGCGATACGGGTCTGCGTCACCCGGAAGGTGAACGACCGCTCCTTCACCGTCTCCATCATCTGCGGCTCGAAAAACTCCCATGCCGGCAGCATTCCGCCGCTCAGCAGGTACAGCGGAAAATTGAAGGCGTTCACCAGGGTCGCGAGCGCGACCCCCAGAGCATCCCCGACGGCGCGCCAGACCGACCGCGCCCGCTCCGCCATATCGTCGGTTCCGCGCGCCAGCTCGTAAACGTGCCGCGCCGTCAGATCGCCTGCGTTCAGTTCGCGGCCCAGATGCATCATGTTGGCCATCGCCACCACCGCCGTTGCGGACGCGTGTTTTTCCAGGCAGCCCCGATTCCCGCAGCCGCAGGGATTGCCGTTGGGCACGACCGTGATGTGTCCCAGTTCGCCCGCCATCCCCACGAATCCGCGCAGCACGCGTCCGCTGGAGATGATGCCGCCGCCGATTCCGGTGCCGAGCGTCAGCATCACCAGGTCGTCGGTGTCGCGTCCCGCGCCGATCCATTTCTCGCCCAGCGCCGCGGCGTTGGCGTCGTTTTCGAGAATGATGCGCGTCTGCAGCCTGCGCTGCAATTCGTCGCGAATGGGGAAGTTTTCGAGATACGGCAGATTGTTCGAGCCGGTGATGAAACCCTCCTTGATGCGAATAAAACCCGGCACGCCGACGCCGATCCCCGTCAGTTCAATGCTTCCATGCTTCTCCCGCAGCTTTTCGATCGCTGCCGCCATATCCGCCAGCACAGCCTGCCGGCCTTCGCTGAAATTGGTGCTTCCGGAAATGCTGTCCAGCATCTTGCCGGAGGAATCGATGGCCGCCGCGCGGAGGTTGGTACCGCCCAGGTCGACGCCGATGGAGTAATCCGCCATAAGTGAACCCAAAATAACACGCCTGCCTGTTAGCACTAAAGCCAAACGGCTGCTACAGTTCCATCAACAACTCAAATCGGGAGGATCGAAACTTTAATATTTCACAATGGTACTGCTTGTGCTACAACTTGAAACAAAAGTGCCCCGAATTGACGTCTTAACAAATGGGGTAGGTGGAATATGAGGGGTCTCAATTACATCCAAATACCTGGGAGTAAGACTCACGAGCTTCCCCCGCTCCTGGTTCATCGCCAGGAGCCGGTTCCCGAAGGCCAGGAGGCGGAATTCGCGTCGGTGATGCCGGAAGCCGAAGAAATGCTCGCCGATACCGACGCCGATTCGGAAATCCTCGAACAGCGCAAGTTCGATCTGGCGCTGAAACTCACCGAACAGTACAAAGGGCTTCTGGCGCATTGGCTCTGGGGAGATTCCGTACTCGAATGGATCCGCCAGTGTGAGATCACTTTCGAGTGCGAAGAAACGCTGCGCAAGCTGCTGCATCCGAATGTGTGGCCGCACGCCGGCCGCGCCAGTTTCGTCACGCTGCTTCTGGAGAAACACGTTCCCACCGATGGCGTGGCCCTCGAGCGCGCGGTCGGGCTGCGCCTCACCTTTCGCCAGCCGCCGCCGATCGCCTGTTTTTCGAACCAGTTTCTGTTCTATTTGAACTCGACCGTGGCCGATACCGCTTACCGCACGTGGTCGCACCTGGTTCCGCGAAACGATGTCAGCCTGCTGCCGCCGGAACGGTTCCATTTCGAAGTGCTGAATCTTTCGTAAGTGCGTCTCTGCGGTGAATCGACCCGCCCGCCCCGACGGAAACTACCTCTTCGCCTTCACGTAGCTCGCGATCACGTCGTTGGTGATATCGGTGGCGTTGGGGGCGTAGAGCCGGGGGGCGTCGCTGGTGCTGATATCGAAGACCATGGCATACCCGTGGTCGGTAGCATACTTCGCGATTGCCGTGACGATCTTCGGCCCGAGTTCGCTCAGCACTTTCTTCTGCGCCTGATCCAGGTCCGCATCCGCCTGGTCGGTCTCTTTGTTGACCGCGACGGTTTTCTGGTCGATCTCCGCTTGCAGCTTCTGCCTGGCGTCATCGGTCAGCCCGGACTGCTGGACCTGGGTCTGCAGAACCGTGATTTCGTGCTGCTCGTCTTCGATGTGATTCTTCACCGGCCCGAAACGCGCGTCCAGCGCCTTCTCCGCGTCCTGCCCGTCCGGGGTTCCGACAATGACGTCCTGAATATTGACCAGCGCGACCTTGGGCGCCTGCGCGCACGCCAACCCTGCTGCCACAACGACAAGGAAAAACAACTTCATGTCCGGATCGTAGCAGATAAACCGGTGTGCCGAGCGCGCTCAGTGTGGCTCGGCGAGCGCCAGCCCGATGCGCCGCAGGCCTTCGGCGAACATGGCCGAGTCCACGCCCATGCCGATACGGAAATACTCCGGCATCCCGAAGAATCGGCCCGGGACGGCCGACGTTTCGTAGCGCTCGCGGAGTCGGTCCAGAAACCCGCCCGCATTGCCTTTATGCAGCCGCAGAAATGCCGTGGTGCCGAACCGCGTCCGCACGGCCGAAACGCCGTCCTGGCCGTCCAGAAACGCCTCGAGCACTTTCCGGTCGGCCTCCACGACTCTGCGCGCGCGCTCGCGGATGGCATCCAACTGCCGGAACGCCGCTACGCTCAACAGTTCCCCGGGATGCACCGCGGTGGCCGCGAACAGGTTGTTGAGCTGCCACATGCGCCGTGCCAGGTCCGGCTCCGCGAGAATCCAGCCGCAGCGCAGTCCGCTCAAACCATACACCTTGGTCAAACTGTTGGTGACAATGACTTCGGCGCCCAGATGAAACGCCGTGCGCGGCGTGTCTTCGTAAATCGCATCCAGATAGACTTCGTCCAGCAGCAGCCGCGCCCCCGCGCTTCGGGCAACATCCGCCGTCTCCTGCAGCGCCGCTTCCGAAGCCTGCACGCCCGTGGGGTTGTGCAGATTCGTCACCACGATCAGCCGCGTCTTTGGCGAAACCGCGCGCCGCACTTCCGCGGCATCCAGCGTCCAGCCGTCCTCCTCGCGCCGCCGGAAGCCCTTCACCTCGGCGCCGATGTATCGCGCCGCGTCAGCCAGCAGCCCGTAAGCCGGCTCCTCGATGATGACTTCGTCTCCGGGCTCGAGCACCGTCGCCATGGCCAGGTAATTGGCGAACGAGGTTCCGGCGGCCAGCACCACGCAGTCGGCGTCGATGCCCGCGCGCTCCGCAATCGCCTGTTTCAGCGGCGGATATCCGTACTTGTTGTCGCCGTTGATCTCCAGCTCCGCGGGGTCGAAAGCCAGCTCGCGCAGCGGAAACGAGCCCACCCCGCTGGTCGCCAGGTTGTACGTGGCGCGGCTCCGGGTCTTTGCCCAGTGCATGTATTCGGAATGTTTCAGCATCATGATTTTGTGGAATGGCGCCGGCGGCTCCAATACAAATATACGGGAATGCCGCTCAACAGAATGACCTGGCCGATCGCGGTGTTGCCGGGATCGTGCCACACGGTGCTCGTCACCACCGCGACGCAGGCCGCGACGAAAAGCGCCGTGGTGTAGGGATGGCCGGGCGCGCGGTAGAGTCCCGGCACCTCTCCGCCGCGCCGCCGCAGCACGAACAGAGCCGATGCGGTCATGGCGAAGGAGATGAAATCCACCGAAACCTCGTAATTGAGAATCTGTTCGTAGCGCCCGATCAGCGCGATGGCGGTGGCGAGCACGCCCTGCACCAGAATCGCCACCACCGGTGCGCCGGTGCGCTCCGCAAGCCGCCCCACGCTTTCGAAGAACAGCCCGTCGCGCGCCATGGCGTAATAGACGCGCGGCGCGGTGAGGATTCCCTGGCTCAGAAAACCGAGGGTCGAGACCGCAATTCCGAGCGCGATCCAGTGCGCTCCCCGCGCGCCCAACGCCGCCCGCATCACCGCCGAGGCCGGGGTGCGCGTAGCCGCCAGGCCCTCCGGGCCCAGCACCTTCACGCAGACGAAATTCACGGAAAGGTACAGCGCCACCACTCCGAGCACGCCCATCACCAGCCCGCGCGAAAGGTCGCGGCGCGGATCGCGCATCTCGGCCGCCACGAAGCTGGCCGTCTGCCATCCGCCGTACGCGAATGCCACCGGCGTCATGGCCGCGGCGATGGCGCCGAAGAGGTCCGTGCCGGGCGGCCGGTCGAGCAGCGGCGACATCCTGATGTGCCCGCCGCCCAGCCACAATCCGGCCACTACCATGGCCGCGATCGCCGCCGACTTGGTCAGCATGAGGGCGCTCTGCACGTTGCTGCCGGCGCGCGCGCCCAGGCAGTTGATGGCGGTGAGCGAGAGCAGCGCCGCCGCCGCGATCAGTCCGTCGCTGCCGCCGAATCCCGTCAGCTCGCGGTAATAATGCGCGAACGCCACCGCCACCGCGGCCATGCCGCCGGTCTGCGTCACCAGCAGCAGTACCCATCCGTAGACGAAGGCCACCGCCGGATGGTACGCCTCGCGCAGGTACAGGTATTGCCCGCCCGCGCCGGGGAGCCGCGTGGCCAGTTCCGCCCAGATGAAAGCGCCCAGCATGGCCAGCACGCCGCCGCCCGCCCACACTCCCAGAATCAAAAAGGCGGTGTGAACGTGCAGCGCCACCACGTACGGATTAATGAAAATGCCCGAGCCCACGATGCCGCCCATCACGATCATGGTGGCGTCGAAGACTCCAAGCTGCCGCTTCGGCCGTGTGGTCAACCCAGGCTCCCGCTCGAACCGCCGCTCACAAGAATTTTCATCTGCCGCCATAATAAGAGTTTTCCGCCCACAATGGAAACATCCCGCACCCGTACCGCCGCCGTGGTCTTCGCCGGTTTCTGCGCGTTTCTCACGCTGTACGCGCCGCAGCCGCTGCTGCCCATGCTGAGCGCCGCGTTTCACGCCTCGGCCACGGCCGTCAGCCGCCTGATTACGGTTTCTACCATGGCGGTCGCCATCGCCGCGCCGTTTTCGGGGGTGATTGCCGATCGGCTCGGCCGCAAACGCGTCATCGTCCCCTCGGCGCTGCTCCTGGCCGCGCCCACCTTACTGGCGGCGGCGTCGACGGGGCTCGGCCAGCTTCTCTTCTGGCGGTTCTGGCAGGGCGTATTTACGCCGGGAATCTTCGCCGTCACCATTGCCTATATCAACGAAGAGTGGGAAACCGGCGCCGGCTCGGCGATGTCCGCCTATGTCGCGGGCACGGTGCTGGGCGGTTTCAGCGGGCGCATGGTTTCGGCGCTGGTGGCCGCGCATTCCTCCTGGCGCGGCGCATTCCTCGCGCTCGGGGTGCTGGACGTGATCGGCGCCGCGATCATGTGGGCCTGGCTGCCGCCCGATCGCCACACCGCGCGGCCGCGCCGCCGCGACTCCACCGCCCGCGCCATGCTCCGCCACCTGAGGAATCCGCGCCTGGCGGCCACATATTGCGTCGGTTTCTGCGTGCTCTTCACGCTGGTGGCATCGTTCACCTACGTCAATTTCTACCTGGCGGCGCCGCCCTTCCTGCTCGGCACGACGGCGCTGGGGCTGTTGTTCGTGGTGTACCTGGTGGGCGCGGTGGTGACGCCCATCGCGGGCCGCTCGATCGATCGCGTGGGCCACCGCTTTGCGCTGGCCGCCGCCTATTCGGGAGGCGCCGCGGGAATCGCGATTACGCTCGCGCGCAGCCTGCCCCTGGTCATGCTGGGACTCTCTTTGTGCTGCACCGGCGTGTTTATCGCGCAATCGGCCGCATCGAGTTACATCGGCACTGTGGCGGAGGAGGCGCGCGCCGCCGCGGTGGGCCTGTACGTGATGTTCTACTACATCGGCGGCAGCGCCGGCGCGGAAGTCCCCGGGCACCTCTGGTCGCGCGGCGGGTGGCCGGCGTGCGTGGCGTTGATCGCCGGCGTGCAGATCTTTACCATCGCGGTAGGGCTGGCGTTCTGGCGGCCTTCCTACCGCCAGGAGCCAAGCAGACGTCTCACCAGCACCAGTTGACCCAGGTGGTACGCGGCGTGGTCCGCAACCAGGAGCGCTTCCCGCAGCAAGGTCTGCCCGTCGCCCCAGGGAAACGGTTTGGCCAGGTTCTGTTTGGGGTCCCCAATCAGTTTGAGAAACTCCGCCTGGTGGCTGCGGTAGCTCTCCACCGAATGCATCCACTGCTCGGGTTTTTCGGGCCGCGGCGATGACGGCCAGTATCCCTCGGGCCACTTCGGGGAAACCCAGTCCGCGGACCGGCTGAATTCGAGGATGTCTTTTTGTGCGATGCGCAAGTGCTCGAGCAGTTCCCAGGCCGAATACGGCACGCCCTGCGGTCGCGTTCCCACCTGGTCGAGCGGCATGTCGCGGACAATATCTTCAAAGCCCGCGTGCGCATGGCCGCCCTGGATCAGTTGCTTCAATTGTTCCCGTAGTGCGAGATCCGTTGCCATGACCTAAGGACGAGCGAACCAGCGCTTGCGGTTCAAGTGCGCCATCGCGAATAGTACGACAAAGCCCAGCAGCAGCCCCAGGGAAGCCCCGGCCCCAATCCACTGCGGTTCGAGCGGCCGCCGCCATAAGGTGAACCCTACATTGAACAGAACCGGGATAGTCGCGGCAATCACCGGCAGCCGCGGGCGATCGAGAGCGAACAGCGCGCGCGCCGCGATCTCCAGCAGACTCCATCCCACCAGGCTCGGTCCCAGCCCCAGAAACACCGCCGAGACCATGGCGGTGGATTCCGCCGTGAAATTGCCGTGCTGGAAGAACAGGTGCACCGCGGGCTCGCGGAACCACAGAGCGAACGCGCAGCCCGCCGCCGCCGTGCCCGCCGCCAGGGCGATGGTTTTATCGATCAGGCGGAAGGCCTCGCGGAAGCGGAACAGGCTCCGCAGCCGCGCAATCTCGGGCAGCAGCGAATTGGAAAGCGGCGTCACCAGGAGCGCCAGCGGAACGCCCACGCCGCGCATGCAGTAGTCCAGCGCCGCCGCCATGCCCGCCCCGGCGTGGGTGGCATACGCGCGGGTGAACGTGATGTTGAGGCCCAGCCCCGCGGCATACACCATGAAGAATGCCGGGCGGCCCGCAATCTCCCGCCAGGGAATGCGGCACTCCGCGGCGCTGCTCGAGTCGAGGTTGGAGCGCGAGGCGAAATAGACAATTGCGAGCTGCATGCATGCGCCCGCGGTGTAACCCAGGGCGAACGCATATACCCCCAGCCACTTCCAGAGGCCCAGCGCGCAGATCACCGTGCACACATTCAGCGCCGCCTGGTAGAACGCCGTGGGAGCGAACCGGCGGTCGGTATACAGCAGTGCGCAATAAATAGCCGCAATGCCCGCCGCCAGCGTGGAAAGCGAAAGGATGCGCAGCACACTGACCGCCTCTCCGAAATAGGCGGCATCCAGTCCCGGCGCCAACGCCCGCATCAGCCAGGGGGCCAGAAGAATCATCGCCGCCGAGATCCCGGCGAAAATCCAGCCGAACATCCGGCACAGCTTGCGGAGCAGCGCCGTGCGCTCTTCCGGACGGCAGGCCGTCAGCATGGGGACAAACGCAAAAACCATGCTGTTGATCAGCAGGGAATTCAGAGTGTCGGTGGGCCCCATGGCCACCGCCAGCGAATCGGCCGCGCTGTGCGTGCCCAGCAGGTATGCCGTGACGGCAACCCGCACGAAGCCCAGCACGTTGCCCGTGAGCAGGCCGGCTACAAGTGTTAACCCGCCCCGCAGCAGTGGGCTCTCCACCGCGCGGCTGAGGATGCTTTCACCGGCCAACGCCGGCGATGATTCCGTGGAACCCAGTCAACCCTCGCTAGGCGCCGTCCGTTTAGGCCGACGCCGCTCCGGCGCTCTTAGCGGCCGAGAGCGCCGCTTCGTAGTTGGGGAAATCGGCCACTTCCTTCACATACTCCGCGTGGCGGATCTGGTTGTTGCGGTCCACCACGAAAATGGCCCTGCTCTCAATTCGCAGTTCCTTAATCAAAGTTCCGTAATGCGAGCCGAAAGAGCCATCCCGGTGATCGGAGAGCATTTTCACCTTGTCCACTCCAAAAGCCCCGCACCAGCGCTTTTGCGCGAACGGCAGATCCATGCTGACGGTGATGATATCGACTCCCGAAAGCTTCCCCGCCTCCTCATTGAACCGCTTGGTCTGCGCGTCGCACACCGGCGTATCGAGCGACGGCACCACGCTGATGATCCGCACGTTCTTCCCGGTATCCGACAGGGTTACGGTCTTCAGGCTGCCGTCCACCAGGGTAAAATCCGGAGCCGAATCGCCCGGCTTCAATTCGGGGCCGATCAATGTCAGGGGATTGCCTTTCAGGGTCGTTGCTCCTGCTCTTTCCATGACTCCTCCTCGGTTGTTTTGTTGGTGAATGATTTATTGTAGCAACTTGGCCAATTCACCCGGTTCGGTAACGGGCAACTGGCAGGTGTAATCGCGGCACACGTAGGCGCTCGCCCGTCCGTCGAGGGCGCTCATCGAGGCGATGGCGGGGACGCCCTGCTGCAGCACGCCGCGCGACGCCTCGTCCGCCAGCAGCACCGCCGAATAAGCCAGAAAACGCCCGAAGATTTCGCGCAGCAGGGCGCGGGTATCGGGCGCACCCGCCTCCCCGGCGATTACGATCTGGCGCGGCTCGGCGAGGAACAGTTCGCAGGCCGCCAGCATCTGCGGCAGGGCCACCGGAACCGCGTCCAGCCGCGGCCCGAATGCCGCCAGTGTGCGTTCGGCCGACTTGCGGAACTCCGCGCGGCCGGTGATCCCGGCCAGCCGCAGCAGGTTCATCACGGCAATGGAATTCCCCGAAGGCTCGGCGCCGTCGTAATCCTCCTTGACGCGCAATACCAGGTCCTGTTCGCCTTCCGCGGAGCTGAAGAATCCGCCGCTCCGCCGGTCTTCGAACAGGGCCTGCTGTTTTTCGGTGAGCCGCACCGCCAGTTCCAGGTGGTGCAGGTCAAACTGCGTTTCGTAGAGATCGAGCATCGCCTGCGCCAGCATCGCGTAATCGTCCAGGAAGCCGGGGATGGCCGCGTCGCCTTCCCGATAGCGGCGCAGCAGCACGCCCGTTTCTTGCGAGTACATGTGGGTGAGGGCGAACCCGGCGGCGCGGCGGGCGGCTTCGCTGTAGCGCGGTTCGTCCAGCACGGCGCCGGCGCGCGCGAATGCCGAAATTGCCAGGCCGTTCCAGCTCGTCAGAATCTTGTCGTCCAGGTGCGGGCGCACGCGGAGCGAGCGCGACCGTAGCAGAATGCGCGCGGCCTCTTCGATTCCGGCGCGAATCTCCTCCAGCGGGCGCGAGAACTGCTGGGCCGTTTCCTCGAGCGTCATCGCCTGGTAGAGGATGTTCTTGCCGGCGAATTCCCCATGCGGGTCGTTCACCACGTTGCCGCCATCGGCCACGCCGTAGCGGTAGCAGAACCACTCCGCCTCGGGCGAGGGCACCAGCGCCCGGATCTCCTCCTCCGCCCAGGTGTAGAACGCGCCTTCGCCTTTGACGGTGGGCTCCTCGGGGTCTATGGCGCTGTCGGCGTCTTCGGCGGAGTAAAAGCCGCCGCCGGGGTCGATCATGTCGCGCAGCACGTAATCCAGCGTGCGCCGCGCCACCTCGGCATACAATGGCTCGCGGGTGATCTGGTAGGCTTCGATGTACGAAATGGCAAGCTGCGCCTGGTCGTAGAGCATCTTCTCGAAATGCGGCACGAACCAGCGCTCATCCACCGAGTAGCGATGAAAGCCGCCGCCGAGTTGATCGTTCATGCCGCCCTTGGCCATCTCGCGCAGAGTGAGCAGCACCATCTCCAGCGCTTCCCCCTCGCGTGTGCTCGCGTGATAGCGCAGCAGAAAGTTGAACACGCTGGGGCGCGGAAATTTCGGAGCGCCGCCGAAGCCGCCGGTATGCGCGTCGAAACTGCGGCGGAAGGCAAAGTACCCGCTTTCGAGCAGGTGTTGATCTACCCGCGGAGGCCCTTCGCGCTCGGCCGTCACCGCCACGTGGCGTTCGAGTTGTTTCATCACTTCGCGCGCCGAATCGAGGATCTGGCTGCGATCGGTTTGCCACGCCGATGCCAACTGCGCGAGCACCGACCCGAATCCCGGATGGCCATAGCGGGTTTCCGGCGGAAAGTAGGTGCCGCCGAAGAAAGGCTTCAGGTCCGGAGTCAGCCACACCGACATCGGCCATCCGCCGCCGCCGGTCGTGGCCTGCACGAACGTCATGTAGATGCGGTCCACATCCGGGCGTTCTTCGCGGTCCACTTTGATGGGCACGAAATCGCGGTTCAGAACGCCGGCGATCTGCTCGTTCTCGAACGACTCCCGCTCCATCACATGGCACCAGTGGCAGGTGGAGTAGCCGATGGAGAGAAAGATGGGTTTGTTCTCGGCGCGCGCCTTGGCGAAGGCTTCCGGCCCCCAGGCGTACCAGTCCACCGGGTTGTGCGCGTGCTGCAGCAGATAAGGACTCTTCTCGTTGGCGAGCCTGTTGGTATGCATGAAGTTTCGAGTCTACACGGTTACCGAGGTTCTTGTTTTAGGCAGCAGCCCTTCCCGCTCCAGGCGCGCCATCACACCGGCCAGAATGGTGCGCGCCTCGGGCGGCAGCGCGCCCACCGGTTCCCGGCACGGCCCAGCGGGCAGCCCCGCCATCCGCATTCCTTCCTTGATCGCGGAGGGAAACGTGTGTGCTCCCATGGCGGCGCCCAGTTCGCTGGCCAGCGTTTGCAGGCGCGCGGCCTCTTCCAGCCTGCCTTCCTGGAAGGCGCGGTACAGCTCCACAAACAGCCGGGGAGCGGCATTGGCGCAGCCGCTGACCACGCCCGCACAGCCGTTGGAAAGCGCCGGCAGCATCAGGTGTTCGGGCCCCACGAACACGGCCAGCGGCCGCCCCTCAGGCGCGGCGTCGCGATACGCAATCGCCTGTTCCAGCCGGCCGCTGGAATCTTTGACGCCGGCCAGGTTCTCGCAGCGGGAGGCCACCTGCGCCACAGTCTGCGCCTCCAGAACGCTGCCGCCGTGCTGCGGAAAGTTGTATGCCAGCACCGGCGTGCGCACCGCGCGGCAGACCTCCGTGTAATGGGCCGCCAGTTCCTCGGCCGACGGACGGATATAATACGGCGTAACCACCGCCAGCACGTCGGCGCCCTCGCATTCCGCCTGGTTTGCCAGTCTCACGGTCTCGCGCGTCGTGATGCTGCCCACGTTGCAGTACACCGGCACGCGTCCCGCGGCGGCCTGCCGGCAAAAGCGCAGCGCCACCTGCCGCTCCTCGGCGTCCAGTGCGTAGAACTCGCCCGTGGATCCGTTTACGAACAGGCCATCCACTCCGGCGGCGATCAGTACATCGATCAATCGCTGCCAGGCGGTGAAGTCGATGCGTTCGGTATTCTCCTCCCGGAACGGGGTGGCAAGCGCAACGACAACTCCCTCCAGCGAATGCGTCGGCACGCTTCCATGTTACCTCCCGCGCCGGGTGAATTATCTCAGGAGGCCGCGTCCGCGCAGCCAGTCCGCCAGGCGGGCCGGCCAGCTCGAAAGCGTTTCATCGGTCGGCGCCAGCCCCACACCATGCGGACCATGGGCATAGAGATGCATCTCAGCGGGCACGCCGGCCTTCACCAGCGCCATGTAAAAAAGCACGCTGTTCTGCACCGGGACGGTATGGTCGTCGGTTGTGTGGAAGAGAAATGTGGGCGGCGTCTGCGAAGTCACCTGCAATTCGTTGGACAGAAGCTCCACCAGCTTGGGGTCGGGATTCTCCCCCAAGAGCGCCTTCTTGGAGCCCTGGTGCGCGTACTCGCCGAAGGAAATTACGGGGTAGCAGAGCACCAGGAAGTCGGGCCGGCTGCTTTGGCGGTCGATCGGGTCGCTCGCGCCGGGGTTGCCGGCATCGAAGTGCGTACCTGCCGTGGAAGCCAGGTGGCCGCCCGCGGAGAAGCCCATGATGCCGATGCGGTCGGGCTTCAAATGATACTCCTCCGCGCGGGAGCGCACCGTGCGGATGGCCCGCTGCGCATCGCCAAGCTCGATCGGGTGGTGATACTTCGGTCCCAGACGGTACTTCAGGACGAAGGCCGTGACTCCCAGCGAATTCAGCCAATGCGCCACATCGCTGCCTTCTTTTTCCATCGAGAGATGGACGTAGCCGCCGCCGGGCGCGACGATCACCGCGGTTCCAGTCGCGCGATCGGGCGGCACCACGTAGGGCGTGATGGTCGGGATGTCTTCCTCCGCCGTCCCCAGGGCCCCTGGCGCGCCGCCTGGCCACAGCGGTTGGGGTTGGGGACCGGTGGGACGCTGGGCGCACAGCGCGCCCGCCAGGGCCAGGGAAAGCACAATGCCGCGTGTCATAGCATTCCTACGGTATCACCCGCACATCGCCTTTGCCCCAAACCGTTTGCCGGCCCACGCCGACCCAGCGCGCGGCGCGCAGCCACGGCAGAAACTCCGCGAGCGCGCCCGTATACTCCGCCTCGCCCGTAAAACCGCCCAGCGGGTGCACCTGGCCGGTCCGTGCGCTGCGCCGCTGCGCTTCCGCATACCGCAGGTCGCAGCGGGCCAGCCGCACCCGCTCCGCGCGGCCGCCCATGCCGCTGAAATCGAGCGCCAGCGGCCCCGCCCCGTAGAGTGCGCGCAATGTCGAGATGCGATCGCGCAGCCTGGCGAACAGAATGCCGAACTCCGGCCGATCGACCCTCTGGCCCTTCCACTTCAGCTCCGTCGGAGTAATGAACCTCAGCCGCACCGCAGAGCACGCGGCCGCGCCCGCCGGCGCCGCCAGCAGCACAACAGCCGGCGGCCCTTCGGCGGCGCGGTCTTCCAGGTCGAGCTGCTCCACCCGCACCAGTTCCGCCCGTCCGTGTTCCCGACCGATGCCGCGGCCGCCCAACTCCGCAAAGGCCGCCAGAAAGAGATCCCGGGACGGCTGCCGCACGTCAAAAACGTGCACATCGATGAAAAAATCGCTGCCCCCGGCGACGGTGGCGCCCTCCAGGTGAGCCGTGCGGAACACGAATGGACGGGGCCAGTCCTGCAGCCCGCTGGGAGAGGCGGCCAGTTCCGCGCCCGGCTCGAAAAGGCGCCGGTAATCGGCCGCGCCCGCCGTGCGCCGCAAGGCTGCGCCGAATGCGCCGCGGATGGCGTTCGCGCCCTGTCCCGCGGGAAACCCTACCGCCTCCAGGGTCCGAAAATGGAACCGGAAGCGGTAGAACTCAAATGTACTCACCTCGATATGGGTTCCGGGCAATGTGGGCTCCTGGTGTATAATGGTATGGCATTCGACTCTAGTTTTCCGCTTCGAGAAAAAGGGGGCTGCGTGAGTCCATCCGCATCCCCCTTTTTCGCAGGAAGGCGGTCGAGTGCGCGCAGTTGAAAGTGCATAAGAAGGAATATAGGCAGATGAAAGAAAAAGGTACAGTGAAGTGGTTTAACGCGGCCAAGGGCTATGGCTTTATCCAGCGGGAGAACGGAGAGGACGTCTTCGTACATTTCTCAGCCATCCAAAGCCAGGGATATCGCAGCTTGGATGAAGGCGCGCGCGTCGAATTCGAAGTGACGAAAGGGCCCAAAGGTCTGCAAGCGACCAACGTCACCATGTCCTGAAAGGGAATCCCGCGGACCGGTACTGACCGACGGGTCCGGTCCGCGGCCCCAATTTCAATCCTGGAGGTTTATGAGCAAAGAAGACAGCATCGAAGTTACCGGTACGGTGTTGGAGAAATTTCCCAGCGGGCTGTTCAGTGTGCAGCTCGAACATGAACGCGTCGTCCTGGCACACCTGGCCGGCAGACTGCGCCGCAATCGCATCCGCGTCCTGGCCGGCGATAAAGTCACCCTCGAACTCTCGCCCTACGATCTCACCAAGGGCAGAATCACCTTCCGGCACAGATAGTCTGGGCCGGCCCCCTTACTTTTCATTGGTACTGTTGGTGTGAATTATTACACCTTTCCTTCCATTCAGCGTGTAAAAATCACTCTTGGGGCTTATCGTTCACAGCACGACAAATTTTCCTTGTTTTTCAAACTCCGGCCCTGCTAAATTGCTCGAATACATAAAGCTTAAGGCCCCTTTATGAAAGATCCGAACCGGCCGCAAGAGAAGCGCCGCACGCGGGTAAAGGCGCCCGCCGCCGCTACAATCAAAGCGGAGGGTGGAGTGGAGAAGCCGAAAACTACGCCGAACCGGTCCCGAAAGCCCGCGGCCGACCCCGCGGAAGACCTCACGGCTGTGCTGTCTCAGAGAGTCGTAGGACAACCCGCTGCTACGCGGGTCATCGTCCCTTATATTCAGATGTTCCAGGCCGGGCTGGCCCCCGAAGGGCGGCCGGTGGGCGTGTTTTTGCTCCTCGGCCCCACCGGGACGGGCAAAACCAAAACCGTGGAGGCGCTCGCCGACGTCCTGCACGGCACGGAAAAGAACGTCCTGAAGGTGGATTGCGGGGAATTCCAGATGGAACACGAGGTGGCCAAGCTGATCGGCGCGCCTCCCGGCTATCTGGGCCATCGCGAGACTCAGCCCATGCTCACGCAGCAGAAGCTGAATGCCGTGACCAGCGAAAAGTGCAGTCTTTCGCTGGTGCTCTTCGACGAAATCGAAAAGGCTGCGCCCTCCATGACGCGTCTCCTGCTGGGTGTTCTCGACAAAGGCATTCTGCGCCTGGGCGATAACTCCACGGTCAATTTCGAAAAGAGCCTGGTGTTTCTGACCAGCAACCTGGGCGCGCGGGAGATGATGAAGGAAATCAATCCCGACTTCGGCTTTCAATCGGTCAGGGGAGCCGACCGCGCGGACCTCACCAGCAAGCTGCAGAACATCGCGCTGGTGGCCGTCCGCAAGCGCTTCTCCCCCGAGTTCGTCAACCGCATCGATTGCATCATCACCTATCAGCCGCTGACACCCGAATCGCTCTCCGCCATTCTCGACAAACAGATCACCGATCTGCAGAACCACGTCAACACGCGCCTCGGAAACCGCTCTTTTACCCTGGAAGTTCCCTTCGAGGCGCGCCAGTTTCTGCTGAAGAAGGGGACCAGTCCGGAATACGGGGCGCGGGAGTTGAACCGCACCATTCACCGCTATCTGACTCAGCCCCTGGCCACGCTGGTGGCGACCAACCAGGTGAATGCCGGTGCGCGTGTGCGCGTGGACGCGGCCGAACCCGAAGACAAGCTGGTCATCCGCGCGCTGGATTCCGCCGGCGGTCCGCCGCCCGCCAATCCCACGGTTCTCCTGGTGGACGACAACCGCGACCTGCTGCATTTCCTCGAGCGCCTGATGGCGGATGCCGGATGGACCCTGCTGACCGCGGAATCCGCCACCGAAGCCAAGCGCCTGATGCTCGAACACAAGCCCAACGCGGCCCTGCTCGACTACATGCTGCCGGATGGCAACGGCGTGGAGCTGGGTGTCGAATTCCTGCAAACCGTGCCGCAGATGCTGGTGATCGTCATGACCGGGACCATTCTGCCGCCGGAGGAAGAAGCGCTCTGCGAAGAACACAATTTCCCCGTGCTGCGCAAGCCGTTCCTCGCTTCCGACGTCATGAACCAGATCCGCACGCGACTCACCCCGGCTTCGGGAACCGTGCAGTTGAGCGCATAAAAAAAGGGCAGGCCCGGAGGCCTGCCCGAATACTCCCGTCTTACGCTCGGTTACCGTCTTCCGCCGCCGAAGTGGCCGCCCATTGCGCCGCCAAAATGTGCACCGCCGAATCCGCCCACGCGCGGCGCCGGAGCCACACGAGCCGCTCCGCTCATGCCGGGACGTCCGACAAAGCCGCGGCCGACCAGCGGGCGACCCCCATAGAATCCGCGCCCACCATACAATCCACGCCCACCATAGAATCCGCGCCCGTATCCGAAGTACGGCCCCGCATACGCCCAGTAGGCCGGTGAGTAAAAGCCCCAGCCAAACGGGCTATACAGGAAGCCCGCGCCGGGCATGAAAGCCCAACTGTCAAACCAGGGATTCCAATACCAGCCGGTGCCGTACCACCATCCCGGGTCGGCCACGACGATCGTCTGTGCCGTCGAAGCATTGGCTTCCGCCACGTACTCGCTGCGCAGCTTGCTCCAGTTGTAGAGCGGATCGTTCATCTCGGCCGTCTTCGCATCGAAGTGTTGGTCCTTCAGTTTGGGATTGTTCTCTCCCAGAAGCACCTGATGATCCTTGCCTACGTCTTTGGTGTGATCGTCCTGCTCCACCTGCACTTTGCCGTCGTATACCGCGACCATGGGCTGATTGGCGCGAAACTCATAGAGGCCCGGTTTTTCGATGACACTGCTGGCACCGGCATCCATCACGTCCAGATGATTCTCTTTCGCCACCTGGTCGGCTTCCACCATGGCTTGGCCGCTCAACAGTTCCACGCGCGTATCGGTCAGGGAAGGGGACACCATTTTGACCGAGCTGTTATTGCCCAGGCGCAAAAAGACGCCCGGCGTCAGCAGCATTTCCGCCCGCCCGTCGTGAGTCTCGAGCACCTGGCCCGGCTGCACTTCCGCCGATCCGATGGCCTGCCGCCCGAGCGTACGCCCGTTCAATGCTACTTGCCCTTCCACGTAATTCACCATGCCCGGCCGGCCCACATTTCCCAACCCCTGGGCCGACAGCAGCAACGCTGCCGCGAACAGCGTTCCGGCTAGCCGGACCGGTGTTTTCAACAGGTTATCCATTTGATCTGTCTCCGTTTCTACCCACTTGATCTGATGCAACCCGGGGGCCATCCGTTCCTGGTTCGAAGGGGCCATTACAAATCTATACAAAGCCCCGGCGCGTACGAAACACGGCATAAAAACGAAAAAGCCGCGCCCCCTATTCGGGAGCGCGGCTTGAGACAAACGGACTGGACTTGTTCTTAGTAGTCCATTTCCGGACCGTGAGCGCCCGGACCGGCCGGAGCCGACTTCTTCTCCGGAATCTCCGCGATCATGGCTTCGGTCGTCAGCATCAGGCCGGCGATCGACGAAGCATTCTGCAGAGCCGTACGGGTCACCTTGGTCGGATCGATCACGCCCGCCGTCACCAGGTCTTCATAGGTGTCGGTGGAAGCGTTGAAGCCGTAGTTGGCGTTCTCGCTGTCGCGAACCTTGCCCACCACGATGGCGCCCTCGGTGCCCGAGTTCACCACGATCTGCCGCAGCGGCTCTTCGCAGGCGCGCTTCACGATATCTACGCCGATCTGCTCATCGCCGCCGACTTTCAGGGTGGCCAGAGCCTTGGCGGCGCGCAGCAGAGCCACGCCGCCGCCGGGCACGATGCCTTCCTCGACCGCGGCGCGGGTGGCATGCAGAGCATCTTCCACGCGAGCCTTCTTTTCCTTCATTTCGGTCTCGGTAGCCGCGCCGACCTTGATCACCGCCACGCCGCCGGCCAACTTCGCCAGCCGCTCCTGCAGTTTCTCGCGGTCGTAATCGCTGGTGGTCTCTTCGATCTGCGCGCGGAGCTGCTTGATGCGGCCCTCGATGGCCTTCTGCGAACCGTTGCCGTCCACGATGGTGGTGTTGTCCTTGTCCACCGTTACGCGCTTGGCCCGGCCGAGGTCCTCGAGACGCACGCCTTCCAGCTTTACGCCGATGTCTTCCATGATCGCCTTGCCGCCGGTCAGGATAGCGATATCCTCCAGCATGGCCTTGCGGCGATCGCCGAAGCCCGGAGCCTTCACGGAGCAGGCATTCAGGGTGCCGCGCAGCTTGTTGACCACCAGGGTGGCCAGTGCCTCACCTTCCACTTCCTCGGCGATGATCAAGAGCGGCTTGCCGGAGCGCGCGATCTGCTCGAGCAGCGGCAGCAGGTCCTTCATGTTGCTGATCTTCTTTTCGTGGATCAGGATGTACGGGTCTTCCAGCACGCACTCCATGCGATCCGGATCGCTCACGAAGTAGGGCGAAAGGTAGCCGCGGTCGAACTGCATGCCTTCGACGGTATCCAGCTCGGTGTTCATGGTCTTGGACTCTTCGACCGTGATCACGCCATCCTTGCCGACTTTCTTCATGGCTTCGGCAATGATGTTGCCGATGGTGGTGTCGCTGTTGGCGGAAATCGTGCCGACCTGCGCGATCATTTCCCCGCTCACCGGTTTGGAGAGTTTCTTGACTTCTTCGGTGGCCACTTCGACGGCCTTATCGATGCCGCGCTTCAGAGCCATCGGGTTGGCGCCCGCCGCAACCGCCTTCACGCCTTCGCGGAAGATCGCCTGCGCCAGGATGGTCGCGGTGGTGGTGCCGTCGCCCGCCACGTCGCTGGTCTTGCTGGCCACTTCGCGCACCATCTGGGCGCCCATGTTTTCCAGCGGATCTTTCAGTTCCACTTCCTTGGCCACGGTGACGCCGTCCTTGGTGATGTTCGGGCCGCCGAACTTCTTCTCCAGGACCACGTTGCGCCCCTTTGGGCCGAGGGTTACCTTGACCGCGTCGGCAAGCTGGTTGACGCCGCGCAGGATCGCCTGACGGGAAGTTTCCGAATAAACAATCTGTTTTGCCATCGCTCTGTAAACTCCTTAGCTTGCTTTCTTGGCCGCCTTCGGCGCGGCATCCAAAATTCCGAGGACCTCGTCCTCACGCATGATCAGATACTCTTCGCCGTCCAGCTTGATATCGTTGCCGGAATACTTGCCGAAAAGAATCCGATCGCCGGGCTGCACATCGAGCGCAACCACCTTGCCGTCTTCGAGGCGCTTGCCTTTGCCGACTGAGACCACTTCGCCCTCCTGGGGCTTTTCTTTGGCCGAATCGGGAATGTACAAGCCGCCTTGCATCTGTTCCTGCTGCTCAATGCGCCGGACCACAATTCGGTCATAGAGCGGACGAATCTTCATGGAATCCACTACCTCCACACTTAGAATTTTCAGGTTTGTTTTGCCGAAACCCCACGTTGGCTCGTTTCGGGTTCCGATGTCTATTATTAGCACACTCTATGAATGAGTGCCAGAAAAATTTCGTAACATGTTGCAAACAAATTGCTTATTTATATTGACAACGTTGCGCTAAGATTTAGCTGACAATACGTAGGAAGACTCAAGGCACCGGCTCAAAAATGCCCAATTCGCGGTTCTTGCGCACCGAATCCCATAGGAAATACTGGCCGTTTATCGCCACGTACACACCCTCGGGAAGCGTCTGCACGAAACCCAGCGCGGTCCCCAGGTTGAACATGCCATCGGAGCTGCCGAACTTGTAGGGCACCATGGCTCCGGTGAGCACCACGGTCTTGCCCGCGAGGTTGCGGCCCAGCACGGCGGCAGTTTCGGCCACGGTATCGGTGCCGTGCGTGATGACGATGCGTCGCTCTTCGGCCGCGGCGCAGCGGTCGAGGATCCTCTGCCGGTCCTCGCCGGTCATCTGCAGGCTGTCGATCATCATGAGGGTCTCCACCTGTACCTGCAGGCGGCAGCGCCCCAGCCGCAACATGTCGGGAACGTGGGTGTTCTGGAAGAAGAGTTCGCCGGTGAGTTCGTTGTACTCCTTGTCGAAGGTCCCGCCGGTGACGAGAATGCGAATGGCTTCGCCGCTCATGATCCTCTGTCAATATAACGCGATATATTAGAGTTATCCCCATGCGAGGCACCCGCTGGCTGCTGCTGGTGGCCATCGCCGCGATCCTCGGCGGTATCGGCTTCAAGTATCAGTCGCAAAAGAAGATCGTTCAACAGGAGGCGCCTCCCGTCCCACAGCCTCTGCCTCCCGGCCTGAATACCGCCAGCGACAAGTACGAGTGGAAGAGCAAAAACAACGATCGCGGATGTGAAACCACGCATGTCATCGCCGACGGTTTCAAGCAGGTGTCGGACAACTCGCGCGTGGATCTCACCAAGGTGGTGCTGCAGATTTATAACAAGGAGTGCACCGCCTACAATCTCATCAAGAGCGACTCCGCCGCTTTTTATCCCAACGAGCACCGCCTCTATTCCGATGGCGCGGTGCAGATTACGTTGAACATACCGGCTCACGCGCAGCCCAAACACGAACTGGTGACCATTGAGTCATCCGGGGTCAACTGCAACACCGATACCGGCCGCGCCGAAACGGATCGTCCCACCACGTTCACGTTCCAGAACGGCGAAGGTAAAGCCACGGGCGCCTTCTACGACCCCACCACGCACGAACTGCAGTTGAAGAGCGGCGTCGAGATCGACTGGAAGCCGGTCGGCCCCAACGCCAAGCCCATGAAGATCGAAGGCGCCAGCCTGGTGTATCACGAAGAAGGCGCCGAAGTGCAGCTTCAGCCCTGGGGCAGGCTGACGCGCGACAACACGCAGGTGGAAGGCGAGAACGTCCTCATCCATCTGCAGGAAAGCGGCGCCGGCGACCAGGTGCATCGCGTCATCAAGGACCTGCATGCGGTGAACGCGCACGGCACCGATTCCTACCCCAATCGCAGCCTGCAGTACTCGGCGAACGATCTGCAGGTGAACTTCGATGGCACCGGCGAAATCCAACAGATCGTCGCCAATACCAATGCCCACCTGGTTTCCACCGCCGCCGCTTCGGCGACCACCGTGGACGCCAATTTCGTGAAGATGGATTTCACTGTGGAGAACAAGCAGAGCCTGTTGAGCCACGTGGACGCCACCGGAAACGCGATGCTCTCTTCCGAGCCCCTGCCCGTGGCCGGCCACGATCCGGGCGAAAGCCACGTGCTGCGCAGCGACGCCATCGAAATGAAGATGCGGCCCGGCGGCCGCGATCTGGACAGCGTGCAGACGCATGCGCCGGGCACCCTGGAGTTTCTACCGAACCTGCCCATCCAGCGGCATCGCACGGTCACCGCCGCTGAAATGCAGATCGCCTACGGCCAGGCCAACCGCATCCAGAGCTTCCACGCCCAGGACGTCAAGACCGCGACCGATCCCAACGCCGAGGAGCACAAGAAAAATCGCCCCTCTTCGGCTACTTCCAGCAAGGACCTGGTGGCGCGCTTCGATCCCAAGACCAGCAAGCTCGTTTCGCTGGAGCAGTCCGGCGACTTCACCTACGTGGAGGGCGATCGCCACGCCCGCGCTGCGAAGGCGACGCTCGATTCCGACCAGAACATCATCGTCCTCGACAGCAGCGCGCGCATGTGGGACGCTACCGGCGCCACCAGCGCCGACCACATCCGCATGGACCAGCGCACGGGCGATTTCACGGCTCACGGCCGCGTGGAATCCAGCCGCATGCCCGACCAGAGTTCCGGCAAGAAGTCGCAGATGCTCTCCGGCGATGAGCCCCTGCAGGCGCAGGCGCAGCACATGGTTTCCACCAATCGCAACCGCACCATCCACTACCAGGGCAATGTGGTGATGTGGCAGGGCGCCAACCGTGTTTCCGCCGAGACCATCGACGTGGACCGCGTGAAGAAGACGCTCGTCGCCGATGGCGATGTGGTCAGCAATCTCTGGGAAGAACCCAAAGCCAAGCCGTCCGACGGCAAAACTCCCGCCGCGGCGGCGAAACCGGCGGTTCTCACCGTGGTCAAAGCCCCGCACCTGGTGTACAACGACGAAACCCGGCTCGCGGTATACAGCGGCGGAGTGACCCTGGAGCGCCCCGAGATGCACGAAAAGAGCCGCGAGCTGCGCGCGTATCTGGCCGATTCCAGCGCCGATTCGCGCCTCGAGAAGGCCTTTGCCGACGGTTCGGTGGAAATCGTGCAGACCACCGCCACGCACCACACCTACACCGGCACGGCCGACCACAGCGAATACTACTGCGAAGACAATAAGGTGATTCTGAAGGGCGACCAGCCGCGCGTGGCGCGCCTGGTGGACACCGTGAACGGTCACGATAACAGCACACAGGCGCCGGAATTGACCTACCTTGCCGACGATGGTAGGCTGCTTGGTAATGGGGATTTCAACCGGCCTGTCCAGAACCGAATCCACCGTGGAAGGAAGTAAACCCGCGGCGGGTACGCTCGAGACCAGGGAGATTTCCAAAACGTACCGCGGCCGCCGCGTCGTGGACGATGTGACCCTGTACGTGCAGCAGGGAGAGGTGGTCGGACTGCTGGGCCCCAACGGCGCCGGCAAGACGACATCGTTTTACATGATCGTGGGGCTCATCAGCCCCGATTCCGGCCGCATCCTGGTAGATGAGAAGGATATCACCGGCCTTCCCATGTACCAGCGGGCGCAGCGCGGCATCAGCTATCTGCCGCAGGAGGCATCGATCTTCCGCAAGCTCTCGGTGGAAGAGAACCTGATGGCCATTCTCGAAACCCTGCCGCTCGATTCGCGCCAGCGCAACGAAAAGAAGGAGCAGCTCATCGGCCAGCTCGGCCTGGAGAAGGTCCGCCGCAGCATGGGATATATGCTGTCGGGCGGGGAACGCCGCCGCGTCGAAATCGCCCGCTCGCTGGTGATCGATCCCAGCTTCCTGCTGCTCGATGAGCCGTTTTCCGGGATCGATCCCATCCAGGTGCTGGAGCTGCAGCGGATTATTTTCGACCTCAAGCGCACCGGAATCGGGATTCTCATCACGGATCACAACGTGCGCGAGACGCTGGCTGTCACGGATCGGGCGTACATTATTAACAACGGCAGAATCTTCCGCGCCGGGAGTCCGGAAGCATTGGAACGCGATCCCGAAGTCAAGCGTATCTATTTGGGCGAGAACTTTTCGCTGTGAGACTCATGCGTCCGCTGGCTGCACTGCTCCTCACCGCTACCGCTGCCTTCTGCCAGCCCTTTTCGGCCGGCGTGAAGGTGGGGCTGCCGTTGACCGATTTCCTGAACACGGTCAACGGCACGACGAGTTCGACCACCAACCGCTACCTGGTCGGCGTGACTGCCGAACTGCATCTGCCGCTGGGATTGGGGGTGGAAGGCGATGCCATCTATCGCCACTTCGACTACCAGAACATCATCGGTTCAACCACCAGCGCCGCGACCACTACCGGCAGCGCCGGCAACTGGGAATTTCCGCTGCTGCTCAAGTACCGTTTCCCGGCCAAGATCGTGCGCCCGTACGTGGACGCCGGCATTGCCTGGGATACACTGACCGGCGTGAGCAAAAGCGTCGCCAATCTCTCGCCCGCGAAGAACACGACCACGGGATTCGTCATGGGCGTCGGGCTGGATATGCATTTCATCATTCACATCCTGCCGGAGTTGCGCTACACACGCTGGACCAGCCAGCAGTTCAATGTGTCCAATGTGCTGAACAGCAATCAGAACCAGGCCGAATTCATGGTCGGGATCACGTTCTGATCAAGGCCGCGATCCGCCCGCCGAACTGCCAGACACCTTGCGTGAAAATAGCGGGAAGTCAGCAGCCCTGCCTGAGAGACTGTTAGATTAGAAAGACACCAAAACTCCGGAGCATACGATGCGCTACTGTTCCCAGTGCGGGCGGCCTGTGGCTGATGGAGCGCCATGCGGCTACTGTTCGCGGCCCGCTTCCCGGGCTGGTGCCGCGCAAGCGATTTCCGCCTCCCGAGTAAGCCCGAAGAGCGGCACATCGAATCCCTGGCTGGACCCTGAATCGGCGGACCTGCTGAACACCACGATTCAGGTAGCCGGGCGAACCTGGCGGCTCGCGTTTCGAACCGCCTGGTTTATCGGGATCCTGCTGCTCATGATGTCGGCGTTCACTCTCACAGGTGTTCTTTTCGGAAAGGTGCCGATCATCTGTGCGGCGGGATTGGTCTGGATTGGATTCTTCTACGGAATATTCGTGGTAGCCGATTCGGCCCGCACAATTGCGGAATGCGTCAAGGGCCACGCAAGTGGTATCTCCGGGTGGCTGAAGGCCTTATCCCGTCCCGTTTCAGAGAACGACGTCATGGTTGTCGCCGACTGGTTCCTTGGCGCGGTTGCGTGGTGCAGCTCCAAAGTCGGCAGCCTCTTTTTCTTCCTCATGGGTTGCACCGCTTCCCTCATACACTGGCTGACTGATTTGCATTTGTCTCTCGCCCGCCATCGTGTGGAAGCCTCCCATAGCGATCACGGGTTGCCGTGGTTCGTAAACGTCGGCTTTGCGGTCATCCCCCCTCTGCTGGGGGTGACTGCCGATTGGAGAAAGCAGAATCCCCTCAGCCCTGAAAAACTGGGAAAGGCTGTGGCCTTCATCAGAAGCTTTGAGTTTCTCCGCTGCCTGGTCCTTCTTGTCTGCGGCCTCTGGGGGATGATGGCTTTTCAGGCGGGAGACAGAATTCTGGAACTGCCGTCCGATGATACGATCGCGGGGATACCGGTATTGCTGCCGGTCAAATTGCTCTCGGCGGAGCGGCGCGATGCCGCGTACGCCCTTTACCTTGCGCAGGGCTTCTACGCCTATACGTTCTTTTTTGCGGTTTTGCCCCTGGGCGTCATCGTCTGGGCCGAATGGCGGAAGCAGAGACAACAATTCCTGGGCCGGGAGACGCGGTTTGCGAAACAGAACCGGCGCGCCGCTGCGATCTTGTGCTGCGGCCTGCTGCTTCTTTCGATGACGGTTGCCTGGAGGAGCGGCGGAGTTGCCCGGTACACGATCGCGGCGATCGCGCGTTTTACGGGGGAACCCAAAGACAGGGCGTTATCTTCGTGTTTGGCGGGCGCATCGTCGCAGGGTGCGGCGCTTCAATGCGCCCGGAAGTGGACCGCCGATTGGGAAGCAGAACTGACGGACGTCTCGAAGGCGCGGGCGGCAGAGCTGACACCCGCTCAACGGCAGCGCTTCGAACAACAGGAGCAAAACTGGTGGCGGCGGGACGTTGCGCGATTCTATGTCCCGGGCGCGAACGGTCCAACACTTCCTTCGGACCGGACGCTGAACGTAGGTATCGCAATTCGCAGCCATGTGCGGGAGCTTCGTGCGCTGCTCGATCCAGCCAGTCACTAGCGATCTTCGATGCCTTTCGTCCGGGCGTCAGGGGACCGCGCTCGATCTTACCGGCAGGCTATTGCTTTGTCACTCCCGGCGTGGCGAGGATTAAAGCGTAGCGTAGACCAATGACCATTTCCCCCAAAACCTGCCCGGCATCGTTGGCGAAGTAGGGCGTTACGTTCAGGGCAAGGTGCAGTCGCCATGGCGCCATCGCCTCCTGAAGGACCGGAAAGACCGGGCCGCCCTTGGTGAAGACATCGACGCCATTGTGGAGCGATTCCGCGTTTGGAAGAGGGCTGTTCTGATGTTCTTTGCCGGGCGGTCTCTGATAGTCGAAGCGGGCGCGGAAGAAGATGCCTGCCGCGGTCTGGAGCGGGTCGGCGAACTCGGTAACCCTGTAGTCGTCGATTATCGACTTATCCGGTACTATCGGGTTGCCAAGATCGTATGAGGGGTTGTGATTCACAAGTGGGACGATTCCTGCTTCATAGGCCAGAAGGATATTTCCGTTAGGGGAGACATCGTAGCCCCGAAGACCGGCCGGCATCTTCGCGATTTCGCGCTGTTGAGAGAAGAGGTGAAGTGCGTTGTTGATTCCCGCGTTCGCCAGGTAGTAGAGCTGGTCCCGATAGCGCGCCGATTTCGGGAAGTTAGGGGTGAGCCCACTAATGACTTGTTGCGGCCTCGTCAACATCTGTGCCCGCGTGAAATAGCCACTGCCACAGACTGCCCGCGGTTGAGAGCGAGACTCACTCGGGGACACAAATGCGAAGTCATTCTTCGTTGGACTAAAGGCCCATTGGGTGGAGTTTGGCGGCATGTTTAGGGTACACCCGCCGATCACTGTACCGGTCGGAACAAAAGCCGTGCCGTCAGTACCAAAGAAGGTAGTATCCGGCTGAAGTTTCGAGTCTTTCGACGCTGTCGACTCTGCGACGAAATAGAGTGTGCCACCGGTTCCGAATCCAAGAATGTCCCGGAAGCGCTTGATCCATCTCCCGTTGAACTTCGCCTCGCTTTCTGCAACGATGGTACCGTCATTCAAGAGAAGTGCAACACGGCCGCGGTCTTCCGCCGGGGCGTCGAATTGAGCGAGAAACGCCACAGTACCATTTTCTGATAAGGCATATTGGAGGAACGCCTGCACAGTCTTGTCACCCTGCTTTGTGCGAAAAGGGCCGTAACTCTGGACGATTACCTTATAGCGATAGTTATAGCCGGGCGGTGTTGGAAGCGCGACAGGGATGAGAGGAGGCTGAGCGTGGACGGGTATCAATCCGGACCCAGCGAGTAGAACTGCGCTGAAAGCGCGAAGTATTCGCATCGAAGACCTCTATTCAATCTGTTGATAAGCCGAAATCACAGCACGGCGTACTGTCTTCCCGGGGGTTTTCAGATCTTAGTGTAAACCTTAGTCCGTTTCTGCCGATAAGTTGTTTATGGACTACGGATCCGACCGGCGCCGGGAACCTCGCTTCCCGATTCATGCGGAGGCGACCCTTTCGCTTGCCACGGAGAGACAAACGGTTCCGGCGACTACCGGGAATCTCAGTGGATCGGGCGTTTATCTGCGTCTGCTCGCGCCGTTTCCGCTCTCGGTAGGGGATGAAGTCACCTGTGAGTTTCAGGTGCGCCACGGCTCCGAGGACGCGCTGCCCTGCTGGGGAGTCGGCAAAGTCGTGCGCGTGGAAGGGCTGAATGCCGCGGTCGAACTCACTGCCGGAGGCTTTGCTCCGCCCGAATCGCCCGACGCGGCCTGATCGCGGCGGCGTGCGCTACTGTTCGAACCGCAGGCAGGCGCGGCCCAGATAGATTTCGTCGCCGGAGCGCAGTTTTTCTCCGCGGCGGTTGCCCGCCGGCACTTCGATCGAGCGCCCGTCGCGAAACACGCGGGTGCCGAATTCGCTTTCGTCGTCGCAAATGCGATACTCGCCCGCTTCGCGCCGGATGTGCGCGTGTTTGCGCGACACGGTCGCGTTGGCCGTGTCGCCGCCCTCTTCGAAAACCACGTCGTTCCGCCGCACTACGCGCTGGTCGGTATCGGTTAATTCCGCCATCCGCCCGATGTTGACACGAGGCTTCTCCAGCGAATAGTCCTCCCGGTCGGTTTTCCCGCGCACCACTACCAGCCGCCCCGGCGTTGCGGGGGCCGCGGCTTTTTCCGTCTGCTTCGGCTCGGTGCCATACGCGATGGCGAACGGGCCTTCGCCCTCCTCCGCCGTCAGCACTTCGACATGGAATCCGCGCGGGATTTCGCATTCCGCCGCGCCCAGAGCTTCCCGCAAATCGCTCTCCAGCCGCTCGCCGAAAGCCGCCGCGAGCAGCGTACGCCGCTCCTCCTGGGCCGCCACCAGCGTTACCGTGACGCGCGCAAAGGGGAACACACGCCGCCCCCGCGCCACCACCTGCACCTGGCCTTCGAGCTCTTCCAGGATGGCGCGGTGCAGCAGCAGCAACTGGTCCGAATCGCCGGGACCGAACATCTTGTCCGTCCACCGGCGAAAACCGCGTTCGATATTCTTTTCGATCTCCGAAAACAGGTTCATGGCTGAATGAGCCCCAGCTTGACCGCGGCATTGACAATTTCCGCGGCGGCCGGAGCGGCGGCCGTCCCGCCGTACACTCCATTTTCCACCAGCACGGAGAAGGCGATCTTGCGCTGGCTGGAGCCGTAGGGCGCGAAGCCAATGAACCAGGCGTGGGAGGGTGCATCCGCCAGTTCCGCCGTGCCCGTTTTTCCCGCCACCGGAACGGCCGCCGCCGCGGCCCGCCGCCCCGTGCCGCCCGTCACCACTTCGCGCATGAAGCGCGCCAGTATCTGCGCCGAATCCGGCGGCAGCACGGGCTTCGGCGCATCCGTGCGGCTATTGGTCTCATCGTCGATCCAGCGGCCCTCCGGCATGGCGCCGCCATCGGCCACCGTGGCCGCCACCCGCGCCATCTGGAACGGCGACACCACCACCTGCCCCTGCCCGTAGGACGATTGCGGCAGCGATTTCTTCAGTTGCGCCGCCGTATTGGGCGAGGCCGCGCTGATGCCCAGCAGATTGGCCGTGTCCAGCAGCGCCTGCGCGCCCACGTCGTACGTGCCGAGCTGCGCGAAGAACGCATTGCACGAAACCACGATGCCCCGCTCCATGTTCACCGTGCCGTGTGGAACCTTGTCTTCGATATCGTCGCGAATGGGCCGCCGCGAGCCTCTGATATAGTTGCCCACGCGGCCGTCAGGCAGCCGGATGCACTCATAGGTCTTGGTCACCAGGCCCATGTCTTTGCGCATGGCCGCCATGGCGGTGACCACTTTGAACGTCGAACCCGGCGGGTACAGGCCGTAGCGCGCGCGGTCGAGGTAGGGATTGGCGCTACTATCCGCCGGAGCCGCCGGCGCGGTACCGTCGGCCGTCTCCGTCGGAGTTTCCGGAGGCAGCGGGAGGCTCACCGCCGCCAGGAGGTCGCCGGTCGCGGGGTCCATCACCACCGCCGCACCCTTGTCCTTTCCCGTGGTCTGCAACTGTTTTTTAAGAATTGCGGCCACCTGCACCTCGAGCCGCGCGTCGATGGACATCTTCACGTCGCGCGGACGGTCGAGCACGCGGCGCACCGCCGGATCCTGCGGATTGTCGCGATGCCGCAACAGCGGCACCAGTTCACGATAGTCGTAGCGGATCACGCGGGTGAGGGCGCCGGTTTTGGGGTCCTTCACGTCCACCAGGGTCGGCCGGTCGTCGTAGCCGCGCAGCCGCCGGGATTCGTCGCGTTCCACGAACGAGGTGTTGCTGGCGGCCCAGCGCAGGCGCGTCCGCAGATCGCCCAGGAGGTCGAACAGCAGCGGGCCGAAGGGATAGTGGCGCGCTTCGGAGCGCGTGCAGGCGCGGTCGATATCGATCCCGATCTGCGCGTATTCCGCGCGGTGCTTCTCCAGTTCCTGCCAGTCGCTGGTGGCGAGCGGCAGCCCGTTGCGGTCATAGATGGTGCCCTTAGGAATCTGGCGCATCACTTCTTCGAAGCGCGGATTGTACTGGTAGCGCCGCTGCCCGTCCGCCTGCACCACCAGGGTTCCCTCGCCCATGATTGCCGAATCGTGCAGCACCTCGACATACGCCGCCCTCACCAGCACCACCGCGCCTGCGGCCGCGAAGATGCAGCCGACCGTCGCCAGCGGAATCGGCATTCGCGGCTGCTCCGAGCGCCCGCGCGCCGAGATGGCTTCCAGAATCCCGATCACCAGGAAGTTGGCGATCATGGCCGTGCGGCCGTAGCTGAGAAACGGGGTCACTACTCCGGTGAGGGGCAGCACGCCCAGCGATCCGCCCGCAATCACTACGATCTGCAGCGCCGTGGCCGCCGCCAGGCCCGCCGCCAGGAACATTTCGTAATCCGTGCGCGCGCGCCGCGCAATCGCCAGCGCCCGGTAGACGATGAGCGCATAGATCGCAAATACCGCCGCCACGCCGGCGAAGCCCCACTCTTCGCCCAGGGCCGAAAGAATGAGGTCCGTGTGCGCCGCCGGCACCAGTTGCGGACTTCCCAGCCCGATCCCCATGCCGGTGGCGCCGCCGGTGGCGAAGGCCCACAGCGAATCCGCCAGTTGATCGCCGCCGTGCACCAGGTTGTTCCAGGGGGATAGCCACATGGCCACGCGTTCGCCCACCGTGTGCGGCACGCCCAGCAGGTAGCCGGCCGCGAAACCCGCGCCCAGCGCTCCCAGGCCCAGCACCGGCACGAAGGCGCTGCCGCGCGCCATGCCGTAGAGCACCAGAAAGACGCAGCCGAATACCAGCGCCGGCCCCATATCCCGCTGCAGGAAGAAAAACGCCAATGAAAGCGCCACGCAGACGGCCACCGGCAGCGTATATTCCAGCGGCGGAATGTCCAGCCGCCGAGTCAGCGCGCTGAGCGATTGCCGGGTTTCGCGCGCGTGCCGCAGCACGTCCCAGCGGCTGCCGAAATATCCCGCCAGGAAGAACACCAGCAGAATGCGAATCAGCTCCACCGGCTGGAAGCCGAACAGGTTCACTTTGGCGTCGCTCGTGCCTGGCCCGGTGCCGAAGAGGATCAGCAGCGCCGAAACCGCGAAGCTCGCCAGCAGCGGAACGAAGGCCAGCTTGCCCGCCAGCCGCTCGAAGTCCAGCACGCTGGCAATGGCCAGCACCACACAGCCCACCGCCGCGCCCTGCGCGAAATCCACGAACAGCAGGTTGTCCCGCACCGGGTCGCGCAGCGCGATCATCAGAATCAGCCCCACCCCGGTCAGAAGCAGCAGGCTGGGTAGAAACGTGCTGTCGCCTGCGAATTGCCGCAAGCCCCAGAACAGGTGCACCAGCAGGAATGCGGCGAAGAAAATCGCCACCCACATCTCGAACAGGCGCCGGAAGGTCTCCGGGCGGCGGACCACGAACAGCGGCTTGAGCGTGCGGAACTGGTCCGGCGTCAAAAGCGGCATGGATTGGCGCGTGCCCAGCCGGTCGCGCCAGTTCTTCAGCCCGCGCTCGCCGCGCAATTCCGCCGCCGTCACGCGCAGGCGCGCCAGCGCCCCCACGTTGGTAAGACCGCCCGAAGCGTAATAGATCCGGCGCGCCGCGAATTCGCGCTCCGCCGCTTCGGGGAAGAGGTTGGCGAGCGCCGGCAGAAGGTCCTCTCGCGCGCCCAGGGTGTTGAGGTCGAGCAGTTGCTTCGCCGCCAGGCCCGCATCCACCGACGCCGCATCGCGCGTCTTCGCGCGGTACACCAGCGAGAGCCCGAAGGCCACCAGCACGCCGGCCGCCACGAGCCACACCAGCTCGCCCCAGCGCCACCGCGGCCGCGGGCCGGAAAAGCGCCGGATCTGGGGTCTTTCTACCGCTTTGCTCCGCGTAACCGCCATAGCAGTGGAAGCAAAGCGCCCAACGGCGAGTTGCCCGCTTCGATCTCCTTCAAACGGAAAGTGACGCTATCCAGACTGTTTTGCACGCGCACGATCTGCGCGTTGGAATTGCCGTAGGGCGCGATCTCCTGGTAGAGCTCCAGCGCCCGCTTGTAATCCTCCGCCGCCTTTTCCACCTGGTCTTTTTCCTGCGGCAGCCCGCGCACGTTGCGCGAATCCCAGAAGGTGCGGTCGGCGCGGTCGCGATAGCCGTCGGCAAGCTGCGATTTTTCGCGATTTCCCAGCGCGTAGCCGCGCTTCTGCGCCTCCTCGAGGGCATCGTACGCTTTGTCGATATCCTTCAGCCCGTAGACATACGTCCGCGCCAGCCCCAGTTCCGGATCGGGCGAACGCGGCAGCAATTTCTGCGCCTCGGTGAAATCGTCCACCGCAAGCTGCAACTGCTTGGCGTCATGGTGGGTGGTGCCGTTGATGCGCGCAAGTTGTCCCTCGCAGAGCCGCAGCTTGCCGCGCGTCGTATCGTCCGGGTCCATGGCCAGCGCGTGCGCCAGCAGGACGCGGGCGTGGTCCCAGTCCTTTTCGTAAACCGGCTGCGAATCGGAGTTGCGATTGGTCTCGATCACATGGTCGGCCGCGTCTTCGAGTTTCTGCTTGACCGCTTTTCTCGCGCCGTACAAAAGAAGAGACGATGGGCTGCCCTGGGAAAGTTCCGTCCATCTGTTCCAGATCTGGTCGGGATCGGTGATCTGCTCCGATTGCACGTCCCGCAGAAGCTGTTGCCCGTGCTGATAGAGCAGGTAGTCGGAGACCAGGGCATAGGTCCCGTACAGCACGCAGGCCAGCGCCAGAACTCCCACCACGCGCATCGCCAGGCCGAAGGGGCGCCGTTTCTTTACCTTCCCGCCGGCGGCCTGCCCGGTTTGCCGCGCCGCGCCGCCGAAGGTCCGCCCGGTCGGAATATCGGGCCCATCCGCTCCGCGCTGCCTGCCGAAGCCGTCGCGCCCGCTGCGACGCGTCTCGTCCAGGTCCTCGGTTCCCGCCGGCCGGAATGTGCGCCGAGTGGCGTCCAGGTCCTCCGCGGCGGCGCGCATCGCCTTGCCCTCGGAAAACGCCATCAGCTCTTCCCCGAACTCCCTGGCCGAAAGGTACCGCACCTCCGGCTCCGGCGCCATGGCTTTAATGAGGAACCTGCGCAGCGGCTCCGGGCATGGGTCGGGCGCCGGCGGAGGGGGAATGTGCGAGCGGATCATGCGCTCCAGCCGTTCGGTGGTCTCGGCCTGGTACGGCTGCATTCCGGTGACCATTTCGTACAGCATCACCGCCAGCGACCATAAATCCGACTGTGCATTCACCTCGCCCGATTCCAGCCGCTCCGGTGAGGCATACGGCACGCTGCCGAATTCGTTCCGCGTCAGCCGCCGCGACATGGAAAGCGCCTTGGCGATTCCGAAATCCAGCACCCGCACTTCGCCGCGCGCATCGATGCGGATATTCTTGGGCTTGATATCGCCGTGCACGATTCCCCGGACGTCGCGCCCGTCGATGTGCGCTTCCAGGTTGTGCGCGTTCTCGAGCGTGCGCGCGACCCCCAGAGCCACATCCACCGCGAAACCTGTGGCAAGCGGACCACGCCGCATCAACTCCGCCAGGTCCTGCCCGTCGATGTACTCCATGGCGACGTAGAAGAACCCGTCGGCGTCGTCAGCCTCGTAAACCTTGACCACGCGCGGGTCCACATCCGCCAGGCGCGCCTGCAGTTCCGCCCCGCGGCGCTCCGCCTCGATGGAATCGCGCGTGTCGGCATCGGAAGAGTGCTCGATCGCCTTCAGCGCCACCGTATATCCCGACGAGGTATCCTGCGCCAGGTACACGTCCGCCATGCCGCCGCGCCCCAGCTTGCGGACGATCTCGTATTTTCCGATCTTACGGCTGGCCGGCGCGATCATTCTTTTTTCCGCTTCTCTTTCCTGGCTGTCGGCACCGGTTCCAGAAACAGGTTGTCGCGCTGCACCTGCTCCATCATAGACGCGGGAATCTGCACCGCGCCTTTTTCGAACACGTTATAGACCAATTCCGGCCGTGCGCTTTCTTCCACCACCAAAGCCGCGCCGTGGGTGGCGCGAAACGAATTGTGCGAGACCCGCGCCGTGGAATCGCCTTCGATCCACAGGCCGCGCTCCAGGCAATCGACGAACCGGCCGGCGCGCAGCGTGGGCCTCCCGCCGCGAATTTCGATGCCGATGCGCGTACCCGAGATATCCACGTCGTCCAGTTCCACGTTCGACCCGATCAGGAGCACGCCCAGGCGCAGCGGCAGGGACGCATCGCCCACGATGCGAAATCCGCTCAGGCGCGCGCCGGTGACGTTTTCCGCCAGCACCGCCGGCCCGTTGCCCACCGGGGCCGCGCGCAACACCGCGTCGCCTTCGGTATGGCTGCGCAGCACCACACCGCTTTTCAACCGCACCTCTTCCCGATACTCGCCCGTCAGCACGTCCACCGTATCGCCCGCGCGCGCCTGCGTCATGGCCTCCATGATGGTGCCGAAGGCGGCGCCCTGCCCCACGGTCAGCACCCGCGGCCGGATCACGATGGGCGGAGCGACCGGCGCCCACCAGGCGCGCCCAAACCATGCCGCCGCCCCCGCCAGCACCGCTCCCAGGAGAAACAGCGCGACACCGCGCCCCCAGCCGGCATGCTCCGCGACCGGCGCTTCGGCCGCCGCGGCGGCGAATTCATCGCCTTCCACCACCAGCACCGTCACGTTGTCTTTGCCGCCCGCCGCGTTGGCCGCCGCGATCAGGTCGCGCACCGCGCCTTCCGGATTGCCGGCGTTGCGCAGCACCGCGCGGCGGATCTCGTTCGAAGTCACCAGGTCGCTCAGCCCGTCGCTGCAGAGGAGCAGGGCGCTGTCGGGGTCGAAAGAAATGCGGCGCACTTCAATGAAATTGCTGTCGTCGGGCTCATGCTCCTCCGAGCCCACGTCGCGAAACACCTCGTTGCGCCGCGGATGGCGCATGGCCTCGGCTTCGCTCAGCTCGCGGCTGTCTTCGCGCTCGCCCACCGGCGAATGGTCGTGCGTGATTTTGCGGATCTCTCCGCGGCGGATCTGGTAGAGCCGCGAATCGCCCACGTGCCCCACCACGGCCGAGCCGTTATCCAGCAGCGCCACGGTGAGCACGCAGGCCATTCCCTCCCATTCCGGGTTGGCGCGCGCCTGCCGCAGAATCTCGTTGTTGGCCATGGTGATGGCTTCGCGGATGCGCTGCTCGGGCGCGCCCGTCTGCCGCTCCAGCCGCGCGCGGATGCGCTCCACCGCGATGGCCGCCGCCTTCTCGCCCGCGGCCTGCCCGCCGATGCCGTCCACCACCAGGAAGATGCCGCGCTCGCTGTCCGCATACAGCGCGTCTTCGTTGTTATGGCGGACCCTTCCGGGGTCGCTCGCCCCCGCGCACCTGACGTTCGTCTTAACCATTCGCCGTGCTTCGGAAATCCAGAAAGACCACGTCCGCCAGCCCGATGCGGGCCCGTTCCGGCACCGGCACCTCGACGTTGCGGTCGCGCCTTTCGCCGTTTTCGAACTCCACGCTGCAGGGCGCCTTTTCCCCGTTGACCGTCGTACCGAGACGGCTCAGGTCCTTGAGAAAGAACTTTCCGCTGGCGGGGTCGCGCCGCAGCCGGAAATGCTCGCGCGAAACGTCCGGCAGCGTGTCGAGTTTCAGATCCGTCCAGTAATCGCGCCCGCCGCGTCCTACGACAATCTCTTCCTTGGTCATGCGGAACACCTTGCGTCCCGTGTTGTCGTCGTACTCCAGCACCGCGTAGGCGCCCGCGTCGGCCATCTGCGACGCCGCCTGGACTCGAGCCGTGGTGACCGCCGCCGGCACCTCCGCGCCCCCCATGCGGCGCGTGGCAATCCGTTTGGTCATGCTCCCGGCGCCGAATTCGCTCTTCACCGGCAGCGCCAGCTCGGAATAGATCACGATATCGCCGGCCGCTACGTCATCGTCCGTATTTTCCAGAATGCGGATCTGCCAGCCGCCTTCGGGCTGCGTGATGCGCGGCTCGGAGCGTTTCGCAATCTTCAGCCGCTCGCCGAGCGAGGCGCGGTTGAGCTGCTCCAGCTCCGCATCCAGCGCGCGCCGGGCCTCGTCCACAATCCGCGGCACGATGGCGCGCAGCCGCTCCATATCGTCGGGATGCAGATACACGTGATACAGCGCCGGAGCGAGGGTCGAGTAGTGCAGGGGCTCCAGGCCCTCCCGCATATTGCGCACGATCTCCAGGATGACCTCGCGTGCCGTGGCTGGATGGCTGGTGGCAGGACGGTCCATAAATCGCCTGTCTAAGATTTTAGCAACCTATCCTCCACCGCCGATTGCACCCGCGGCGACGCGCCCGGCGTGAGCGGCAAAAATTTGCCGCGTGACGAAATCCTGGCGCGTTCCCGCTCCCTGCAGGATTCATAATAAACCACCTTCCACAGCGGCCCTTCGCCTGCTCTCCCCCCCTGCATGCTGGACGGGGTTTCTTCTCAACTCGAACGCTACATGGATCTGCTGAGCGCGCGGCAGAAGCTGGTGGCATCGAATATCGCCAACGCGGATACCCCCGGCTATCGCACGCTGGATATCGATTTTCAGTCGGAATTTCAAAACGCCGCGGGTTCGCCGCACGCCCTCGAGGTGGGCGGCCTGCAGGTGAAAAACGACGGCAACGATGTCAGTCTCGACCGCGAATCGCGGCTGCTGGCGGAAAATGCCCTGCGCTTCAACGTGGCTTCCAACCTGCTGCGGGAGCAGATCCAGGTGATGCGCTCGGCAATCAAGGAAGGGCAGGGCTCATGAGCAGCCTGTTTTCAGCGCTTTCGGTCGGCTCATCGGGAATGCAGGCGCAGCGCACCCGCGCCGAGCTGCTGGTGGAGAATCTGGCCAACGCGGAAACCACGCGCACTCCCGAGGGCGGTCCGTATCGGCGCAAGGACGCGGTTTTCGAAAGCACCGGCGTCTCCTCGCCGTTCTCTTCGGTCTTCGCCGACGCGCAGGAACCGGGCGGAGTGGCGGTGGCGGAGATCGTCACCGACGCCGGCGCTCCCGAGAAGCGCTACATGCCTGGCCATCCCGATGCCGACCAGGACGGCTACGTGGCGTTTCCCAAGACCAATCCGGCCGAAGATATGGTCGACCTCATGAACGCCTCGCGCAGCTATGAGGCCAACGTGGCGGCGATCGGAGCGGTGAAGGACATGATCCAGCGCTCCATCGAACTGCTGCATTGAGGCGAAGATGACAGGCGCGATCACACCGGCGGGCGGCGCGGGGCTTTCGGGGCTGGCTCCGCAGAGTATCCGGCCGGCCGGCGAATCCGGCGGCGGAAGTTTTCAGGACGTCTTCACGGGCGCCATCCAGAAAGTGGAATCTCTGGGGCAGGATGCCTCGGCGTCCATCGAGCGCTTTCTCTCCGGCGAAGGTGAGGAACTGCACAGCACCATCATGGCGACCACGCGGGCGGAACTGGCTTTCGACATGTTCCTGCAAACCCGCAACAAGGTGGTCAGCGCCTACCAGGAAATCATGAAAATGCAGCTCTAAGGCTCACGTTTTCGCGGCCGCCCGCCGATCTAAGAAACAGGCCGGGTAGAGAGCCGCGAGCGGGGCCGGCCGGCGTCGAGTCATGAACAAAATTCTCGCCAGTCTTTCGGTCAAGCAGCGCATCACCATCGGGTTGGTGGCGCTGGCCGTGGTCGCGGCGATTTATTCCGTCATCCATTACCAGAAAGAACGGGATTTCAAACCCCTTTTCACGGGAGTGGCGCCGGAGGATGCGGCGGCCATCGTGCAGAAGCTGAAGGAAGGCGGCGTGGACTACCGCCTGCCCGAAAGCGGCGGCAGCGTGCTGGTGCCTTCGGCGCGGCTGGCGGACCTGCGCCTGACCATGGCGGCGTCGGGTCTGCCCAAAACCGGACGCATGGGCTTCGAGCTCTTCGATAAGACCAACCTGGGGGCGAGCGAATTCACCGAACACGTCAACTATCGCCGCGCCCTGGAAGGCGAGCTGGAGCGCAGCGTGATGTCGCTGGCGGAAGTCGAGCAGGCCAGGGTGCACCTGACGTTCCCCAAGGAAAGCGTCTTCCTGGAAGATCAGCAGCCGGCCAAGGCCAGCGTGCTGGTGAAGATCCGCCCCGGCGCGCACATTTCCGCACAGAACGTGCAGTCCATCGATCACCTCGTGGCGAGCGCGGTGGAAGGTCTGTCGCCGGATGCCGTTTCCGTGCTGGATATGAACGGCAATCTGCTGGGGCGGCCGAAATCGACGGCGCCGCTGGATGGCGACGCGCCCTCCGATGCGGCGCTCGAATACCGCCACCAGGTGGAGGCCGACCTGGTGGCGAAGATCAACTCCACCCTGGGGCCGCTGTTGGGGGAAAACAAATTCAAAGCGGGCGTTTCGGTCGATTGCGACTTTTCCGGCGGAGAGCAGAGCGAGGAGATTTTCGACCCGGCGCGCTCCGTCATGGTCAGCTCGCAGCGCACCGAAGATACCACCGGAAGCGCCGGCGCAAGCGGCGTTCCCGGAACAGCTTCGACCCTGCCGCGCCCGGCGGCGCGTGCTGCCGGCAGCGGGAAAAACTCCTCCCGCATGACCGAAAACATCACGTATCAATCCAGCCGCACGGTGAAGAAAACCCGCCTGCCCGCGGGAGCCGTCCGCAAGATGTCGCTGGCGGTCCTGGTGGACCAGAACATCACGTGGCAGCCCTCGAAAAACGGCATGCAGCGGGTGCTGGTGCCGCCGACGCCGGAAAAGCTGAAAATCATCCACGACCTGGTGGCGGGCGTGACCGGGTTCAGCGCCGAACGCGGCGACCAGCTCACCGTCGAGACGCTGCCCTTCGAAACCACGTTGCTGCTGGAGCCGCCGCCGATGCCGGGATCGGCGCCCGGCGGCAGGCAGTCTGCGCCGCAAACCGCCTGGTGGCCGCCGAAATGGGACCGTAAGACGCTCCTCATTGCGGGAGGCGCGGCGGCCGGCGCGATCGTGCTCGGCTTCCTCGCTGCCATGGCGCTGCGCCGGCGCAAAGGCAATCCGGCCGAAGTGACGTTGCAGGCCGCCCTCCCGGCCGGCAATGGCGCCCTCCCGGCGCAACTGGAAGAGGGCGCGGTCGAACAACAGATCGAATCGCGCCTGGCCGAACGCGAAGCTCTGCAGCAGAAGATGGAAGCGCAGGCGTTGAATGCGCTCAAGCTGACACCCGTCATCACCAAGGCCGCGGAAGTCATGGCCAAGCACCTGCGCGAAAAAATCAAGCAGGAGCCCGACGTTTCGGCGCAGATTCTGCGCGCCTGGATCCGGGAGGAAGAGAACTGATGGCTGAGGGCGGGGCGGCGCAATGATACTCAACACCACCAAGGAAGAGACCGTCCCCAATCTGCGCAAGGCGGCCATGCTGCTGATCGTGCTGGGCGAGCAGACCAGCGCCGAGCTCCTGCAGCAGCTCAACGAAGAGGATGTGCAGAAGGTCAGCCGCGAGGTCGCCAAAATTACCGCAATCTCCTCGGAGCAGGCCGAAGGCGTGCTGAATGAGTTTCACCAGATCTCGGCGGCCGGGGAGTACGTGGCGCGCGGCGGCATCGATTACGCGCGCAAGCTGCTGATGCGAGCCTTCACTCCGGAGACCGCCAAGCGCCTCCTCGACCGCCTCGCGAAAGCCTTGGGGTCCGAGGCCGCCTCTTTCGACGCCATCCAGAAGGCCGACCCGCAGCAATTGGCCAAGTTCATCCATAACGAGCATCCGCAGACCATCGCGCTGGTGCTGTCGCACCTCAACTCCTCGCAGGCGGCCGCGCTGTTGACCTCGCTGCCCTCGGGGCTGCGCGCCGACGTGGCGCAGCGCATGGCCAGCCTGGACCAGATCTCGCCCGAAATCATCCTCAAAATCGCCGCCGTGATCGGGCAGAAGCTGAAGACTCTGGGCGAATTCAGCCGCGAATCCTATGGCGGCGTCCGCGCCGTGGCAGAGATGCTGAACCGGCTGGATTCGGCCTCCAGCCGCGGCATCCTCGATTACATCGACCACCAGGACACCAACCTCGCCGAGACCATCCGCCACCTCATGTTCGTCTTCGAAGATCTTCTGCTCATCGATCCCGTGGGGCTCAAAGAGGTCCTCGGAAAAGTCGACCGCAAGATCCTGACGGTGGCGTTGAAAGGCACCAGCGAACAACTGCGGAACCAGATTCTGGGCTCCATGTCGCAGCGCGGAGCCGAGATGCTGAAGGAAGACATGGAAGCACTGGGCCCGGTGAAAATCAAGGAAGTGGAGGCGGCGCAGCAGCAGATCATCGCCGTGGTGCGGCAACTGGAAACCGAGGGCGTGGTGAGCCTGAAGGGGACGGTCGGGGAACAATATGTCGTCTAAGCTCTTTCTGCCGGAAGATGCGCAGACGGCCAGTCCCATGGTCTGGCGGCAAATCGACGGGGCGGGACAGGCGGCGCCCGGCGCGCCCGAAGATGCGGCGCATGCCCTGCAGGCGAAAATGGCGCAACTCGAGCGCCAGTGCGAGCAACGCGTGCAGGAGGCGCGCTCCGCGGGGCTGCGCGAAGGCGAAGCCGCGGGCCGCACCCGCGCGGCGGCCGAGATGCAACCCGTGCTCGAGCGCCTCGCGCGCTCGATCGCCGAAATCGGCCAGTTGCGCGCCCGGCTGCGGCGGGAAGCGGAGGCTGACCTGGTGCGGCTTTCGCTCGCCGTTGCGCGCCGCGTGCTGCGCCGGGAAATGGCGGTCGATCCCGATGCCATGCGCGGCCTGGTAGTGAGCGCGCTCGAAAAACTGCAGGGGCAGGAGATCTGCCGCGTCCGTGTGCACCCGGCCCACGCCGCGCAGGTCACGGCCTGGCTAGAGAAACCCGGCATGCCGGCCCATATCGAAGTTCTCGCGGACAGCTCCCGCGAGCCCGGCGCGGTCATCTTCGAAACCGCGCGCGGTAGCCTGGATGCGTCGGTCGAGACGCAGCTTCAGGAGATCGAACGCGGCCTGGCCGACCGCCTGAGGCAGCACGCATGAGCGACCGCATTTCTCTGCAGCCCTACCTGGACGAACTGGAGCGCATTCCCGGGCACCGCTGGACGGGCCACGTCACCGAAGTGGTCGGCCTCCTGGTCGAATCGCGCGGGCCCAACGTGGCCATCGGCGATTTCTGCGAAGTGACGGCCTCCAGCGGAAGGCGCATCCGCACGCAGGTGATCGGGTTTCGCGATGGCCGCGTGCTCGCGATGCCGCTCGAAGAGATCGACGGCCTGCAACTGGGCGATCCGGTGGCCGCGCGCAGCGAAGACTCGCGCGTGGAAGTCGGCCGCGGCCTGCTGGGCCGTGTGATCGATGGCTTCGGCAAGCCGATCGACGCCGGCCCGCCCATCGAGCCCGAGAATGCTTATCCACTCTACGGAACGCCCGGCAATCCGCTCGACCGCGAGCCTATCACAGAGCCGCTGGTGACTGGAATCCGCGCCATCGACGCCATGCTGCCGTGCGGCCGGGGCCAGCGCCTGGGGATTTTCGGCGGCAGCGGCGTGGGCAAGAGCACTCTTCTCGGCTCGATGTCGCGCCACAATTCAGCCGACGTGACGGTGATCGGAATGATCGGCGAGCGCAACCGGGAAGTCCGCGGCTTCCTGGAAAACGAGCTGGGGCCCGAGGGGCGCAAGCGCTCGGTCGTGGTGTGCGCCACCTCGGAGCGCCCGGCGCCTCTGCGCGTGCGCGCCTGCTTCGTGGCCCTGGCGGTGGCGGAATATTTCCGCGACCAGGGCGCCAACGTGCTGCTGGTGATGGATTCGGTCACGCGCCTGGCCATGGCGCAGCGCGAAATCGGATTAGCCGCCGGCGAACCGCCCAGTCAGAAAGGCTACACGCCCTCGGTATTCAACATGCTCCCGAAAGTGCTGGAGCGCGCCGGCAATTTTCGCCGCGGGTCGATCACCGGATTCTTCACCGTTCTGGTCGAAGGCGACGACTTCAACGAGCCCATCTGCGATGCCGTGCGCGCCATCCTCGACGGCCACATCATTCTTTCGCGGCAGCTTGCCGCACAAGGGCACTATCCGGCCATCGATATTCTGCACTCCGTGAGCCGGCTGACCGGCGCCATCGCCGGCGCCCCGCAGAAGGAGGCGGCACGCAAACTACGGCAGGCGCTGGCGGCGTATCGCGACGCCGAAGACCTCATCCAGTTGGGAGCCTACGTCGCGGGCACCAACCCGGTGCTCGACGCCAGCATCAAGCTGCGCCCGGAACTGCTCGAATTCCTGCGCCAGGACCACATTGCGAAAGCGCCCATCGAAGAGACCCTCCATCGCCTGCAGCAGTTGGGCGCCTCCCTGGAGGTTGTACGCAAGTAGAGGCCGCGTTATCTCACCGCAGAGACGCAGAGAAAAACGGAGCATGCAGAGAACACAAACATGGGGAGTCGCGTCTTCCTCCGCGGCCTCCTGCGTTTCTCTGTGTCTCTGCGGGGAAAAAACGCAGCCCCGAACTGTAATCACTGCCCCATGAAACCCTTCCGCTTCCCCCTGCAGAAAGTCCTCGAATGGCGCCGGACGCAGCTCGAATTACAGGAAGCCGCCTGCAAACGCCAGGCGGCGGAGGTGGCCGCTTTGGACCGCGCGCGCGAAGCCCTGCGCGTGACCGCCGCGCGGGCCGAAAGCGAATTGCGTGGGCGCAACTCCGTCAGCGGCAGCGATCTCGCCGCGCTGGCCGGCTATCGCGAGCAGGTGAAAAAACGCGATCGCCTCCTCGCCGCCCAACGCGCCGAAGCGCAGAAGAAACTGGAGCAGGAGCAACTCGCCCTGCTCGAAGCGCGCCGTCGCTGCCGGCTCCTCGAACGGCTCGAAGAGCGCCGGCGCAGGGAATGGGCAGCCGAAACAGACCGCAAACTCGAAGAAACCGCCGCCGAATCCTATCTGGCACGCTGGGTTCGCGGGCAGGCATAATAGTTGCATGACTCCAGAGACGATTGCTGCTGCCGCCGCCCTGCCCGCCGTGCCGTTGACCGTCGAAGGGGCCAGCGTCCTGCACCAGATGATGCGCTTTCGCTGGGCTGCGTGGCGCGCGCTGGCCGCCGATGCGCGAGCCCAGATCCTCTCCGAAGCCGCCGCCGCGCTGGCCCGGATGGAACAGCCGGCCGAGGGAAGACAGAGCGCCGTCTATTCGCTGCTCGGCCACAAGGGCGACCTGATGCTGGTGCATTTTCGCCGCAGCTTCGAGGAGTTGAACCAGGCCGAGCTGGAAATCGCGCGCCTCCGCTTGAGCGATTATCTCGAGCCGGCGTCGTCATATCTTTCCATCGTCGAGCTCGGCTTGTACGAATCCACCGGCAAGGTTTACAGCGGTCTCGCCTCCAAAGGCGTGCAGCCCAATTCCGACGAGTGGAAAGCCGAAATCGAAGCAGTTCTGGCGCGCCAGCGGCAGGCCATGGCGCCGCGCCTCTGGCCGGAGATTCCGCCGGCGAAGTATCTCTGCTTTTACCCCATGGACCGCAAGCGCGGCGAAGCCGTGAACTGGTACACCGAGCCCATGGAGCTCCGCCAGCGCCTGATGCACGAGCACGGCATGGTGGGCCGTCGCTATGCCGGCGAAGTGCGCCAGATCATCACCGGCTCCATCGGTTTCGACGATTGGGAGTGGGGCGTGGATCTCTTTGCCGAGGATCCCCTGGTCTTCAAAAAACTCATCTACGAAATGCGCTTCGACCACGTCAGCGCCGTCTACGCGCTGTTCGGGTCGTTCTTCGTGGGCCTGCGGGTGCCGGCGGCGGACCTCAGCGCTACCCTGCAGGTCTGAAGGCCAACCGCCCGGCAACGTTTACGGCCAGACGTAACCGCCCAGGCTGGTGACAAAGTAGCCGTAATTATCCGCGTTCTTCCGTGCCTTCGCCGCGTTGTTCAGCGCCAGTTGCTGGCACTCCGCCGCACCGTATTCGTGATCGTTCGTGGCCAGCACTTTGTGGCTCATCTCGTGATAGATGGTCTGTGGCCGCTCCAGGCTGTTCTGTCCGGTGCTGAAGTAGTTTGTGCCGAGATAGATTCGCATCCCCGAGCCCACGTGGCCGGAAGTCACTCCCTTCGTCTCATACGGCATGGTCGCATTCGTCGGAAATGCAAATCCATAGAATTGTCCCGCGTCCGGTCCCGGGGGCTTCGGCGGCGAAGGGTCTGGCCGGTTGAATACCGGCTCCTTCAACACGTCATGGTGCACCGGCGGCTGCAGGGCATTTTCGGGGTTGTAACTGACCCTCAAATCGACCCCGGTCGCCTCCACGAACGTCACCGTCCGCATGTTGTCCTTGATCACGGTATTCATGCGTTTGAGATTGTCTTTGAGCGTGGCATCCTGGTCCGCGCCCGCGCCGAACCACAGAATCATCGCCGCGGCTGGAAACTGCACCGCCAGCGTCGAGAACGCATCCACCTGCTGGCAGGCCCAAATGGTGGAAGCCTGCTCGTTGTTGGGAAATACACTCCCCTTGGAACCATCGAATCGTACGTTGAACACAGTGCCTCCTGAAAAATCCCCGGGGGAACGGGGGTAAGGAAACTCACGGTCGATTATCTTGATCCCGCAAGCCGCTGTCAAGAGCGGACTTGCGAAGATTGCGAAGCCGCCTGGCGCGGTAGCGCGCCCACTTCGGTCCACTTCCACACACATCGCGCACTCGTCCGCGCGTGCAGTGCCTCCGCGCGCCGTTACCCTGAGAGCAGGGAGGCGCGCGCGTGAACGGAGAGCACGGGTATCCGCGCCCGCAATTGGAGCGGGCCGAATGGATCAGCCTCAACGGCGAGTGGGAATTCATGCTCGATCCCGACGGCCGCTACAGCCGGCCAGACGAGCCGGAATGGACCGCGCGCATCGTCGTCCCGTTCTCGCCCGAAACACCCGCCGGCGGCATCGGCTACACGGGTTTCGTTCGCATGTGCTGGTATCGCAGGCAGTTCGCCGCTCCGCGCGTCGCACCCGGCGACCGCCTCCTCCTGCACTTCGGCGCCGTGGACTACCGCGCCAGAGTCTGGCTCAACGGCCATCTCGTGGCCGATCACGAAGGCGGCTATACGCCGTTCTGCATCGAAATCACCCGATACCTGAATGAATCCGCTCCGCAAACCGTGGTCGTCTGCGCCGAAGACGATCCCACGGAGCTTTCCAAACCGCGCGGAAAACAGGACTGGCAACTGCTCCCCCATTCCATCTGGTATCCGCGCACCAGCGGCATCTGGCAGACCGTATGGCTCGAGCGCGTCTCCGCCACCTACATCGGCGCCGTCCGCTGGACCCCCAACGTTGAACGCTGGGAGATCGGCTTCGAAGCCTGGATGGAAGGCGAGCGGCGCGATGGCCTGCGCCTCAACGTCAAGCTCTACGCCGGCGACAACATGCTGGCTGACGATACCTACGCCGTGGTGGCCGGCGAAGTGCACCGCCGCATCGCACTCTCCGATCCCGGCATCGACGATTACCGCAACGAGCTTCTCTGGAACCCTTCCACCCCCACCATCATCTACGCCGAGCTGCGCCTGTGGGGCGCGCGCGGCGAACTGGTCGATACCGCGCGCAGCTACACGGCGCTGCGCTCCATCGGCGCCCAGGGCGACAAGTTCGTGCTCAACGGCCGGCCCTACCAGCTTCGCATGGTGCTCGACCAGGGCTACTGGCCGGAAACCGGGCTGACCGCGCCCGATGACGATGCCTATCGCCGCGATGTCGAACTGGCCAAGGCCATGGGCTTCAACGGCGTCCGCAAACATCAGAAGATCGAAAATCCGCGCTACCTGTATTGGGCGGATATGCTCGGGCTGCTGGTCTGGGAAGAGATGCCCAGCGCCTACCGCTTCACCAAGGCCTCCATCGAACGCCTGACGCGCGAATGGATGGCCGCCATCGAACGCGATATCAGCCATCCCTGCATCGTGGCCTGGGTGCCGTTCAACGAATCGTGGGGCGTGCCCGACCTGCCGGACAGCCCGGCGCAGCGCCACTACGTGCAGGCGCTTTATCATCTGACCAAGACGCTCGACCCGACGCGCCCGGTGATCGGCAACGATGGCTGGGAGATCGTCGCCACCGATATCATCGGCATCCACGATTACGACGACCAGCCGGGGCGCATCGCCCGGCGCTACGGGGTCGAAGAGATTCCGCGCCTCTTTAAACGCGAGCGGCCCGGCGGGCGGCTCCTCCTGCTCGAAGGCCAGGCGGCCGAGCAGCCCATTATCCTCACCGAGTTCGGCGGCATCGCGTTTTCGCGCGATCAAGGCAGCACGTGGGGATACTCGCGCAGCGATACCGAAGAAGATTTCGCCAAGCGCTACATGCATCTGCTGCCGGTCGTGCGCGAGCTCCCCATCCTGGCCGGCTTCTGCTACACGCAGTTCAGCGATACCTACCAGGAGGCCAATGGGCTGCTCTATGCCGACCGCACGCCCAAGATTCCCATCGAAGAAATCGCTCTCGCCACGCGCGGGCCGCGCAGCAAGCGCGATTATCAGCTCGAGTGGGAGTGGCGCGAGCGTCTCATGAATCACCAGCGCCAGCAGTACGTCATCCCCAACGAAGACCACCACACCGCCAATGACCCCCGGTAACGACGACAGCCGGCTTCCCGAACGGCTGCCGGAGCCGGCGCTTTCGCATTCCGCGCGCCCGTTCCGTTCCTTCTGGATGGGAGGCTTCGAGTGCTCCTGCCAGATCAATTCCGCCGGACGCCGCCTGGATATGACCGCGGCCCTCCATCACGACGTGCTGGCGGCCGAAGATTACCGCCTCCTCCGCACCATGGATATCGCGGTCGCGCGCGATGGCCTGCGCTGGCACAAAATCGATCGCGGCGGCCGCTACGACTGGTCGAGCTGGATTGCCATGCTCGAAGCCGCCCGCCGCGAAGGCGTGCAGGTCATCTGGGACCTCTGCCACTACGGCTGGCCGGACGATCTCGACCTCTTCACGCCCCGCTTCATCGAGCGCCTGGCGCGCTTTGCCGCCGAGGCCGCCCGCGTGCACCGCGAACATACCGGCGACGTTCCGTTTTTCGTCCCCGTCAATGAAATCAACTTCTTCACCTGGGCCGCTTCGCGCGATCTCATTTTCCCCTATGCCTTCGGCCGCGATGGCGAAATCAAGCGGCAGTTGATCCGCGCCTCGATTGCGGCCATCGAAGCCATTCGCGCCGTGGATGCGCGGGCGCGTTTCGTTTTCGCCGAGCCGCTCATCCATAACGTGCCTCCGCGTAAGAAACCGCACCTCACCGGGCCCGCGCTACGGCAGCGCGCCAGCCAGTTCGAAGCCTGGGACATGATCGCCGGCCGCGCCGCGCCGGAATTGGGCGGCCACGAACGCTACCTCGATATCGTCGGGGTGAACTACTACGCCGCCAATCAATGGGAAGTTCCCGGAGGGCGCAAGCTGCACTGGGACGCAGGCTCCGACGATCCGCGATGGATGCCGCTTCACAAACTCCTGGCTGAAGTCTACGCGCGCTATCGACGGCCGATGATCCTCGCTGAAACCAGCCACTACGGAATCGGACGCGCGCCCTGGTTGGATGAAATCGCACAGGAAACCCATGAGGCGATCGAAAACGGCGTCCCCATCAAGGGAGTTTGCCTGTATCCGATCCTCGACCGCTTCGATTGGGAAAATCCGCGGCATTGGCACAATAGCGGCCTCTGGGATCTTGTCCCGAACGGCGCCGGCCGCTACCGCCGCGTGCTCAACGAGCCCTACGCACGGGCTTTGCGTGCTGCGCAAGCCGTTTTATTTTGAACCGGCTACGCGGCGCGCATTTCTACACAGTGGCAGGTGATCTGCATTCTTTCGCGGTATTGGAACGCCCCCACCTCGGGCGCCTCGCAACGAGCGGTTCAAAACAAGCAGGAGGAAGGAATGCAGTCCGCGCATACGATTCTTACGTTTTCCCACCTGCGTTGGGATTTTGTCTACCAGCGCCCCCAGCACTTGCTATCCCGTATGGCCTCGCGCCAGCGTGTGGTTTTTGTAGAAGAGCCACAGTTCACGGATTCCCCCGACCCCCACTGGAGCTTCTACAAGCCCGAGCCGAACGTCTTGATCTGCCGCCCGCAAACGCCCGTCGCCGCACCCGGCTTTCATAACGATCAGTTGCCGCATCTGAAAAAACTGTTGCGCGAGTTGTTCGAGGCCGAGTGCATCGAAGACTTCGTCCTGTGGTTCTACACACCCATGGCGCTGCCTCTCGCCGATGGCTGGAAACCGCTGGCGGTGGTTTACGATTGCATGGACGAGCTCTCCGCCTTCCTCAACGCGCCGCCGGAACTTCTCGAGCGCGAAGCCGCGCTGCTCGCCCGCGCCGACCTGGTGTTCACCGGAGGCCCTTCGCTCTACCGCGCCAAGAAGGACCGCCATCCGCGCGTTCACTGTTTTCCCAGCAGCGTGGACGCGAAACACTTCGCCGCCGCCGCCAACGGCATCGTCGAAGCCGAAGACCAGGCCGCCCTGCCGCACCCCCGCCTCGGCTTCTTTGGCGTGATTGACGAGCGCTTCGACGCGCCCCTGGTGCGCGCCCTCGCCGAAGCGCATCCCGAGTGGCAGATCGCGCTCGTGGGGCCGGTGGTGAAGATCGAATTCGCCACCCTGCCGCGCAACCCCAACATCCACTACTTCGGACAGCGCACCTACCGCCAGTTGCCCGCATACCTGAAAGGATGGGACGTCTGCCTGCTGCCGTTCGCCCGCAACCGCTCCACAGAATTCATCAGCCCCACCAAAACCCTCGAATATATGGCCGCGGGAAGGCCCATCGTGAGCACTCCGATCGCGGATGTCGCCGAGCCTTACGGCGGGATCGTCTACCTGGGAGCGAACGCCGAAGAGTTCATCGCGGCCTGCGAACGCGCGCTCGCCGCGCCACCCGAAGAACGCGCCGCCAGGCAGGGAAGAATGCGCGAGGTCCTGGGAAAAACTTCGTGGGACCGGACGGCCGAGGGCATGAGCGCCCTGATTTCCGAAGCCGTGGACGCCAACCGCCGCCGCACGCCCGCGCGCGCCGCGGCGCATGCCATCGTGGTGGGCGCAGGACCGACCGGTTTGAGCGCCGCGTACCACCTGGGCGAAGACTCCATTCTGCTCGAGCAGAACAGCCGCGTCGGCGGCTGGTGCCGTTCTCTCGAAGTCAATGGCTTCACGTTCGATTTCGCGGGGCACATCATGTTCTCCAACGATCCCTATGTGCACCAGCTTTACCGGATGCTGCTTGGCGACAACGTCCACTGGCAGGACCGTGAAGCGTGGATCTTCAGCCAGAACGTCTACACGCGATATCCCTTTCAGGGTTCCCTCTACGGGCTGCCGCCCGAAGTCATCAAGGAGTGCCTCGCCGGAGCCATCGAGGCGCGCTTCGGAGCCCTGAAACCACCGCGCGCGAACGGCCATGCCAACGGAAAGGCCAACGGCAAGCCGAACGGAGTTCACACCAACGGCGCGGGATGCGCTGCCGGCGACGTGAAAGACTGCTGCGCCGATGGCATCCTCGAAGCCACCGCCCCGCTCGTCGAAAAGGCCGCGGGCGCCGAACCGCGCAATTTCGAAGAGTTCATCTACAAGGTGTGGGGCGCCGGAATCGCGAAGCATTTCGCCATCCCCTATAACCGCAAACTGTGGGGCGTGCCCCTCACCGAAATGGAGACAAGCTGGCTGGGCGGCCGCGTGCCGCTGCCGGATCTCGAAGAAATGATCGAAGGCGCCCTCTCGCCCTCGCCCAAACCCATGGGCCCTAACGCGCGCTTCGGCTATCCGCTCCGCGGCGGATTCGAGAAACTGATGGCCGGCTGGCTGCCTTTCCTCAAAGGCGAACTGCACACCGGCGCCCGCGTGGTGCGGGTTTCCCCCGCGAGCCATACCGTCACGCTCGCCGGCGGCGAGGAGCTGCGCTACGACCACCTGATCAGCACCATGCCGCTGCCCGTGCTCCTGCGCCAGATCGGTGAGGAGGCGCCCGAGGCCATCCGCGCCGCCGCGAGCGCCCTGCGCCACGTGTCAGTGCGCTGCGTGCACCTCGGCGTGGGCCGCGAAAAACTGACTGACAAGCACTGGATCTACTATCCCGAAGACACCGTCTTCCACCGCATCTTCGTGCAGGGAAACGCCAGCCCGCACTGCAATCCGCCCGGCGGCTTCGGCCTCACCTGCGAGATCACCTATTCCTCCTCCAAGCCCCTGCCTTGCGAGGGCGATGACCTCGTGCGGCGCTGCATCGACGATTGCATCCGGGTCGGCATCTTCACCAAGGACGATCCCATTCGCGCCGCGGCTCAGTGCGATCTTCCCTTCGCCTACGTGGTCTACGACCACGGCCGCGCACAGGCCGTAGCCAGAATCCGCGAATGGCTGAAGCGCCAGGATATCCTGCTCGCCGGCCGCTACAGCGAATGGGAGTATTACAACTCCGACCACGCCTTCCTCGCGGGCAAACGCGCCGCCGACGAAGTGCGCAGCCTGTCCAACGGAAAATCATCTGGGGCAGACTTCAGTCTGCGCCGGACTTCGGTCCGCCACGCTGGCAGCACCGATTCCCGCGGTGAGCCGCAGGCAAGCCCCTTTTAGAATTTCCGCCCCATCCAGTGCCCGGCAAGAGCGGCAGCCGCGCCGAGTTGGCCGTAGCGTTCTTTAAAGATCGTCGTGTATAACGCGCCGGTATCTTTCGGCGGCGGCGGCCGGCGTTCCTTCCTTGCCAGGGTCATGGCCTCCGAGGGGCAGGTGGTCACGCAGAGCCCGCAGCCGATGCAGCGCCCCCCGGCGACCTGCGGCGGTCCTTCGCTGAGGGTGATCGCGTCCATCTGGCAGCGGGTCTCGCAAGTCCCGCAGGCCTGGCATTTGTCGCCGTCCACCACGGCCACGAAGTCCGCCTGAAAGAACTCGGCCGGATTCGGAAATCGTTTCGCGGTCGTCAAAACTCCGCAACAGCATCCGCAGCAGCAGCACACGAAGAGTGGATCGACCGTGTTCTGTGGCTGGAGCACCAAGCCCTCGCGGTCGGCCTGCTCGAGGAAGCCGAGCATCTCTTCCTTGCTGACCGGCCTGGCGATGCCGTTCGCCGTCATCATCTCTGCCGCCACTCCAAGCATGAGGCAGTTGCGCGGTTCCCTGGTCTGCCTGCACGGCTCTCCAGTAAGCGCCCGTCCCTGCCGGCAGATGCACGGAATCACCCCGAACGGGCCGGGGATCGCTTCGACATGCCGGCGGATGTCATCGTAGCTCGCCACCGCGCGCTCGAGGGGGATCGACCGATGCACGGGAACCGTCCGCATTTGCGGCGTCCGCGGCCCAAATATCTCCTTCCCCAGGGCCTCCTCGAGGTAGACCCTCACATCGCGTTCCAGCTCCGCCGTGAGACGATTCACCTGGCCTTCATACATGCCCACCACGAGCGGCGCTTTCCCATATCTGGGCCCCGTCTTTCCCGGTAGTTTCTGGATTGCGCTTTTCTCCGCCATGCGCTCCAGCGTCTCGCGGAGTTGTTCCCGGGTCATTTCGCGGCGGATCCGCCGATGAATGACTTCCAACGGCTCGGGAATGGCGCTCAGGCGCAGAGCCAGCCGGGCTTCATCCGGCGTGAAGAGCCGTTTGAGGATGCGGATCTCGACGCCCGATCCCGTGGACGGATAGGGCACCGGCATTCGGTCCAGGTGTCGCTGCAACGCCCGGTAGAGTTCGTCTTCGTTCATGCTGATCGCTCCCCGACAAGATCAATCGGATTCGCTGCAGCATATTATACGGGTCTCTTTATCCGAGAGACAGGGCGGACGCCATGCCCCAACATCAGTAATTGACCCCTTATTCTCCTATTTGGCCCTCCGGATGCATGGATGTTTCCGTCACTCAAACTGGAGGGCTCATGGCCAAAGGCTTCGTCGCCATTACCGTTGAACGCTGCAAAGGCTGCGGCTTTTGCGTGGAATTCTGCCCCACGAAGGTCTTATCTCTTTCTTCTGCTTACAATTCCAAGGGCTATCATCCGCCAAATGTAGTCGCTGCCGATAAATGTAGCGGCTGCGACCTCTGCGGTATGTATTGCCCCGATTTCGCCATCTTTGGAGCGCGCTATGCACGCTGACCCGAAGGGTGTCCTTACTGGTGTCCATTTTCTCGACGGGGACCATGCCTGTTGTGAGGGAACACTCGCAGCCGGTGCGCGATTTTCCGCAGGCTATCCCATTACCCCGTCCACCGAGGTCGTCGAACGCTTCGCTGCCCGCATTCCCACCGTCGGCGGCCTCTTTATTCAGATGGAAGATGAACTGGCTGCCTCCATCGCCATCCAGGGCGCGGTCTGGGGCGGCGCGAAAGCCTTCACCGTCACCAGCGGCCCCGGTTTCTCGCTCATGATGGAGCACATCGGCTACGCCGCCATGACCGAAACCCCCTGTGTTTTCGTCAACGTGCAGCGCGGCGGCCCCTCCACCGGGCTTCCGACCCTTCCCGCCCAGGCCGATATGATGCAGGCCAAGTGGGGGTCGCATGGCGATTACAGCATCATCGCCCTCTGCCCCAATTCCCCCCAGGAATGCTTCGATCTCACCATCGCGGCCTTCAATCTCGCCGAAGAGTTCCGCGTTCCGGTCATGATGATGCTCGACGAGTGCGTCGGCCACATGACGGAAAAGGTGGTGATCCCCGAAGCCGATCAGATCGAAATTACGCCCCGCCGCTTCACCAGGCAGTCGCCCGAAGCCTTTCGCCTCTTCGAGCCCCAGGCAGATCGCGTTCCCGAGATGGTGAAGGCAGGCGATGGCTACCGCTTCCACGTCACCGGCCTCACCCACGATGAGCGCGGCTATCCCAGCATGAACGTCGAAACGCAGGACCGCATGATTCGCCGCATGCAGGAGAAGTTGGCTCCGCTCGCCAACGGCCGCGCTCTCTGCGAAACCCTGTACCTCGAAGATGCCGAAGTCGTCGTGGTCTCCTACGGGATCACCTCGCGCGTCGCGCAGCGGGCCCTGCAGCTCGCGCGTCAGAAGGGGATCCGCGCCGGCAAGTTCCGCATCATTTCCGCCTGGCCGTTCCCCGCGCAGCGGATCGCCGAACTGGCGGGCCGCGTCAAGGCCTTCGTGGTCCCCGAACTCAACCTCGGCCAGATGGTTCAGGAAGTCGAACGCGCCGCCGCGGGCAAAGCCAGGGTCATTCCGGTGACCCACGCGGGCGGCACCGTGCATCACCCCGAAGTCATTCTGAGCGCTATTGAGGAGGCAGTGCGATGAACGAAGCCACGCTCGAAATTCCCTACGAAATCCCCGTCGAAGCTCACAATCCCGTCGAGCCGTTCGTCCGCATGGACCGCATGCCGCACATCTGGTGTCCCGGGTGCGGTATCGGCACCACCGTCAACTGCTTCACGCGCGCCCTGCTGGGTTCGAAAGTCAATCTCGATAAAGTCGCGGTGGTCTCCGGTATCGGCTGCACCGGCCGCGTCGCCGGCTATGCGCGCCTGGATTCCTTCCACACCACCCACGGCCGCGCCATCCCCTTCGCCACCGGGCTCAAGCTTTCCAATCCTGAGCTGCAGGTGGTGGTCTACTCGGGCGATGGCGACCTCTTCGCCATCGGCGGCAACCATTTCATTCACGCCGCGCGCCGCAACATGGATATCAAGGTGATCTGCGTCAACAATCTCACCTACGCCATGACCGGCGGGCAGACCGCGCCCACCACCCCCGGCAAAGTGATCAGCGCCACCAACCCCTACGGCGTCTTCGAGCCCGCGTTCAATCTGGTCGCGCTCGCCGAAGCCGCCGGCGCGGCCTACGTCGCCCGCTGGACCACTTACCATGTCAAGCAGCTCTCGCGCTCCATGGAAGAGGTGCTCCACAAGAAAGGCTTCTGCTTTATCGAAGTCATTTCTCCCTGCCCCACGCTCTATCAGCGGCGCAACAAAATGGGCGATGGCCTGGACGCCATGAAGTATTACAAGGAAGCCAGCAAAATCCGCCACGGAGCCCGCACCAGCGAGTGCGATCTCTCCAAAGCCGGCGAAATCGTCGTCGGCAAATTCGTGGACCGCGACCGCCCCGATTACTTCGAGCTGCTGCGTTCCCAAATGACCGAATCCCTGGGCGATCGCTTCGCCACCCCGGAGGTATCATGCTGCAGCGAGTGCTGAAAGAAGTCCCCTTTACCGAAATCCGCATCGCCGGCTTCGGCGGCCAGGGTGTGATTCTGGCCGCGTCGGTCATCGGCAAAGCCGCCGCCATTTTCCAGGGCGGCTATGCCACCATGACCCAGAGCTTCGGCCCCGAAGCCCGCGGCGGATCCTCCAGCGCGCAGGTGATTCTCTCCGGCGAGCCCATCCTCTACCCCTACATCACGCGCCCCGATGTTCTGGTGGTGATGAGCCAGGAGGCCTATACTCGCTTCGCCCCCGAGCTCAAGCCCGGCGGCATCCTCATCACCGAGCAGGAACTCGTCCGCGTCGACGACTACCCCGCGGGCGTTCGCGCCTATGGAGTTCCCGCCACGCGTCTCGCCGAGGAGCTCGGCCGCAAAGTCGTGCTCAACATCGTGATGACCGGCTTCTTCGGAGCCGTCACCAGCCTGCTCGATCCCGATTCTCTGCGCCAGGCCGTGGCCGATTCCGTCCCGCCCGCGCTGCAGAAACTGAATCTCGAAGCTTTCGATAAAGGTTTCGAATTCGGCAGCAATCTGCTCGGTTCCCTCCACGAAAACGGCGTCAACCAGCCGCTGATTTCGACCGTCGAAGCCGAATAGACGAACCCCTCTGTTCGCGGCCCGGGCGAGGCGGAGGCGAAGAGCATCGCCGGCTCGGTCGGACGGTCCCCGCACGTTTATACTCACCGCGAAGACATGTTCACCGCGGAGACGCGATTGCGCGGAGGAAGCGGAACGTCCATTCCCCTCCCGCCCGGCTCATAATCAAGAGGTAGCCTTATGACTTATTTCCAGCAGCACCAGTCCGAATTCCTCGAAGGCCTCAAGAGCTTCCTTCGCATTCCGAGCATCAGCACGCTCAGCGAGCATAAGCCGGATATCCTCCGCGCCGCCGAATTCGCCCGCCATGAGCTGCTCGCCGCGGGAATGACCAGCGCCGAACTGATCGAAGGGGAAGGCAATCCGCTCGTCTACGCGGAATGGCTCGGAGCGCCGGGAAAGCCGACCCTCCTGTTCTACGGCCACTACGACGTGCAGCCGGCCGATCCGCTCGACGAATGGCACACCCCGCCGTTCGAGCCCACCGTGCGCGGCGACGATATCTTCGCGCGCGGCGCAGTGGATGACAAAGGCCAGGTCTACCTGCAGATCAAAGCTGTCGAGAGCCTCTTCAAAACCGCCGGCCGCCTCCCCGTCAACGTCAAGTTCCTGCTCGAAGGCGAAGAGGAAACCGGCGGTGAACACATCGAAGCGTACGTCAAAACCCGCCCGCCGCGCCTTAAAGCCGACGCCGCCGTGGTGTGCGATACCGAAATGTTCGCGCCCGAGCTGCCCACGATCTGCGTGGGTCTGCGCGGCCTGGTCTATGGCGAGTTGTTCGTGCAGGGCGCCCGCACCGATCTCCACTCGGGCGTTTACGGCGGCGCCGCTCCGAACCCCATTCAGGCCATTGCGGAAATCCTCTGCGCGCTGAAGGATCCTAACGGTCACATTCTGATTCCCGGCTTCTACGACCGCGTCGTTCCGCCCAGCCCCAAAGAGCGCGAAGCCTGGGCGCGGCTGCCGTTCAATGAGAAGGATTACACCGAAAAAGAAATGGGCGCGCGCGAATTGACCGGCGAGCCCGAGATTCCGCTCTTCGAGCGCCTCTGGGCGCGACCCACCCTCGAAGTCCACGGCATCCGCGGCGGCTTCACCGGCGAAGGCGCCAAGACCGTGATCCCCGCTCGCGCCGTGGCCAAGATCAGCGCCCGCCTGGTAGCCGATCAGCGTCCCGAAGAGGCCGCCGCGCAGCTAACCGCCGCCATCGCGGCCGCCGCTCCCAAGGGTGTCACCGCCGAATTCAAGGTGCTGCACTCCGGTGCGCCCTCGCTCACCAATCCCGACAATCGCTTCATTCACGCCTCCGCAGATGCCATGAAGCAGATCTTCGGCAGGGAGACCGTCTACATCCGCTCCGGCGGCTCCATCCCCATCGTAGGCGTCTTCGATGAACACCTGGGCATTCCCAGCGTCATGATGGGCTTCGGCCTTCCGGACGATAATCTCCACGCGCCCAACGAGAAGTTCCACCTGCCGAATTTCTACCGCGGCATCCAGGCCGTCGCGCGCTACCTCGAGATTCTGGGCGCGTAGAGATCCGCTATCGACATACGACCGCTCCCCGTGGGCGCGGCGCCGGAATTCGTTACCGCCAGTAGCCCCGGTGGAATCGCCAGCGCCCGCCCTCGTGCCTCCACTCGGGCCGCACCCACACCGCGCGCGGCCGCGGCGGGCGCTGCCATCGGCCTCCCACCCAGGCCCAGTTGTGCCCACTGTAATTCCAATACCCGTCCGTCCATACATAACCCGGTCCGGGAGCGTATCCAACCACACCGTAACGCGGCGGCGGCGGGCCGTACATGGCCACATATCCGCCGCCGCAGCCCGTGAATATAAGTGCGCTAAAAAGAAAGCCCGCAGCGAGCAATGTCCGCTTCATAACTGCCTCCCTGCTGAGTGAAACGTGCAGTCCGAAGGCCCAGTTGCGATGCTGAACGGGAGTTAATGTTAGGAGAGATTCATGTGCCGCGGGCCCGTGCGATCCAGCTCTTTGCGAATCGCCTTCGAAAGACTCGCCGGATTGAATGGCTTGGCCAGGAACGCCGCGCCGTCGCCCTTCCATTCTTCGCTCGGATACCCCGACATGTACACCACGCGCAGCCGCGGACTCCGCCGCACCAGCTCCCGCGCCAGCTCGATCCCGTTTACTCCGGGCATGATGATGTCGGTGAGCAGCAGATGAATGGTGTCGCCATTCTGTTCGAAAATCGCGATCGCCTCGATTCCGCCGTGCGCTTCCAGCACGTGATATCCCCAGCTCTCCAGCAGAATGCGCGTGATCTGCGCCGTCGCCGGCTGGTCTTCCACTACAAGGATGGTCTCGCCGCCCTGGCTCCGCGAGGCCAGCTTGCTGACGATCGCTTTCAGTTCCTCGAATACCGGGCTCGCCGGCTCGGCCTGAAACCAGTTGTGACCTGCCTCATCGCGCCGTTCGCGAATCAGGCCGCCTTCCCGCAGCATCACCACGTGCTGCCGCAGACTTCCCGGCTGAACCCCCGCGCGGCCGGCCAGCTCCGGCAGGGACCACCAGCGCTCCGGCTCCCCGAATAGAGCCGTCAAAACCAATCGTCGAGGACCGGGGAATAGCGCCTCCAGTGCGTGCGAGTCCGTCACTGCACACGAGCATAGCGAAATCCGGCTTTGTAACAAAAGTGAGAAAACGTCCGCTTGCGTGCGCCTTCCGTGGCCGCGGAGACAATCCTGGCGGATACTGCAAGGGAGGAACGCGGAGAACCAAATGGCCACAAAAAAAGTTGCAGTTCCCGGAAGCACGCGGCAGCCGGCCGGTAAGCGCGTGGGCGCCGTGCCGAAGGACGAAATCGTCGATGTGTCCGTGATTTTAAAGCCCAGGCATCCCCTGCCGGCGCCCAGCCCGGGAGCCCCGGCGATTTCGCGCCAGGAATTCGCCGCACGCTATGGCGCCGACCCGGCCGTCATCGAAAAGGTCGAGGCATTCGCCAGAGAGCACCACCTGAAAGTGATCGAAGTCGCCGCCGCGCGCCGCACCGTCCGCCTCGAAGGCACGGCGGAGCATATGGCCGCGGCCTTCGGCACGTCCTTCGAACGCTGCGAAATGGGCGGCGTGCAATATCGCGCCCGCACCGGCGACGTCCATCTCCCCGCAGATCTCGCCGGCTCCGTCGAAGCCGTGCTCGGGCTGGACAACCGCCCGCACGCCATGCCGCATTTCCGCGTTTTCCAGCAAAATCCCGCGGCCGCTTCCGCGGTCTCGTATACTCCGCGCCAGGTGGCGCAGTTCTACCAGTTCCCGCTGGATGTCGATGGCACCGGGCAGACCATCGGCATTCTCGAACTCGGCGGCGGCTATAAGCCGGCCGACCTGCAGAAATACTTTTCCTCGCTCGGCGTCAAGGAGCCCACCGTCGTTTCCGTCTCCGTCGATAAAGGCCAGAATAAGCCCACCAACGCCAACAGCGCCGATGGCGAGGTGCTCCTCGATATCGAAGTGGCCGGCGGAATCGCCCCCGGTGCGCGCATCGTCGTCTATTTCGCGCCCAATACCACAGCCGGCTTTCAGGATGCCCTCACCACCGCGGTCCACGATTCCACCAACAAACCCTCCGTGATCTCCATCAGTTGGGGCGGCGCCGAATCCACCTGGACGTCGCAGGCCATGACGGCCTTCGATTCCGCGGCGCAGGATGCCGCCCTGCTCGGCGTGACCATCTGCGCCGCCTCCGGCGACGACGGCTCGAGCGACGGCGAAACCGATGGCGCCAATCACGTCGATTTCCCCGCCTCCAGCCCCAACATTCTCGGCTGCGGAGGCACCGATCTGCAGAGTTCCGGCAGCTCCATTTCGAGCGAAACCGTGTGGAACGATGGTTCCCAGGGCGGCGCTACCGGCGGCGGCTACAGCGCCCAGTTCCCCCTGCCTTCCTGGCAATCGGGCGCCGGCGTGAAGCCTCCCTCGGGCGGCGGGCGCGGCGTCCCCGACGTCTCGGGCGATGCCGATCCCAATTCCGGCTATCAGGTGCTGGTCGATGGCCAGTCGCTCGTAATCGGCGGCACCAGCGCCGTCGCTCCGCTGTGGAGCGGCCTCATCGCGCTCCTGAATCAGAAACTCGGCAAACCCGTGGGATTCCTGCAGCCCGTGCTCTACGGAATTCCCGCTTCCGCCGGTGCATTTCACGATATTACCCAAGGCTCCAACGGCGCCTTCTCCGCCGGCCCCGGCTGGGATGCCTGTACCGGCCTGGGATCGCCCTCCGGCGCCAAACTTCTGGCGGCTTTGAACACCGCCGAGGCGGCCGCCGCGCCCGGCACGTAGACGCACGCACGGTTTTGTACGCAAACATTCTTTTTGCGCCACAATTCTCCATCTGCGCCAAAATAGTCACATGCCCCGTATTACGCAACTCGATGTCAATGGCGCGCGGCGGCGGATCGATGCCGATTCCGAACGTACGCTTCTCAGCGTCCTGCGCGACGATCTCGACCTCACGGGAACCAAGTATGGCTGTGGCGAAGGCCAGTGCGCCGCCTGCACTGTCCTGGTGGAGGGGCAGCCGGTCAAGAGCTGTCTCACTAAAGTCGGCGCCGTCGACGGCAAGCGCATCACCACCATCGAAGGCCTCGCGCCGGAAGGAAAGCTGCACCCCGTGCAGCAGGCGTTCCTCGATGCCGACGCCATGCAGTGCGGCTGGTGCACGCCGGGCATGATCCTGGGCGCGGTCGGGTTGCTGGCGCGCACGCCGCGTCCCACCGACGCCGAAATCGTCAGCGGCATGAACGGCCATATCTGCCGCTGCGGCACCTACCCGCGGGTGGTCAAAGCGATTCGCGAAGCCGCGAAGAAAGGAGTCCAGGCATGATTACGCGGCGCGATTTCTTCGCCGTCATGGGTGGCGGCATTGTCATCTGGATCGCCTGCGACGCCGATGCACAGGAATCCGGCGGCGGACGGCGGCGCGGCATGATGCAGCGCACTCCTCAGGAAGTGAGCGCCTGGCTGCACATCGGCGAAACCGGCGCCGTGACCGTCTACACCGGCAAAGTCGAAGTGGGTCAGAACGCGCGCACATCGCTCACCCAGGCCGTGGCCGAAGAGCTGCACACGCCGGTCGCTTCCATCCGCATGATCATGGGCGACACCGCGATCACGCCCTTCGATATGGGCACCTTCGGCAGCATGACCACGCCGCAGATGTGGCCGCAGATGCGCCGCGCCGCCGCCGCTGCGCGCGAGATGCTGATCGATCTGGCCTCGCAGAAGTGGATGGTCGAACGCGCCGGCATTCGCGTGGCCGAGGGCAAAGTCATAGCCGGATCGCACAGCGCCGGCTTCGGCGAGCTCTCCAGGGGGCAGCAGCTCACCGGAACCATTCCCGCGAGCGAAGCGCTCACGCCCGCCACCGAGTGGAAAGTCGCCGGAACCAGCGTGCGCAAGGTGAACGGCGTCGAAATCGTCACCGGCGCCCATAAGTATGCCTACGATATGAAGCGGCCCGGCACCCTGTTCGGCAAGGTGCTGTATCCGCCGCAGTATGGCGCCAAACTGCTCTCGCTCGATAGCAAGGCGGCCGAAGCCATCCCCGGCGTCAAGGTGGTGCGCGAAACCTTCCGCGAAGACCGCGGACGCGCCGGGCAGGAGCTCGTCGGCGTGGTCGCGCCCGATCCCGCCACCGCCGAACGTGCCCTCGCCGCGCTGAAGGCGCAGTGGACCCCGATCACCGGCACGCCCGACAGCAAAACCATCTACCAGCATTTCAAAGAGACGGCGCGCGGCGGCGCCCCCACCAATCCCAACCTGGTGCCCTACACCGTGGCATACATCGCGCATACACCGCTCGAACCGCGCGCGGCGCTCGCCGAATGGGATAGCGACGGCAAACTGACCGTCTGGACGGGAACGCAGCGCCCCTTCGGCGTGCGCAGCGAACTCTCCCAGGACCTCGATATTCCCGAAGACCACGTGCACGTCTACATGCCCGATACCGGCTCCGGCTACGGCGGCAAACACAATGGCGATGCGGCGCTCGAAGCCGCCAGGCTCTCCCGCGCCGCCGGCAAGCCCGTGCTGCGCAACTGGACGCGCGAAGAGGAGTTGACCTGGGCGTATTTCCGCCCCGGCGGTCTGATCGAAGTCCACGGCACCGTGAACCCCGATGGCACGCTCGCTACCTGGGAGTTTCACAATTACAACTCCGGCCCGTCCGCGTTGCATACGCCCTACGAAGTGCCGCAGAAAATCGAGGAAGTGCACAATTGCGATACGCCGCTTCGCCAGGGCTCATACCGTGGTCTGGCCGGTACAGCCAACCACTTTGTGCGCGAATCCTATATGGATGAACTGGCGCACTCCATCCACATGGACCCGCTCGAATTCCGGCTCAAAAACCTGAAGAACGACCGCATCCGCAATGTGATGCAGGCCGCCGCCGACAAGTTCGGCTGGACGCGCCGCAGCAAGACCGCCGGCCACGGCTTCGGCCTGGCGTGCGGCACCGAAAAAGGCAGTTGCGTGGCCGCCTGCGCCGAAGTCTCCGTCGCCAACGGCGTCGTGAAGGTCGTGCGCGTGGTGCAGGCCTACGAGTGCGGTGCGATTGTGAATCCGGAGCACCTGAGCAACCAGGTGGAAGGCGCCATCGCCATGGGAATCGGCGGCGCGCTCTTCGAAGCCATTCACTTCGCCGACGCCAAAATCCAGACCAACCGGCTCTCGCGCTACCGCGTTCCGCGCTTCACCGACATGCCGGCCATCGAAGCCGTGCTTCTGGACCGCAAAGACATCCCCTCGGCCGGCGCCGGCGAAACCCCGATCATGGCCATCGCCCCCGCCCTAGGCAACGCCATCTTCGACGCCACCGCCCAGCGCCCCCGCCAAATGCCCATGCTCCTCTAAACCCGGTGACAGACGGGACGTTTTCCAGTTCCCACGAACGGACAGGACATTTTCCGTATTTCAGGGGCGTGCGGGGAAACTGGAAAACGTCCCGTCTGTCACCGGGTTTAATTCTCGTGGACGTCTTCCAGGTATGTGTACCCGTGCAGGCCCTCTTCGTAGAAGTGCAGCAAGGACCCGGTCTCTTCGTACGTCAACCGGCCCTCGCGCAGCGCCGCTTCCACGTCCCTCCGCAGCTTGGTGACCAGCGAATCGCTCGAGAATTGCACGTAGTTCAGCACCTCGCGCACCGTATCGCCCTTGATCACCGAATCGAGAATCACTTCCCCGGTCGCGCCTAGCCGCACATGCACCGCGTTGGTGTCGCCGAACAGATTGTGCAGGTCGCCCAGAATCTCCTGGTACGCGCCCAGCAGAAACGTCCCCAGGAAGTAATCGCTGCCGTCGAACGAATGCAGAAGCAGCGTGCGCTTCACGTCGCGCCGGTCGATGAACGCATCCACCTTCCCGTCCGAATCGCACGTGATGTCGCCCAGCACCGCCGGGTGCGACGGCTCTTCGCCCAGCCGGTGAATCGGCATCACCGGGAACAACTGCTTGATCGCCCAACTGTCCGGCATGCTCTGGAACAGCGAAAAATTGCAGAAATAGGTGTCGGAGAGCATGGCATCGATGCCCTCCAGTTCCTCCGGAAAGTAATCCAGCTCCCGCGCCTGCTTCTGAATCTTCCGCAGAATGCCCCAATACAGGTTCTCCGCGATGCAGCGCTGCTCCAGCGAAAGATACCCCAGGCTGAACAGGTTCAGCGCCTGGTCCAGCGCCTGCTGCGCGTCGTGGTAGCTCTCCAGCAGGTTCTTCGCCGAAAGCCCGCGGAACGTCTCCTGCAAGTCGATCAGCGGCTGCTCGGCATCCGCCGGCGGCTCCGGAATCAGGTCCGCCTCGCCCATGCCCGCCACGCCCAGCACATTGAACACCAACACGCTGTGATACGCCGCCACCGCGCGCCCGCTCTCCGTGACGATGGTCGGATGCGCCACCCCCACTTCATCGCACACGTTCTGCACGTGATAAATCACGTCGTTGGCGTATTCCTGCAGCGTGTAATTCACGCTCGATTCGAAATCCGTCTGCGAGCCGTCGTAATCGATTCCCAGCCCGCCGCCCACGTCCAGATATTTCAGGCCGGCGCCCGCGCGCGCCAGGTCCACATACACCCGCACCGCCTCGTTCACCGCGCCTTTGATCTGCCGGATATTGGTGATCTGGCTGCCCAGGTGGAAATGCAGCAGGTTGAGGCAGTCCGCCATCCCCAGGTCCTTCAGTTCCTGTAAAGCCCGCATCGCCTCGGTCGCCGATAGCCCGAACTTCGAGCGATACCCGCCCGACGATTTCCACCGTCCCGACCCGCGGCTCGCCAGCTTCACCCGCAGCCCGATCATCGGCCGCACCCCCACCCGCGCGCTGTACTTCAGGATCAGGTGCAGCTCCGTATACTTCTCCACCACCGGGATGATCTTGCGCCCCACCTTCTGCGCCAGCATCGCCATCTCGATGTATTCATCGTCCTTGAAGCCGTTGCAGATGATCGGCGTCTCGTTATCCGCCAGCGCCATCACCGCCATCAGCTCAGGTTTCGATCCGGCCTCCAGTCCGAAGCCGAACGGCCTGCCGAATTCCAGAACCTCTTCCACCACCTGCCGCTGCTGGTTGACTTTAATCGGGTAAACGCAGCAGTAGCCGCCCTGATAATGATGCTCGCTGATCGCCGTGGCGAATGCCGCGTGCAACTCGCCCAGACGGTGCTTCAGAATGTCCGCGAAACGGATCAGGATCGGCAGGTTGATTCCCCGCAGCACCAGCGTATCGACCAGTTCCTTCAGGTCGATCGAACGCGCCGGGTCTTTTTCCGGATGTACCCGGACGTGGCCGTTCTCACCGACCGAAAAGTAGCCCTTGCCCCAGCTCGCGACGTCGTAGAAGTCGCTGGCTACCTGGGGCGTCCATCGCTCCGTCGGCTCCACCACCAGCGAACCTTTGCGGCCGTTTCTTTCCAACTTGCGTGGTTCTCCTTAAACCATCAGTTTCCTTCGAAATGAGCGAAACAGGCAAGGAGAAAACGAAAGTGTCACCGAATTGAGACCAAACCTGCGTCCAGTCGCTCGTCAACCGCCTGACCGTAACAAAGGCCCCTCCGATCGCGCATGGCCGAATGTCCCGCACGGGAAGCGCGGCGTCCAGCAACCTCTCTCCACCGCGGAGAAAAGGTTCCTGCCGCCATCCGGGCAGCAAACTGACCCGACTGCCCAGAGTCTCCTCCGCGCCGCGGCGCGCCCACCCGAATCTTCCACCGGCCCAAACTGCCTGCCCAATTGCCGTCCCGCTACACCCGGCAGGAGTATCCTGAAGTTGAGGGGCCTCCGAGCGCGCTTCGGCCGCGACTCCCGAACTCATGTTTCGGGTTCCATCCCACTCACGCAATTTGCGCAATTTCTGGAACTTGCAGCTGAAAATGGCTTCGTTCCGTATTTCTTCCAAATGGCTTCACCGCCCCGCCCGGCCGGCCTTCCGGCGCCCGCTGTTCGCCGCCCGTTTGCACCCTTCCAGCCGCCGCGCGCATCCATTGAATGGGTAATCTTGACTAAGAAGTACAGATTAGCTAAGCTGATGGCAGACCAATAGTTTAGGAGCGCATCCCGGTGAGTGATTCCACCAACACGATCGAAACATTTGCGAATCAGGAGTATAAATGGGGCTTCGTCACGGAAATCGAAGCCGACTCCATCCCTCGCGGCCTCAACGAGGATGTCATCCGCCTGATCTCCGCCAAAAAGCATGAACCCGAATGGCTCCTCGAATGGCGTCTCAAAGCCTACCGGCACTGGCTCACCATGCAAGAGCCCACCTGGGCCAACGTCCATTACCCCAAAATCGATTACCAGGACATCATTTATTACGCCGCTCCGAAGTCGAAGAAAGACGCCCCTAAAAGCCTCGATGAAGTCGACCCCGAGCTCCTCAAAACCTACGAAAAGCTCGGCATTCCTCTCAAGGAGCGCGAGCTGCTCGCCGGTGTCGCGGTCGATGCCGTCTTCGACAGCGTCTCCGTTGCCACCACCTTCAAGGAAAAGCTGAAAGCCCAGGGCATCATCTTCTGCTCGTTCTCCGAAGCCGTCCAGGAGCATCCCGAGCTCGTCCGCCAGTATCTCGGCTCCGTAGTTCCTTCGAGCGACAACTTCTTCGCCGCCCTCAACTCCGCCGTTTTCAGCGATGGCTCCTTCTGCTACGTCCCCAAAGGCGTGCGCTGCCCCATGGAGCTTTCCACCTACTTCCGCATCAACGCCAAAGATACCGGCCAGTTCGAGCGCACCCTGATCGTCGCCGACGAAGGCGCCTTCGTTAGCTATCTCGAAGGCTGTACCGCGCCCATGCGCGACACCAACCAGCTTCACGCCGCCGTGGTCGAGCTGGTCGCGCTCGATAACGCCCAGATCAAGTACTCCACCGTGCAGAACTGGTATCCCGGCGATAAGGACGGCAAGGGCGGCATCTACAACTTCGTCACCAAGCGCGGCGCGTGCCGCGGCGTCAACTCGAAGATCTCCTGGACGCAGGTCGAAACCGGCTCCGCCATCACCTGGAAGTATCCAAGCTGCCTCTTAATCGGCGACAACTCGGTCGGCGAATTCTACTCGGTCGCCCTCACCAACAACTGGCAGCAGGCCGATACCGGCACCAAGATGATCCACATCGGGAAGAACACCACTTCTACGATCGTCTCCAAGGGCATCTCCGCCGGACACGGCCAGAATACCTATCGCGGCGGCGTCAAGATTCTGAAATCGGCCACCGGCGCCCGCAATTATTCGCAGTGCGATTCGCTCCTGCTCGGCGATCAGTGCGGCGCCCACACGTTCCCGTACCTGGAAGTCAAAAACACCTCTTCGCAAGTGGAACACGAAGCCTCCACCAGCAAAATCGGCGAAGACCAGATTTTCTACTGCCGCCAGCGCGGCATTTCCACCGAAGATGCCGTCAGCATGATCGTGCACGGGTTCTGCAAAGAGGTCTTCCGCGAATTGCCAATGGAATTCGCCGTGGAAGCGCAAAAATTACTCGGAGTCAGTTTGGAAGGAAGCGTCGGATAGCCCCGGCGGGGCGGCAGGGCGCCTCCGGCGCACGGGCCGCCTCCGAAGGACGAAAGATACATGCCGTTACTCGAAATCAAAAATCTGCATGCCCGCGTGGGCGATCGGGAAATCCTCAAGGGAATCGACCTCAGCGTCAACGCCGGCGAGGTGCACGCCATCATGGGCCCTAACGGGTCCGGCAAAAGCACTCTCGCCCAGGTCCTGTCCGGCCGCGAGCTCTACGTCGTGACCGAAGGCCAGGTTCTGTATGAGGGCCAGGACCTGCTCGGACTATCGCCCGAAGACCGCGCCCGCGCGGGCATCTTCCTCGCGTTTCAATATCCCGTCGAAATCCCCGGTGTCAGCAACATGTACTTCCTCAAAGCCGCGCTCAATACGATTCGCAAGAACCGCGGCGAGGAAGAACTCGATGCCATGGACTTCCTCAACCTGATCCGCGAAAAAATGAAGCTTATGGAGATGGACCAGACCCTGCTCAACCGGCCCGTCAACACCGGCTTCTCGGGCGGCGAAAAGAAGCGCAACGAAATTTTTCAGATGGCCGTGCTCGAACCCAGGCTCGCCATCCTCGATGAGACCGATTCCGGCCTCGATATCGACGCGCTGCGCACCGTGGCCGGAGGCGTCAACGCCCTCCGCTCGCCCCAGCGCAGCATGATCGTCGTCACCCACTACCAGCGGCTGCTGAATTACATCGTGCCGGATTTCGTCCACGTCCTTTCGCAAGGCCGCATCGTCAAATCCGGCGGCAAGGAACTGGCCCTCCAGCTCGAAGAGAGCGGCTATGCCGGGCTCGGCATCGAAGACGAGGATGAGGTCGCCGCGGTATGACGGGCGTTTCGCAGGAAATCGGCGAGTGGCTCATTGATTTCACCGCGCAGGAGCCGGCCGAACCGTGGCTCCAGGAAATCCGCGACGCCGCGTTCCAACGCTTTTCCGAGCTCGGGTTCCCCACCACCCGCAACGAGGAGTGGCGCTTCACCAACGTCGCGCCCATCGCCCGCACAAACTTCCGCAATGTGCTCTCGGCGCCTTCGGAGATTCCCGAAGCCGCACGCAGGCATCTCGCGAAACACGCTCCCGCGGACCATCCCTTCGTAGCGCTGAACACCGCCTTCCTCAACAGCGTCACGGTGCACATCATCCCCGCCGGCGCGGTGGTTGAACAGCCCATCGAAATCCGTTTCCACATCGATGAGCAGGCCGGGCCGCCCGCCGTGCACCCGCGCGTCCTCGTCCTGGCCGGCGCCAACGCGCAATGCACCATCGTCGAAAGCTACACCGGCGCGGGCAGGTACCTCACCAACGCCGTCACGGAAATTGTCGCCGGGGAAAATGCCGTCGTCGATCACTATAAGATCCAGCGCGAATCCCTCGAGGCTTTCCACATTTCCACGCTCGCCGCCCAGCTTGGCCGCGGCGCCAATTTCGTTACCCACAATATCGCGCTCGGCGGCGCGCTGGTCCGCAACGATGTCAACGTGGTCCTTTCCGAAGGCACCGAAGCCACCGTCAACGGCCTCTATATTGTCAACGGCGCCCAGCACGTCGATAATCACACTTCCATCGACCACGCCAAGCCGCACGGCACCAGCCACGAGCTCTACAAAGGCATTCTCGACGGCCGCGCGCACGCCGTCTTCAACGGACGCATCATCGTCCGCAAGGATGCGCAGAAGACCGATTCCAAGCAGACGAATAAAAACCTGGTCCTGAGCGACGATGCCGTCATCGATACCAAGCCCGAGCTGCAGATACATGCCGACGATGTCCGCTGCACCCACGGCGCTACCATCGGACAGCTCGATGCCGAATCGCTCTTTTATCTCCGCTCGCGCGGCATCGGTAAAAACGAAGCCCGCAGCCTGCTGACTTACGCCTTTGCGCAGGATATTGTCGATCGCATCAAAGTCGCGCACCTGCGCGATTCGCTGGAGAAGCATTTATTCGAGAAATTCCATGAGCACGCTCACGAGTGAAGTCCGGACCGGTTTCGACGTGGAGAAGATTCGCGCCGATTTCCCGGTCCTCAAGCAGACCGTCCACGGCAAGCCGCTGGTGTACCTCGATAGCGCCGCCACCGCGCAAAAACCCAAAGCCGTCATCGACGCCATCCGCAAATTTCACGAAGTCGATTGCGCCAATATCCACCGCGGCGTTCACGAGCTCAGCCAGCGCTCCACCGCCGCTTACGAAGAGACCCGCGCCAAGGCCCGCCGCTTCCTCAATTCCCGCAGCAAAAGCGAGCTGATCTTCACCCGCGGCGCCACAGAAGGCATCAACCTCGTCGCCAGCTCCTGGGGCCGCAAGAACGTCAAGGAAGGCGACGAAATCGTCATTTCGGCGCTCGAACACCACTCCAACATCGTTCCCTGGCAGATGCTGTGCGAGGAAAAGAACGCCCGCCTGCGCGTCATCCCCATGAACGAGCGCGGCGAGCTCATTCTCGAAGAGTACGAAAAGCTGCTCAACCCGCGCACCAGGCTCGTCGCCGTGGCGCACGTCTCCAACGCCCTCGGCACCATCAATCCGATCCGCCAGATGATCGAAATGGCGCACCGCAACGGCTCGCTCACCCTGATCGATGGCGCCCAGGCCGCGCCGCACATCAAAGTCGACGTGCAGGCGCTCGATGCCGATTTTTACACCTTCAGCGGCCACAAGGTCTGCGGCCCCACCGGTATCGGCATCCTCTACGGCAAGAGCAAACTGCTCAACGCCATGCCCCCCTACCAGGGCGGCGGCGATATGATCCGCACCGTCACCTTCGAAAAGACCACGTACAACGAACTGCCGTATAAGTTCGAAGCCGGCACGCCCAACATCGCGGGCGGCATCGGCCTCGGCGCGGCGCTGGATTACATTACCGACATCGGGCTCGATCGCATCGCCGCCTACGAACACGAACTGCTGGTTTACGGCACGGAGCTGCTTTCGCGCATCCCCGGCTTGCGCATCATCGGCACCGCGCGCGAGAAGGCCGCCGTGCTGTCTTTCGTCATCGAAGGCATTCACCCGCACGATATCGGCACCGTGCTCGACCGCCAGGGCATCGCCGTGCGCACCGGCCACCATTGCGCGCAGCCCGTGATGGACTGGTTCCACGTGCCCGCCACCACGCGCGCCTCGCTCGCGTTTTATAACACCATGGGCGAAATCGACGCCCTCGCTTCGGGCATCGAAAAAGTGAAGGAGCTGTTCTCCTGATGGTTCACGATCTGTACCAGGAAATCATCCTCGACCACAGCAAGCGTCCGCGGAACTGCCACGCCATGGAAGACGCAACCCGCAAAGCGGAGGGCTACAACCCTCTCTGCGGAGACAAGCTGAAGCTCTTCATCAAAATGGAAAACGACGTGGTGCAGGATGTGAGCTTCGTCGGCTCCGGCTGCGCCATCTCCACCGCTTCGGCGTCCCTGATGACTGAAAGCCTCAAGGGCAAGAGCCGCGAGGAAGCCCTCAAGCTTCTGGAGAAATTCCACGAACTGCTCACCACCGATACGCCGGTGAGCAACGAGCTCGGCAAACTGGTGGTCTTCTGCGGTGTGCGCGATTACCCCGCGCGCGTCAAGTGCGCTACTCTCGCCTGGCACACTCTGAAATCGGCGCTGACTTCGCCGGAAGACGCGGTGGTGAGCACCGAATGAGCCTTCAGGACCAGATCGTCGCCGCGCTGAAGAAGGTCTATGACCCGGAGATGCCCGTCAACATCTACGAACTCGGCCTGATCTACGGCATCGAAACCGGCGAGGATGGCCATGTGGCGATCCGCATGACCCTCACCGCGCCCAACTGTCCGGTGGCCGGTTCGCTGCCCGCCGAAGTCGAGCGCGCCGCCCGCGCCGTACCCGGCGTCACGGATGTCGAGCTCGAACTGACCTTCGATCCCCCGTGGAGCAAAGCCCGCATGAGCGAAGCCGCCAAACTGGCCCTCGGGATTGAAGACATCATTCCCATTGCGAGGCTCGCGCGATGAAATTGAGCGCGAATGAAGAATACGGTTTGCGCTGCCTGGTGCGCATCGGGTATGCCGATGGGGGCGGCCTTACCATCCCCGAAATCAGCCTCGCCGAAGGTGTCTCCGCTCCGTATGCCGCCAAGATTCTGCGCGTGCTGCGCAAGGGCGGCTTCGTCAAAGCCGCGCGTGGCAAGGAAGGCGGTTACACTCTCGCCCACCCCGCCGGCGAAATCGTCATCGGCGACGTGATGGATGCCCTCGGCGGCAAGCTCTTCGAAAGCGACTTCTGCGATAGCCACTCAGGCCAGCATGCTATCTGCACTCGCAGCGTGGATTGCTCCGTGCGCTCCCTCTGGCGCGCCGTCCAGGTCTCCGTGGACCAGGTGCTCCGCAAAGTCACCCTCCGTGACCTCATGCAAAATGAGCAGGAAATGAATTCTCTGGTGCGCACGATCCCGGGCCCCAACGGAATCGGCGTTCTGCAGTAAACCTGAACACACCCGCTCCTCTTGGCCGGCCTTTCCAGCGGCGCCTGAAGGAGTGCACCCGGTTAGCGACACGGCGCCCGCGGCCGTTTGCGCCCTCCCCCGGTGCTATAATAAATCAGATGGTTTTCTGCCGCCCGCGCAAGCGGGTTGTCGAAGGTTCGACCCTCTTCCATCTGAGCGGAATTCCTCGTCCCTGTTTGAACCCTGCTGGGAGGTACCCACTACCTATTCAATGAAAGCCAGCGTCCGCATTCTCCGTGGCGTTGAAAGCCTGTTTGGCACTCGCGATGAAAACATCCGGCTCATCGAATCCGGCTTGAGCGTTCACACTCAACTGGTGGACAATAACCTGGAAATCGAAGGTGAAGCGCCCAACGTTTCCCGCGCCGAGAACATCCTGGAAGACTACAACACCCTCGTACGGGAAGGGCACATCTTCAATAACGGCGACCTGAACAGCTACCTGCGCGTGGTGACGAACGATCCCGAGGTGTCCCTGCGCGCACTCGTGCACAGCGGTAAACAGCGCAATTTCGGCAAGAAAGTGCTTGCTCCGAAATCGGTCAACCAGCGCCGCTACCTGGAAGCCATCGAGCGCAACGACATGGTTTTCGGCATCGGTCCGGCCGGCACCGGCAAAACCTATCTTGCCGTGGCGATGGCCGTTTCGGCGTTGATCGCGAAACAGGTGGCGCGCATCATTCTGACGCGCCCCGCCGTGGAAGCCGGGGAGCGCCTGGGCTTCCTGCCCGGAACCCTGCAGGAAAAAGTCGATCCGTACCTGCGCCCGCTGTACGACGCGCTCTACGACATGCTGGACAACGAGCGCGTGGAAAAACTGCTGGAGCGCAACGTGATCGAAGTCGCGCCCATCGCCTTTATGCGCGGGCGCACGCTCAACGACAGCTTCATCATTCTGGACGAAGCGCAGAACTCCACGCCCGAACAGATGAAGATGGTGCTCACGCGCCAGGGCTTCAATTCCAAAATGGTCGTCAACGGCGACGTGACCCAGATCGATTTGCCCAACGCGCGCCGCAGCGGCCTGCTGGAAGCCATGGAAGTGCTCAAAGGCGTCGAGGGGATCAGCTTCGTGCAGTTCGACGAAAAAGACGTGGTGCGCCACACCCTGGTGCAGCGCATCGTCAAGGCCTACGAGAAGTACAACGAGACCATTGGAGCGGGCCGCCAGCTTTCGCTGAAGCTCGATCTCGAGCCGGCCGCCGCGCCTGCGCCGGCGCCGGAAGCGGCACCCGCGCCCGCGGCCGAAACGGCTTCGCAGGCCTGATCGCCGCCATGTCCTCTCCTGAAGGCAGTACCGTGACATTCCGGCGCGTTTCCGCCGCGCTCGATGCGCGCCGCCTCGCCGCATTCGCGCGCAAATTGCAGCGCGACGTGGCGCGCGGCCGCCCTTTCGATTGCCTGATCACCGGCGATGCCGAAATGCGCCGCCTCAACCGGGATTTTCGCGGCCGGGATTATGCCACCGATGTCCTTTCCTTCCCCAGCGGCGATGGCCGCGCGCCCGCGTCGCTGGGCGATCTCGCCATTTCGCTCGCCCGTGCGCGCGTCCAGGCGCGCGAGTTCGGCCACAGCGTCGAAAACGAAATCCGCATTCTGATGCTGCACGGCGTGCTGCACCTCACGGGCATGGACCACGAAGCCGATGCCGGCCGCATGGCCCGCGCAGAAAAGCGCTGGCGCACGCGGCTCGGCCTGCCGGACGGATTAATCGAAAGAGCGCGCGCATGATGCTGGCGGTAGCAGTGGCGTCGTGCATCGCCGTCCCTTTGCTGGGGCTGGCGACCTTTGTGCAACTCCTCTACCTGGAAAGCCTGCGGCTGCGCACGCGCGACCTGCCCGCGCTCAAATTCTTCAAAGACACGCTCGAAGACCGCATCGGCCTCAAGACCGAACAGGGGGCGGGCGCCTTCTCGCTCATCAAACATACCCTGCTGGTGCTCATCGGCGTGCTCTTCTTCGCCTGGTTTCAGGATGGCTCGAAGTGGAACGTCACGGTCTTCTGGGAGACCGCGCTGTGCGTCTGGCTGACCATGGTGTTCGCGGCCTATCTGGTGCCGCAGGTCCTCTACCGCCGCACGCGCGCCGCCTGGCTGCTGCCGCTGGTGCCCCTCCTGCGCGGCCTGGCATGGGCCGTCTGGCCCTGCGTGGTGCTGCTGGACTTTTTCCAGTCGCTCATCGAACTGGCCGACGACACGCCCGACCAGAAAGAGGAGCCCACGCCCGCGGAAAACATCGAAGCGCTCATTTCGGCGGGAACCGAAGAGGGCCTGATCGCCGAGGAAGACCGCGAACTGATCCAGGGCGTGGTCGAGTTCGGCGATAAAGTGGTGCGCGAAGTGATGACGCCGCGGCCCAACATCGTCGCCATCTCCGTGGATTCCACCCTCGAACAGTTGCGCCAGCTCGTGATTACGGAACAGTACTCGCGGATCCCCGTATTCGAAGGCACGATCGACCAGGTTCTGGGCTTCGTGCACGTGCGCGACATGTTCGAGCTGGAGGAGCCGGAGCGCGGAACAAAAACCGTGCGCGAGCTGATCCGTTCCATTCTCTTCGTTCCCGAAACCAAACCTGTGAACGATCTGATGCGGCAGATGCAGCAGGAAAACACCCACATGGTGATCGTGGTGGACGAGTACGGAAACACCGCCGGGCTCGCCACCATGGAAGACCTGCTGGAAGTCATCATCGGCGAGATTCGCGACGAGCACGAGCCCGACAGCGACATCGCCGAAGACGGCCACGGCGGCTACATCGTCTCCGGCAATTTCGATCTCGACCGCGTGGCCGATCTCCTGGATACTTTCCATCGCGAAGAGGAGATCGAATCCACCACCGTCGGCGGGCTGATCAGCGAATGGCTCGGACGCGTGCCCAAACCCGGCGAAGCGGTGGACCGCGACGGCATCCGCATCGAAGTGCTCTCCAGCAACGATCTGAGAGTGGAGCAGGTGCGCATCGGAAAATCGCAAACGGTTGCCCATGAGTGAACTATTCAAATCGGGTTTCGTGTCGCTGATCGGGCGGCCGAACGCAGGAAAATCCACGCTGCTCAATGCGCTGGTGGGCCAGAAAGTGGCCATCGTGGCGGACAAGCCGCAGACCACACGCACCTCCATTCAGGGAGTCCTGACCCTGCCCCACGCGCAGATCGTCTTTCTCGATACGCCCGGCATTCACAAGGCCGATACGCCGCTCAACAAGCGGCTCATGGATACCGTGCGGCACTCCATCGAAGAGCGCGACCTGCTGCTGTTCGTGGTGGACGCGGCGCGTAAATTCGGCGAAGACGACCGCCGCGCGGTGGACCTGGCGCGCAAGGCGGCGACTCCGGTGGTCGCGGTGCTGAACAAGATCGATCTGCTGAAAGACAAATCCGTCCTCCTGCCGCTGATCGAAGAGTACCGCCAGCTCTACGATTTCGCCGAATATGTGCCCGTCTCGGCGGTGCGGGGCAAGGGCCTCGACGATCTGCGGAACGTCATTCTCTCGCACCTCCCCGAGGGCCCGGCCTATTTCCCGGAGGATCACGTCACAGACCAGCCGGAGCGCTTCCTGGCGGCCGAGCTCATCCGCGAAAAGGTGCTGCTGGCCACGCGTCAGGAGGTGCCGCACTCGGTGGCGGTGATGATCGACAAATGGGAAGAGACTCCGCGCATCACCCGCATCTTCGCCACCATTCGGGTGGAGCGGGAAGGGCAGAAGGCCATCGTGATCGGCGCCGGCGGCGCCATGCTGAAGCAGATCGGCACCCTGGCGCGCCAGGAGATGGAGCGGCTGTTCGGCATGAAGATCCATCTGGAACTGTACGTACGCGTGCAGCCGGGCTGGCGCGAGGACGCGTCCTTCCTCAACACCCTGGACTGGCGTACAATGGCCGGTGAAGATGATCTCTAAATTTTTCGCCTCTCTCCTGGCTCTTTTTCTCTTTGCCGGCATCTGTTTGAACGCGGCGGACAAGAAACCGATCACCGACGACGCGATCTACGACAACGTCATCAACAAGCTGGCCAGCGACCCCATCGTCAAGGGCGGAGCGCTCAAGGTGGATGTGAAAAACGGCGTGGTGACGCTGAGCGGGCCGGTAGCCACGGAAAGGCAAAAAGACAAAGCTACCAAGGTGACCAAAAAGGTGAAAGGCGTCAAGGAGGTGGTCAACAACATCAGCATTCAGGAGAGGCCATCGGGCAAATGAATCGCGCCGTCCGCTACGGTTCGGCTGCGTTTCTCATTCTCCTGGCAAGCCTGCCTGCCGCGGCGCAGGACTGGTCGCAATTTCATCTGCAGCTTCTGGCGAAGGGCTACACGTTCACCGAGGGCGCCGCGTGGTCGAAAGACGGCTACCTGGTGTTCAGCGACACGCCCAGCGACCGCATCCTGAAGTGGGTTCCCGGGCATGACATCGAAGTGCTGCGCAAAGACGCGCACGGTCCGCGCGGCAACGCCTTCGATTCTGAGGGACGCATGTACACCTGCGAGACGCGCACGCGCCGCGTTACCCGCACGGACAGGAACGGCAAGATCGAAGTGCTGGCCGCCGAGTGGGACGGCAAGCGGCTGAACGCGCCCAGCCACATCGCGGTGGCAAAGAACGATCGCGTCTACTTCACCGACCCTGCGTTCGGCAGCGAAGCCGATCATCGCGAACTGGATTTCTACGGCGTGTACTGCATTCCGCCGAAGGGCCCTTTGAAGCTGGTGGCGAAGATGACTACGCGGCCCAACGGCATCGCGGTTTCGCCGAACGGGAAGACGCTCTACGTCGGCAACTCCGATGAGCGCAACGTCCGCGCCTACGATCTTGACCGCAATGGCGATGCCACGGGCGGGCGCGTGCTGATTGCCGCCGTGAAGGGCGTGCCGGGCGGCATGGCGGTGGATGAGAAAGGCAACCTCTATGTGGCCGCGGACGGCATCGCGATTTACAGTCCCGAAGGAACGCTGATCCACACCCTCCTGGTGCAGGGCCTTCCTTCGAGCTGCGCGCTGGGCGAAGCCGATAACAAGACCGTGATCATCACCAGCCGCACCGAGGTCTATCGCGCGCGGCAGGGCGAGCCGGAAGCGGACGGCCATTGAGCGACGCGGACGATCGCCGCTACCCCAAGCGCCCCATGGTCGGGGTAGGCGCGATCCTGCTGCGCCGCGGCAGCGTCCTGATGGCGCAGCGCGGCAAAGAGCCGCTGAAAGGCTGGTGGTCGCTGCCCGGCGGCGCGCTGGAGATCGGCGAATCGCTGGCCGACGCCGTGCGCCGCGAAGTGCGGGAAGAGACCGGCCTGGAAATCGAGCCCGTAGGCGTCTTCGAAATCTTCGAACGCATCCTGCGCGATGGGGAAGGCAAACCGGAGTATCATTACGTGCTCATCGACTACATCTGCCGGGTAACCGGAGGCCGTCTGATGCCCGGCGACGACGTCTGCGCCGTAGAATGGGTACGGCAAAAAGATCTGGAAACCCTGCAGATTACGGAAGGGACCCTGGGAGTAATCGAAAAGGCTTTCCGGGAACGAGGGGAGTGGAAGAAAAGAATGGGGGCCGCGAATCAACACGAACGAACATGAATAAAAACGGATCAGGAGGGTTTTGTTTTATTCACGTTTATTCGTGTTCCTTCGTGGCCACAACTCAGCAAGCCTTGTGAAGACGTCCTCCGAGATTCTCGAATTCGAAGCCCTTCGCGAACTGGTGGGGCGGTTTGTTTCCAGCCCGTTGGGGCGGGGAGAGTTGGGCAAGGTAGAGCCGCATGCGGACGGGCAGCGGCTGGCGAACGATCTCGCCGAAGCGGGGGAGGCCATCGAATACCTGCGCGCTGCATCGCGGCCGCAGCCGGCGGCACGGGGGGCGGCCATCCGGGTGGATTTCGCGGGGCTTCCGGATGTCGAGCCGGCGGTGCACAAGCTGCGCATCGAAGGCGCGGGGCTGGAGCCGAAAGAGATTTTCGATCTGTTCGCGCTCCTGGATCGCGCGGCGGATGCGAAATCGCTGCTTACGGCGGCGGCGGAGCGGTTTCCGCGGCTCGGACGCCGCGCGGCGGCGATCGGCGAATTTCGCGCGCTGCTGCAGGAGCTCGACGGCAAGATTCTGCCCGATGGCAGCGTGAGCGATCATGCCAGCGTGGCGCTGGCGCGGCTGCGGCGCGATATCGAGCGGCAGAAGAAAGCCATCCAGGAATCGCTGGAGCGGTTTCTCAAACAGCACCGCGACGAAGGGCTTTTGCAGGAGGAATTCGTCACCATTCGCAACGAGCGCTTCGTGGTGCCGGTGATCGCGGGGCAGCGGAAGCGCCTGGACGGCGTGATTCACGGCGCCAGCTCGAGCGGGCACACCCTGTTCGTCGAGCCGCTGGAAACCATCGACCTCAACAACGAACTGGTGCGGCTCAGCGAAGAAGAGGCGCGCGAGGTGCACCGCATTCTGCTGGAGATGACGGCCCGGCTGTGCGGCTATGCCGATTCCATCCGGCAGACGCTCGATACCATGGCGGAGCTGGAGCTGATTTTCGCCAAGGGGCGATTCGCTTTGGAATTCGACGCTACGATTCCGCGCTTCGGCGCTCGCCTGGCGCTGCGCGACGCACGCCATCCTTTGCTCGAAGACGTGCTGCGGCGGCGCGGGAAAAAGGCCGTACCGATCACACTGGATCTGACCGGCGAGCAGCGCACGCTCCTGATCAGCGGCCCGAATACGGGCGGCAAAACGGTGACGCTGAAAACGGTTGGGCTGCTGGCGCTGATGGCGCAGGCGGCGCTGCCGGTGCCCGCCGCCGAGGCCGAGTTTCCGCTCTTCGAGCAGGTGCTGGCCGATATCGGCGATTACCAGTCGATCCAGGAAAATTTGAGCACCTTTTCCGCGCACGTCTCCAACATCCGCGAAATGGCGCTGGACGTGACGCCCGATTCGCTGGTGCTGCTCGACGAATTGGGGGCGGCCACGGATCCCGAAGAGGGCGGCGCGCTGGGCGTGGCGGTGGTGGAGCATTTCCGCGCGGCGGGGGCATTCACGCTGGTCTCCACGCACCTGATGGCGCTCAAAATCTACGGTGCTTCGACGCAAGGCGTGGTGAACGGCTCGATGGGGTTCGACGAACAGACGTTCGAACCGACGTTCCACCTGCGGCTGGGGCTGCCCGGAAAATCGGCGGGTCTGGAGATCGCGACGCGGCTGGGTATGCCGGAAGACATCATGCTGCGCGCGCGACGCTCCATGAGCGACCGCGAACGCGACGTCACCCTCTTCCTCGCCGAACTGCACCGGCGCATCGAAGAGACGCAGGCGCTGGAGGCGAGCCTGCGCGGGAAGATCGCCGAGACCGAGCGGCGCGAAAAGGAGATTGCGCGCGAGTGGGAGAAGCGCGAGAGCGCCAAGCTCAAAGAGCTCGAACGGCGCACCGACCAGGCGCTGGCGCGCTTCGACGAGCAGGCGCAGGAGACGCTGGGAAAGATTTCGGCCGATACGGGAAGAAAAGCCGCGCAGGAGGCGCAGCGCCGGGTTTCCAAGGCCAAGCGCGAACTGCGCGAGGATTTCGAAACCACCGTGCTTTCCACGCAGGACGATGCGCGGCAGGACCGCATCCAGCCGCTGCGCATCGAAGAGGGCGCGCGCGTGCGCCTGCGCGATGTGCGCGAACCGGCGCGCGTGCGGCGCAAGCTGGGCGACGGGCGCATCGAAGTGGAAGCCGGGTTCATGAAGATGCAGGTCTCGGTGGACGATGTAATCGAGGTGCTGCCCGAAGCCGGCGCGCCCGCCGGCCGGCTACCGAAGAACGTGAGCTACAAGCCCGCTCCGGAACTGGCGCCCGTGCACCAGGAGATCAACGTGATCGGGCAGCGCGCCGAAGAGGCGCGCGACGCGGTGGACGAGTTCCTGGACCGCGCCGTGATGGCCACCGCCAGCCGTGTGCGCATTGTGCACGGCTTCGGCATGGGCATTCTACGGAAGACGATTCAGGAGCTGCTCAGCCGGCATCCGCACGTAGCGCGATTCTATCCCGCGCCGCAACAGGAAGGCGGGGCCGGGGCGACGATCGTCGAGATCCGGGAGTGAGGCGCTTCCCGGGTACACTGGTAGCAATATGCGCCTGTTGAAAGAACTGTTCGACAATAATCAGCAATGGGCGAGCAACGCCGTTGCGCGAGACCCTCAGTTCTTCGAGCGGCTTGCCAGGCAGCAAGCGCCGCAATTTTTGTGGATCGGCTGTTCGGACAGCCGCGTTCCCGCGAATGAAATCACCGGCCTGCTGCCGGGCGAGATGTTCGTGCACCGCAACATCGCCAACCTGGTGAAGCGCGACGATTGCAACTGCCACGCGGTGATGCAATACGCCATCGACGTGCTGAAGGTGGCGCACGTTCTGGTGGTGGGCCACTACGGTTGCGGCGGAGTGGCGGCAGCCATGGAGTACAACGCGCCGCAAATCGTGGCGGAGTGGCTGGCGCCGCTGCGCGAAATCTATGTCCGGAACCGCGACCGCGTGGATGCGCTGCCGCACCCGAAGAACTGCGACCTGCTGTGCGAACTGAACGTGATTTCGCAGGCGCGCTCGGTGTGCGAATCGCCGCTGGTGCGCAACGCGTGGGCGCGGGGGCAGGAACTGGCCGTGCACGGCTGGATTTACAGCATTCAGGATGGATTGCTGCGGGATCTCGATGTGACGGTCGCGGGCGCCCGGGAAAGCGACGAGGTGTTCGAACGGGCGCGGGCGTAGCGCTTCAGAGAGCGGACAGCACGGCGCCGGCGTGGCCGGCGGCCTTCACCTTGGCGTAGATCTTTTCGATGCGGCCATCGGGACCGATGACAAAAGTCGTGCGCTCAATCCCCATGGTCTTCCTGCCGTACATGTTTTTCTCTTTCCACACGCCGTAGGCCTGGGCGGCGGACTTGTCGCGGTCGGCGAGGAGCGTGTGGGGATTCCGGCGAAGCTGAACGCTTTTTCCGGAAGGAAGCCGAACGGCATTCCGGGATGATCCCGAACACCGTCGGAGCGTAGCGACGCTGGCAACTCGATTGTGCGGTAAAGTGTTCGGCTTC